>Ga0326727_10000066_pt1 | contig 456868 bp, 392 predicted proteins | sample MB2enrmetagenome_FD_207643 | JGI IMG/M metagenome (GOLD analysis project Ga0326727, IMG submission 207643) | Lab enriched peat soil microbial communities from McLean, Ithaca, NY, United States - MB29MY | ecosystem: Environmental > Terrestrial > Soil > Wetlands > Peat | place: USA: New York... | reverse complement strand
AAAGCGCAACTCGGCAAGAGCGCCATAGATGTCGAACGCGATACGCCTCTGGCAGCACAGAAGGCCGTCCCAAAGGAGAAGTTGGACAACGAGATTCAGGCCAAACTCGCTGCCGAGGCGGCGGTCGCATCCGGCCAGGCCGCTGTAGAACGCGCGCAACTTGATCTCGGCTGGACCAAGGTCACCTCGCTTGTAGATGGCGTTGCGGGAATCGCCGAAGTCCAGATGGGCAACCTGGTCGGCCCCATGGCTCGGCTGACTTCCGTTTCGCAGGTTGATCCCATCAAGGTGTACTTCCCCATCAGCGAACAGGAGTATCTGCGCGCGAAACACGTCAGCTCCACCGGGCAGCCAATGGAACTGTTAAACAGCTCACCGGAGCTGATTCTGGCCGACGGCACGGTCTATCCACACAAAGGCAAGATTCTGCTGACGGACCGGCAAGTGGACACCAACACCGGCACGATTCGCCTTGTCGCAGCATTCCCCAACCCTGGCAATATTCTGCGCCCGGGACAGTATGGACGTGTGCGCATCCGGACCAGCACGAAGAAAGGCGCGCTGCTGGTGCCGCAGAGCGCGGTGAAAGAGCTGCAGGGTGGCTATCAGGTTGCTGTTCTGACTGCCGGTAACAAAGCGAGTATTCGCCCCGTCAAAGCCGGCGAAAAAGTCGGCACCTTCTGGGTGATCGACGATGGCCTTCAGTCAGGTGACCAAGTCGTTGTGGAAGGAATTGAAAAGCTGAAGGACGGAACCCCCGTCGTTCCCAAACCCGCAAATCTTTCCCATGAAGGGCAGTGATCATGTTTGATGCTTTGAAGCCGAAATTTGTCTGCCAGAGACGCCGTTCTTTGCCGGCGAGTCTTGCTTGCGCTTGCATGTTGCTAGCTTTGCTAGCCGCCGCGAAAGGAGCGAGTGCTCAGTGCCAGGGTCCGCTCACTTCGCTGGAACACGCGGCGTTTTGCACGGCGCAAAGCAGCGCGCCGATGTCCAAGGCGGAGATCGATCCGGCCAGGCCGTATCGCCTGGAAGAACTAATCGATATTGCAGAAACCAATAACCCGCAAACACGCATTGCCTGGGAGACGGCCAAGCAAGCGGCCAACCGTCTGGGGATCGCGCGCAGCGATTACTTCCCGCATTTAGCGGCCTTGGCGCTTTCCGGAGACCAGCGCGACATCGTGCCATGGCCCAAGCCACTGGGCGCGCCGCGCGGGTACTTCCTCATCGAGGCTCCGGTCCTCCAGTCTGGCCTCGCTCTGCAATATAACGTCTACGACTTCGGGCGGCGCGGCGCAAGAGTGGAAGCCACAAAGGCCCTCCGTTTAGCTGCCGCGGCTGCGTTCCAGCGGACCAATCAGGATGTCGCCTTTCGCACCGTAACCGCGTACTTCAATCTGATCACGGCTCAAGAGCGGCTGACCGCGTCCCACCAGATCGTAAAAACGGCGCAGACCACACAGGAAGCCGCGGAGGCTCAGCTCGCCAATGGCAGGTCGACTCTTCCGGACGTGCTGAACGCCAGGGCCGCTGCCGCACAGGCACTTTACGATCTGCAAGCCAGCATCGGCGCGGTGGACACAGCTCGTGTTGTGCTGCGAGAAACGATTGGGGTCGAGCCTTCTGATGCCATCGTCGTGGCAGACCCCTCCGGTTTGCCGTTACCCACCGAAGTTGCCGATTCCATTGGAAACCTGGTGAACACGGCAATGCAAGAGCGGCCTGATTTACGCGCGATTTCCGAACAGCTCCAGGCGGCAAATGCGGAGGTTAAACTGGCGAAATCCGAATACCGCCCTACTGTCCAATTCGAGGCGTCGGCCGCTCAAGCGGAACTTTGGCCAACCATAAATGTTCCTGGCCCCAATCCGCTTGACCATGCGAACCAAACCGTGTGGAACGCAGGGGTGGCGGTCCGTTGGACTATCTTCGACGGCGGATTGCGGCGAAACGCGGTTCACCTTGCCGAATCGAAAAGCCGCGAAACACAGGATGAAAAACGAGAGAAAGAAGACGCCATTGGCCGCGAAGTATGGGTTGCCTATGTGCAGTTCCGAACGGCTGTGCGCCAGCACGAGGCGGCCGAAACTCTGCTGACTTCCGCAAGCACTTCCTACGATGCGTCGCTTGATGCTTACAGCTACGGCGTCAAAAACCTGGTCGATTTAGTTACGGCGGAAAATCAGCTTGCCCAAGCGCGTCTGGCGGTGGTGCAGTCTCGTTCCGCGGTCCGCATCGATGCCGCCAATCTTGACTTTGCAACGGGGGCCATGTTGCGCCAGCAGCCGCCGGTCGCGCAACCCGCTGCTAAGACTCCTTGAAAGCAGAAAAAGAGGATAGCTGTGCGCAAATTGGAAAAAACTTGGTTACTCGGCCCGCTGGTGATGGGCTGCAGTGGATGTTCGCGGGCTCCTTCCGCAGAAGTAATCGGAACGTTTCTTCCGGCATGGATGTTTTGCATCGCCGGCGCTCTTGTCCTTACCGGCCTGATTCGGCTGGCACTGGTTCGCCGCGGACTGGAGCAAAAGCTTGGTCCACTGGTTCTCTTCTATCCAAGCGTGGCAGTCGCAATCTGTTGTTTGCTATGGCTCATCTTTTTTGCGTAGAAATGAGGTTGCACGATGAATGATGCCCTGTCGCTTCTCCGATCGAGAGGAGCCCAAGTATGTTTGGGAGTCTTGGGATTTGCCCTCATTACCATTGCAGCGGTGCTTTGGGATTTGGACAGACATCCCCGCACGGACGACGCCAGTGTGCGCGCGAACTACGTCCAGTTCGCCCCTGAAGTAAATGGCCGGATGGTCACTTTAGCTGTAAAAGACAACGCTTTCGTTCACAAGGGCGACCTGCTGTTCGCAATTGACTCCCGCCAATATGAATATGCACTCCAGCAGGCCCTTGCTGACCAGAGCCTTCTGGAAGCTCAGATTGTGGATGCCAAGCGCCGAATTGCTGCCGAGAGGAGCGCCGTCGAAGCCGCCCGCGCGGGGTTGAGCGGATCACAGACACAGACCAAGGTGAGCCAGAGCAGTGTGGAGGCGGCTCTCGCCGCAGTGGAGCGCGCAAAGGCAGCGGTCGCGTCCGCCGAGGCTCAGAAGGAACTTGCTGCGAGTAATTTGCGCCGCATTGAGCCCCTCTTGGCCAAGCAGTATGTGACCCCGGAGCAGGTGGACGAAGCGCGCACCAAAGCGCGAATCACGGCCCGAAATTACGAGGAGGCGCAATCGGCCCTTCAGCAGGCACAGGCAACCGCAAGCCAGACTCAGTTCGCTCACGAGGAGTCCAATATATCCGTCACGGCCTCACGCGCGCGTTTGGACCAGAGCGTGCACGCGATCGAGATTCTCGACACCTTGTTGGCACAAAGGCCCGCCAAGGCCGCGAAGGTCAGTGACGCGCAACTGAATCTCGAGCGCTGCACCGTCCGGGCGCCCTTCGACGGCTACGTCACCAACCTCAATATCTCCGAAGGCGAATATGCCAAGCCGGGTGTGCCCATCTTCACGCTCATTGATAACCGGACCTGGTATGTCGTCTCCAACTATCGCGAATCGGAGTTGAAGTCCATTCGGCCGGGCAGGCACGTCGATGTGTTTGTGATGAGTCTGCCCTCGAAGCGCTTTGACGGAGTTGTGGAAAGCCTCGGATTTGGCGTGGCCCCCGACGACACGCGATTGAATAACGGCCTTCCCGACATCGAGCACACTTTGAACTGGGTGCATATTGCCGCGCGCTTTCCCGTGCGCATTCGCGTTCAGAACCCGGACCCGGCGCTCTTTCGCATCGGCGAAACCGCTACCACCATCGTGAGGTAAAGCGCGTGTCACTGTTCAGCGCGGAAAAGGTCTCGGAACTGGATCGCTTTTGGCGGGAGATGGCCCCCGTTCCCGGCCGCATGGAGGGGAGTTTACGTTTCGCCTTGGCTTCCGCGCTGGCCACTCTTGTGCTGGTTATCGAGCAGCCTGCCGTTGGCTTCATTGCGCCATCGCTGTTCATGTTGTTTCTGGTCTCGCACGATACGCCCTTTCATTGCTTCAAGGATCTGCTCACCTGCGTCTCGTTCGCCGCCCTGGGCACGGGGTCAGCGCTGCTGCTGATCATTGCCAGCGGCAATCATCCTGTGGCCAGGGTGGTGGGTGTCGGCGTATTTACGTTTCTGGCGACCTTCTTCTTTCGTGCTTGCACGCTTCCACTCGTTCCGCTGTCCTTCGGGTGCCTCGCGTTCATGACCATTTCCCTCTGGGAAAACCAAATCCGCGCGGAACGGGTACTGCGTCTTTCTTTGTGGCCCATCGGAACGCTGGCGACGGTTGCTGCTTGTGGGACGGCGGTGGATTACGTGTTCAACCGCAGCGATCCCTTTCTGGCTTTGCAGCGCGAGATCAAAGCCAGATGTGCCGCACTGCAACGATTGTTTCAGATAGGCGCCGAGCATGCCGATGCTAAACACATTGAAAAACAATCCGCAATTGTGCGGCGCTACGCGGTCACGGCCGAGGGCCGATTGCAGGTTCTCCTCGAGCGCATCTCGAAGCGCCACAGTTGCAGCAGTGCGGAACTGAGCAAGCTCAAAACCCTTACTCTCATGCTGGACCGGCTTGTTGTCCTGGGTGCGGGTTTGGCCATTCAGAACGACCTTCCGGCCGTGGATCCGGTGCGGCTCCAGCGCATTGGGGAAGCCATTGTGGCCGCCGGGGAAGGTCAACCGGAGAAAATCAAGGGCATCCTCGGCGATCCGCAAACTCCCCTCCCCGGGGAACTCGATCGCATCGAGCGCACCTTGCGCCACTTGGGAGACTCCACGGAATCGAACGACGCGGAGCGCACGCCTGAAACTGTACAAGTTGCGCCTTCCAGTCGTTCTCAGAGCGGCTTTTTCAAGCGTCTGCTTCTCCCCGATGCGTTCACCAACTCTGACTATTTCATGTATGCGCTGAAATTGAGTGTGTGCGCGGTGATTTGCTATGTGTTTTACAACGCGGTCAAATGGCCTGCCATCGCAACGGCCATTTACTTCACCGTTTATTTCACCGGTCTGAGTACCACAGGAGCCAGTAATCGTAAGATTCTCTTCCGCGTGATCGGTTCGGCCATCGGAGGCCTGATCCTGGGCATCGGCTGCATTGTTTACGTGTTCCCTAACATTGAAGGGGTAACGGGCTTCCTCTTGGTCATCGCGGCGCTGTCGTTCCTTGGCGCATGGATCAGTCGCAGCTCCTATTTCGGCTACATCGGTATGCAGATCACGTATGCCTTCAATCTGCTTGCCTTTGAACGGCTTAGTGCGCCGGACCAGTTGAAGCCAGCCAGAGACCGCTGCCTCGGCATTGCCATCGGCTTTGTCGTGATGTACTTCGTCTTTCATCAGGTCCAGCCCGAGCGCACCGTAGACACCATGCGGCGTCTCCTCGCGCGTCTCCTCCGCGCCGGAGCCGACCTCGTTCGGCTCTTGGATCGGGAACCGGATGATGCCAGCGAAGCCGCAATTATTGCCATCCGAAAACAGATCGAGGCCGGAGGTGTGAATCTGCGGAGCTTTGCGGACGTGGTCGAGTACGAATTTCCTCCCGATCGCGCCGCAGACATGAAATTGAGTAACGCGATCCTGAATGCAGCGGCGAGCGCAGCTGACGTCCTCCTTGGCGTTCCGGCCTGGCCACTGAAACTCGACGGGGATCAGCAGTCCGCACAACTGAACCAGATCCGAAACGCCCTGGAAAATGGTCTGCGCGAGTTGGCATCTTCACTGGAGAAACTCCCGCGAGAGCCGCAAGGTGCCTCTCCAGAAGCTTTTCTGGACAAGCTCCCTGGCACCCTCCCCGTTTCCATCACCAAAACAATCGACAGTTTCAAGGAGTTGCAGATGGTCTGTGCCGACATCCTGCGGGCCGACCGGGCATCAGTGAAGCGCCAGGCAATTCTCGTCTCTGCGAAACCCGCAGGCGTTTCCCAGGAAGGGTAATCATTCATGTCTCATTTTTTCATCAAACGTCCAATCGTCGCTATCGTCATTTCCATTCTGATGGTGATTGTTGGTGCGATGACGATTACAAATCTTCCGGTCGCACAGTTTCCAGACATTGTTCCGCCCGAAATCCGTGTCTGGGCCACCTACGTCGGGGCCGATGCCGAAACTCTGGAAAGAGCCGTAGCGACGCCGATTGAACAGCAGGTCAACGGCGTGGATAACATGGATTACATGTACTCCCTGAACTCGACAAACAGCTCGAGTACAGCCCTGATGGTCGATTTTGATCTCAAAACCGACCCCAACATGGACCTCATCCTCACCCAATCACGCCAGCAATTAGCAAATGGTCAGCTGCCTCCCGAGGTCAACGAGGTGGGCATCGACGTGAAGAAATCCTTGACCTCGCCCATGATGCTCATTTCTCTGTACTCACCGAAGGGCACTCATGACGCGACCTTCCTGTCTAATTACTGCTATATCAATCTGAACGATCCCATTGCGCGCTCCTACGGCGTCGGTCTGACGCAGATCTATGGCATTGGCCAGTACGCCATGCGCCTGTGGGTAAAACCCGATCGACTGGCCAAGCTGGGGGTAACTGTCAGCGAAATCGTCAATGCCGTGCAATCTCAGAATACCGTGAATCCCGCCGGTCAGGTTGGAGGCTCACCAGCCGCGCCAGGACAGCAGTTCACTTATACCATTCGTGCCCAAGGCCGGCTTATGTCATCCGATGAGTTCGGCGACATTGTTGTTCGCGAAAGCCCCGATGGTGGCGTGGTGCGCGTCAGGGACGTTGCCCGGGTCGAGTTGGGTTCGGAGGACTACAGTTGGGTGACCCGACTCGATGGTCAGCCCGCCGCGTTTATCGGTGTCTATCAGTTACCTGGCTCTAACGCTGTCCAAACGGCCAAAGGCGTACGGAAGCTTATGGCCAAAATGAAGCAGAGCTTCCCGGCGGACGTGGACTACGAAATAACGCTGGACACAACGGACGCCGTAAGGGCAGGCATGCACGAGATCGTCATCACTCTGGTGATCGCATTCCTGTTGGTGATCCTTGTCGTCTATCTCTTCTTGCAAGACTGGCGCGCCACCTTGATTCCAATGCTTGCTGTCCCTGTCTCTCTGGTCGCGACGTTCGCTGTCTTTCCACTTTTCGGTTTCTCCGTCAACACCCTTTCGCTGTTCGGCTTAGTGCTGGCCATCGGCTTGGTGGTAGATGACGCCATCGTCGTGGTCGAGGGTATACAGCGTCACATTGAAGAAGGTCTGCCTCCGAAGGACGCGGCTCGCAAGGCCATGGATGAGTTGACCGGCCCCGTGGTTGGTATCGCCCTCGTCCTATCAGCGGTGTTCGTGCCAACGGTGTTCATTCCCGGTATCACCGGCCGGCTCTATCAGCAATTTGCATTGACGATTGCGATCTCCGTGATCATTTCCGCGTTCAACGCCTTGACGTTAAGTCCGGCGCTCGGAGGAATGTTGCTCCGGCACAAGAAACAGACTCATGGGCCCCTTGCGAGATTCTTCGGCTGGTTCAACCGTGTGTTTGCGAGCGGCTCCAACCTCTACCTCCGCGCGTCCAGCGCGCTAATTCGCAAGTCTGCCTTGGCCGTGATTGCGCTGGTGGGGTTTGCCGTTGCCGGTGTGTTTTTCGCTAAGGTACTGCCTTCCAGCTTCCTGCCCGACGAGGACCAGGGATTCATGTACATCCACATGCAATTGCCCGAAGCATCTTCCATTGAGCGGACAGAAGCTGCCGCCCGGGATGTCGACGACTTCGTGAAATCCACACCAGGGGTCAAACACTGCGCCCATGCGGTCGGGTTCAGTCTCCTCAGCCTCACCCGCACCAGCTATAACACGTTCTTTTGGGTGACCCTGCAGCCGTGGGAAAGCCGCAAACAAATCCAGGAGCAGTATCAGGTTATCAAGGCGAAGCTGAACCTGAAACTCATCACTCTTCCAAAAGGAACGGTCTTCGCCTTCTCTCCGCCGGCAATTCAGGGAATTGGCACCTCGGGCGGATTTCAATTCGTTCTGGAAGACCGCTCCGGACGCGAGTCCGAATTCCTGGTGAACAACCTGAACAAGTTTCTGGAAGCCGCTCGCCATCGGCCCGAGATCGGCATGATCACCACCACCTACATACCGAACGTGCCGCAAAAGTATGTGTATGTGGACAAGGAGAAGGTACTGAAGCAGGGCGTCAACCTTAAGGATGTCTATGCCACTCTTCAGACTTTCATGGGCGGACAGTTCGTCAATTACTTCAACGAGTTCGGCCGCGCCTGGCGAGTGTATGTGGAAGCGGAAGCGCCCTATCGCTCCAGCCTGGACAACGTCGGCCAGTTCTATGTCCGCAATAACCGCGGCCAGATGGTGCCGTTGTCTGCACTGACTCGCTTCGAGTCGCGTTACGGCCCGGAATTCAAGATGCGTTTCAATGAGTATTCCTCAGCGCAGATCATCGGCAGCGCCGCAGCGGGCTACAGCTCCGATCAAGCCACTGCGGCTTTAGAAGAGGTTTTCCACCAAACCATGCCCCCTGAAATGGGCTTCGATTACATGGGCATGTCCCGGCAAGAACAGAAGGCGCGCGAGGGGCTGCCATCTTGGGCCGTCTTCGGTATCTCGCTCTTGTTTGTTTTTCTCATCCTGGCGGCTCTTTATGAAAGTTGGTCACTGCCGTTTGGTGTATTGCTTTGCACACCAGTCGCGGTCTTCGGTGCCTTCGGATTGTTGTGGCTACGGCGTACCGTGCTCGGGCTTATCTTCCCGGCCTTTATGGTGCAGATCGAAAACGATGTCTACTCGCAGATTGGACTCGTGATGTTGATCGGCCTGGCCGCCAAGAACGCCATCCTCATCGTGGAATTCGCGAAGAGCGAGTATGAAAAAGGCAAACCACTGGTCGACGCTGCACTCGAAGGAGCCAGGCTGAGGCTTCGGCCAATTCTGATGACTTCCATGGCCTTCATTCTGGGTTGCGTGCCCTTGTTTGTTGCCACCGGTGCTGGTTCGGTCGGTCGCCAGATTATGGGAACGACGGTCATCGGCGGTATGTTGGCTGCCACCATGATCGCCATCTTCATCATTCCTGCGTTGTATGTGCTCGTGGAGCGAATCGCCGGTATTCGCAAAGGCCACGCGCATACCCCCGCGGATGTTTCCGAACCGCATCCGGTGGAGGCCGATTAACGTGAAAAAGCCAATCGTTCTTCTCATCTTGATGTTCTTCACGTGTGGGTGCACCGTCGGACCCAATTACAAACGCCCGAAGGTTGACGTCCCGGGGGCGTATCGCGGAGCTCCGCAGCAGGATGCGGTGCAAGTTCAGCAGGATCCTTCTCAGCCGGCACCACAGCCTGCTGGCACTCCACCACAGCAAACCTCGCAGTCTGCTGAGCAATCCTTCGGAGATCAAAAGTGGTGGGAAGTATTCCAGGATCCGCAGCTCCAGGAGCTGATTCGCACGGCCCTGAAGCAGAACTACGACGTCCGCATTGCCGCTGCGAGAATCTTGCAAGCACAAGCGCAGTTAGGGATCACACGGGCAGATCAGTTGCCAACGATCAATGCTGGCGCAGCCGCCGTCAACGAGCGTGTCGCAAACCAGAAACCTATTAACCAGGCGTACGAAACCAACGCCACCACCGTGGGCGCCTCCTTTGCCTGGGACCTCGACTTCTGGGGCAAGTACCGTCGCTCCACCGAATCGGCCCGCGCAAATCTCTTGGCAACAGAGTGGGCTCGCCGCGCGGTCATCAACACGCTGGTCAGCAATGTGGCCGCCTCCTATTTCCAGCTTCGCGCGGATGACCTTCAACTTGAAATCGCGCGACGCACCCTGAGTTCGCGCCAGGAGTCACTGCAACTTACTCGCAGACTGTCAGACGGCGGCGTCGGCACCATGCTCGACGTCCGGCAAGCCGAACAGTTGGTCGCCGTCGCTTCGGAAACGATTCCTGACCTCGAACGACGTATCCAGCAACAGGAGAACTTCATCAGCACGCTTCTGGGAAACAATCCCGGTCCGATTGCACGTGGAATGAAGCTGACCGAGCAGCCGCACCTGCCCGGCGTTCCGGCAGGAATCCCCTCCCGTTTACTGGAACGGCGGCCAGATATCCGTGCGGCTGAAGCGCAGTTGATGGCGGCCAACGCTCAAATAGGAGTAGCCAAAGCCGCGTACTTTCCAGACATTGCTTTGACGGCAAACGCCGGATTCCAAAGCTCCGCCCTCACGAATCTCTTCACTGGCCCGGCCGGTCTGTGGACCTTCGGAGGCAGCCTCACGCAACCGATTTTCGCTGGAGGCAGAATTCGATCCGGCGTCAAGCTGGCCGAAGCGCGCCAACAGGAACTGGTGCTGACTTATCAGCAGACGATCCAGCAGGCTTTTCGCGGCGTGTCCGACTCACTGGTGGGCTATCAAAAAAGTCGCGAGTTCCGGCAGCATCAGGAGGAACTGGTGCTTGCAGCACAAGATGCCGCCCGGCTTTCCGAGTTGCGCTATCGCGGCGGCTCCACCAACTACCTGGAAGTGCTCACCAATGAAACCAACTCCTTCGACGCCGAACTGGGCTTGGCTCAGGCTCAGTTGAACGAACTTGTGAGTCTTGTTGAGATTTACAGAAACCTCGGTGGGGGCTGGCAGCTGTGACGACGCCCGGGAGGCAATTCGCAGTGCGTGCAGTCCATCTGGCGACCTCGCTGACCCCGGCTCAACTGCGCGAACGCGCTGCGGCTTGTGCCTGCACTCGATTCGATCTTTGTGTCGGATTCCCGTTACTCCTCTTTCCGCGACGGTAGGTGAAAGCAATGTCTGATGCCAACCTCCAGACTCCCGATTGGCTCCGCAAGATGGAAAACATCTTGGAAGAACTCAACGAGGGTGTGGTCATTGTCGATAATCAAGTGCGTGTGGTGTTCGCGAACGAGGCTGTGCTCCGATTGGGAATGTATGACCGTGAAGAAATCCAGGGCCGCACGCCCGATGCGATCTTCCCAGCGAAAGATATTCCGTACCTCTTGCAGCAGCGTGAATCAGGACACCGCTACGGAAGTTATCGTACGGAGTTCTACCTGCCTCGCAAAAATGGCGAGAAGATCCCGGCGATCTTCAGCGGGCGAGTCATTCAGGGGTCCGACGGACAGGAATATGTCCTGCTGATCGTCACCGACATCAGCGCACAGAAACGCGTCGAGGAGCAACTTCGCGCATCCAATGCGCTCCTTGAGAAGCGCCAAAAAGAAATGGAAGCCGAACTCGCGCTCGCCGCGCGTGTCCAACAATCGCTCGCCCCTCGCAGCTTGGTTTGGAACAACCTCTCCGTTGAGTCCTGCTACAGCCCTGCACGTCCAATTGGCGGCGATTTTGGTGTGGTCTTGCCCCACAGTGACGAGCTTCTGAGCCTGATCATGTGCGATGTCTCGGGCCACGGCATCGGTTCCGCGCTCATGGCCAACCGGATTTACTCCGAAACTTTGCATCAGCTCGAACGAAAGGTCGAGCCGGGCACATTGCTGCGCCACGTCCACGACTTTGTGCATGACCGTATTGCGACGGACGGTTTTTACTTCACGATGGCTGCGGCTCGTTTCAGTCAGCATGGCCGCCGCATGACTTTTGCTGCCGCTGGCCATCCGCCCGCAATGCTCGCTTCGAAAGGGCACGTCCGTCTGCTCGATTCGCAAAACGGCATCCTTGGCTGTCTTTCCGAGACAGCACCATCCAACTCGGTGGACGAGATTAATCTCGAGCCCGGCGACCGTCTGCTTCTTTACACCGACGGGCTCGTCGAGGTCTTTAATGATCGCGGCGACATGCTGGGCGTCGACGGCTTTGCACGATTGGTCCTCGATTCCGTAAAGCTTCCATTGCCCGAAATGCGCCAAGCGATCCTCGACGGCGTCACGATGTGGCGGCACGGCCCCCTCGCCGACGATGTGTCCCTCGTCATCGTCGAAGTCCGCTAGTTCCGTGGTTTCCCTCCAGTGCTACGTTGAAGAACCCACGCGGTGGTCACTTTGAAGAGATTTAGACACGTGCAGTCTCGATAGCAAGGCCGGGTCGAATCGCTCAAGCGGAGTTCTAACGATTCCCAAGTCACAAGCCAACCCGAACTTATTCCGCGCCAGAATTCCCCTTCTGGGACGTGGGATTTTGTAGGGCGTAACAGTATCAATGGTGCCGGGGGCCCGGCATGCACGATACTCTCACAAGCTAAGTTCTTTGTTAACTTCGCGGCATAAAGAGAGACGCCAAAAAAAAGTGTTCTCGAATCACTCGGGTGCTTGACACAGACAAGTCGCCGAACGTGGACGGTGACTACTGCTGGTGATTCGATACAGCGTTAGTTTGGGAATCCGTGGGAGTGCAACTTCCCGCGCCATCGCGACCTTTGCCCAACACGGAGCAGGAGCTTGCGGGCAATCTCCTGCTTGTGAGATCAAAGTGGTCGGGCGGCATGATCTGCTTGCGAGTTCATTGTTATGGCGCCACTTTGTAGCCAGATTTGAACCGACGATCACTCGTGTCCGCATCTCTGACTTGGCGACATTCGACTGGGTGCAAGAATTCAATCGTCGGCGCGAAAATTCTCGAGGAGCACGGGCATTTGATCGACGGTGATTTCTTGCGGGAGAAGATTGACGTTGTTGCGCCAGTCGCGATAGTGGGTGAGCTGCAATTGATTGGGTATGGGAACCGAAAGTGCCGTTCCCCTGCTGTCCCACAAAATCCAGCCGTCATAGCCTCCTGAACGCTGCAACTCACAGGCCCAGAGACCGTCCTGGTATTCATCACAGTGAGTAAGTGTGGCGCCAGCAATCCAAGTCTCGAGGGTTCCGTACGCTTCGCCCGGCAGGCGCAGCCCTTGCCAGTTATCGGACGAATACTGACAGGCGGGTCCCCATAGAGTGCCCCACTCACAGTTATCGTAGGCATACCAATCGAAGCGCGACACTCCCGACGCTGCCTGAGCGATGTGAAAGCGCATGAGCCAGGAAGCTTCTTGTTGCTGGTCGTCGGTGGTGGAGATTCCCCAACTGGCTTCGGTGTCCCAGAGTTCGAGCGCGGACAAGCCATGTTTCGCGAGGGTTTTCCGTAGTTGCGGTACCGCCTGGGCGATGTCCTCGGGTTGCGCGTAGCCATAGCCATGGAATGCGACGATGTCCGCGTACGGGTAGTTCGACCCAGCAGCGGCCAAGTAGGAATCGAGCCAACTTAAGTTTCCTTCAATGCCGCTGATGGAAGGCAAAAGCACCTGATTGGAATTGGTGCCGCCGCCCGGAGAGCAAACGCCGTCGGTGCAGCCGCAATTGGCCGGGTCTTTGGCGATTTGATAGAGCTGGGTGGCAACGGCGAGAAGTTGCGCGTTGGTGCCGTTCCAGAAGCCCCAATTGGGTTCGTTCCAAGTCTCGTAATATTGCACGACACCGCAGTAGCGCTGGACGACGTGAGTGACAAAGTCGTCAAACGCGCGCATGTCGGGAGCGTCGCACGGTCCCGCGGCCTCTCCCGAGCCACAGGTCGCGCCGGGATTTGCGTACGCCCACTGCGGTACGTTCCCGAGAGTGAAGATAAAGTCACTCACACCGTTTTGCTTTGCAACGGCAATGGTGCCATCCATGGTGGTCCAGTCGTACCGACCATCTGTCGGTTCCAGCGACGACCAGTTCACCACATCCCAGAGGCGCAACGTATGAAGCGGAAACGGGGGGAATGGCGCGGTTGGATTCGATGGTGAAAGCGGGTTGTGGACGAGCCGGTGAATGGTCATTCCGAAATAGGAGTTGGAAACGGCCGCGGCATTGTTCGCGGGAACAAGGGTAGCTGCGAGGGCGCTGCCGGTGTAGCCGAAGTGAGTGACTGCGGAATTCTGCGGAGAGGCGGAGGTAGTCCAGCCACTGCATCCAGTCAGAGTTGCGCCTAACGCGAAACTGACCGCGATGAGTTTCATGACAAGAAGAAATTCTCTCTTCCCCTTGTGATCAAAATCTTGGGACATACGAAACATCACCACCCCCGACTCTTGACGAGTCAGGACTGATGTCTTGCATGCGTCTGCCCAGGCATGAATGCTGATTGGGAAGGACTTAGTGAAGATTGAAACGGTGGTAGAGCGACCAAAGCGAAACAGTATCAGCGTGCACTGTTGCAATACGAATCATCTGTGAAATGGATCGAGGGCTTTGACAATACAAGCTCGCTCGCTAAACATTGCCCCACGGTATCCAGTGATGGACGTCAGTTAGTTCCCCTTACCTGTTTTCCGGGTTATTGAAATTGGATGACTTAGGCGGGGAATTGAACCAGATGAGCAAGCGCAAGGACGAATTGGAACGCGAGGTTGCCAATCTCACCCAAGCTATCGCGCAGGGAGATTTTTCGCCTGCACTGCGGGCTGCTCTCGTTGCCCGTGAACGCGAGGTAGGCGAAATAACCGCGAGACTCCTCGAATCTAGGCCCGATTCTCTGCGTGTTAGGCTTCGCAACATTCGCAGCTTGTTGTTCTGCACATGCGGGCCGTCCGCGTGATCGTCAATTCTGATCCTGCCAAAACACCGGCGATGTTTGGCAACCACATCGAGAGGATCACGCTTACCCCATCCGGGGAGCACTACCTAGCTTCAGGAACGTCGCATTTTGTTGGGCGTAGCAGCATCGATGGTGCCGGGCCCCCGGTCCCAACGGAGCGCCACATCCCCTTCACGATCACGGTCGCGTCTGTCCGCCGTCAGCGGAAATGGGAGTGAGTTGAGGGGATTAATAAGCTACAGGTTTTGAGCTTTTCGGTTCACCCACCAGGCGCTAGGATGCGCAGGAAGAAGGGTGAACCATGGAAGAGGAACTGAGGAAGAAGCAGGAGCAGGACGAAGAGCAAGTGGGGTATGGAAGTGAGGAGAGAGGGCCAGTCCTGCCCGAGGGCAGGGCTGGCGGGCGCCGGGAAGAGACGGCGCGGCAGTTGATTCGCCGAGCCAAGCAAGCCAGGCGCAGCTCTCCACGTCAAAGCGGCGTGGCGAAAACCTCAAAGGGGAGGAGATACGGCCATACTTGGAGCCGCTGCCACCGGTGCCATGCATATAGACAATTCATTGCCACACGATGACTTGATGGAGCGCGCCCTCTTGGGATCGATTCTTGCGGGGCATCACCAAGCGGGTGAACTACTGGACATTCCAGAGCAGGTAGGGCAGCTAACGTTGGAAGCTTCAAACGAAGGCGGGAAACGCCTGTATCTAGCTCACGGGAAAGCAGATTTCTTCGGAGACGAAGCAGTGGCGCGAACGGATGGTGCCGGGGGCCAGAATCGAACTGGCTACGCCCGCCTTTTCAGGGCGGCGCTCTACCAGTGAGCTACCCCGGCACGCTTGCATTCCATTTTAGAGACGCCCTCCCACGCTGTCAATTCGCCTCGCCACCACCCTCGCGAAAAATCCTGCCTTCCTTCCAACCAAATCCCTTTTTCTTTACTTTCCCGGCACCTTCCCGCCATTCCTCTTTGCTCCTCGCCTCCTCTTGTGTTCGACTAATCTATATGACCACCACTCAACCGAAACCTTCCGACCTCATTCCCGAACTCGACTCTCTCGCCGTCACTGCACTCTCCGCCGACGCCCTGATGAAGGACATCGTCACCCTCCTTCACGGCAAACTCACCAAGTACAACTGGGTCGGCTTCTACATGCTGGGAAAAGATCCCGATCACACCACTCTTCTTCTCGGCCCTTTCAAGGGCACCATGACTCCCCACACCCGCATCCCTCTCAATCAAGGCATTTGCGGCGCCGCTGCCAGCACTGGCAAGACCGTCGTCGTCGACGATGTCAACAACGATCCCCGCTATCTAGCCTGTTCCCTCGAAACCAAATCCGAAATCGTTGTCCCCGTCTTCCATCACGGCAAAGTAGCCGGCGAACTCGATATCGACTCCCACTTCCTCGCCGCCTTCGGCCCCGACGACCGCCGGCTCTGCGAACACGCCGCCGCCCTCCTTGGGAAATATCTCGATTCCCATTCCTAATTTTGGAGTGCGGCGCCTTGGCGCCGCTTTTAAGGTCTCAACCCAACCACCCAAATCAACCAAAACACCACAACTCTAGCCCCACGAATCTAGTTTCCTGGTAGCTGATATCTGATCTCTGATATCCTTCAACTCCCGCCAATAACCTACGTCCTACCCTCTCTCCTCATCAATCTCCTTCATCCAATTTCTCCCCTTCAACACTTCTCTCGGCCGCGTCCCATCCGGCGGTCCCACAATCCCATCCTTCTCCATCAAATCAATCAAATGAGCCGCTCTTCCATACCCGATCCGCAATCTCCGCTGCAATGTCGAAGTCGAAGCTCTCCCCATCTCGCAGCACACCCGCACCGCGTCCTGATACAACGCGTCATCTTCCTCTTCGCCGCCACCCGCTGCCCCACTCCCCGTCTCCTCAACGCCAGCCCCACTCTTCTCCGCATCTTCCCGCGGCGCTTCCAGCAACTCCTCGTTGTACTTTGCCGTCGCCTGCTGCTTCCAAAACTCACACACCGCCGTAATCTCGTCCTCCGTCACCAGCGGCCCATGGATCCGGTGCAACCGCGCCGACCCCGCCGGCAAATACAGCATGTCGCCCTTACCCAGCAGCGATTCCGATCCATTCGCATCCAGAATCGTTCGCGAGTCCACCTTGCTGGCCACCCGGAAAGAAATCCGCGCAGGGAAGTTCGCCTTGATCAATCCCGTAATCACGTCCACCGACGGCCGCTGCGTCGCCAATATCAAGTGGATTCCCACCGCGCGCGCCATCTGCGCCAGCCGCGTGATGGACTCCTCCACATTGTTCGTGTCCACCATCATCAAATCCGCCAGCTCGTCAATCACAATAATCAGGTAGGGAAGCGGCTTGTGCTCCACTTCCTCCGCATTATCAAACAGCGAAAGCGTTTGCTGCTTCTGGCACGACCGGTTGTACTGGTCAATGTTCCTCACCCCGCGTTGCGCCAGCAGCTTCAGCCGGTTCTCCATCTCTTTCGTCGCGTTCCGCAATACGTTCGACGCCACCTTCGGGTCCGTCACCACCGGCGCCAGCAAATGCGGAATCCCCCCATATAAACTCAATTCCAGCCGCTTCGGGTCCACCAGCACCAGCTTCACTTCATCCGGTGTCGCCTTGTACAAAATCGACATCATCAGCGAATTGATGAACACGCTCTTGCCCGTCCCCGTCGATCCCGCAATCAGCAGGTGCGGCATCGACGACAGGTCCGTCACGCGTATCCTTCCGTGCAAATCCCGCCCCATCGCCAGCGTCAATTTGCTCGGCGAATTCGTGAACTCCGTCGCCTCCAATATCTCCCGCAGCGCAATCGTCTGCCGCTTGTCGTTCGGCACTTCAATTCCAATCGTGGATTTTCCCGGTATGCGCTCGATCAGAATCGATTCCGCCTGCAGCGCCAGGCACAAATCTTCCGTCAATCCAATAATCCGGCTGTACTTGATTCCCGCTTCCGGCTTGAACTCAAACGTCGTCACCACCGGCCCCGGATTGATCTGCGTCACGCGTCCTTCCACGTCAAACTCGTGGCACTTCGATTCGATCGCCCGCGCCCGCAGCTTCAGCTCATCCTCGTCCAGTTTCTGGCTGCCTTCACCCTCCTTCAGCAAATTGATCGAAGGCAATTTGTAATTCGCATTCGTCTTCGCAATCTTCGGCTCCGCTTTTTTCGTCTTATCCTGCTTCTCATTATTCAAAAACAGAATCGGCGCCTTGTGCGAAGTCTCCTTTACTTCCTGCACTTCCTCTACTTCCTCAACCTCCGCCTTCTTCGCCCGGAACACGTCACTCTCATCGCCCAAATGAATCGACTTGTGCTCCTCCGCCGTTTCTCCCTTGCCCACAATCTGTGGCGTCACCGGTCTTCGACCCGCCATCCGCCGCTCTTCCACTTCTCGCCGCATCCGCCTTTGCTCGCGCTCATCCTGCCATGCGTGCCACCGCGCCTGCACCCGCTGTAAAATCCCCAGTTTCTCCATCCGCCCAATCGGACCCTTCGCCCCGCTGGCCCACGCGTGCGCCCCGCTGAACGAAAAACTCGTCGTCAAAAACAGCGACACCACCAGCAGCGCAATCGCCACCAGCAGCGCCCCGCCAAAATTGAACCCCGACCGCAGCCCGTGCGACACCAACACGCCCAGCACTCCGCCCGCTGGCACCGCCCCGCGCACGTCCGGTACACGAGCCAGCGACAGCAGGGAAGGGAGCGATAGCAGCAACAACACATAACCCGCCACCGTCGCGATCTGCGAATCAATCGCCCGGCTCCGGCACCATCTGTACCCCAAAATCCCCAGCGCCACCGGCAGCAAAAACGCCGCGAATCCAAACACTTGGAACAGCAGGTCCGACGTGTACGCCCCCACCGGCCCAATCCAATTCTTCGCCGGATGGTCTTCCGCCGCCGATCCACTCACATTGAACGCCGCATCGCGCGGCGAATACGAAATCAGTGCCAGTCCAATCAGGATGGCCACCGTGATACACAAAAACCCAATCAGCTCATTGAGCCGCTTATTTTCTGTAGGTGTCAGGAAGCGCACGTATTTCTCCTCAGCTCTCGCTTGTGCACCGGCCGCCTTTTTACCCAGAGTCGCGAAGGGCTGAGGCGGGCCACGCACAAACGTTCTTGGGGAAGGCTGAGCACAACCATGGGCCGGCGGACAAGCTCCAATTCAACAGCGAAGCCTTTGTAGTGGCCGACCTTTAGGTCGGTTCCCTTGCTCCGCGATAAACGGCTTCTCCGCGACCGCAGGGGGCGCGGCGCTGGTGCGCCCCGATTGGAGGAACGCCCAAATCATACCAAACATTTCCCCCACTACAACCTCATCTTGTCGAGTGTTTCCATCCCTATAAAAGCCCGTCATTCCGAGCGGAGTCTGCGGAGCGAGGAATCCCTCTGCCAGTTTTTCTTTTCTGTGTAAGCAGGGTGCCGGGTGCCCCAGGTAACGGTTCTTTACCTGGGTCTTGGGTCCCTTGGTTATGTCTCTCATCCGCTGAACTTGAGGGTGCCCCATCCTTCGCGGTTTTTGCGAAGGGTGGGTTCTTACGCTCCATCGTCACACAATTTCTTCTTTTTTCTCTTCGCGGGTGCCCCAGCTAGCACCTTTCTCAAACTGTCATCCCGACCGGAGCAACGGCGCCTTTGCCACCCACTCAAACTGTCATCCCGACCGGAGCAACGGCGCCTTTGCCACCCACCCAAACTGTCATCCCGACCGGAGCAACGGCGCCTTTGCCACCCACTCAAACTGTCATCCCGACCGGAGCAACGGCGCCTTTTGCCGTTGCGCAGTGGAGGGATCGCGGCACAATCCAACCGTGACCATTGGGGCCAGGTGCCCCAGGTAGCGCTTTTCTACCTGGGTCTTGGGTCCCTTGGTTATGTCTCTCATCTGCTGAACTTGAGGGTGCCCCAGCCTTCGCGGTTTTTGCGAAGGGTGGGTTCTTACGATCTAACGCCGCATATTTTCTTCGATTTCACACGCCGCGTGTCCCAGCTATCAGTTCCTTCCCTGGGTCTTGGGTTCGTTTTTCGACTTTCGATTTTCTATTTTCACTCTTCGCGTATCTCTTTGCCCTCTGTGTTACCGTCCCTCTTTCTTTCATCCCTCCCGCGGCCCATCGCTTTCACTCTTACACTCTTTCACTTCCTCATCTTCCCCCCTGCAGTATCGCCCAAACCAAAATCGCCACCCCCACCACCAGCCGGTAGTAAACAAACGGTTTCAAAGTCCGCGTCTGCAAATACCGCAGAAAAAACGAAATCACAAAGTATCCCCCAATCCCGGACACCGCGATGCTCAAAAACAGCGTCGAAACCGGCAGGTCCAATCCCCCCGCCTTATGCAGCTTGATAAGCTTCGGCAGGTGCGAAACCACCGCCCCTGCAATCAGCGGCGCCGAAAGCAAAAACGAAAACCGCGTAGCCGCCTCCCGTGTGAATCCCCGAAACAGTCCTGTAGTAATCGTAATCCCCGACCGTGACACCCCTGGACAAAGCGCCAGCGCCTGCGCCGTTCCGATGGACACCGCATCCCCCATATTCGATTCCGCCAGTGGCCGCGCCAGCCGCGATTTTGAATCCGCCCGCCACATCACCAGCCCGATCACAATCATGGACAGGCTAATCACGATCGGCGTACGAAAGTGTTCCTCGATCCGATGCTCAAACAGCGCTCCCAGAATCCCCCCAGGGATTGTTCCCACCACCATGTACCAGAAAAACCGCCTGTGCTGCGCCACTTCCTCCGCCGGAGCCGTCGCCGGATATTTGAACCCCAACCCGCAAAGTGCCAACGTCAGCCAATCCTTGAAAAAATAAAGCAGCACCGCCACCAAAGTCCCCGCATGCAGCGCCACATCAAACGCCAGTCCCGGGTCCTGCCAATGCAGTAACCACGGAAACAAAGTCAAATGTGCCGTGCTGCTGATCGGCAAAAACTCCGTCAACGCCTGAACAAGTGCAAGAATAACCGCCTGATATACGGGCATGAGCTCTATGTTTCCTCTCTCTTGGGTTTCTCTTGATTCTGTAGGGCCCGTCCTTCTGAGGCGGGCCGCTCCTGGATTTGTCCTTGTGGCACACTCACTCCTGACTGTGCTCTTGAGTTTTTTCCCTCTCCGCGGGTGCCCCAGGTAACGCTTTCTTTACCTGGGTCTTGGGTTTCTTTTCTCTGCGTCTCCTCTGCGTACTCTGCGCCTCTGCGTTATCTTTAGGTTTTTCCGCACTCTTTCACTCTTATACTTTTGAACTCTTATACCTCTTCTCCTCGACACACTTGATCGTGAAAGCTAGAACGCCTCAGCACTTCCTATCTTTACTCCCGGATTTTCTTCTTTCTGAAACTGATATCTGATAACTGATATCTGATATCCGACAACTGATCACTGAAAACAGATCACTTACCACTCCCCAATCTCTTCCTCATCTCGTACGCATCCACGTGCCCAATATAATACCGTTTCAGCACCGCCTCCGGCGAATATCCGTGCCGTTGCCAGAACGCAATCGCCGCCTCATTATCCACCGCCGTTTCCAGCAACACCGACTGCACCTCGTGAAACCCAAAATGCTGCTCCATTTCCCGCAGCAGTGCCGACCCCACGCCCTTCCGTCGGTGTGCCGCGGCGATATCCAGCGTAATAATGTGTGCGAGCGGCGGATGGCTTTCCGCCAGTATGAATCCCGCCAATTGCTTGCCCTCTTCCGCGATCAGGCAATCCGCCGAATCCAAATCCAAGAAATGTTGCAGCGTCCACTTGCTGTACGAAATCCCCGGCACAAAGCATGCCTGATCCAGCCTATGAATAGCCGCAAAATCCCGCGCCTCATAACCCCGTATCGTAGCGGCCATGCCAAGTTTCCGCTCTATTCTTCCTCTTTCTTCTCTCTGACCTCTGTGCCCTCTGTGCTCTTATCTCTGTGAACTCTGTGTTACCGTCCCACTTTCTCTCTCTTGTTCTTCCTCCGCGGGTGCCCCAGCTAGCGTTTTTCTACCTGGGGCTCGGATTGCTCTTCTCTCAATGCTGTCATCCCGACCGTAGCAACAGCGCGGGTGCCCCAGGTAACGGTTTTTTTACCTGGGTCTTGGGTTGCTCCTCTCTCAATCCTGTCATCCCGACCGGAGCAACGGCGCCTTTTGCCGTTGCGCAGTGGAGGGATCAAGGCAAGATCACCGCGTCTTGTCCCTCTCCCCAATTTTCGTTTTTCTATTTTCGAGTTTCGCTTCCTGGCGGGTGCCCCAGGTAACGGTTTTTTTACCTGGGTCTTGGGTCCCTCCTCTCTCAATGCTGTCATCCCGACCGGAGCAACGGCGCCTTTTGCCGTTGCGCAGTGGAGGGATCGCGGCACGATCACCGCGTCTTGTCCCTCTTTCCGATTTTCAATTTTCGACTTTCGCTTTTCGCCCTCCCTCTTCCTGATATCTGATATCCCCCAACCGAACCTCCGACTCACAACCTCACGGTAACCGTCTTCACTTCCGTATAATTCGCCAACCCATACTCTCCCAATTCTCGTCCAATCCCCGATTGCTTGTATCCCCCAAACGGTGCCGCCGCGTCAAACACGTCGTAGCAGTTCACCCACACCGTCCCGGCCTGCACCCCATCCGCAATCGCGTGCGCCTTGGTGATGTCCTTCGTCCAAACCGCCGCCGCCAATCCATACAGCGATTTGTTCGCCCGCGTCACCACCTCATCCATATCCTTAAACTTCAGAATCGACATCACCGGCCCAAAGATCTCCTCTTGCGCAATCTTCATGTTGTCCTGCACGTCGGCAAACACCGTCGGCTCGATGAAGTATCCCTTCTCGCCCACGCGGTTCCCGCCCGCCAGCATTTTGGCCTTCTCGCTCTTCCCGCTTTCGATGTACCGCATCACTTTATCGAACTGTTCCTGGTCCACCTGCGGCCCTTGCTCCGTATTTCTGTCAAACGGATTGCCCACCGTCCGCTTCTTCGCCCGCGCCACGCTCTTTTCCACGAACTCGTCGTAGCACTTTTCCTCCACAAACAGCCGCGATCCCGCGCAGCAGCATTGCCCCTGGTTGAAGAACAGCGCAAAGTGCGCCCCTTCAATCGCTTCGTCCATGTCCGCATCCGCAAACACAATGTTCGGGCTCTTCCCGCCCAACTCCAGCGTCACCCGTTTCAAATTCGTTTCCGCCGCCGCTTTCATGATCAAGTGGCCCACTTCCGTCGATCCCGTGAACGCCACCTTGTCCACATCCATGTGTCGAGCGATCGCCCCGCCCGCCGTAGGCCCATATCCCGGCAGGATGTTCACCACGCCCTCCGGGAATCCCGCCTCCAATATCAATTCGCCTACGCGCAATGCGCTAAGCGGCGTCTGCTCCGCCGGTTTCAAGATCACCGTACAACCCGTCGCCAGCGCCGGACCCAGCTTCCACGCCTGCATCAGCAACGGAAAATTCCACGGTATGATCTGCCCCACCACGCCCACCGGCTCGTGCTTCGTGTAGCTGAAATATCTCCCCTGCACCGGAATGGTCTTCCCCTGAATCTTGTCCGCCCATCCCGCGTAGTATCGGTAACACGCAATCGTCAACGGCAAATCCGCCGCCCGCGCCACGTGATACGGCTTCCCGTTGTCCAACGCCTCCAGTTGCGCCAGCTCATCCGCATGCTTCTCAATCAAATCCGCCAGCTTGTTCATCAACACGCCGCGCCCAGCAGCGCTCATCTTCCGCCACGCCCCGCGGTCAAACGCCGCTCGCGCCGCCGCCACCGCCTTGTCCACATCCGCCGCGTCCGCCTCCGCCACATGCGCAATCACTTCGCCCGTTGACGGATTGATCGTCGGGAACGTCTTCCCCGATGCCGCATCCATCCACTTGTTATTAATCAAAAGCTTCGCCGCCGATATCTTCACATTCGGTTCAACCGCTGTCGTTGCCGTAGCCATGGTCTTCCTCCTTACTGAAGCGAACTAGGGTGAGGGAAAGCCTATACCCACAAGCCCCTCCATGCAACATTCCGATTCCCCCCATCACCTTCTTGCATTTGTACTGTGTTCTTCCCGCGTTACATCGCTGACCGAATGATCTTGAGGGTGCCCCACCCTTGGTTTGTAAGGGTGGGCTCTTACGCTCTAACGCCACAACACTTCTTCTCTTCTCTTCCTCTTACCCCTGCGCTCCTCTGCGAACTCTGCGCCTCCGCGTGATCTTTTCCGTTTCCTTCCTTCCTTCCCCTTTCTCTTTACCCCAACGATTCCCTACCCGTTCGCCCCGGCCACCATTCCGATAGCCTTACTGAAAACTTAAAACTGACCACTTACAACTTCCTTTCCCCTCGTCACCACCCACGCCAACACCACACTCCCCATCAACAACCCCGTCGCCAAGTAGTACGGCGCCCCCGCCATATGCACTCGCGCCGTCGGCGAAATCGCGGCAGAGAACACCTGCGTAAACAGCAACGGCCCCGCCATCCCCGTCAACGCCCGCAATGAATTGATCGCCCCCTGCAATTTCCCCTGCGAGGACGGTTCCACCAGCTGCGACATCAGCGACTGCATCGATGGCCCCGCCACCCCCCACAACGCAATGAACGGCACCGCCCCCAGAAACGCCCATCCCCGTGTAGCCACCGCAAATCCCCCAAATCCCACCACTCCCCACAATAATCCCGATACCAAACTGGCTCGTTCCCCAAATCGTTTCACGTACGGCCCCACCAATCCGCCCGACACCACCGCCACGCATACCCCTACAACTCCCAGTGAAATCCCCACTGCCCGTTCGTCCCACCCATACCGGTATTCCGTGTACAACACAAACACGCTAGGCAGCGCCTGGTGCGCCAAATAATAAAGGACGCACACCACCGAAAGCCCCGATAGCACGCGGTTCGATCGCAGCAGCGTCAACGACCCCAGCGGATTCGCCATATGCCACGCCGATTTCGCCCGCTTCTCCGCCGGCAGTGATTCCGGCAGCACCAACGCCCCGTACAGAAAATTCAGCAAACTCAAAACCGCCGCCGCCCAGAATGGCGCCCGCAAACTGTAGTGTCCCAGCAATCCTCCCACCGCCGGCCCCACCACAAATCCCAATCCAAACGATGCTCCCAGCATTCCATACTGTTTCGCGCGCTTTTCCGGCGGACTCACGTCCGCCACATACGCAAACGCTGTAGACACATTCGACGTCGTAATCCCCGAAATCACCCGCCCCACGAACAGCCAGCTCAGCGTCGGCGCCACCGCCATGAAAATGTAATCCAGCCCCAATCCCAGGCACGAAATCAGGATAATCGGCCGCCGCCCAAACCGGTCCGACCACGCTCCCAGCATCGGCGAAAAGAAAAATTGCATCGTGGCCCACGCGAACCCGAAATATCCGGTAATCGTCGAAGCCCGCGCGAAGTTTCCGCCCTCAAATTGAATGATTAAATTCGGCAGGACTGGCGCAATAATCCCGAACGCCAGAAAATCCATCGCCACCGTAACCAATATAAATACAAACGCCGCCCGCGAGCCACCACCCGCCGGGGCAGGGAATTGCTCCCTCTCAGACACACGACCCTCCCCTTCTCTAACAGGCGTTAGATTCTAACGTACCAGGGCATTGTCTCAGAAGTTCTACGTATCCCTCTTTACGATGTGGATCGGTTGCCCCTGGCACGGAGTCTGTGCCTGGGTCTTGGGGTTGCGGGTGCCCCAGGTAACGGTTTTCTACCTGGGTCCTGGGTTCGTTTTTCGAATTTCTATTTTCGTCCTTCTCTTACCTCTGTGCCCTCTGTGTTCCTACCTCTGCGCCTACCCCATCCCGTCATTCCGAACGGAGTCCGCAAGGTGAGAAGTACTCTTCTCTTCCTACTGAAAACTGAAAACTTACAACTGAAAACTCCACCGGGTGCCCCAGGTAACGGTTTTCTACCTGGGTCTTGGGTTACTTTTCTCTTAAGGTTCGTTGTTGCATCGCCCTCCCGCGCACTTGAGGGTGCCCCACCCTAGGTTTGTTAGGGTGGGCTCTTACGCTCTAACGCCGCCCGCTCTCTTTCTCTTCTCACACTCTTGCACTCTTACACTTCTTCTCTTCCTCTGCGGACTCTGTGTCTCTGCGTTATTTTTTTCTTCCTTTGTCCTACTCAAATCTCCAAAATCACCGGCAAAATCAGCGGCCTCTTCGAAGTCTGCTTATTGATGTACCTCTTCAAGTCCACGCGGATCTTCTCCTTAATCACCGACCAGTCCGCCCGTTCTTCGATGTTGGACAGTTCCACCGTCCTGCTCACCACCGCCCGCGCCCCCTCCATGAATTCCCCGTCGTTCTCGCTCATCAATCCCCGCGAAACGATTTCCGGCGCCGACTCGATCCTCCCGGTATTCTTGTCAATCGCGATAATCGGTATCACCACTCCCTCTTCCGACAGATGTTTCCGGTCGCGCACCACCACTTCCTCAATCGCTTCCAGCGACCCCGAATCCACCAGCACGCGTCCCGCCTGCACCGGGTCTCTCCGGTACACCCCATCTTCCGTGAACTCGATCCGCTTCCCATTCTCCAGCAGCAAAATCTCTCCGCTTACCACTCCCAGCGAGTGCGCCAGCGCCGCGTGCCGGAACAGATGCCGGTATTCCCCGTGTACCGGCACAAAATATTTCGGCCGCACCAGTTGCAAAATCAACTTCTGCTCTTCCTGGCTGGCGTGTCCCGACACGTGAATCGGTCCGCCCGCATTGTCGTAGTACACCAGCGCCCGCCGCCGGAACATATGATCCAGCATCCGGAAAATCGCCTTCTCATTCCCCGGAATAATTCTCGCCGACAAAATCACCGTATCGTTTTCATCGATCGTCACGAACCGGTGATTGTCCACCGCGATTCGCGACATGGACGACATCGGCTCCGCCTGCGATCCGCTCGCCAGTATGATCAGCTTCCGCGGCTCAAAGCTCCGTATATCCTGCGGCCGCACCACAATCCCGTCCGGAATCCGCAAATATTCCAGGTCGTGCGCAATCTCCACGTTGTCCACCATGCTGCGCCCGACGAACGCCACTTTCCTTCCCACGCGTTCCGCAATATCAATCACCTGCTGTATGCGGTGAATCGACGACGCAAAGCACGACAGCACCACCCGTTTCGGCGCCGACCTCGTCAACTCCTCGATCCGCGGCACCACCGTCCGCTCTGACGGCGTGAATCCCGGCCGCTCCACGTTCGTCGAATCGCTGAACAGCGCCAGCACTCCTTCGCTTCCGTACTTCGCAAACGCGTGCAGGTCCGTCCGCCAATCGTCCACGGGCGTCTGGTCAATCTTGAAATCCCCCGTATGAATGATCACGCCCAGCGGCGTGCGAATCGCCAGCGCCACGCAATCCACGGTGCTGTGCGTCACCGGGATAAACTCAATTTCAAACGGCCCAATCTCGATCAGCCGCCCCGGCTTCACCTCAAACAACTTCACCACGTCCATCAGCCCGGCTTCTTCCAGCCGTTTCTTCGCCAGCGCCAGCGTGAACCGCGTCCCATACACCGGCACATTCAAGTCCCGCAATATGTAGGAAAGCGCCCCAATGTGGTCTTCATGTCCGTGCGTCAACACAATCGCGCGCACATGCTCCCGGTTCTGCTTCAAATACGTGATGTCCGGAATCACCAGGTCCACGCCCAGCAATTCCGTCTCCGGGAACATCATCCCCGCGTCCACCACCACGATGTCGTCCCCGTACCGGAACGCCATCATGTTCATTCCAAACTCGCCAAGTCCCCCCAGGGGAATTGCCGTCAATGTCTGATTTGTCTTGCTCAAGTAATTTTTTTCTCCACAATCCAACCTAGAATCGTATCACAATAAAACACCCTCCCCCGTAACTCCCCCATTGACGACTGAACGCTTCCTCAATTCTCACCTGTTAAAGGAGGTTGCCCCAGGCACGGAGTTTGTGCCTGGGTCTTGGGTCCGCCTTTTCTTAGCTTGTCATCCCGACCGAAGCGGCCCGATTTTCTCTTTCGCGCCGAAGTGTGGCGCGTCGGGCCGCGCAGTGGAGGGATCTGCTGTTTCTTCTCTTCTTTGTGACCTCTGTGTTCTCTGCCAACTCTGTGTAAGCTTTTGGGCTTTTCTTTTCTCTTCTCCGAAACTGTGAACTGTAAACTGTCAACTGTGAACCGCCGGTTGCCCCAGGCACGGAGTTTGTGCCCGGGTCCTGAGTTCCTCTTTGTTACTGCAACCTCTCAACTGAACTGGAGGGTGCCCCACCCTGGTTTTGTTAGGGTGGGCTCCGACGCTCAAGCGCCCAGTCTCTCTTCCTGCATTTCTCTTCTCTGTGACCTCTCTGTAAGCCTTTTCCCTCCTTATCGTTTGTAAATCTTTGTAAAATCGTTCCGCAGTCCTCTTCCCTCTCCCCCCAATCCCTGCTACATTGCTACCCCATCGCCGCATCTCAAGAAAGGGAAGGGAACACCGCCATGCAAAAACTTCGCTCCGTAATCCTCGTCCTGGCCGTCGCACTCCTGTCCGCGCTCAGCGTCCAGCCCCAGGAACTAACGCAAGCCGAAAAAGACAAAGCCCTCCAATATCTCGAATCCACCAAACAGGACGTCCTCGACGCGACTAAAGGCCTCTCCGACGCCCAATGGAATTTCAAGCCCGCCCCCGATCGCTGGTCCATCGCCGAATGTATGGAACACATCGCCGCCGCCGAAGACTTCATCCGCGGCAACATCGAGAACGGCGTAATGAAAGCCCCCGCCGTACCCGGCCGCGACGTCGTCGCCATTGATGCCGCCATCATCGAAAATGTGCCCGCGCGCAAGAATAAAGTCCAGGCTCCCGAAGCGATCAAGCCCACCAATCGTTTCGGCTCGCCCGAAGGCTCCATCAAACATTTTGTGGAAAGCCGCGCCGTCACCGAGGAATTTCTGAAGACCACGCCCGGCCTGCGCGATCACGCCGCCGACAGCCCCGCCGGCACCAAGTGGGACGCCTACGAATTCATCCTGCTAATCGCCGCCCACAGCGAACGCCACACCAACCAAATCAAAGAAGTAAAGGCCGATCCTAACTACCCCAAATCCTAATTCCTGACTTTGTGGCACAGACATTCTTGTCTGTGCTCTTGGGTTTTTCCCCGTTGACGCCGCCGCACAACTGAACTTGAGGGTGCCCCATCCTTCGCCCGCCTCTGGGGGGAAGGGTGGGCTCCTACGCTCCAACGCCGCGATTCCTCTTCTCTTGTGGGTCGGATTTTGCCTGGATCTCTTACGGCCGCGCACCACTTGTCATCCCGAGCGGAGCGGCCCGATTCTTTCTGTCGCGCTGTAGTATGGCGCGTCGGGCCGCGCAGAGAGGGATCCCTCCTCCGCCTTTCCCCACCATTCCTCGAATCATGTAACTCTTCAACTCTTGCACTCTTTCACTTTTATACTTCTTCTCTTTTGCTTTCTCTTATCTATGTGACCTCTGTGCTATCGTCCCTCTTCTTCTACCGTTCCCTCCCTCCAAAAAACAAATGTGCGATCGCCACCAGCACCACTGCTCCCACCGTAGCCGCCGCCAGCGAATACAAAAACGTATTCGCGTGCACAATCCCCAGCTTCGTGAAAATCCATCCCCCAATCACAGACCCGATCAACCCAATCAGAACATCCCCAATGCACCCAAATCCCTGCCCCCGCGCCAGCTTTCCCGCCAGCCACCCCGCGATCAATCCCAAGAAAATCCACCACAACAACCCATGCGGAAGCTGAATCCAGATGCCACGCACAGTCCGTTCCACATCTCGCTCTTGCATCAGCAAGGCTATTGCACCAAGTCCCATCATTTGCCCTCCTCCGCTAAAGTGAACTTGTCATCCTGAACCCGCGTTTTGCGCGGGTGAAGGATCTCAACCCCTGCGTCTGGCCCAGCCCTAACCCACTTTCCATTTTCTATTTTCTAGCTCCCCGCCTTCGGTTCCTGCTGTGTCATGCAATGAATCGTTCCCAGCCCCAGCACCAAATCCCGGCAGTGTATCCCCACCACCTCCCGTCCCGGAAACACTTTCGCCAACACATTCAACGCCACCCGGTCATTCGCATCGTTAAACGTCGGCGCCAGCACTAATTTATTCGCAATATAAAAATTCGCATAACTTGCCGGCAGCCTCAGCCCATCAAAATAAACCGGCGCCGGCATCGGCAAAACCTCCACCTGCAAAGCCCGCCCATCCTGATCCTTCATCCCCTGCAACCGCGTCAAATTCTCCTGCAACGCCACGTAATTCGCATCCCGCCGGTCTTCCTCCACAATCGTCACCACCGTCGTCGCATTCACGAACCGCGTCAAGTCGTCCACATGCCCGTGCGTGTCGTCCCCTGCAATCCCATTCCCCAGCCACAAAACATTCGTCACTCCCAAATATTCCCGAAACACCGCCGAATAATCTTCCCGCGTAAATCCCTGATTCCGCTCTTGCACATTGCTCAACAAGCATTCTTCCGTCGTCAGCAGCGTCCCTTTTCCATTCACATCAATCGACCCGCCCTCCAGCACCACCCGCCGTCCCTTATACTTCGGCAAAATCACCCGCCGCTTCAACTCCCGGTTCGCCTTCCCCACCACCGCCGCATCTTTCTTATGGTTCGCGTATTTCGCCCATCCATTAAACACAAAATTGTTGTAAGCCACCTCTCCCGCGCCATTCTTCACGCAAATCGGCCCCGAATCCCTCATCCACCCGCGATCCGTCGCCACGCGAAAAAAAGTCACCGCCTCCAGCTCCGCCCCAGCCTTCTTCAATATCGCACGCACCCGCGCTTCCGCCGCCCGATCCTCCACCAGCAAAAACACCCGTTCCACCCGCGTCAGATGCCGCACAATTTCCGCAAACGCCCACGGTATCGGCGCAAATTTCCCCGGCCAATCCGTCAACTCATGCGGCCACCCCAGCCACGTAACCTCATGCCCCTCCCACTCCGCCGGCATCCTCCATCCCACCGCAATCCCCCTCTTCTTCTTCGCTCTTCTCTGCGAACTCTGCGTCCTCTGTGCACTCTGCGTAAGCCTTTGCCTTTCTCCGCGTCCTTTACCTCTTCATCCTCCTTTGCATCCTCCACCTCACTTCTCCTCCAACCACCTCTCCGTCAGCTCCCCAAACGCATCCAATCTCCGATCCCTGAAAAACGGCCAATTCCTCCGCGTCTCCTCGCTCTTCTTCGCATCGCACTCCACCACCAATATCTCTTCCTTATCCCGTGCGGCCTCCGCCAACATCTCCCCAAACGGCCCCGCCACAAACGAATTTCCCCAAAACTCCAGCCCCGCGTCCCCCTTCTCCGGTTTCCCCTCAAACCCCACGCGGTTCACCACGGCCACATACACTCCATTCGCCACCGCATGCGCCCGCTGTATTGTCTTCCACGCATCCAGTTGTGCCGCACCAAACTCCGCCTTCTCGTGCGGATGCCATCCAATGCTAGTCGGGTAAAAAATCACCTGCGCCCCGTGCATCGCGGTAATCCGCGAACCCTCCGGATACCACTGGTCCCAGCAGATCTGCACCCCGATCCGCGCATACTTCGTGTCGAAATTCAAAAATCCCAAATCCCCCGGCGTAAAATAAAATTTCTCGTAGTACAGCGGATCATCCGGTATATGCATCTTCCGGTATTTCCCCAAATAACTCCCATCCGCATCCAGGACCGCGCAAGTGTTGTGGTACACTCCCGCCGCGCGTCTCTCAAACAAAGAAACCACCAGCGCCACTTTCTTCTCTTTCGCCACCGCCCCCAGCCGTTCCGTAGTCGGCCCCGGCACCGCCTCCGCCAAATTAAACAGCTCCGTATCCTCCGTCCGGCAAAAATATTCCCCCGCAAACAATTCGTGCATACAGACAATCTGCGCTCCCCGCGCCGCCGCCTCGCGAATCTTCCCCTCCGCCCGCGCCAGGTTCTCTTCCTTATCCTTGGTGCACCGCATCTGCACCAGCCCCACCACAAATTTATCCGCCATCGCTCCGTCCCTTTCCTTCAACTCTCTTGGTTCTCACCGCCGGAGCCGCTCACCCAGGTACTTGAGGGTGCCCCACCCTTTGCGCTTCTCAAAGGGTGGGCTCCGGCGATCCGACAACCCAGTCCCTCTACGTCTTTTTCTTTTCCGCGAACTCTGTGTCCTCTGTGCTCTCTGTGGTAAAGTCTTTGCCTTTTTGTTACCAACAATCTCTCTCCGCAATCCGCCATCTTAGCACGGGCCTTTTCCCCCGAATCGCATTTTGCTTTTCTCCTAGCCTCCTAATCCCCGCTAGCGGATTTCTGATATCCTTTCTCGAATTTCGAGTAAACTAACTCCACGAAATCTTTTTCTTCGCATCTATCTCTGTTTTCCAGGAGTCTCGATGCCCAAAAAATCCAGCAAAACCGTTACGGGCCGCGTTTTGCACGACCCTGTCAAAGACAAGCTCCGCCCCATCTTTCCCCTCGACCTCTCCAAAATCAAAACCATCGACCAACTGGTCCGCGCCATGGCCGACACCGCCTACACTGCTCGCCAGATCGGTGACGCCGCCGACGTCCTCGAAGCCATGGCTCGCGACAAAGATTGTTTCGTAGTCCTGACCCTCGCCGGCGCTCTCACCGTCGGCAAAATGGGTCTCATCTTCTGTGATCTAATCGAATCCGGCATCGTCAAAGCCGTCGTTTCCACCGGCGCTCTCATGGCCCACGGCCTCGTCGAAGCCACCGGCCTCTCCCATTTCCGTTACGATCCCACCAAAATGGACGACAACGCTCTTTTCCTCGCCGGCTACAATCGCGTCTACGATTCTCTCGAACCCGAAACCAATCTCGATCATGTCGAGGAAGTCGTCGAAGCCATCCTCGAAAAATGGGATCCCGCCGAAACCGTCTGCAGCTACAAACTCCACAAACGCATCGGCGATTACCTCGTCAAAAACACCAAGGGCCGCGGCATCCTCCGTTCCGCTTACGAAAAAAATGTTCCCGTCTTCGTTCCCGCCTTTAGCGATTCCGAACTCGGCCTCGATTTTGCCCTGAATTCCTACGCCCGCAGGCGCGACAAGCTCCCCGTCCTCCGCTTCGATCCCTTCGAAGATTTCCAAACTTTCGCCGACACCATGATGGCCACCAAGAAAATGGGCATCTTCACGGTTGGCGGCGGCGTCCCCCGCAATTGGTCCCAGCAATTCGGTGTCTACGCCGAATTAATGGCTCGCCGCGGCTACGAAAATCTCCCTCTCAAGCGCTACAACTACGGCCTCCGCATCTGTCCCGAGCCCGTCCACTGGGGCGGACTCAGCGGCAGCACCTACACCGAAGCCGTCTCCTGGGGCAAATTCGTTCCCCCCGAAGAAGGCGGCCGCTTCGCCGAAGTCCTCGAAGACGCCACCGTCGCCCTCCCCCTAGTAGTAGGCGCCGTCCTCGAGCGCCTCAACTATTTCAAAAGGTAGTCGGGCGGGTGCCCCAGGTACCGGTTTTGTACCTGGGTCTTGGGTTCTCTTTCTTCGAACTTTTCGGGCGCCCCACCCTCGTCGCCTGAGGGTGGGTCTTCGGTTTCTCTTACTTGACGTCCGCAATCCCCTGACCTTGAGGGTGCCCCATCCTTCGCGTTTCTCAGCGAAGGGTGGGCTCTTACGCTCTAACGCCGCGGCTCATCTTCCCATTCGGGTTTCTCTTCTCTGCGCACTCCGCCGAGTGCCCCAGGTAGCGGCTTTCTACCTGGGTCTTGGGTTTCTCTTACTTGACGTCCGCAATCCCCTGACCTTGAGGGTGCCCCATCCTTCGCGAATTTTGCGAAGGGTGGGCTCTTACGCTCTAATGCCGTGACTCTTCCTCTCTCTTGGTTTCTCTTCTCCGCGTCCCACCCAAACCTGTCATCCCGCCTGCCCTGAGCGGAGCCGAAGGGACCGGAGCGGCCCGATTTTTTCTTCCGCGCCGCCTTCTGGCGCGTCGGGCCGCGCAGTGGAGGGATCCCTCCTCACTCTTGAACCCTTTCACTCTTACACTCTTTTACACTTCCTCTTTTCGCCTTTCTCTTACCTCTGCGCTTCTCTGCGAACTCCGCGCCTCTGCGTTATCTTCTTCTCTTCGCTTTTTTTTTGAACTTTCAACTTTGAACTTTCAACTCTCCCGCATACACCAATCCCCACTGATATCCACGCCAAATCCAAAATTGAAAAGGGAAGAAGCGGCCCCAGAGTTTCCCAAAAAGCCGCAAGGCCAGAAACGCTTTACTCAAAACTTACAACTTATAACTTAAAACTCCTTCAATCGTCGTCGCCAATCAATACCGCCGCCGTCAGCACGGTCGACCACAACCCTCGCTTATCTCCCACCGCCGACTGCGTGATATTCATCGTCCGTACAATCTTATTCGAGATCCGGTAAACCTCTTTTTTTTCGTCCCAAGACAAATCCGGGTCGAATTCCACGTTCAAAGTCGTCGCCAGCATCTCCGCCGCCAGCTCTTCCGCGTACTCGCCCGCCACTTCTTCCGTCTCACCAAACGAATGGTGCTCGCTCAAGTACCCGTACATCGGCCGTTCCGCCGGCAGCGCCAATCCAATGCTCGCCGCGATCAGCCGGTGTGGCTCTTTCGTCGAATTCTCGCTGATCACCGTGAACGCCACCTGCCCCGGCTTGATCAGCTTCAAACCCTCGCTCCGTGATATCAATTTGCAGTTCGGCGGAAAGATCGAGGACACTCTCACGATGTTGCACGCGGCAATCCCGGCATTCCGCAATGCCAGCTCGAAGCTCGATAGCCGCTCGCGATGTTTTCCCACGCCCTTGGTCAGGAAAATCTTCTTAGCAACGAATGCCATAGCGGCGTCTGCCCGCCTCTCTGAAAAATTTCTCTCGCGAAAAATATCTCGCTTGTTGAAAAGTAACAAGAAGGTCCAGCACTGTCAATCGAATACAGACACTTCCACCCCCATGTTCTCTTTCCACCACTTCCCAATTTTTCCGGTTGAACTCCCCACCCGCCGTATCTTTTCCTTCGTTGAGATCAGGAGAGCGCTGTCATCCCGGACGCGGGTGCCCCAGGTAGCGCCTTTCTACCTGGGTCTTGGGTTCCTTTTTCGATTTTCGCTTTTCTCTTATCTCTGCGCTTCCCCTGCGAACTCCACGTCTCTGCGTTATCTTTTCTCTCCCTCTTAATCTGAAAACTAAAAACTGACCACTGCCTCTCTCATTCGCGCCGTCGTCTGGCGCGTCTTCTGCGCCAAACTAAAAAATGTCATCCCGAGCGAAGCGGCCCGATTTTTTTCTTACGCGCCGTATTTTGGCGCGTCTTCTGCACCAACCCAAAATTGTCATCCCGAGCGGAGCGGCCCGATTTTTTCTTGCGCGCCGTATTTTGGCGCGTCGGGCCGCGCAGTCGAGGGATCCCTCCCCGCTTTAACCCTCAAGGATCCTTTCCTGGCCCAATTCTTCGTCGCCATTCTGTGATAAGTGCTGCGAATCTCTCCGTATGGTTTCAGCCTTCTCTTCTCTGTGCCCTCTGTGTTCCGCTCTCTGTGAACTCTGTGTTCCCGTCCCTCTTCTTTATCTTTCAACTAGCCCAAGCCTATCGCTTTTACTCTTACACTCTTACACTCTTTCACTCTTATACCCTTATACTTCTTCCTCTTAAACCGAAAACTGAAAACTGAAAACTGACCACTTCTCCCCTCACTCCCCCGCCAAATGTTTCACCACTCTCCCCAACGGCCGGCAGTACGCCAAAACCTTCCCCAAATCCTCCGCCGTAAAGTCCGGCCCGCTCAGCGCCGTGCTCGTCCCTTTCCGGCTCACTTGCATCACTCCCACCACTTTCCCTTCAAACAAGATCGGCGCGCTCACAATCTTATGAATCGATTCCCCCGAAGTCGTTGCCGTCCGCACTCCCTCAAACACGCTCGCGTGCCGCACCCCCGAAAAATTATTATTAATCTCCGGCCGGCTTTCCCGAGCCGTCCGCGCCGCCAGCGCCGAATTGCTCGTCAACGGGATGTACCCCACGTTCTTCAGCGCCGCCGGCACCAGAAAATGCAGGTGTCTCCATCGCGTGGACACCGCCAGGATCGCCACCTCATCCCCTCTTACTCCCAGCTCCTTCGCGATCTTCTCCCCTATCTCCGCCAGCGGGATCTCCGGCGTGCTTTCATCCTTCTCCAGCGCATTGGCCAGATGCTCCAATTCATTCAGCAAAGTTGTTGCCATGGGTTTCCTGTTTCTTTCTCCATCGGCTCACAGGGGAGGAATAAGCGGGGCCCTGTTCTGGAGAATTTCCGTCAGTTCTCCCCTCCATGTTCCCCGTTCCTCCTCCTCCTCGCAACAGAATTTCCTCTAGTTTGTGCCCTTCAAACAGACACCCCATCAAGTGGGTTTGTAGCGGCCACCTTCTGCCTGCCCGCCGCAGGAGGGATGCGGGCGCTTTTTCAGTATTCCTGCCTTTCGTGGCACAGGCACTCTTGCCTGTGTTCTTGGGTCTCCCGGGAACGCCGATCTCCCGATCGGCTCTTACTCCCTCTCTGTAGCGGCGCAGCACTGCTGCTCCCCACCTAGGCACAATCTAATCCTTCGCCAAACCGGATGCCATCGCGGCAATCCCTTCCTTCCTACCGCCGCCGCAACGCCTCCAGTTCGTCCAGCGTCCGCGGCCAGTCCGCTCGCAATAGCCGTGACAAGCTGCGGTCCGCAAGCAGTTTCCCGCCAGTTTGGCATCGCGCACAATAATTCGTTTCATTATCCGCGTAGCGAATTCGCTGTATCTCTTCTCCACATCGCGGGCAAGCTTTGCGATACCGTCCGTGAACCGCCATCCCCTCGCGAAATGCGGTCACCTTTTCCGGAAACTCCAACTCCGCCTCCGTGCCCAGCCGCTCCATCCAGAATTTCAGCGTATCGCGCGTCGCCGTGAACAATCTTTCCCACTCCCCAGCTTCAAGCTTGTGCGTAAGCGTGATCGGCGAAAGTTGCGCCGCGTGCAAAATTTCATCGGAATAAGCGTTGCCAATCCCGCTGACAATCCGCGGATCCGTCAGGGCCCTCTTCAGCGTCCGGTTTTCCGCGGTCAGCGCCCCGCGAAACGAATCGAGATCGCTCGAAAAAATCTCGATTCCTCCCGGGTCCACCGAACGCAACCCTTCCTCGCCAACTAGAACATGCAACGATGCGCGGTGCTTGGTGCCCGCCTCGGTAAGCACCAGGCAGCCGTTGGGAAAGTCGAAAGCCGCCAGACTGTTCCGCCCCGCCAGCTTTGCTCCAACAGCTCGCCAGTGCAATCGCCCCGCGATCATCAAGTGCAGCACCAGCCACAAATCGCCTTCCACTCCAATCGCAATGCGCTTCCCAATTCGCCGCAGTTCGCGCACCACCCGGCCATCCACACTCGTAAGAGGCGGTTGTGCCGTCCGCAGCAAAAATGGACCCGCCACCCGCACTCGCTCCATAGGTTGCCCAACGATGCGCCGTTCCAGTGCGCTGATGTAAGCGGAAATGTCCGGAAGTTCCGGCATGCTTGTCAGCTTTCTTGTAGCGTGTTCGCTTTTGTAATCATGCTCTCCCCGAAACTACTCCCACCCCAAAACAATAGTCAATTTGCCGGTTGCCCCAGGCCCGCCGTAGGCGGGTGCCTGGGTCTCGGGTTCGCCTTTTCCTATTCTGTCATCCCGACCGGAGCAACGGCGCCGTTTGCCGTTGCGCAGTGGAGGGATCATGGCAAGCCTGAATCGTTCACCCAATCCCGTCATTCCGAACGGAGTCTGTGAAGTGAGGAATCTCTCTTTTCTCTGCTCCTTCAACTTTTAACTTTCAACGAGGTGAACCCCGAATTTCCTTCATCTCCCCTCAGCTTGCATCACTTTTCCCAACTCTCTATACTGGTTGTGCCGCCGTTCCTTCGCTCCCGCATTGTGCGCCTCTTTCAATCTTCCGGAACCTTGGCGGCGGAGAGGGCATGTCTTTCTGGGCCACCCAACCTGACATCATTCATCTTTTGACAAGTTTTCGGCTTTTATCCGGCATCATTTGCGGCCGTCACAAGGATCAATACATTCCATGAGCGCTACTGTGGCAAATCTTCCCGTTGACAGCTTGCGGTTCTGGCAGACCACCGTCGGCAAGAAAGCCATTATGGCCGTCACCGGCTTCATGCTCTTCGGTTTCATTTGCGGCCACTTGCTCGGCAATCTCCAGATCTACGAGTCTCCTGAACACATCAATCACTATGCGGCCTTGCTGAAGTCTCTCCCGGCCCTCTTGTGGGGCGCGCGCATCACCTTGCTCATCGCCGTCACATTGCACATCTGGTCCTCCTTCCAACTCTGGCTCCTCCAGCGCGAAGCCCGGCCAGTCCCCTACGTCAAAAAGGCCAATCTCAATTCCACCTATGCTTCCCGCACCATGATCTGGAGCGGCCCCATCATCCTCGCTTTCCTGATTTTCCACCTTCTCCACTTCACCTTCGGCACGGTCCATCCCGGCGGCCCCTTCGATGAGCACAACGTCTACAACAACGTTGTCACCGGCTTCCAGTATTGGCCCGTCTCGCTCTTCTACATCATCGCCATGCTCCTGCTTTGTTATCACCTCTATCACGGTCTCTGGAGCATGTTTCAATCCCTCGGCTTCAGCCACCCTGTTTACACCCCCTGGTTGCGCCGCTTCGCCAAACTTTTCGCCATCCTCATCGCTGCCGGCAACATCTCCATTCCCGTCTCCGTTCTAGCCGGCTTCATCAAACCGGTCTGACCATGCACACGCCTACTCCAATAATTCTTGAGGGTGCCCCATCCGATCTCTGGTTGCCCCAGGCACGGACTGTGTGCCTGGGTCCTGGGTTCCCCTTGTTATATCTCCACACAATAGAACTTGAGGGTGCCCCATCCTTTGCGCCTTTTGCAAAGGGTGGGTTCTTTCGATCCAACGCCACAGTTTCTCTTCTCTCTTCTTCTGTTTTTGCCGGTTGCCCCAGGCCCGCCGTAAGCGGGTGCCTGGGTCTCGGGTTGCCTTCTTCCATTCTGTCATCCCGACCGGAGCAACGGCGCCGTCTGCCGTTGCGCAGTGGAGGGATCGTGGCAAGCCCGAATCGTTCACCCAATCCCGTCATTCCGAGCGGAGTCTTCGGAGCGAGGAATCTCTCTGTCGCTTCGTCCTTCGCCCGCACCCTTTCAGGGAGTCCGACCCCATGGAACTAATCTCCAACGCCCCCACTGGCCCGATCGAACAGTCTTGGGACAATCACAAGTTCAATCTCAAGCTCATCAATCCCGCCAACAAGCGCAAGTACAACATCATCGTCGTCGGTTCCGGCCTGGCCGGTGGCGCTGCCGCTGCCAGTCTCGGCGAACTCGGCTACAACGTCCAGTGTTTCTGCTATCAGGACAGCCCTCGCCGCGCCCACTCCATCGCCGCGCAGGGTGGCATCAACGCAGCGAAAAATTATCACAATGATGGCGACAGCATTTACCGCCTCTTCTACGACACCGTCAAGGGCGGCGACTTCCGCGCTCGCGAATCCAACGTCTATCGCCTCGCCCAGGTCAGCGTCAACATCATTGATCAGTGCGTCGCGCAGGGCGTTCCCTTCGCCCGCGAGTACGGCGGTCTCCTGGACAATCGCTCGTTCGGCGGCGCCCAAGTCTCCCGCACCTTCTACGCCCGCGGCCAGACCGGCCAGCAACTGCTTCTCGGCGCCTATCAAGCTCTCGAGCGCCAGATCGGCCTCGGCTCCGTCAAAATGTACCCGCGCATGGACATGCTGGACCTCATCGTCATGGATGGCCACGCCCGCGGCATCGTCACTCGCTCTCTCTACGACGGCAAAATCGAAGTCCACATGGCCGATGCCGTCATCCTCGCCACCGGCGGCTACGGCAACGTCTTCTACCTTTCCACCAACGCCAAGGGCTGCAACGCCACCGCCATCTGGCGCGCCTACAAGCGCGGCGCTCTATTCGCCAATCCTTGCTTCACCCAGATTCACCCCACCTGCATCCCCGTCGCCGGTGAGTATCAATCCAAGCTCACCCTCATGTCCGAATCTCTTCGCAATGACGGCCGCATCTGGGTTCCCAAGCAGCCCGGCGACAAGCGTCCTCCCGGCTCCATTCCAGAAAACGAGCGCGACTATTACCTCGAGCGCCGCTATCCCAGTTTCGGCAACCTCGTCCCTCGCGACATCGCTTCCCGCGCCGCCAAGCACGAGTGCGATTCCGGCCACGGTGTGGGCCCGTCCGGTCTCGGCGTCTATCTCGATTTCGCCGAAGCCATCCAGCGTCTCGGCGTACACAAAATCGCCGAGCGTTACGGCAACCTGTTCGAAATGTACGAGCGCATCACCGGCGAAGATCCCTACAAAGTCCCCATGCGTATCTATCCCGCCAGCCACTACACCATGGGCGGCCTCTGGGTGGACTACAACTTAATGTCCACGATCCCCGGCCTCTTCGTTCTCGGCGAAGCCAACTTTTCCGATCACGGTGCCAACCGTCTCGGTGCCAGCGCCCTCATGCAGGGCTTGGCCGACGGCTACTTCATCATTCCCTATACCATCGGCAATTACCTCGCCAACACCAAACCCGCCAAGGTTGCCGACGATGTCCCCGCCGCCAAAGAAGCGGTCGCCAATGCCACCAACATCACCAAAAAACTCCTCAACGGCAGCGGCACTCGCACCGTGGACTCCTTCCACCGCGAACTCGGCAAGATCGTTTGGGAATACTGCGGCATGGCTCGCAATGAAGCTGGCCTCAAAAAAGCGCTCTCGCTCATCCCCGCCCTCCGCGAAGAGTTCTGGAAGCATCTCCGCGTCCTGGGCGCCAACGAAGAGTTCAACCAATCCCTCGAGCGCGCCGGCCGCGTCGCCGATTTCTTCGAACTAGCCGAACTGATGTGCCTCGATGCCCTCGACCGCCGCGAATCCTGCGGCGGCCACTTCCGCGAAGAGTACCAAACCCCCGAGGGTGAAGCCCTACGCGACGACGCCAACTTTTCCTACGTAGCCGCCTGGGAATTTCAAGGAGCAGGCCAGGCCCCCGCTCTAATCAAAGAGCCCCTAACCTTCAACTACGTCCACCCCTCTCAACGGAGCTACAAGTGAAACTCATTCTTCACGTCTGGCGTCAGAAAAATCCCCAGGACAAGGGCCGCATGGTCCGCTACGACCACCCCAATGTCAACGAGCACATGTCCTTCCTCGAAATGCTCGACGTCCTCAACGAAGCCCTCATCGAAAAGGGCGAAGACCCCATCGCCTTCGATCACGATTGCCGCGAAGGCATCTGCGGCATGTGCGGCATGATGATCAATGGCAAGGCCCACGGCGGTTTCAAGGGCACCACCGTCTGCCAGCTTCACATGCGCCACTTCAAAGACGGTGATGAAATCTACCTCGAGCCTTGGCGCGCCAAAGCCTTCCCCGTCATCAAGGATCTCGCCGTTAACCGCTCCTCTTTCGACCGCATCATCGCCGCCGGCGGTTTCATCTCCGTTCCCACCGGCAGCGCCCCCGATGGCAACGCCATTCCCATCAAGAAGCAGGACGCCGATCTCGCCATGGACGCCGCCGCCTGCATCGGTTGTGGCGCCTGTGTAGCCGCCTGCCCCAACGCTGCCGCCGCCCTATTCGTAGGCGCAAAAATCTCCCATCTCGGCCATCTCCCGCAAGGCCAAGTCGAACGCGACCGCCGCGCACTAGCTATGGTCCAACAAATGAACATCGAAGGCTTCGCCAACTGCACCAACATCGGCGAATGCGAAGCCGCCTGCCCCAAGGAAATCAAGCTAGAAGTAATCGCCCGCACCAATCGCGATTACATCAAAGCCGCCTTGACCGAGCGCCCCGAATCCACCGTCTCCGCCGCCGGCTAACGCACCGCCGCCTGCTATGCACCGTCTCCGCCGCCGGCAAACGCACCGCCTCCTGCTTTTGTAGTGGCCAGCCTTCAGGCTGGTTTCTTGGGTTCCCGGGAACGCCGATCTCCCGATCGGCGCCTTTGCCTTTTCTCCGTGGCAGTCCGCAACAACACGCCCAGCCTAACTGAACTTGAGGGTGCCCCACCCTTGGTTTCTAAGGGTGGGCTCTGACGATCGAACGCCGCAACCCCTCTTCTCTTGTCTTGAGTTTCTCTTCTCTGTGTCCTCTGTGAACTCTGTGTAAGCCTTTGGGCTTTTCTTTTCTCCGAAACTGTGAACTATAATCTGCCAACTGTGAGCCGCCGGTTGCCCCAGGCACGGAGTGTGTGCCTGGGTCTTGGGTTTGTCTTTTCTTATTCTGTCATCCTGAGCGAAGCGAAGGACCTCACCCCCCATCTCGTCTCCCAACGATCCGTGTCCGCTCCGGCCGGGTGCCCCACACACCGGTTTTGTGTGTGGGTCTTGGGGTTTGCGTTCACTTGTTTTGTCATGCTCAGCGCGTCCTTTGCGCGAAGCACCTCACCCCCAGTGTCTCGTCTCCTTACGATCCTTGCCGCCTCGTGTTTTTACTCTTTCACTCTTATACTCTTGCACTTCCCCTCTTCGTCCTTCTCTTCTCCGAAACTGTCAACTGTCAACCGCTTTTGCTAAACTCCATCCTTCATCTCCGGAGGTCCAATGTTCCGCCTGCTCTGCGTCCTCGCTTGTCTCGCTCTGGGTGTCGTCCTGATCGCCGCGCAATCCCTCTCCGACAAAGCCAGATCCCTCCACTTCTCCTCCATCGTCATTGACACCCACGACGACACCACCCAGCTCCTCCTCGATCCTTCCTACGATTTCTCCGCCCGCCACACCCACGGCAACGTGGACATCCCTCGCATGCGCGAAGGCAACCTCTCTGCCCTTTTCTTCTCCATCTACATCTCCGGCAAAATCATGGGTCCCGAAGCCGTCCAAAAAGCCCTCGATCAAATTGATGCCGTCCGCGAAACCGTCCGCAAGCATCCCAACGATCTAGTCCTGGCCACTACCGCCGAAGAAGTCCGCGCCGCCCGCGCACAAAATAAAGTCGCCGCCCTAATCGGTGTGGAGGGCGGCCACATGATGGGCAACGATCTCTCCGTCCTGCGCACCTTCGCCGCTCTCGGCGTCCGTTACATGACTCTCACCCACATGCTCAATACCGAGTGGGCCGATTCCTCCACCGACAAGCCCGCCCACAACGGCCTCACTCCCTTCGGCAAGGACGTCGTCCGCGAAATGAATCGTCTCGGCGTCATCGTGGACATCTCCCACGTCTCCGACAAAACCTTCTACGACGTCCTTGCTACTTCCACCGCCCCCGTCATCGCCTCCCACTCCTCTTGTCGCGCCATCTGCAACGTCGCCCGCAACATGACCGACGACATGCTCCGCGATCTCGCCAAACACGGTGGCGTCATCCAGATCAATTACCACGTCGGCTTCCTCAGCCAGGAGTATCACGACTACGAAATCGCTCACCCCGAAATTCACGACGCCCTGAACGCGGAAGTCGAAAAGCGCTGCGGCAAAAACGAGGCGTGCGTTGACCTCATCGGACAGGAAGTCGTCCGCGACTTCATGCGCGAAGGCAAACTCCCCAAAGTGGATTGGACCAAAATCATCGAGCACATCGATCACGCCGTCAAAATTGCCGGCATCGATCACGTCGGCCTGGGCTCCGATTTCGATGGCGCCGCCATGCCCATCGGCATGGAAGACGCCTCCCATCTCCCTCAAATCACCCAAGCCCTCTTGGATAAAGGCTATTCCGATTCCGACATCCGCAAAATCCTGGGCGAAAACACCCTCCGCCTGCTCCAGCAAGTCCAGCAAGCCTCTTCTCAACCCACTGCCGCAAAATAACCTCGCCCCGTCACCACAAAACAACCGCACCCCGTCATTCCGAGCGGAGTCTGCGCAGCGAGGGACGGTTTTGCATCGCACGCCTCTCGTGCGATGAATCCCTCTTGTCTGGGGTTTCTCTTCCCTCTGGCGGTTGCCCCAGGCCCGCCGTAGGCGGGTGCCCGGGTCTTGGATTCTCCTTCCTAATTCTGTCATCCCGACCGGAGTGCCGCGTCTTTTGCGGCACGCAGTGGAGGGATCGTGGCTTACGTTCCAACGCCACAATTCCTCTTCTCTCTATCTCCCTTGCTTCCTTCCTTCCTTCCTTCCTTCCTTCCTTCCTTCCTTCCTTCCTTCCTTCCTTCCTTCCTTCCTTCCTTCCTCTGTGCTCTCCGTGTCCGTTGTGGTGAAATCGCCTTTCTTTCCGTCTCCGTTCTCTCTGCGGCCCCTCTGTTACCTCTGTGGTGAACTCTTTCTTTCCCTCTCTCTTTTCCTTCCCGCCTCGATTCGATATACAATTATCCCAGTAAACCAATCCCATCATTTTTCCGGAGGTCTTCTCGAATCATGCGCACCCTGAATTCCGTTCTCTCTTTCGCCGCTCTTCTCGCTCTCTCTTTCCCGTCCTACTCCCAAACCCCCGCTCCCGCACAAGCCCCCGCCAAATCCGCCACTGCCGCGAAACCCAAGTCCGCCAGTCCCACCTACGACCGCACCCTCCTCAAGCCCGCTCTCCTCAAGGAAAAAGCTCCCGACACCTTCCAAGTCAAGTTTGAAACCACTCGCGGCGACTTCACCATGGACGTCACCCGCGCCTGGGCTCCTCTCGGCGTCGACCGCTTCTACAATCTCGTCCGCCACCACTACTACGACAACATGGTCCTGTTCCGCGTCGTCCCCGGCTTTGTCGTTCAGTTCGGCATCAGCTCCTATCCCCCCGTCAACGCCGCCTGGAAAGACGCCACCATCAAGGACGATCCCGTCCTCCAATCCAACAAGCGCGGCTACGTCACCTTCGCTACCTCCGGCCCCAACTCCCGCACCACGCAGATCTTCATCAACTTCGGAGACAACTCCCGCCTCGATTCCATGGGCTTCGCTCCCTTTGCCACCATCAACCACGATGGTATGAAGGTCGTCGAAATGTTCTACGATCAATACGCCGAAGGTCCCACCAACCAGCAAGACGCCATCCAGAAACAGGGCAAAGCCTACTTAGACAAAAACTACCCCAAGCTCGACGTAATCAAACAAGCCACCATAGTAGGTACCCCACCGCTGCCCGCTCCCAAGCCAACTCCCAAACCAACGGCCAAGCCAGCCTCTTCCACAAAGCCGGCCTCCACCACGCCCGCCTCCGCCAACCCCTAGTCGCGCCTCGCCACACTTGAACTTGGGGGTGCCCCACCCTCGTTTTCTGAGGGTGGGCTCTTCCGCTCCAATGTTGCGGTCCTTCCTCTCCTATCTTGGGCTCTCTTCTCTGTGCCCTCTGTGTTCCGATTCCTGCTTGCCCAGAGCTTTCTTCGCGAAAGGCGACCTCTGTGTTACCGTCCCTCTTCACTTTTCCGAATCTGATATCGGATCACCGATATCTGCTATCTCTTCTCATGTATCCATTTCCCCAATGCACCGCATCAAATCTTTGCCGCTACGCCGCCGTTGACACCCCCCTCAACCCCGCGTAGCCTCTTTCAAATATGCTCCACATTCGCCAGAGCGCCACTCTCCCCAACGCTGCCTGTTGTTGTCGGCAAATCCTCTCTGGCCATTGGTGCCTTCGAGCATAACTTTTTCTTCAGTCCGAGCTTCGAAGCCCACGTGCCAGCCGTAAGCCACGTGGGCTTTTTGTTTCTCGTTTCTGTTTTTTTGGTTTTGTTTCTATCTCTCGGTTCCGTTTTTTGGTTTGTTTTTGTCTCTTGGTTCTGTTTTTCGGTTTTGCTTCCGAGTTCTGTTTTTCGGTTTTGTTTCCTGGTTTTGTAGGGGCCGCCTTCTGAGGCGGTCCGCTCTTGGGTTTCTTCGCGGTCCGCTTTTGTAGTGGCCGACCTTCAGGTCGGTTCCGTTGTAGCGCAGGGAGAGTCCGCGCTCTTTTCAGCCCGCCGCTTTCTGGCGGGAGCCCTGCGGTTTTTGAAGTTCTCTCAGATGTGCAATGGCCGATCCTAGGATCGTCCGCTCTTTCTGAGAACTGAAAACTGAAAACTGAAAACTAAAAACTGCCCATGCCCGATACCCCAATCAAAGAAACCAAAGCCCAGCGCGTCGAGCGCCTCAAGCGCGAGAAAAATCCCTGGCTCCATCTCGACGAAATCCGCAACTTCGCGCGCCAGGGCCACTCCTCCATTCCTCCCGAATGGCTCGGCACCTATTTCCGTCCCTGGGGCGTCTACACGCAAGGCGACGGCCAAGGCGTCACCGGCGGCAAAGGCGGCGAAGGCCTATCTGTCCCATTCTTTATGGTCCGCATCCGCATTCCCAATGGCCTCCTCACCAGCCAGCAAGTCCGTACCATCGCCGATCTCTCCGCACATCACGGCAATGGCGTCGCCGACATCACCGTCCGCCAAAACATTCAGCTCCACTGGGTCAGCATCGAATCCCTCCCCGAAGTCTTCGACCAGCTCCAAGCCGTCGGCCTCTCCACCACCGGCGCTTGCGGAGACGTGGCTCGCAACATCACCGGCTGCCCGCTCGCTGGACTCGACGCCCGCGAACTCGCCGATGTCTCTCCCATCGTCCTCGCACTCGATAGGGAACTAGCAGGCGATCCCGAGTTCTACAATCTCCCCCGCAAATTCAAAATCACCGTAACCGCCTGCCCCGACTGGTGCTCCTACCCCGAAATCAACGACATCGCCCTAATCGCCGCCCGCCGCCCCCGTCGTAGCGCCGGCTTCCAGCCGGCGGCAGTTCAAAGCCCCGCCGCGTATTCCGAACGGAGTCCGCGAAGTGAGGAATCCCTCTTCAGCCCAACTAGCGAGTCTTCTCTAGATCTTCCCGATCGCCCCTCCTTCCTTCCACTCGCCACCAGCCACTCGCCACTAGCCACTTCTTCCTCCGACCTCGGCTTCTCCCTCCGCGTAGCAGGCGGCCTCTCCACCGAGCCCCATCTCTCCGTCCGCCTAAACGCTTTTATCCATCCCCACCAAGTCATCCCCGTAGTCCGCGCCATCACCGAACTCTTCCGCGATACCCCCGTTCTCCGCCAATCTCGCGAACGCGCCCGCCTCAAATATCTCTTCCTCGAACACGGCTGGACTGCCGCCTCTTTCCTCTCCGCCATCGAACAGCGCCTCGGCTACAAACTTGATCCCGCCGAGCCCGATGCCTTCCCCCAACACATCCATCGCGATCATCTAGGCGTCCAAGAGCAAAAGCAGCCCGGCCTCTATTCCATCGGCGCCACCGTAATTCGTGGCCGTATCACTCCGCAGCAGCTCCGCCAAGCCGCCGATCTAGCCGACCGTTATGCCGACGGCCACCTCCGCACCACGCCTATGCAAAACCTCCTCTTAGTCAACGTCCCCGAACATCACGTCCCCACAGTAGTCACCGAACTCGCCGCCGCTGGCCTCCCCGTCGAATCCTCCGCCTTCGTTCGCGGCACCGTAGCCTGCACCGGCTCCGAATTCTGCAAGCTCGCTCTCACCGAAACCAAGTCCTTCGCCCGCTGGCTTACCGAAGAGCTCGTAGACCGTTTCCCCAACTTCCGCGAAGACATCAAGCTCCACATCACCGGCTGTCCCAACAGTTGCGGCCAGCACTGGATCGCCGACATCGGTATCGAGGGGAAAAAAATCAAACAGGATGGAAAATTTGTTGACGCTTACTATTTCTGCATCGGCGGCTCTGTCGGCCAATTCGCCTCCATCGCGCGCCCCATCGGCTATCGTTGCCGCGCCGAAGAAGTTCCCGACGCCATCGCCCGTCTACTCCGCACCTATTACGCCGAGCGCTCTCCCCAGCAATCGCTCCAGCATTTCTTATCCACGCAATCCTCCGACTCCCTCCGCCACATCCTGGCCGGTGGCCCCGCCCCCGTCGCTCTCCGTGACGTGGCCACTTCTCCCGTCCCCCATTCCCTGGAGGACCGATGACCCCTCTTCCTCCTTCTTCTGTGGCACAGACACTCCTGTCTGTGCTCTTGGGTTTTCCGTCTAACGCCGCCCAACCCAATAAACCTGAGGGTGCCCCATCCGATCTGTGGTTGCCCCAGGCACGGACTGTGTGCCTGGGTCTTGGGTTCCTGTTGTTATATCTCCACACAATAGAACTTGAGGGTGCCCCATCCTTCGCGCCTTTTGCGAAGGGTGGGCTCTTACGCTCAGAAGCCGAGGTCCATCTTCTCCTTTCTTGGGTTCCTCTTCTCTGTGTTCCTCTTCTTGCCGTTCTCTGTGCCCTCTGTGTTCCTATCTCTGCTTGCCCAGAGCGCTCTTCGCGAAGGGTGAACCCCGTGTTACCGTCCTCGTTTTTTGTTTTTCAACTCTCACCCCCGGAGCCGACAATCCCATGACTCTCTTCCCCGCATTCCTGAAACTAGCTGACCGCCAGGTCATCATCATCGGCGGCGGCACTCTAGCCGAGTCCAAACTCCCCGCTCTCCTCCAATCCGGCGCCCAAGTCCGCCTGATCTCTCCGCGCCTGAACCCCAATCTCCAAGCCCAAGTCCGCGCCAACAATCTGGAATGGTGGCCCAAACTCTACGAACCCGGCGACCTGGCCGGAGCCTTCCTGGTCATCGCCGCCACCTCCATTCCCGAAGTAAATTCCGCCGTCTTCCAGGAAGCCGAAGCCCGCCATATCCTCTGCAACGCGGTAGACGACATCGAGAACTGCCACTTCTACTGCGGCTCCATCGTCCAGCGCGGCGATCTCCAAATCGCCATCTCCACCAACGGCAAAAGTCCCGCGCTAGCCCAACGCCTCCGCCAAGAACTGGAACAACAATTCGGCCCCGAATACGCTACCTGGCTGGATTGGTTAGGCGCCGCCCGTGAACTTCTCCGCGCACAAAACTCCGATCCCGAACTAACCAAACAATGGCTCCATCTCCTTGCCAGCCAACCCATGTACGAAAAATTCCTCCGCGATTCCTCCGCCCCATCCTCCGGGAAGGGAACTGCCTGATGCCCTTAACCTCCACTCGCCTTTGTAGCGGCTGCTTTCTGAAGCGGGCGCCTTTGCCCCGTGGCACAGTCACTCCTGACTGTGCTCGTGGGTTTCTCCCGTCACGCCTCTCAACGCCGTACTTGAGGGTGCCCCACCCTCGTTTTGTGAGGGTGGGCTCTGACGCTCCAACGCCCCAACCTCTCCTCTCTTCACTCTTGGTTTTTTCTTCTCCCGGTAGGGGCACGATAAATCGTGCCCTCTTGGGTTTTCCGAATCCTCGTTTTTGTAGTGGCCGGCCTTCAGGCCGGTTCTTGGGGTAGTTCTTGATTCCGTCGTTAAAGGAGATTCACAAATGTCCAACGCATCATCCCAATCCAAATCCGCCACCATCCCCCGTCTCTCTCTTGACGCCTGGGCCGTCTTCTTAGCCCTACTAGCCGCCGCCCTAATCCGCGCCGGCGTAATCCACCGCATCCCTTGGTAGCACAGTCACTCGTGACTGTGCTCTGGGGTTTTCGGGTGCCCCACCCTCGTTTTCTAAGGGTGGGTCTTGGGTTTCTTCCGTTCTCGCTTTTTCTCGCTCGAACTCTATCTTTTCTGTGAGGACTAAAATGGCCGACGCAATCGCTCTCCCGCAATCCCAACCCCTCTCCATCCATTCCCAATTCTTCCGTCGAATTCCCGGCGTCGCTCTCCTCGGCGCCATCGGCTACGCCGGAAAATTCCTCGAACAAAATCTCGGCGCTTACGCCAAATCCCACCACTGGGTCTTTCCCAACATCGAATACGTCCTCTGGGCCATCCTTCTCGGCCTCTTCATCTCCAACACCATCGGCGTAGCCAAAATCTTCCAACCCGGCGTAGCCACCTACGAATTCTGGCTCAAAGCAGGCATCGTCCTCCTCGGCTCCCGCTTCCTCCTAGGCGACGTCCTCCATCTAGGCGGCGTCAGCCTCTTACTCGTCGCCATCGAAATCCTCGGCGCACTCGCCTTCATGACCTTCCTGGGCCGCCTCTTCAACCTCCGCCCCAAACTCACGACGCTCCTTGCCATTGGCTCCGCCGTCTGCGGTGTCAGCGCCATCATCGCCGCCAAAGGCGCCATTGATGCCGACGACGAAGACTCCTCCTTCGCCATCGCCGCCATCCTCGCTCTAGGTGCGCTAGCCCTCTTCACCTTCCCGCTCATCGGCCACTCTCTCCATCTCACCGATCAAGCCTACGGCATCTGGTCCGGCCTCGCTGTGGACAACACCGCCGAAGCCACCGCCGCCGGCGCTCTCTATTCCGATGCCGCCGCGAAACTCGCAGTCCTAGTCAAAACCACTCGCAACGCCATGATCGGTTTCGTAGTTCTCGCTTACGCTATCTATTGGGCCAGCCAGGGCCAGGCCCATTCCGTCGGCAACAAAGCCGCCTTCCTCTGGCAAAAATTTCCCAAATTCGTCCTGGGCTTCCTCTTAATCTCCATCCTGTCCACCTACCACTTCTTCTCCAAAGACCAAAACACCGCCTTAGCCAATCTCTCCCGCTGGGCCTTCCTCCTAACCTTCGCCGGCGTAGGCCTACGCACCAATTTCCGCGAAATGCGCAAACAAGGCCTACGCCCCTTCGCCGTAGGCGCCATCGGCGAAGTAGCCATCGCTTTCTTCACACTTCTCTTGGTAATCGGAGCCGACCGCCTCTTCCACCTTTAACTTCACCTCCACAGCAAATAAACCGTCATCCCGCCTGCCCTGAGCCGAGTCGAAGGGAGCGGAGCGGCCCGATTCTCTCTTCCGCGCCGCATTCTGGCGCGTCGGGCCGCGCAGTCGAGGGATCCCTCCCCGATCTATCCCTCAAGCACCCAGGTGTTGATCTTGGCGATGTCTCTAAGCTCTTCCGATTCACGTCCCGCAATCACACATGCTTGAGGGTGCCCCACCCTCTATCTCCGAAACGTCCAATACCCCGGTCCCACCCGCATCGAATGGTGCCACGCCAACGGAAACGCCCACCACACCAGCGCCCCCAAGATCGCCTGTCCCAGCGCCAGCGGCAAAATATTCCGTTCCCGCGCAAACAGCCAGGCCATCCCCACTCCGCCCACAAACGTCACCGGCACCAGCACCGGATTCGGCCAATGCAACGCGGCAAACAAAATCCCCGCCAGCACCGCTGCAGGCCAGCGCTTTTCAAACGCTCCCAGCAACCGGTTCGTCAACATCGAGTTCAGCCCCACCTGCTGCAGCACGCAGAACGCAAAATAAGTCACAAACCGTCGCGGCTCGATCAAGTGTGACGGCAATCGCTGCAGCATCCCCAAAAACAATCCCGCCCCGCACACCGCCACGCTCGCCACCCCAAAAAACACCGCCGCTCTCCGCGTCGCCGCCCACAAATTATCTCCCCTCCATCCCAACGTCTTCGGCGTATCCCCGCGCAGCACGAAGCTCATCACCAGCCAAATCGCAAACACCCACCACGTCGCGGGCATCATCGCCTGTCCGCGCCAGATGTACCACGCCACATACCCAACAAATCCCAGCGCCTCCACCAGACACGAAATCCGCCGCGTGCTCCATCTTTCCATCAATTCTCCACCGCCGCATCCGTCTCGCCGTGCCGCATTTGAATCATCTTCAACACGCTCTCATACAACTTCTCGATCTCCGCCTCCGACGCCATCTCCGGCGCAAGAAATTCCTTCAAATCAAAATCCGGGAATCCGCGATTCGTGATCCGCGCCGGCAGCAATTCTCGCAACTTCTTCGAACTCACCGCCCCGGTCTCCGCAATCTCCTCAAACACCGTCCGGTTCAGCGCCTCCGTGAACAACTCCGCATCCAGCAATCCTACCAATTCCACCCGCGTCACCGGCTTCAGCAGCACCGAGCACAGCAGCCGCAGTGTCTTCCTCTCCAACTCTTCTTGCGCCACCATCCCTCCAATCACGGGCCCTCCTCCCCCACTCTTCTTTTCTCCATTCCTCTTCCGTTCTCCACTCATCTTCCTCTCTTCACCCACCGTTTCACCCCTTCCCGCTCCACTCTCCTCTCCGTCTCCCACATTCTACCAACTCCCCACCCGTGCCACAGTCACTCCTGACTGTGTTCTCGGGTTCTTCTGGGAACGCCGATCTCCTGATCGGCCAGGGTGTGCCGGTTGCCCCAGGCACGCCGTAGGCGGGTGCCTGGGTCCTGGGTTCCTCTTTTCTTGGAACAATGTGGCACAGACACTCCTGTCTGTGCTCCTGGGTTTCTCTTCTCTTGGGTTTCGGGTGCCCCAGGTTCGATTTTTTACCTGGGTCTTGGGTTTGCCTTTCCTATCCTGTCATCCCGACCGCCCTGAGCGGAGCCGAAGGGACCGGAGCAGCCCGACTCTTCTCCTCCGCGCCGTATTTTGGCGCGTCGGGCCTTTCCTCACTCTGTCATCCCGACCGGAGCAACGGCGCCGTCTGCCGTTGCGCAGTGGAGGGATCGTGGCACAACTGAATCAACTCCAAACCCTTCACCCCCCTCACTGTTGCACTCTTATACTCTTTTACTTCTTCTCCGCGAACTCTGCGCCTCTGCGTTATCCTTTTCTCCCCTCCTTCTTTTCCTTTGCTTCCTCCAGAATTCCTTTGCACCCATATCCGACCTCTATCTATCTAATAAACCAGGACGAATTCCTATGCCTACCCCCCATCGCATCGTAATCCTAGGCGGCGGTTTCGCCGGCCTCGTCGCCGCCCGCACCCTCAAGCGCGCCCCCGCCCAAATCACCCTCATCGACAAGCGCAACTTCCACCTCTTCCAGCCTCTCCTCTATCAAGTAGCCACCGGCTCGCTCTCCCCCGGCGAAATCGCCGCCCCCCTCCGTTCCGTCCTAAGCCGCCAAAAAAATACCCAAGTCCTCCTGGGCGAAGCCGTCGACCTCGACCCCATCAAAAAGTTAGTCCATCTCCGCGATGCCGCCGATTTTCCCTACGACTCCCTCATCATCGCCACCGGCTCGCAAACCTCCTACTACGGCAACGACAATTGGCGCGAAACCGCTCCCAGCCTCAAAACTCTCGAGGAAGCCACCGCCATCCGCCACAAACTTCTCTACGCCTTCGAGCGTGCCGAACGTTCTTCCGATGAAGCCGAAGCCCGCGCCTGGCTCACCTTCGTCATCGTAGGCGCAGGCGCCACCGGCCTCGAACTAGCTGGCGCCCTAGCCGAAATTGCCCGCGAAACTCTTCGCCACGATTTCCGTCACATTCATCCCGAAGAAGCCCGCATCCTTCTGATGGAAGGCAGCGATCGCGTTCTCAACACGTATCCCAAAGATCTCTCCGCCAAAGCCGAATCCCTTGTCACGAATCTCGGCGTAGAAGTCCGCAAGAACGTCTTCGTCACCGGCATCACTCCCGATGGCGTCACTTTCAAACATGGCGATCACCACGATTTTCTCGCCGCCCGCACCGTCCTCTGGGCTGGTGGAGTCACTTCCACTTCCTTCGCCCAAAAAGTTGCTGAACGCCTCCACGCCGAAACCGATCGCGCCGGCCGCATCAAAGTGCAACCGGACCTCTCCGTCCCCAACCATCCTGAAGTTTTCATCGTCGGCGATCTCGCCCATGCCACAAATGAAAAGGGCGACCCCCTTCCCGGAGTCGCCCAAGTCGCCATCCAAGGCGGCCGCTTCGCCGCCAAAGTCATCGCCGCCCGCTTAACCGGTAAAACCCCTCCCTCTCGCTTCCACTATTTCAACAAAGGAGACATGGCCGTCATCGGACGCGCCGCCGCCGTCGCCAACATCTTCGGCATTCACGTTTCCGGTTTTCCCGCCTGGCTCGTCTGGCTTTTCATCCACCTGATGTACATCGTCGAATTCCAAAGCCGCATCCTCGTCTTCATCCAATGGGGTTTCGAGTACCTAACCTTCAGCCGCGGCGCCCGCCTAATTACGGGCCCAGCCGTCGCCGACTCCCTAACCCAATCCCCCACCCTACACTCCGACCGCGACCCCTCTTAATTTGTCTTGTTGTGGGTGCCACAGGTACCGGTTTTGTACCTGGGTCTTGGGTTTTCCTCGTTACGCCACCTTCAAATGAACTTGAGGGTGCCCCATCCTTCGCGTTTTGTGTGAAGGGTGGCTCTTACGATCAAACGTTACGAAACTTCTTATCCCACATCGTTTTTTTTTGTGGGTGCCCCAGGTTCGATTTTTTACCTGGGTCTTGGGTTCGTTTTTCGATTTTCTATTTTCGCTCTTCTCTTATCTCTGTGACCTCTGCGTCCTCTGTGATCTCCGTGTAATTCTTTTCTTCGCCTTTCTCTTCCTCCTAACTCACCACGTAGTCCGCCGTCCGAGTCTTACTGAAAACTTAAAACTACCCACTAAAAACTCCTACATCCCCAAAACCGTCACCAACTCCTTCACCGACGCCGCCGACTTCTGCAGCGCCGCATTCTCCTCCGCCGTCAATTTAATCTCGATGATCTTCTCCACGCCTCCGGCTCCCAACTTCACCGGCACGCCCACAAACAATCCCTTAATCCCGTACTCGCCTTCCAGATACACCGCGCAAGGCAAAATCTTCTTCTTGTCTTTCAAGATCGCTTCCACCATCTCCACCGCCGAAGCCGAAGGCGCATAATACGCCGACCCCGTCTTCAGCAAATTCACGATCTCCGCCCCGCCCTTCCGCGTCCGATCCACAATCGCGTCAATCTTTTCCTTCGGCAGCAAATCCGGCAGCGGAATCCCCGCCACCGTCGAGTACCTCGGCAGCGGCACCATGTCGTCTCCGTGCCCGCCCAGCACAAACGAATGCACGCTCTCCACGCTCACTCCGCATTCCATCGCCACAAACGCGCTCATCCGCGCCGAATCCAGCACGCCTGCCATCCCCATCACGCGCTGCTTCGGGAATCCGCTCAACTTCAACGCCACCTGCGCCATCGCATCCAGCGGATTCGTCACAATCACCAGGATCGCATTCGGTGAGTGCTTCACAATCTGCTGCACCACCGCTTTCATCACGTCATAGTTCGCCTTCAACAAATCGTCCCGGCTCATCCCCGGCTTCCGCGGAAATCCCGCCGTAATCACCACCACATCGCTTCCCGCCGTGGCGCTGTAATCTCCGCTCGCCGTGCAAATCCCCACCGCCCGCGCATCCGTCCCCGTCACCGGGCCCGATTCCAGCATGTCCAGCGCCTTGCCCGCCGGTGGCCCATCCAGAATATCCGTCAACACCACGTCCGCCAGCTCCAAATCCACAATCCGCTGCGCGGTAGTCGAGCCCACAAATCCCCCGCCCACCACTGTTACTTTTTTCCTGCTCATCGCTTTCTCCTTGTGAATTACCCAAACTCTAATCTAGCTTCCAAAGTCTCCCTTACCTCTGCGGCCCCTCTATGCTCTCTGTGCTAAGCCCTTCTCTTCTCTTGGATTTCCCTGTAACGCGACCCAACGACGTGCTTGAGGGTGCCCCATCCTTCGCGTAGTTTGCGAAGGGTGGGTCTTACGTTCTAAGGCCAACTCTGCTCCGTTCTTTTCTTCGTTTCCTGATATCTGATCGCTGATATCTGATATCCGTCTCCCCCTACATATTCCCAATAATCGCCCCCGCAAACTCCGCCGTCCCCACCTTGGTCGCCCCGCTCATCAGTCGTTCCAAATCGTAAGTCACTCTCTTCTGCTGGATCGTCTTCGCAATCCCGTTCTCGATCAGCCCAGCCGCTTCCTTCCAACCAATAAACTCAAACATCATCGCCCCGCTCAGCATCAGCGAACTCGGATTGATCACATCCTTGTCCGCATATTTCGGCGCCGTTCCATGCGTTGCCTCAAACACGCCATATCCATCCCCAATATTCGATCCCGGAGCAATCCCCAATCCGCCCACCTGCGCCGCGCAAGCATCGCTCAAATAATCCCCATTCAAATTGGAAGTAGCCAGCACGCTGTACTCGTTCGGCCTCAGCAGCATTTGCTGAAACACGGAGTCCGCGATCCGGTCATTGATCATCAATTTCTTCTTCCATTGACCCTTGCCATGCGTCTCGCCAATCGCCTCCAACGTCGCTTTCACTTCCGCGTAAATCGTCTTCTTAAACTCTTCCGTAGCCTGCTCCAGCCCGGGCTCGATCATCGCCGCATTCTGCTCCACCGTTACTCCCGGATTCTTCTCCAAATTATCCAATATCCAGCTCTCCCGTTCTGTGACGGTCAACCCACGGAATTCTTCCCGTGCTAGCTCATAACCCCAGTCCCGAAATGCGCCCTCCGTGAATTTCTGAATGTTCCCTTTGTGGACAATCGTCACGCTCGGCCTTCCATGCTCCAACGCGTACTGAATCGCCCGTCGCACCAGCCTCTTCGTTCCAAATGGTGATATCGGTTTAATTCCCACTCCCGAATCCCACCGGATCTGCTTCTTTCCCCCGCCCAGCATCTCCATATTCAAAAACTCCAGCAGCTTCTTCGCCTCCGCCGTTCCGCTCTTCCATTCGATCCCAATGTACACGTCCTCCGTATTCTCCCGGAAGATCACCACATCCATCTTTTCCGGCTCTTTAACAGGGGAGGGAACTCCCATGAAATAGCGCACCGGCCTCACGCACGCATACAAATCCAATATCTGCCGCAGCGCCACATTCAGCGAACGAATCCCTCCGCCCACCGGAGTCGTCAGCGGCCCCTTGATGCTCACGCGAAAATCCCGCGCCGCCTCCACCGTATCGTCCGGCAGCCACTGCTTGAACATCTTGAACGCTTTCTCCCCCGCAAACACCTCAAACCATTCCACCCGCCGTTTGCTCCCGTAAGCCTTCTCCACCGCGGCATCAAACACTCGCCTCGATGCCTTCCAGATATCTCTCCCCGTTCCATCTCCCTCTATAAACGGAATGATCGGCCGCTCCGGCACCTGCAACTCCCCGCCGCTATACCCAATCGCTTTCCCCTCCACCGGCACCGCCACCCCGTTATAAGCATTCTTCATTCGTCCCTCTCCTGATATGTGGCACAGTCACTCCTGACTGTGCTCTTGGGTTTTCCGTCTCGCGCTCTCCATCCATGTTCTTGAGGGTGCCCCACCCTTGCTTTCTAAGGGTGGGCTCTTACGCTCGAACGCCACCAACTCTCTTCTCCCGCTCTTAGGTTTCCTCTTGCCTTTGTAGGGCCCGTCCTTCTGAGGCGGGCCGCTCTTGGTTCACTCTTTCTTGGTTTTCCCGGGAACGCCATTCTCCCGAACGGCGTTCATCTCTCCGTCCTCCTAACCCAAATCTGTCATCCCGCCTGCCCTGAGCGGAGCCGAAGGGACCGAAGCGGCCCGATTTTATTTTTCGCGCCGCATTTTGGCGCGTCGGGCCTTTCCTCATTCTGTTATCCCGACCGGAGCAACGGCGCCGTCTGCCGTTGCGTAGTGGAGGGATCCCGGCGTCCACGATCCTCCCCGCCACCCTCCCGCGAATCAAAAACCATACCACACCGTCACCCCACCTCGATACTCCGTCGGGAACGCCAATCTCCCGATTGGCGGGTCAAACGCTGCGAAAATCCGTCTGCACATACGCGCGCCTGCACATCCATCACACCTTCCGTACTCTCGGGCCACGCCCAACTCTGACGTGAAATGTTTCTTTTTCTTCTTCTCCCTCCTCTTCTGCGTTATATTCACCTCATGCCACCGACCGCAACGGTCGCGCCCATCGCTCCCGCCTCCGTCTCCAATCCCAATTCGCTTCTTCCCAACCGTCTCATGTCTCTCGACGTCTACCGCGGCCTCGCCGTCGCCGGCATGATCATCGTCGACAATCCCGGCAGCGACGACCACGCCTTCTGGCCCATCATGCACTGTCAATGGAATGGCTGGACTCCCGCCGACCTAATCTTCCCCTCCTTCCTCTTCCTCGTCGGCATCTCTCTCGTCTTCTCCTTCTCCTCGCGCCTCGCGCATGGCCAATCCCGCCGTCAAATTCTTCTTCATGCCTTCAAACGTTCCCTCATCCTCATCGCCGTCGGCCTCCTCGTCAACGCCTCGCCCATCTACGGCTTCGATCTCCACTCCTTCCGCTTCGAAGGAGTCACCCAGCGCATCGCCCTCTGCTACTTCGCCTCCGCCATCCTCGAACTCTACTTCTCCCGCCGCGGCCAACTCATCGCTATCGCCGTTTGCCTTCTCGGCTATTGGGCTATTCTTCGCTTCGTCCCCGTCCCTGGTTTCGGCTTTCCCGGCCGCGACATCCCCTTCATGGACCCCGATCGCAACATCACCGCCTGGCTCGACCGCAAACTCTTCATGGGCCATCTCTACAACGGCACCCGCGACCCCGAAGGCATCATCCACACCATTCCCGCCATCGCCACCACGCTCTTCGGCGTCCTCACCGGCCACTGGCTCCGCAACGCCAAACCCACCTTTGCCAAAATTCGTCCTCTCCTGCTTATTGGAGTACTCTGCATCGTCGCCGGTTCAATCTGGAATCGCTGGTTTCCCATCAACAAGAATCTCTGGACCAGTTCCTTCGTCCTCCTCAGCGGCGGCTTCTGTTTCCTCTTTCTCTCTTTTTTCTATTGGCTCATCGAAATCAAAAACTGGCGCGCCTTCTGGACCATGCCCATTCTCGTCTTCGGCATGAACCCCATCCTCGCCTACATCGCCGATTCTCTCGTCTACGGCCCCGGCTACACCTTCCACGCCCGCACTCCCACGGGCCTTCCTGTCCTATGGCACGAAGCCGCCCAAGCCCACCTCGAATACCATGGCCTCTCCACCCCATGGGCCTCTCTGGTGTATTCCCTCGTCGGCCTGGCCTTCTGCTGGCTCCTCCTCTATCCCCTCTACCGCAAAAAAATCTTCCTAAAAGCCTGACCGCTTGCTCTCGGGTTTCTCTCGTTACATCTCCACACTCCAGAACTTGAGGGTGCCCCACCCTTGGTTTGTAAGGGTGGGCTCTTACGCTCTAACGGCTCAGACCTTCTGCTCCTATTCTTTGCCGGGTGCCCCAGGTACCGCACTTGTACTTGGGTCTTGGCTTTCTCTCGTTACATCTCCACACTCTAGAACTTGAGGGTGCCCCACCCTTGGTTTGTAAGGGTGGGCTCTTACGCTCTAACGTCTCAGACCATCTGTTCCTATTCTTCGCCGGGTGCCCCAGGTACCGCACTTGTACTTGGGTCTTGGGCTTCCTCTTTCTCCGATGTTGTCATCCCGACCGGAGCGGCCCGATTTTCTCCTTCACGCCGATTTGTGGCGTGTCGGGCCGCGCAGTGGAGGGATCCCGGCTAGCCCGCACTCCCCCGTAACACCCCATTGACCCACCATCCCCCACCTTGTGCTACTGTTCCCAACGTTCGCTCCATGCTTCAACCCCTCCGCACCTTCGCTTCTCTCCTAGTCCTCACTTCTCCCCTCTTGGCCCAACAAACCACTCCCCCACCTCAAGACTTAGTAAAACTCACCACTCGCTCCGATCTAGTCCTCGTTCCCGTCATCGTCACAGACAAATCCGGCAATCACGTCCCCGGCCTAACCAAAGATTCCTTCCGCATCGAAGAAAACGGCAAACTCCGCTCCATCTCCATCTTTGAAGAATTGCACACCGAAGCTCCCACCATCCCCGCCAGCGCTCAAAATCCCGGTACCTACTCCAACTTCCTTCTCGGCGACGATCATCCCTGGCGCATCACCATCGTTGTCCTCGACATGCTCAACACCCCCTGGCTCCGCCAAATCGAAGGCAAAAAACAACTCATCGATTACCTCTCCCGCAGCGCCGTCCGCAACGAACCCACCGCCGTCTTCGGCCTCAACAGCCGTGGCCTCCACCAACTCCATCCCTTCACCACCAACACTCAGGTTCTCCTCGACGCCCTGCAAAAACTCAAGCTCTCCCTCAGCACCGAAGAGCGCACCCAGCCTCCCGCCACACTCACCGACGACCCCACGGAAGACCAGCAAGCCTCCGACGAAGCTCTACTCATGTCTGATTTCATGCAGGACCTGGACACCACCATCACCGCCAACTATCAGCGCACCGCGATCCGCGAAACCCTAGCCGCTCTCACGCAACTCTCCAGCGCCTTCCAATCCATCCCCGGCCGCAAAACTCTAATCTGGGCCAGCGCCGGCTTCCCATTCACCATTGACGACCCGCAATCCTTCGCTCGTCAGGGCGACGACCTCCGCCCTGAATATGAGCAAGCCTGGCGCTCCCTCGATTCCGCCAACATCGCTGTCTATCCCGTGGATCTCGGCTCCGTGGACTTCACTCCCGGCGCTCTCCCCAGCGCCAACGCCACCACCTCCACCAGACAAATCAACAATATTCGCGGCAACAATGGCCTCAAATCTGCCTTGAACCTGCCTTACGATCAGGGCGTGCAGCAGCGTTTAACTCTCCACGCTTTCGCCGATTCCACCGGCGGCCGCGCCTGCATCACCATCGCCGAAATCGATAAATGTTTTGCAGCGGCCGTGGACGACTCCCGCTCCTACTATCTCCTCGGCTACTACCTCGGCGCCGACACCCAGCCCGGCTGGCGCAAACTCAAAGTTAAGGTCTCCGGCGACTCTCTCCACATCCGCTATCGCACCGGTTTCTACATCGCGCCAAAACTCGACGACACCCCCGAACTCCGCCGCCAACAGATTGTTGACGCCCTAGCTTCACCGGTCCCTTATACCGGTTTGCGCCTAACCGCGCGCATCGTCCCACCCGACAACACCGCGCCTCCCGCTTTCACCTCCGGCCAAAAAAAATCCGCCGAGTTCATCCTCGGCGTTATGGGCGATTCCGTAACCATGGACTCGGCAAAGGGAAACGCCGTCGATCTCCAACTAGCCGCTCTCGCTTTCGACACCAACCGCAAAGCTGTTGCCAGCACGTCGCAAGCCCTCGCCACCACCTTCAAGCCCGAAATGGCACAGAAAATCCGCCAAACTGGCCTCGGCATCCCTCAAAAACTCGATCTTCCCCCCGGCAAATACGAAATCAAATTCGCTGTCCGCGATAACTTAACCGGCCTACTAGGCACCATCTCTCTCCCCCTAGAACTAAAATAATCCACTTCCTCTACACACCTTTTCCCTAATCGAGTCCGCCGGTAATCCACGCTGTCATCCCGACCGGAGAGCCCGCGCCTTCTGCGGGCTCGGAGCGAAGGGATCGTGGCACAATCGCTCGTTCACCGCTCGCCTCCGGTTGCCCCAGGCGAGGAGTCAGTGCCTAGGTCTTATGGTTCCTCTCCTCTGCGAACTCTGCGCCGGGTGCCCCACCCTTGGTTTGTAAGGGTGGGCTCTGACGCTCCAACGCCTCAAACTTTCCGCTCTTCCTCTTCGCCTTTCCCTTAGACCTCAATCCCGTCCCCGATTTCCGTCTGATTCTCTCTCTTGCACTCTTACACTCTTATACCTTTTCACCGCTTCCTCCGTACCACCGCCCGCGGTCTACTCTCAAACAACCCCGCGCCCGAATTCTCCAGTTGCATCCCCTCCCGCACCTCGTCGTATACTCCCACCTCCCCATCTCAATTCCGACAGGAGGCTCACTATGATGCTCGATTGGAATGACTACCAGAAGCAGATCGGCGCCCAACTCTCCCACTTCATGAAGCTCACGCCCGACTCCGTCCGCGGCTACCAAACCCTCTCCAGCGCCAACGCCAAAGATTCCCATCTCGGCGAAAAAGTCCGCCAACTCATCTCCCTCGCTGTAGCGGTCACCACCCGCTGCGACGGCTGCATCACCGTCCACACCGACGCTGCCCTCAAAGCTGGCTCCACTCGCGAAGAAATCGCCGAAGCCCTAGGTGTAGCCATGGCCATGAACGCCGGCGCCGCCCTAATCTATTCCCTCCGCGCCCTGGACGCAGTCGACGCCCACTCCTCCGCTAAATAGCCAGCACACTCGATCCCCAAGCCCAACCCGCCGTTCTGCGGTTCCATCTCTTGCACTCTTTCACTCTTCTACTTCTTTACGTCCGCCCACAGGCGCACACCCGCACCCAAACCTCCAGCATCTGAAGGCCAATTTCTATCCTCATTCTTCTCTTCTAAGGGATTTTCCGAGTCAATCCAGGGAAGGGAACTACTTCACCGCAGTCGACCGCATTTTCCGCGCCTTTTTCAAACGAACCGAAGCACCCATCGCCAACAGGATCACCGTCACAGTCAACAGTGCTGTCCGCGAACTAGCCAACAAAATCGGCGTCCCGTACCGCGCAAACAATATCGCACAACCGCAAGTCGCAATCGCCCCAACCACCGCTCCCACCACAATCACCAAGCGTCTCAAGTCCGCCATTTTTCCTACCTCACAACGGTAACTCTACCATAAATACCGCCCACAACCACCGATACACGCTTACGCTCTTGCACTCTTATACTCATTAACTTCCGAACTCCTCTCCGCGCTCCTCTGCGAACTCTGCGTCTCTGCGTTATCTTCTTCTTTCTTCCTCTCCTTCCGAAGCTGTTAACTGCCAACTGTAAACTGTGAACTCTTTCATCCCCTCCGCTTCTGGTTCGCCATAAACGAACTCATCAAACTAATCACAAACAACCCCAAAACGGCACCCGTCAGCACGATTACGATCACGGTTTTGACCTCCCCTTGCCTGTACTTCCGTGCAGGTCTCCCTCCAAACCTCTCCCTTTCTTTTCAATCACTTACGCCCCAATATGGAAAACGGGTGTCCCGTTTTCGGGACACCCGTTGCCACTTTCCCACGTCACTTCCAGCCGGCCCTTCCCGGCCAGCAACCCTTCGAATGCTCTCGCAAACCCTCCAAGGGTCTCTGCTCTAACAGCTTCCGGAAAAAGTACGATCCCGTCATTCCGAACGGAGTCTGCGAAGTGAGGAATCTCTCTTCCATTCCACTGCTCATCGAGCAGGGCACGCGCATCGCTCGTCGCGCACGCGAATTTCTATTTTCGAGTTTCGCTTCCTACGTCTTATTCAGATGAATCGATCCATCCCCCGTCCGCACCACGATCGGTGCTCCTCCGCCATTCATCTTCCCGCTAATCCGGGTGTTGCTCAACGTCCCCTCCACCATCACCGGAATCCCCATGCTGATGTGTCCGTCATTCGTACTCACATCCAGATTCGCCTGCAGTTCTCCCGGCAAATCCAGGTCAATGCTTCCATCGCCCGTGTGGATGTTCCAGCCCGTCATCACCTTCGATCCGTCATGCGCCCGAGCCGTCACACTTCCATCGCCCGTCTTGATATTCAGCGCGTCAAACCGCCCATCCAGGTTCACGTGTCCATCCCCGGTCGTCACATCCGCGCGCCCATCCAGCTCCCGTGCTTCAATCGATCCATCCCCTGTGTGCAGCCGTATCAGACCCTTGGCACCTTCCACCTTGATGCTCCCGTCGCCCGTCTTCACATCCAAATTCCCATTAATCGACTCGGCCTCCACCGACCCATCGCCGGTATCCACCGTCAAATCCGCATCCTTCGGCATATGTACTTCCACCCGCAAACTGCTATGGCGCACGCCCCAATGCCAAAACCCGCCGCTCGATGTCCTCGCCACCACCTCCACCGAATCCCCGTTCTGAGTCGTGCTTACCTTCAGGTCCTGGTCCAGCTTGTATCCCGTATAAACCACCCGCACTTCCACCTGCTTGATATCGCCAGTTGACACGCGCACCGATCCATCATCCGTAGTCACCTTCACGTTCGCGTGTCCGCTCACCGTAAACGTCTTCGCCACCTCCTCGCCCCGCACCCCCGCCGCGCCCACCATCCCCACCAACCCAACCATCAACCCCACCACACCCAATCTCCGCCAACTCCCTGTATTCATAGCCATAACCTCCGTGAAACCGCTCTATCCAAGTAACGTACCAGTCCCCCAAAATGTTCCCTATGGCGCGCCTTCCTCTATATTGTCATCCCGACCGGAGAGCCCGTGCCTTTTGCGGGCTCGCAGCGGAGGGATCGTGGCACAATCATTCATTCTTTCACCGCTCGACCCAGGTTGACCCAAGCCCGCCGTAGGCGGGTGCCTGGGTCTTGGGGTTCCTCATCTCCGTGACCTCTGTGTAAGCCTTTCTCTTAATTCTTACCCCTTCGCCGCCTTCCCCCTCCCCCGCAGCGCCCCCAAAAACTCCCCCACCCCCAACGTATTAATCACATCCTTTTTCTCCAACCACCCTCTCCGAGCCATCCTCACTCCATACCGAATCAACTTCAGATTCCCCGCATTGTGCGAGTCCGTCGAAATCACCACCTTCACCCCGCGCTCCTTGCACATCCTTAAATACACATCCTTCAAATCCAGCCGGTCCGGATACGAATTGCACTCCATCGCCACTCCATGTTTCGCGCAAGCCGCCAGCACTTTCTCCATGTCGTAATCCAGTGGCTCCCGTCGCAGCAGCACCCGTCCCGTCGGATGCCCGATAATCTGCGCGTACGGATTCTCAATCGCCGCCAGCATCCGCTCCGTCATCGCCGCCCGCTCCAAATTAAAATACGAATGGATCGAGCACACCACCACATCCAGTTGCGCCAGCAACTCATCCGAGTAATCCAGCGACCCATCCTTCAAAATGTCCACCTCCGCGCCCGCCAGCACGCGGATCCCCAGCCCCTTCTCATTCGCCGCATGAATCTTCTTGATGTGCGCGGCCATGCGCTTCTCGTCCAAGCCATTCGCCACCGTCACCGCTTTCGAGTGGTCCGTGATCGCGATGTACTCATGCCCCAGCTCCCGCGCCGCCTCCGCCATCTCTTCAATCGAGTTCTTTCCATCGCTCGCCGTAGTGTGCATCTGCAGGTCGCCCTTGATGTCCCGCAGCTCAATCAAGTTCGGCAGCTTGTGCGCTTCCGCCGCCGCAATCTCTCCCGTGTTTTCCCGCAATTCCGGCGGTATAAACTCCAACTTCAACTTCCCGTAAATCTCCTCCTCCGTCCTCCCCGCCACCCGCCTTCCTCCCGTAGCCCCGGCATCTTGCCGGCCAGCGCTCTTGGGTTTGCCCTTTTCTGCCGCTTTTCGATTTTCCACTTTCAATTTTCTAATTTCCGATTTCTCGCCACTAGCCACCAGCCACTCGCCACTCTTTTCCAGCGTCGCCAACTCATACTCATTCAACGTGTACCCCATCTCATTCGCGCGTCCGCGCAACGCCACGTTGTGCTCCTTCGACCCCGTGAAATACAGCAGCGCCGCCCCAAAATTCTCCTTCTCCAATAAACGCACGTCCACCTGCAATCCATCCTTCAACGTAAAACTAACCTTGTTCTCCCCATGCGCCAAAACCTGGTCAATCCCCTCATACGTCAAAATATGCTTAGCCACCGCATCCACCATCTCCTGCCTCGTAGCGCCGGCATCTTGCCGGCCAGCATTCTTGGGTTTTCCTTTCCCCTCTTCTGTAGCGGCCACCTTCTGAGGCGGTCCGCTCTTGCCTTTTCCTCCCGCTTTTCGATTTTCTAATTTCAATTTTCTATCTTCCAAATTCTCGCCACTCGCCACTCGCCACTCGCCACTCTCTTCCCCCATCGTCACCAGCAAATCCAAATCCCCCACGGTCTCTTTCCCCCGCCTCAACGACCCCGCCGGCGTCACCGACTCCACCGCTTTCCCCACCTTCTGAATGTGCGCCGCAATCGCCGCCGCTGCCTCTTCCGCCGTGCTCAGAAGAAATCTCCCCGACGATTTCTTGAACACCTCCACCGCCTTCAAAATATTCTGTTCGCTCTTTTCTCCAAATCCCGCCAGGTCCCGCAACTTCCCCTCTTTCGCCAATTTCTCGACGTCCGCCACCGTCCCTGCCTTGAACGTCTTCCAAAGCACCGCCACCTTCTTCGGCCCTAGAGATTGCAGCTCCAATAAGTCCAGTATCGTCTCCGGATATTTCTTCAGCAGCTTCTTCCTCAGACTGTAATCGCCCGTCTCCACAATCTCCTTCAAATGCTCCACCATCCGGTCCCCAATCCCAGGCAATTCCGTCAATTTCTCCGGCGTCGCAATCATCGCCTCCACCGATTCCGGCAGCCCATCAATCAACTCCGCCGCCTTCTCATAACTCCGGTAGCGCCCGATGATCGCTCCATCAATCTCCAGCAGTCGCGCCGTTTCCCGCAATATCCGTGCAATCTGTTTGTTTTCCATGCCCGCCATTATAGTCCCCTCCTCCCCGGGAACGCCGATCTCCCGATCGGCGCCTTCCTCTTCTCTTGGGTCTCTCTTCCCTGTGAACTCTGCGTCCTCTGCGACCTCCGCGTAATCGTTTCTATTCTCTGTGACCTCTGTGTTCCGATCTCTGTGAACTCTGTGTTACCGTCCCTTTTCGCTTTTCTCTTCGCCTTCCTCTTCCTCAGCGAACTCTGTGTCTCTGCGTTAGGCTAGCTCTTTCTTCTCTTTTTTCAACTTTCAACTGTCAGCTGCGCTCCTCACCCCCCAAAAGACAACCGGCGGAAGCTCTCGCCTCCGCCGGCATTTTAACTCTTTCCTTCCACTTCTCTCAGACGGCCTTACTTACGTTGGCCGCCTGTGGCCCTTTCGGGCCTTGTACAATTTCAAATTCGACTGGATCCCCTTCCTGCAACGTGCGGTAACCATCCCCGACGATCGCGGAATAGTGAACGAACACATCGGGCCCATCTTCTCGGCCAATGAATCCGTATCCTTTCGAATTATTAAACCACTTTACGGTTCCTTGCACTTCGTGTCTCCTTTGGACGGTGACTCCTGGGGGCGGATTACTACCAGACGCCGCCATGAGCACGAATTGCGCGGAGTGTATCAAAATGGAACCCTGAGTCAATAGGTCTCTCTACCTATATGTTCAAAAATCACCATATTTCCCTATTGAAAATCGTTTTAAGTTTGTCCTCGCTACTTACCTCTTCCCATAAGTCAAATAGTATAAAATCCCCGCAATTGATTTCGCGTCCCGCAGTTTCCCTCTATGAATCATCTGTTTCAGCTCATTCAACTTGTACGCCCGCACCGCAATCTTCTCGTCCTCTTCCGGCTGCGCCTTCCCCGCCGTCAATCCCTCCGCCCGCAGTAGGAACATCCGTTCTTCCAAGAATCCCGGGGAAGGGAACATATCCAGAAACACTGTAAACCGTTTCGCCCGGTATCCGGTCTCTTCCAGCAACTCCCGCGCCGCCCCTTGTTTCGGCGTCTCGCCCGGTTCCTTCCGCCCCGCCACCAATTCCCACATATATTGTCGAGTAGCGTGCCGGTATTGCCGCACCATCACCACGCGCCCATCTTCCAGCACCGGCAGGATCACCACCGACCCCGGATGCGTAATCACCTCGCGCACTGCCCGCACCCCGCCCGGCTCCTCCACCTCGTCCCGACGCACCCCAAACACCCGCCCCTCATACACCATCTCACTCTTCAGCACCTTCGCCGCGCCCGTAGCCATCCGTTCTCCTTTCTCAGCCTTCGTCTTAGTTCCGTTCCTTTACTTCATTTATATCCTCTACTTCCTTCACCTCCTTTGCCTCCTTCACTTCCTCTCCCACCGCATCATATACTCAACCTGTCCTCCCATGCCCATCAACACCATCATCGTCGACGACGAAAAACCCGCCCGCGATGAACTCGCCTTCCTCCTTAAATCTTTCCCCGAAATCAATCTCCAGGCGCAAGGCAAAAACGGCCTGGAAGCCATCAACCTCATCAAAGAACATTCCCCCGACCTCCTCTTCCTCGACGTCCAAATGCCCGGCCTAGACGGCTTCGGCGTCCTCAAAAAGTTAGTCGAACGCAAACTCAAAGTCCCTCACGTGGTCTTCGCCACCGCCTTCGATCAGTACGCCGTCCAAGCCTTCGACGTAAACGCGATTGATTACATCCTCAAGCCTTTCGACAAAGCTCGCATCGCCAAAGCCGTCCAAAAAGTAAAAAAAGAAATCGAAGCCCATACCAGCACCACCGAGCGCCTCGAACAACTGGTCGCGCAACTCTCCGCCACCAACTCCAACTCCAAACCACCCTCCAAAATCCTAGTCAAGTCCCAGCAGCGCATGCTTCTGGTGGATTCCAACGATTTGATCTTCGCCTCCATCGAAGGCGGTCTCATCTCGGTAGTAGCCCGCGATGTCGAGGGCACTTCGCAATGCCGCACCCTCGAAGAACTCCACGCCGCTCTCGACGGCGACTCCTTCTGGCGCCCCCATCGCTCCTACCTGGTGAATGTCCATCACATCAAGGAAGTCGTCCCCTGGTTCAAATCCAGTTTCATGATCAAAATGAACGACAAAAAACAATCCGAAATCCCCGTCTCCCGCCAACAAACCAAACGCCTCCGGGAACTCTTCAAACTCTAATTTCCCCCGTGACTTCGCAATCCTCTCCGGGAGCCCGGTTGCCCCAGGCCCGACGAAGGTGGTTGCCTGGGTCCTGGGTCTCTCTTGGGTTTGTAGTGGCCGGTCTTTAGACCGGTTCTTGGGTTCTTCTTAGCCGTTGTAGAGGCCGCTTTCTGTCTGCCCGCCGTAGGAGGGAGGCGCTCCCCCAATTCAGCCGAATCTCGCCTGACTGTGCTCTTGGGTTCCCCCCATCACCCCACCCACGCAATGTACTTGAGGGTGCCCCATCCTTCGCGCCTTCCAGCGAAGGGTGGGCTCTTACGCTCCAACGCCACAAACTCTCTTCGTCTCACTCCCGGGTTTCTCTTCTCCGCGCCCTCTGCGCCTTTGCCTTGTAGCACGGTCACTCCTGAATGTGTTCTTGGGTTCTCCCCATCACGTCACCTACCCAAGTACTTGAGGGTGCCCCATCCTTCGCGCCTTTCGCGAAGGGGGGCTCTGACGCTCCAACGCCACAAACTCTCTTCGCCTCACTCCCGGGTTTCTCTTCTCCGCGCCCTCTGCGTCTTTGCGTTAAGCTTCTCTTTCTTTTCTTACCTCTGAGTTCTCTGTGTTCCTATCTCTGTGACCTCCGTGTTACCATCCCTCTTTCTTTTTTCAACTTTTGACTTTCAACTTTCAACCTCCTCTCGCCTCCTGATATCTGCGATCCCTCCCCCTCCTTAGTTTTCTTTTCCCCCGCAACCTGTTACCTTTCCCCTCTGAACTCTTTACTGAAAACTGAAAACTTAGAACTGAAAACGATCTCCGATGGACTTCTCCCTCTCCGATCACCAACTCCTAATCCGCGACACCGTCCGCGATTTCATGCACGCCGAAGTCCGCCCTCACGTCAGAGACTGGGAGCGCACCGATCATTTCCCCCTCGAAGCCATCAAGAAACTAGCCGCCCTAGGCTGCTGCGGCATGCTAACCCCCGAAGCCTACGGCGGCTCCGCCCTAGACACGATTTCCTACGTCCTGATGCTAGAAGAAGTGGCCAAAGTCCACGTAGCCCTCTCCACCGCCCTGGCCGTCACCAACTCCGCCGTCCAACTTCCCCTCCAATATTTCGCCACCGAACAACAAAAATCCCGCTACCTCAGGCCCCTAGCCGCAGGCGAGTTCCTAGGCGCCTTCGCCCTAACCGAACCCTCCGCCGGCTCCGACGCCGCCGGAATCCAAGCCACCGCCATCCCCGTAGCGCCGGCTTCCAGCCGGCACAGCCCGGATACACAGGGCGAGTCCGCGAACCCTGCGGCATTGCCTTCTACTCCTTCCCCCTCCCGTCATTCCGAGCCCGCCGCGGGCGAGGAATCCCTCTTCTCTTCCGCTAGCCACTCGCCACTCGCCACTCGCCACTATCTCTTAAACGGCACCAAAACCTGGGTAACCAACGGCTCCCACGCCGGCGTCTATCTAATCTTCGCCAAAACGCAACCGGATCTCGGGGGGAAGGGAATCACCGCCTTCTTAGTCGAACCCACCTTCCCCGGCTTCCAAATCGGCCGTCACGAAGACAAAATGGGCCAGCGCAGCTCTCCCTCCGTCGAAATCATCCTCAACAATTGCGAAGTCCCCGCCGCCAATCGCCTTGGCGAAGAAGGCCAAGGCCTGAAAATCGCTCTCTCCGCCCTAGATGGAGGACGCATCGGCATCGCCGCGCAAGCCGTAGGCCTGGCCCAAGCCGCCCTCGACGAATCCATAAAATTCGCTCGCGCTCGCAAAGCCTTCGGCCAACCCATCTCCGAATTCCAAGCCATCCAATTCATGCTAGCCGACATGCACACCGAAATCGAAGCCGCCCGCCTCCTCCTTTACCACGCCGCCTCCCAAAAAGATCGCCTCTCCCCTGTAGCGCCGGCTTCCAGCCGGCACAGCCCGGAAATGCACGGAGAGTCCGCACTTGCCCGCCCTCTTTCTGGCGGGAGCCCTGCGGCTTTTTCCAACTCCTCCACCTCCTCTCTTTGTCATCCCGAGCGAAGCGAGGGACCCGCTTTTCCCTCCGCTAGCCACTCGCCACTCGCCACTAGCCACTCCTCTTCCGCCTCCTCCCGCGCCAAACTCTACGCCAGCGAAATGGTCAATCGCGTCGTCTACAGGGCCGTCCAAATCCACGGCTCCCAGGGCTACTCCCGCGAATCCGAAGTCGAACGCATGTACCGCGACGCCCGCGTAATCTCCATCTACGAAGGCACCAGCGAAATCCAACGCACCATCATCGCCCGCGATCTCCTCAAGAGCTCAAGATGACTTTGGGGCCCCAGTGACCGCTAAACCCCTCCTATTTGCGGGAATATGTTTGATCGGCTCCTCATCGGCCATACTCACGGACTTGTATTTCCGCCTGCGCAGGATCGGGATCAATCCGAGCAATTGGTTAGAGGTTCCTCAACAGTATCTGCGATATAGAAAAGAACACAGCTGGCCAGTCTGGCCTGCTTACTTGATCTTGCCGCTTCTCATCGCCGGTACCGTGCTCTTATGGATGGGTGCAATTAGGCTCTGAAGTCTTCCACGTTACGCCAAGGCCCAACGAACTTGAGGGTGCCCCACCCTTCGCGTTTTCCAGCGAAGGGTGGGCTCTGACGATCTAACGCCACCAACTCTCTTCTCTTTTACTCTTCTACTTCTTCGCTCTTATACTCTTTCACCGCTTTGCCTTCACTCTCCTGCCGGGTGCCCCAGGTACCGGTTTTGTACCTGGGTCTTGGGTTCGCCCTATTCACGCCGCGACGAAAACGTACTTGAGGGTGCCCCATCCTTCGCGTTTTCCAGCGAAGGGTGGGCTCTGACGATCTAGCGTCACCAACTCTCCGCTCTTCTTCCTCTTCTCTCCTGCGTTCCTTTTCTCTGCGATCTCTGCGTCCTCTGTGAACTCTGTGTAAGCCTTTCTCTTCTCCCCGCCTCCCGCTCTCCGATCCCTGATATCTGATATCCTTTTCCGTTACCATCTCTCAATTAAGGACCACCTCTTGTCCACCTCTCCCAAATCCAAACGAGTCCTCTCCGGCATGCGCCCCACCGGCCGCCTGCAAATCGGCAACTATTTCGGCGCCCTACAAAACTGGGTCCGCCTGCAAAACGAGGAGCTGCCCAGCACCGAAACGGAAGGGTCTTCCTCGCCACTCGCCACTCGCCACTCGCCACTTCCGGCGAACGAGTGCTTCTACTTCGTCGCCGATTGGCACGCCCTAACCAGCGATTACGCCGACACCTCTGCCATAGCCGAAAACACTCTTCAAGTAGCCATCGATTTCCTAGCCGCCGGCCTCGACCCGCAAAAATCCGTAATCTTCCTCCAATCCCAAGTCCCCGAACACGCTGAACTCCATCTCCTCCTCTCCATGATCACCCCGCTAGGCTGGCTCGAACGCGTCCCCACCTACAAAGAAGCCCTAGAAAACATCAAGAACAAAGATCTCCACACCTACGGCTTCCTCGGCTATCCCACCCTGCAGACCGCCGACATCGTCATCTATTCCGACCCCGGCAAACCCCTAATCGTCCCCGTAGGCGAAGACCAAGTCGCCCACGTAGAAATGTCCCGCGAACTCGTCCGCCGCTTCAACGGCTTTTACGGTTTCGAGCTAGACGATACGATTCTCCGGCCCGAAAACATCAAAGCGCTCCTCACGATCGCCAAAGCTGCGGATTACATTCCTTTACTTGACAACCCGAAGTCCCGAATCCATGCAGACGATTGGCCTAGTTTCAAAGAGGACGTGCGTTCTCGCGCCTTGGCAGATGGCATCGATAATTTTCGGAATCACATCGCAGAAGCTGGTCAATTCATTCGATCTAACGAAGTCCTCACCGAACCCGCCGTCCTCCTAACCCCCACCCCCCGGATCCCCGGCCTGGACGGCCGCAAAATGTCCAAATCCTACGGCAACGCCATCACCCTCTCCGAATCCGACGCCGACATCCGCTCCAAAACCAAAGTCATGGTCACCGACCCCGCCCGCAAGCGCCGCACCGACCCCGGCAACCCCGACATCTGTCCCGTCTACGACTGGCACAAACTCTTCTCCCCACCCGAAACGCTAACCTGGGCCGCCCAAGGCTGTCGCACCGCCGGAATCGGCTGCATCGAATGCAAATCCGCCATGGCCGACAACCTCATCAAGTGGATAGAACCGGTCCGCGAACGCCGCCTAAAATGGGAAAACAATCAAAAAGGTGTCCTGGAAATCCTGCACGACGGTTCAGCCCAGGCACGCCGCGAAGCCGCAAAAACAATGGATCGCGTCAAGCAATCTGTTTTTCATTGGTCCGACAAAGAGCGCCAACTAGGCTTCCCATCTCCCCATAACTGATAGCTGTGAACTGATAACTGTGGACTTCTATGTCCGCGAATCCGTCCTAGGCTGGCAATCCAAACGCCGCGAACTAACCTCTCGGTAGCGCCGGCATCTTGCCGGCTCTTGGTTTTTCCTTTTTGACTGTCAACTGTAAACTGTCGACTGTAAACTATTCTTCCATGTCCACCCCCTACCGCATCCACATCCCCATCTACGAAGGTCCTCTCGACCTCCTGCTCGACCTCATCAAAAAGCAGGAAATGAACATCCACGACATCCAAATCTCCAAAATCACTTCCCAATATCTCGACTACCTCCACCAGCTCGAAGTTCAAAACATCGACGTCTCCGCCGAATTCATCTACATGGCCGCCACGCTCATCTACATCAAATCCAAAATGCTTCTCCCTCCCGATCCCCTCGCCACCGAAGAAGAGCAGGCCGTCGACCCCCGCGAAGAATTAGTCCAGCGCCTCCTCGAACACGAAAAATTCAAGAACGCCGCCCAGCTCCTCTACCAAAAACAGCAAATCGAAGAAAACGTCTGGTCCAAGCCCGATAAATCTCTGTACCACGACGAAGGCACCGAAGGCGAACTCGTAGTCTCCCTGGTAGATCTAGTCCGCGTCTTCCAGCAAGTCCTCGAACGCAAAAAAGAAATCGCCCGCATCGATCTCCAGCACGAAGAATTCACCGTAGCCCAAATGATCGCCCAGCTCCGCAGCCGCATCTTAGCCAGCGACACCAACTCCGTCAGCCTGATCGAATTCTTCGAAGCCTGCCCCTCCCGCCACGCCATGATCGTAGCCTTCCTGGCCCTCCTGGAAATGGTCAAGCTCCAAGCCGTAGCCCTGGTCCAGGAAAAACAATTCGGCGACATCCAAGTCAAGCGCGCCAAATCCTTCGACTCCGCCTTCGACGAATCCGGCACCCTCCGCATCGACGCCGAGTATCAGTAATCAGTAGTAAGTTCTAAGTACGAAGTAACGCGAAGGTTGCCCCAGGCTCGATCTTTACCTGGGTCTTGAAGTTGCCCGACTCACGTCACTGCCCAAATGTACTTGAGGGTGCCCCACCCTTGGTTTGTAAGGGTGGGCTCTTACGATCCAACGCCACTCACTCTCCGCTCTTCTTCTTCCTCTGTGAACTCTGTGCTCTCTGTGTAAGCCTTTCTCTTTTCCTGCTTCCTGATCTCTGATCGCTGATATCTGATATCCCGGCCCGTTCGGGACACCACAACATCCTCGAATCTGTTGTATCATTCCATGTCCCAATAATCCGAGAGGCAAACCGGGTTCCCGACAACTGATATCCGATATCTGATAACCGTCAACTGACACCGACACATGAACACCGAAGACCGCATCGCCGCCCTGGAAGCCATCATCTACGCCGCCGACGAGCCCGCCACGCTCGACCAGCTAGCCGCCGCCCTGGGCGAAGAAAAACTCCTGGTCCAGTCCGCCTTGGACGAACTAGTTGCCTACTGCGCTTCCGATTCCCGCGGCATCGAAGTGCGCGCCGTAGCCGGCGGCTACAAGATGTACACCAAGCCCCAGCACCACGACGTAGTCCGCCGCTTCATCAAATCCTTGCGTCCCCCGCTCCGTCTCTCCATGCCCGCCCTCGAGACCCTCGCCGTCATCGCCTACAAGCAGCCCGTCACCGCTCCCGAAATCTCCGACATTCGTGGCGTCAACACCTCCGGCGTAATCTCCACCCTCCTTGACAAAAAGCTAATCACCACCGCAGGCCGCAAAGAGGTCATGGGCCGCCCCATCCTCTACAAAACCTCCAAAGAATTTCTCCTGCGTTTCGGCCTAAGCGATCTAGACGAACTCCCCAGCCTAAAAGAATTCGAAGCCCTGGCCCGCGAAGCCCTAGGCACCGACGAAGGCATCGCCCCCTCCGACATTACCGAAGATCAGCCCGCCGAACTCCATCCCGAAACCGACGCCACTAATTCCGGTGATTTTTCTTCGGGCGCCAATTCTCAACCCGATCATCCCGAGCCCGCTGCGGGCGAGGGGTCCCTCCGCTCTTCCACGCCTCACGAATCACAAATCAAGACTCACGCCTCCTCCGAAGACATACCCTCCAGCCCACTCGACGAAGATCCCCCACCCCCCGCCGCCCAATCCGCCTCCGCCTCCAAATAATCCCGCCGTTAGTTTTTGTAGTGGCCGACCTTTAGGTCGGTTCTTGGGCCGACGGGAACGCCATTCTCCCGAATGGCCGGGGTGTCCCAGGTTCGATTTTCTACTAGGGTCTCGGGTTCCCTCGTCACGCCACTGCCCAAACGAACTTGAGGGTGCCCCATCCTTCGCGCCGTTTGCGAAGGGTGGGCTCTGACGATCGAAAGTCACAAAACTCTCTTCTCTTTTTCTCTTTCACGGTTTTTCTCTCTGTTTGTTCTTCTCTGTGGACTCTGCGTCTCTGCGTTTGGTTTCCTTCTCTTTCTCTCCCCCGCCGTCCCACCAATCTCGTTATACAATGTCCCCACCACGGAAAGGACCGTTCCCTGAACAAGTTCTAAGTATTGAGTTTTAAGTCCGAAGCAAAGCATCCCGAAAGCGCAAGCGGATGCCAGTAACAGTGACCCTCTGGTTTTGCTTTACTGAAAACTTACAACTGAGAACCTACAACTCCACCGCCCCATGCTCCAACGCCTCCAAAAAATCATCGCCCACGCCGGCATCGCCTCTCGCCGACACGCCGAGCAGCTCATCCTCTCCGGCCAGGTTCGCGTCAACGGCAAGGTTGTCACCGAACTCGGCTCCAAAGCCGATCCCGCCAAAGACAAAATCGAAGCCGCCGGCCACACAATCGAATCCGAAGAAGCTCACGTCTATCTCCTCCTCCACAAACCTCCCGAAGTTGTCTCCTCTCTCGCCGATCCCGAGGGCCGCCGCACCCTCCGCAATTTCCTTCGCGGCTTCCCCAAACGCGTCTATCCCGTAGGCAATCTCGACTACGCCGATTCCGGCTTAGTCTTTCTCACCAACGATGGCGAACTCACCGCCGCCATCCTTAAGAACTGGTCCCATCTCCCCCAGACCTATCAGATAAAAATCAAGGGCCGCCTCACCCTCGAAGAACTCGATCGCCTCGGTAAAGAAACCGGCACGCGCCTCCGCACAATTCGCCAGCCCGATTCCACTCGCGGCCGCGCCGCCAATTTCTGGTACGAGGTGCACACCACCGGCGCCAAACTAGAAGACCTCCGCCGCATCCTCTTCAAGGAACTCCACCCGGTAGAAAAAGTAAAACGCATCGCCCTGGGCCATCTCTCCATCGAATCCATCCCCCCCGGCCGCTACCACCTCCTCGAAAAACGCCAAGCCGATCCTCTCCGCAATCCCCAATCCCTCTCCAAATCCCCCCGCCCTCCAAAACGCAAACCGTCCCGCTAGCTTCCCGCAGTTGTAGTGGCCGACCTTCAGGTCGGTTCTTGGGTTTGCCGTTTGTTGCGCAGGGAGAGTCCGCGAGCCCTGCGGCTTCTTCTTCGGTTCTCCTCGCCGCTGTAGCGGCCGCCTTCTGAGGTGGGCGCCTTTGTCGGGTGCCCCAGGTACGGTTTTGTACCCGGGTCCTGGGGTTCCCTCTCACGCCTCCGGCCAAATGTACTTGAGGGTGCCCCACCCTTGCTTTGTAAGGGTGGGCTCTGACGACCGAACACGAAACCACCTCTTCTCCCAACTCTCGCCTTTCTCTTCTCTGTGAACTCTGCGCCTCTGTGTTTCACTTGCTTCTTCCGAACTCTTCAACTTTCAACTTTCAACTTTTGACTCCTCCACTTCTTCCTCTTCGCCTCCTGATCTCTGATCGCTGATATCCTTCTTGAGTCCTAAGTTGTAAGTTCTAAGTATGAAGTAAAGCGATCAGCATCGGACTATTCCGCGCTGACCAGTAGCTTTTGCTTTACTTAAGACTTAAAACTGAGTACTGACAACTTTCATGGTCCGCCTCCAAAAAATCCTGGCCGCCGCCGGCATCGCCTCCCGCCGCAAAGCCGAACAACTCATCGCCGCTGGCCGCGTAACTCTGAACGGCAAAGTAGTAACAGAGCAGGGAACTAAAGCCGACCCGCAAACGGACGTAATTTGTGTGGATGGAAAACCCATCAAACAAGCGGAACGTTTCGTCTATTTCCTTCTCAACAAGCCCAAAGGCTACGTCACCACCGTCAGCGATCCCGAAGGCCGCCCCACCGTCATGCAACTCCTGGGCGATCTTCGCGAACGTGTCTATCCAGTAGGCCGTCTCGATTACGCCAGCGAAGGCCTCCTCCTCCTAACCAACGATGGCGCCCTAGCCCAAAAACTAACCAAAGCTGGCTCCCACATCCCCAAAACCTATCAGGTAAAAATCAGCGGCAAGCCCGACGAAAAATCCATCCAGCGCCTCCGCAACGGCATCACCATCCCCCTCGAAGACGGCCGCCGCGTCAAAACCTCTCCCGCGCAAATCCGCCTCCTTGAAGACGCCCCCAACCCCTGGTACGAAGTAGTCCTAATCGAAGGCCGCAATCGCCAAATCCGCCGCATGTTCCAGCAAGTCGGCTTCTTAGTCGAAAAAATCAAACGCACCCAACTAGGCCCTCTAACCTGCGATGTCCCCCCCGGCAAATTCCGTCCCCTAACCGAAAGGGAAGTCCACCGCCTGAAAAACCTAGCCGCTCCCCCCGACTCCCAGTAACTCTCCGTGCGTATTTCGCCTCTGTAGTGGCCGACCTTCAGGTCGGTTCTTGGGTTCCCGGGATCGCCATTCTCCCGAATGGCGCTTGGAGACTCCTCCACGCGGCGGTTGCCCCAGGCACGGAGTGTGTGCCTGGGTCTTGAGTTTCTCTTTCCTGTTTGTCATCCCGAGCGGAGCGGCCCGACTTTTTTTCTTCCGCGCCGCATTTTGGCGCGTCGGGCCGCGCAGTCGAGGGATCCCTCTTCGAACTCTCAACCTCTCTTCTCTTAACTCTTCTCTGTGACCTCTGTGTTCCAATCTCTGCTTGCCCTGAGCGCTTCATGCGAAGGGTGAACTCTGTGTTACCGTCCCTCATCATCTTCTTCCGAGACTGTCAACTGTGAACTGCAAACTGTAAACTCTCCCCGCCCTTCTTTTTTCAACTTTCAACTTTCAACTTTTAACCCTCCCCCTCCTCCCACGTATAATATCCACACAACTTCCCGTGTCCCCCGACGCCACCTCCGCCCATCCTCCCACCCGCCGCGCGCTCACGGCCACCATCGCCTTCCTCACCACCGTTTGGGCCATCAACTACGTCGCCGCCAAGATCGCTCTCCGCCACATTGACCCCTTCACCTTCGCCTCCTTCCGCCTCGTCCTCGCCGCCGTCTTCATCCTCGTCATCTATCTTTTCTGCCTGCGTCTTCCCGCCTTCGCCGACGCCGCCCGCGCCCGCCGCATTGGCTGGACCCGCCACGATCTCTGGATCTTCCTCTACCTCGGTTTCTTCGGCGTCACCATCAACCAGTTCTGCTTCACCGTAGGCATGCGCTACACCTCCGTCATCCACTCCGCCATCATCAGCTCTCTGTCTCCCATCTACACCTTGATCCTCGCCGTCCTCTTCCGCCTGGAAAGCGCTACCCTCCGCAAAGTCCTCGGCATGTTCATCGCCTTCGCCGGAGTAGTCCTCATGTCCGCCGGTGCAGGCATCAGCCGCCATTCTCCCTCTCTCCTCGGCGACACCATCACTCTCACCGGCTCCGTCGGTTTCGCCATGTACGTTGTCCTCGGCAAGCGCGTCGCCGCCCGTTACGATCCCCTCACCATGTCCACCTTCAATTCTCTCTTCGGCGCCGTCTTCGTTCTTCCCATCGCCATCCATCGCGCCATCCTCATCGGCTCCTTCGACCATTGGCGCGCCATCCCCTGGTCCGTCTGGGCTTGTATGGTGTACATGGCCCTCTTCAGCTCCGCCATCGCCTATGTCCTCTATTACTGGGCCCTCCGCTATCTCGAAGCCACGCAACTCGCCACGTTCACCTATCTCCTCCCCGTCGCCGCCACCGCCCTCGGCATCATCTTCCTCGGCGAACGCGGCTCCTGGCTCGAACTCCTAGGCGCCCTCTTCGCCCTAGCCGCCGTCTACTACGTAGAAGCCGCCCGCACTTCCCGACCTGACGTATAATGGTCCGGGGCTCAAATCATGCCGCAAAGTGAAATCATCTTTTCCGTTCAGGAATCGCCTGAAGGCGGTTACGAGGCGCATGCCCTCGGTCATTCCATCTATTCCCAGGCAGATTCACTCGATGAATTGAAGTCCATGCTCCGCGATGCCGTCGCTTGCCACTTCGCCGAATCAGAGAAGCCTAGCGTTATCCGTCTTCATCTCGTGAAAGACGAGGTTATTTCCGCTTGAAGATTCCCCGCGACGTCGGCGGCGTGGAACTTGCCCGGGCGCTATCTCATTTCGGTTATCAAATCATTCGCCAATCCGGCAGTCATATCAGACTGACTTCAAAATACAAAGGGGCTGAACACCACATCACCATACCCGCACACGCGCCGCTCAAAGTTGGCACACTCTCGCAAATTCTGTCAGACGTTTCCCTCTATTTGGAAATCACCCGCGATCAATTAATACATGACCTGTTTTCCTGATCTTCTGGTTGCCCCAGGCACGGAGTTTGTGCCTGGGTCTCGGGTTCTCCCTCCTCCGTCCCTAGCACTTCCAACGCCGGAGGCGTGGCATAAATTAGCCCAGCCCATAAGGGCTGGGAACGTGAACAAAAAGTACCCAGAGCGCCGGAGGCGCGACACTCGCACTTTGCTAAAACCGAGGTATCACCGCCCTTCATCTGCTCTCCGTGCCCTCTGCGGTCCCCCTGTTACCTCCGTGGTAGACTTTTCTCCTTCTCTGCCCCTTTACCCATACTACTTTGGTCGCGTGAACATGTGTCTGTGGCGGACCTCACAAGTCGTTTTCACCCCAGGAAATCTCCCTTCTCTGTAAAATAAAGCAACAGCTCCTATAACTTACTCATTCATCATGAGTTACTGCCCTTTCGGACCCCCCATCCACGCGCGTTTTTCTGCCTCTTCCAAATATACCGATTTCCACAAGTGTCCATTTTTGAACAGACTCCCTCGCCACTCTTTTTTAGCATTTCTTCTATGGGTCGGTGCTCCCTGACTCTTACTCGTACTTTCCTCCCGCACACGCCGCTGACCCCGAGCGAGGCTTTCATGTCACTCCCCGCTGACAACGGCGACCAGGCTTACCTCGCCAGCGTGCGCCCAACAGTCACTTCTTCTTCTCACCGCTGCCGTCCCCTCTACGTCCTTTTCATTCATCGCGATCGCGCCACGGTGGATGCCTGCCTCCATGCGCTCAAAAAAGGGCAATTTATCGTCACCTACGATTCCGTCGCCAGCCTCGCCCATTGTGCCCGCCATCGCGGTTCGCCCGCCCACGACGTCATCATCGTCGAGTACCCCAGCCCCAGCATCAAGGGCCCCCACGCCCTGCAGCTCTTTCTGCAAACCGCCCAGCAGAGCGCTCTGGTCTTCTTGACTGCGGGCCCCAGCGCGCAATTCCTCGCCGAACTCGCCACCCACGGCCCCTTCGAGTATCTCGAGCGCCATCAGATTCCCCAATTGCCCATGGTCGTTCGCCGCGCCCTGAAGGAAAAGAAACTTCGCTCCGAATTGGAAGAAGCGGAAAAAGCTCTTTGCCATTCACAAGCCCTCTATCGCGCCCTTCTCGACAATCCTTCTTACGGCGTCTGCCATTGCGACGCCGACGGCAATTTCCTCGACGTCAATCAGGCCTTCGCCTCCATGCTCGGCTACGATTCCAGGGACGAACTCCTCGCCGCCAATCGCGCCTCCTGTGTCGTTCTTGGTCTTGGCCATTCTCGTTCTCTCGCCGAAGTCTTCCATGGCTCGGCCACCTTCCAGCCCGTCGAACGCGAATGGAAGCGCAAAGATGGCACCATCCTCAAGGCCAGGCTCAGCGGTCGCGATATCTTCAACGAGCATGGCCAGTTCAATGGCTGCGAAATCATTCTTGTGGACATTACCGAACAGCGCTCTCTCGAAGATCAACTCCGCCATCAGGCTTTCAGCGATTCTCTCACCGGCCTCGCCAACCATCGCCGGCTCTTCGACGTTTTGCGCGCGGAGATCGTCCGCTCCCAGCGCACCGGGCGCGAGTTCTCTCTGCTTCTCCTGGACCTCGATGGCTTAAAACAGATCAACGATCAGCTCGGTCATCTCGCTGGCAATCGCGCCCTTTGTAGGCTCGCACAAGTCCTCAAGGACTCCTGCCGCGACACGGATACCGCCGCTCGTCATGGTGGTGATGAATTCGCTGTCGTCCTTCCGGAAACCGGCGTGGCTTCCGCCACCTTGGTCACGCGGCGCATTTGTGATCTCCTCGAAGCCGAATCCGAGGAGCCGCGCCTTTCCGTCAGCGTTGGCATTGCGAGTTATCCGCGCGAGGCCGATTCCATCGGCGGCCTTCTCTATGCCGCCGACCGTGCTCTCTATTCCATGAAGTCTCAAAAGCCTCGTGTCTTGCGCGCCGCTGCCACCGCCTCATTTTCCACCAACGCCGCCCCGAGTTTACTCAGAATTCCACCCATCACCGCGACATCCGGAGAAGGGAAGTAGCCCAGCAATGAAGCCCCACCTTGTTTGGTGCCGCACCTGACCTGGAGGCAGGCACCCCACCTGGGCTTTTCCTTCTCCGTAATAGCCGCAGGGCGATTCCCCGCGCCCTGCGGCTTTTCTCTTGGGTTCTTTCCTCTTCTCCGCCGGTTGCCCCAGGCCCGCCGTAGGCGGGTGCCTGGGTCTTGAGGTTCTCTACGATGTGGTGTAGTCACTCCTGACTGTGCTCTTGGATTTTTCCTCGTTACGGCACAGCCCAAATGAACTTGAGGGTGCCCCATCCTTCGCGCTTTATGCGAAGGGTGGGTCTTACGCTCTAGCGCTATTAAACTCTTCTTCTTCCGTCTTGGCTTTGCCTTGCCTTTCAGTCTAGGTTGTATTGGGTTTGTCCAGCTTTTGCTCTTGGCTTTTCCCGCATGTCATCCCGCCTGCCCTGAGCGCAGCCGAAGGGACCGGAGCGGCCCGATTCCTTCTTCCGCGCCGCTTTCTGGCGCGTGGGGCCTTTCCATAATCTGTCATCCCGCCTGCCCTGAGCGCAGCCGAAGGGACCGGAGTGCCGCGCTCTTCGCGGCACGCGGTGGAGGGATCGCGAGACAAACCCACCGCCACGCAACTCGCTCTCATGTCTCTGCTTCCCTACCTTTGGAGTGCGGCGGCTTGTTTACCCTGAGCTTCGAAGGGCCGCCGCTTTTGCAGCCTCAACCCCGCCTCAAAAACACCAATCCCAACCGCCGATCCTCCGGCACCACTCCCGTATTTCTTTTTCTTGGGTTTCTCTTTCCGAAAACTGTCAACTGAAAACTGTAAACTTCCCCTCACTCGTGCAACACCACGCTCAACAACGAAGTATTAATCTGCAACCCCCCGTTATACCGGATGAACCCCATCTTCCGGAACTTGTTCATGAAAAAATTCACTCGCGACCGCGTCGTCCCGACCATCTCCGCCAGCATCTCTTGCGATACCTTTGGCACCATTCCGTGCGGTGCGTCTTCCTTCCCGTATCGCGCCAGTAGCAGCAGCGCCCGCGCCAGCCTCTTTTCACTCGAATTGAACAACTGGTCCACCAGGTCCTCTTCAATCCGGATATTTCGCGTAAGCATATGCGCGATGAACAAGTCAGAAAACTCGTGTTCCGTCTTCAGCACCCGCATCATCTCCTCTTTTTCAATCGAGAGGATGGATGTGGGCACAATCGCCGTCGCCGTCGCCATGCACACCTGTTGCCCTGCCAGGCACCCTTCCCCAAAAAAATCTTCCGGCCCCAGCACCGCCACCACCGCTTCCTTCCCGCCCGCACTGATAACCGAAAGCTTTACCCCGCCTCTCTGGATATACTTCACGCCTCTGGCAGGGTCCCCCTGCGAATAAATTTTTTCGGATCTGCGGTACTTCACGATTTGTCGCGCGATTCCGGCCGTTTCCAAAAAAGCGCGCAAATCAAAGGGGGGCGTTATTGGCGCTCTACGTTTGGCCTTTTTGCCATTTACCTTGGGCATTGTTGAAGAGGGCCCGGCCCAATCAATCTCACTCTCGCTTGAAATTATATAATTGCGAATTTATACCGCAACGTCCCCGCTGTTGCAAGATGCTCAGTTCGTCAGCCCAGAGCACCTCCATTCTAGGGTACTCCGCCTTTTTGGAGTGCCGCGCCCCGTCAGGTGCACCCTGCCAACCCGCTCTCCCCAAAACTGCCCAAACCGGTACACCGCCCCTTCCTCGCTCCCTCTTTAGCAAATCCTCCCGGCCGGTGCTATGATGACTTCATCTTCTAACGCAAAGGGCGAATCCCGGCAAAATGCCCGGCAGAACACGGTGCGTCTGCTTTTTGGCCCTCCTCCTCGCGGGCATCTTCCTCGCGTCGCAATTGCATTGTTGTGTGGACCTGAACTCCTCCACAATGGACTCCCACGCCTGCCCCATCTGCTCCACGGCGGGCATTGCCGTCGCTACTCCTTCCCTCGCCCTCGCCTTAGTCCCGGCCATAAATCACCTCGAGACTCCTCCCCTCATCGCCACGCTTTCCTTCGTTGTTTTCCGCAACGTAGCGCCACGCGCCCCTCCGGCCTCCTAGCCGTCCTCCATTTCTCCAGCATTCCCAATCACCATTGCTGTGCGCCTCTATCCTACGGGCGCACGAGGAGTCATCACTTGAGGAAAGGATTTCTTTTCATCGCGGCTCTCCTGCTATCGCCCCTGGTTTCAACGGGCCAGCAGACTCCCGCGCCCGCTCCGGCCACCCCGCCGCAAACCGCAGCCTCGCCCGTGCCCGCCTCCGCTCGCATCGCACTCGATGACGCCATCCGCCTCGCCCTGCAGCACAATCACGCCTTGCAGGCCATGCGCTCCACGATCCTCCAGAGCCAAGCCGAGGAAACCACCGCCAACCTTCGCCCCAACCCCACTCTCGGCCTCGACGCCCAATACATCCCCATCTTTCAACCCAGCCAGTTCAGCTCCGACTACATTGATCAGCAGGCCCAGTTCGATGCCGGCGTCGGCTATCTCTTCGAGCGCGGTAAGAAGCGCCAGCGCCGCCTCAAGGCCGCTCAGGACCTCACCACCGTCACCCGCTCTCAAGTCTCAGACAGCGAGCGCCAGCTCATCTTCAACGTCGGCCAACAGTTCATTGATGTTCTCCTCGCCGAGTCCACCCTCGATTTCGCCCAGCAGGACCTCGACAGCTTCCAGAAGACCGTGGACATCAGCAATGAGCGTCTCCGCGCCGGCGACATGAGCGAGGGCGATTTCCTGAAAATCAAACTTCAGCTCCTCCAGTTCCAGAGCGACGTCTCCGCCGCCAAACTTGCCAAGCTCCAAAGCCTCGCCGCACTTCGCCAACTCCTCGGCTTTGAATCCGTCCCCGACGATTACGACGTCCAGGGCACGCTTGATTACCAGCCCGTCCGTGCCGACCTGGCCGCGCTGAAAACTCTCGCCGCCCTCAATCGTCCCGACCTCCGCGCCGCCCAACAATCCGTCACTGCCGCGGAAAGCCAGCTCGCTCTCCAGCAAGCCAACGGCAAAATGGACATCACCGGCACTTTCAACTACACGCACACCTCGGGCGTGAACACCGGCGCCTTTTTCTACAACATGCCTTTGCCCATCTTTAATCGCAATCAGGGCGAAATCGCCCGCGCCCGTTTCGCCATCACGCAAGCTCAGGAGCAGGCCAGCGAAACCACCCAACAGGTTTCCACTGACGTAATCGCTGCCTACGGCAATCTCCGCAGCAACGATGAAATCATTCAGCTTTATCAGGGCGGCTACGTTGATAACGCCAAACAATCCCGCGACATCAGCGAATATGCCTACCGCAAAGGCGCCGCCAGCCTGCTCGATTATCTGGACGCCGAACGAACCTATCGTGCCAACCAGCTTGCCTATCGCCAGGCGCTTGCCAACTACATGCTCGCTCTCGAACAAATGCGCCAGGCCGTAGGTACGAGGAATCTCCCATGAAATATTTCACTAGTCGTAAGGTCCGTCATTCCGAACGGAGTTGTAGCGCAGGAAGAGTCTTCGTCCCGCCCGCCGTTTGCTGGCGGGAGCGCTGCGGCTTCTCTCCTCGTTTTCCCTCTGTTGTGGCAACCATACAACGGAACTTGAGGGTTTACCCTGAGTTCCGAAGGGTGCCCCATCCTTTGCGCTTTTTGCAAAGGGTGGGCTCTTACAATCCAACGCCCTGCGGCTTTTCTCTTGGGTTTCCCTCTGTTGAGCCAACCAAACAATGGAACTTGAGGGTGCCCCATCCTTTGCGCTTTTTGCAAAGGGTGGGCTCTTACAATCCAACGCCCTGCGGCCTTTCTCTTGGGTTTCCCTCTGTTGAGGCAACCATACAACGGAACTTGAGGGTGCCCCATCCTTTGCGCTTTTTGCAAAGGGTGGGTTCTTACTATCAAACGCCCCGCGGTCTCTTCTCTTGGGTTTCCCCTCTCACCCTTGCCCTCTTACTCCTCCTCTCCCTCTCCGGTTGCGGCTCCGGCCCGGGCGAATCCGAATCGCAAATGACTTCCTTCACCTCCACCGAGGCCAAATCAGACACCGCCGAACTCTTCTCCGTTCCCAAAGAGCAGATGTCTCACATTCAAATCGTCGCCGCGCAAAAGGCGCCCCTCGCGCGCACTCTCCGCCTCACCGGTTCCGTGGCTTACGACGCCTTCGCCACCACCCCCGTCTTCGCCGCCATTGGCGGCCCTGTTCATCAAATCCTCGTGGCCCCCGGTGAGTTCGTCCAAGCTGGCCAGCCGCTCCTCACCGTCACCAGCCCCGACTATTCCGCTGCCCGTTCCGCCTACATCAAAGCCAAGGATTCCTACATCCTCGCCGATAAGTTCTACACGCGCGCCCAGGATCTCTACGCTCACGGCGCCATCGCTCAGGCCGATCTTGAACAGGCCGAATCCACGCGCACTCAGGCTCATGCGGACATGGAATCCTCCGCCGACGCTCTTCGCGCCCTCGGCATCAAGGATCCGGAATCCGTCATCAAGCCTTCCTCGCAATCCACCGCGCAGATTCCCGTTCCCGCTCCCGTCTCCGGCGAAATTGTCGAGCGCCTCGTCGGCCCTGGCCAACTCCTGCAAGGTGGCGTCACGCAATGCTTCACCATCTCCAACACCAACACGGTCTGGGTCCTTGTCAACGTCTACCAGAGCGATCTCCCCTTCGTGCACGTCGGCGACTCCGTCGAAATCAACACCGAGACGTATCCTGAACTCTTTCACGGAAAAATTTCCTACATTGCCCCCGCGCTCGATCCCACCACGCGCACTTTGCAGGCTCGCATCGTCACCCAGAACCCCGGCAAAAAATTGAAGCGCGACATGTTCGTCACCGCTCTTGTCAACGCTGGCGCCATCCCTGATGCCATTACTGTTCCCGACGCCGCCGTCCTCCGCGACACCGAAAATCAGCCCTTCGTCTATGTCCAGACAGATTCCAACCGCTTCGCTCGCCGCCTGGTCACCATCGGCGGCAATAACAATGGCCGCACGCAAATCACCAATGGCTTGAAAGAGGGCGAACACCTCGTCGGCGACGGCAGCCTGTTCCTGCAATTCAAGAATTCCCTGCAGCACTAAGAGGAGCGCTTCGCAACCACCGCCATGATCCATCGCATCGTCCAACTCGCTCTTCAACAGCGCTTCCTGGTCATCATGCTCACGATTTTAATCATCGTGGCTGGCATTTGGTCCTTCCAGCAAATGCCCGTGGACGCCTACCCCGATCTCTCGCCGCCCCTGGTTGAACTCATCACGCAATGGCCCGGCCACGCCGCCGAGGAAGTCGAACGCCTCACCACGCTCCCCCTCGAACTCGCCATGAACGGCTCTCCGCGCCTTCATGTCATGCGTTCCATCTCTCTCTATGGTCTCTCGGACATCATCCTGACCTTCGATGAGGGCACCGATAACTACTTCGCCCGCCAGGTCGTGTTCCAGCGCATCAGCGATGCCACCCTTCCCCAAGGCGTCACTCCCAGCATGGCCCCGCTCTTCAGTCCCAGCGGCCTCGTCTATCGCTATGTCATTGAGAGTCCCGATCGCTCTCCCATGGAACTGCATACCTACGAGATCTGGAACATCGAGCGCGCCTATAAAAGTGTTCCCGGCGTTGCCGATGATTCCGGTTTCGGCGGGCCCACGATGGAATATCACGTCCTTCTGGATCCCGTGAAGCTCAACAACTATCACCTGCCCGTCGTGCAAATCGTTGCCGCGCTCAACGCCAACAATGCCAACACCGGCGGCGGCTTCTACACGCAAGGCGGACAGTTCTACTACGTGCGCGGCCTCGGCCTCGTCAAGACCACTGAGGACATCGGCGAAATCGTTGTCGCCAGCTTGAATGGCGTTCCCGTCCGCATCAAGGACATTGGCCGCGTCGAGATCGGCCATGCCCCGCGCCTTGGTATCTTCGGTTTCCAGACTAAAGAGAAAAATGATGACGACGCCGTCGAAGGCGTCATCCTGATGCGCACCGGCGAGCAAACACAAAAGGTCCTCGAAGGCGTCGAGAAAAAAACCGAAGAAATCAACAAGACCCTTCTCCCGCCCGACGTCAAGGTTCGCCCCTACTACGACCGCAGCGACCTCGTTCGCGTCACCACCGACACCGTTGAAAACAATCTCCTCCGCGGCATGATCCTCGTTTTTATCGTCCTCATTTTCTTCCTCGTCAGTTTCCGCGCCGCCGTCATCACCGCACTCACCATTCCCCTCGCTCTCCTCTTCGCCTTCATCTTTCTCCACTTGACCGGCGAAGCCGCCAACCTTCTGTCCATTGGCGCCATCGATTTCGGCATCATCATTGATGGCACCGTCGTCATGGTTGAGAACATCTATCGCGAACTCGGCCTGCGCAAGGGCCAGGACTACAAACTCAATGAGGTCATCCTGGCCGCCGCCCGCGATGTGGACCGCCCCATCTTTTTTTCCGTCGCCGTCATCATTGCCGGATACCTTCCGATTTATGCCCTCTCGGGTCCCGCCGGGAAACTTTTTCACCCCATGGCGGACACCATGACCTTCGCTCTGCTTGGCGCTCTCCTCTTCACTCTCACTCTCGTTCCCGTTCTCGTTTTCTACTGGTTCAAGCGCGGTGTTCAGGATAGAGATAATCGCGTCTACGAGCGGGTCAAGCGCGAGTATGGTTCGGAGCTCAAGTGGTGCCTCGCGCATCCCAAGCTCACCATGTTTCTCGCTACTCTCGTTTTTGCCGCCTCGCTCTGCTTGGTGCCTTTCATCGGTGGCGAATTCATGCCCCACCTCGATGAAGGCGCCATCTGGGTCCGTGCCACCATGCCCTACACCATTTCTTTCGAGGAAGCCGCAAAGTTTGCCCCGAAGGTCCGCGCTCTGCTGATCCAATATCCCATGGTCACCACGACGGCCTCCGAGCTCGGCCGCCCCGATGATGGCACCGACCCCACTGGCTTTTTTAATTGTGAGTTCTATGTCGGCTTGAAGCCCTACCGCGATAAATCCTGGAACTCCGGTTCGATTCACACCAAGGAAGAACTTACCCAGGATCTTCAGAAGAAACTCGAAAGCTATCCCGGCGTGATTTTCAACTTCACCCAGCCCGCCGAAGACGCCGTTGACGAAGCCCTCACCGGCCTCAAGTCCGCCCTCGCCGTCAAAATCTTCGGGCCCGATCTCAACGTCCTCGAGAAAAAAGCCGTCGAAATCAAAAACGTCCTCGACAAAACTCCCGGCTTCACCGAACTCACCGTCGTCCGCGAACTCGGCCAGCCCAGCCTCATCATTGACGCCGATCGCGCCAAAATCGCACGCTACGGCATCAACGTTGCCGACGTCGAAGCCGTCGTGCAAGCCGCTATCGGCGGCCAGGCCGCCACTCAGGTGATTCAGGGAGAAAAACTTTTCGATCTCGTCGTGCGCATGGATCCCAAGTTCCGCTCCGACGCCCGCGAAATCGGCAATCTCCTCGTGCCCGCTCCCGCTGGCCAGCAGATTCCTCTCTCCGAACTCGCCACCATCAAGGAATCCACGGGTGCTTCCTTCATCTATCGCGAAAATGACGCCCGCTACATCGGCATCCAATATTCCATTGAAGGACGTAACCTCGAAGGCCTCGTCCACGAAGGCCAGCGCAATATCGCCAGGAGCGTCACCCTCCCGGAGGGCTATCACCTCGATTGGGGCGGCGAATACAGCGAACTCTTGGAAGCCAAGGCGCAACTCGCCGTCATTGGCCCGCTCTCCATTTTCATTGTCTTCCTCATCCTCTTTGCGCTTTACGGCAACATGAAGTTTCCCGCCACGGTCGTCCTCAGCGTCGTCATGACCGAACCCGTTGGCGCGCTCCTCGCTCTCAAGCTCACACACACTCCATTCAGCGTCTCTTCGCTTCTAGGCCTCATCGTTCTGATGGGCGTCTCCGCGGAAACCGCCATCATTGACGTCTCCTACATCAATAAATTGCGCCTCGAAGGCCACGGCATCGCCAGCGCCACTTACGAAGGCTCGCTGGTCCGCTTGCGTCCCATCATGATGACCGCGCTGGTTGCCTGCCTCGGCCTGCTTCCCGCCGCTCTCTCCACCGGCGTCGGCTCGGACTCCCAGAAGCCCTTCGCCATCGTCATCGTCGCGGGACTCATCTCCCGCCTCTTCCTCGGCCGCATCGTCAGCCCCGTCCTCTACCAAATGGTGGCCCGCGAAGGCGACGTCCTCCAGGTCTAGCCCCTATGGAGTGCGGCGGCTTGCCGCCGCTTTTACGGTTTCCACCCCATCACCAAACTGTCTTCATTACCGCCCATCGTCGCCACCACGTCATTCCGAACGGAGTCTTCGGAGTGAGGAATCCCTCTGCCGGATGCCCAGGTACGCAGTCTGTATCTCGGTTTTGGGGTTCCCGGAAACGCCATTCTCCCGAATGGCGCTTTTCAGTCCATCTGCTCTTGCCCTCCCATACTCTTCCACTTCTTCTCTGCGAACTCCGCGTCTTCTTCTCTCTTCTCCTTTACTTCCTCTATCTCCTTTACCTCATCCAGTTCCTCCGCCTTCTGATATCGCGCTCGGCATGTGTTACTTTATCCCGTACTCCACAACACTCCTCGGAGCCAACACTATGCCCAATCTTCCCCTTCGCAACGGCGGCCCCAAAGCCCGCATCGCCGTCATCCCTGGCGACGGCATCGGCAGGGAAGTGACCCCCGTCGCCGTTCAAGTGATCCAGGCCGCCACCGCCAAGCGCAACCGCCCCATCGAATTCGTCGAGTTCGATTGGGGCGCCGACAAATACCTCCGCGAAAAAGTCTCCCTCCCCGAAGGCGCCGTCGAAATGCTTCGCGACGAATTTGATGCCATCCTCTTCGGCGCTCTCGGCGATCCTCGTGTTCCCTCCAACCAGCACGCCGCCGACATCCTCCTCGGCCTGCGCTTCAAGCTAGATCTCTACGTCAATGCCCGACCCACCGAACTCCTCCACCCGCGCTTCACCCCACTGCGCGACCGCACTCCCGCCGACATCAACTTCATGGTCTTCCGCGAAAACACCGAAGGCCTCTACGCTGGCGTCGGCGGCTTCTTCAAGAAAGGCACCCCCGACGAGATCGCCGTCCAGGAAGACGTCAACTCCCGCAAAGGCGTCGAGCGCATCATCCGCCACGCCTTCAACTACGCCCGCCACGGCGGCCTTTGTAGTGGCCGGTCTTTAGACCGGTCGCAGGGCGAGTCCGCGAGCCCTGCGGCTTTTTCCGATCAGTTGATGTCTCGGAGTAGCGCCGGCTTCCAGCCGGCGTCCGGCAGTTCCCAAAAACCTCTCCGCCTCTGCATGTCCGACAAATCCAACGCCCTGACCTACGCCCACGACCTCTGGCAGCGCGTCTTCCATTCCGTCCGCGCCGAGTATCCTGAAGTAGAATCCCGCCACCTCTACATTGACACGCTAGCCATGGAGCTGGTCCGCGACCCCAGCCAGTTCGACGTCATCGTCACTTGCAACCTCTTCGGCGACATCATCAGCGACCTCGCCGCGCAACTCGCCGGTGGACTCGGCCTCGCCCCCTCCGCCAACATCCACCCCGGCCATACCTCCCTCTTCGAGCCCGTCCACGGCTCCGCCCCCAACATCGCCGGAAAGGGAATCGCCAATCCCTTCGGCGCAGTCCTGGCCTCCGGCATGCTGCTCGAGTTTTTAGGCTGGAACGAAGAATCCGCAGTGTTAAAGCAATCCGTGAAGTCCGCCCTATCCGAGAACATCACGACACCGGACTTGGGTGGATCTAAACCAACGCATGAAGTCGCCGACTATCTCTCCGAGTTCGTCGCGAAACATTCATAGATTACTTGAAGTACTGAGGGGATATCAGATATCAGCGATCAGATATCCGGAACCCATTACCGTTGCCATCTTACGGAATCACACCACTACCGCATTGCCCAAACGAAGAGCCCGAAGAGAAGGCCCGTAAAAGCCGCGATGAACCCCTGGACACGAGTGGCGAGAAATCGGCCTGCCTCCGTCTTCTCTCTCTGCATTACAGTTTGGCGTAGGAACCCGGCATAAAGTCTCGGGAACTTTGATGGAGCGATCATCATCAGCAAGCCGACTAGGATGAAGACGGTGGCGAAGATCATGAAGAGTATTTGCAATGGCAATGACATTCTGAATCCTCCGCTGTGGCTCAAGCGGGCCCCACAGTTCGGGTGTCGCGAGTGGGGTCACTCCACGCCAATGTTAGCGAAGATTTCCCCTTTTGCCTCCTGATATCTGATCGCTGATATCTGATATCCGGTGCACTCCAAGGAAGGCCGAAGCTATTTCTTGCGCACCATCGCCGTAATTCCCAGTCCAATCAGGAAGCCCCCGATGTGCGCCCAGAAGGCCACGCCCCCGCGCGCCGCCATGCCGAGTTGGCCGACGCCCTCCAGGAATTGCAGCACAAACCAATACCCTAGAATGATGAATGCTGGCACGGGAATCAGGAAAATGAAAAAGAACGTCAGGATGCGATTCCGGGGAAACAGCAGGATGTACGCGCCCATCACCCCGCTGATCGCTCCGCTGGCTCCAATCGCCGGATACGGCGAACCCAGGTTGAAGAGCACGTGCACCAGCCCCGACCCGATCCCGCACACAAGGTAGAATGCCAGATACCCCAGGTGCCCGAAGAAGTCCTCGACGTTGTCCCCGAAGATCCACAGGAACAGCATGTTTCCCGCCAGGTGCATGAACCCGCCGTGCAGAAACATGCTGGTGAAGAGTGGCTCGAGCGCCGTCTGAAAACTCCCATGTCCGCCCAGGAAGTGCACGACGTGCGCCGGGACGGTGCCGTTGGCCATCAGGAAGCGCTGCTCCACCCGCGCCGGCATGCTCAGTTGATAGATGAAAACGGCCACGTTCGTCAGGATCAAGGCGATGTTGACGAACGGCGTGGTACGGGTCGGGTTGATGTCCTTCAGCGGAATCATCGGTCAGCGGGGCGGCGCGGCGGATTGGATGTCGCGGACATGAAGATGGCCACAGAGTAGCCGAAACAGGGACAAACGCAAAGCCCGGCCCGCCGCGGCCAAGGGCAGGGAAGTGTGTCCTATAATGTTGCCCCGCGGGATTGCGAGTTAACATAGTCTTAAAAGTCCAGAAAACGATGATTTCCCCAATGTTTTGTTGGTACGGCTGCGTTTTGGAGTGCGGCGGCTCGCCGCCGCTTTTGGGGTTACAGCCGCGCAGCCCAAGCGATCGTTTGGTTGCGGGTGTAGGCACCGTAAAAGCGGGAGCAAGCTCCCGCACTCCAAGAGGTTGCCCGCGCGGTGTCTCGTTGCAAAAATGTCGGCGCGCCGACATTCCACCCGAGGAGAATGCTCATCGCCCACTTCCATCCCCAATCCCGGATTGCCGTCAAGTCCCACCAACCCTCCGAGCCCTCTGCGGACCTCCGTTCTCTCTGCGGTGAGCTTTTCTCTTCTGACTGACTACTGATTACTGAAAACTGACCACCTTCTTTTTCACCGCGCGTGTTTGCAAATCATTGCGATGCTCCCCCCGTGTATGGTAAGTAAGAAGGTCCTGCATGTGCGCGCAATGGACGCCGTTTTCCCCTGTGCCTTTTTCTCTTTGGCGCGCTGACAACCGATGCCTGCCCGCGAAACGGAAGCCATCATTCTGAAGACCTTCCCGCTGGGTGAGGCGGATCGCCTGGTCAGTTTCCTGGGACGTTCGTCGGGCCGCATGCGGGGTGTAGCCGCAGGGGCACGCCGCCTGAAGAACCGCTACGGCTCCACGCTGGAACTGCTTTCCCACGCGCAGCTCTGGTACATCGAACGCGAGACGCGCGACCTCGTGCGCATCCAGCAGGCGGAACTGCTCGAGTCCTTCCACAAGGCGCAGAGCGACTACGGCCTGAGCACTGGCCTGGCGCTGATCAGCGAGATCGTGGAGCAGGTTCTGCCCGAGCATGAAGTGTCCGAGCCGATGTTCCGGCTGATCCTGCTGACCGCGCGGGAAATCGAGCGGCGCAACAGCGGGGCGCTGCCGCTGAGCTACTTCGCGTTCTGGACGGTGCGGCTGGCGGGCTGGCTGCCGCGATTCGATGCCTGCACCGTTTGCGGCAAGCGCTTCGGGATAAATCCGGCGTATCAGGCCGCGTACGATCCCGGGCTGCTCTGCGATGACCATCGCCGCTCCGGCATGAAGCCGGTGTCGCTCGAGGGCAGGGAACTCGCGGAACGATTTGCGGGAGAGCGGCTGGACAAGTTCGATACGGCGACCGAGGGATTGCCCGGCGTAAAGGAGTTGCGCGAAGCGGGATTGAACTGGATCGAGCATCACACAGAGCGGCAGTTGAAGACCCGTGAACTGTTGGAGACACCGTGAGGGAATCGTCAGGAGCAAAAATGTCGGCGCGCCGACATTTTGCAGATCATTTGCAACTGGAAGAAGAATCGGAGAAGACTTTTGACAGTTAAAGCAAAACTTGAGCAGGAACGCAAAGGCTTGACCTTTCAAGACTTAATTCTGAAACTGATGCACTTCTGGGGTAAACAAGGTTGCGTGCTGCAGCAGCCCTACGACACGGAAGTGGGCGCGGGCACGATGTCTCCGGAAACTTTTTTGCGCGTACTTGGTAGCACTCCATATCGCATCGCGTATGTGCAGCCTTCGCGGCGTCCGGCGGACGGACGTTATGGCGAGAATCCCAACCGGCTGTACAAACATTTTCAGTATCAGGTGATCTTGAAGCCCACGCCCGCAACGATTCAGGAGATGTACCTGAAGAGCCTGGAAGCCATCGGAATCGATCTGCGCGTGCACGACATCCGCTTTGAAGAGGACAACTGGGAATCGCCCACGTTGGGCGCGTGGGGAATTGGCTGGCAAGTGCTGCTGGATGGATTGGAGATTACGCAGTTCACGTACTTCCAGCAAAGCGGCGGGATTGACCTGGACCCGATTTCGGTGGAGATCACTTACGGCCTGGAGCGCATCTGCGCGTTTCTGCAGGATGTGGAGAGCGTGTACGAGATTCGCTGGAACGAAGAAAAGAGTTACGGGGACATCCGGCTGGCCGAGGAGCAGCAACTTTCCGAGTACAGTTTTGACCGCAGCGATGCGCAGGCGTTGCGCGCCGAGTTTGAATTGCACGAGAAGGAAGCGAAAGAACTGCTGGACGGGTGGAAGAGTTTAGAGGGAAATGTCGGCGCGCCGACATTGCAGCGCTTGCGGTATCCGTTGCTGGCGGCCTACGACCACTGCCTGAAGTGTTCGCATCTGTTCAATTTGATGGATGCGCGCGGCGTGATTTCGACGACCGAGCGCGCGGCGCTGATGGCGCGAGTGAGGACGCTGGCGTGCCGGACAGCGGCGGCGTACTTGGAGCAGACGGGCGGGGAAGTGGAGCGGCGCGAGGTGCGGGGATGAGGGTGGAAGGGCAAAAATGTCGGCGCGCCGACAATATGATTTTTGGAATTGAGCAAGGCGCAGCAGAGAAGCGCTTTTGGAATGGGCGAGCGCCGATTTTGTTTGGCGGGCTTTGGAGTGCGGGAGCTTGCTCCCGCTTTTGCGGTATAGACAACAGTGCCCAAATGATGGATTGGGAGACGGGGGCGCAACCGCGAATGCAGCGATGCGCCACTCCCTACGCACTTGCAAATAATTTGCAAAATGTCGGCGCGCCGACAATTCCAAAAACAGAATACTGGAATCTGAGGTGAGTGGATGAGCGGTGTGACCAAGACGCGTTCAAAGAAGGCACCGGGAATGGCCGCGAAACTCCGGCGCGTGGAGTTGCTCTTCGAGATTGGGGCGGAGGAGATACCAGCGGGCATGTTGCCACGTGGGGTGGCGGACCTGAAGACCATCATCGAAAAGCATCTGACGGCGGAAAGCCTGATGGAAGGCGTGAGCGTGGAAACGTTTGGCGGACCCCGGCGGCTGACGGCGTGGGTGCGCGGATTGATTGCCAAGCAAGAAGACGTCGTGAATGAAGTGACCGGGCCGCCAAAGACCGTGGCTTACGATGCCGCAGGCGCACCGACACGGGCGGCGGTGAGCTTCGCGGAGAAGCAGGGAGTGGCGCTGCAGGAACTGTTCACGGTGAAGACGGCGAAGGGCGAGTACCTGGCGGCGAAAGTGGTGAAGCGCGGGCGCACGACGCACGAACTCCTGAGTGAAATCCTGCCACGCGTGATCCACGATCTCTATTGGCCGAAGACGATGACTTGGACGGGATTGGACGGCGCGCGGTTCATTCGGCCGGTGCGCTGGCTGGTGGGCGTGCTGGATGGCAAGCCGTTGAAGTTTTCCTTTGGTGGAGTTATGGCTGGGGATATTACGGCAGGGCACCGGTTCCTGGGCCAGCCGCAGATTCGCGTGCGCGATTTTGGCGACTATGAGAAGAAGTTGCGGGCCAACGGCGTGATTGTGCGGCAAACGCTGCGCCTGGAGCGCATCCAGAACGAACTGGCCAGCCACGCGAAGCGCGGCGGCTACAAAGTGCATGAGGACGCAGGACTGCTGCAATCGGTCAGCTACCTCAACGAATTTCCCACCGTCATTCAAGGCGACTTCGATCCCTCCTTCCTGGAGTTGCCGGACGAGATCCTGATTACCGTGATGCGCGATCACCAGAAATACTTTGCGGTGGAAAAGCGCAGCGGGGAACTGGCGCCGCACTTCCTGGCGGTGATCAACCTGGCGAAAGATTCGCAGGGGTTGGTCCGCGCAGGGCATGAACGCGTGTTGCGGGCGCGGTTTGCCGATGCGCGATTCTTTTGGGAGTCCGACCAGAAGATCAAGCTGGCGGAGTATTTGCCGAAGCTGGAGCGGGTCACATACGAATCGCGGCTGGGGAGCTACCACGACAAGGTGGAGCGCATGCGCGCGATTGCGCGGTGGCTCTGCGAGCAGTGGTTCAACCTGGGCATGGTGCAGGCGCATGTGGCGGATGCGGACCGCGCGGCGGAACTGGCGAAGTGCGACCTGGTTACGGAGATGGTGAAGGAGTTCACGGAATTACAGGGCGTCGTGGGCGGGCTGTACGCGAAGGCGCAGGGTGAATCGGAAGATGTGGCGGATGCCGTGTACGACCACTATCGCCCGGTGGGCCTGGATGATCCCATACCGCGGAACCTGACGGGATGCGCGGTGGCGCTGGCGGACAAGTTGGATTCGATTGTGGGCTGCTTCAGCGTGGGAGTGATTCCGACGGGCTCGAGCGATCCTTATGCCTTGCGGCGGGCAGGACTGGGGATTGTGAAGATTATCCTGGACCGGAAGTTGCCGGTGCAGTTGTCGCTGGTGATTGGGGCGGCAGCGAAGGCGCTTCTCACTTACCCGCCGAAAAAAGGTGTGCCGCCGTCACAGGAATCGCAAGTACTTGAGTTTATTCTAGAGAGAGCGCGATTTGTGCTGCGAGAGAAGCATGGGTACGCGTATGACGAGGTGAACGCAGTGTTCCGCGCGGGCTGCGAGGATCTGGTGGACGTGGAGAAGCGCTTGAAGGCGCTGAAGGCGGTGCGCAAGACGAAGAACTTCGAGCCGCTGGCGGTTTCGTTCAAGCGCATACGGAAGATTTTGGAAAAGGCCAACCTCCCGCCTGATGCGCCGCAGCACGTGAACGCGGAGTTGTTTGAGAAGGAAGCGGAGACGGCGCTGTACGCGGCGGTGCGCAAGGCGGCCGCGAAGGTGAGCGAGGACAAGCGCGCGGGGAAGTATCAGGAGGCGTTGGATGAGATTGCGGGATTGCGAAAGGTGGTGGACCAGTTTTTTGTGGATGTGATGGTGATGGCGGAAGACGCGGCGGTGCGGAATAACCGGTTGGCGCTGCTGGCGGAGCTGCTGAGGGAGTTCACCACGATTGCGGATTTTTCGGAGTTGGGAGGAGAGGAGAAGTAGAGGAAGTGCAAGCGACGAGCATCCCTGGAAATGTCAGTGCGCCCACACCTGGAAATGGTTCTGGACGGGTGACGCTTCTTCACCTTCTGGAAGGAATCGGAATCGCCGCTTTTCCAGTCGTTGCTGTAGAGGTGGCGTGGCGCGCGAGAATGGGGGTAGGGAGTTGTGTCGCTGTTGGAGTCCTAGGATTGATTCCCGGAGTACTGAACGGATGGTCGTGGGTAACTTTGGGCCGCGCGTTGTACGCGCGTACCAAGATCCACTCGGCGAGATATCTGAAATGGTTTGGCTGGGGATGGTTCGCCGCGACATCGCTCTGGATGATTTGCAGTATCGTTCTTTCCGACTTGATAGCAAGGAAAGTGGCAGGACTAGCTAATTAAAGTTTTACTTGAAGTACGGTAGTGAAAAGTTTTGCGGCAGTTTTCTTTGGAAAATTGTCGGCGCGCCGACAGTTTGCACTCGAATCCCAAATGAGTGCGATGCGTAGCGCGCCAGTAAATGCAGTGAAAAACAAGAGAGGCGTACCGTGAAAAAGTGGGTCTATTCTTTTGGAGCAGGAAAGGCAGAAGGCGACGGTGAATGGCGTGATTTGCTCGGAGGCAAGGGAGCAGGTCTGGCCGAGATGACCAAGATTGGTCTGCCGGTGCCGGCGGGTTTCACCATTTCAACGGAGACTTGCGACCATTTTTATAAGAATGGGAAGAAGTATCCGGCCGAGCTGAACAAGCAGGTGCTGGAGAATGTGGCCAAGCTGGAAAAGGTGACGAAGAAGAAGTTGGGCGATCCGGACAACCCGCTGCTGGTCAGCGTGCGGTCGGGCTCGGCGCGTTCGATGCCAGGGATGATGGAGACGATTCTGAACTTGGGCTTGAATGACAAGTCCGTGCAGGGCCTTGCGAAGGTCACCGGGAACGAGCGGTTTGCCTATGATGCGTATCGCCGGTTTGTGCAGATGTTTTCGACGGTGGCGATGGGCATGTCCAAGGAAGATTTGGAACACAAGCTGCGCCAGATGAAGGAGCGGCTGGGAGTAAAGGAAGATACGGCGGTCCCGGCCAACGGATGGAAGGAATTGGTGGGCGAGTACAAAGCGTACTACCTGGAGAAGGCGGGGAAGCCGTTTCCGGAAGATCCGATGGAGCAGTTGTGGGGCGCGATTGGCGCCGTGTTTGGGTCCTGGATGGCGGAGAAGGCAGTAACGTATCGCCGCGTGGAGAAGATCACCGGACTGCTGGGCACCGCTGTGAACGTGCAGCAGATGGTGTTCGGAAACACGGGCGACAATTCGGGAACGGGCGTGTGCTTTACGCGCGACCCGAGTGACGGCGAGAAGATTTTCTACGGCGATTATCTGACCAACGCGCAAGGCGAAGACGTAGTGGCGGGAATCCGGACGCCGGTACACCTGAGCGAACTGGCGAAGATCATGCCGAAGGCGTACGCGCAACTGGAGAAGGTTCGCGTAACGCTGGAGAAACACTACCGCGACATGCAGGACATGGAATTCACGGTGGAGGACGGCAAGCTGTACATGCTGCAGACGCGCACGGGCAAGCGCACGCCTGCCGCGACGTTCCGCATCGCGATGGACATGGCCAACGAGAAGCTCATCACCAAGGAAGAGGCGATGTTGCGCATCAAGCCGGAGGACATCGAGAGACTGTTCTACCCGGTGATTGACAGCAAGGTGGACAAGAAGAAGCTGCAGTCCAGCATCATTGCGCACGGGATTAACGCCGTGCCGGGCGCAGCCGTGGGGAAGATGTGCTTCTCCGCGAACGAGACGGAAGAGTGGGCCGCGAGGGGCGAGAAGGTGATCCTGGTGCGGCGCGAAACCAGTCCCGAAGACGTGGGCGGGATGGCGGTGGCGCAAGGCATCCTGACAGCAACGGGCGGTAAGACGAGTCACGCGGCGGTGGTCGCGCGCGGCTGGGGCAAGTGCTGCGTGGCCGGCGCGGAATCGTTGGACATTGATTACAAGACGAAGATCATGACCGACGGGAAGAGCGGCAAAAAGCTGAAGGAAGGCGACTGGATCACGCTGGACGGAAGCGAAGGCATCGTGTACGAAGGCCAGATGCCGCTGGTGACGCCGGAATTGCCGAAGGCGTACTACACGATCATGAAGTGGGCCGACGGCATCCGCAGGCTGAAGGTGCGCACCAATGCGGATACCCCGCAAGACGCGCGCAAAGCCATCGAACTGGGCGCGGAAGGCATCGGACTGACGCGCACGGAGCACATGTTCTTCACCGACTTCGAGCATCCGGAGAAGAGCCACGACCGGCAACTGGCCATCCAGGAGATGATCCTGGCCAACGAGAAGGAAGCACGGGTGAAGGCACTGGACAAATTGTTGCCGTACCAGCGCCGCGATTTCCTGGGCCTCTTCAAAGCCATGGGAGGCCTCCCTGTCACCATCCGCCTGATTGACCCGCCGCTGCACGAGTTTGTGCCACACGAGCGGGGCAAGCAGGAGGAACTGGCCAAGGAACTGGGCATTCCCGTGGAGCGGGTGATCCGCCGCGTGGAGCAACTGCACGAAGCGAATCCCATGCTGGGCTTGCGAGGCTGCCGGTTGTCGCTGGTCTATCCGGAAATTCCGGAGATGCAAGTGCGGGCGATGATCGAAGCGGGCATCGAATGCGTAAAGAGCGGAGTTAAAGTAAAGCCTGAGATCGAAATTCCGGTGGCGTTCGACAAGAAAGAGATCAGCATTCTGGCCGATGTCATACGGCGCGTTGCGGACCCGCTCATCAAACAAGCTGGCGTGAAGCTGCCCTACATCATCGGCACGATGATTGAGCTGCCGCGCGCTGCGTTGCTGGCCGACGAGATCGCCGAAGTGGCGGAATTCATGTCGTTCGGGACGAATGACCTGACACAGACGACCATGGGGCTCTCTCGCGACGACGCGGGGCGCTTCCTGCCGGATTATGTGGACGAAAAGAAGCTGGGCATCCTCAAGGCTGATCCGTTCCAGTCGCTGGACACCAAGGGCGTGGGCATGCTCATGCGCTGGTGCGTCGAGCGCGGACGCAAGACCCGTCCGGACCTGGAGGTTGGTATTTGCGGAGAACATGGAGGCGATGCGGACAGCGTGAAGTTCTGCCATGAGATAGGGCTGGACTATGTGAGCGCTTCGCCGTTCCGCGTGCCGATCGCGAGGTTGGCGGCGGCGCAGGCGGTGGTGGAAGAGAAACAGAAGAAGGCGAAGGGCAAGAAGAAGTAGTTTCAAGGAAAACCCGGGAATATGCTTGTGGGGGTCCAGCGCGCTGGACCCCCTTTGCATCTGAGGGGGGTAGAGTTTTCAGTGATCAGTTCTCAGTTTTCAGTTTTAGGAGAAGAGAACCCCAAGAGCACAATCCCTTCAAAGCTCAGGGTGAACAGGAGTGACTGTGCTACAGGATGGCGAGGATGGTGTAGAAAGTTAAAGGTAGAGATGAGGTGGGGTGCATAAAGTAAAAGTTGAAGTCAATCGCGAGGTCTAGGGGGGACCGCAGTGAAAGGACTTCTGAAGTGGATGGTGGGGCTGGCGGTGCTGCTGCTGGTGGCGGGGGCTTGCCTGGCGGCGGACGTGGCAATTACTTTGCGTGGGCGCGTGGTGGATGAGGATGGACTGCCCGTTGGCGAGGCTCAAGTAAAACTTGAGCTGGCCAGCGGGCAAGTTTATTTGGCGACGACGGATGATGCGGGGTCGTTCAGCGTGGCGAATCTGGCGGCGGGAGAATACGCCGCGCGGATTGTGAAGCCGGGATTCTTCATCCTGGAGGGGCAGAAGATTACGCTGGCGGCGGACTCCGGGGAGTTTGGGTTCACGCTGAATCATTCGGAGGAATTGCGGGAAAAGGTGAACGTGACCGCTCCGGCGAACCAGGTGGAAACTACCGAAACCACACAAAAGACGACGCTGACGGACCGGGAGATTCGGGATATTCCCGTGCCGAGTTCGCACGATCTGATTCAGAGCTTGATTGCGCTGCCGCAGGTGCTGCTGGACAACAATCGGCTGTTGCACATCGCGGGGTCGCGGACGACACAGCAGCAATACCTGCTGAATGGGTTTGAGATTGGGGAGCCGGTGGACAATGCGCTGGTGGCGCGGTTCAGCGTAGATGCGGTGCGCTCGGCGGAGGTACAGACGGGGCGGTTTGGGGCGGAGTATATGCATCCGGGGTCGGCGGTGCTGAGCTTTGACACGCCGGATGGGGACGACCACTGGCGATTCAGTGCCACGGATTTCTTTCCCGGGATCAACGTGCAGCATGGCGTGCAATTGGGGAATTACTATCCACGAGTGGAGATTTCAGGGCCGATTGTGCCGGGGGAGCTGTGGTTTTCGCAGGCGTTCAGCGTGCAGCGCACGTTGAGCGTGATGCGGGGGCTGCCGTCGGGGGCGGACACATCGACGGTGTGGGCGGGGGACAGTTTGTCGCGGCTGCTGTGGCACATCTCGTCGCGGCACAGCCTGGTGCTGAGCTTTTTGTACAACGACGGGGATTATTTCGATTTGGGGCTGGATGCGCTGAATCCGGTGTCCACGACGCTGACGCAGCACACGCATCAAGTGTTCGGGTCGGTGAAGGACCAATATTGGTTTTACGACACGCTGGTGGAGTTTGGATTCGCGGGACACGACAGCCACGTCGATTTTCAGCCGCAGGGAGATGCGCCTTATCAGCAGTTGGTGGACGGGTCGGCGGGGAATTATTTTCAGACAACGCAGCAGGATGGGCGACGGTACCAGGCATTCTTTGATGTGACGCGGGCTGGGCTGAACTGGCATGGAAAGCATACGGTTTCCGCGGGCGCGAATGTGTCCAGCGTGCGGCTGGAGCAGGCGAGCACGCGCGGGGAGATTGATGCGTATTACGCGGATGGGACGACGCTGAGCCGGGTGACGACGTTCACGGGGCCGGGAGCGTTCGGCGTGTCCAACACGCTGGCCGGGGCGTTTGCGCAGGACGCCTGGACGATTAACAAACACTTCCTTGCGGTGGCAGGAGTGCGCACGGATTGGGACCGGCTGACGCAGTCGGCGATCGCGGAGCCGCGGGCTTCGCTGAACTGGATGCCCTTCGCAACTCAGGGCAAGCCCTTCGCGGATCAGGGCAAGCCGTCAGCGGAGAAGACGGCCAAATTTTCGGTTGGGTGGGGGCTGTACGATGTGCCGCTAAATTTGTCGGTGATTGGGCAGACGGATGATCAGGGGCAGGTGGACACGCTGTATAGCTCGACGGGGACGGCGACCGCGGGGCCAGCGACTAGCCGGTTTGTGATGGGGCCGGGAGGGCTGCGGCAGCCGTATTTCGATATTACGAGCGCGGGGTGGCAACAGCGGTTTGGCGCGAACACGATTGTGTCGGTGGAATTGCTGGCGCGGAACGAGCATCGCGGTCTGGTGTTTGAGACAGCGACCCCGGGACAGATTGGGAGCGAGTTTCTGCTGGAATCAACGCGGCGAGACAAATATCGCGGGGTGACACTGTCGGCGCGGCACTCGTTTCACGGAGGTGCGGAAGCGTTTGGGAGCTACACACGATCGCGGGCGAATAGCGATCAGGTGCTGGACCCGACGCTGGGGGCGCTGTACTTTGCGGCACAGCAGGGCGGGCCGCTGGCTTGGGACGCGCCGAACCGGTCTTTGGGATGGGCGAGCGTGCCGACGCCGATATGGGGGATTTTGTTTTCGTGCTTGCTGGATTACCGGACGGGATATCCGTTCAGCCTGGTGAACCAGCAGCAATTTCTGGTAGGCGCGGCGAATTCGCAGCGGTTTCCGGATTATGCGAGCGTGAATATCGGGGTCGAGAAGAAATTCCAGTTTAGGGGATATTTGTTTGCGGTGCGAGGGTCGGTGGTCAATCTGTTTGACCGGCAGAATGCGGACGTGGTGATCAATAACGTGGACGCGCCGATGAACCAGTTCTTGACATTTAATGGAGGACAGGGAAGAGCGCTCACGGGGAGGTTGCGGTTCATTGGGAAGAAGTAGGGGAAGGGGCCGTGACTCGTGTTCCGTGATTCGTGACTCGTGAAAGGCAAGAGCGAAGAATTACGCAGAGGTCACAGAGGACGCAGAGTTCGCAGAGAAGAGGAACCCGGGACAGACCTTCGAAAAACGAGGGGCACCCCGCAACCATCCATACGGGTACTGAAACGAACTTGTCCGAGAAGCCGACTTACCGGGAGTTGACCGACTCTAGATGCAACGAAGCTAACGCAGCCAGTGTGCTAAGTCCCGCTTTTTCGGCCTCCGCCATCAGTGAAGTCAAAATAAGTCCAATGTCATTTGAGTAAAAGAAGTCCCAGCCTGCCGCGTAGAATTGTTGGTAGGCTTGGCCATGGTCCCCGCGCTCGGATGCTCTCTCTGCTTGATTCAGCCAGTATTCACGCGTTCTGCGATTAATCAGTGCTTCGATATAGTTGCGCGCGTCCGAATCCAGCTCCGAGTCGCCGAGCGCAATCAATCTTTCTGCTGCAAACTTACTCGCTCGGGCTGAGTTTGTTCGAGTCCAATTTGCAGTGAAAGATGCCGAAGAACCTAACTTCATTAATCCTGCTCGGTAAGCGTCCTTCGCCTTTGGAATTTTTCGTTCACGCTCGCTGGCCCAACCGATGACCACATAGGGCCACGCAAGGTCATTGCGCAGTTTGAGAATCGACTCAGCTTGCTCAAGTGCTAACGCCCAGTTCTGAGAAATTAATTCCTCTTCTCTGATACCGAGTGATGTCGCGAGTAGCTTAACTTTATCTCTTGGAATCAGAGCGGGGTCGAACAGCCACGTTTTGAACAGATTCCACTCGACACCAAGTTGTTTGGCCAGTTTGCCTCCACCCTTGACGGCGCACACTTCATGCAAGCGACTCCTCAGAGCGCGTCGACAGGCGGCTTCTCGAATAACGATTGGCGACAACTCAGCGTGCGACAAAAGGTCCGGTGTGGAATTTTCTAACCGCCGGTCGAATTTCAGGTAGTTGAGGGAAAGTACCTGTTGAATTGAATAGCCCCAGTGGCTCCAATTGCCACCCTCGTGATGCCACTCGACAAACTCCGAAATGCTCCCATCACCATTGAACCTGACGTTCACACAATCGCCCATTCCGTTCCCCAAAATGGGTAATGTGTCGGGGAGCATTTGGCCTCCCCAAACGTGCTTGCCGTGGTCAAGAGTTTCTTTGAGATTGAACGGTTCGTTGTAACAGGCCGAATCCCCATCGAAAGATTGCCAGCCGCCTTGAAACCACTCCAACTCCTGAGGCGGGAGTCGAAGATGCAATCGCTCTATTAAGCTCCGCATAGACCGTTCAGTTCCCCTTAACCGGTAAGCAATCATAGACTCACTTTAGTAAGGACTCTAGGTCCCGATTAACGCGGTTCCCGGACAAGTAGGATTTAGTACGAACATGGACGGTTAGCCGACTTACCAGGAGTTACCACGACATTCTGCTACTATCTAGATGACTGTCGAACAACAGAGCGATAGCCAATGTCTATTTCCATTCCAGAATTGATTTTGGTAGACCCAAAGCGCGAGTTGTGCGACTGCTGGAAACAGCAGTTCCGTGGCCTGTCCAACGTTGAGATAGTGAACGATAGGTTCGAGGAACTGGAAGAGTTTGACTGTATGGTGAGTGCTGCCAACTCTTTCGGATTGATGGACGGTGGAGTGGACCTCGCAATCGTTTGCTACTTCGGCCTCGAGTTGATGGACCGAGTACAGGAGATTATCATCCGCGACTATTTGGGGGAGCAACCCGTCGGAACATCCATTATTGTCGAGACCGGGAACGCTAAGCATCCTTTCATCGCACATACGCCCACGATGCGGGTACCAATGTCAATTGCCACCACGGATTATGTCTTTGCTGCGATGTGGGCAATGCTGGTTGCTGTGTATCAGCACAATCGCCAAGCCGAGCGTAAGATTACGTCAATCGCTTGTCCGGGCCTCGGTACTTCCTGCGGAATGGTCGCGCCAGAAGAGGCGGCTCGGCAAATGGCACTTGCTTACCGCTGGTCCCTCGAACCACCCGCGTCGATTAACTGGGCGCTCGCAAAGGCACGTCAAGCTGCGGTTGGGCATGGCGGCGATTTGAACCTGCGGGTCAAGTCCTGATTAACGCGGTTACCGGAGAAGTTCGTACTAGACAATGATGGTGCGGCCCGGTCGGGTAATGTCGTATGACTCGTACTCCTTGAACGAATCCACTATCGTCAGACGATGCCCATTTGAGAATGTGAGGGCGAGAGTACCGTTCTCACTGCCCTCAAAACTCGTGATGCTGGCTCCCAGCATAGCTACCGTCCGACCTGCGACTTGGGGCGAACTTGGTTCCTGCCGCCAAATCCATTCCTGCTGTCCGTCGAAATAGCGAAATTCTGCTTCCACGGAGACAGCGACATCTTCATCGAAATGAAACTGGACTTGAAAAGAGCCAATTGCGACCTGGATGAGTTCACGACCAGCCAAGAAACTTAGGTCAATTTCCTTTTTCAATCCGTACATGTGACGGAGCATATCATTCCTCAAGTCCTGGTAAACGCGGTAATCGGAAACTGCGACCTCAATGCCTTATAATCCTCACCAACCAATTACAGCAATTTTGTACACGAGCAGAATGACTACGGTCGCCAGGGCGATCCAGACGGAGAGCATGTAGCGTCGGAAGAAGTAAAAGGTCACGCCTGCCCAGCAGAAGCATGCAGCTATTAATGCGCCACCAATATACGGCGCAGCAACTGCAATCGAGAAGCTCGTGCCGAGGACGTGCCGGAGCCGGAAGAACTCACCTAGTGTCCTTGCCACGATGAGGAATTGGGTCGTGATTCCTATCTGGGCCCAGCGTTCTCTAGTCACGGGGGATATTCTACCTGTGCGAGCAGCGCTTGGCGACAAATAGCCATTGGCACTCACGATTCTGGGTCACGTCACTTCTTGCGTGGTCGGCAAACCAGAAGTAATCGGCTGAGTCCTGGTAAACGCTGCCAGCTCAACCGTCGGAAAAGTTCGTACTAGTGCGCCGCTGACCTACGGCGTCATTAGTCTCTGAACGAGAGCAGTTAATCCCCAGCCCATCGCAAGAAACTCGACAGCCAGTACGCCCCAGAACAAGCGAGGATGAGTGTTACGTCCGAGTTTTTGTTTGGTGGTTCCAAACAGGTTTCCAGAAATGGCCTGGTAGGACCAAGCTCCAAACAACAGGATTCCGAGCAATCCCACGAGCACCATTCGCCAATACTAACAGACGTCTGTGGGCATTCGCTCAAATCGATTTCTCAACTCCTGATTAACGCGGTTACCTCCCAAGTGGGTACTAGCCTAAGAAATTTCCGTTTAGGGGTATGGATTCCCCGATGTGACTTTTAGGGGACCGAACGAGGTAACCCGTACACTCTTGCCGCTGGGAGCTACCTCCACCGAGAAATAGCATTGCCCCTTTGCGAATTGATTGGTGTTTGCAGCGTAGATGAATTTCCGGGTTGGATTGGTGTGCCCATCTCCGTAGACTTTGTAACCAGACATCACGTCCTTTAGCTCACTATCCTGAGGCCATCCACAGTACTGAGATAATTTTTCTAACTGCGATGCGAAGTCTGAGCGATTAACCGTCTTATCGAATTCGGGTTCCATTTTGTCGAACGCCGCATCTGCGCGATGAGAAATCCAGTCTGACATGAATTCGTCACTCAATTTGCGAGCGGCCTCGGTGTCGATGGTCTTGTGACCGCAACCGAGCAAAGCCAGACAGATGAAAAGGCACCACTGTTTCCGAACCATTGGCCCCAGTATGCCACGGACGGTCGCACCAGGTCCTGGTAAACGCGGTTACCTCCCAAGTGGGTACTAAACCGCAGCACCGATCTCAATTCTGGCCTTGCAAGAAGCGTTCCCTGCGCTGGAAATACCCAGAAATCCAAGAGCGGTCCCTCTCCCTCCTTCGGGGGGCAGGCAGAAGGACGGGGCCTACAGGGGCAAGAGGGAGCCTCCGAGGCTCGGGATGACGGCGTAGGGGATCAGGGACAAGGTGGGGGGCGGCGAGGGTTATGAACTGGCGAGCGGTGATGATTTTGGATTGTTTCCAGAATGGGGGGAAGTGGCGGGGGTTGCCGGTGATCAGGTAGTCGGCGCGGGCGGCGTCGGCACATTCGAGGAAGATGTTGTCGGCGTGGTCGGAGGCGGCGGCGATGCAGCGAGGAAGAGAGGAGCCGAAAAGCAGGAAGGGAAGAGAGAGCGAGGTGTCCGATCATAAGAGCCCACCCTTTGCATAAAGCGCAAAGGATGGGGCACCCTTCGGAACTCAGGGTAAACCCTCAAGTTCATTTGGCCGGTGGCATAATTGCGAAAACGCAAGACCCACTTTGAAAATCGAACCTCGGGAAACCGACTGTGACAGACTAATTCAACTGGTATGATGAGGCGGGTGGGGTTGGAAGGATGGGTTGAGGAGGGAAGATGCGCGTCAGAGCGATTGGAGCGGTGGTGGGGATGTTGGGAATGAGTGTGGTTGGTGGCGGAGTGTGGGCGGGGCAGGGGACGGGAACGGCGGGGACTGCGACAGGGCTGTCTACCGTGGTGATACAGGTTGTGGATGCTTCGGGAGCGGTGGTGCCGGGGGCACAGGTGCGCGTGGCGCCAATGCCGGAGAAAGCGCCCGAGACGATGCAGACAAACAACAAGGGAGAATTGCGGTTGGAGTTGAAGGCGGGGGGTTATGGCGTGTATGTGACGTCGCAGGGGTTTATGGCGTTGGTCACGCACATGGATGTGAAGGGGACAGGAGGAGTCGAGATATTTCCGGTGAAGTTGGATGTCGGCCGTAACTGGGGCCCGGTGATGGTGGAACTGCCGGGAACGCGAGATAGGCTGGCGATTTCGCTGGATCCATTCAAGGAAGAATTTACGGTGAAGGCGGCGGAGTTGAAGGCGATGGCACGGAAGACGGTGACGGTGCACAACGCGCACAGCAACGCCGACGAAACGTATGAGGGCGTGGAAGTGGCGGAACTGTTGCGTAAATATGGAGCACCGCTGGGAAAGGAATTGCACGGGAGCGCGCTGGCTTACTACGTGGTGGCGACGGGGTCGGATGGGTACGCGGCGGTGCTTTCGCTGGGGGAAGTGGACCCGAGTTTTCATCCGGGAGACGTACTTGTGGCGGACACGATGAATGGGAAGGCGCTGGATGCGAAGAACGGGCCGTTCAAGCTGGTGGTGACGGAGGATAAGAGGCCGGCGCGGTGGGTGCGGAATCTCGTGAGGTTGCAGTTGAAGGCGGCGTAATAGGCGGGGCACGGGGTGCATGAGATAAACGCGAAACTCGAAAATGGAAAATCGAAAAACGGGGAGTGTGGCAAGGTACGGCGATTGTGGCGCGATCCCTCCACTGCGTGCCGCAAAAGGCGCGGCACTCCGGTCCCTTCGGCTGCGCTCAGGGCAGGCGGGATGACAAAATTAAGAATGGCCCGACACACCACAAATCGGCGTGAAGGAGAAAATCGGGCCGCTCCGGTCCCTTCGGCTGCGCTCGGGACAGGCGGGATGACAATTTTGGATTGAGGCAGAGGTCCACGGAGATGACAAAACCCAAGACCCAGGCACCCGCCTACGGCGGGCCTGGGCAACCGAAGATTGCTTGGCGAGATTTACCTAAATGCTAGTTTGTAGAGGTTGCCTTTGTTGTCCCGGGCTACGCCTGCCATTTCGCGAAATGTGTTGGAGGGATTATTGGTGTCGGGGCCGGGGTGAGATTCGTCCATGAACATTTCCACGTTCAGAATCGTGCCGCGGTTGCCGGTGGCTAGGCCGCGCATGAACCAGGTCGCGCTCACGGCTTTCAGGGAGTAATAATTTGCGCCGTAGACAGTGTCCCAGTCCGCGGCGAGGTCTGGCAAGGATGGATCGGCGCCGGGCGCTGCGGGCTTGGGAGCTTTGGAACCAAACACCAATTTCCATTTTCCTTTGCAAACTTCGCCGTCAGCGATGACCGCGGAGAAACTCCCGGATGGAAGGATGCCGGCTTGTGACATTTTGGCTTTGTAGACGGGCACCGGAGTTTGCAGGGAGAGCGGTCCTCTTACCGGATAGAGACGGGCCCCGGCACATCCGCCAAGCGTGGAGAGACACAACAACGCAAGAAAGAGACTTCGCTTCATGGGAAGTCCTCCGTGGAGAAGCTTTATGGGTGGCCCCGTCTTCATTCATTGGGACGTTAAGGAATGAAGAGTGGTTACGGAAGTTTTACTTGGCGTTTCCGGATAGGGCAGGATCAAAAGTAGAAGAGTGCAAGAAAAGAGCGTTTGCGGCGTTGGAGCGTAAGAGCCCACCCTTACAAACCAAGGGTGGGGCGCGCTCAAGTACTTGATCTTGCGGCGTAGCACGAGAGAAGCCCAAATTCGTGTCCAACCAAGCGGGTGAGATGGAGTAGCATAGGGGCGAGATTTGGAGGGGAACCAGCGATGAACCTTACGAATGGATTGGTTGCGTGGAAGAAATTTGTTGTGGTGAATGCGATCGTGATGTTGGCGGTGGTTTGCGCGGCGGCTCTGGCGATGAGTATGGCGGGAGTGGCTGGGGCGCAGGAGATGCCGGAGGGGCGGCTGATGCGGTTCCCGGATATTCATGGGGATCGGATTGTGTTCAGTTATGGCGGGGATTTGTGGCTGGTGGGGAAGGATGGGGGAGTGGCGCGGCGGATCACGACGGACCCGGGGCTGGAGCTGTTTCCGAAGTTTTCGCCGGATGGAAAGACGATTGCGTTTACGGGGCAGTACGACGGGAACTTCAACGTGTACACGATTCCGGCGGAGGGCGGCGAGCCGAAACAACTGACATTTTTGCCCGTCTCCGTGCACGTGGGGGAGCGCATGGGTCCGGAAGACGAGGTGATCAACTGGATGCCGGATGGGAAGAAGATCGTGTTTCTATCGCGGCGCGATACGTTCAATGGCTGGTTTGGGCGGCTGTTCACCGTGCCGGTGGATGGCGGGCTGCCGGTGCGTTTGCCGATCGACAAGGGCGGACTGACTTCGTTTTCGCCGGATGGGGAGAGGATTGCGTATAACAGGATTTTCCGGAATTTCCGGACGTGGAAGCGCTATACGGGCGGAATGGCGCAGAAAATCTCGATTTACAATTTCAAGACCAACGCGTACGAGCAGATCGGAAATTACGAGGGAACGGACACGTTTCCGATGTGGCATGGGGACACGATTTATTTTGATTCGGACCGCGGCGACGAGCACCGGATGAATTTGTACGCGTACAGTTTGAAGACGAAAGAGATCCGGCAGTTGACGCACTTCAAAGAGTTTGACGTGAATTGGCCGAGCCTGGGGCCGGATTCGATTGTGTTCGAGAACGGCGGATATTTGTACGTGATGGATTTGGCGACGGAGCAGGCGAAGAAGATTACCGTGTACCTGCCGGGAGACCGGGACCTGGCGCGGCCGCATTGGGCGAATACAAGCAAGCTGGTGACGGCGTTTGATATTTCGCCGGATGGAAAGAGGGCGGTGTTCAGCGCGCGCGGGGACGTGTATACGGTGCCGGCAAAAGAAGGGAGCATACGAAACCTGACGCGGACGCCCGGGATTCGGGAAGACTATGCGACGTGGTCTCCGGATGGAAAATGGATTGCGTATTTATCGGATCGCAGCGGGGAGCAGGAGTTGTATGTGACGCCGCAAGACGGGAGCGGAAAAGAGATTCGCGTGACGACGGACGGCACGATGTACCGAATGCCACCGGCGTGGTCTCCGGACAGCAAGAAATTGCTGTATGCGGACAAGGCGGTGCGGTTGTTTTACGTGGATGTTGAGGCGAAGAAGCCGGTGCAGATTGATCAGGGGAAGTATTTCGATATCACCGAGTACGGGTGGTCGCCGGACAGCCAGTGGGTGACTTATGCGAAGACGGCGGAGAACGGGAACAATGAGGTGTATGTGTATTCGCTGGGGGACAAGAAGATCACGCCGGTGACGACCAGTTTTACTGAAAGCCACGCGCCGGTATTCGATCCGGACGGGAAATACCTCTATTTCCTGTCGAACCGGGATTACAACGAAGTCTTGGGAGTGTATGACTTTGAGTTTGCGAACCCGAAAGCGACGCGGGTGTATGTAGCGACGTTGCGCGCGGATACGCCTTCGCCGTTTGCGCCGCAGAGCGATGAAGTGGAGATCAAGAAGCCGGATGCGGCGACAACGGAGGAAGCGAAAGGGAAAGAAGCAAAGCCCGAGGCCAAGGGCGGAAAGAATGAAATGAAAGGCGGAAAGGGCGAGGCCAAGGGCGGAGAGAAAGGGGGAGAAAAAGCGGGAGAGAAGGCCGAGGAAAAGAAGGAGCCTTTCCGCATCGACCTGGAAGGCATTGGTGATCGGATTGTGAGCCTGCCGATGCCGCCGGGAATCCTGCGGAATCTGGCGGCGGCGAAGGGGTTTGTGTATTACGCGACGTCTCCGATTATTGGATTGTCAGGACCGCTGCCGGGAGAAGGACCCGCGATTCACGTCTTTGATTTGAAAGAGCGGAAAGATCAAGTGCTGGTGGACGGCGCGACAAATTACGCGCTTTCGTTTGACGGGAAAAAGCTGCTGTATGCGGCGCCGAAGGGCGGAGGAGGCGGCGGAGAGGAAGAAGGCGGCGGAGGTGGCGCGGCTTACGGAATCGTGGATGCGGCGCCGCCGACGGGAGGAGCGCACAAGCCGAGCGATGGTGCGCTGGACTTGAGCGGACTGCGGGCGCAGATTGATCCGCGAGCGGAATGGCAGCAGATGTTCAACGAAGTGTACCGGCAGGAGCGCGATTTCTTTTTCGAGGCTTCGATGAATGGAGTGGATTGGGCGGGGGTGCGGGACAAGTACGCGCCGTTGGTGGAGCATGTGGCGGACCGCTACGACCTGACATATGTGCTGGGGGAGATGATCGGGGAGCTATCGAACTCGCATACATATACGGGAGGAGGAGATTATCCGGACCTGCACGCGGTGAACGTGGGCGTGCTGGGAGTGGATTTTGAGGCGGATGAGGCGAGCAAGCTGTACCGGTTCAAGAAGATTTACAAGGGAGAAAACTGGAACGCGGGGCTGCGCTCGCCGCTGACGGAGCCGGGGGTGGACGTCAAAGAGGGAGAGTATTTGCTGGCGGTGAATGGGAAGGCGCTGCGTGTGCCGCAGAATCCATATGAGCTGTTTGTGAACACGGCAGGGGAGAATGTGACGTTGAGCGTGAACACGAAGCCCGTGGAGGAAGGCGCGAAGAACGTGGTGGTGAAACCGATCGGGAGCGAATTCAGTCTGCGGGAACTGGACATGATTGAGACGAACCGGAAGAAGGTGGACCAGGCCACTGGCGGGCGCGTGGGGTATGTGTACCTGCCGGACATGGGAGACGCGGGATTGAACGAGTTCGTGAAACAGTATTTCCCGCAAATCCGCAAGGAAGGGATCATCTTTGATGTGCGGTACAACGGCGGGGGATTCGTGGACGAGCTGATATTCGAGCGGCTGCGGCGGATATTGGCGGGAATGGATTCGGCACGGAATTTTGAGAGCGGCACGATTCCGGACGTGGTGTTCCACGGAGCCATGGTGTGCGTGACGAATGAGTATGCGGCTTCGGACGGGGATTTTTTCACGTACTACTTCAAATATTACAAGCTAGGACCGGTGATCGGGATGAGGACCTGGGGCGGCGTGCGGGGGATCCGCGGGTATATTCCCCTGCTGGATGGGGGGTACGTGACACGGCCGGAGTTTTCGATGTATGGACTGGATAGCCAGTGGCTGGTGGAGAACCACGGCGTGCAGCCGGACATCGTGGTGGATAACACACCGGATCAGGTGATGGCGGGACATGATCCGCAGTTGGAGAAGGCGATCGAGATGGTACTGAAGGAAATGCAGGAGCATCCGAAGAAATTGCCGGCGCGGCCGGCGGATCTGCCGGCTTATCCGGCGGGGCCGGGGGATTGAGAAGAGAAAATAGAAGATAGGAAATAGAAAAGCGAAAAGCATTACCACAGAGGGCGCAGAGAGCGCTTAGGACGCGGAGAAGCGTAACCCGAGAGCAACATCTAATGGGCGTATGTAGGGGCACGCGGCGCAAGGTAACTTTATTCCTCGCATCTGCTCACCTTAATCTGGCAGGCCGAGCAAAACGTTCGGAGTCACATTGTAGGCTTGTTCGCGTGTTCTATCTGAAGCAGACAGCGCCGGGCAACCTCATCATCGTGCATACCACCCAGATGCGCTCGTACTCTTTTCAGGTCTGAAGGCTCCATGCCACCGCCGTCGCCTGACCCGGCGAAAGAACAGATCTTTTTTTGGGTTGATGGCGGAAAGGAGCGGACGGCGTCAAGGAACTCGTCGGGCGAACGTGCAACCAGTTGGGAGAAGAACGCGCCGAGGCTCTCTGAGCCAGCAGCGTTGTAGTCCTTTACAGAGGCATCCAGCAAAGGAGCTAGGATCTCGCGATGTCCTTGCTGAAGAAGGAAGACCAAGTAGCCTCCCGTCATCTCATCACAACCGTTCTTGATTTCTGGAACGTCGCACCCCTTTAGAACCCATATGAGATAGTCACGGTTGCGCTGGTAATCCACGTCGAGTACGGCCAGCAGGAACGCGATTTGCTGAGCACGCGCTTCATATGCGGTGCGCTGCGCTTTCTTGAGTTGCTTAATGGCATCCTCGCGCTCCGAGGGTTTGGGAAGCTTAAGCGATGCAGTGTTGTATGGCTGTGGCAGAAGTTTCTGCACAATGTCCTGAACCGGCTGTTGCGGAGCCTGAGATGGGCAGCACATTGAGAGGATGAGAAGACAAATTGGGAATCGCATCCTAGCTCCTTGAGGCTGCAAACAGCATAGCGCCTATGACCGCGGCCATTTCGCTCGAGCTGCGATGCAATGCGATTCTAGTAAAGGGGTGAGAACGGCGCGTTCTGAGGAAAATCGGGCCAGCAGATCGGCGTCACATCTGCGACTGAGTGGGTTGCTGTCGAGTAAGGATGGAGCAACCTGCTCCGGCGCCTTTCGCTTCGTCTCGAGGACCCAGACAGCCCAGAGTTGAGAAAAGGAGCGGAGGCGTCCGATCGTAAGAGCCCACCCTTCGCACAAAACGCGAAGGATGGGGCACCCTTGGAGGCTCAAGGTAAACCCTCAAGCACTGGGATGGGCGGGTTAGTCTTGGGGGGCTACCTGGAATTGCTCTAGTTGGCCGTTGGGGAGTTCGTAGGTCCAGGCTTGGAGAGTTTGTTTGGGGAATTTCACGCGATACATGCGCATGATCATGCCGCCGCGCGGGGATTGGCGGATTTGGGTGAAATCTTCAGGGGCGCCCAGAGGACCGAGACTGGCGGCGAAATCCTGGAGGGCTTGGGCGTTGAAATAGAAATTGGCGTTGTCCGTGAACAGGGAACGATCAATGGTGCCGTGCTGGAGCCCGGCGAAGATTTTGCGGGCCTGGGCGAGCTTTTGCGGGGTGGCGGGATCGTTGGTTGAGAGAAGGAGCGGGGCGACCGCGTGGGCGATTGCCCCGGCGGCGTCGGCGGCATCCAGGTTGGTCAGGACCACGACGGCGACGCGCTCGTCGGGATAGACGATGTTTTCTGAGGTGAAGCCGGAAACTTCACCGCCGTGGGAGAGTGAGCGGTGGCCGCCCTGGCCGCTGATGCCCACACCGAGGCCATAGTTGGTGCCGAGGCCGTTCTTCAGCAGGACATCCGTTTCAAAATCATGGTAGGAGGCGGGCTGCAGAAGCTTCTCGTCAATGATGGAGATGTCCCATTTGGCGAGATCTTCGGCGGTCATGGCGAGTTCACCGGCGGCGAAGAGCCAGCCTTTGCCTTCTTTGGGGGCGGGGCGCGGCGGGCCGAGAGCGTAACGGAGATAGCCGGTGGGGTCGGTGTCACCGAGGCGATCCTGATCCGTGTTGATGACGCTGGTCATGGCGAGAGGCTGGAAGACTTTTTGTTGGAGGAAGGTGAGCAGGGGCATGCCGGAAGCTTTTTCGACGATAAGACCGGCGATGACGAAGTTGGTGTTGGAGTATTGCCACTTGGCGCCGGGATCGAAATCGAGAGGCTTGCGGGCCCAGATGTCGAGGATGTGTTGGGCGGTGGTGGGCTGGAGCATGTCGGGCATGACGTAGTCTTGCGGCCAGTAGTCTTGATAGCCGGAGGTGTGGGAGAGGAGCTGGCGGATGGTGACTTCGTTGGCGCGGGTGAGATTGGGGAGGAACTTGGAGACTTTGTCGTCGAGAGAGAGCTTGCCTTGCTCCTGGAGAAGGAGGATGGAGGCGGCGGTGAATTGTTTGCTGATGGAGCCGATGCTGTAACGCATGGAGGTAGTGGCGGGAGTGCGAGGATCGAGGCGGGCGTCACCATAGGCGTGGAGGTAGACGATGTGGGCGTTTTGGACTACAGCGATGGAGGCGCTGGGGACGCCGGTTTTGGAGAGGGACTCGGCGGCAAGGGCGTCGATTTTTTGCTGGAGGTCGGGGGCGAGAGTGGATTGGGCTCGGATCGGAGAGAAGGAGAAGAGGAAGATTAGGAGAGCGGGGATTAGATGACGATCTGCGAGCATGAGGAGCCTCCGGAGAAGATTTGAAGCGAAGAAGGACTTTAACACAGAGATCACAGAGGTCCGAACACAGAGGGCACAGAGAACGGAAAGGAAAAACCTTAAGAAGTACAAGAGTGAAAGAGTATAAGTGTGGAAGAGTGAAAGAGAGCTGGTGGGAACAAATGTGGGCGGGAGTGCGTCAAAGTTTGTAAGAGCGCTGCGGTGTGCGTGACGATTCTAGTGTGGCGGAGTCCAAAACAGGACATTTTGGGTGACGCGTGTGGAGAGAATTGTTCACGGAGTATTCCAGGTCGAAAGAGAGGGAATATGGCGCTACAAAACAGGAGGAAACATGAGACGGAGGTTGGCAGGATTACTGGTGTTTGTGGTGGCAATTGGTGTGCTGGCGGTTGTGTGGAAACAGGAGAGGGTGGAGGCTGCCGGAGGCCCCCGGACATTGAAGGTGAAACTAAACTACACGGGAGCGGGAGTGGTGGATGAGAAACACAGGATCTATGTGATGGTGAGCGACGCCAATCCGTTCCTGGCGAGCACACTGGTGGACTCGATCAAGGACGCGAAAGCGCCGGTGGCGACGGCAGGCGTTGCACATATTGTGGGGAGACAAGGCGGTGCGGCGAAGGACAGCACGGTGACGTTTGAGGATGTGAGGGTGTCTCCCGTGTATGTGGCGGCGTTCTTTGACCAAAGCGGGAGTTTCAACGGGCAAGCCAGTCCGGATCCGGCTTCTGGGTCGCCGATGGGCGCGTACGGGAAAATGCCGGATAAATTGGAGGCGATTACGGTTGAGGAAGGGAAGACGGCGGAGATCGTGCTGACGTTTGATGATACGGCGAAGACGCCGTAAGAACAAACTGAAGTGGAAAAGTAAAAGAGTGTAAGAGGAACCCAAGACCCAGGCACAGACTCCGTGCCTGGGGCAACCTCCGACGTAGAGAAAGCAGGTTGATGATGGGGTTGCGACCGCAAAAGCGGCGGCTAGCCGCCGCACTCCAAAAGTTAGAAGAAGCGGGTGCGGACGCGGTCTGGGAGGTGGGCCAGGTCGATTAGGGTTAGGAAATCGATGGTTTTGAATTCGCGGTCGATAGCCGGGGGACCGCAGACGCGGGCGGAGATATCGAGATAGGCGCGGAAGAGGCGCGGGGGACGCGTGGACTCGATAGGTGCGCCGGTGGGATTGCAGCGGCAATCGGGCTGAGGGAGGGTGCGGAGGCGGGGTTCAACGAGATATTTGTTCTTGAGGGCCTCGTACATGGCCACGCCGTAGTTTTCGTCCTGCGAAGAGATGGAATTGCAGCCGAGGAGATAGCGAGCTTCGACGCGAGTGGCGTAAATGGCCAGGCCCTTCCAGAGCATGTGTAAGACGAGAGTGTTGCGGAAGTCGAAATGGACGCAGGCACGGCCGAGTTCGAGCATTTCCCTGCGGATGGGGTCGTAGGGCGAAAAATCGAAAAGCTGATTGCCGTAATAGCCGAGATTGGCGGCGGCAGTGTCCCCGGTCTGCAGGCGATAGGTGCCGACGAGCTTGGAGGTCTCCAAGTCGCGGACCATGAGGTGGTCGCAAAAGGAATCGAAGGGATCGATGTCCAGGCCGGAACGCTCGGAGGTGGAGAGGCCTTCTCCAAGTTCGAGATTAAAGACGAGATAGCGAAGGCGCTGGCACTCCTCCAGATCCTGGGGAGATTGCGCGAGAGAAATACGGAAAAGCGAAGTTTCGGTTAAAACGGGGTCGGTCGTCGCTGTCTTCACAGTTGACCTCAGGCTTGGGTCGAGTGTGGCTTGACCCATGTTTCTGTAATGTTGCAACCAGGTTATTTTCGTGTTGGCCCTGGTTACCGATACGAACGGGAGCAAAGACGGTAGATACAGTTTACCTGTAAAAGGAGGGCAAGGAAAGAAAGGAGTGGTGGGGGAAGTTCTAGGTGGGCAGTTGTCAGTTTTGAGTTCTCGGAGAAGAGAAACACCGGAGAGCGTGCCGGCAGGGGCGTGAGAGGGAGATGAGGCGGGGAGAATGGGGTAGGCGATGGACCTTGTGATCGAAGAGGGATTCCAGGCCGCTCTGGTCCCTTCGGCTTTGTTCAGGACAGGCGCAATGACAGGTTTGGGGGATGGAGGGAGAGGAGGAAGTGGTGGACGAGAGGGGATTCGAACCCCCGGCCTCCTCGTTGCGAACGAGGCGCTCTCCCAGCTGAGCTACTCGCCCACGAGTAGCGACTTTTCGATTTTAGCAGAGGAGAAGAAGGAGGACAAAGGAGAATGAGGTTTTGGGTTGTCGGTTTTTGGTGGACATGTTCGGGCTTGAAAGAGGAAGAGATATGAAAGTGTAAGAGGGTAAGAGGGTAAGAGTGGCAGACAGGAACAGAAGGAGAGAGGAGAAAATCTAACGCAGAGGCGCAGAGGACACAGAGGTTCGCAGAGAAGACGAGAAAAGCGAAAAGCGGGAAAAGAACCAAGACGCAGTGGTTGTGCCTAGATCCCTCCACTGCGGTCCGCAAATGGCGCGGACCTCCGGTCGGGATGAAAATTGCCAAGAAGTTTAGACAGAGATCATAGAGGCTCGGAGGACGTAGAGAAGAGAACCCAAGAGCACAGTCAGGAGTGACTGTGCTACTGGGAATTCGTTAACTCTTTGGGTTCGTGGTGGCGCTGAGTATTGCTGGCTGGGGGATACTTACAATGGCCGGGGATGCAAACTACTGGACATTTAGCAGGTTGGGTGAACTCACTGAGGTTGGTGAACAAGTCTGCTCTATTGGTGTTCGCATTGGGGATTGCCTTACTGGCACCGCGGCTGGGTGTGCCCAAGGGGAAAGTGTGGGATGAAAATTTGTATGTTTCGGGGGCAAAGGCTCTTTATCACCAGACACCAGGAATTTGGCTGGGCGTGCCTTACACCAATCCGGAGCATCCTCCTCTCGGCAAGTATCTGATCGGGCTGGGCGTTGTATCCATTGGCGACAATTCTGTCGGGTGGCGCCTGGTGCCGGTGGTGTTTGGAGCCCTCACCTTGATGGTGATTTTTCTCTGGATTTCCCATATTGCCGATGCATTTACCGCGTGGATCGCAGTGCTTCTGGTCGTGTGCAACGGATTCTGGTTTGTCATGTCGCGGCTGGCGATGCTTTCTATTTTCGAGCTGTTTTTTTGTGTGACAGGATTTTATTTTTTGAGCAAGGACAAAGCCGTGTGGACTGGGGTATTCCTTGGACTAGCTTGCGCCTGCCGCTGGAATGCGGTGTTTGCGATTGCGTTGATTGTTGGCTGGCTTGCTCTGCGCAAGGAGCCGCAACTGAAGAAAGCGGCGGCGATCGGATTTACCTCGATTGCCGCTTACACGATCGCGTTCTTGCCGGCAGTGAAATTCAGCCTGCGGGAATTTGTGCGCGCGCAGATCTTCATTTTTAATTTTCATCGGCATCCTACGGGTAACGTACACGCGGCCCAACGATGGTATCTGTGGCCCTTTCGAAGCGAGCCGGAGTTCTATGTCAACTCTTTATTCGGGAACCGGGTCGTTATCGTGCTGGGGGCGATTGCGATTGTTTACCTGCTTGCCCGGTCCAGGCATCGGCTGTTGGCTTTGGCGCCCCTGGTCTTCTGGGTGCAATGGGGGGTTACGGGGAGGCCGTTCCAGTTTTACTACTACTTTCTGGATTCCATCGTGTTTTTGAGCATTGCGGCGGCGCTGCTGTTGGGAGAGGTGCGAAGCAGGGTGAAGTGGTTTCCGGCGGTCTGTGTATCGGTTTGCATCGTTTGGTTCCTGCTGCATTACCCTCATTTTGCGTACGTTTCTACGCCATGGGACCGGATCTCGGACATTATTAATTTTTAGGGGTGGGGCGTGGCTTGCTGCGCCCGTACGGGTAGGGGCGGAATTCACAGGCGGGTTGCAAACGGCTTGCTTTGTTATTTGGATGTGTACTAGACTCGGCGGAACTTTTGGATTTGCGCGCCCCTGGCTTGGGGAAGGGCGCGAAATTTCTCGGAATTGCATCCGCTGAAATACTACAGGCGGATTAATCAGACCAGGTCAATTTACGGTGTTGCTTGCTTGCGCTCGAGCATGCGGCGCCCACACTCCATCCAGCTACTTCTCGAAAGAGCGCATTCGCCATGAGGAGAGCTCGGCCGTGCTGTACTTTTGCAATAGTCTTTCGTTATCAGTTTTAAGTTTTCAGTGAGGCGAGGAAGGATATCAGTTATCGGATATCAGCGATCAGGAGGCCAGCGGAAGAGGTTGAAGAGTTAAAAAGTAAAGGTTGAAAAGGAGGAAAAGCGAATAGCGGAGAACCTACACAGAGTTCGCAGAGTTCACAGAGAAGAGTGGAGAATCCGTAACGTTCGATCGTAAGAGCCCACCCTTACAAAACAAGGGTGGGGCACCCTCAAGTTCTTTGGAGCGGTGGCGTGAGTGGGGGAACCCAGGAGTACAGTCCCTTCGTTACTCAGGGCGAGCAGGAGTGACTGTGCTACGGAAGAGTTTGAGGAAGAGAGATGTTGCGAAGCGGAGAAAGATGAGGACCAAGGAGGGAGAGCCATGGCAACAGTGCAGTTGACTACGATTAGCGGTACGCCGAATGCGGTTAAGCATTATCAGGCTTACAAGCCTCGGCCGTTCAAGAGAGAAGAGCGGGACAAGGTGACGATTTTGTATGGAGGGTTGACTTGGAAGCATGAGCGGCTGATTCAGGGGGCGCTGCACAATTTGAAGTACAAAGCGGAGCCGCTGCCGAACATCAACCGCGAAGACCTGGATGCGGGGAAGGAATTGATTGATGTGGGAGCGTGCTGCCCGACGATTTTTACTACCGGAAGCCTGGTGAGTTTGCTGAAGAAAAAGATGGCGACCGAGGGCAAGGAGGCGGTGAAGGACAATTATTTGTTTTTGACGGCGGGGGCTTGCGGGCCGTGCCGGTTTGGGCAGTATCACGAATCGTATGCGATGGCGCTGGATGGGCTGGGGCTGCGGGATTTCCGGCTGTTTTTGTTTGCGCAGGATGAATTGGACCAGGGGCCGTCGGACGGAGGCGGGCTGGAGATCAACATGCCGCTGAGCTTGGGATTGATTTGGGGGATTTTGTGCGCGGACCAGTTGACGGATTTGGAGTACTTGACGCGGCCGTATGAAGTGAATGTGGGGGAGACGGACAAGGTGCTGAAGGAATGCGTGGAGTACATGTACAACGTGTTTCGGGAGCGGCCGGATAGAGGGAAGAAATACAAGACGCTGGCGTGGCATTTGATGAGCGACTACTTCACGAAGGCGCTGCGGGAAGTGCGGAAGAAGTGGGAAACGATTGAGGTGGACCGCCTGCGGGTGAAGGCGAAGGTGAAAATTACCGGGGAGTTCTGGCTGCAGACGCACGAGGGAGAAGGCAACTACAACATCAAGAGATGGCTGGAGCAGGAAGATGGAGAAGTGGTTGCGCCGCCGGTGGCGGTGTGGCTGCACTACCTGATGCATCCGAGCATTCGGAAATTGGAGCACCGGCACTCGAACGGGAAGAACGACCGGCTGGAGCAATTGGCGCTGCACGCACTGGAGCGGATTTATCGCGGGACGTACAACCGGTTTCGGAAGGCGCTGGGGTACTTACCATATGAGCTGCCGGACCAGGAAGAGTTGCGGCGGTTGGCGGAGCCGTTTTACCACTTTGAATTGCGCGGCGGCGAAGGGCACATGCTGATCGGGAAGGCGCTGCACACGTATCACCACAAGAAGGCGCACATGACGTGCGAGCTTTCGCCGTATTCGTGCATGCCGAACACGATGTCGGTGGGGTCGATGGCGAACGTGCTGGGGAAATATCCGGATTTGCTGTATGCGCCGATTGAAGTGAAAGGCGATTCGGAGGTACACGCGCTTTCGCGGTGCCAGATGATTTTGACGGAGGCGAAGAAACGGGCGGCGGCGGAGTTTGAGGGAGCGCTGAAGGAGACGGGATTGACGGTGGAGGCGGTGCGGAAGTTTGAGGCGAAGCATCCGGAGGTGAAGAGGGCCACGTACCGGGTGCCGCACCGGGACTGCGCTAGTTTGGCGGCGAATTATGTGAGGCATTTGGCGGGGGACCGGGGGGTGAGGATAGAGGTTGAAAGTTAAGAGTTGAAAGTTGAAAAAGCGAAGAACGAAGAAGTTACACAGAGGTCACAGAGGACACAGAGTTCGCAGAGAATAGGAGCCCAAGACCCAGGCACAGACTCCGTGCCTGGGGCAACCGCAGAGAAGAGGGATGAAGAGCGGAGGGTTTTTGGCGTTTGATCGTTGGAGCCCACCCTTAGAAAGCAAGGGTGGGGCACCCTCAATTTCATTGGGGGGAGGCATAACAGAGGAACGCAAGACCCAGGTACAAATCCGGTACCAGGGGCACCCAGCGGGGAGTGAGGGAGGCTGGTAGATATGGGGACTGAAGCGTTGGTGCAGATACGGCCGCTGGCGGGGACGCTTTCCGCTCGGAGTGCGCCAGTGCGGACGGCGGTGGCCACGTTGGGAACGGGGAAGATTTGCGGGATTGATGTGGGGAGCACGACTTGTAAGTTTGTGCTGGTGTCGGAGGATGGAGAGCTGCTGGCGCAGGCTTATGAACGGCACAACACGAAGCAGGCGGAGAAGGTTCTGGATTTTCTTTCGCGGCTGGAGACGGAATACAGGCTGACACCGGAGGCGGACAGAGTTTTCTTTACGGGATCTGGGGCGGGACTGATTGCGCCTTTGGTGGGAGGAAAGATTATTCAGGAAGTGGTGGCAGTGGCGGCGGCGGTGGAGAAAGTGCATCCGTCGGTGCGCTTCGTCAGCGAAATTGGCGGCGAAGACATGAAGACGATTTTCTTTAGCGGAGATGAGAAAAATAAAAGCAAGCAGGTGTTGATGCAAGCGGCTTGCTCGGGAGGGACGGGCACGTTCATTGAAAAGACGGCGCGGAAGCTGGAGATTGCGCCGGAGCGACTGGCGAAGATGCGGTACACGGGATACACGCTGCACAAGGTGAGCAGCAAGTGCGGGATATTTGCGGAGGCGGATGCGAATACTTTGCTGAAGGCGGGAGTGCCGGTGGAGGAGATTATCGCTTCGCTGTTTGAGGCGGTGGTGTATCAGAATCTGGCGACATTGACGCGGGGGAATACGCCGGCGCCGGAGATTTTGCTGCTGGGCGGGCCGAATTTGTTTTTTACGGGATTGCAGGAGGCTTGGCGGCATCACCTGACGAAAGTTTGGAAAGAGCGAAAGGTGGAAGTGGCGAAGGGGATTGATCCGGCGTCCATGATCAAGGTGCCGGAGGATGCGCTTTATTATGCGGCGCAGGGATGCGTGGAAGTGGCGCGCGGGGAGCCGCGAACTTCGGGAATGTATTTGGGGAGTGAAAAATTGCGTTGGTGGATTGAGGAAGGTCAGCACGAAGAGAAGAAAAAGATGGGGCGGGGAGGATTGTGGAAGGACCCGGCGGAGTTGGAATCGTTCAAGGCGCGGTATTCGGGAGGAAATGGAAACGGGAAGAGTAATGGGAATGGGAACGGGAATGGACATCACGCAACGGGGCTCGTAGCGGCGACTCCGAGGATTGGGAAGTTGGGGCGCGTGGTGGTGGGTTGCGATTTTGGATCCACGACAGCGAAGGCGGTTTGTTTGTCGCCGGAGAAGGAGTTGCTGTACTCGTGCTACGCATTGAGCCGGGGGAATCCGATTGAGGATGCGAAGGTGCTTTTCCGGCAGATCCGCGAGGCGATTGGCGAAGGCGACATTGTGGGGCTGGCGATTACGGGGTATGGAAAAGATTTGTTGAAGGGAATTTTGGGAGCGGATTGCCCGGTGGTGGAGACGATTGCGCACGCCAGCGCGGGGCTGCACTTTTTCCCGGACGCGGACTGCATCTGCGATGTGGGCGGCGTTGACGTAAAGATCATGATTTTGAACAACGGGGCGGTGACGGATTTCCGGCTGAACTCGCAATGCTCATCGGGGAATGGGGCGTTCTTGCAGGGAGTGGCGGAACGGTTCGATATACCGATGAATGAGATGGCGGACCGGGCGTTTCAGGCGGAGGCGATGCCGCAACTGTCCATGGGCTGCGGCGTGTTTTTGCAGAGTGACATTGTGAATCAGCAGCGGAAAGGTTGGCAGGCGGATGAGATCCTGGCAGCCTTGTGCGCGATTCTGCCGCTGAATGTGTGGATTTATGCGGGGGGATTGAACAATTTGAAGCAGGTGGGGCGGAAGTACATTTTGCAGGGAGGGACGCACAAGAATCTGGCGGTGGTGAAGACGCAGGTGGATTTTATTTTGTCGAAGATTCCGGAGGCGGAGGTGGTGGTGCATCCGTACTCGGGAGAGGCGGGAGCGATTGGCGCGGGGCTGGTGGCGCTGGAATGGTGGGAGCGGGGAGGGCAGACGAGTTTTCGGGGATTCGATGCGATTGAGCGGCTGGCTTATAAAACGGTGACGGCGGTGGAGACGGTGTGCCACTGGTGCCCGGTGAATTGCCAGCGGAGTTTCATTGATGTGGAGTTGGATGGAGGGAAAGGACGGGAATGGAGCAAGGTGCCGCTGGGAGTGGGATGGGAGCGCGTGATCGTGAATAATTCCTGCCCGAAGGGGTTGGTGGAAGATTTGAACGAAATGAAAGTGATCAAGGCGGGGATCGAGAGGACGAAGAATGCCTATCCGAATGTTGCCGACATGGTTCGCAAAGAAGCGTTCCGCCGCGCCGGCGCGTAAAGACAGGTCGCAAGTTCGCGTGGGAATCCCGAAGGTGCTGAACATCTGGACGACGCACCAGTTTTGGGTGGGATTCCTGAAGGCGTTGGGGATCGGGCCGGAGAATATTGTTTTCAGCTCGGACACGACGGAGGAGCAGGGGCGCGAGTTTGGAAAAGGGCGCGGGACGGTGGATTGCTGCTATCCGGTGAAATGCATCAGCGGGCATTACGGAGAATTGATTTTTGGTCAGAAGAAAAAGATCAACATATTGTTGAGCCCGATGATTCATTCGCTGCCTTCGATTTTGTATGGGCATGTGGTGGATACGGTGACGTGCACTCGTGTGATGGCGGGGCCGGAAAACATCAAAGCGGGATTTATGAAGGAACATGACGTGTTTGCGGAGAATGGGATTGTGTACGCGTCGCCGTTTGTGAGCCTTGGGGACAGGCACATGGTGACCGAGCAATTGTTCAGTTCGTTGAAGGACATTTTTGAATTGGACCGGGAGGAGACGGAGCGCGCGGTGCAAGCGGGATTTCAGGCGTTGGACAGTTTTACGGCGCGGGCGCGGAAGCACAGCCGGGAGATTCTGGAGTGGTGCGCGAAGAATGAGAAGCCGTGCATTCTGGTGCTGGCGCGGCCTTATCACATGGACACGGGGATTGGGCATGAGATCGAAGGGGAACTGCAGGCGCACGGGTATCCGGTGCTGTGGCTGCAGTATTTGCCGGATGACGCGGACTTGATGAACTGGTTGTTTGCGGAGGATTTGCGGGAGAAGCGGATCAAGAGCCCGTTTGATATCGCGGATGTGTGGACTTCGTCTTACAGCAGCAACACGAACGAGATTATGTGGGGAGCGAAATTCGCGGCGAGGTGCCCGTGGGTGACGTGCGTGGTGCGCTTATCTAGTTACGAGTGCGGGATGGATCAGCCGACGTATACGCCGACACAGAAGATTGTGGAGGCGACGGGGACACTATTTTTTAAGTTTGGGGATTTGGATTCGACGAAGCCGAGCGGAAGCATCAAGATTCGCGTGGAGACGATTGTGCATTATATGGCGAAGTATTCGGAGGAGATTATCCGGAAGAAGATGGGGTGGTTGGAGGGGGAAGGGCCGCTGGGAGTGACGGGGGAGAAGAAGGAGATGGCTCGGGCGGCTGGGGTTGGTGGGTGAAGGATAGCAGAGAAACGGAAACAGGAAGCTTAACGCAGAGACGCAGAGTTCGCAGAGAGGAATGAAGAAAAGCGAAGGTCGAGAAATGAAGAGGGTGGCAGGACGCTAGGATTGTGCCGCGATCCCTCCACTCCGCAACGGCAAAAAGGCGCCGTTGCTGCGGTCGGGATGACAACACAAGGACCGGAAGACCCAAGACCGAGGCACAAGAGCGGTGCCTGAGGTACCCGGTTATTGGCGCAGCGGCAAGATCACGGGGCGGACGAAGGATTGTTTGTGGCTGTTGTGCCAGACGTATTTGCAGGAAGCGCCGCCGGAAGACTCCTGCCAGGTCGAACCATCCTCGAAAAGCACGCTAGTCAGTACGAAGGCACCACCGCCGCCATGGTTGAAATCGAGATAGGCGCGGTCCCACGAGAGTGTCTTTGCGGCATCTACTTTGATTCGCCTGTTCCAGCCGAAATCGCGGATGGGCAAGGTGTCGCTAAACTCCCAATGGAGCCACTTCCAGTGCTCGGTGGCGTCGGCAATCGCCGCATTGAAACTCAAACCGACGATGTTCTTACCGCTGACGTTTTTGATGCGCACATATACGCCGGAAGGGTTGAAACGCACGAATTGCACCGGACACGATGCGGGCGATGCGGGGGTTGGGGCCGTGCTCTGTGCCTGGAGGAGCGAGGAAGATAGAAGCGCGGCAAGGAGAAAGAGGGAGTAGCGAATGTACGTAACATTAGTGATTTTTGGTTTGAGGGGGTTGTGAGTTCGCAGATGAGAATGAAGCATGTGAGAAACCCTCCAAAAATTGGACGGAGGATAGACGGGGTGGGTTACAGGTAAAACGATGGACTAGTCAGTAAGAGAGATAACGGAGTGCTGATATCGAGATCGGGAAGAGAAGAAGTATAAGAGTGAAAACGTATAAGAGTAAAAGAGTTTAAGAAAAGGCTAAAGATAACGCGGAGACGTAGGGTTCACAGAGAAGAAGAAATCGAAGAGCAGAGGATTTGTGGCGTTCAATCGTAAGAGCCCACCCTTAGAAAGCAAGGGTGGGGCACCCTCAAGTACGTCGCGACTTAACGTAATGATGAAGAACCCAAGGACACGGGCAGGAGTGAGTGTGCTACAGGAAGAGGAACCCAAGAGAGACCCCAGACCCGGGTAGAAAATCGAGCTTGGGAGGCTGGGTGTTGCGACCGCAAAAGCGGCGGCGAGCCGCCGCACTCCAAGGTGGCCGAGTCCGTGGGGCGGATCGGTCATTCGTGTTTTTGGCGCTGGCGGAAGGCTTCGTAGAAGAGGACGGCGGCAGCGGCGGCGGCGTTGAGGCTTTCGATGTGCGTGGCCATGGGGATGTGGATGCGTGCGTCGGCGGAATGGACGATGTCTTCGGGGAGGCCTGCGCCTTCGTTGCCGACCAGGAGAGCGATGGGCTGGCACCAATCTACTTGCCAGGGAGAGAAGGAGACGTCGGAATCTTCGTGGACGCAAGAGGCGAGAGAGTGGATGCCGTTGAGTTTGAGTTGCGTGAGGAGGATGGGGAGAGACATTCCGGCAACGATGGGGAGATGAAGGGCGGCTCCGGCAGAGGCGCGAAGAGATTTTGGAGAGAAGGGGCTGGCGGTGCCGCTTTGGCCGGTGGCCGAAGTGACGGCGGCAGTGGCTCCGAAAGCGGCGGCGGTACGGAGGATGGTGCCGACGTTGCCGGGATCCTGGACGCCGGCGAGGACGACGAGCAGAGGGGCGGAGGCGCCGGATGGAGTGGCGAAGAGGTCGTCGAGTTCAAATTTGCGGGGCTGGGCGAGGGCGGCTACGCCTTGGGGATGCTCGGTGTCGGCGATGCCTTCAAAGAGGCGATCGGTGGTGCGAAGGACTGGGAAGCCGACGTCGGGGCGGCCGATGAATGGGGCGAGACGTTCACGATGGCGTTCACCGGATTCGCTGAAAAGGACGGCTTCAATGCGGCAAGTGGAACGGAGAGCTTCTTCGACGAGGCGGGCGCCTTCGACGCCGACGGAACCGTCTTCGGTGGGGAGGCCTCCACGGAGAGCGATGCGGAATTGCTTGAGCCAGCGATTGTCGCGGCTGGTGAGGAGATCGGGGGAGGGGGCGGGTTTGGAGGAGGGGGGCATGGGCGGAAGGGTAGCAAAGGTTGAGGGAGAAATGCTATTGGGGTTGAGGGATATCCGAGATCAGATATCAGCGATCAGGAGGCAAGAGGTACGGTAATCAGTTTTCAGTCATAAGTTTTCAGTGAAGAAAGAAAAAACAAGAGAAGACAAGACCGAGATAACGCGGAGGCGCAGAGGATGTGGAGGTTCGCAGTGAAGAGGGGAAAAGCGAAACTCGAAAATAAAAATTCGAAAAACGGGGAAAGAGCTAAGACGGAGTGATTGTGCCTTGATCCCTCCACTGCGGTCCGCAAACGGCGCGGACCTCCGGTCGGGATGACAGAGTGTGCGATACCGCAAACGGCGCGGACCTCCGGTCGGGATGACAGAGTGTGCGATACCGCAAACGACGCGGACCTCCGGTCGGGATGACAGAGTGTGCGATACCGCAAACGGCGCGGCACTACGGTCGGGAGGACAGAGAACAAAAAGATTACACAGAGGTCACAGAGAGCGCGGAGTTCGCAGAGAAGAGAAGCGTAAGAGCACAGTCAGGAGTGACTGTGCCACAGGAAGAGAACCCAAGAACCGGTCTGAAGACCGGCCACTACAAACCCAAGATGACCCAAGACCCAGGCACAGACTCCGTGCCTGGGGCAACCTTCGTCAGATTTGAAAGAGTGAAAGAGTGGTACTTGAGGAAGGATGGTCCATTGCGGAAGGGTGGAGGCTGTGATACGTTGCGGGACAGAGTGGCGCTGGGGGAGAATGTCGCCGCTTACTACGATTGGGTAAGGTACGGTCCTTGTCAGCAGAGGTTTTGCAAATTAGCGCGGAACATCCGGATCCGCGGATGATTCGCTATGCCGCGGGATGGTTAAATCGCGGCTCAGTCATCGCTATACCCACCGACACATTGTATGCGCTGGCAGCCGATCCCGTGAACCTGGCGGCGATTGACGAGATTTTTCGCGTGAAGGGGCGGCCCGAGACGCGGGCGCTGCCGATATTGATCAGCTCGCTGGAGCATGCGGCGATCTTGGCGCGGGAGTTGCCGGACAACTTTTACAAATTGGCGGAGGCGTGCTGGCCGGGGCCGTTGACGATGGTCGTGGATGCGTCGAACCGGTTGCCGCTGAAGGTGACGGCGAATACACGGAGGGTGGCGCTGCGTTGGCCGAAGAATGAGATCGTGACGCAGTTGATTACGGAATTGGGAGTGCCGTTGACGGGGACTAGCGCGAATGTGTCGGGGTCGCCCACATGCGCGAGCGGGGATGAAGTGTTCCGGCAGTTGGGGGATCGGATTCCGTTGATCCTGGATGCGGGAGAGACGGAAGGAATCATGCCGAGCACGATTGTGGAATTGCGCGGGGATCATTGGTGCATCGGGAGAGAAGGAGCGCTGGCGAGCGATGAGATTCGGGAAGCGCTGGATGGGGATGAGGGGGTTTTGGCGTGAGGAGTGAAGAAGTATAAGGACATGAAGGAAGTAAAGGAAGTGAAGGAAGTGAAGGAAAGGAACTAGGGAGTGGAGAGGAATTGGTAGTCGCCGGCGGGGGAGAGGGGAAGGTCGCCGAGGCGTTTCGCGTGGACGGAGAGGACGTCGGTGTACCAGAGGGGGATGTAGGGGAGATCGTGGGCGGCTAGTTGCTGGGCTTGGTGGCAGAGTTGTTTGCGTTTTTCGCGGTCCATTTCGACGCGGATTTGATCGGTGAGCGCATCCATTTGGGCGCTGCGATAACGGCCACGGTTAGGCCCATCGGGCGGAATGCGTTTGGAATTGAAGACGAGTTCAAAGACATCGGGATCGCTGTTGGCTCCTACCCACTTTAGATACGAGATTTGAAAATTGCCTTTGGCGAGATCGGCGAAGAGCGTGGCGATTTCGAGAGGGCGAACTTCCAGAGAAATACCTACCTTTTTCCACTGATCCTGCAGGGCGGCGCCGATTAAGCGCGCTTGCTCTTCGGTGGAAATTTTCAAAGAGACATGGAGACGCGTGCCATCGGGCTGGCGAGGATAGCCGGCGGCGCTTAGGAGTTTTTCCGCTTGCGCGGGATCGTAAGCGTATTGGGGCGTGGTGGGATCGTAGGCCCAATGATTGGGAGGAAGGAGGCCGCTGGCTTTGCGGGCTTCATCGCGAAGGATGTAATGGATGAGGGAATCGCGATCGGTGGCGTAGGCGAGGGCTTGGCGGACTTCGGGCTTGGAGAGGATGGGATCTTCCATGTTGATGCCGAGGTAGGCGAAGTTTGTGCCAGGGCGCTGGGAGATTTGCAGATCGGGGCGGCGGGCGAGCACGGGAATCATGTCGGGGGAGAGAGAGGTGAGTTCGAGATCAGCGCTGCCTTTGCGAAGTTCGAGAGCGCGGACGATGGTATCGGGGACGATGCGGAAGATGACTTTGTGGATTTTGGGGGCGCCGCGGAAGTAGGTGGGATTACTTTCGAGGACTACGGCGTCGTCTTGCGTTTGACTGACGAAGCGGAACGGGCCGCTGCCGATGGGATGACGGGAGAAATCGGAGGGAGCATTGGCGGGGACGATGCCTACGGCGGAACGCTGGAGATTCCAGAGGAAGGAGGCGGAGGGTTCGTTGAGATGAAAGATGACGGTTTGGGGATCGGGGGTTTCGATGGAGGCGATCATGCGAAAGGCGCCGCGCTTGGGGGAACGGTTGGCGGGATCGCGCATGAAATCGATGGTGGATTTGACGTCGGAGGAGGATACGGGGCGGCCATCGTGGAAGAGGACGCCTTTGCGGAGATGGAAGATGTAGGTGAGGGGAGTGGGGGTGTCCCAGGATTCGGCGAGATCGGGGTGGAGATTCATTTCGTTGTCGCGTTGGACCAGGCCGTCGAAGATCAGAGAGGAAAGACGCTGGGATTGGGCGTCGGAGCCGAAACGGGGATCGAGATTGGCGGGATTGGATTCGATGACGAAGACTACCGCGGAGGGGTCGTGGGAGGGGTGGGAGCAGGAGAAGAGGAGAAGACAAGAGACGAGGAAGAAAGAGAAAGTCAAAAGATTACCACAGAGGGAGAAGAGGAGGCGCAGAGTTCGCAGAGAAGAGAGAGGAAAGGAGAAAATAGAAAATAGAAAAAAGAAAATGGGAACCCAAGGTCCAGGCACCCATTTCGTGCCTGGGGCACCCGCAGAGAAGAGAAGAGGGACCGAGGAGTCTGATCGCAAGAGCCCACCCTTCGCACAATTCGCGAAGGGTGGGGCACCCTCAAGTTCGGTGGAGCGTGGCCTTAGGGGAGAAACCCAAGAGCACAGACAGGAGTGTCTGTGCCACAAACGGCGAAGAGAAGAGAGGAAGAGGCTAGCGGGGAGGGGCATAGGAGATTTTACCAAGGATGGCGGGGTGGTGGGCGCCGGTGGCGGAGGGGAGATTGGAGGGGCGGTGGTGGAAGGTTTCGTGGGCGAGTAGGGCGAAGGCGAAGGCCTCTTTGGCGTCTTCGGGGATGCCGAATTCGGAGGAAAGGAGGAGTTTGACGCCCATCGGGTGCAGCCAGCCCGCAATCAATGCGATGACGAGGGAATTGCGAGCGCCTCCTCCGGAGACGATCAGTTGATTAATTTTGTGCTTGGGAAGGACGAAGCGGTGCAGAGCATCAACAATGCTGCCTGCGGTGAAGGAAGTTGCGGCGCGGATAATGTCGTTGGGTTTGGCGTGGTGCTTGCGACCGAGGGCGAGGATTTTCTCGACATATGCGCGCCCATAGTATTCGCGGCCGGTCGATTTCGGAGGTGGAAGTTTGAGGTAGGGGTCTTGCCTGAGTTCGTCGAGAAGCGCCGGGATGTCACGACCTTTCATGGCCAGCCGACCGCCTTTGTCGAAACGCTGGCGGCCGTGGGAGAAATGGGAGACCAGGGAGTCGATTAGCATGTTGGCGGGGCCGGTGTCGAAGGCGAAGACTTGGGAGGGCTTGGCGTGGGCGGGGATTACGGTGATGTTGGCGATGCCGCCTAGGTTGAGGGAGACGCGGCCGAGCTTCGGGTGGCGGTAGAGGAGGTAGTCGGCGAAGGGGACCAGGGGCGCGCCTTGGCCGCCTGCGGCGATGTCGGCGGGACGAAAATCGGCGATGGTGGTGATGCCGGTGCGCGCCGCGATGATGGCGGGTTCACCGATTTGGAGAGTGGAGGCGATCGCTGAAGAAAGTGGCGAGTGGCGAGTGGCGAGTGGCGAGAAAGAGCGGCTGGGACCTTGGTGAAAAATGGTTTGGCCGTGGCTGCCGATTAGAGCGATGCGTGAGGGAGAGATGCGGAATTGGCGGAGGGAGGAAAGGACGGCTTCGGCGAAGGCGTGGCCGAGACGGAAATTTAATTGAGAGATTTGGGCCGCGGTGGTGGGGGCGCCTTCGGCGATGCGGAGGATTTCGGCGCGGATCGGGGCGGGGAGAGGGCGAGTGGTGTGGTTGAGGAGCTTGGGCGGGGTGGCGGTGGCTAAGGCTACTTCGATGGCGTCGGCGGAGGTGCCGGACATTAAGCCAAGGAGGAGGGGAGGTTTGTTGGGCATGTGGATCGTTTTTAACATAGATGGGGGAGGAGAGGGGAGAGGGGAATGAGTTAGAGGAGGCAAAGGAAGTAAAGGAAGTGAAGGAAGTAAAGGAAGTGAAGGAATCGGAGGAAGAAGAAAGCAAGGATAACGCAGAGGACACAGAGAACGCAGAGTTCACAGAGAAGAGGAAAGAAGATCGGAGAGTTATTGAGGTCTGATCGTCGGAGCCCACCCTTAAGAAGCAAGGGTGGGGCACCCTCAAATTCATTGGGCGGGGGCGTAAGGGAGGAAGGCTGGGGCAACCGACGGTGGGTGGTCAGGTGATTTGCTTTTTCAGGTCGGCCAGGAGGTTGAGGGCGTCTAGGGGTTTCAGGTCGTCGAGATTGGCGGCGCGGAGGCGTTCGAGGACGGCGCGATCGAGAGGCGTGAAGAGTAGAGATTGATTGCCGTTGGAGTGGCCGGGATCGGCGGCGCTGGGGGAGAGAGTTTCGCTAAGTTCGTGCTCGCTCTGTTCGTGGCGCTTGAGGACTTCGCGGGCGCGTTCGATTACGGCGCGTGGAAGTCCGGCGAGGCGGGCCACTTCGATGCCGTAACTTTTGTCGGCGCTTCCGGGCTCGACGTGGCGGAGGAAAATGATTTCGTTGGGGGTTTCTTTCACGGAGACGTGAACATTTTTTACCGTGGGTAGGAGTTCGGCTAATTCAGTGAGTTCGTGATAGTGCGTGGCAAAGAGGGTGCGGGCGCGGGTGTTTTTCTGGAGATGCTCGACGACGGCCCAGGCGATGGAGAGGCCGTCGAAGGTGGCAGTGCCGCGGCCGACTTCGTCGAGGAGAACGAGACTGGAGGGAGTGGCGTGATGAAGAATGACGGCGACCTCGCTCATTTCGACGAGAAAAGTGGAGCGGCCGCGGGCGAGATTATCGCTGGCGCCGATGCGGGTGAAGATGCGGTCGGTGATGGGAAGCTTGGCCTGACGCGCGGGAACGTAGGAACCCATTTGGGCCATAAGGACAATTAACGCGGCTTGGCGAAGATAGGTGGACTTGCCGCCCATGTTGGGGCCAGTGATGAGGAGAAGCTGCTGACGGCCGGGCTCGAAGCAGAGATCGTTGGGAACGAAGCGCTCGCCCTTTTGTTTGAGCAATTCTTCAATGACGGGATGGCGGCCAGCGACGATTAAGAGTTCGCCGGTGGAATTGAATTCGGGACGGGTGTAGCCGCGGTCGGCGGCGAGTTTGGCGAAACAGGCGAGGACATCGAGCTGGGCAATGGCGGAAGCGGTTTTGCGGAGGCGAGAGGCTTTGGCGGCGACGAAGGCGCGGAGATCGATGAAGAGCTGACGCTCGATTTCGAGAATACGTTCATCGGCGGCGAGGATTTTGCGTTCGTACTCCTTGAGTTCGGAAAAGGTGAAGCGCTCAGCGTTGACAAGAGTTTGCTTGCGCTCGTAATCGGCGGGGGCGTTGGGGAGATTGGGCTTGGAGATTTCAATGTAATAGCCGAAGACCTGATTGAAGCGAATCTTGAGGGAGTTGATGCCGGTGCGCTTGCGCTCGCGATCTTCCATGGAGGCGATGATGGTTTTGCTGCGGAGGCTGAGATTGCGGAGTTCGTCGAGTTCGGCGTGAAAGCCGGAGCGGATGATGCCGGGTTCGGTGGCGACGGCGGGCGGCTCGTCGGAGAGAGCCTTTTCGAGACGCTCGCGGACATCGGTCAGCTCATCGATTTCATCGTGGAGGATGTGGATGAGATCGCTGCCGCCGGATGGTGGCGGAGAGAGAAAATTTTTGAGGACGGGGAGTTGCGCGAGGGACTTGCGGAGGGCGAGGAGTTCGCGAGGAGTGGCGAGACCGAGAGTGATGCGGCTGGTTAAGCGTTCGAGATCCTGAATGCCACGAAGCTCTTTGCGGATTTCCCCGCGGACGACGGTTTGCTTGAGGAGATGCTCGACGGCGCCGAGGCGGGCGGTGATGGCGTCGGGATCGATGAGGGGACGGAGAATCCAGGAACGGAGGAGGCGCGCGCCCATGCCGGTGACGGTGGAATCGAGAGCGGCGATGAGGGTGGTGGGGCCGGAGGATTTGGACTCTTCGGTGAAGATGGGAGTGAGGAGTTCGAGATTGCGGACGGAGACGGGATCGAGGATGAGGGTGTCGTGCTGCTCGTAGAAGCGGATGCGATCGATATGACGGAGGGCTTCGACGCTGGGAGCATCGTCGCCTTCAGCGCGGGCGGCGTTTTCGCGGAGATAGTGAATGATGGCGCCGGCAGCGGATTGCGCTTGCGGGTGGTCGTCGAGGCCGAAGCCGGTTAATTCAGTGACGCCGAATTGTTCGCGGAGGATGCGCTCGGCGTAATCGCGCTGGAAGATCCAGTCTTCGAGGCGGGATTCGACGCCGCCCGCGCCATCGAGGAGAGAAACTTTGGCGGTTTCGAAGAGCTGTTGCGGACGCGGGAGAAGGGTTTCGCGGGGGCGGAGAAGTTGCAATTCATCGCGCAAGGATTCTTCGGCGTGACTGCCGACGAATTCGGTGGCGAGGAATTCACCGGTGGAGAGATCAACCAGGGCCAGGCCGATTACGGAGAGCGTGGGATTGTGAGCAGCAGCGGCCAGGAAATTGTTTTCGCGGGCATCGAGGACGGAGACGTCGGTGGCGGTGCCGGGAGTGATGACGCGGGAGACTTCGCGGCGAACCAGCTTTTTGCCGGGGCCGGGCTGCTCCATCTGTTCGCAGATGGCGACTTTGAAGCCCGCGCGGATGAGTTTGGCGATGTAGGCGTCGGCGGCGTGGTAGGGGACGCCACACATGGGGATGGGCTGGCCCTTTTCACGGTTGCGGGAAGTGAGAGTGATTTGGAGTTCGCGAGCGGCGATGATGGCGTCTTCGTAGAAGAGTTCGTAGAAATCACCGAGGCGGAAGAGGAGAAGGGCGTGGGGGTAGCGGGATTTCACGCTGTTGTACTGCTGCATGAGTGGGGTGGTGGGTTCGGACATGGAAGTTATAAGTTAATAGTTTTAAGTTTTCAGTAAGGCTGAGGGCTTGCCTGGGATTAGAGCGTATCGCAGAAAGGTGGTGTTCGCAAAAGGGAGGAGAGGAAGAGGAACCCGAGCGAAGAGAAGAAGTGTAAGAGTGTAAGGGTGTAAGAGTGAAAAAGTGGAGGCGGTTAGTGGGGAGGGGAGGAGAGTTGGGTTAGTTTTTTTTGGGCGGCTTCGCGTAGGGCTTTGGATTCGGCTTCGGAGTATTTGGTGTAGTGGGCTAAGAGGTCTAGAGTTTTCTGTTCGTTTTGGCGCGCTAGATCTTTTTGGCCCGTGGCGATGTAGGCGTCGGCTAGGCTGTCGTAAACGTTGGGGGAATCGGGGTAGGCGGTTACGTTGAGTTTGAAGAGAGCGATGGCGGCCGGGTTGTTGCCGGATTGCAAGTATTCGTAGCCTAGACGATTCAGGACGGGTTCGGAGAAGATGACTTCCTTGGGATAGCGTTGATGAGCTTCGGCGAAGAGTTGCGGGGCATTGGGAATGTTGGCGGGATCGTCGAGAAGATTTAGGAAATGGTTCTGATGTTCGGCGAGGGCGGGGGCGCGAGTGGCGGGGATGGCGGGAAAGGGGCTAAGGGCGTTGGTGAGCCAGGTGACGATTTCGGTGGGGAGATCCTTGTGGAGGGCAAAGAGTTCGACGCCGTGGCCGCCTTTGGGGAAATGCTCAAACTTGTTGATGGGGTTGGTGGAGAAGCTGTAAATCCATTCCATGAATTCGACTACGGCGGGGTCGGGATCGTCATCGGCGACGGCGGCGAAGAGCGGGAGATTGGGATTTTTGCGGAGGAATTCGCGGCCGGGGCGAAAGGTGGCTTCGGAGAGGAGGACGAGGGCTTTGACTTCGGGATGGCGGCTGGCGAGGAGAACGGCTTGATTGACGCCACAACTGGCGCCGCCCGCGGCCATGACGGTAGGAGTGACGGAGGGTTGGGAGGCGAGGAATTTGTAGGCGGTGTCCACGTCGAGGGGGAATTTCTTGTCGAAGAGATCCTGGATTTGGTCGTTGGAGAGTTTGTCGAAGGGAGGGCCGGCGCTTTCACCGAAGCCGCGAAAATCGAAAGTGAGGACGTTGATGCCGGAGGCGGCGAATTTTTGGGCGAGGTCGTCCCAGACTTTGCGCTGACGATTGCATTGATGGAGGAGCAGCAAGCCGGGGCCGAGTTTGGCGGCGGGGAAGAAAGAGGCTTTGAGAGTGGCGCCGTCGGGAGAGGTGAGGTCGAGGATGCGGGGTTGTTGGGCGGGGGTGGAGAGGGCGGCTAGGAGAAGAGATAGGATGAGGAAGGAGCGAAGTGAATGCATGGGGGCCTCCGGGGGATAGAGTTTACAGTTTTCAGTTGTAAGTTTGAAGTTTGAACAATTGGAAGCAGATTAGGGATAACGTGGAGACGCGGGGAGAGGATATCAGCGATCAGATATCAGAGATCAGGAAGCAAGAAAAGAATTACGCAGAGTTCACAGACAGCACAGAGTGCGCAGAGAAGAGCGGAGAGTTTGTGGCGTTGGATCGTAAGAGCCCACCCTTAGAAAGCAAGGGTGGGGCACCCTCAAGTTCATGGGAGCGGAGGCGTGGCTGGGAGAACCCAAGAGCACAGTCAGGAGTGACTGTGCCACAGGGATGGGAATGGGGAGAGAGATGGAGAATCTGCGGGTGGTGTTGGTGGGGACGCGGAATCCGTTGAATTTGGGGGCGGTGGCGCGGGCGATGAGTAATTTTGGGGCGATGCATCTGAGGGTGGTGCGGCCGTACGCGAAGGCGTTTCGGGAAGCGGTGTCGGCGGTGGGGGCTTCGGCGGTGATGCGGGAGGCGGAAGAATTTGGGAGCGTGGCGGAGGCAGTGGGGGATTGCTGGATGGTGGTGGGGACAACGGCGGTGGGGAACCGGGAGATCCAACATCCTTTGCGGAGTTTGGAAGTGGCGGGGGCGGTGCTGCGGCGCGGAATGGCGAAGGGGAAAGTGGCGCTGCTGTTTGGGTCGGAGAAGTGGGGATTATCGAATGAGACTTTGAGCCATTGCCATTGGCTGGTGCGGATACCGACGCGGGAGGAGCACCGGTCGATGAACTTGGGGCAGGCAGCGGCGGTTTGTTTGTATGAGATTGCGCGGGGGAAATCGAGGGCGAAGAAGAAGGAAGAGAAGAGTGCGGCGGCGCGGATGGAGACGGTGGAGCGGATTGGTGAGGCGCTGCTGCCGGTGCTGGTTCAGAGCGGGTATACCGGGGAACGGAAGAAGGAATTGGCAGAGGAGAAATTGCGGCGGATGCTGCGACGGATGGCGATGACGGAGGCGGATGCGGAAGTGTTGCTGGGGATGGTTAGGAAGATTGGGTGGTGGATGGAGGAGAGGGGGAAGAGGAAAGAAGAGTTGAAAGTCAAAAGTTGAAAGTTGAAAAAAGCGAAAGGCGAAGAACTTACACAGAGGACACAGAGTTCGCTGAGAAGAGAGACCCAGGACCCAGGCACAGACTCCGTGCCTGGGGCAACCGGTGGGGAGAGAGAGGTTGAAAGTCAAAAGTTGAAAGTTGAAAAAAGCGAAAAGCGAAAAGCGAAAAGCGAAAAGCGAAAAGCGAAAAGCGAAAAGCGAAAAGCGAAAAGCGAAAAGCGAAAAGCGAAAAGCGAAGAACTTACACAGAGGACACAGAGTTCGCTGAGAAGAGAGACAGAGGGATTCCTCGCTTCGCGGACTCCGCTCGGAATGACGGGTTTTGGGGGCCGCTGCTCGGAATGACGGGTTTCGTCGCGGAGCACACCACAGGGTAGGACGGGCATGGGAATGGATTAGAGGGGGGCGGGGAGGGCGCGGTGGGAGCGGAGGCGGCGGAGGCGGGCGAAGAATTTGTTGGCGGCGGAGATGTCGAGGGCGATCTGGAGGCGGAGATCGTCGGGGGAGGCGAATTTAATTTCGCTGCGGAGACGCCGCCAGAAGCGGACTTCAATGTGTTTGGGAGCGAAGTTGCCGGAATAATCGAGCAAGTGAGTTTCGATGCTCAAGCCGGAACCGTTGAAGGTGGGACGGAAGCCGATGTTGGTGACGCTGCGATGGCTGGAGGTTTCGCCTTCCAGGACGGTGCGCGTGATGTAAACGCCCTTGGCGGGAAGCAATTCCTGGTCAGGCTTGAGATTGAGAGTGGGGAATAAGAATTTGCGACCGATACCGGTGCCGCGAACGACTTCGCCGGTGAGGACGAAGGGGCGGCCGAGAAGACGAGCGGCGTGAGTGACGTCACCCGCGGCGATTTGTTTGCGAATTAAGGTGCTGGAAACGATTTGTCGGTCGAGGGTGACGGGCATGTGGACGACGACTTCGAAGCCGTAGCGCATGCCGAGTTCGCGAAGGAATTTGACGTCGCCGAGTTGGCGATGGCCGAAACGGAAATTATCGCCGACGACGATGGCGCGGACCTGCAACTGGCGAACCAGGATTTCATCCACAAAATCTTCAGGAGAGAGTTGGGAAAGCTCCGGCGTGAAAGGGAGCACGACGGCGGCTTCCATGCCGAGAGAGCCAAACCACTCGATGCGCTGCTGATTGGTGGAAATGCGGAGAGGCGCGGAATCGGGGCGGAGGACCTTGAGCGGGGGCGGCTCGAAGGTGAGAGCGGTGGAGATGGCGCCGGAGTCCTTGGCGCGCATCATGGCGAATTGCAGGACACGCTGATGGCCGAGATGGATGCCGTCGTAATTGCCGATGGCGATGATGCTGCCGCGATTGGTGGAGGCGAAGCGCGCGACCCAGTCCGCGGCGGAAGAGAAAACGGCGAGGCGGCCAGAAGGAGTGTGGACGGGGACGGCGAAGGCTTTGGCGGCGCGCTGGACGGCAGGGGAATCAGTTTGGACTTCGAGTTGGAGGCCGTCGTAGGCGAGCTGCACGTGGGGATAGCCGGCTTTGCTGAGGCGCTGGTTGGTGGCGGCGTGGGGAAGATCGTGGGCGATGTGGGTGAACCAGGCGCGGCGGGGTTTGAGTTGATCAATGAGAGCGAGAGCTTGCTCGACGGTTTGGTGCATGGGATGGGGAACATCGCGAAGAGCATCAATGATCAAGTCGTCGAGATCTTCGAGCAGAGGGACGGAAGAATCGGGGAGGCGGCTGAAATCGGTGAGATAGGCGGCGCGGCCAAAGCGGTAACCGAGGACATCCATTTCGCCGTGGAGAAGTGGAACGGGAATGAAAGTGATGCCGAGGAGTGCGAAAGGGCCTTTGACTTCGTGGAGAAGGACGCTAGGGATGGTGCTGAGGGTGGGCTTGTTGTCGAAAACGTAGGAGAAGGTGCGGCGGATGACGCGGAACGTTTCCGCGGAGCTGTAAACGGGCATGGGAGCGCGCTGGCGGATGTTGAAGGGGCGAAGATCGTCGAAGCCGAGGATGTGGTCAGCGTGGCCATGGGTGAGGAGGACGGCTTCGAGACGATCGAGATGCGCGCTGAGGGCTTGGGTGCGGAAGTCGGGGGTGGTGTCAATGACGACGTTTTGGGAATTACGGGAGAGAAGGATAGAGGGACGGAGGCGCTTGTCGTGGGGGTCGGTGGAATCACAGACGGCGCAGTGGCAGCCAACCGTGGGAACGCCCATGGAGGTGCCGGAGCCCAGGACGGTGAGGTGGAGAGGAGAAGACGACATGAAGATAGTTTATCTGGGGGAATGAGTTGGGGGAAGTGAGTTGTCAGTTTTCAGTTTTCAGTTTTAAGTATTCAGTCAAGAAGAAGAGGGGGATCGAAAATTGAGGGTCGGGAGAAGGAGGGAAGCAAAGAGGGAAAGGAAGTGAAGGAGGTATAGGAAGTAAAGGAAAAGAGAAGAAGTGGAAGAGTATAAAAGTGAAAAAGTATAAGAGGGAAAGGCGCGGAGGGAATGGAGACGGCTTGCAGAGAGAAGAGTGTTCACTGCCGAGGACACTGAGTTCGGAAAGAAGAAGAGCGGAGAGTTTGTGGCGTTGGATCGTAAGAGCCCACCCTTAGAAAACAAGGGTGGGGCACCCTCAAGTTCATTGGAGCGGAGGCGTGACTGGGGGAACCCAAGAGCACAGTCATGTGCTACAGGGAGAAGATTATTTTTTGGGCTTGGGGGATTGGGTTTGGGCCATTTGGGCGGCCAGGGCTTGGTTGATTTCGAGGTAGGACATTTTTAGTTTGCCGAGGAGATCGAGGAGCATGGAGTCTTCTTCTGGGGCGAGATTGCCGGAGGTTTTTTCGCGGAGGGCGTCGAGCATGTCGATGAGTTCGTGGGCGGCTTCGGGATCGATGACGGGCTGGCCGGTGCGGGGATCGGCGTAGGCTCCGAGAACCATGGCGGCATTGCTGCCAATCATGCGGACAAGATTTTCGAAGGCGGCATTCTTTTTGGGAGTTTCCCTGGGAGGAGCGGCGGCGGAATCGGCGGGAGGAGGGGCGGCGGCCTTTTCCTTGGCGGCCTCGACCCTGGCTTCACGCTCCTGCTCCTGGACGACGTCGGGACGGAGTTCGCCTTCAGAGGTGAAGGGACGGCGATCGATGACGCGGAAGGTGCTGTCGGGATTTTGATCCGGCACGGTGAATGAGCCTCGTTAATAGAAAAGTGCTGAATTAGTTTAGCACGAGTGATGGACGACCGATGAGGGGAGGTGGGTGAAGTGGAGGAGGTGAAGGAGGTGAAGGAGGAAAGAGAGGAGGGACGGTGACACAGAGTTCACCCTTCGCGAAGAGCGTTCTGGGCAGGCAGAGATAGGAATAGAGAGGGCACGGAGGAAAGAGGAACCCAAGAGCGGCCCGCCTCAGAAGGACGGGCCCTACAGACCCAAGAGAAAACCTGCAGGGCTCGCGGACTTGCCCTGCGCCACATGGGGAAGAAGAAGCAAGAACCAGCCTGAAGGCTGGCCACTACAACTTCCAGGAGCAAGCACGAATTATTCGTAGCGGAGGGCTTCTACGGGGTCAAGGCGGGCGGCTTTGATGGCGGGGTACATGCCGAAGATCAGGCCGACGGCCATGGAGACGGAGACGGCGAGGAGGATAGACCAGAGAGGGACGGACGAGGGAAGAGAGGGGACGGCGAGGTTGATGAGGAGACTGATGCCGCCACCCAGGATGACGCCGATGATGCCGCCGGCACCGGTGAGGACCATGGCTTCGATAAGGAATTGCCAGATGACGTCGCGCTTGCGAGCGCCAATGGCGCGGCGAACGCCGATTTCGCGGGTACGCTGGGTGACGGACATGAGCATGATGTTCATGACACCAACGCCGCCGACGAGAAGGCCGATGGAGCTGATGGTGGAGATGAGGAGAGCAACGGAAGAGGTGATCTGGCGGAATTGATCGGCGATCTGCTGGGCGGTGGAGATGCCAAAACTGTCGGGCTTGTTGAAGGGAACGTTGCGGCGACGGCGAAGGACGCCACGCATCTGGTCTTCGGCTTCGGACATGCGGCCGGGATAGGCGACCGCGCCGATCATGATCTCGTCGTCTTCAGGATTGTGCTTTTTGTAGGTGCGATAGGGAACCATGACGGTTTTATCGGCGGACTGGTCTTTCATGAGTTGGCCTTTGCGGGGTTCAAGGACGCCAATGACGGTGTAGGAAACGGTGTCAATGAGGATGGGTTTGCCGAGGGGTTGGCCATCGGGATAGAGGGCTTTGGCGATGTCCGGGCCGATGACGGCGACGTCGGCGCGATGCTGATTTTCCGCTTCGCTGAAGAAACGGCCTTCGCGGGGGCGGGAGTTGAAGACCTCTTCGGTGGCAGGAAGTGTGCCGTTGTAATCCACGCCGGAAATTTCCTTGCCGAGGTAGCGAGCGGTGATAGGGCCGCGCGCAGGGCCAAACTGATCGAAGCGCGGGTAGAGGTTGACGGTGACGTAGCGGACGGCGGGGCATTGCTGAAGGATGGCATCGGCATCTTCGATGGCGAGCACACGGCGGGTGCGTTCATCGGGGGAGAGGCCGCCGGTGTGAATGCCGGGATCAAAGCGAAAGATGAAAAAGGTATTGGGGCCGTAATCGCTGAGGTAGGCGTTCACATCGCCATAGACGCCAACGAGGATGGAGACGACGGAGAGGAGGGCGGTGATGCCGATGACGACGCCGAGGACGGTGAGGAAGGAGCGCATTTTATTTTCGCGCAGAGTGGTGAGGGCCATCTGAGCGTTTTCGGCGAGATTGAGAGTCGTGCGCATGGAGGGTGGCCGTTATTTTAGAGTTCCTGACGAAGAGCTTCAATGGGGGGCAAGGCGGCGGCCTTGCGAGAAGGATAGACGCCGAAGAAAAGGCCGACGGCGGTGGAAAGAATTTCGGCGATGAAAACGGCAGAGATGGGGACGTGCATGGGGACGAATTTCTTGGCAAAGGCAGCGATGGCGTAAGCGAGAATAACGCCCAAAGCGCCACCGACGGCGGCCATGAAAGAGGCTTCGACGAGGAATTGAAGACTGATGTCGCGGCGGCGGGCACCTAGCGCTTTGCGAATACCGATTTCACGGGTGCGTTCGGTGACGGTGGCGAGCATGACGTTCATGATGACGACGCCGCCAATGACGAGGAAGACGGAGACGACGCCGATCATGGCGGTGGCTATTACACCGGTGAGCTGTTTCCAGAGATTCATGAGAGTTGCGGAATCGAGGATGCCGAAAGAATCGGTTTCCTTGGGGCTGAGATGGCGGCGAGCGCGCATGAGGACGCGAGCCTCGTCCTGAGTTTCTTCCATTAGTTCAGCGGTGCGAGCCTGGACGCTGATGGTGAGGCCCTGATAGGCACCATAGATTTTGATGAAGGTGTGAATGGGAATGTAAGCGAAGTTGTCCTGGGACTGACCGAAGACAGTGCCGAGTGGTTTGGCGACGCCGACGACTGTAAAGGGGCGGCCGTCAATCCAGACGTCCCGGCCGATGGGGTCAACGTAGGGGAAAAGCTTGGTGGCGAGATCGTTACCGATCATGGTGACCATGGCGCGGTTCTCATCGTCACCATCGGAGATGTAACGGCCCTCGATGGGGATTTCGACGTCAATTTCGCCGATGTTGGAGGTGACGCCGCGGATGCTGGTGTCTTCGATGCTTTGCGAACCGACGCGGGCTTTGCCGGAGGAATCGAGTTGTGCGCCAACACGGAGTGGGAGTTTGAGATTGTCGTGAAGGGACTGGAAGTCGTCCCAGGTGAGGATTTTGTTGCGGCGCTCGGCTTTGATGTACTCGTCGACGTCGGTGAGTAGAGGGAAGCGGGCAACGAGGAAGACGTTGGCGCCAAGATTGGCGACGCGGTCGGCGATGTAGCCATTGACGCCGGAGATGAGAGAGATGACGAGGATGAGGGTGGAGACGGAGATGATGATGCCGAGGAGCATGAGGAAGGAACGGAGTTTGTGGGTGCGAATGGTTTCGAGCGCCACACCGATAGGTTCGCGAAGGGGAAAGCCGTGGGGCATGTAGGGATGTCCTGATCAGTATTACGCAGGAGATGGGGGAAAGTTTCAAGGGGGGAAGAGGGAGGGAACGAAATTCGAAAATGAAAATAGAGACGAATGCTGTGATTGTGCCGCGATCCCTCCGCTGCGCACCGGCAGAGGGCGCCGGTGCTCCGGTCGGGATGACGGTTTTGCGGTGGAGGAGGGAAGAGGGTGGAAATGGGTTAGGAGAGTCTTACGCCTACGGTGGTTAGGAGTTGGACGGCGATGCCGCGGGTGCCGTCGGGGAGAGTTTCGATGCGGGCGACCTGGCCGATGTACTCCTGGTCGAGAGGATCACTGGGAATGTGATAGGGGAGAGAGATAAAGACGCGCATGCCTTCATAGAAGAGCGAGTTTTTGGAGAGGAAGTAGATGCCATCGCGGGAAACGTTTTTGGTGGTGGCGGTGTCCTCGAAGTGGGGATCGCGGGGATCGGAGGGGCGGACCTTGAGTGGTTGGCCGATGCGAATACGGCGGCTGCGGCGGCGCTCCTGCTGTCTGATTTCATGCATATAGATATGACAACACGGAAATGGGGTTAGTGGAGGGGCTATGTGCTGAATCCAGTATGGTGGCGGGGAGGGGACTTGACGATAGAGTATTGCGGGGAGGAGGGGGGGCAGCGATTACGAAGAGAAAGAGGCGGAAGTATAAGAGTGAAAACGTATAAGAGTGTAAGAGTGGAGCTGGTGGGGGAATGGGACCCAAGACCCAGGCACAGACTCCGTGCCTGGGGCAACCGGGAGAAAAAGGCGGAAGAGAAAAGATTACAGAGAGGTCACAGAGGACACGGAGTTCGCAGAAAAGAGGGGAGAACCCGAGAGAAAAGCCGCAGGGCTCGCGGACTCTCCCTGTGCTACAGCAAAGAGGAGGGACCGAAGAGCACAGTCAGGAGTGACTGTGCCACAGAGAAGAAAAACCCAAGACACATGCAAAATCGAACCTGGGGCACCCGGGGGTTGGTTGGCGGGATTGGCGACCGTCAAAGCGGCGGCGAGCCGCCGCACTCCAAAGTGGTCTCGGAACTTCACGGATGAGGTTGAGGGGGTCTGATAGAATTGGGGCGGAATTGTTGAGCGGTGGTGTTCCAGTTACTTTCGATTGATGAGGAGCTTTATGCGCTACCTGGCGATGGTGTTGGCTTTGTGTGCGGCTGGTGTGGGTGTGATGGGGCAGGATAAATCTCCAGCTACGCCGCCGAAGGAATTGCCGAAGCTGGAGTCGTTCAGCACGGGGATTGTGGATACGGCGGTGAATCCCTGCGACGATTTTTTTGCGTACATGGATGGGAAATGGATTGCGGCGCATCCGATCCCGGCGGACCAAGTGACTTGGGGAGTAGAGAGTCCGCTGGAGCTGTGGAACGAGACGGTGCTGGTGAAGACGCTGGAGCAGACATCGGCGGCAGACGCGAAGCGCACGCCGAACGAGCAGAAGGTGGGAGACTTTTATTTTGCGTGCATGGACACGAAAAATATCGATGCGCACGCGGCGGAATGGCTGAAGCCGGAGCTGGAGCGGATCGCGGGGATGGCGTCCAAGAAGGAGATTGCGGGGGAAGTGGCGCACCTGCACCAGACGATACCGGGAGCGGAGATGAGCGGGGACAACCAGACGAATGCGGCGCTGCTGGGCTACTCTGGGCAGCCGGATTATGCGGACGCTTCGCACAATGTGGCGTCGATTGATCAGGGCGGGATGGGGCTGCCGGGGAAGAGCTTTTACCTGGACCAGGACGATAAGGCGAAAGAGATTCGCGGGAAGTATGTGCAGCACGTGACGAACATGTTTGTGCTGGCGGGAGAAAAACTGGAGCAGGCGAAGAGCGATGCAGGAACGGTGCTGGCGATCGAGACGGAACTGGCGAAGGCAGCGATGGACCCAGTGTCCCGGCGCGATCCGAACAAAGTGAATAACCCGATGACGCTGGCGGAAGTGAAGGCGCTGACGCCGTCGTTTGACTGGGATGCGTACTTGAAGGCGGTGAAATCTCCAGCGACCCCGAAATACATAGTGAGCGCGCCGGAGTTTTTCAAGAGCCTGGAAACGATGTTGAAGGCACGCTCGCTGGAGGAATGGAAGACGTACCTGCGGTGGCAGATGCTGCACGGGAATGCGAGCGGGCTCAGCGAGGCGTTCGTGGACGAGAGTTTCAATTTTTACGGGCGCACGCTGGTGGGCGCGGAAGAGTTGGAGCCGAGGTGGCGGCGATGCGTACACGCGGTGGACGGAAATCTGGGAGAGGCGCTGGGAGAAGTGTACGTGAAGCGGGCGTTTCCGGCGGAGAACAAGGAACGCGTGGTGCGCATCGTGAAGGACATCGAGGCGGCGCTGGCGAAGGATATCGAGGCAGCGGATTGGATGGCGCCAGAAACGAAGAAGCAAGCGGAGCTGAAACTGAACGGGGTGCTCAACAAGATCGGATACCCGGACACGTGGAGAGATTATTCGGCGGTGACGATTGGGAGGACGAGCCACCTGCAGAACCGGCAGAGGGCGGCGGAGTTTGAGTTTGAGCGCTGGGTGAACAAGATCGGGCAGCCACTGGACCGGACGGAATGGACGATGACGCCGCCGACGATCAATGCGTACGAGGACCCGCAGAACAACACGATCAATTTTCCGGCGGGGATTTTGCAGCCGCCGTACTTTGAATTGAGCCAGGATGCGGCGGTGAATTACGGAGCGATTGGGGCGGTGATCGGGCACGAGACGATTCACGGGTTCGACGATGAGGGAAGGAAATTCGACGCCAAGGGTGATTTGCGCGACTGGTGGACGGAGAACGATGCGAAGGAGTATGAAGCGCGAGGGAAATGCATTTCGGACCAGTACACGCAGTTGATCCCCGAAGCGGGGCCGGATGTGAAACAAAATGGATTGATGACGCAGGGAGAGGATACGGCGGACAACGGCGGACTGCACTTGGCGCTGCTGGCGCTGCAGATGGAGTTGGGGAGAGAAGGGAAGAATTTGAATGAGAAAGGCGCGGACGGGTTCACGACGCTGCAGCGATTTTTCCTGGCGTATGCGTTCAGTTGGTGCGAGCAGTACCGGCAGGAGTTGATACGGACGCTGGTGCTATCGAATCCGCACACGTATCCGAAATACCGGGTGAATAATGTGGTGGCGAATTTTCCGGAGTTTCGGGAAGCGTTTGGATGCAAAGAGGGGCAGAAGATGGTGAGGGTGAAGTACTGCAGGATTTGGTGAGTTAGGAAGGAGGTAGATGAGGTAAAGGAGGTGGAGGAAGTGGAGGAACAGACGGAGGTTATCGGCGATCAGCGATCGGGAAGCAAGAGATACCGTAATCAGTTCTCAGTTGTCAGTTTTAAGTAAAGAAAGAGAAGGCAGTAAAACGAGATAACGATATCGGGGCGGAGCGCAGAGAGAAGAGGAGCCCAAGACCCAGGTACGGCAGCGGTACCTGGGGCAGCTGGCGAGGGAGGGTCGAAAAGCGAAAATCGATGCGAGGTAGAGGGAGCTTGCCCTGATCCCTCCACTACGCGGCCCGACGCGCCAAAGTTCGGCGCGAAAGAAAAAATCGGGCCGCTCCGGTCCCTTCGGCTTCGCTCAGGGCAGGCGGGATGACAGTTTTTCTGTGGGAGGTGCAAAGGACGCTGGAGGAGGTAAAGGAGAGGACGGAGGGCATCCGCGATCAGCGATCGGGAAGCAAGAGATACCGTAATCAGTTCTCAGTTGTCAGTTTTGAGTAAAGAAAGAGAAGGCAGCAAAAACGAGATCACGATATCGGGGCGGAGCGCAGAGAGAAGAGGAGCCCGAGGCCCAGGCACCGCCTACGGCGGGCCTGGGGTAACCGGAAAGGGTAGTACAAGAGGCCCACGAAGGTGAGGCGTAGGGGGTGAGGGGGAGGGGTGGGGGTGGAAGAAAGTTCTGTTGCCAAAAGCGGGTTTTTGGGAGCACAATCTCACCACGTAGACCGGCCATGTCCCCCCGGTGAATGTGAAGCGCGACACGAGCGAGTGCGAGCGGATGCCGCTGAACACAAGTATCCCGGGCCCCCAGAAAAAAGGCGGAAAGGCGCTGCTGTTGGGCGTCGCAGCGGTATTGTTGGCGGGGGTGTGCGCGGTGGGCGTGCGCGCGCAGGACACGCAGGACGCGGCGGCAGCGGCGAGGGCGGAACGGGCGCGGAAGGCGGCGAGTGCGAAGAAGCAGAAGCATGTGTACACCGAAGATGATTTGAAGCGCGCGCAGATCCTGACGCCGGAAGATCAAGCTCGAGTGGCCGCACGGAAAAATAATCCCACGGAGAAAAAAGAGGAGCAGGCGAAGAGCGGCGGCGAGAGCGCGCCGGGAGAGGAGTCGCTTGGCGAAGTGGCGCGGCGCTACCGGAAAGAAAAAGCGGAGCGGGAAGCGGCGCGTTTGATGGAGCAGGGGAGCGGTTCACATTTTCCGATGAAGCTGCCGGAAGCGACGATGGCGGCGCCGAAACCGTTGGTGCAACCGAAGACGGAAACGCGGCCGATGGAAAATCCGCGGAGAGGAGTGGGAGCGGGGCGCGTGTCGCCGTTTGAACCGAGACCGTTGCGAGTGGTGCCGAGAGAAACGGTTGTGCCGAGCGCTCCGAAGATTGCGACTGCGCCGCGAACACCGAAGGTAGAAGCGCCGGTGGTGGGGATGGTGGTGCGTCGAGTGGAGCGGGGCGATTCCTGGTGGAAGTTGGCGGAACTTTATTTGGGGAATGGAGCGCGTTGGAAGGAATTGCGCGAGATGAATCCGGCGGGGAATGGTGGGCGGAATTCGGAGCTGTTGATGCTGGGGAGCACGGTGAAGATGCCGGGAAGCGTTGTGAGACATGAAGCGGCGACGGCGAAGAGTGTGACGGTGAAGAAGGGCGATACGCTGTGGTCGATGGCGCGGGAACATTTGGGGCGCGGGACGGCTTGGAAGTGTCTGGCGGAGGCGAACCCGGAATTGGGGCAGCCGGAGGAGTTGCAGATTGGGGCGTCGGTTCGGTTGCCAGAGGGGAATGCGTGTGGTGGCGGAGTGGCGAAGAGTTGGAAGTGACGTTGGTCCTGCCTGGTAGTTGATAATTCCGAAAATCATATTTGGTTGCGTTGCCATATGACGGTTTGCCGAGTGCGTTAGACCGTAAGCGCAGAGGCCCATCGAAGCTCAGGGCAAACAGGAGTGACTGTGCCTACAGAAGCGAAGGGAAGAGACTGTGTGGTGCTGGATCGTAAGAACCCACCCTTTGCAAAAAGCGCAAAGGATGGGGCACCCTCAAGGTCATTGGGTTGGCGGTGTAACCGGGGAACCCAAGAGAGACCCAAGCCAGAAAGGCGAGACTGTGGAGGGGTGCTTGTCAAGAAGGACGGCGGGGCCGTAGAGTGGGACGACTGACGAGAATTAGTGGATCGGAACTTGGGATGACTGCGAAAAAAAACGGACTAGCGGCTGGACGGCGTAAAACAAAAAATAAAAAACTACGGAAGAGTCCGCAGAAGAAGGCAAAGAATATGGCGCGGGCTGAGGCCGGGGAGTGGTTTGAGAAGTTGGTGGGAGTGATGGCGCGGCTTAGGGCACCGGGCGGGTGTCCATGGGATCGCGAGCAGACGCATGAGACGCTGCGGACTTATTTGGTTGAAGAGGCGTACGAAGTGTTGGATGCGTTGGATGGAATGGACGATGTGAAGTTCGCGGAGGAGTTGGGAGATTTGCTGCTGCAAATTGTGTTTCATGCGGAGATGGCGGAGGAAGAGGGGCGGTTTAACATTGTGGATGTGATCCGGGAGATTTACGAAAAGATGATCCGGCGGCATCCGCACGTGTTTGGAGAAAAGCAGGCGAGGGACGCGGCGGAGGTGTTGCGGAATTGGGAGATCATCAAGAGGGAGGAGCGCGCGGCGAAGGGCGAGGTGGAAGAGGAGAAAACGGAATCGGCGCTGGATGGGGTGCCGCGGAGTTTGCCGGGGTTGCTGGAGGGATACCAGTTGACGCGGAAGGCGGCGCGGATCGGGTTTGATTGGGAGAATGTGGACGGGATTTTCGAGAAGCTGCAGGAAGAAACGGAAGAGTTGCGGCAGGTGCTGGAGAAACGCGGGAGCAAAGAGATTGAGGGAGAAGTGGGAGATATTTTGTTTGCGGCGATGAACCTGGCGCGGTTTTTGAAGATTGATCCGGAAATTGCAATGAAGAAGGCTAGCGGGAAGTTTGCGCGGCGGTTCCGGGAGATGGAACGAGTGGCTCGGGAGGAGGGAAAGACGTTGGGGGAAGTGGAGCGAGGGAGGATGGAGGAATTGTGGGAGGAGGCGAAGGCGAGAGAGTTGAAAGTTGGAGGAGACAGCTAACGATCGGGAAATAATGGGAAGGATATCAGCGATCAGGGAACTCGTGAGGTAATGGAGATAAAGGAGGTAAGGGAAGTGAAGGGGAAAAGATAAAGATAACGCAGAGGCGCAGAGAACGCAGAGATTCGCAGAGAGAAGAGGACCCAGGAGCACAGTCAGGAGTGACTGTGCCACAGCGAAGAGCGTGGGGAGAGGATGAACGTGGGGATTGAGATACGGAAGTGCGAGACGGTGGAGGAATACCGGCGGTGCGTGGAGATTGAGCGCGAGGTGTGGGGCGAGAGCGAATTGGAGACGGAGCCGTATACGACGTTCGTGGTGGCGCGGCAAACGGGCGGACAGGTGCTGGGGGCGTTCGACGGAGAGCGGATGGTGGGATTCGCGATGGCGATGGTGGGATTGCGCGACGGAAAGGCGTACCTGCACTCGCACATGACGGGCGTGGTGGAGTCTTACAGGAACCGCGGCGTGGGGCGGATGCTGAAACTTTATCAGAGGGAAGAGGCGCTGGGGCGAGGGATACGGCGGATTGAGTGGACATTTGATCCGCTGGAGACACGGAACGCGCATTTCAATTTCAACCGGCTGGGGGCATTTTCATGGAAGCTGATTGTGGATTTTTATGGGGTGACGACTAGTCCGCTGCATCGAGGATTGCCGACGGACCGGTTGCTGGTGGAATGGGAATTGGATTCGAAACGCGTGGTGGGGGCGATTGAGAATCTGGTGCGGGATCGGGCGGAGGCGCCGGCGCGGATTTGTTTGCCGGCGGAGTTGGAGGAATGGAAGAAGACGGGGGATGCGCGATTGGGGGAAGTGCAGATGCGGATCCGAGGGGAGTTTTTGGGATGGTTTGCGAAGGGATATGCGGCTACGGGAGTGAAGATTACGGGGGGAGGGGCGGAGTATGGGTTGGCGCCTTGGAGTGATTTTTGAGGAGAGATATCAGAAATCAGATATCAGCGATCAGGAGGCAAGTGAGGTATAGGAGGTAAAGGAGAAAAGATAAAGATAACGCAGAGGCTCAGAGTAGCGCAGAGGAAGAAGTGTAAGAGTGCAAGAGTGAAAGTGGGGGTTGGGTGGCGGGATCCCTCCACTACGCGGCCCGTCGCGCCAAACGGCGGCGCGGAGGAGAAAATCGGGCCGCTCCGGTCGGGATGACATTTGCGGGAGGCGGAGAGAAGAAGTGAAAGAGTAAAAGAGTGTAAGAGTTTACAGAAAGTGTATGGATAATGCGGCGGCGCAGAGTATGCAGAGAAAGAAAGAGGGACGGTAACATAGAGTTCACAGAGGGAAAACCACAGAGGGCAGAGAGAAGAGAACCCACGAGCACAGTCAGGAGTGGCTGTGGCACAGGGAAGAAAAACCCAAGACCCAGGTAAAAAATCGAACTTGGGGCACCCAGCACTTCGGTCCCTTCGGCTCCGCTCAGGGCAGGCGGGATGACAATTGTGAGAGGGCTGCGACCAGCGCAAGGGATTTGTTCGGGTAACATTGGCGGACCGCCTCAGAAGGCGGCCCCTACAGAGTCAAGAGGGTTGAGGAGAAAGAGAGGCAGTTAGCGGAATGCGAGTGCGGGGAGTTACGCTTCGAGAAATTGGGATGACGCTGGTGGCGCCGTTTGAGACTAGCATGGACCGCGTTTGGGAGCGGCGGATTATTCTGGTGGAAGCGGATGTGGATGGGGTGATTGGGTGGGGAGAATGCACGGCGGGGGAGAATCCGTATTATTCGCCGGAGGATACGGAGACGGCCTGGCACATCTTGAAAAATTATTTGTGGCCGCTAATGAAGGGGAAAGAATTTGGCGCGGCGACGGAGGTTTGGGGATTGCTCGAGGAGGTGCGCGGGCACTCAATGGCGAAGGCGGCGTTGGAGACGGCGATTTGGGATGCGGAGGCGAAACAGAAGAATGTGTCCTTGTGGAAGCTGATTGGAGGAGTGCGGGAGGAAATTCCTTGCGGGGTATCCATCGGAGTAAAAGAGACGCTGGAGGAGTTGGTGGCGGCAGTGAAGACGGAATTGGCAGCGGGATACCAGCGGATCAAGATCAAGATTAAGCCGGGGAAGGATTTGGAACCGGTGCGGCGGCTGAGGCAGGAGTTTCCGCGGATCAAGTTAATGGTGGATGCGAATTCGGCTTACCGGAAAGAAGATTGGCCGTTGCTGAAAGAGCTGGATGGATTTTATTTGATGATGATCGAGCAGCCGCTGGGTTGGGACGATTTGTACGGGCACGTGGAAGTGCAGAAGGGATTGAAGACGCCGATTTGTTTGGATGAGTGCATTCACACGTACGAGCAGGCGGAGGCGGCGATTGCTTTGGGCGCTTGCAAGATTATCAATATTAAATTGGGGCGCGTGGGAGGATTTCACGAGGCGCGGCGGATTCATGATTTGTGCGCGGCCAAGGGCGTGCCGGTGTGGTGCGGGGGGATGCTGGAATCGGGGATTGGGCGGGCGCACAACATTGCGATGTCAACTTTGGAGAATTTTTCGCTGCCGGGGGATGTGACGGCTAGCAAGCGGTACTGGAAGGAAGATGTGATTGAGCCGGAGGTTACGGTGACGGCGGAGGGGACGATTCGGGTGCCAGGTGGGGCGGGGATTGGGTATGCGGTGAAGAGGGAGAGGATTGAGGAGATTACGGTGAGGAAGGAACGATTGGGGTGAGGAAGTATTAAGTTGTAAGTTGTCAGTGGGCAGTAAAGATAAGAGGTTGAAGAGTTGAAAGTTGAAGGAGAATGCAGAGAGGGGAAGGAAAAAAGATTACGCAGAGTTCGCTGAGGATAGAGAGTTCACAGAGAAGAGACATTGTGGCGTTGGATCGTAAGAGCCCACCCTTCCCGCCAGAGGCGGGCGAAGGATGGGGCACCCTCAAGGTCATTTGATTGGCGGCGTAACCTGGGGAACCCAAGAAACCCAAGCAAGACCCAGGCACAGAGTCCGTGCCTGGGACGACCAGGGGCTGAGAGCGAAGAGGGATTCCTCACTCCGAAGACTCCGTTCGGAATGACGGTGTTGGGGATGGTTGCAGGCCATAATGGCGGTTGGTGGTGGGAAACAATGGTGATGGAGAACACTGCTGCGTTTGGCTTATGCGAGGGATAATTTGTTGTTATGACACACACATTGGAAGAACTGATTCCGGATTACATCCAGGGGCTGCCGGCTTATGTGCCGGGGAGGCCGGTGGAAGAAGTCGAGCAGGAACTGAAGATCCACGCGGTGAAGCTGGCTTCGAACGAGAACCCGCTGGGACCTTCGCCAAAAGCGATGGCGGCGGCGCGAGCGGCGCTGGGTGAGGCGAACTGGTATCCGGACGGCGGAAGCAAGCGGCTGCGCGAGGTGCTGGCGCGGCGGTACGGCGTACGGCCGGAAGAAGTGTTTGTGGGGCTGGGGTCGAGCGAGATTATTGATTTGGCGTCGCGAGTGTTGCTGCGTCCGGGGCTGACAGGGATTACGAGCGAGGGAACGTTTGCGTTGTTTGCAATTGCGATACGGGCGAGCGGCGGAAAACTTGTGCAGACGCCGATGCGAAACTATACGTTTGATCTGGACGCGATGGCGGCGGCGGTGACTCCGGAAACGCGGATCATTTATATCGCAAATCCGAACAATCCAACGGGGACGGCGTTTGGAGCGGCGAAGTTTTCCGCATTCCTGAAGAAAGTGCCAGGGGACGTGCTGGTGGTGCTGGATGAGGCGTACACGGAATACGCGGAGCGGCAGGACTTGCCGAAGGCGATGGAGATTTTCAAGGAGTACAACAACCTGCTGACGCTGAAGACTTTTTCGAAGGTGTATGGGCTGGCGGGGTTGCGCATTGGCTATGGGATTGGGCACCCGACGCTGGTGGCGGAGATGAACAAGTTGCGCACGCCGTTCAACGTGACGAGCGTGGGGCAAGCCGCGGCGCTGGCGGCATTGGATGATGCGGAACATGTGCGGCGGTCGGTGACGATGAACCGGGTGGAACGGGCGCGGTTGCTGGAAGAGTTGACGAAGAGCGGGCTGCGGCCGGTGGCGAGCGAGACGAATTTTGTGTTTGTGCCGATGGCCGGGATGGACGCAAGGGCACTGTGCGAGGAATTGTTGAAAGAAGGCGTGATCGTGCGGCCGCTGGGGTGGATGGGATTCCCGGATGCGATCCGGATTTCGGTGGGGAATCCGGAAGAGAATCATGAATTGCTGGCGGCGGTGGCGAAAGTGATGGCGCGGCGAAGGGCGACGCCGGTGGCGTAAGATGAATTCCTCAGTGGATGGTGGAGAGTGTGGCAGTTGAGATCCTTCGGAGCGCAGACCGCGCGCTCCTGAGGATGACAGCGGGTTGTGGTGTTTGCGGAGTAGATAAAACCAAATCCAATTCGTAACCCGAATCGCAGCTTGGGACATCCAAGAAAACATGAAAATTCATTTGCCGGATGGGATGAAGGGCGCGAGCGATGCGATTGCGGAGATTCTGCGCGCCACGAAGACGATCGCGGTGGTAGGGCTGTCGGGTAACCCTGCGAGACCCAGCCATGAAGTGGCGAAATATCTGCAGCGCGTGGGGTATCGAATTATTCCGGTGAATCCGCGAGAGACGGAAGTGCTGGGGGAGAAGGCGTACGCGCGGCTGGAGGACGTGCCGGAGAAGGTGGACATCGTGGATATTTTCCGGCGGAAGGAGGAAGTGGCGGGAGTGGTGGAGAGCGCGATGGGGATTGGGGCGAAGGTGGTGTGGATGCAGTTGGGGGTGGAGGATGGGGAGGCGGCGGAGAAGGCGCGAGGGCGAGGATTGATTGTGATTGAGGATGCGTGCCTTTTGGTGGAGGACAGGAGAAGAAGAGGAGGTACAAAAGTGTAAGAGTTTAAGAGTGGAAGATTTGGGAGAGGATTCTGTAGATGGCGCGCCTTGGGTCGCGCCGGTTTTGTTTTTAGTGGGTAGTTTTAAGTTTTCAGTGAAGGGTTATCAGCGATCAGATATCAGCGATCAGGAAGCAAGAGCTCGAAAAGGGTAACTCGAAAAACAAAATTCGAAGAAGGCAAAGGGGCAAGGGGCATTGGTTGTGTCACGATCCCTCCACTGCGCGGCCCGACGCGCCATAAGGCGGCGCGAAAGAGAAAATCGGGCCGCTCCGGTCGGGATGACAATTGCGAGAGTCAAAGAGAAGAAGTGAAAGAGTATAAGAGTGTAAGAGTTTGAAGAAAGTGTATAGATAACGTGGAGGCGCAGAGTACGCAGAGGAGCGCAGAGGGAGAACGAGAACCTCAAGAACGGAGAGAAAAAGAAAGCGAGGAGTGGGAGATTTGGGACGTTATATCGTAAGAACCCACCCTTCCCGCCAGAGGCGGGCGAAGGATGGGGCACCCTCAAGTTCTAGTGTGCGTGGCGTAACAGAAGTCGCAAAGAGAAGGAGAGACCCAAGACCCAGGCACCCGCCTACGGCGGGCTTGGGGCAGCCTTTGTTGGTTGGAGAAAGAGGTGAGAATTTTAGCTGGGATGGTTGTGCGGCTTCGCGATTGGGTGGGAGATGGGGTGGGGTTGTAAAAGCGGCGGCTAGCCGGCGCACTGCAAAGGGGTCAGGTGGAGATGATGTTGTTGCGGATGGCGTAGAGGACGAGTTCGGGGAGGGAGTGGAGATCGAGCTTGAGCATGATGTTGGCGCGATGAGCTTCGGCGGTGTTGACGCTGATGCCGAGGATGGAGGCGATTTCCTTGTTGCTTTTGCCTTCGGCGAGGAGCTGGAGGATTTCGCGTTCGCGCGGGGTAAGACGGGAACGGTAGGATTTGGCAGGGTCGTCGCCAGAATCTACGGCAGGGGAGACGCGAAGGGAGAAGTAAGGCTTGTGCTGGCGGAGGGCGTCGACGGCGGCGAGGAGAACACGGTCGGCGTCGTCTTTGAGGATATAGCCGCGGGCGCCGGCTTCGATGACCTGACGAACGAGTTCATCGGATTCGTGCATGGTTAGAATCAAGATTTGCGTGTGAGGGGAAGCCTTACGAATGCGGCGGGCGGCGTCCACACCGTTGAGAAGAGGCATGCCGATATCGAGGACGGCGACATCGGGTTTGAGTTTGGTGGCTTTTTCGATGGCGTCACGGCCATCCACGGCTTCGGCGCAGACCTGCCAGCCCTCGCGGGATTCAAGGAGGGTGCGCAGGCCGGCGCGGACAACCGCGTGATCATCCGCGATCAGAATGCGAAGGGGGGCCATCGAGAGCCTCCTTGGGAAGCACCTGGGGTGTGGAGATAGTAGCGCGAACGGTGGTGCCAGAGGGACTGGAATCGATGTCGAGGCGGCCGCCGAGCTGAGCGATGCGTTCGCGCATGCCGGGAATGCCGACACCGAAATGAGCGACGTTGGACTGGGTCTGGCCATCGGCGGGGAGTTTCATACCGCGGCCGAAATCGGTGATCTCGAGAACAACGGAAGAAGGAGTTTCGAGGAGGCGGATACAGGCGGAAGCGCTGCCGGAATGGCGCTGAATATTGGCAAGACTTTCCTGAAGGACGCGGAAGAGGGCGATTTCGACGAACTGGGGCAGGCGGCTGAAATGCTGGGGAAGGACGAGTTGGGTTTCGATACCGCTGCGGTCGCTAAATCCGTGGACGTATTCCTTGAGAGCGGAGACGAGGCCGAGTTCATCGAGCAAGGGCGGATGAAGGAGATAAGAGAGGGTGCGGATTTCGCGGGACATCTGCTGGAGCAGGGTGCGAGCCTTTTCGAGGGAGTGCTCCGCCGGTTCGCTGAGGGGAGGGGAAGATTGGCGGACCTGAGCGAGGCTTAAGTTGACAGCAAGAACGGTTTGCGCGAGGCCATCGTGGAGTTCGCGGCCAATGCGGCGGCGCTCTTCGTCCTGGAGATTGAGGAGCTGGGTGGAGAGTTGACGGATGGCGCGCTCGGCGTTCTTCATTTCGGTGATATCGGTAAAGGTAGAAATAACGCGGAGGAGAGAGCCGTCTGGATTGAACTGAGGGATGGCGTTGCCAAAAATCCAGAGGATCTCCGGATCGCCGGGGCGACGCCAACCCATGGTGCCGTTGCGGATGGGAAGTTTGGTACGAAGGACGGTAGCCACTGGGCGGTCCGCGAAGGATAGATCGTGGCCTTGCTCATCAACGGGGATGAGGCCCGACGAGGCGACATCGCCATCAAACTCCGCAAAATCAGAAATTCCAAGCATGTTGAGGGTGGCCTGATTGGCGAACTCGATTTTGCCGTCAGGGCCGTTGAGGACAACGCCGACGTGGAGGTCGCGGACAAGGGTGCGGAAGCGCTCTTCGCTTTCCCGGAGGGCATTGAGAGCTTTGCGCTGTTCGGTGATGTTGGTGAGAGAGGCGAGGATACGAGTGAGATTGCCGACAGCATCAAATTCAGGAATGGCGTCGAGGAGGGTCCAGAGAATTTCATCCCCGTGAGGAAGGCGCCAGGCAAGGACACGGTTGCGAACCGGTTGTCCGGTAGCAATGACAGACGCGGTGGGACGGGCGGAATCGGGGAGGTAGGTACCGTCTTCGAGGAGAGGCTGAAGACCAAGTTCCCGAGTGGTTTTGCCGGTAATCTCCCCGGTACCGAGTCCGAACATGTCCAGGGCGGCTTGATTGGCGAATTGCATGCGGGCCCGGGGATCAAAAGAGACCATGCCGACATGAAGGTGCTCGACGAGAGAGCGGAAGCGCTCTTCGTTGGAGCGGAGCAGTTCTTCCGCGGCCTTGCGCTCGGTGATGTCGCGAACGACGATCAAGGAACAAGGTTTGCCGTCGAGATCGAACAAAGCGCCGGACATGTGGCCGATGCGGATAAGGCCTGATTTCGTGCGAAAACGAAACTCGCATTCCTGAAGTTCGCCCGTGCGCACAAATTCCGCAAAAATTTCAGCGCGGCGCGCCGGGTTTTCCCATAGGCGCAAATCGGTGGGAGTTTTCTGTAAGACTTCCTCGCGGGAGTAGCCCGTAAGGCGCGTGAAGCCATCGTTGACGTCAATATAGTGGCCGTCGGGGAAAAAGTTGATGGACATGGAATCGGGGCTGGAGCGAAAAGCGGAAGAGAACATGCGCTCGGAGTGACGCAAGGCCTTTTCAACAACGAGCAGATGCTCCGCAATCAGACGCTGCTTGCGGTTGGTAAGGAGGAGGCGTACGGAGGAACAAAGGACAGAGGAGGTGATGGCGAGCGCCGCGAGGGACAGTTGTTCCCGTGCAATGGCGCCCCCCATGAAGATGACGAGGAGGGGGATGACCGTAGGGAGAATCTGATTGGCGACGAGATTGCCGAGGGGAGTGGGAGAGGGGACGGGAGCGGGATCGGGCTGTTTCCAGGAAGTGGCGAAAAGGATGACGAGAAAGTGAGGCAGCATCCATAGGAGATCACCCCAACTGGCAGCGCCAGCGGAAGTGTCCACGGTCAGGAAGTAGGTGGCATCTGAGAGTACGAAAGTGAGAAAGACGAAACCCAATATCAGGCAAAAATGGCGAAGCCAGGGGGAGCGAGAAGTCCGGGAGCGGAATAAGAAAGCGAGAGAGAGAATGAGATCCCGGACAATGTAGAGAACGAGGATTTGCCGGAGAAGAGCAGGGGGATTGGCATGCCAGCGAAGGGGAGAGTAGAAGAAGTAGAGATAGAAGGTGGCGGCAACGATGCCGACCTGGATGAAATCGAGAGTGCGGAGGGAATCGAAACCGGTGGAGTCCTCGTGGGAACGCGGAATGAACAACATGAAAACAGGCGCGGGCCAGATGAAGAACAAGAGATCGGAGGGATAGGGACTGAAGGCGGCGCCAGGGACAAAACTCTGGTAGTAGGCGCTGATGGCCTGAGCCAATGCTTCGAGAGAGAAGGCGATGGCTAGCAGAAACCATGCCTGGCGAGCGTAAGCGGAAGAGCGGCGGGCGATGTAGAAGGAGGAAGCGGCAGCCAGGAGGCCCATGGCAATGTTTAGAGAATTGGAGAAAAGGACACGGGTGGCGGGGGAGTGAAGCAATTCGAGGTCGAGGACGAGAAGGAGGGCCAGGAGAAGAGCGGCCGCGACGGCAATCCGAGGAGACTTGCTGGAAGGGAGCAAGGTGACCTCACGAGCAACCAATCGGACAAGCCTGGTGGAGCGAGAAACGGGAAGAGTGTACACCATTACGTGGTTCTGGGGCGGGAAGGGCGGGCCGGTGAGTTTTTGAGTGATAAGTGGTTAGTTTTAAGTAATGTTGAGGAAGGTGTATTGCCACGATCCCTGCACTCCGGCCCGCAAACGGCGCGGGCCTCCGGTCGGGATGACAAAGAAGAAAGTGCTTAGACAGAGACTACAAAGAGGGCAGGGTTGGCGAGGGAGAGCAGAGAATTACAAGAGCCAAGAGGGACGGTAACACAGAGTTCACAGAGATAGGAACACAGAGGGCACAGAGGTAAGAGAGGAGGAACCCAAGACCCAGGCACAAAATCGGTACCTGGGGCACCCGGTTACAAGAAGCAAAAGGGAAGAGTGGGGCCAAAAAAAAAGGGCGGAGCGCAGGGCGCTCCGCCTGGAGATGAGGGATCAGATTAAAGGGGTTGAACGTTGGAGGCTTGCAGACCCTTGGGCCCACGTACGACCTCGAATTCAACGGCCTGGCCCTCGTTGAGAGAGCGGTAGCCATCGGCCTGAATCGCGGAGAAATGGACGAAAACGTCCTCCCCGGTCTGGCGCTGGATGAATCCGAAGCCCTTGCTCGCGTTAAACCACTTTACAGTTCCTTGTTCCTTACTCAATGCAGTTTCTCTTTTCAAATAAGCTATCTGATGCATCTCTCTCCAGGACCCTTACGGATACCGGGCGTCTTCCGTCGTCTCCTCACCGCGGTTAAGCGGGCGGAAAACAAAAAAAGGCCGCAAGTTGTAGCCTGCGACCCTTCAAAAACAAAAGGCGAAACAAGAGCAACAAACGCAAGTAAAGGATAACACAGGTGAGGGGGGAAATCCAGAGGTATGTTGGGAATTGTGGCAGAGTCACTCCTGACTGAGCTTCTGGGTTTCTCTTGCCGTTGTAGGGCCCGCCTTCTGCTTGCCCGCCGCAGGAGGGAGGCGGGCCGCGACCTACACTACACCCTAGGACGCGCTTTGATTACTTACCGCCCGCCGCCGCAGTTATTGCGCTTCAACCAGTGCCATGCCAGTCGTGCTTGCAGAAGCGGCACTGCTTCGCTTTCGGTGTCTTGGCTACTTCTCCGCATCGCGGGCACCGATTCACGTAAATCTCATTCGAGTGCGCGGCCATAATTCTTTCGGCTGTCCGAAGCATAAAGTTGTTCGCCCCATCTTTGGTCAACTCAAGAACCGCAGGATCATCACTCAAGAGCTTTCGCATCTGCAGATGCCTTCTCGTTTCTTGTTGCGCGGCCAAATCTGAGCGGCCGTAGGTGGCCTTCTCCGTCCCAAAGAGATGCCGGCTCGCGAGCTTCTCTTGATGGGTCATAAATTGCCCATAGTACCGAATTACGTAAGAAGCGAGATGCGGGTCCATTGTCTGCTCATCAGTCTCTCTATTTAAGGCCTGGCATTATGCCATCCCCAGCGCCGCAATCACCGCGTCCGTAAATTCCTTTGTTCCCGCCGTCCCACCCACATCCTTCGTAAGGTGCCTGCCTTCTTTGTAGACTTTCACCAGCCCCGCCTCAATCCGCTCCGCCGTCGGCTTCTCACCCAGATGCTCCAGCATCAGGATCGAGCTCATCAGCAACGCCGTAGGATTCGCCAAGCCCTTCCCCGCAATGTCCGGCGCCGTGCCATGCACCGCCTCAAAAATCGCGCCCTCATCGCCGATGTTCCCGCTGGGCACCACGCCCAATCCGCCCACCAACCCCGCCGCCAGGTCGCTCATCACGTCGCCATACAAATTCGGCAGGAGCAAAATATCAAACTGGCCCGGATTCATCACGATCTGCATGCACGCATTGTCCACAATCAATTCCTTGTACTCGATATCCTTGTACTGCTCCGCCACCGCGCGCACCGACCGCAAAAACAGCCCGTCGCCCAGTTTCATGATGTTGGCTTTGTGAATCGCGTGAATCTTCTTCCGGCGATGCTTTCGCGCATATTCAAAGGCAAACCGCGCAATCCGCGTCGAAGCTTTCTCCGTGATGATCTTCAAGCTCTCCACCACGCCCGGCACCACTTCGTGCTCCAAGCCGGAATACAAATCCTCGGTGTTTTCCCGCACGATCACCACGTCCACGCCATCAAAGTGGGATTTCACCCCCGGCAGGTTCTTCACGGGCCGCAGATTGGCGTACAAATCCAGGCTTTTCCGCAACGCCACGTTCACGCTTCGCGCGCCCCCGGCAATCGCCGTGGCCATCGGGCCTTTCAGCGCCACGTGATTCCGCCGCACAGACTCGATTGCCGCCTTGTTCAACACTTCCGCGCCGGTCGTACCCTTGTCCGTATTCTCCGCGCGCGCTCCCAACTCTTCCCACTCAATCTGCACGCCCGAAGCGTCCAGAATCCGTCGCACAGCCGCCGAAACTTCCGGCCCAATCCCTTCTCCAGGCAACAACGTAACCTTATGTTTCATGATGCATCTATTTTACTGTAGCTCAGGGCGAGTCTGCGAGTTCTGCGGCAGTTTCCAGGGTTCGCCTGGGAATCCTGATATCTGGCCGATGATCTCTGATATCAGTCAACCGAGCAGGGAATTGCGCCACGCGCACACCCACTTTGCTCCAGCGCGCGCTATGCTATACTGATGTCGTACAGTTCCTCGCGGAGGATTTCGCGAGCGGAGGCCAAGAGAGATTATGATCAACCTGACGCCCGTTGCCGCCAGCAAGGTCAAGGAAATCATGAGCATGCAGAACCCCGTGCCCACGGCTCTTCGTGTGGCCGTGGTCGGTGGAGGCTGCTCTGGTTTCCAGTACCACATGGCGTTTGAGAATCAGACCAACGAGACTGACGAAGTCATCGATTTCGACGGACTCAAAGTTGCCGTGGACCAGATGAGCTCCATGTACCTGGACGGCGTCGAGATTGATTACATCGAAACGCTCGAGGGCGCCGGATTCAAGTTCAACAACCCCAACGTCAAGAGCACGTGCGGCTGCGGCAGCTCCTTCAGCGTCTAATCCTATTCGTAGGGGTCCAGCACTGCTGGACCCCATGTCCGCAACACTACAAATCTAGCGTCTTTTCCCCAGCTCTTGCTTCATCTCAGCAGTCTTTTTTCTCACGACCTCCCTTGTCCACCATTTGATCGTCATTTGAAGTGTTATGATAGTCTCCGTGCCCATCCGGATACCGAAAGAGGTCTGTTCCCACGGACTGCATTCTCGCTTTTTACTGTTCTTCGCAGTCATCTTTTCGGTTGTGCTTGTTTTCCTCGTCGGGTGGGTTTTGACCTATCCGTCCGAGAGCGATCCCAAGAACATCAGGTACGTTTGCTGGAAAGCGGGCTTTCACGCGATGGACCCGGATATCGCTCTTGGAACTATGATCGGTGATGCCGACCGCGAAAGAATTGTCATCGGAAGAACGAAAGAAGAACTGAGGTCTAAGTTCGGCTATCTTTTACCACCAGCAGGGGCCCCACCCTACCTCCGGGGCTGTTATAACGACTCCTCCTGGCGGGGCAAGGATGTACTCTTCATTCGGAGCAGTCCGTGGATGGTTGTTTTTGCTGAGAACAAGGCAACAGATCTCATCTTGATAAAGGGTTGCTAACACGTAGGGGTTCAGCACCCCATGTCCTCAAGCTCTCCAGTCTAGCCTCTCCTAACCAGCTCCTGCCTAACCGCAGGAGCTTTTTTCTGTTCCGATAATCCGCCATCCGGTATACCCTAGCGCCTCCCTCCCGGCATCCAACCCGGGTCAGTATTCCGTCCCATGGAGGAACGCAATGGGTTCAAAGCAAGTGGTTCTAATCACTGGTGCAAGCACCGGCTTTGGCAGGTTGATGTCAGAGACTCTGGCACGCCACGGCCACACGATCTTCGCCACCATGCGCGATCCCGGTGGACGAAACGCCGCAAACTCCGCGGAAATTCGCGCCCTGGCCAGAAGGGAATCGCTCCCCCTGCATGTCCTGGAGCTGGATGTCACCGATGACGCCTCCGTGGAGCGAGCCGTGCGCGCTGCCATCGAGTTAGCCGGCCGCATTGATGTGGCCATCAACAACGCAGGCTATGGCCTTGTCGGCTTGACGGAAGCCGTCACCCTCGAACAAGCCGAGCGGATCATGGACACAAATTTCTTCGGCTCTGTTCGCGTGAATCGTGCCGTGCTCCCCCATATGCGACGCCTGCGCAGCGGATTGCTCATGCACATCAGCAGTGGCGCGGGCCGTGTGGTTGTCCCCACCTTCGGCTTCTACTGTGCCAGCAAATTCGCCCTGGAAGCCCTGGCAGAAAGCTACCACTACGAATTGGCATCCCAGGGAATTGAATCCGTGATTGTTGAGCCGGGTGCCTATCAAACGCCCGTTTTCGGCAACATCGTGATGGCCGCAGACCAGGCCCGCACGGAAACGTACGGTGTTGCCAATCAGATCGGACCCAAGATCGCTGCCGCGCTTACGGCCGCGGCCGGAAATCCCCAGGAACTAGCCGATGCTGTGTTGCAAATTGTGGAAACTCCCATCGGACAAAAGAAGTTGCGCTATCGCGTCAGTGCCGCAAGTCTCGGCGTCGATGAAATCAACGCCCTCTCCGAAAGTGTACAGACCCGCATGTTAGAAGGGTTTGGACTGTCCGCCGATACGGCCTTCGTCCAGAGCAGCGCGGCAGGCGCATCCTGATCCCCGGCAACGAGCCGAGTGTGACGCGGCACTCTTTTGTTTTGCCGCGGCCCTCCCTCCTTGTACAATGCTGGGTATCCCGATGACCATGAATGGAAGCGCTCGCCAGCATCCGCTGCTGGCTATTTCTCGACCAAACGACAAGCATAGAATCATCGAACACTATGACCTCGTCAGCCCATACTATCGCGCCCTCTGGGGAGAGCACCTGCATCATGGCTACTGGATTCGTGGCGATGAATCGAAGGAACAAGCACAACTTCAACTGATCGAGCATCTCGCCCAGCTGGCCGGCGTAAAATCCGGCTCGGAAATTCTCGACATCGGCTGCGGTTTTGGCGCCAGCAGTCTCTACCTGGCGCGGAACTTCAACGCCTCGGTCACCGGCATAAATACTTCTTCCGTGCAGATCCAAATGGCCGTCCAGTCCGCTGTAAACAAGAAGCTCGATGCCAAGTTCATCCTGATGGACGCCCAGGCAATGAGCTTCCAGAAACAATTCGACCTTCTCTGGTCCGTCGAATCCATCTCTCACTATGAGAACCGCGAAGAGTTCTTTGCCACCGCCGCGAGACTCCTGAAACCCGGTGGTCTCTTCGCTCTCACAGACTGGTTCAAAAAAGACCATCTCACCCAAGAAGAAACCTCGAAATTCATTACCCCCATCGAGGAAGGCATGATGGTGGAACTTCAGGTCATGGACGAATACGAGCGCTTCCTCACTTCGCACGGCCTGCAAATCATTCACCGCGAAGTGCTGAATCAGAATTGCGCCAAAACCTGGGATCTCGGCCTGGACATCATTCGCGACAAAGCATTCTGGGAGCTCGCCGCAAAGCATGGCAGCCAGTTCATCACGTACCTGAAAGCCTTCCGCGCCATGCGCGCCGGCTTTTCTTCCGGCAACTTCGTCTATGGTCTCCTGATTGCCCGTGCCGCCTCCGATTTATCCCCGGCCCCAACTACTTGATCTGCGCGCGGCAATTCGCATCTAACCCCATGTGCCGCTGCTCTTTGTGCGAGAATGAAGCCTGGAAGGAGCGTCACCGTGATCCAAACCTCCCTTCAAATCAATGGCCGTAAGTATCAAGTTACAGCCGACCCGCAGACCTCCCTCCTGTCGATCCTCAGGGAATTTCTCGATCTAACCGGAAGCAAATATGGCTGCGGAGAAGGCCAATGCGGCGCCTGCACCGTGTTGATTGACGGCAAGGCCCGCCGTTCCTGCTTGCTGCCGCTGTCCGCAGCTGAAGGCAAGCAAATTACTACCATCGAGGGCCTCGCCAAAGGCGAACAGCTCCACCCCGTGCAACAAGCCTTTCTCGATGAAGGCGCAATGCAGTGCGCCTACTGCACCTCGGGAATGATCATGTCAGCGGTATCCCTGCTGAATGGCAATCGCAATCCATCCGACGCAGACATTCTCGCAGCCATGCAGGGAAATATCTGCCGCTGCGGCACGTATCCTCGGATTATCACGGCCATTCACAAAGCCGCCGGCGTTCTGCAAGGGAGGCAGTCATGACTCCCAAACGTGAAGCTTCTTTCACCATCGAGCCGGAGCGCTACGAGTTCACGGCTCCCGCCACTTATATTTTTCAGAGCGGCCGCCGTGATTTCTTCAAAATTCTTGGCGCTGGACTCTTCATTGCCTGCGCCCTTCCGAAGGCCGAAGCATTTCAGGACTCGGGCCGATGGCATAACCCGGAAGATTCGCTGCCACAGGAAATCAGCGCCTGGCTGCACATCGGGGAAGACGGCACAATCACCGCGTTCACGGGCAAAGTGGAAGTAGGCCAGAACATCCGCACCTCGCTAACGCAAGCCGTTGCCGAGGAACTGAAGGCTACGCCCGAATCGATTCGCATGGTGATGGGCGACACACAAATGGTGCCTTTTGATATGGGCACCTTCGGGAGTCGCACCACACCCACCATGAATCTGCGACTCCGCCGCGTTTCCGCCGCCGCGCGCGACGTCCTGCTCGCCATGGCCGCCAAACAATGGCACGTTCCACCATCGCAACTGAAGGCCGAAGCCGGCAAAATCGTTGACACCCAGTCGAATCGTTCGCTCTCGTACGCCCAACTCGTCAAAGGACAGCAGATTGCCCAAGTCATTCCCGCCGAAGATCCCTTGATCCCGCCGCGCGAATGGACCGTCGCCGGGCAATCGTTGGCCAAAGTGGACGGCCGCGATTTCGTGACCGGCAAGCACCGCTATCCCTCCGACCAAAAACTTCCCGACATGTTCTACGGCAAAGTGGTGCGCCCCTCCGCCTTCAACGCCACGCTGGCGTCGGTGGACACGAAGGAAGCGGAGAAACTCCCCGGAGTCATCGTTGTACATGACGCCAATTTCGTCGGTGTGGCCGCACCAGACTCCGCCACTGCTGCCAAAGCGGCGTCCCTGGTGCGCGCGGAATGGAAGGCCGAGCCGCAGCCTTCGAGCAAAGAACTCTTCGATTATCTGAAGAAAAAGGCATCGCCCGGCCAGGAACGCAATGACAATTCCCGCTTCGAGACCGGCAATCTGGCAGCGGCCTTGGCTTCCTCGACCCATCAATTGCAGCAAACTTACAACATCAATTACATCGCTCACGCGCCGCTCGAACCTCGCGCGGCCCTCGCTCACTGGAGCGGAGACCAATTGACGGTGTGGACCGGCACGCAGCGGCCCTTCGGCGTCCGCAGCGAACTCGCAGAGGCTTTCCATCTGCCCGAAGAAAAGATTCACGTGCTGATGCCGGATGCCGGAGCCGGCTACGGCGGCAAGCACAGCGGCGAATGCGCCGTGGAAGCCGCGCGCCTGGCACGCGCCGTCAAACACCCCGTCAAGCTGGTCTGGACTCGCGAAGAAGAGTTCACCTGGGCCTATTTCCGCCCGGCAGGAGTGATTGACGTTCGCAGCGCCGTTTCCGACGATGGCAAAATCACCGCCTGGGAGTTCCACAACTACAATTCCGGCTCCGCAGGCATTCGCACTTATTACGATGTCCCCAACCAGCGTATCGAGTTTCACGAAGTGGACTCCCCGCTGCGGCAAGGCTCCTACCGGGCACTCGCCGCTTCCGCCAACCATTTCGCGCGCGAAGTCCACATGGATGAAATCGCCCACTCGCTAAAAATGGATCCGCTGGAGTTCCGCCTGAAGAATCTGAAAGAAGAGCGCCTGCGCGCGGTGTTTGAAGAGGGCGCAAAAAAGTTTGCCTGGACCGGCACGAAGCCAGCCAACCACGGCTTTGGCATGGGCGGCGGCTACGAAAAGCTGGGCTACGTCGCAACGTTCGTCGAGCTCGCCGTCGACCGGAGCGCGGGCGAGGTTCATCTCGTGCGCATCCTTACGGCTTTCGACTGCGGCGCCGTCGTCAATCCAGACGGCCTGCGCAATCAGCTCATCGGCGCCAATATCATGGGCATTGGCGGCGCGCTGTTTGAGGCCATTGAATTTGAAAATGGCCGCATCCTGAATCCGCTGTTCTCAAAGTACCGCGTGCCTCGATTCCGCGATGTGCCTTCCATCGAAGCGCTCCTCATCGACCGCAAAGATCAGCCATCCGTGGGTGCCGGAGAAGCGCCCATCATCGGCCTGGCACCCGCCATTAGCAACGCCGTCTTCGACGCAACGGGCATACGCCTACGCTCCATGCCCATGGGGCCACTTCTGGTTCCTCACGGTTTGCGTTTCTCCTGAACCGGACCTCGCAGGTCTGCTGCTCATATCCGGCACATAAACTTCAACAAGTTTTGAAGCACGATAGCCGCCGGAATTGCTATCATCTCCTACCCGTTTGGCCGTGCCAGCAGGACGGCCGAAGCTGGCTTTCGGAGGATGACAATCATGTTCGGAAAACGTGCAGGATTAGTCGCAGGGGCAGTGGCATTGTGCGCGTATCTTCTCTACGCAAAGCCCGTCCTCGCACAGGACACCGGCGGCGCTCTGGCGGACGAGCTCAAAAAAGAGTACAAGGTCACCAAACTCGGCGCAGACACCAGCGGCCTCACGATTCTGGAGCCCGGCACTGTCCTGGTCATCCAGAAAGGCGGAATCCTTGGCGTCCCTCCCGCCAATCTCACCATGGGTCTCGCCACGTATAAGGATGGTGAGTTACATCCCCCGTCCGCTGGCCAAGCCATGTTCCTCGGGAATATGACGCGCCACCTCACCAAGGACGAAAAAGTTTACGTCATCAAGCTTGACGTTGCTCCGAAGAAGGACCGCGTCACCTTCACCATCCTTGAGTGCGATACCTGTAACGGCGCGCAGCAACCTGCCTCCTACAAAGCTCAAGTGGCTTTTCAGTTTCCGAAAGATTATCTGAACTCCGCTGCCCCCGACCAGGTCAAGGACGTCATCAGCCAGGTTTTGGCGCCGGAAGCTGCCTCGCAAGACCAGCAATCGCAACAGCAGGCCCCGCCCGCTGCGGCACAGCAGGCTCCCGCAGCCGCCGCACCCGCCACGCAAACGATTCAAACCGGCCAGACCCCGGAAGAGGTCGAAGCCATCCTCGGCGCGCCGGAAAAGAAAGTAAACCTTGGCAACAAACAGATCTACGTCTACAAAGATCTGAAAATCACTTTCGTCAACGGCAAAGTTGCAGACGTCCAATAAAACGTGGGCAGTTCGTTTGTCCGATAGGTCCTCCTTCTTGAATCCTGCTTGTCCAGGTATAACGCTCAAGAGGTATAATCGCGCCTGCCATGGCCATCCTGACCGGAACCCGCTTTGGCTCCTACGAAATCCTCTCCCTCATCGGCGCTGGGGGCATGGGAGAGGTCTATCGCGCGCGCGACACACAACTCAACCGTGATGTTGCCGTAAAATTCTTGCTGAATCTCTCGACGGACCCGCATCGTCTGCAACGCTTCGAGCAGGAAGCGCGCTCCGCCGCCGCCCTGAATCATCCCAACATACTCGCCGTGTATCACATGGGGCGCTACGAGGGCGCGCCGTATCTCGTATCGGAATTGCTCTCCGGCGAAAACCTTCGTCAAACCATAAAACGCGGGCCATTGCCCGTCCGCAAAGTGATCGACTACGGAGTGCAGATCGCGCATGGCTTGCAGGCCGCCCATGATCGCGGCATTGTTCACCGCGACCTCAAACCGGAAAATATTTTTGTTACCAAAGAGGGCCGCGTCAAAATTCTCGATTTCGGCTTGGCCAAGCTCACTCAGCCTCTGCAGTCTTCCGAGTACGGCCCTGCCACCGTTGGCGGCGTCACGGAACCCGGCGTCGTCATGGGCACCGTGGGCTACATGTCGCCGGAGCAGGTCCGCGGAGAGAGCACCGATCATCGTACGGACATTTTTGCCTTCGGCGCCGTCCTCTATGAAATGCTGACCGGCAAACGCGCCTTCCAGAAGCCCACCCCTTCGGAAACCCAGACGGCCATTCTCCGCGAAGATCCCCCAAACATTCTCGATCTCGTTCCGAATCTTCCCCCGGGGCTGCAACGCATCGTGCAGCGGTGCCTCGACAAAGGCCCCGAGCAGCGCTTTCAATCCGCCGCCGATCTCGCTTTCGCCCTGGAATCCGCCGCGGATATTTCCCTCAGCGGCCAACGCTCCGCTTACGTTCCCCCTCCACCCGCCAGAAGGAAAGCGGTGCCGATTTTCGTCAGCCTTTTCATTGTTGCCATCGCTCTCGCCGGTTACCTATTCTGGCCCAGAATTCGTCCGCATCTCCCAAGTTCGCTTTCAAAGCCGACCGCGGCCTCGCAACCCCTCGTTGCTTCTCCCAAGGAAGTCAAACAGGTCGCGATGGCACCGCTGAGCCCTCACGAACTCAGCATTCCCGATCCCGGAACGTATTCCTGGTTTGATCCCGCCACAAAGCAGCCTGCGGTCTGGTACGCTGCACTTTCCGATGGCTCGTACCGTTTTTTTGATGGCCCAGGCATAGATCCCAAATCCGGACAAGTCCTAACTCCTGTTAGCGCGGAGTTCGTTGCCCATCTCCGCGCCCAGACTGCGCCTCCACAGCCCGCCGCACCAAAACATAAACCGGCTACCGTCGCCGCCTCCAACGTTCAAAAGTCACCGGATGCCGATTCCGAAGGAGAACGCCTTCGTGAAGATGCGCGTCTCGAATCCCTCGCTCAGGAAGCCCAACAGGCCTTGAATGACGGCGATTACGGCACGGCCATCGATTTTTGTTCCAAGGTTCTCAGCGCCAACGCAGGCAGCCAGCCCTGCACCGCCATTCATCAACATGCTTCCATCAAACTGGCCGAACAATTTGTCGAAGAGGGAACTGCGCATTGGGAGAAAGGCGAATTTGATCAGGCGCTCCACAGCGCCGAAAAAGCTCTGGAGCTTGATCCCGCGAATCAGCGCGCCGCCAAGTTAAAACAACTGGCGCTGCATATGAAAGCGCAAACCGCAAAGTAGCACGCACGCCTCGCCAATCATCGCCAAAGTCTTCTGTTATCCGCGGCATTTCCGCTTCGCGCGTGATTTTTGTGAAGCGATGCTCTAACAAATAGTGTGAGCATCCTTAAAAGTCGGTACAGCTTTCTTTTGTCCTCAAGGGAAGCCTTCGCACCTGTTCCAAGTCTGACCTCACTGCCAGTTGTTTGCATCATCTGCGCCTTCTATTCTTACGCTGGCCAATGATTTTGAGCGGTGAACTCTAGGCCCCTTCCCCCCTCCCACTCCGCTCAATATTCGCTCCAGAAAAAACCACGAAGGGTTGCCACTTCATGAACAAAACGCTATTGGTGTGCTTGTTCGTCGCATTCTTTCTTGCAGGAACACTGGTTTTCCCCCCGCCGGTCCAAGCCGCGGTCGGAGTCGCTCCCAGTTCGCTGAGCTTCGGTTCAGTCGCGGTCAATACGAAAAGCGCGGCAATCACCTTTGTGGTGACAAACGAGAACCGGCACACGGTTTCGCTTGCCGGGGTCTCGAGCACTCTTTCAGAATTCATTGTCACCGGTCCCGCGTTGCCCATCAAACTGACTGGGCGTGAAAGCGCTTCGTTCCAGGTGGTATTTGTGCCCAACGCCGCCCAGGCTTTCAGCGGCCAGATCATGGTTAGCTTCATCCATCAGAACGGCGAGACCTCGACGGAATCCGTCGCGGTCACGGGAACAGGTCTTGCACCGGCGCCAACGCAAACGTATCTCCTCTCCGCCAGCACCAGCAGCGTGAGCTTCGGCAATGCCATGGTGGGAAGCACCATGTCGCAAACGCTGACACTCACGAATAGCGGAACGGGAAGTGTCACCATATCCCAGGCCGCCATCACCGGCACGGGCTTTTCCTTCAGTGGATGTTCTGGAACGGTCACTGTTGCTGCCGGCCAGAGTATGCCTCTCTCTGTGAATTTTGCGCCCACCTCCGTGGGCAGCGCGACAGGTAGCCTCAACATCGTCAGCAACGCGAGCAATTCTCCCGCGACGATTTCCCTCAGCGGCACCGGCATTCAGCCGCAAATCTCCGTGACTCCCGCCAGCGCCAGCTTTGGCAACGTCATGGTCGGCGCAAGTGGTTCTCAGTCCTTCACCATCAAGAACACCGGCACAGCGACTCTCAGCGTCACGCAAGCCACGCTTGCAGGCACCGGCTTCAGCTTGACCGGCCTCACGCTTCCGCTCTCCGTCGCACCGGGAGCCTCTTCTACCTTTTCTCTCGGCTTCACGCCTGCCTCCGCCAGCAGTTTCTCCGGCAGCCTTACGCTCGTAAGTAACGCGCCCAGCTCGCCGCTCGTCATTGCCCTTGCCGGCACGGGCGCTACGCAAACGCTTCAACTCTCTGTAACGCCGTCGTCACTGAGTTTCGGAAACATCGCGACGGGCACCAGCACCACGAAGACTGTCACACTCACAAACACGGGCAACACCAGCGTCTCGATTTCCCAGATCGCCGAAACCGGCACGGGGTTCACCGCCGCTGGCCTCTCACTTCCGCTCACACTTGCCGCCGGAGCATCCACCTCCTTCACCGTGACGTTCGATCCCGCAACCGCCGGCAGCCTTTCCGGCAGCGTCACTGTCACCAGCACCGCGTCCAACTCGCCCTCAACGATTACTCTCAGCGGCACTGGCGTTCAGCCGCAAATCTCCGTCGTTCCTTCCAGCGTCAGCTTCAGCAACGTCACCGTAGGTACGACCAACACTCAATCGGTCACCATTCAAAACAGCGGTACGGCAAACCTCAGCGTCACGCAAGCCACCCTCGCCGGCACCGGCTTCACCTTGACCGGTCTCGCCGTTCCGCTCTCTGTCGCACCCGGCACTTCGTTCGCCTTCTCCGTCGGCTTCACGCCCGCCTCCGCCAGCAATTTCACCGGCAGCCTCACGCTCGTGAGCAACGCCCCAAGTTCACCGCTCGTCGTGGCTCTCGCTGGCTCCGGCGTTTCGCCCACTCTCCAAATCACGCCTTCGCCAACCTCGCTGAGCTTCGGCAGCCTCACCACCGGCACCAGCGCCACGCAAACCGTCACCTTGGCCAATACCGGAAACGCCGGCGTAACCATCTCACAGCTCACGGAAGCGGGTGCAGGCTTCACCGTTTCGGGTTTGACTCCGCCTCTTGCCCTTGCCGCGGGGCAATCCACCTCCTTCACCGTCACGTTTGATCCGGCCACCACCGGCAGCCTTTCCGGAAGCGTCACCGTCACCAGCAATGCCACCAACTCTCCCCAAGTCATTTCTCTCTCGGGAACGGGCACGGCAGCTACTAGCTATTCGGTGGGTTTGACTTGGACCCCCAGTTCCACGTCCTATTCCGGCTTCAACATTTATCGAGGCACCCAATCCGGCGGGCCCTACTCCAAGGTGAACTCCAGCTTGATTTCCACCGCGTCCTATTCAGACTCGACCGTCGTTGCGGGTGACACCTACTACTACGTTGCCACCGAGGTGGATACCACGGGAGTGGAAAGCGCCTACTCGAGCCAGGTCAGCGCGGTTATTCCGTAGCTTTGGTCTCAGCTCAGCGTGTATCCAACGTTGCCTGCCTGTCTTCGCCATGAAGGACAGGCAGGCAACATTTTGCGCCGTCTCTGCCCGTCCCGCTGCTCCTCCATTTGCATTCTCTGCAGTCCCCACTTATCCTAATCTTTAACCCGCATGATCATAGCCCTCGCCCAATTCAATCCCACGGTCGGCGATTTCGAAGGCAATTCCTCACGCATCCTGAGTCTCGCGGCGGAGGCCCACTGGCGTGGCGCCGATCTCGCCGTTTTCTCGGAACTCTGTGTATGCGGTTATTTCCCGCTCGATCTGCTCGAGCGCCCCGCCTTCATCCAGCGCAATCACGACGCCCTGCACGAACTCGCGGCCCAACTCCCGATCCCCGCCATCGTCGGCTACGCTGGCCACGTCGAACATCCCAGGGGAGGGAAGTCCCTTGCCAACAAAGCCGTGCTCATCCACGACGGCCGCGTCGTCTTCGAACAGAGCAAAATGCTTCTCCCCACCTACGACGTTTTCGACGAGTCCCGCTATTTCCACCCCGGCGAGAAGCAATATGTTTACGGCCTATGCCAAGAGCAGCTCGGCATCACCGTCTGCGAGGACTTCTGGAACGACAAAACCTTCTGGAAGCAGCCCCTCTACCCTCGCGACCCTGTCACTGAACTCATTTCACAGGGCACCAGCGTCCTCATTAATATCTCCGCTTCGCCCTACACGCTCGACAAACGCTTCCTGCGCGTGGATATGCTCCGCTCGATGGCCATCCGCCACCAGCGCCCCGTGATTTACGTCAACCAGATTGGCGGCGATGATTCCTTGATCTTTGATGGCGCCAGCATGGCCCTTACTCCCAGCGGGGAAGTGACCGCCCAGGCAAAAGCCTTTCAGGAAGACCTGGTCCTTTTCGACACTGTCACCGGGAAGGGGGAACTCCACGAGCAGCCCGCCACGGAAATTGCCTACGCCCATCAGGCCCTCGTTCTTGGCACCCGCGATTACGTCCGCAAATGCCGCTTCTCGAAAGCCATCGTTGGCCTTAGCGGCGGTGTTGATTCCGCCGTCGTTGCCGCCATCGCCGTCGAAGCCTTGGGCGCTTCCAACGTCCTTGGTGTCTCGATGCCTGGTCCGTTCTCTTCGGAAGGCAGCAAAACCGACGCAAGGACGCTCGCTCAGAATCTCGGCATCGAATTTCTGACGATCCCCATCGCCGACGTCTTCGAATCCTACAAGCACGCGCTCGCCCCGGCTTTTGGCAACCGCCCGCAAGACGCCACCGAGGAAAACATCCAGGCGCGCATCCGCGGCAATTACTTGATGGCACTCTCCAATAAGTTCGGCTCCATGGTCCTCAGCACCGGAAATAAATCGGAGAATGCCGTGGGCTACTGCACGCTCTATGGCGACATGGCAGGTGGCCTGGCGGTCATCTCTGATGTGCCGAAAATGATGGTCTACGCCATCGCCCGTTTTATCAATCGCGAAAGGGAAGTGATTCCCCGCTCAACCCTGGAAAAACCGCCATCCGCAGAGTTGCGCCCAGACCAGAAAGACACGGATTCCCTGCCGCCTTATGACGTGCTGGACTCCATCCTGAAGGCCTATATCGAGGAAGTGAAAACTCCGGAAGAGATTGCCGACGAATTTGGCTATGATCTACCGCTTGTTCGCAATATCGCCCTGCGCGTGGATCGCAATGAATACAAGCGGAAGCAGGCCGCTCCGGGGTTGAAGATCACCTCGCGGGCTTTCGGCTATGGCCGCCCGTTTCCCCTGGCGCAGCGCTTTATTCCGTGAACGTGAACTAGAACGCCACTATGACGAGGACTCGCGTGAAAAACACTCTCAAACTTGCACTGCTCGCATTTCCCTTGCTTGCCGCAGCCGCCGCCATGGCGCAGCAGCCCATGCCGTCCGTTGCCAATGCAGCAACGCCGCAGAAGAAGGTTGAAGCCTTTCTTCGCTATTATTTCGCCCTGGGACCGGACGTGGAAGTCGTTGCCGGTGCGCCCACCGATCTGGGCAACTCCGGCCTCCTCGAAATCCCTATCGAAGTGAAGTCTCCGGAAGGTTCGGACAAGCTGAAAATGTACCTAACTAAGGATGGCCGCTACCTGATGCGCGGCGAACTCACGGATCTCACCACCGACCCCTTGGCAGAGAACATGGCCAAGATCCAGACCGCCAACGCTCCCGTCCTGGGCGATCCCAAGGCCCCCATTACTCTGGTCGAGTATTCCGACTTTGAATGTCCCGTCTGCCGCGGCCTCCACGACGCCCTGCGTGGACTCCTGCCCAAATACCCCCAGGTGAAGGTCATCTTCAAGGACTTTCCCATCGAAGCCATACACCCCTGGGCCCGCACCGCCGCCCTGGCCGGACGTTGTGCCTACCAGCAGAACCCCAAGGCCTTCTGGAAGATGTACGACATGATCTACGACAACCAGGACCTCATCTCCGCCTCCACGGCCTGGGACAAGATGCTGGACTTCGCCACCCGCATTGGCCTGAATACCGACAGCTTCAAATCCTGCATGGCGGGACCGCAAGCTGCCGCCGAGGTGGATGCCAGCCTTGCCAACGGCCAATTACTCGAAGTGCGAAGCACGCCGACGATGTTCGTCAACGGCCGCAAACTCTCCACGGCTGATCCCCATGCTCTCCAGCAATACATTGACTACGACCTGGCGCAACTCAAATCCGCCAGTGCTCCAGCAAAGAAGTAGGCCTAGGGGAACCCAAGCCAGGGGCACCGGGGGAAGTTTTCAGTTGAAAGTTTTCAGTTCTCAGTAGGAAGAGAAGAGTAGTTCATGGGCGGGGGTTTGCTTGAGGGGGAGAACCGGGGAACCAAGCACGCGCCTAGGGCGGGCCTGGGGCAAGCAGCGCGGCGAGAGCTAAGCCTCATGTCGTAGTTAACATAATATCTGTTATAAGACACGATGTCAAGCCTTTTCTTCGGCCTTTTCTGTTCTTTCCGTGGATATCTACCCCTTCCTCTTCGTACTTCCCCGGCTGGCGCGGGGGGTGCGCCAGCCGGGCCCACTGCCAGGGCGGAGGGATTCACTGAGGCTATGGGGTGAGCTCGTACGCCCGTAAATAAAAGCGGCCGATCGGGGCCGCACCCAATCAGGTACGCGGCCCCGCCTGCGTCAGTCCATCCCGGAAACTAAGGCTGCGTCACGGTGATGGTCCACGTGTCCGTTGTGACGAATGCGGCGTAAACGGACGGCTCATTCACGGCTGCTTGCATGGCGCTGAGCGTGGCGTCAAGTTTCGTGCTTCCGGCAATTCCGGAGTTTGGCACGCTGTGGCTGTGCGCATCCGCGACGGTTACCGTGAAAGTGTTTGTCGGTGTTGGCATGGGGGTCCTCCTTTCTTTGAGGATGAGTCTTGGAAACTGTGAGTCTCTTTTGTGCCTGCGGGGCGCTGGCTTATCGCGTCAACTTTGCCGCCACCGCTCCCGCGGCCGCGCCAATCACGAACCATTTCGCTGCGCGCACGACACGCCGCAGAACCGAGCCGCCCTTTGCCGCCTGTAGCGCGCTGTCGCGTTCCTTGGTTAACGCCTTCGTCTTCGTCTGTTCATCCGCAAGGTTGGCTTGCGCCGCCGACAATTGCGCCCGGCATTCCTGGCAGTCCACGGCGAAGTCGTAGAGCGGCTTCAGGTCCGCTGTCGGCATCAGCACATTGGAGTTCGGGGTAGGAACGCTCGCTTTGGCACTGCCCGGCGCCTTTGCGACTCCGGCGCTTCCTGCAATGCCATCCAGAATCGGCGTGGGCAGTGGTAGCACCTCTGGCAGCGCCTTCACAACCTGTTCCGGCTTCTGGATTGCGGCCTTCTTCGCATTAAACCCCGCCAGGATCTTTGCTAAGTCCGCATTGCGCGCTTTCTGGCGAGCGTCCGCATCCGTTAGAGCCTTCTGCGTGGCCTGCAGTTCCGCCTTAAGCTGCGCCTGCTCTCGTTGTGACGCGCGCCACGCAAAATACACGCTCACGCCAGCCACTAAGGCGATCAGCGCCGCTGCCAACTTCAACCAAGTCCGTAATGTCATGGAAATCTTTCTCGCAACGTTTACTGCACGCCCTTAGCGATACCGCCCCATCCGCGCCTGCACTTCCTGGGCATAATCCGGATTTCCCCCGCCATTCCACGCCTGCAGGCCCCGCGTGATGTCGCCGCCGACCGCATCCAGTTTCTGCCGCAGGACCTTGCATCCCACGGCCAGTCCCACCGCCGGGTCGCACAGCGTCGAAAGGTACAGGGAACCCACGCCCTTCTCCCGCGCCGTCTGTCCCATCACCTGCATCAATCCCCAGGACATCCCTCGCGCATACGCTTCTGTCGCGCCTACCTTATTATTCGTATAGAGCGGCGCAACGTATTTGGCGAAGAACAGCGGCTCATAGCGCATCGCCCAAGGGTTCCAGTTGGACTCCTGCTCCACCACCGCGCACACCAGTGCCGCGTCAAGCCCCTCACCCTGGGCGGCATGCCGCGCCAGGTCCAGCAGCTTGGTATCCAGTGGCATTACGTCCGCCGCCCGCCGTTCTGTATATCCACAAAGTTCACCATCGGCATTTCTTCCAGCGCAATTCCCTGCCGTTCCGCCATCCTGTACAGCGCGCGGTATATGCACGGGAGGTGATGCAGCGCCAGGTCTCGCAAAAACACGCGATTAATTTCGTCGTCGCGCATGCGCCGGTGAATCCATCGCAGGAACACCACAAATTGTGCGCCGATTGACAGCACTCCCAGCACTACCGCGGAGGAAATGGAAAACATGGCGGGGGATCCCTTCGATTTCAGTGTCGCGTCAGAGCGGCTCTTCCGGCTGGCCTGCCCTGGTGTCAGGTCGTCGAACGCGGCGGCCTCAAATCTGGATGCGCTAGAGGCGTGGCACTACAGGAACAAGCTCGGCAGACCGCCGAGCGTTCCGCCGACGCTGGACCCCAATGAGGAGAAAAATCCGCTGGGCCGCGAAGCATTCGCGCGCACATTCAAGAGTTGCGACGGAATTCCCAATGTCCTGCCGAGCAGGTTGGTATCCACCCCGTATAATCCGGACAGCCCTTGCAGCGCCGCCATTTGCTGCCGCATCGCCGTATTGGCAAAGTTCACCTGGTTCTGCTGCGCTGTGGTCGCCTCTTGCTGGCCCTTTTGCCGTGCCAGCTCATCCGTCAAGTCCGCAAACCCCGCGGAATTTCCGGTACGCGCCACGCGGTTATTTGCCGCTTGCTGCAGCGAATCGAATGCGCTCGCCAGCGCTCCCTGCGATTGCCCCGTGATGGCCGCCTGCGTCGCGGCGCTATATCCCGGATTGTTCGCAATATTCTGGTACTGCGAACCCACCTGGCTTCCCAGCGCTTGCTGCTGCCCCAGCAATTGCTGGTTCAGCGCGTTCGTCTGCGCCAGTTGCTGGTCGGTCAACTGTTGCGTTTGTGCCTGTGCCCCTCGTCCCATAAGCCCTCCGAACCATCGTTCGCGAATCTCTACTTCAATCTCTTGCAGTACGGCGTCCACTCATCGTCGCGCACCCAACCCAGCCGCTGCAGCCGCCGGCCGAACTTCGCCGCAATCTCTGGCGGCAACCACGCGTGTACATCTTCCAGTCCGCGTCCCCAAGCCTCGCGCCGTGTCGCTTCGTGCAGCCCCAACAGCCATCCCCAGCGTTCCTTCGGCGAGCCGCGCTTCGGATCGAGCAGCAGATACGCCTCCGCCGTCAGGCGCAGAAGGGCAGCGCCCGCAATTCCCTTCCCTTCACCCTCGAGCTTTCCGTCATCGGCCAGCACCAACTTCGTCAGAAAGAGTGGATTGCGCAAATCAGGAAATTCGTAAGGAAAACCCTGCGCCGCATGGATCGCCCGCAGCGCCTCAAGGTCCCGCTCGCGATATTCCCGTATGCGCAATGACTTTCCTTATGTTACGAAGGGGCGGAGCACCGCTCGACCCCATCTGGGCAAGCTGTCTTGCTATTCCACCCTATAAAACTGTTTGTTTGATGATTCGCGCGCCCGTCGGCGTCCCAAATCCATTTCCCCCGCGCTGCAATCCATTCGCAAGCGCCCCGCTCCCGCTCGAGGGCAGCGGCACCGGCCCGCTTGCACCTCCGCCCACCACCGCAACCGGCGGCATCCCAAAACTTACCGGCGCCGATGCCTGAGACCCGATGTACTGCGAATACGCGCGCCAATACAGCGTCTGATTCCCCAATTGCACATACAAATTCCGCGAAGCTCCAAGGAAATACACCCGCGGCGCCGAAAATGCCGGTGTCACATCCGACTCTGCGAAATAGAACAACCCCGGCCGCGCCGCCCCAGGATCCGTAATCGCCAGGTCAAACCATCCATTCGCCGCCTGCACCTGCACCGAAGCAATCGGCGTCGGCGCCGGTGAAGGTGTCGCCGGGTCCACGCCCGCATTCGTGCTCGCAGCGTTCACCGCCGAAACAATCTTCGTCAACGTCTCGTAGAGGTACGGGTCGCGATCCTTCAACGGTGCCAGTTGCGCAACGGTCAGCATGAATCTTTATCTCTCCCAACCATCTCGGCTCGATGACCAACACTTGCGATTCCTGATCGCCGGACGCTGATCGCGGTTCGCCGTCTCCGCTTTACTGACTACTTCCAACTTATAACCAAAAACTAATTCACTCCTCTGACCGGGGCCCACGGATCCGTCCGCAAACTTGGCGTAAACCGCTGCAGCTTGAACCACGCCCCCGCCTGGTTCGTGCTCACTTGAAACGCCACGCGTTCCCCCAATACATTGATCGCCAGCTCCAAATCTTCCAGGCATGGCGAACTCAGCGGCAAAGGCTGCTGCGCTTGCGGCGCGCCCGAGGAGTCCACATAGCTCGTCAATCCCAGGCTCCCCGCGCCCTCCACATATATCGTCAAATAACTGAAAAGTTTTCTGTGCGCTCCCAGGCCCAACGAACTTTCCACCGTGCGCTCCGGAAAATAGTGCGTAGTGTAGTAGCTTGCGATCGCCGTGCCATCATCTGAGTACTGCGTATCGCTCAATTGGTAGATTTTCCCCGTCGTGCCGCCGCCTCCCACGCCGGGATTCCCTCCGCCAAACGCGGCAACCGCCGTTCCATTCGCCCGCTCGATCAAAGCGCAGCAATTCGCCGCAATCAGCCACGGCGACCATTTGCGCGCGTTGTCCGTGGCCGCTTTTCTGCCGGTATACGTGATGTTTACCGGAGGGCTCGAGGACAACGCGCTCGCCGTATCCAGGTCGTGATAGTCCAGCATCAACACTTGATTCGGCGTAGTGGCGCTTCCGAACGGCGCGCCCACATAAATCCGGCGCTCTTTCGTATCCACCGTCACCCACAACGTTTGAGCGTATTGCCAATTAATCTGGTTCCACGTCGGCTGAATTTCCTGTGAAATCTTCACCGGTTCCCCGCCGGAAAACAGGTACAGCCCCGTGCGGTGGGCAATCACCGCCCAATCCTCGCCAAATCCCACGCCCCGCACTGAAGGTGTTCCCACGCGCTGCGAAACTTCCGCTATCGTCCACAACGCCGGCTCATTCGTTCCGTCATCCTGCGTCACGTACATCGAATGCTCTTTCACGAAGTACAGCCGTTCGCGCAGCTCAAACGCGGCTCGAATGGCCTGCCCATTGTTCTCCGCCACACTCAACATCCCGTCGATTCCGTCGTAGCTTTCCGGATCCTCCACGCGGCTCGCCCGCACCAGCGAAGCGTTGGCAGGCTGCATGGTCGGATAAACCTCGATACAATCAATGTAAAATTGACCATTCTGGTTCGGAGTTCCGTCGGCATACACTCGCAGCACCAGATCACTCGGAATCGTTGGCAGCGCTCCGGTCAATAGCGCGTTGTATTCCACATAGCCCGTCGTCAATTGCGTTGCCGTCAGTTGCAGCCCCGTCGTATTGATTCCCCCGCTCGGGCTGTAAAGATGCACGTGCAACGTCCCCTGCGTCAGCGAAGCATTCCGCGCGCACCGCGCCCGCACCGTGTAACTCGTATTCGCCTGGATCAGCGGCGCGCCCAGCACATCCTGCACTGCGCCTTGCGTCATCAACCCTCGCGTGGCCGTCGTTCCATTTCCCACAATCGAGTACGCCGCGCCCCATACCACGAAAACCTCTTCGTCCGTTCCGCCGGGCGCAAATGTTCCGTCCGGCGTCCAGCCCAGCGGATAGTGCGGCAGCGCCGGCCCCGTGAACCCGCCATCGAATCCCAGGTTCACCCAGTTGTCCATCTTGTTGCGTTCGCCCCACCAGAACAGCCGCTCCGAGTAATCAATCACCCCTGCGCAATCGCCAAGTTCGATGAGCCGGAACATGTCATCCACGTTCGTCCCTGCCAAAAGAATGGGGTCGGAGAAATCCACTGCCAGCGATGTCGTCGTGTTGTCGCTGATCACCATGTTTCCCGTGTATAGCGTTCCGCCTCCGCCCACATAGAAAAAACTGTCCCCGCCCGCGCCCGTGAAGCACAAGACCCTTGCCACCACATTGCTCGGCCCGGTGGGGATATTCGTTACGATGGCGCGCTTCCCGCCGCTCGCTGTCCAACTTGTCGCCGGCCCCGGCTTGGTTAGATAGCCCTGGCGCGTCTGGAACATCACGCACACTTGGTGCACGCCTGTGACAACATTGCCCGCTGCGGCCGCGGTGCCTCCGCCGGAAGCCGCGAGTCCGCCGGATGCCGCGTTGTAGATGAAATGCGTCGAATCCGGCACGCTCGTAATCGTAAATGTGCCGTTGTAACCGCTCACGCCCACGCCGGCAATCGCCACCAATTGCCCCACGGACAGGCCATGCGCCGCGCTCGTCTGAATCGTCACCGTCGCGCAGGCTGATGTTCCCCCGCCAGAACTCGCCAGCCCCGCCGCGCCCGCGATGTACGTGAACTGCGTCGAGTTCGGCACGCTCACTACCGCAAACGTTCCGTTGTATCCCGCAACACCCACTCCCGCCACCGTCACGTTTTGTCCCACGGACAATCCGTGTGCGGCGCTCGTCGTTATCGTTACCAGGTAACCGTTTTGCGAGGCGCCATTCGGGCTGGCCACAATGGCCACTGCCGCCGGCTGTGTCGCTCCCGTCGGGCTGGCCACGATAGCCACAATCACGTTTTCATCCACCACCGTTGGCCCCGCGCCGGGACCTCCTTGACTCACCCGATCGAAATTTGTGTCGTCGTACTGCCGCGGCAGATCATTTCCGGTCATCCCGTCGCTGATCGCCAGATATTCCCTGCCGAACAACGTCGTCGAATTGGCGTACGAGTTTGTGGTCAGGCCGCTGGCGACCGCTGTAAGCGTTCCCTGGGTGATCTCTTTATACAAATTCCCCGCGCCATCAAGCGCCATTGTTCGCAGCGTTTCATTCGGGGTGATGTACGTTTTCACGTAATTTACCGTTGGGTTCCCCGCGAGCGGCCCAAAGAGCGTCTGCAGCCCCGGCCGCGTCATCACGCCGCCGTTGCTGAACACCACATCCTGGCAATTTGGCGACACCCCATGCGGCAAATCCGCGGGCGACATATCGCTCACCAGCCCGCCAAAAATCTCAATCGGCGCATCCAACGATCCCAGTGTGGACATTTGTTGTCTCTATAATTATATTTATGGTATATGTATCCAGCGTGGGCGTGCCTCGGAGAGTGCTCCCAGTGGGGGTACTGGGCACGCTTGCCAAGCGTTGAGGGTTGCTTTGCAGCCCCAGAAGTTCGAGTCTTCCACTCTCCGCACAGTTCCTCAACGCGCCCATTGACAAATCTGCAACGTATGCTATGCTGAATTTGCTTGGCAAGCGTGCCCAGTGCACGTTGATTTTTGGGGCGGCGAGCAATCGCCGCCCTTCTTATTTCCCGCCTCTTTTTTCCCTGAGCTTATCGAAATCGATCGGCTTTTCTGCTTCGCTTGGCGGCGCCAATCCATACTCCGCCGCCTTCGCCCGGTCCAGGATCGCCCGGCACGACCGGCACACCGCTACTCCCGGCTTGATTTTCTCTCCGCACGCCGGGCATTCCGCCAGCGGTTTCGGGTCATAGAGCCAGGGCTTATCCAGCTTCAATTCCCGCGCCGCGCGCCGTTCCAAGTCCGTGATGAACATCGGATTGTGCGAACGCTCCCATTCCAAATCCGCTGCCTCCACCAACCGCGTGTGAAACGCATCCAGCTTCCTGTGCGCCTCGGCCAGCTCTGCCTCCGTCGGCGTCGGCCCCGCGGCCACAAACACGCCGTGAAAGCTTCCCTCTCCCGAATCTCCGTTGAGTTCCCGCACCAGGTCGTCCGCCACTTCCCGGGCGCTGATCGGGAATTCCATGGAGCGTTTGTCGCCCAGGTCCATGATTCCCTTGAACGCGCGCACGGGCGTAATCGCGAAAGCCTCCCCTGGCTCCGGCGTGCGTATTTCCAGAGAGCCAAAATAAGTGCGCTGCCGCGGTGGCCACTTTTGCGTCGAGATGTTCACCAACGCCACAACGTCATTCTGCGTGTTCATGTTTCCCTCAAATTGTCTTTCGGAATTGCCCTGCCTGGAAAGAACTGCGGCCCGCTTCTACCGCTGGTCCCGCCTCTACTGCATTCGATATTGCACCGTCACGTTCGCGTCCGCCGGTGAAGTCGAACAACCCGCCGCTGCCGTTTGCACACTTAACGTCAGCGTCGCGCCCGCCGCGTAGTTCTGCGCGATGGTCCCGGAATCATTCGCCGCCGCCGCAATGGTCACATTGACGGGATTCGTGCCGTCCGTGAACCGTACCACCGCATTCGTCGTGCACCCCGACGGCCCCGTCTTTGCCTGCACCTGTACCCGGGTCACGGTTACCGCTTTGTCCGGCGTCCAGGTCGATCCCGTCCATGTCGTCGTCAGCGCGCCGGGAAGGAAAATGTTCTGTTCTCCTCTGGGCAACGCCGTCAAGGCATCGCTGCCAACCCTCAGCTTATAGGTGGACAATCCCCCCGAGGACACCAGCGACGAGCCCGCCTGATTCTGATAAGGCGTGTTGTTATTGCAGGTCGCGCTGTAACTGTCAATCTGCGTACCGCCCGGCGATGTGATGCTCGGCGTGTTGCAGTTCGCCCCGTTGTTGTAAATCCTCCCGCTATCGCGGTACACGTTCACGCCCACCGCCCCATTCGGGAAACTTGCCGGCGCCGTGATGGTCACCGTTTGGTTGCCGCTCGTCGTTGTCGCTGTGATTGCCGGCCCGACCAGCGTTTCGTTGCCGTCCGTGTCCACCGCCGATAGCGAATATGAGTGCGCCCCAAAGGCCACAGTTCCGCCCGAGCCTACAACCGCGCTTGCTGGAGCGGCTGGAGCGCTCATCTGATAAGCGATGTGCGATGTGTTCTGCAGCCGCTGGTTCCAGTTCAGGTAATCGTCAATCAGCGTGCCTTGATTACGAATCGCTCCATAATTTGTGCCCATAATGTTGCAACCCGAGCTTGGGTTGGTCACGGTAAGGCCACCTACGAGCGAACTGTTCGTCTCAAAAAGAGGCTGATAGCTATCAGCGCAACCGGCGTTGTAAATCCTGATGTTCGGAGTGGCACCGACGCCTGTCAGGTCTATCAACGGCGTTGCTGCCCCTCCCAGGTAGTCGGCATAGGACACGTTGTACATATCCGTGTTTAACACGCCGTAGTAGGTGTTCACGCGCAACGTCGGGACGTAGCTGTTCTCTGCAAGCAGTTCGCTAAACGTCCAGTGCTGGAAGGCATTCGGGTAAGTTCCGCAGGTGTCAACCAGCATGCCGCCATACACATCCGTGTATGTCGTGTACCCGATTGAAGCGAGCCCAGTGACCGTTTGCCCAGTACCACAGTTATTGGTGAACAACGCTGCGGTTGGGCTGCTGAAGTCCTGAACACTTGATTCCCACGCGCCACGCACCCAAAAGTATCCGAAGCCTGACTTTTGTACGTATGCATTCGATTTTCCGCCTGCGCCCAGGGTCACGTCCGTAAAGGTGAAGTCCGTCGGACCTAAGCCGCTGGTGTCCTGGTCGCCATAAAGACAGACCTGGTACCAGAATGCGCAAACCAGTTTGAAACCTGTCATCGCGTCATCGTGGCTTCCCGCGCCGTTCTCGTAAACCAGAGGATAGGCTGTGCCATTAATCACGGTGTAGGGCTGGCCCACATATGCTGTCGCGCTTTGGGTATTCCCTCCCGGAGCGCCAGTAAGAAGGTTCCCTTGGCCCAGAATGAGGGGCGCGGAAAGGTAAAGCGTGTTGTTGAAAATTACCTGCGTTCCGTTGGGACAATTGGCACCGTGACCATCCGGCATGGTATTGCTGGTCAATGAAAGTGTCGATGAGATGGGCGAGTAGCTGTAAGATGCGCTTCCTACCATAGGTACATACAGGGTGGGTCCTCCGGCATTCGCGGTCAGCGAAGCGCACGCCGCCTTGAACACGGGTGTGTTGTCATGCTTCACGATGACACCGGAGACCGCATTCGAGGAAGCTGCCGCCAGCGTCAGCGTCGTTGTTCCGCCGCCGCTGGAAATCGTCGTGGAAAGCCACTGGTTCGAGGTGGAAGTAGGAGCCGTGGAGGGCGCGTCGCCATTATCCAAGGCTGTCGTGCTGAACGTGTAGCCCTGGTCCGCGAAGTAACTATCTTGCCCGATGGCCACGCCCACCAGCGCATAGTTCGCGGCGTTCGCGGGCAACGAACAGGAACTCCCCGTGCAACGGTAAATCAGATGTTTTAGCACGGTGTAAATCGTCGGGGCTTGCCACTTCACGGCCACCTTGCCCACCACCCTGACGTTGCCACCCGTCGTCGTTCCGCTGGCATTTGGCGCGCCGTATTGGTTGTAGGTAAACGTGGTTCCCGATGCCGAGGTTAGAGTGAATGTGCCTTCAAAACTTGGATCGCCTGTTGTGCCACCCTGAATTTCAATCTGCGAGCCGTTGATGAAATTGTGATTTGCGGTCGTTGTGCCTGTCACTACCCCATTCGATCGCACTAGCCCCAAACTGCTCGTCAGTGTATTCGTCTGAATTCCCAGCGTCGCCACCGCATTCGTCACGCTGCCCGCGGCGCTGCACGCCGTCCTGCCATCCTCATAGTCCTCATCCACCACGCAGTAATAGAAAGTCGTCGAACCTGTTGCTCCAAGAGGTGCTGCCGTAACACTGGAAGGAGTGGAAATCGTGGGCGTCGGCCCCGCGCCAATGATTAGGATGCCCTGGCCATTTACAAAATCCAGCGCGTTCGCCAGCGTCAGACTCGTTGATGATGCCGCCATGCTCCCGGTCGTCCCCGCCGCGTAATACGTTGCGCTGCTGTACCACCCGAAGCGCGACAGGTCATACCACGGGTTCGGCCCCTTGGTATGAAAGTCCGCATCAATGTTCTGCGGCGCCGTGAACGTGTTCGGTGTATTCGTTTGCGCGCCACTGCCGCTCGCAATCGGCCCCACTTCCACGCCGGTTTCATCTTTGTAATAGAGCCGTTTGTCCAGCGTCTTGGTGTACAAATTCACGGTGCCCGCGCTCGGCGTTCCCGGCGGTGTGCTCTGATTCGTCAGGTTCAGCGTGCCGCTGGCCATATTCCCTACTACCGTTGTGCTGCCATTCACCGTCAGGTTACCGGTCAGGCTCAGCGTGAACGCAGTGATTCCGCCGGTCGAAGAGATACTGCTGAAAGTTGGGGAAGAGGGATCGCTCGGCAGGATTACGTTCGGCAATTGCTTGGTTGTAATTCCCGGCCCGGAAATATCAATTTCATACTTTCCTGGCGCCGCATAGAAAGTGTAGTTGCCCATGCCATCCGTAGTGGTGGGATTCGCCAGCGCCTGCGTGAGTAGTGGATCGGAGTAAATATTCGCCAGCGTTGTGCACGGCGACCCGCTCGTGGGCATCGTACACACGGTCACCGTAGCCCCGGCCAGCGGCACCCCCCGCGAGTTGAACACAATGTCGTCTTTGCGCGACCCCTGCCCCTGTGCCGGCCCCACAATCCCCGGCCACAAGTGCAGCGCCAGCGCCAAGATCCCCAGCCAAATTCCCATACGCAGTTTCGATCGTATCATTCCAGCCTCTAAATTAGGTTTCGTTGGTGTTTGCTATACTCAACAACGCAAACGAGGTTCGCCAATGAGCCCCTATCTCTCTCTCGGTCCTTACGTACAAGCAGCGCTCCTCTGCGAGCGCGTTGTTCAAGAAAGCGGCGGTCGCGTTACGATTGTTCGACTTATCGATCGAGTGGTCACACCCGCCGCAGTACCACTGGCGCAAATTCCGCCCACGATCGTGTCCTGCCATGCGGTCATCATTCTTAAAACCGGGTCTCGGCCCGGAAATTATAAGTTACGTCTTCTGCTCAAATCGCCCTCGAATAGACCGCTCCGCGAATTCTCCCTTCCGATAATCCTTCCGGATGAAGAAGACCAGGGCATAAACGTCGTAATGCCGATTCAATTTACAGCGAATGAGGAGGGTGTTTATTGGTTTGAGGTCAGACTCGGCGATGAAGAATTACCTCTCACGAAAACGTCACTACGATTGGTTCTCCGGAGGTGACTGGAATCTGGAAATCCATGTTCTCAACCTGGTCAACGATCAAGCCCGGGACCAGGGTCCGAAGAAGTTCCTTTAATTCGAGTTCGATGAGGTGGCCATTAGTGAATTCCGCGATTCGCAATTCGATCTCGCCAGCCAGTTGCCGAGCGAGCGAGTCCGGTTCGGCGGCGAGTCCCCAGGTCGCGTCGTCGAACCAATCTCTAAACTCTTCGAGCGTAATGGCTTTGTTTAGATATCGCGATAGCTGAGTTTGTAGCTCAAGGACGGTTGGTCGATTCATGGCGAACCCACGTCGAATCAATGTGTCAGCAGAAACGTTGAGAAAACTCTTCAATGAGAGCGGCTACTGGGAGCTCGCCAAACAGGGGAAGCTCCTCGAAAAGGTCTACTCACAAGCCCCTCCGCAGAAACGGTCAGGTGAACCTCCCGGAACGCTCAGCCAAATCGTAGCATACTTGGACTCCCAAGGTCGCCAGGTTGCGATTGTTCACCAATACCTCAGGAAAGATGGAAGTATTGGCGGCAGCGGTCGCCCGGACCCCAAGAAGCTCTTCTATCAGGGAAACCTCTACGCGTTACGCTAGCCACGTCAACTAGCTCCGAGCAAACTTACAATAGCTTCCGGGCCGTGATACTCAACTGCACAATGTCCCCCGTCACTCCGGCCGGATACGCCCCTGCAGTCACTTCGGTTCCCCCGCCAAGAAAGCACTTCAGCTTCCAGGTATTCAGCGCTGTCCCTTGGACCGGGGTGTAGTACATGCTGTTCCCGTTCTGGCTCGCAGCGAACACCTGCACAATCGTGTCCGAAGGCAGTTGGTTCGCTACTTGGGTGAAATCCAGCGTGTCCCCGCCGGTGCTGTAGTTTCCCGAAAAACTCAACGTCGCTACCGCATACACAAAATTGCTCGCGCTCGAGTCCACATTCTGCGGACCCAACGAAATCGTAATCGCCATTTTATTTCCCTCTCCTATTCTCTAAGCCAGTCAAAACTCGCCTTCCAATCCTTGCCCATCCATCCCTGCTCATGAATTTGGGTTCCTGATATCTGATCGCTGATATCTGATCCCTGATATCTGATATCGTCCTCGCGGCGGCGTATCCCCGTCCTCATCCGACAAGCCTTACTGAAAACCGAAAACTAACAACTAACAACCGCCTCAAAACGGCGTATACCCGCTCCGGGCCGAAAACGGCCGCCGTCTCCGCCCGCTCTGCTGTTCTCTCCGCACCGCCGCCACGACCAGGTCCTCGATCGCGTCCTCCGCTGCATCGTCCCACTTCTCCGCCAGGGGACTGCCTCGTGCCCATCCCGCCAGCGCCGCCGTGGCATACGCCAGGGCTTCCTGCGCGTTACGCACCAGCACCGGCGAGGTCGCATCCGTGAAATCCGGATACGCCTTCAAGTACCGCAGGCGGATCTGTGTGTCCTGCGTCGCTCCCAGGAACCACAAGCCATCCGCGCGCCATTCCCACACGCTCAACGTCACGTCCTGCACACGAGACGGCAGCCCGCCATGCCTCGTCAGGTCCACCATCTCGTCAAATTCCTGCGTGGACAGATTCGGCCGCTCCCACAATTTCAGCGGCACCAGCAAGTCCGTCGGCAATTGGTTCGGCGGCGCGCTTGCGTCGCTGAGCGAGACCTGCAGTGACGCATCCTGACTCGCCACCGCCGTCACCACCAGCAACACATCGTCCTGGATGAATCCCCCGCCGCCCGCGTTCCCAATCGCCCGTTGCACCTTGCGGTAAGCCGAATTCAGATACGGAATCAGCAGCGTATCCGTGAACAGGTTTCCCTGCGCATCATTCAGCAACGACCGCACCAGCGAGGTAATCTGCCCTGCTGTGTTATACGCACTCGATCCCACCACTGGCATAGTTTTCTTCCCCTAGTAACGGCACAACCCAATTGACCTTGAGGGTGCCCTACCCTCGGGTTATGAGGTGGGCTCTGACGCTCTACTGTCGCGGCTCTCTTATTCTTTGCTTCCTGATATCTGATCGCTGATATCTCATATCAGCCAGGTGCCAACGCAGATCTTTAGGTTCACTGCTCATCCGGCAACGGCGACTTCTGCAAATACGCCGCCACGCCAATCACGGCATTAATCAGCGCCGCAGCAATCCCAATCCGCACCGTCGCGCCCATCCCCGCTTGCAAATTGAAATGTCCCGGATCAATTCCCACCGCCGCCAGCCCCGTCATCACTCCACCCGCGGCCCCGCTGATCCCCGCCGCCGCCAACCCCATCAGCCATATCCGCAGGTGTGATCGTTTTCCACTCACAATTCCCTCGCTCCATCAACTGAGGACGATGCATCACTAAGTATCTATTAGGTTAGCTAAATTAGTGATATATAGAGCTTGCGGGCCTGTGGTGTAACTGGCAGCACAGCCCCCTGTCACGGTGCAGGTGCGGGTTCGACTCCCGTCAGGTCCAGCGGTTCTACTTGGGTCGGGGGCCAATACAGGGATAACCCCCGCATTACGTTCTTGTTCTTTCTCTCTTGACAGTCAACCTACAGCTATCTATTCTGCAATTGACAGGGGGCTGTATTGAGTTAACGCAACTCTTCATAGCCTGCACCGGAATCTGGGCGGTCAAATGACCGCCCTTTTTTTTGCTAGCCCTCGCCAGATGCCCCAAGTCCGACTTTTATACGTGGGTCTTGGGCTCCACTAATCTCTGCGAATTCGGTGTCCTCGGGGACCTCCGCGAAAGCCTTCCAATGTTTTCTGATCGCTGATATCCATCAGCCATCATCGCCAGCCCCCAAAATCTTCATCCTACCGTCACAAACGGCACCCCATGCAACGCCGGCGCCGCGTCATCCATCACGGCGTACGCCCACTCCTCGTACTCCCGCTCTTGCCGCGCTTCTCTCTCGTACAACAACCCGCGGTGCTTGGCCCGCGGAAATCGCCGCGCCCATTCAATCGCTCGCGCCAGATGCTCCACAATCGCCGGCGTCAATTGCACAAACTCGCCTTTCGGCCCTTCCAGCGTGAAGCAATGCTCGTAATCGCCGCGCTCTGGATACGGTCCCAGCGCCGCCACTCGGATTCCATTCGCGCACTCCACTGTCTTCGCGTACCATTCTCGTGGCGAGCCATACGTTTCCGGCGCCACCCAGCGCTCCACATGCCACCGGTTCACCTGCGGGTATTTCGGCTCCAGCCGCAATTCCACCACTTCCCGCAGCAGATCCCCGTTCGCGTCGCGGTCCTCAAACTTCCCGCCAATCCACGCCAACCGGTTCCAGCCCCAAATCACGCGATAGTTCGCGCCACCAAACGGGTTTCGTCCGCCCGCCATTTCCAGCCGCCGCGCCACATCACCCGGCGTCTCGTGCGTCTCTCGAATCATCTGAATCATGCAGCTCTCTCGAAAAAAATGAAGTGAAGGAGACAAATGAGGCAAAGGATGTAAAGGAAAAGGCCTCGCGCTAACCTCACGAGGCGCTTTTGCTCCTGTACTTCCTCCACCTCCTCTACCTCCTTCACTTCCCGTCTCAATAGCCCTGGGGTCTTGCCAAAGTGTCAATGTATGCCCCAGACCGAGGGCTGTCCGAGAAAAGCTGAAACGACGTATCAAAATAAAAGATATAGCTCGCCGCCAGCCCGCCGCTCGCCCCGTAAATCGGAAACACCGTGTTGCCATTGACCTCGTAAAAATCAATGTCCTTCAACACGGCGCGGCCCCAGTGCGCCAGGTCCAGAAAGTCCACGCGCGTCTGATCCGCATTCACGCTGGACTTGATCGGAATCCCGCTCATCGTTTTCCGGCCCGTGAACAGCAGGTCCAGGTCATTCGCGTTTCCGCCGCCGCCTTCCTTGATGATCGAGCTCACCGTGATGCCCAGATTTTCCCAGGCGTGCTCCTGTTCGACCGCCATGTACGCGATCAGCTTGCTCAGGTGGTTGATCCCCAACGATTTCCGCACCTTGTTGATCGCCAGGCGCACGTTAGCCGGCGTCAGCGCGGCGTTGCCCGCGTTCACGCGCGGCGTTTGCAGTTGAATCGGATAGGTCGCGCGGTTCAAGTTGAGCCACGTCCCGGTCGTCGAGTTGTTCTGGTGATATTTGATCCCGTACAACGACACCGGCTGTGCCCCGCTCAACCCGTCGTGCACGATCACATCCGTCGCCACCGTCCCTGTCGGCACATTGTCCACGGTGATTTGTTGTGTGGTGATCGGGTCCGCCGTCAACACGCTTGTCGTCACGCTCGCCGCGATGTTCCGGTTGGTCGTCAGCGTGGTGTCGTAAATCTGGATCGTCTGCCCGGGATACACCAGCGCCGCGCCGTTGGGCACCGTCATCGTAAACGTTGTCCCGGTCACGTTGTTGATCGTTCCCAGTACGCCGTTCCCCGCCGTCTGTATCAGTTTGTCCAGGAACGAGCGGAACTGCTTCATTCCGTTGGCCACTTCGCGCTTCGCGGCATTCTCGATCGCGCGTTCCCGTCCGGTTGTCGCGTATTCCACCAGCTTCGTGATTTCGATCGCGAAGCGGAAGAAGATTGGCGACACCTGGGCGATGTCATACTGCGTTCCCGATCCGCGCCCCAGGTCTCCGCCGTCCGCGTTGTACGATCCGGCCTTCCCGCCGGGATTCACCTGCAAGGGAAGGCGCAAGTTTCGTGAAGAAATTTTCTCCACGTCCCCGCGCTGTTGAATCATCGTCAAAAGAATGTCGTCGCGCTCATAGAGCAAAGGTACCTTGTCGCGCACCTTCTCGAGCTGCAACGCGATGACATTCGCGTTTTGCTGTGCTGGCATTGTTATTTCTCCTTAGATGTGCCGCCCCGCTTCAGAAGGGCAAGCAGGCGTCTTGCGAGAAGGCGCCAAAACTTTTGCTTTAAGCATGCAGTCCTGCGTTCATTGGCAGGTATGTTATATTGACTGCATGAGAACGATACTCACGAGTGCAACGCTTTTGCTCCTCGCCCTGGCGGCATTGTTCGCGGCCAACCTGCGAGGTGAACCTCAAACGCCCGTGACGGGAGGAGCAGGAAGTGCCTCGCAGGACCAGGCGAAACCATCCGCAAAGGTCCCTCCGAGTGCCAGCGCGCGCAAGATTCCATGTAAGACGCCAGAGAACGCCGCGATGTGCTATTGGGCGCACGGCCGACTTTCCTACTATTCAGTGAACTTTACCTGGCTACTATGGAAGATCGGCACTAACCGGCTCCTTAAGATATGCGATGAGCCTACGTATTCATCAAGGCAAAGCACCGCTGACTGCGCAAATCCCGAATTCCCCGCGGACCTGCAGAGGGTCTACGACGCTGACCGACGCCGCTGGAAAAGTGGGGGCGGACACGGTGAATACCTGTCGCCTGATGTTTTCGCAGACTTTGAGATTTGTCCACTTGAGCCTGAGAGAAAAGGCGAGTGGCAGTACGCCTGCATCGAATCCGCCAAGATCACCTTTGTGCAAAAATAAGATCTTGACGCACTTCTGGTCCACAGATTGGTTCCAGGCGTTTTGGTCCACGCGCGGAGCGCGAGGCTTCGGCGGAGACCCGGGTTGCGGCTTGAAAACATCGATTGCACGATCGAGCCAGGAGGCATGGTGCCCCATAGGTTCACCTCCAAAAGGAATGTTTGATCGGCAGCGTAATTTGCGAGCCGAGCAGCCGTGCTCAACTGTTCCGCGCGATTAGCTCATATCCAAAATCTGTTCGTCACTCAACTTCCCGTAATCCACGCGTCCACGATTCCCCATCCGGCCAGCTGCACGTTTTTCCGCATTCTCTTTTTTCCCCGCGTTCTGTTCGCTCTTCCCAGTCCGTGGCGCAACTCTCTCCACCGACTCGCTTTTGCTCGCAACTCCCGCTTCCTCCGCCCGGCTCTTCCCTCTGGCCCCTAGAGTCGCGGTGGTCCAACTCCCCACCACCCGCCTCACCGCGCCCGGCACCAACTGTTGTGCGCGCGCATCGATTACCCGCACCACCTGGGCGCGCACCGCATCGTCAAATCGCCGCGCCCCCAGAATCCGCGCCACCTGTTCGCCCAGTTGCGCGTCGCTCTTCAACGCCGCTTCCACTTCCTCGCGCACCGCCGCGCCCAATCTCTCCGGCAAAGGTGTTCCCTGCCCGGCCGCGTCCCGCCCCGCGCGATCCAGACTCTTCAAATTTGGCAGGGCGTTCTCCAACGCTCGCGCAATCGCTCCACCCACGCTCTTTTCCAACTCCGCATTCGCCGCTTTCTCAAATGCAACGTATCGTTCTGCCACCTCTGGTGGCACAGACATTCCTGTCTGCGCCGTGTTCACCGGGCGTCCTTCCATGTTCGGTGACCGGCTGTCATCCCGCGCGGAAGTCTGGGCTTTTTGCAGACCGGAGTCGAGGGATCCAGGCTTGCTCCCTAGGTCTTGCCGCGCCGCACCGTTCGCCGCCGAATTCCCTCTTGCCTCGAGCAACCTCATTCCTGCCGCCACCATCTCCCGAAACGCCGCCGGGTCCTGCTCCAACAATCTCTGCGCCAATTGCACTCGCGCCGCGCTCAATTCCTCTGCTGGCCTCCCCGCCGCCCCAAAATAGGCCGCATCAAATTCCTCCAACTGCCGCGCGCGTTCTGCCGCCGTTTTCGCCTCATTCACCCCGCCGGGATAAATCTCCTTCAGCGCCCGAGCCTCCGCCGGCGTTCCAACCGCGTCGCGATAAGCCTCCGCCTCCTGCCGCGCAAGCAACGCGCCTTCCCACAACTCCTTGGCCTCATCGCCATGCCGTGGATCCCGCATCCTCTCCGCCAGCCACTTCGGCGGTGCAGCCAACCCGTCATTCCGAACGGAGTCAGCGGAGTGAGTAATCTCTCTTTCTCCGGAGTTCCCTCCGCCCGACTCCGTTTTCCCGTCCCCGCCCCGCTCTGCACCACTCGCGCCGATCTCCAACAACTCCTCGTCCGTACCCGGGGCGCCACTCGCCACTTCCGGCTCCATCTCCAATATCTGCTCATCCGTCAGCGCAAATACTTCCCCGCCCATGCCAGACGCTCCGTTTTCCATAACTACCTTCCCCAAAACAAAATGGCCGCGTGAACACGCGGCCACCAACGACTTACGATTCAACTATTTCTAAACTTCAACAATGTTAAGAAGGACGCCCTCAAGAACGGTAAGGAAAACGAGCTTCACAACGAACCATACCGCCTTAAAAACTACCTCGCTTGGAGATGGATCCATAGAATAGCTCAAGGCAGCACGCATCCCGAGCACCTCTATTGAGATTTACGTCGCCCCTCCTGAAAAGTTTCACTTGGAAAAGCAGGGTGTGGTACCGGGGTCGGCCATACCTTGCATGGCAGCCTAATCACTAGAAAACTCGCGGAGCCCAATCATCAGGCACTCGAGTGATCACGGGTTCGTTCTCGCCCGCATCCTCGGCTGCTTTCACAACGTCATCGTATGTCGCCCCGACAACTACCACCCGCGACTCATCTTCTGAGAACGCGATCCACGCCCCAGCTCCTGCTTCCTGCAGGGCCTTAATCCGCGATTCTGGGCTCATTACTGGCATTGGCATCACCTTGGTTCCATTACATACTTAGACGCCTGTCCAAGGCAACTGGCTGCACCCTATCCCGCAACCTCTCCTATGTCAAGGCCTTGGGGGAAGTGTGGCAACGTTCCCCATCGCCCGCAGCTGCGCTTCCGCGTGTCCCGGCGCTGCTTCTGCACGCCTACTTAGTCACCTCGATCCAGACCTGTTTGGAGGGGATCAGCGGCGCACCGAACCAAACGGCCGGCAATTCGCGCAACTCCGGTGCGACCAGTTCCTTGGGAAGCATGCTGTTGTAGATGACTCGCAAGGAGTACCTTCCGGGCTTTGGGAAGAAAATCTTCACCGACAGATTCACTGAGGTTCCATAGAGGAACCCGCTCTCAAGTGGGATTAGAATCGATGTGTCTCCTTGCGGTGGCGGGGGCATCATCGCGTCACTGGACAGTTCCGCCGGAAGAAAGTTCCCCTTCTCGTCGCTGATCACCAGCTTTAGGCCACCGGAAAGCCCAGTCCAGAACATCCTTCTATCTACATAGACTCTCGAGTCTCCGGTGTTTTCGAGCAAGGCAGTCAGCCTCACGAAATCACCGAGCGAATACTTCTCACGGTCTGTACAGATGACCATGCGCAATTGTCGACTCGAGTTAGAGTCCTTTAGCTGTTGTGAGATTTGGGATGGAGCTATTTTCCCGGCTGTTTGAAACAAGAAGATCGATGCCAGAGCTAACGGACAGATCCGCAGGAAAAATCTTGACAAGACAAGCATGGCCGCTCCCTCTTATCAATAAGTGTATCCTTTCTCCATGTGCTCTTGCATCACTGCTCGGTTCTTGTCATCCATCCAGTTTTGCAGAGAGTGTCTTTCGTTGTCATCAAAACCAATCTTATTCCCGATGCCGAGTTGTGTTCCGCTAGCGGACTGCTCGTCTCTCCATCGTTCCGAACCGGAATATTTGCCAGCGTTCAGGTAATGCTGTCCTTCATGTCCAAAGAGCGATCCCAGCCAGGCGGCTGAAACGCCGGGAGCCTCCATGTAGTCCTTGGACAGCGTTATGGAGCCCTTGCCGGTCGCGCCGAGTTTGTCCTTGTTCAGAGTAGTCTCGAAAAACGAGGAAATCTGCGCAATGGCCTTCTTTTCGTCGTCTGTTAGCTTGTCGGCATTCTTGTTGAGCAGGTCCGCGGCAGCCGTAATTGCCTTGCTCGCCCTAAGCTTTTCCTCAGCGGAGAGCCTTGGGTCGTAGGCAATTGTCACGTCTTTGTTCAGAACCTTTATCGATGCAGCCGGTTGCGCCTGCGCCGGTTGTTTCCCCTGGGGCTCGCTGATCAAAACGTGATTGCCGTTGATCGTAACCCAGTGGTCCCCTGGACCATCACGCTCCTCGTCGCCGCGTGTCGAAAATTCTCCGGGCGTCCGAGCTGCCATCCGCGCGGTCGGCTAACGTACCGGGGCCGGGGCGGGTGGCGGACTGACTCGGCGTTTGCGCACGACGTGCGGCTGCTGCATTGAGGAATCCGTCGGTGGTGCGGATGTCGTCATCGCCCGCAGATGTGCTTCCGCATGCGCCCGCACATTCGCAAAACCCACCGGATTCGTCATCTTCGCCGACTGCCCCGCCTCCGAATTCACCCACCTCTTGCACTCTTCAAACTCCACCGCATGATCATCCATCAGCAAATCCACCGGCACCGACGGCAGAACTACAATTCCGCCTCCCATCGGGTTGTCATCCCGAGCATCAGCGAGGGATCTGCTTTCCTGGTCGCCGGTCGCTGGTCGCTGGCCGCCTCTTCCCACCACAATCGGCGCGCTTCCCAGCAGCACCTGTATCTCCCGCAATTGTTTGTTCCGCGAGTCCTCTCCCGGTATCACCAACTCCGTCAAACCCAACACATTCTTGATGTACCCAAGATTCGCCGGATCCGCGAGCGCTTCCTGAATCAGCGGATCCTTCAGCCCAAACAATTGTTGCAGCACGCCTCTCTGTTGCGACTTCAGCCGCGGGAACGTCTCATCCGCTTCCGGGTGCACGCAAATATTCCCTTTCAGATCTCCAACGCGAATCATTCGCGCGTCCAGCGTCCCATCCGGCCCCAGCAGCGGCACATCCACGTCCTCCGGCCTGTTCTTCCGGAAGCAATCCACGCCCAACAGCATCACTTCGCCGTAAAATTGCTTCAGCCGCCGCCACACCAAACCCAACCGCCCCATAGCCTGGTCGCGCGCCATCGCGTATCCGCTCGCTGTCTTCACGTCCTCCATGTTTCCGCCAAACACCGCGGGAAACAGTCCCGTCAAGAATTGCGACACCGGCCCAATCAAATCCTGCTGGTGACGAATCATGTCCGGAGGCACTTGCGCCGGCGCCGGCTGGAAGAATCCCGCCGCTAACGGCTGCCCTGGCCGCGCGCGAGCCGGAAAATGCGCCGCCGGCTCCGCCACCTGGTTCGCCAGCGCATCAAAGTCCAGCACTTGCGGATCGGCGTATATGGGCGGAATGCCATACTCATACGTCTCCGCCTGCATGTTGCTTAACGTGTTGTAGCGTTCCTGCACCTGCACCAGCGAATCGCCCACGCTGGGACGGTTCTGCCCGTCTCCCGGCAGCGCGTGCAGCACACGCCAGTGATCGTCCATGCTTTCGTTCCGCGCCTCGCAGTACACATCGCCCGCAAACCCCACGTAGCAACCGTCCGGGAACAGCGCCAGCAGCTCGTTGCGCACATCTTCATTCTCGATTCCGTAAAACGCCCACGGCCGCAGCCACGTCCGGTCAAACGTAATCAAATTCATCAGCGCGTCGCCAGGATGAATCGAAGGCAGCCCCTGCTCCACGCTCAGTCGCGACACGCGCGCGTACACATCCTCCGCCCCCTGCGATGGCGCCGACTCAATCTTCCCCGCCGCCAGCGGATACGCCGCCTTCAATTTCGCCCGGTGCACTTCCGCCTGCCATTGCAGGTACGGATATTCGTGCATTTCATTCGCCCACACCGGCGTATTCAGCTCCAGCCCGCCCGCAATCGAAATCTCTTCCTGCCCGTTCGCCACCCGCCGCGTCTCGACCACGCGCGGCACCGTCACGCGTTCCGCCCTCCGCAAATCCTTTTCCCCCAACTCCTCCCCGCACCCAGGGCACGTGATTCCGTGATCCGTGTTTCGTGTTTCGTGATCCGGGCCGACGCTGACAGACTCTTCACCGGCGTCGGTGTCCGTCTCTTCGCCGGCCACTGGTCGCTGGCCACTGGCCACTTCCGTCTCCTTCCCGCAACTCGGACAAATCCACACATCCTCGCCCAGCGGTATTTCTACCGCCGCCAATATCTCTTCCTCCCGAAACCCAAACCGCTGCCCATCCTTCACATACCGCACATACGCGCCCAGCTTCCCATCTGTCCACAGAAAATACCCAATCGAAGTCAGCAAATGCTCCACATGATTATTTCGTTCGACTAACTCCGCCACGTCGCTGGCCGCCCGCGCCGCTGCAATATCCACCAGCGATTGCGCGGATTGCGGGTAGAACCGGACGCTCGGCACGTCCTGGGAGAGCACCGCCACAAACGACAGCCCAAATCCCTGGTAAAAATTCGTCACGAACTGGTAGCGCGGCATCTCTTCCAGCGTCCGGTCATCGTTAAACTTCTGCTCGAACGGCAAGTGCCAGTTCATGTCATTCGGGTTCCACCACGCGTACTGCAATCCCTGCCAGAACAGCCGCGCCTGCCGAATCCGCCGGATCTCGTGCATCCGCGCCGTCACGCCCTCGACGCGGTATTGCCGCACCAATTCACGCAGCGCATTCACCAGCTCCGGCCGCTCCTCCTCCAACCTTTCAAAGTTCGGCCCCAAGTCCACCACCTGGCCCGCCTGACCGTCCTGCCCGTCACTCCGAGCGGAGTCCGCGAAGTGAGGAATCCCTCCTGCATCTGCCGCAGCCCCCGCATTCCCATCCGCCGGCGCCGTCATCCCCGCTTCCCAATCTGTCATCGCGTTTTCCATGCCGTCTCTCATCATCTCTTCTCTAGGCTCTATCTGTTCTCTGTGCCCTCTGTGTTCCTGACTCTGTGAACTCTGTGTTACCGTCCCTGTTGTCTTCCCTCACCCCTTCATCGCCTCCAACTCATTCTTCCGCTGCACCTGCTGCCAAGACCTCTTCCTCAGCCGAGGCAATTCCACCGACTTCAACGGTTCCGCAAACTCCACCGGCGGAAATCCCGCCGTGCCCAGCAGCGAATTCAGGAGCGCCCGGTTCTCTCCCCGCAGCCGCGCCACTTCCTCCTCCAGCATCCGCACATACCGGGTTTTGAAGAGCCCTCGGAATAGATTGTAAATGGTATTCATGTCAGTCAAAGTGTCAGACAAAATGTCTTACAAAATATCTTACAAATGTCTGATAGCATGCTATACTCTTCCTAGAGGCGACCAAACATGCCATCGCGTGCCAACCGCTGCAAGATTTCCACCACGGTAGCCCCCGAGACGGACGCTTTCCTCAAATCCCTGGTTCGACGGGGCAAGGCGGCCAATCTGGCCGAAGCCGTCGATCGCGCCGTGGCCGTTGCACGCCGCGCCGAATCACGCAGGAAACTGGAGGCCGCTACCGCCGCCTATTACGAGTCTCTGTCACAGGAGGACATTGCAGAGGAAACCGCCCTGGGACTTGCGCTCTCTCACGAATCAGGCAAGGTGAACTTCGATGAGTGATGCCATCCCTCCCTGGCCTGCTTGCCATCGTGGGGAGATTTGGACTGCGAATCTCGGCGACCCTCCCATTCGCCACTGGGTGGTCATCCTCTCCGTCGATGGCCGCAATCTCAGCCGCCACAGCGACTCTGTCCTGGTCGTTCCCTTCAGCTCGAGGGGCATTGAAGGCCCATCTGTAATCCGGATCGAAGCAGGGGAATCCAGCCTGCCAGGCCCCTCCTGGCTAAAGTGCTACTTTATAAATACGGTCCGCAAATCACAGCTTATGGAGAGACTTCCCCGCCCATTGTCGAGCCGGCGGATGCGAGAGGTCTGCCTCGCCGTTCGCCGCGCGATTGACCCGGACGCTCCGCGCTAGTTTCTCGCCTCTCACCAACTCCACCGCCGCCTCGGCAGCCTATGTGCCCCAAACTGTTTCCGCGCCTCCGCCTCCAACCTCTGAAATTGAATCGCGCGCGAAGTTGGCCCTTCCGCCGTTACCTGCCGGGCGATCTGTTCCCCCAGCGGCATCCCCGGCATGAATCGCACCTGAGAATAAAGGGGCGGAGCCTGCCCCGCCCCGGGTCCGCCTCTGGCGGATGCCCCAACACCGGCGTATCTCGCGCCGGGAACTATTCCATACCGCGCCGCATCGGCCGGGTCATCGCCTTCCATCTTCCGCACATCCTCGACCCGCCGGTTATCCCGCACCAGTTGCGGCAAACACTCGATCAATTTCCCGCAATTCCCCGTAATCACCCAGGCGTCCTGCTCCAGCAACTGGTACATCAGCTGCCATCCGCCAATCCGGTCGTCATCCGCCGGCACAGGCCGCGGCAATCCATTCGTCTCCAAAACCTCGCCAAGCTGCTCCGCAATCGATGCCTCGCTCGTCCGGTGCGCAAACGCATCCGGCGAAAGGTAAATCTCCTGGATCTTCTCGCCCTTGCACCGCTCCGCAATCGCCTGCCCCAGCATGCGCGGCGAAAGTCCGTTCTGCACAAACTCCTTGTAAGTCACAATCCGCGCCGCTGCCTCGGCCCCCACGCCGTTTGAATTCGCACCCGCCGCAAATCCGTCATCCCGAGCGAAGGCCGCTACTTTTGCGGCCGCAGTCGAGGGATCCCTTTTCGATCGATCCGCGCTCGCCCAAGGGTTTCCCGGCTCTGCCGCGTGCCAGTACACCGCGCTGGGATGCTGAAATCCCCAGTCAATCGAAATCCACCGCGGCCACCACTCCCGCATCCCGATCTCTTCCGGCCGCGCCGTATGCCGCCCAATCTCAAACAAATCAAAATACTGCCCCGAGAGAACGTCCCAGTCCCCATCCAGGAAAGCTTTGCGCAGTTGTTCCGGCAACGCCTCCAGCGTCTTCCGGTAATTCAGGTCGTTCGCATAAATCGGATTGTCCGCAATCCGCGCGCGGATGAAGTCGTAATCCCCCGGATCGTATTGCTCCGGCCGCTCAAATCCGCTCGGCGGCTCTTTGTCCACCCAGAGCGCCTTCACCCAGGCGTGCCCGATGTTGCCAGGGTTCGTCGCCCCCGCCATGCATGGGAATGTGCCCGGAATCGGGCATCGGTTCCGCGAAGTCAGGAATTGCCATTGCTTCAGCGTGAAGTGCGTCAGCTCATCGATCCCGATGAACAAAAACTCCGCACCCTGGTATTGGTAAACATCATTCTCGTTCCGGCAGTACCCAAATCGTATCGTCGACCCGTTCCACAACGTCACGATGTGCTTCGCTTCGTTGTAACTTTCGTAAAGATCCCGCGGCACATCGCGTCGAAACTGCGCCAGCAAGGAACCCTCTAACTCCGGATACGTCCTCCGTAGCAGTAGCGTGTCGATCCCATCGTTGAGCAGCGCTTGAAAAATCGCCTCCGAGAGAAGCGCCCTCGTCTTTCCCGGACCGGCAGCACCACCAAACAAGCGATATTTTTTCGTTGAATTGTGAAAATCCTTCTGCCGATCAAATGGGGCATACGATGCGCTTAGTAAGGACCGCTCGATCATCTTTTTGGAGTGCGGCGGCTAGCCGCCGCTTTTTCGGCGTCGAGGCTTTCTGCCAACTCCAGCCGGCCATCTACCGCGCACTCACGCTCCGCGTAGTTTCTTCCCTACAAAAAACGCAGAGATTCCGCCGATCAATGCGGCCGCCGCTCCCCAATGATGCAGGCTCAATACCACGCCAAGCACCACTGCACCAACTCCGGCTATCTGCGCCACTTCTCCGATAAACACGATTTTAGCGCTTGTCATACGTTGCTCCTCGATTCAGGATTGTTATTCGCGCTCTCTAGCCCGTGCCGCAACTGCGGACGGAATATCAATTACATACTGCTTTGCGGCACTTTCGCCGCCCCGCGAATTCTTTCCGTACTTCATTTCCAGCAACTGCTCCAACTGTCTCTGCGTCAGCCGTTCGTCGCCCCGTCTCAGCACAAATACCGCCAGTTCTACCAGGTCGATCTTTTTCTGCACCGCGGCTACAAATTTCGCGGCATCTTCAGGGAGTTCCTCCCCTCCACCCAATTCCGCCTTCTTGTCCCATGCACTTTGCGGCTCGTCCGATCGCGCCTTCTTCTCCTCCTTCTTTTGCTCCTCTATTTGCTCTTTCTTTTTTTCCTTCTTATCTTCGCTCTTCTTGGTCGCGCGCACCGCCTCGGGCTTTTCCCCAGCCGCTTCAGCGTGAGCTTCACGGGTCGTAGCGGTTGTCACGGAGGAGGTGGCACCACCGCCAACGGCCTCGCCGCTTTCGTCGTCAGTCGCAGCCGGCTCCAACTGCTTTCTCTCGATTGCAGTGCCTTCTGGCGGGCGCGCTACCCTGCGCGGTCGCGATCTGCCATGGACGCGCAGATTTCCGGACATCACGTTCATGCGCCGGAATTCCTTCATCGTCAAACTTCGTATGTAGCAAGCCATTCTTGCTCCTCCGCCTGGGTCTAAATCCTCCCTCCACCGCGCTATTTCTTCGCCCGCTCCATCCGCGGGCACTTCTCCGCCTCCACCTCCACCGCCTCATCCACCGCCGCCTCGTATACGATCGCACCCAGCATCACTCCAAAGATCGCGTCCCCATGCCGACGGCAAAATCCCGTTCCTTCTTCCGCCTTGCGCGCACACGGAATCCAAGCCGTGCGCGACCCCGCGATCGGATAAAATGCCTTGCACTTTTTCATAGCCGGGTGCCCAGGTTCGTTTTTTACCTGGGTCTCTCTTGGTTTTTTCCTACCTCTGCGTACTCTGCGTTATCTTTGGGCGATTATGTACTTGACACAGAACTAGCCTTCTGATGCGATTCTATCAGTGAGGTCAAGGCCATGAAACTGATAGACGTAACCGCCAAGTTCCAAACCGAAGATCAGTGCTTGGATTACATCGAACAAATGCGCTGGCCGAATGGCGAGATTGGCTGCGTTCACTGCGGCGAAATTGGCCATGTCTCCAAGATTACTCGCGCAACGGCTGGCGATAACAAGCGCACTCGGCTCTATCAGTGCATGGCCTGTGGGAAGCAATTCAGCGCCACTAGCGGCACGATCTTCAACGATTCGCACTTGCCCCTCACTAAATGGTTTCTCGCGATTGCGCTAATCTGTGAAGCGAAAAAGGAAATGTCTGCATGCCAACTACAGCGTCACCTTGGCGTGAATTACCGTACAGCGTGGTATCTGGCGCACAGAATCCGCGAAGCGATGCAAGATGGTGGCGTGCTCTCTGGCGTGGTTGAGGCTGATGAAACGTACTTTTCGCGCCGCAAGCCCCGCAAGGGCAATCCCCAAGTGAAAAAAGAGAACACTGACATCGTGCTGGGCCTGAGGCAGCGTGATGGCAAACTCAAGCTGATTCCCGTGAAAGATACGAAGATGTCCATAATGGAGCCGCAAATCCTCAAGCACATTAGCCCCGATGCCACCCTGCAAACGGATGAGTCAGCCGTCTATTGGATAATCGGCGAGCGCCATTTCCCCGGCAGGCATCAGAAGATCAATCACAGCCTCTCGTATGCAGTTGGCGACAACCACACACAGAACATTGAGAATGCGTTCTCCCTGCTCAAGCGTGGAGTGTACGGCACGTTCCACAAGGTCTCGATAAAGCACCTGGGCCGCTACTGCAATGAGTTTTCCTATCGGTTTAACCGCAGAGGCGAACAATTGGGAATGTTTGACGCTACGCTAAAGAATCTGACTCGCGGACAAGCATTGCCTTACAAGACTCTCAATACTAGTGAACCTATTTAGGTTGCTTTGGGTCTATGCCCGTCCCTGAAACAGGCCAACGCTGAGGGGCGATATTTGGTAGGACTGTTCCCGGTTCGGTTGGTTTATTGGAATCGGACGCAGGCATCGGGACTTCAATGGTGGCCATCACTGCACCGGGTTCCATAAATTCTGTTCTTATGTCTTGAACTAAACCAAAAGCTTTGGCATCTTCCGGTGTCATAATCAATTGTCCGTGCAATATATTTTGCACATCCGATTGCTTTTTCTTTGTTGTATTCGCAATTACACTGGCTGTCATTTCATTTAAATTCTTAAGGATTTGGAGGTTCGCCTGTAGTGCAGCCTCATCCATCATCGTATTCCCTGATATCACGCTTGCATTTCCGTGTAACAGAAACCTTGTACCGGGTAAGGCGTATCTATTGTGGCCTGCGCAGTACATGGTGGCAGCCGCCGAATCAACATTTCCAACATTGAAGGTCGTGATCTCTGCCGAAACTCCCCGCAGGTAGTTATAGGCCGTGAATGCGCTGGAAGGGTCGCCCCCATTAGAAGAAATCAGAATTGTGATTTTGCGCGCCCCATTCTTTATCTGCATGTCCACCATTTGGACTAACTGGTTAACGCTCCCGAAATCAACCGGGACAAAAAACTTTATTATCACGGTCTGATCGGGGCGCAGAGATGGAGCAGGTTGTGATTGTGCGGCGATATTCGTGGCGCTTAGCAGGAGCAATGCAGCGACGGAGAGAATGGGCCGCGATCGCGTGGTGGATGGCATATGGTACCCCGCAGATTCGCTTCTTAATTGAGCCAGCATTATACCTCCTATGTCAAGAGTACGCTGTGACCAAGAGGGTTGCCTAGCTCGATTACTAGTACTGTTATCGGGGAGTCAATATCGGCTTAGGGCTGCGCTTGCTACTCGCCTTTATCGAGGTGCGAGGCACGGGCTTGGCCTTCAGGAGTTTCCCGAGAGTTGCGTCGAATTTTCGTTTCTCTACTTTCATTACAATCAAATCGTAACATGGTTGCGGGCTCGGTCCGATTTGAACGGACGGAACGTACTCGTACGCTCACCTAGGTATAAGCTAGGCGCACTAAACCACTATGCGACGAGCCCCTGTGAATTAAAAAGGGCCACCCATCGGGCGGCCCTGTATATCTCAGAAATTTCTCAAACAGAAAGGAGGTTAGCGATGAGCAAATTACTTTAGCGATAGAATCAGTGTACCTCAGAACAGTACTGTCCCAGGAAAAGCTTAGCAGATCGATTTGGTTTGTCAAGTCCTAAAACTCTCTACCCGGGCGAACCCCATAAAGGGCTGTAAAATGTGAAGAATAGCCCCTGAATGCGTTAAGCAGCCTATCCTGAACATCTTCAGCACTTGGTCTTTGCGCGGCCTCGACCTCAAGCATCTCTTCTACTATGCCAGAAATGGCATTTACGAGCGAACCGTCATAAATGCGCATTTTGGATCTGGGAGTTGGTCGTGTGGTATCTTTTTCCCACTGGTGAACAGTATTCGGGTTGAATCCAGTGAGCATTCTGATGAATATCAATCCCAATTGAAATATATCGGATTTTTTGCCGGGGGGTTCACTACTTTCTTCTTTCCACCAAGCCCATTGCTCGGGACTCATATAAAAATGCGGTCCAACTTTCTTTCCCTTAGCAGATTTCACAAGGGCACTACGATCAAGAAGTGAAGCGATTCCGAAATCGGCGATTTTGATGTTCGTTCCGTCAAAAAGAATGTTGGCTGGTTTTAGATCGCGGTGCGAAACGTCCTTTGCGTGAATATGAATCAATGCCGAGGTCATTTGCAGGCACAGCGGGAAAAACGCATCTGGATGTATTCCACGAGGATGAGAATTGGTCTCGCGTTCAAGGTTGCGGGGCTGATATTCCATTACAAAAAAAGGAACACTCCGTGAACCAGCGGTGTACCGCCCGACATCTAAGACCTTGATGACATGGGGATGATTCACTTCCCTAAGAATTTTGATCTCTTGCTCGAATCTCTTGACTCGTTCTTCTTCTCCGATGGTCTCCAGGAATTTCACTGCCACAATGAGACCACGCAAGGCACCTTCGGCAATGATCATGCGAAATACAGAACCATTCCCACCGCTGCCCAAATACTCAAGATTCTCAAGCGCAAGAGATTCTGCTTGCAATCTTTGCCCCGGCCTTAACTTAACATCGAAACGAAAAGCATCTGTATGCTTGGTGACGGGCATCGAACTGGCTGGACGTAGTACAGATTGCATTATGTGCGCAAGTCTACACCTGAATGGATGGAAATTAATGTGAGCCCCGTCACGGCAGTTCCGATTCTGAAATAAAGGGACATTCTGTGTCATATGCATAATCGCCTATCTTTGTTCTTTGTTTTTCTTGCTTCCTGATCGCCGATATCCGATCGCTGATGCCCTTCCCAAACAGTTCCTTCCGTTCCCTTCACCGGAACGCAGGCATTCCCAACCCCAATCGCCCCGCTCTTCCCCTCGGCGCCGCATCGCCAGTTCCCCCACCAGCCGGCGCATTCACAAAATCATCCATCACCAGCAACATCGCCAATCCCCGCGCCCCGAAATCGTGATTCCACTCAAAATCATCCCAGCCCAGATTGGGCACGGGCGCAGGCGAGAACGGCAATTCCTCCGGCCGTTCCTCCTCCGCCGGAAATGCCGCGAACCAGCCAAACGCCCTCTGCCATTCCGTCTCGTCCCAAGCGCGCCCCGGCACAATCGGCGTCAGCCCAGTCTCCGCCTCGCTAGTCGTCTGCGAAAACCACGTTCCCGCAAATCGTTGCCAATCCACTTCATCAAATGCCGAGGGGGCCTGGGGCGGTAAAACCAGGCGCGCATCAAATTCCGCAATCCCCGAAAGTCCCGCTCGCACTTCCCACAACTTGTACCCAAACAAATCCGCGTAAAGCTCTTCGGCCACGGCAGGCAAAATGGGCACCCGGCCGCCAAGGTCCTCAAATTCCGGCAATCCAAAGATCGCCGCGCGCACCGCAGGTGCGGGCTGTAGCGTTACATCGTTGTACAGCCCCGCCACCCACGTCGTCGTCGCCATGCGTTACTCGCTGAAAATAATCTTGAAGTTCACCGGCACCGACGTCCCCGTTGACTGGCTATCCAGCACTACCAGCCCATTCACCGCCGCGTTCGACCCCGAAATGCCGATGGCCTCGTCCACCGTGAACGCCGCCCAGAGTCCCGTTCCGCGCTGATTGAACGCCAACTGAATCGCCGGCACCGCATTCAGCGTCCCGGTCCCCAGCGATGGCAGTGTGGACGCCAGCGATGCCGCCGCCGGCGCGTCGGGCACCAATTGCGCCGGTGTCACCGATGTTCCGGAGGCATACGTTCCCACCGCTGTCAGCCGGTGCATCCGCAGGCGAATCGCATTGTCCGCCGGCGTTGCGTATGATCCCGCTTGCAATTTCTGCACATACACCCGCAATCCCGCGTTGGCGCTGGCCGTTTTCAAATCCGCCAGCAACGTGTCCGTGTTCGCCGTGGCGTTGGTATTCTGTTGCGAAGAAACCGCGTAATAAAATGGCACGTCAACTCTCCTTTGTTCGCTTTAATTCCAATTCCGGCAGTGGCATTCGCCCGTATCTCTCATCGCATCCGTCGCACACCACAATCACTTCTTCCGGCGCCACGTGCTCATAACTCTCCATGCTCACCCACCCATAAGGCCGCCCACAAATCGTGCAATAAGCCCGCTCCAGCGCCAGAGTCGCGTGCGTCACCCTCCCCGCATATCCTTTCAACCTCGAGTCCGTCGCACCCATAACTCTCCCCGCCTCGCCGATGTCCTCCCGATCGCTGCTCCCCGGTCGCTTCCTGATAATCCGATAACCGTAATCCCCACCCAACCCGCTCATTTGCGTCTGAAGTACTCCCACGCCAGCGCAAAATCCAATTCACTCCTCTTCGGCGCCTCGCCCTTCCATCCCGCAAAAAATCTCTCCCGCGCCTCTTCCATCCGCCGGTCTCCATCCGGAATCTGCCCGCAGCGTGGACAGAACGTCACGCAGTCCTGCTCCCCGGCCGCCTGTTGCAGCGCGTCATGCCGCAGCACTTCCTCCACCGCGCGCGCCGCTTTCTCCCACACATGCGTCTGCCGCATGCGCCAGAAACGCCAACAGAATCGTATCCATTCCCGCACGTTAGGCTCCCTGCGCGTCAATCTCGCTGATGAACAGCACGCCCGTCCCACTGCTCACAATCGCCGCCAGCGTCGTGTTCGTGTCGTCCGTGTAGTGCAGATAATCCAGCTTCGCCGCCGCGGGGTGGCTGTTCAATGTCGCCGCCACGCCCGACGGCCCGAACTGAAAGAACAGATCCACGCTTCCCCACAGCCGGTAATGCCGGAATTGATTCAACTGCACCGAAACGCTGGTCACTCCCACGTTCAGCACCACGGGCGCATTCAAATACCGCCCAATTTGAATCGCCCGGCCCTGTGAATCGCTGCGCATCGCTTACACCTGGATCTTCGCCGTCAATCCGCTCCCGCCCGTCACGGTGTTCAACTTGATCCTCAGAAACTTCGCTTGTACTCCAGTCACTTGTCGCCCTTCGCCCGGGGCATTTGTCGAAGTGTCAATGGTCATGTACTCCGCATCCACGTCCGCCATTGCCCCTTGCAGTTGGATACTGATCGCCGAAGGCGCGGTTCCAAAGATCGTCTGCCACCGCACCCCAAATCCTGTTTCCGGCGCATATCCGCCTGGCGTGCTCAATGCAAACTGCGCCCCCGAAGTGCCCGCTCCCGGAAACGTCTCATTGTTCCAGCTATACCCCACGTCACCGGGATACAACGCGCTCGGCGGCGTCACATTCTGATAAGTCGGCATGTTCTCTCCCCAGGCACACCAATCCGTGTGCCAAATCTCGTCTCAATCCACTTTTGATTTTGATTTGTTAACGAACGCCTACGTCCCATCCCAAGCGGCTTTCATCAACTACTACTGCTCCTACCGCCGTCATTTCGAGCGGAGTCTGTGAAGCGAGAAATCCCTCTTCGATCGATCCCAACTGAAGCGCGGCACAACTTAAACCCGTTCCAGCGCTGCGATTTCGCTCCCGCCCTCTCCCCAAAAAGAAAAAACCCCGGAACCAGTCCGGGGCCGCTCACACTTCTCTACGCCACATAGTTTATCACATCTAACCATATTGTCAAGTCAAATCGTAATTACTCGCTAAAATAATTTCACCCCTTTGGAGTGCGGCGGCTTGCCGCCGCTTTTACGGACGCAGCGCTAACTCGCAACCCTCACTCGCTCACTGTCTTCCCGCTCCATCCTCTCCGCCCTTCTCTTCTTCTTCCCTGTACCCTATGTGTTCTTCTTTCTCTGCCCCTCTGTTAACGTCCTTCGAGGGTTTTTCTATACCGCCCCGGTCCAAAATCCCTCCTGACTCCCCCACCCGCAAGCCCACAGCCCCGGTCGCCTCCTCTTCACGGCACTGCGCCACGCCATAAAGTTGACGCGCGAAATTTGACAATATCGTTTTTCTTGATTTTCCCTCGCAAATCCACGATTTCCGCGCTCTTCATTAAGGGAATTCATTTTCCAAATCGAAATTTTTCGCGTTAATTCTCGCTCATAACTCATCTTCTCTCTTGACAGACTCAACTCCGCCGCGCACATTCAATAGGCACTCTGGCTACCCGCTTCCAGAGGTGAGACCACTATGTGCTACTACAGTCTACAGATCAGCTTCACTAATCAAGCCTGGACTCACCTGGTCAACAATCCGCAGGATCGCTTCGCCGTGATCCGCGCTCCCATTGAAAAACTGGGTGGCTCAATCCAAGCCTCGTTCTTCGCTACCGGACGCTTTGACCTCCTCGCCATCGCGGAATTCCCGGAGCATGTCACGCCGGCCGATATCGCCGTTGCCTTCGGCGATGGCGGCGCTGTCGCTTCCACGAACACCACCCCGCTGCTCAGTTTTTCGCAAGCCCTTGAAGCCCGCACGCGCGATCGCGCCAGCGCACCCTCCGCGGTTCGGCCGCAACGCCAAATGGCCGCCGTCGCCAGCAGCTAAAGTGGAGTGAGGCGGCTCGCCGCCGCTTTCACGGTTGAATCCACTCCACCAAACCGCAAGTCCTCCCAGCCGACAGCGTTTGAAAGCACCTTCACACACCCGTCATCCCGAGCCGCGTGACGCGACGTTTTTGCATTGCGCCGTTTTGGGCGCGTTGGGTCACGAAGGGCGGTTTGCGCGCCGCGCACGCTTCGTCGGAGTGCAGAATTACTTTTTCACTCTTTCACTTTTTTTTTGCTTCTTCGTTCTTCTCTTCCCAACCTCTGCTAAACTTTCCTAGTGTCGCCCACAAACGCAACCCCGCGCCTGGCCAATCTCCGTCTCCATCCCATCAAAGCGCTCGATCCCATCTCCGTCCCCGAAGCCCGCATCGGCCCATCCGGCGGCCTCGAACTCGACCGCGCCTGGGCCCTCTATTCCGTGGACGGCCGCTGGGTCAATGGCAAGCGCACTCCCGCCATTCACCTGATTCGTGCCGCTTATTCTACCGATCTGCGCAGCGTCACCCTCTCCGTCCCCGACGATCGCCGCAGCATTCCTGCGCGCACATTTTCTTTCCCGGAAGCCCGCAATGACGCCGCCGAATGGTTCAGCATGTTCTTCGAGCAGCAGATCCTGGTGCGCTATTCCCCCAACGGTTTTCCCGACGACTCCATCGCCAGCGGCCCCACCATCGTTTCCACCGCTTCCCTGCAGGCCATCGCCGAGTGGTTTCCCGGCCTCACCCTCGAGGATGTCCGCCTCCGCTTTCGCACCACTCTCGAAATCGATGGCGTCCCCGCCTTCTGGGAAGATCAACTCTTCGGCGAAGACGAACGCAGCTCCGTCCGCTTCCAAATCGGCGAGGTCCATTTCGAGGGCAGCAATCCCTGCGCCCGCTGCCCCGTCCCTCCCCGCGATCCATTCAGCGGCATCACGCTAGACGGCTTCCAAAAACGCTTCACCCAACAGCGCGAAGCCTCTCTCCCCCTATGGTCCCCACGCCCCCGCTTCGACCATTTCTACCGCCTCTCCACCAACACCCGTGTCCCCTCCTCGGAATCAGGCAAAACCCTCCGCCAAGGCGATCCCTTGTCCTTGTAGGGGTGCAGCACTGCTGCACCCCATGTCCGCAAGATGCAGCTTTTCTCTTGGATTTCCCCGTTACGCCACTGCACCAATGATCCTGAGGGTGCCCCATCCTTCGCGCATTTTGCGAAGGGTGGGCTCCGACGATCCAACGCCACAACTCTCTTCTCTTCACTCTTGGGTTCTCTTCTCTGACGCCGCCAGCGCCAGAGGCGCGCCACAATTTAGCCCAGCGCGTGAGCGCTGGGTATGCAATTAATTCAATTCCGAGGGCCGTAGGTGCGACACATCCGTGTTACCCTCAACACAGAATCACCAGGCACCGCAAACCGCACCACGGTGTCCAATCAACGAGGCACTATGCAGGAAGCTCCCAACGTGCAGTGGGATATCCGCGAACCTGCCCCACTTTCTGCCATTTCAAAGCTCTATTTCTTCTTCCTCGTAGCCTGTTGCATCTGGGCCGTTGTCGTACTCCTAAAAACGCTCTGGAAGACTCGCAATTGGCCCAGCACCCGCCGCGGCAATCTCATTTCACTCTCCAAAGCTCTGCACTCAGCGAACCCCACCGAAGCCTCAACCCTGGCTGCCAAAATCCCCGAATCCTCACCGGAATCTGGCCTTCGCGCTTTGACCGCTCTCAAATCCATTGCCCTTCACGAATTGCCTGGTGACCTTATCGCCCAAGCCGACTTGCGTTTCACCTACGTACTCTCTGCCCTCCGCGTCACCGCCACCAACCTGAAATATCTCGCCGCGCTTCTACTCATCCTCACCGGCGCTTGGACCACTTTCAGCCTTTCCAACATCACCAGTGGTATCTCCGCTACTAAGGCTACCGGCATCTCCGCACTCTACGGCGGAGTCACCGAAGTCCTGGTCACTCTCTGCATCAGCCTTTCTGTTCTCGCCTTTCTCTACATCCTCCACTGGCGCCTCGTCTCTCTACTCTCTCGTCGCGAACGCTTATGGCAGCTCCTCAAATCTCAACTGCAACTTCTCCTCAATCCCTCCCATTAAAATACTTCCTCGGGGGGAACAAATCCCTCCGCAACAACTCCTGCCCGCATCTCCTCCGTATCTCCTCGTCCCAATTCACCCAGCTCCGTTCGCTCAACCCCAAGAAATGTCGCGCCTGCTCATACGGCACCAGCCCCAGGTAATACAACCGGAACAGCACCAGCCGTGACGCCCGCTCCGGGCCCTCCAGCGCTGCCTGTCCCGCCAACGCAAAATCCGCCACCCAATCTTTCAGCTTCGGCTTGAGATCCGGCCGCCACGCATACTTCGAGTCCGCCTCCCAGGTCAGCGCCGTGATCCCCCGCTTCGCTTCCAGCACTTCCCGCGCCCCGCGATATACTTCCCAGCAAACATCAAACGCCATCTCCGGCTTCACACTCATGTTCTCCTCCGGCCAACCCCAGTCCTCCGTCTTCCTTTTCTACTTCCTTTACCTCATGAACTTCCCCCATCTCCGCCTCAATGCACCGCTTCTTCCTCCCGCACTCCCTCCCACTGCCCGTACCTCATCTGGTACTCCCACACCTTTTCGTGCGCGCTCGGCAGCGCACTCTCCGCCCACAATCGCCGCCGTTTCTCCACCACGTACCCGCCGTACCGCGGCTTGCGCAGGTGCCGCAATTGCGCCGAAATGCTCGCCTCCGGGTACCGCGTCTTGTGCGAGAGTTCCTCTAACGTCATCCACACGTCGTAGCGCGCCGCGCACAGCAACACCTCCGTCAAAATCTCCCGCTGCGTTTTCAACACGGGCTGCAGCACCTCCCATTCCCTCAGTTCCCTCATCCCGCCACCTCCTCCGCGTTCAATTCGCTCGAATCCCGCGCGCAAGAACCCCTTACGCCGACACCAACTCACTCCCACTCCGGCTGTTCGTCATTCCTGGGAACGGCCTTCTCACCCTCTGAGGAAATCTCGAGGTCCGCGGTATCCTCTTCAGTTTCTTCGGGATCCGGCTCCCAAACACTAGCGTCCGGATCCTCGTAATCCCCCGCGCAGCCGCTACAGGCCTCCCAAACGTTTTCCACACTTTCCACAGATTTCCACAGCCCAGTAACTTCAGGATTACTAGTCACTATAGTAGTACGAGTGCTAATGTGCTTTTGGCTTTTCCACAACACCTGCTCCAGGAGATTTTCGTGAACCCCTACTACACTCAGCCGCCTTGGGAGTTCCTGCTCACCGCTTCCCGTAACACCCTCCAATCGTACGAACTCTCCCGGCTCGCCCATGCCGCCAATCTCCGCAAGGAATTGGGCGCACTCCTCGACCAGTATCTTGAGGAGAACACCGCCGCCATGCTGGCTCGCTGGCTCATGGATCAACGCGAACGCACCGTCCTCGGCGAAGAGCCCTCTCCGGCCCCTCAGCCCTCCGAGAACAAGGGCCGCCGTGCGTCCGATAACGTTTTCACGGACCGTATCGTTCCACCGCGCGCTTCTCCTGGACGAGCCTGACTCTTCGTCCCCGCGTCGCAGTTTTTCGTGTTGTTTCTGGTTGTTTTTGCCTGCCGTTGGATTCACCGGCAGTATTCGTGGAGGTGTACTTACCTCATGACCATTCCGCTGTGTTGCGAGCCTCGCACCCTTCTCATCTCGCGCGGCGCCGCCCCCCCATGCCCTCAACTTCCTCTTCGCCAAGACCGTTTCAGCGTTCCGCACATCCCACCTCGCTGCATTACGTCCTGGCACCTGTATATATATTATAAGACGTACCTATATAGTATTTATAAGCCGGCCCGCCCTCTTCTCCGCGAACTCTGCGTTAATTTCTTTCTTTTTCTCCTGCTTCTTCCCCAAAAACAAAAAGCGCCCCGATTTCTCGGAGCGCTCTCTCTTCCACCAGGTTTCCAAGGATTCTCTACGACTTCGCCCCCGCGGGCGGCTCCCCGTTCACCTTCTCCAGCATCTGCTCTTTGCGGTACACCAGCGAATTGATGTCATACGTGGCCAATTCAAACCCATGTCCATGCGTAATCGCGTCCGTCGGGCAGGCTTCCACGCAATACCCACAGAAAATGCATCGCGAATAATCGATGTTGTACACCTTCGCGTAGCGTTCCCCAGCCGAAATCCGTTCCGTGCCCGTATTCTCCGCCGCCTCGATATAAATGCAGTTCGATGGGCAAGCCGCCGCGCACAAAAAACATCCCACACATTTTTCCAGTCCGTCTTCATCGCGTTGCAGCACATGAATCCCGCGGTAGCGCGGCTGGAAATTCACCGGCTCGTACGGATAATTCTCCGTCACCGTCTTCTCAAACATGCTTTTGAAAGTGACGCTGAACCCCTTCACCAGCGCCACCGCCGTTTCCACAGCCTCTCGAATCACCGATGCCATAGGCCCCCAGTCTAGCAAACCCGCATCAACCCCCGCAAACGCCCTCCAAATCTCACTGGCTTACAGTCTTACACTTTTGCACGATTGGACCTCTTCGTCTTCGCTCCCTGATATCTATCCCCTCAACGCCGCCACAATCTGCTTCCCATGGAACCGTCCATTCTCAATAAAAATCTCATTCGTATGCCGCCCCGCCACCACCACTCCCGCCAGGTAAATCCCCTTTACATTGCTCTCCAGCGTATCCGGATCCAGCGCCGGACGCCGGCTCTCCGCATCCAACTTCACTCCCAGCCCCTCAATGAACGCATAATCCGGGTGATACCCCGTCAGCGCAAAGACCTGCTTCGCCGCCACCGTCCGCGCGCCCTCCCCGTCCTCAATCACCACGCCATCCCGCACAATCTCCTTCACCCTCGCGCGAAACACGGCCTGGATCTGCCCCGCCTTAATCCGGTTCTCAATGTCCGGCTTCACCCAATACTTGATGGACGTCCCCAACTCCGCGCCCCGCACCAGCAGCGTCACCCGCGCCCCATTCCGCCATAAATCCAGCGCCGCCTCCACCGCCGAATTCTTCCCACCAATCACCACCACATCTTCGTGCCAATATTCATGCGGTTCCGTATAGTAGTGCGAAACATGCGGCAAATGCTCCCCCGGCACGCCCATCTCATTCGGCAAATCGTAATATCCCGTTGCCACCACAATCTTCTTCGCCGAGTAGCGCTCTTCCCTCCCCGCTTCCGTCCGCGTCACCACGGTAAACGCGCCGTCATGCCCGTCCACATGCGTCACCCGCTCAAACAGCCGCAATTCCAATTCGTAATGCTCCGTCGCCTTCCGGTAATACTTCAGCGCCTCCGCGCGCGTAGGCTTCTCCCCGCCGCACACCATCGGCAAATCCCCAATCTCCAACAATTCAGGCGTAGTGAAAAACACCATATTCACCGGATAGTGGTAAATCGAATTGCACAAGCATCCCTTATCCACCACCAAAGCCCGCATCCCCGCCCGCTTAGCCTCCATCGCGCAAGCCAGCCCGGTAGGCCCCGCCCCAATGCACAGAATGTCGTAAGTAGTCATATTTTCTTTTGATTTCCAGACTCACTGCTTCGTTACTGGCCCTCAAGTCTCGTGCGATTCAGCGACCATCTATTTGGTGTCAGAAACAACCCGCCATTCATCTGGGCAAGACGCGCTTTTGACCCTCTTATCTCGCAGGCCAACTGCGTAGCATTTTGCGCGTTCGTCTCGAACCAGCAAAACATCCCCTGTAATCCTCAGGTCCGTAATGTAAACCCACTGCACATCCTCCTCGATCCAGAACTTAATGTGCACCATGAATATCTGAACCCTCCACAGCTCTTTCTGTGTGGAGGTGTCAGTCGCAACTACATAGCCTTTCCTTCCGTCCCCCTCTGCGGAATACGTAACGCCATTTGCACTGACTGGTTTTACCGGCTTGGGTGGTATCCGTTTCGCGTACAGGGCTCCGGGGATCAGCAATGGCACGCACAGAAGAATGAAGCAGAATCGCAATTTGGTCTCTCCTCGTCAGCTGCTGGGTCCCCGACTTGCCGGTTTTGTACCTGGGTCTTGAGGCCCTCTTCTCCGAAACTTAAAACTGAAAACTTATAACTGGTAACCCGACCAATACCTCACTGCCTCCCACCCACCTCCAAAATCCCCACCAACTCTTCTCGAAACGCCTCCAACTCCTTCAACCGCTCCGCGGTAGCCGCCACTTCCCTCTTCTTCCAAACAAACACATCTCCGCCCGCCTTCTTCAGCCGCACGCTCAAATTCCCGTCCACCATCACTGTAGCCGGCGCCAGCAATCGCAACCCGCCATTTTCCACCGGAGCCAGCACCGCCGCGCATTCTCCCCGGTGCACACACAACGCACTCTCATAAGGAGCAATCGCAATCGGCCGAAACCCCGCCGCAAACAACCGCTCCAAAGTCTGCATCTGCAACTGTGTCAGCTCAACCATTTGTCTGAATTATACATCTCGCACCATTCAATGCGGTCATCCCGACTGGAGTGCCACGGCATATGCGGGACACAGCGGAGGGATTAAGGCACAGTCACTACGATTTATCTTGAGATTTATGGTTGAAGAGGGATTCCTCGACTCCGCGGCCCGACGCGCCACAATTCGGCGCGAAGGAAAAGATCGGGCCGCTCCGGTCCCTTCGAGGCTCAGGGCAGGCGGAATGACAGTTTTGGGTGGGGGATGCGGACAAATCCAATCACAAAAAAAACGGCGCAGCCGAAGCCGCGCCGCTCAAACCGTTTTCTCTTTACTTAAAACTCACAACTGAAAACTGACAACTGCTACGCTCACGCCGCCGTCGAATCCGCCTCGCTCGTCCCCTCCAACTGCGCCAGGATCTCCCGCAGCGTGCGGATCAACTCGTCCCGCGACACATGGCTCTTCTTAAACTGCAGCCGGAACCGGAACGCCTCATTCTCCGGCTCATATTGAAAGATAAACGGTTGCGCCCTCTGCGGTCCTGGGCTTTCTTCCGTGCGCGCCTTCCTCGCCTCATCCCGCGTCAATCCCGCCTGCAGAATTCGCGCGAACAACTCCATCATCTGCCGCTCGGTAGGCTGCCGCGCAATCTGCAGCAAGGTGGATTTGGTAGTAATCCCATTCTCGACGCATTTCTTCCGCAGCGAATCCGGAATATTCCGCAATATCAGCGTCTCGGACACCGAAGTTCGCGCTTTCCCCAGCTTCTTTGCCAATTCCTCGTGCGAATAATTAAACTGCTCCGTCAGCCGCTGCAATCCATCCGCCTCTTCAAACGGCGTCAAATCCTTCCGCTGGATATTCTCGATCAGCGCAATTTCCAGCGTCTCCGCGTCGTCCGCGCTCTTTTCGATGCACGGCACCTCGCGCAGTCCCGCCGCCCGCGCCGCGTGGTAGCGCCGCTCGCCGGAAATAATGTAGAAGCAGTCTTCGCGCGGAATGAACCGCACCAGCAGCGGCTCCAGCACGCCCTTCTGCCGGATCGAATCCGAAAGTTCGCGCAGGTCTCCCAACGCCTTCCGCGGCTGCTCCGGATTCGGCCGGATCTGCTCGACCGGAATCATCCGCCCCACCGCTGCGCCGCTATAGCTCGTCAGCGATTCAACATAGTGCGCGTCATGCCGCATCTTCAGCGTGACGGGCAACCCTAGCCTCTTCGACACGTTGGACAACCTCCGCTGCCAGTTTTTTGTACTCCACCGCCCCAGGTGACTTGGGCGCAAATGTCAGTATCGTTTCTTTGTACGCCGGACTCTCTTCCAGCCGCACATTTTTCCCGATCTTCGTCTTGAACAGCACTTCCCCAAACACCGAACGAATCTGCCCGTGCGTGTCCTTGGAAATGTTCGTCCGCTTGTCAAACAGCGTGATCACCACGCCCAGCATCTTCAATTGCGGATTGGGCCGCGCGCGAATCCGTTCATACGTCTCGAGCAAATCGTCCGTGCCCTCAATCGCGAAATAAGCTGCCTGAATCGGCACCATCAGATGCGTCGAAGCCACCATCGCGTTCACCGTCAGAATCCCCAGCGATGGCGGCGTATCCACAATGATGTAGTCGTAATCCTTCACAATCGGCGCCAACGCATCCTTCAACCGGTACGGCGCGTCAAACTGCCCCGCCAGCACGGTCTCCAACTTCGCCAGCGCCAGCCTCCCGGGCCCAATCGAAAGCATCGGGTCCTTCGAAGGTTTCACAACCGTTGCCAGCGGCGCGTGCGCATCCCCCAACACGTCGAACATTGAAATGTTCACTTCTCCCATATCGAAAAACGCAATCGTAGAATTCGCCTGCGGGTCCAGGTCAATCAGGAGCGTGCGCCTCCCCTTGCTCGCAATTGCCGCGGACAGATTGATCGCCGTCGTCGTCTTCCCGACCCCGCCCTTCTGATTCGCTATGGTGATAATGGCAGTCATCGCCGCTCTGCCTCCGCCCGCCCTGCCCTTTCGACACTGCAATTCCATGGCCAAGCCCATGTTCCAATCTTGCACTCCCCGCTATCGCCGCGCACACTTCCCCGCACTTCAGCGAGCACACCAAGTTCCTCGGAAGGCACTAGCACATCATCTTTTTTTACTGTGGTTATGCCACCAGAAAGGCCCAAGGGCATAGGCAAAGAGTACGTTTCATCCCCGTACTAGCGCAAGTACATTTCCGTCGCCCCAGTGGAAAACTACCCCGACTCTCTCCTCCACTTTCTTTTCTCTGTGTCCTCTGTGTTCTTCCCTCTGTGTTCTTCCCTCTGTGAACTCTGCATTACGGTCCTTCTCCTCCCTAAAACGCCACTCCCCAAAAATCCCCTGCCCCATCCTCCAACTCCAATCCCAATTCCCAACCCTTCGGCCGTTCATGTCCGCGCCAGATCAGCGTGGCCTCCGCCGATTTTCCATTTAGTTCATTCTGGACCACCAGTTTCTGTCCCACCGCAAGTCCCTGTGGGACAATCGCCAGGCACCCCTTCGGACTGATATCCACCGTGTACCCTTGGGCGCTGAGCGTGTCCCCGTGCTCTCTCCACTCGACCCAAAGATTCATCCTCAAATACAGCCGTGGTTCGGCCCGCATGTCCCGGATGCTTGCCACATAGCTAGCTTCGTTTACGGTTCCCACGATCCACCCTCCGTCGAGCCGCCGTTCTCAATCCTCAACTAGCCCGCTCACCCGCACATATCGTCTGCCAAACACACCACTCCACATCTCCATTCACGCTAATTCCGCCCTCCCCCACCGTCAATGGAACTAACCTCCTATTCCCCCGCACAAGTAACCTCCTCCCAATCGTGCATTCTCTGTTCTTCCCTCTGTGATCTCTGTGTCAAAAACCCCGGTCTGCGCTTTTTTCTTGTCCGCTTTTGATTGTCCTCAGCCCGCGCCCATCATAAACTCTCCTATTCCCCATGCTCTCTCTCCCCACTCTGCGCCGCGAACTCCCTCCCACCCTGCACCTTGCCCTCCCGCTCGTCCTCGCCGAAATCGGCTGGATGAGCATGGTCATCGTGGACACCATGATGGTCGGCCGTCTCCCCAACAGTGCCGAGTCCATCGGTGCCGTCAGCATCAGCTCCAGCCTCTTCATCGTCTTCGCCTTCTTTGGTGAGGGTCTTCTAATCGGCCTCGACACCCTCGTCTCCCAGGCCTTCGGCGCCGGCCATCGCGAAGATTGCCACCGCTCCCTCATCAATGGCATCTACCTCAGTTTCGCATTCACCCCGATCCTCACCCTCCCCGTTTGGTATCTCCCGCTCTATTTTGGCCGCATGGGTGTTGACCCCAAAATCGCTGCCCTGGCTCTTCCCTACATGCGCACCCTCGCCGTCGGCATGCTTCCGTTGCTCCTCTATTTCGCGGTACGCCGCACCCTCCAGGGGATGAACATGGTCCGCCCCATCGCCTTCGCCCTGGTCACCGCCAATCTCATCAATTTCTGCGGCAACTACATTTTCATCTTCGGCAAATTCGGTATGCCCGCCCTCGGCGTAACCGGCTCCGGCTGGGCCACTGCAGTCTCTCGCACCTACCTGGCCCTCGTTCTCGTCGGCTACCTGCTCTGGTACGACCATCGCCATCGCACCGACCTCCTTAAGACTCCCGTCGAAATCGATATCCAGCGCATCCGCCGCCTCATTTCCCTCGGCTTGCCAGCCGCCCTGCAACTCACCGCCGAAGTCAGCGTCTTCGCCATGGTCGCCTCGCTCATCGCCCGACTCGGCGCCGTTCCTTTGGCCAGCCACCAGATCGCGCTCAACACCGTCGCCTTCACTTACATGGTTCCTCTCGGCATTTCTTCCGCGGCCGCCGTCCGTGTAGGTCAAGCCATCGGCCGCCGCGATCCCCTGGCCGCTCGCGACGCTGGCAACACCGCCATCGTCCTCGGCGCCTCTTTCATGTCCTGCATGAGCATCGCGCTCCTGGTCTTTCCTGGCATGGTCGCCCGCATTTACACCCACGACCCCACGGTCATCCGCAACGCCACTATCCTCCTCGCCGCCGGGGCCGCTTTCCAACTTTTCGACGGCATCCAAACCGTCGCCACCGGCGCCCTACGCGGTTCCGGCGACACCCGTACACCCATGGTCTGCCACTTCTCCGCTTACTGGTTGATGGGTCTACCGCTAGGTGCCTGGCTCTGCTTCCGCCGACACTGGGGAGCTCTCGGCCTCTGGGTCGGCCTAAGCCTCTCCCTAATCCTGATCGGGATCCTCTTACTGACCTTCTGGCGCCGCCGCATCCGCCACCTAATCGCCCAGTCCCCGTAGGGCACAGTCAGGGCCTCTGCGTTATCTTCTTCTCTTCACTCTTTCGGATGATTTCCCCAAAAAAAAACGGCGCAACCGAAGTCGCGCCGTCCAAACCGCTTCCTGACATCCGATCGCTGAGCTCTGCTATCTCTCCCGCTACATCTTGTATCGCCCCAAATCCTCGTCGCTCAATCCTTCCAGCCAATTCCGCAACTGTTCATTCGTGCTGCGTTCCGCCAGTGCCGTGGACACCTTCGAGCTCTTCAGCACCTGCTCGTCCACAAAAATGGGGCAATCCATCCGCAGCGCCAGCGCCAGCGCATCGCTCGGCCGCGAATCAATACTCATCAACTCGCCTTCGCGCTCCACCCAGATCAACGCAAAAAACGTGTCGTCCCGCAAATCGTTCACCACGATTTTCTGCACACGCACGTCCAGCCCCAGGAACACATTCTTCAGCAGGTCGTGCGTCATCGGCCGCGGCGTCTGCACCTTTTCAATCTCCAGCGCAATTGCGTTCGCCTCGTACGCCCCCACCCAGATCGGCAGGATGGCCTGTCCCTGCACATCCTTCAAAACCACAATCGGCATTTGCGTCACCGGATCCATCATCAGGCCGCGTATTTTCATTTCCACTTCCATCGCGCCCTCCCCATCCCCGCCGATCCCGCTAAGTCTCTTCCACCCATCGACTCTTCCACGCTTATACTAAAACTTTCCCTACCCCGCCTCTCCCACCAAACTGTTCGGGCCCGCCCCCGTCACCCGAACCTTCACGTAGTGTCCCAGAAGTTCCTTCCCGCGGGAAGTGAAATTCAGCACCCGATTGCACGACGTATGCCCCATCCACTGATTCTCTCGCCGCGATTTCCCCTCCACAAGTACCTCGAACACTTCCCCCACCAGCCGCGCATTCCGGGCAATCTGTATCTCCCGCTGCCGCCCCTGCAGTATCCCCAGCCGCCGCGATTTCTCCTCTTCCGGTATCGCATCCTCCATCTTCAGCGAAGGCGTGTTCGGCCGCGGAGAATACTTGAACGAAAACGCCCCATCATACTGCGCCACATCCAGCAGGCTCAAAGTCTCCTCAAAATCCTTTTCCGTCTCCCCCGGAAATCCCACAATCAAATCCGTTGTAATACTGATTCGCCGTTTCGCCCCGCGCAACATCGCGATCTTTTCCACATACTCTTCGCGCGTGTACGTTCGCGCCATCGCCCGCAGCACCGCCGTGGACCCGCTCTGCACCGGCAAGTGCACATGATCACAAAGCGCCGGCACCGTCTCAATCGCCTCCACAATATCTTTCCCAAAATCCCGCGGGTGCGAAGTCATGAACCGCACGCGCCGCATGCCCGGCACTTCCGCCACGGCCACCAGCAATTCGGAGAACCGCATCCGCCGCGCGCTTGGATCCGCGTACGAATTCACGGTTTGCCCCAGCAACTGCACTTCCGTGTACCCCAAATCCGCGATTTGCCTAACTTCCTCCAGCACCGACGCGCTCGTCCGGCTCCGCTCCGGCCCTCGCGTAAACGGCACCACGCAATACGTGCACGCTTTGTCGCATCCCTCGATAATCGTCACGTAGGCGCGCCACGGGTTGTCCCGCCGCGTCATCTCCGTCTCAAACGTTTCGTCCGTGTCCGTGTCCAGCCCGGTGACTCGCGTGTTCCCGGCCTCCAATCGCGCAATCAGCTCTGGCAATTTCCGGTAGCTCGCCGACCCGCAGACCAGGCTCACCCACGGTGCCCGCGCAAAAATCTCCTCACCCTCCTGCTGCGCCAGGCATCCCAGCACGCCAATTACTTGCCCCTCTTTTTTCGTGAACCGGTACTCCCCCAGCCGCGAAAAAATCTTCTGCGCCGCCTTTTCCCGTATCGAACAAGTGTTGTACAAAATCACCGCCGCCCCATCCGGCGATTCCACCTGCCGGTATCCGCGCGCCAGCAGCACCCCCGCCACCTTCTCCGAGTCATGCTCATTCATCTGGCAACCAAACGTCTCCAAATAAAACGTCCCGGTGGCACAGAGGCTTCTATCTGTGCTCCTGGGTTCTTCGCCGTTGTAGGGCCCGCCTTCCGAAGCGGCCCGCACCCGAGCCACAGGCACACCCGCCCCAGCCAGCCTCTCTACGTTGATGTCAAACAAATCGCCCATACCCTCTCACTCTATCACACGCTTGATTTCAGCCTCTGCGACCCAGTCATCACGCCGCCCTCTTGATCGTCAGCTTCGCCGTATACCCCAGCGCATACAACACCCTCAGCAAAAGATCCGTCGAGACATTTTTCGTATTGCGGTTCAGGATCGCGGTCATCCGCGTCCTGGAAGTCTTCGCCAGCCGTGCCACCTCCGCGTGCGTCAAAGCCTTGCGTCGCACAATCTCCACAATCTTCGAGTTCAACTCGCTCCGCAGTTCAATCTCTGCCCCATCCGCCGGAGCCAGTCCCAGAGCCTGTGCCAATTCCTTGGCAGTTCGTGTTACGACCGGTTTAATCTTCTTCATCGAGGAACTCCTTTTTGGGTGTCTCATATTTGAGACATTACGTCAACCTTGTTGCCCATCCCATTCCGTCCTATAGTTCTCCTTAACTCAAATTCAGACGGAGCCACCAATGAAACCATCGCCACGATTCCTTTATTTCCTCTACCTCATTTGCCTCCTTACCTTCCTCCTCCTACCTTCCTCATTCGCTCAACAACCCACCAAATCCCTCGCCGAGCGCCTCGGCTATCCCGCCAATTCGCGGCTGCTTATCATCCACGCCGACGATCTCGGCATGATGCACACTGTCAACACCGCCATCTTCGAAGCCTTCGATAAACACTGGATCACTTCCGCCAGCATCCTCGTTCCTTGCCCCTGGTTCCCCGAAGTCGCGCAATGGGCCAAAACGCATCCCGACGCCGACCTCGGAATCCACCTTGCCCTCAATGCCGATTGGACCAGCTACCGTTGGTCTTCTGTTTCTCCGCAACCCCCCGGCTCCAGCCTCCTCGACCCCGATGGCTATCTCCCGCTCCTCACTCCCTACGTCGTCGCCCACGCCAAAATGTCCGACGTCACCACCGAAACCCACGCTCAGGTGGATAAGGCCAAAGCCGCCGGAATCCGCCTCTCCCATCTAGACACGCACATGGGCACAATCGTCAGCACCGATGACCTCACGGCGGTCTATCTCTCCACAGGCAAATCGTACAATCTCCCAGTGCTTCTCTCTCGCACCACGGATGGTCATGAACTCGATCTCTCCAAGTTTCACCTCGCTCCCAGCACCATCGTCCTTGATGACATCCTTCAGATCATGCCCGGCGTTCCCAAATCCCAGTGGCTCGACGCCTACAAAAAAATGCTCCAGCCTCTCCCTTCCGGCACCTATCAATTAATCGTCCACCTAGCCCACAACGACGCGGAAATTCAGGGCGCCACCTTCGATCATCCGGACTGGGGCGCCGAGTGGCGTCAAAACGATCTCGATGTAGTCCAAAGCCCCGCGTTCCAGAAATTCCTGAAAGACCAGGGGTTCATTCTAATCTCCTGGCGCGACGTCCAAAAACTCCAGCCCAACTAATCCTTTCGTATTGCGTGATCATTTGGGCGCACTTAATCCCGCTTGCGTTTTCTTGCCGTACTCATTTCGGCGACCTCTGTGTCCGCGGTCAACTCTGTGTAATTGTTCGCCTTTCTCCTTACTGAAAACCGAGGACTGGCATCTTCGTTCCCTCGGCGAACTCTTCGGACACTCCCCGCATCTATATTCTTTTGACCATGTTCTACCCGTGTGTTAGGTTGCTTTTGTCTGTAAAATTCTCGATTCCCTGAGAGGCTGACGCCATTTTTCTGTTCTCCGCCATTTTCATCGGCAACATCTTCGACATTCTCGCGCAAACAGGCTGGGTCGCTCGCGCCGTCCTCGTCCTACTTCTCTTCTTCTCCCTCGTCTCCTGGGCGCTGATTTTCCAGAAGCTCGGCATCTTCGGGCGCATCCGCCGCGAAAGCGAGCAATTCCTCAAGATTTTCCGCGCCACCAAAGGCGTCGCCAATCCGCAGGGGCTCGTCTCGGCGGGCTCGCCCTTTTCCAACGTCTACGCTGCCGGCTATCGTGAACTCCAGTCGCAAGTCACCGGCACCGGCAATCCCACCCCGCAGAAGGTGAAGAGCCTCCAAGCCATCACCATCGCCATGCAACTTGTCGCCGCCGATGAAGTTCGCCGGGTCGAAAAGGGCATGTCCTGGCTCGCCACCACCGCCGGTGTCACTCCCTTCATCGGCCTATTCGGCACCGTTTGGGGCATCATTGACGCCTTCTCTGGCCTCGGCACGGCTGGCGGGGCCAGCCTCCGCGCCGTCGCTCCCGGCATCGCCGAAGCCCTCGTTACCACCGCCGCCGGCCTTTTCGCCGCCATCCCCGCCCTAATCGCCTACAACTATTTCCTGCAAAACATTCGCGATCTGGCGCAGCGCCTCGACTCTTTCGCCCTGGAATTCGCCGCCCAAATCGAAAAGACTTTCACCTAGCATGAGCGCGTTAACTACAGCGCCGCATTTCTCTCACGCAAAGGGTTTCAGACTCGCGTCTGCCGATATCAGATATCAGTTATCGGATATCAGGAACCATGCGGCAGGCGCCGCGTGCCAATGCTCCGGGATTCTTTCTTTGACTCCTGATATCTGGTCGCTGATATCTGATATCTCTTTCCCCGTCCGCAACCCATGAGAGACCGACCATGCCTCAATTGAGCAAATCCACGCAAACGAGCCTCTCCGAGATCAACATGGTCCCGTTCATTGATGTCGTCCTGGTCCTCCTGATCATCTTCATGATCACTGCGCCCATCCTGCAATCCGGCATCGAAGTGGATCTCCCAAAAACGCACACCGTCAAGGAAATCACAGAGCAGCGACTCGTCGTCACCATTGACAAGGCCCAGCGCATCTACCTCGGCAACGATCCCGTCAACATCCACCAACTCCCCGACAAAATCCGCAAACAGCTCAAACATCCCCAGGACGCAATCTTCCTCCGTTGCGACGAAACCGTCCCCTTCGGCAGCTTCGCCACCGTCGTCGATTCCCTTCGCGTCGCTGGCTTCACCAACGTCAGCATCGTCACCGAACCCATCTCCGAGCGGAGGCACTAGCCCATGTCCTCCCCTCAATATCACCTCATTTCAAAAACCTATCATCCCGACCGGATCCATGGCGCAGTCCGCCGTATTCCGTTCTAACTCTATGCCGCGCACTGCCTACACCCTCGACGACCTCTCCTTCAACCGCTTCCTCGGTTACTCCGCCTGGTTCCACTTGTTCCTCACCGGGCTGCTCCTCTTGGGCGTCTGGGTCCAGCGTACCGGCACCGCCTGGGGTGGTTTCGGAGGAGGTGGCGGCGATTCCAGCGCGAAGGTCACTCTCGTCAGCAGCGCAGGCATCCCCATGCCGCAACCCGAAATTACCTCTCCCGAAAGCAGCACCGTCGACCCCACCAAGGGTCTCAACAAGGAAGAGCCCAAGCCCAAGGAACCCGAGCCCAAAAAAGACGCCATTGATATTCACAAATTTGAAAAAGAAAAACCGCTGCCCGCCTCGAAACCTTCCAAGGTTTTCGACAGCAAAACGCCTCAAGCCGAAAACGCCGTTCCCTATGGCAAAGGCGGCCAAACCAGTCTTCCCTCCGGCTTCAACGAATTCCCTGGCCCCGCCAATGGCGGCGTCGCCGTCCAAGGCCCGGGTGGCGGCGATTTCGCCAGCCGCTACGGTTGGTACATTGAAGCAGTGAAGCGCGCCGTCAATCAAAACTGGATGCAGAACACCATTGATCCCTCGATCCGCGCCGCCCGCCGCGCCAAAACCACCATCACGTTCACCATCAATCGCGACGGCTCCGTCAAAAACATCCGCGTCTCCGAATCCAGCGGCAATCGTTCCATGGACGATTCCGCACAGCGCGCTCTCCTGAGCATCGATCACTTCCCTCCTCTCCCCAGCGACTATTCCGGCCGCTACGTCGACGTAATCTTCGATTTCGACCTGGCCATGTCCAAGTAGCCTTGGAGTGCAGGGCCTTGGCGCCGCTTTTACAACCGCAAATACCGCCTCCAACCCCACCCCGAGACATAACCTGTGCCTAATCCTTCCTCTTCTCCTCTCTCTTCTTAACCTCCTTCATCTCATCACCTGCCTGATCTCTTATATCCTTCCAAATCTTTCTCCGCCAAAATGCATCTAATTGATTTAGAGTGTTTATGTGAGCCCGAACTGTCCGGGAGGCGCCGTTGTCCGCAAAGAAGACTGTCCTGTTCGTTTCCTTCGTACTTCTTTTGAGCCTATTCTTCTCCCCCACAGCCTTGGCCCAGGACTGGTTCCGCACCGGCACCGGCCTCGGCAACACGCAACTCCCCCGCATCGCCGTCGCTGATTTCGCCCCCCGCGCCGACACTGCCACCGCCCACGCCGCCCTCTTCACCTCGGTGGTTCGAGAAGATCTCTCCTTTTCCGGCATCATCGAATTCGTCTCTCCCAGCTTTTACCCCGCCCAAGTTCCTTCCCAGCCGCAGGAACTCCAATTCCTCGTCTGGACCGAACCTCCCCTCAACGCCAATTTCGTCGCATTCGGCAATCTCACCGAATCCTCCAGCGAAGTCGTCATCTCCGCCTGGCTTTACGATGTTCGCAGCAGCTCCAACGAAGCCGTCGTCGGCAAAGTCTATCGCGGTGAGCCTACGGATCTGCAAGTCCGCAAATTCGCCCATCAATTCGCCGATGAGATTATCAATAAACTCTCCGGCGGCCTCCCCAGCATCGCCTCCACGCAAATTGCGTTCATCAGCTCGCGCACCGGGCACAAGGAACTCTGGGTCATGGATTACGATGGTTCCAACCAGCGCTCTCTTACCTCTCTGAAATCCATCGCCCTCACCCCGCGTTGGTCCCCTGACGCCTCCCGCATCGCCTTCACCTGCTTTGCACCCGCCAACAGCGTGGTCAGCGCGCAAATCTGCATGTATTCCTTTGATACCAACCGTCTCGTCAGTTTCGCCCGCTATCGCGGCACTAACGATTCACCCACCTGGTCCCCCGACGGCTCCCAGGTCATGTTCTCTTCCTCGATGCAGGGCAGTCCTGCTCTCTACGTCAGCGATACCAGCGGCAATCGCCCCAAGCGCCTCACCTACGTTTCCAGCGGTGCCGATGCGTCTCCCGCATGGAATCCCAAAACCGGACAGAGCGTCGCCTTTGTCAGCGATCGCGGTGGCCTTCCTCAGCTTTATCTAATGAACGCCGACGGCACCAATACGCAAAAAATCGATGTCCCGGACAAGGGCTATCTCGTTGACCCCGCCTGGTCTCCCAATGGCCAGCTTCTTGCCTTCTCCTGGCGGCGCCCCAGCGGCAATTACGATATCTACATCATGGACGTCGTCTCTCGCCGCATCATCGAAATCACCCGCGACAGCGGCCGCAACGAACGCCCCTCCTGGGCTCCCGACGGCCGCCACCTCGTTTTCGAGTCCACCCGCACCGGCACGCGCCAGATCTGGACCATGCTCGCCGACGGCTCCCAGCCCCACGAACTCACCTTCTCCGGCCACAACGAATCCCCCAACTGGTCCACCAAATGACAGATTTCACCTTTATTCAAGACTGTCATCCCGAGCGGAGCGAGGGATCCGCTCTGCGGCCCCCGTTTCCCGGTCGCTGGTCTCTGGTCGTTGATCACTTCCCCTCTCGCGCGATTCGCGTTATAATGTATCGTATTACGACATATTCCCCGAACCCAGCCCGCCAGTGGTACCATCTTTCTTGGTGGGTCGAACACGGGATATCTATAAGTCCAGGAGGACTCGCATGACTCAGCAGCACCGTCCCATTTACCGCTCGTTACTCATTACCCTTTCGCTCTGCGCCGTTCTCGTAGCGGGTTGTAAGAAGAAAGTCGCCCCGCCACCTCCGCCGCCGCCCCCTGCCCCGGTAGCCGTAAAACCAACCGCTTCCATCAGTGCCGATCGCACCTCCATCCAGAAGGGCGAGTCCGTCCGGCTCTCCTGGACCACGACGGACGCCACCAACATTTCCATCGCTCCTGAAGTGGGCGCCGTCACTGCGCAGGGTTCCACCACGGTCACCCCTTCCGACTCCACCACCTACACCATCACCGCTACCGGTGCCGGTGGCTCGGCCAGCGGCAGCGTCGGCATCACCGTCACTGTTCCGCCGCCGCCTCCTCCCCCGCCTCCCCAGCCTTCCTTGGACGAGCTCTTCATGAAGGAAGTGCGGGACGCCTACTTCGATTACGACAAGGCTGATATTCGCGCCGACGCCAAGGATGCTCTCGGCAAAACCGCCGAGTTCCTTCGCAACTATCCGCAGGTCCGCGTCACCATCGAAGGTCATTGCGACGAACGCGGCTCCACCGAATACAATCTCGCCCTCGGCGATCGCCGCGCCAGCTCCGTCAAGCAGTATCTCGTCAGCCTGGGCATTTCTGCTGACCGCCTCAACACTGTCAGCTACGGCAAGGAAAAGCCCTTCTGCACCACTTCCGACGAAGAGTGCTGGCAGCAGAACCGCCGCGGCCATTTCGTCCGCATTCCGTAACCACGGCGGACGCTAACAACCTACTCGCAACCTCGCCTACCCCTCCCGCCTCCGGCGGGAAGGGTGGGCTTTTCTTTCTCCTTCACTTCCCTTACTTCCTTTACCGTCTGCACTTCAACAAAGCTCCCACTCCCCACTTGCCCCCATTCCAATCTCCCGTTACATTGGAAGGTTGTGACGCCATTACTCTTTTATCTTGCTTTGCCTGTAATCGTGGAGGAACACAATCATGCGGACGCGTAACATTCTTCTCTTCTCCGGCGCCATGTTCGTCAGCGCCGTTGCTGGCAGCCTCGTCGGGCCCCGCCCCGCCCTCGCCGTCGCTCGCGAGATCATCGAGCTCCAGCACGATGTCACTTTGATTCTGCAGGGTCAAAAAGACATGCAGAACCAGATGACTCAGGACCACACTGTCCAGAAGACTCTCATCGAACAATCTTCGGACACCGTCCTCAAACTCAACGCCACCATGAACGGCCTGCAGAAATCCGTGCAGGATGTCCAGGCCAACGCCGGCACGCGCCTGGACACCATGTCCACCCAGGTCCAGGGCCTCTCCGACAATCTCGAGGAAATCAAATCCCGCATCGGGAAACTCAATCAGCAGCTCGTGGATCTGCAAAACACCGTGCAAGCCATTGACGCACGCCTCGCTGGCGGCGCTCCTTCTGCCCCCGGCGCAACCGGTCCCACCGGCGCACTCAATCCTCCAAAATTCGAGGCCGCCGCTCCCTCCGGTCCCCTGCCCTCCGCCGACACTCTCTATTCCAACGGCCTCCGCGACATCACCAGCGGCAAATACGATCTCGCGAATTCCGAATTCCAGGATTACCTCAAGTATTACGCGGACACCGATCTCGCCTCCAACGCCCAGTTCTATCTCGGGGAAATCGCCTATTCCCAGAAACAATACGATAGAGCCGTCAACGAATACGACAAGGTCCTCACCAACTATCCCAAGAGCTTCAAGCTCGCTCCCGCACGCCTGAAAAAAGGCATGTCCCTGATCGAACTCAACCAAAAATCCGCCGGCGTCCGCGAACTCCGGGAAGTCGTCAAGCGCTATCCCGGCACCGAAGAAGAGCGCCGCGCGCGCGCCAAACTCAAGGACCTCGGCGTAGCCGTCTCCGCCACCCGCTAATCCCTCCGCACTCCTCCTCGACCTTTCTCGGGTTCGTAGCGGCCGCCTTCTGAGGCGGGCGCAGTTGGCCTGTGGCGCAGTCACTCCTGACTGTCCTCTTGGGTTTTCCTTCCCACACATCGCGCAAATCCCCGAAAACGTCATTCCGAACGGAGTGGCCCGATTTTCTCTTCGCGCTGTACTCTGGCGCGCCGGGCCGCGCAGTGGAGGGAACCCTCCTCGCTCTCAGCGCCCGCGCCTTTATTTCGCTTTTCCTCTCCGCCGTGTTATCTTTCCCTTTTCAGGGGAATCACTCTCATGTCGGTAAACAAAGTGACGATCCGGCAAGGATCGTCATCTTGAAGAGCATCGCGACGAGGGATCTCTCTCACTTCGGTTTCAACCAGGAGCATTCACCATGTCCGTTAACAAAGTCATTCTTGTCGGCCGCCTTGGCCGTGATCCGGAAACGCGCTTCACTTCCGGCGGTCAGGCCGTTGCCAATTTTTCCCTCGCCACCGACGAATCCTACAAGGACCGCAACGGCGAGCGTCAGAAGCGCACCGAGTGGCACAAGATTGTTGTTTGGGGCAAGCAAGCCGAAATCGCGCAACAGTACCTGAAAAAAGGCTCCCTCGTTTTCATCGAGGGCCGCATTCAGTCTCGCGAGTGGCAGGACAAGGAAGGCCAGAAACGCACCAGCTTTGAAATCGTCGCCACCAATTTCCGCATGCTCGGCGGTCGTGGAGAAAGCATGGCCGCGGGCGCTAGTTCGTCCGCCGCAGCTGGCGCCTCCCGCACCGAAGACCTCGATCACGCCGGCCCCGCCGACGAACCCATGGGCGGAGGACCCGGCCCCGATATCTCCGACGAGGACATCCCCTTCTAGGATCGTCCTGGACGCCCGTCCTTCCGAGCGGAGTGTCGCACCCTTTGGAACACGTCTCCATTGCCATCCCGACCGGAGCGGTCCTATTTTTCCTTTCGCGCCGCATTCTGGCGCGTCGGGCCGCGGAGTGGAGGGATCCCTCCTCTACTCTTTCACTCTTTCACTCTTTCACTCTTTCACTCTTTCACTTCTTCTCTGTGACCTCTCTGTTCCCATCTCTGTGATCTCTGTGCTACCGTCCCTCTTCTCCGAGTAAAACAAAACCGGGGAAGCACCAAGCTCCCCCGGTCCCTGTTTTCTGATATCTGATCGCTGAAATCTGATAACCGCTTATTTGAAACTCACCACTCCCTCACATCTCCAGCACCACCCGAAACTCTGCCTTTCCGCTCGCCATCCGTTCATACGCTTCCTTCACCCTGCTCAACGGAAACTTCTCCACCATCGGCCGCACTCCCGAATACGCCGAGAATTCCAGCGTCTCCTGCGAATCCATTGCTGTGCCCGATGGCCACCCTTGAACTGCTCGCCGCCGCATAATCAGCGAAAGCGCCGAAACCTCCATCGGCTCGAAAGGCGCTCCCACGATCACCAGTTTCCCTCCCACTCCCAATCCATCCACCACTTCCGCCATTGCCTTCGCATTCGGCGCCGTCGTCAAAATCACTTTCGCCCCGCCCAGCCTTTGGAGTTCCTCCGCCGCCTTCGTCGCTTTGCTGTCAATGTACGCGAACGCCCCCAACTTCTTCGCCAGTGCTGCATTCTCCGGACCGCGTCCAATCCCCACCACGCGATACCCCGCTTTCGCCGCATACTGAATCCCCAGATGCCCAAGCCCGCCAATCCCCTGCACCGCCACCAAATCCCCCATTCGCGCTCCGCTATTTCGCAGCGCATTGAACGTGGTGATCCCCGCGCAAAGCAACGGCCCTGCCTCTGCCCAGGCAATCCCTTCCGGCAACAGCGCCACTGCCTCATGCCGCGCAATCATGTACTGCTGATAGCCCCCGTCTCGCGTTATCCCCGTAATCTGTTCCCGCTCGCACGTCACAAAATCGCCGTGCCGGCATGATGCGCACACGAAGCAATGTCCTCCATGCCAACCCACGCCCACGCGTTCGCCCTTCTTCCATTCCGTCACGCTAGCGCCCACTTCATCAATCACGCCCACAACCTCATGACCCGGCACGCGCGGGAATTGCAGCCCCGGCCACATGCCATCCTTCACCAGATGATCGCTAAAACAAATTCCGCAAGCCGCCACCTTGATCCGCACTTCGCCCGGCCCTGGCGCCACAATCTCCCGTTCCACCAACTCGAATTCCCCGCCTGCCTTGCCAACCTGCGCCACCAGATTTTTCGCCATCTCGATTCTCCCTTGTCAGTTTCCTGCCTTGTTTCAATGCCCCACAAACAAGATTCCGGCCTCGCGTTTTTGGATGCCGCTGCTCAGCCGCCGGTTAAGCTCTGCCTTGCCAACAATGAATTCTTGTGCCGGGTGCCCCAGGTATTGCTTTTGTACCTGGGTCTTGGCTTCCTCTTCTCTTCCATCACTGACCACTGAAAACTTACAACCGAAAACTCCTTCCCCTGCCGTCCTTTTTCTGTCCCTAAGTCCAGTAGTCCCCCCGCCCTCACCGCTCCAAAATCACTCTATATGCGTGTCGCCACTCCCAAGCTCCACGGCTTCCTCACCCTTCTTCTAACGTCTTTCCTCATGTCCGCGTGTGGCGCCACTGGCTCGTCCTCTAACTCTCAGCAGCCACCTCCTCCCGTCACTATCTCCGTAGCCGTCTCCCCGCAAACCGCCAGCGTCCGCGCCGACAGTTCCGCCAGTTTCTCCGCCACGGTTTCCGGCACGCAAAACACCGGTGTCACCTGGTTCGTCAACGACAGCTCCGGCGGCAGTTCCACTCTCGGCACTATCGATTCCACTGGCAACTACACCGCCCCCGCCACTCTTCCTAGTCCCGCCTCCGTCACCATCAAAGCCGTAAGCTCCGCCGACAGCACCAAAAACGGCATCAGCGCTGTCACGCTCATGAACCCAACTCCCGTCCTCACCGGCATCTCTCCCGCTTCCACCAACCTCGGCAGTTTCTCCCTCACCCTCACAGGCTCCGATTTCGTCTCCGGCGCTCAAGTCTTTTTCGGTACCACCGCTCTCACCACCACTTTCATCTCCAGCACGCAACTCACGGCCACCGGCAACGCCACCTCCGCTGGCACGTTCTCCATCACCGTGGAAAATCCTGCCCCCGGCAGCAGTTCCTCTTCGGCGCAGAATTTCACCGTCAACGGCTCCCAGCAAACTTCCAGCTGCTCGCAAATGTCCGTAGGTCAGGGCGCCAGCCTCAACGGCTTTCTTCCATTCCCCTCCGACAATCTTTGGAACACAGACATCTCCGCTTCTCCGGTTGACCCCAACTCCGCCAACTACATCAACTACATCGGCTCCACGGTTGGTCTTCATCCCGACTTCGGTTCCGGCGAGTACGACGGCTCCTACATGGGCATCCCCTACACGGTCGTCGATTCCTCGCAAGCCCTCATCCCCATCACCTACACCGCCTACGGCAGCGAAAGCGACGCGGGCCCCATGCCTATTCCTCTCACTGCTCCCATCGAGGGCTACCCCAATCCCGGTTCCGGCGACCGCCACGTGCTCGTCCTCGACAACGCCAACTGCTTCCTCTACGAACTCTACAGCTCCTATCCGCAGACCTCCTCCTGGAACGCTGGCTCCGGCGCCGTCTGGGATCTTCTCGCCGACGAGCAGCGCCCCTACACCTGGACTAGCGCCGACGCCGCCGGCCTCCCCATCTTCCCCGGCCTCGTTCGCTACGACGAAGTCGCCGCCGGTGTCATCAATCATGCTTTCCGTTTCACTTTGCAAAACTCCAGCGCAGGCTTCACGCCGCCCGCTTCCCACTGGGCCTCCACCACCAGCAATGCCAACGCCCTGCCCATGGGCGCCCGACTCCGCCTCAAATCCACCTTCGACGTCTCCTCCTTTTCCGCTACAAATCAAATCATCCTCAATGCCATGAAGAAATATGGAATCATCATGGCCGACAACGGCTCCTCGATGTACATCACCGGCACCCCCGACGATCGCTGGAACAACGACGATCTCCACAATCTCGGCCAAGTTACCGCCGCTGATTTCGACGTCATCCAGATCTCGCCGCTCTACACCAGCGCTAATATTCCCTCCGGCCCGTCTCCACAAATCGCGTCCTTCACTGCCAGCGCCACTTCTGTAGCCGCCGGCACGCCCGTCACTCTCTCCTGGCAAGTCACCGGCGCCTCCTACGTCATAGTCTCCCCCACTGTGGGCGCCATTCGCTCCACCTCAGCGTCCGTCTCCCCCACCTCCACCACCACCTACACTCTCTACGCCACGAACGCCTACGGCCAAACCACCTCTTCTGTAACCATCACCACCCACTAACTTGGGAGTGCGGCGGCTCGCCGCCGCTTTTGCGGGTGTATCACCAAGACCAAATCCCATTAGTTCTCCCATCCGGGTGTAGGGTGCCCCACGTTCGATTTTTTACCCGAGTCTTGGGTGCCTCTTCTTCTCTCTGTGCCTCTGTGTTCCTATTTCTGCGCTCTCCGTGTTACAGTCCCTCTTCGCTTTTCTCTTCTCATGCATCTGATTTGTTCCTCGATGGGCCACTCCGGGGTCACACCTTCCCCGTTCTTCCATCACACTCTACTGATTTTCCAAATTGTTATCCTATGCGCGTGAAGGCCAGATCCAAGCGAACCAACCGAAGCTCCACAAACCCTCTTCTGCGCGATCGTTTGTTCAGGGGATTAACCGGTGTGTGCCTGTGGAGCGCAATTCTATTCCTTGCCGCCGGAAGCGTGCATTGGCAGCGCGCATGGCTCTACATTGCCCTCTATGTCTGCACCCTGGTGATTGGCGAAATCGTTGTCAGCCTGAAGAGTCCCCGCATCCTCGAAGAGCGCGCCCAGCCCCATGCCAACACAAAGGGCTTTGACAAGGTCATCATGCCTCTGATCATGCTGACGTTTTTCCTCTTCCCGGTGGTCGCCGGGCTCGATGCTGTCCGCTTCGGTTGGTCGCATCTCGGATGGAACGCATTCTTTGTTGGCCTGCCGTTTTACCTCATGGGAACTGTCCTCGTCCCCTGGACCATGATCGTCAACCCACATCTGGAAAAGACCGTCCGCATTCAACACGACCGCGGACACCAGGTCGTCAACTCCGGGCCTTACGCCTTCATTCGTCATCCCATGTACGCTGGAGTAATTCTGCAAAGTCTCGCCGTCCCTCTTCTCCTGGGCTCTCTCTGGTCCTACCTGCCAGTTGCCGCAACGATTTGTCTATTTGTCGTACGTACCGCCCTTGAAGACCGCACCCTCCGCACTGAACTCCCCGGCTATGCGAACTACGCCACAAGCACAAGGTTTCGCCTCCTCCCCGGCATCTGGTAGATTTGGGTGACCCACGTACCACTTTCGTGTCCGGTATTTTGGATTTTATTTCCGATACAGAGGGGAAGCACGCTACGAGAGATGTGGGCGGGACGGCGGGGACAAAGGAATTTACGGACGCACTGATTGCGGCGCCGGAAAAGGGATAGCCCGGTTTACCGGCGGGCGGCGCCGCCCCCCTTGTAGATGATCAACTGACCATTATTATCTTGAGGGGCGGAAAGCGTTTTTGCATTGGGAGTCGCGCTGCCCAAACCCTGCCGCAAATTGCGCGCAATTTCGCCGAGTGAGGCCTGAACCGGCGATTGGGATGGTTGGAATTGTTCCTCCAGCATGCGTTTTCCCAGAGCCAGGGCCTTGTCGTAGTCCATGTACGCGCTGGGGACGTACGTGGAGTCTCCATGTTCATAGCCCATTGATGGCTCAAAGGTCCCGGAAAAGGAATAGCCGTGATGCCTGTGCGTCCGGTAGCCAGCATAGCCATCGTAGCCATCGTACGGACGATTGTCGCCCATTGTGCCACCAGCCCGGACAGGCGATGAAACGCGCTCGATGAACTTCTGGGCAGGGGTCAAGGCCGCAAAGGCGAGGGAGAAGGATGCGATGAAGAGGAACTTGAATAAGCAGTGCCGCATCGTGCGCTCCGAAATACCTGCCAAGGCTGCCGGTAACTCCGAAACCTGCGGGACCCGGGAAGTGCTACTAGTACGACGTATAAGAAGACTTCCAGGTTACGCAGAGATCTTATCTTAATTCTTGATTGAAACGCAGATCTTGTATGTGGTGGCTGAATTTAGTAGGATGCCCGCCCATGGCTACCCCGGCAAAGGCAAGATCTAAAACAAAGGCATCGACGAAGGGGCCGGCACAGCATGCTGGTTCGTTGGAGAGTGTGTACTCGGAGATTGAGGCGATACTGAAGCGGCATGCGCCGCCGTTTCGGTTTGAGGATTTGGGAGTGCGCAAGAAGAAGAGCGTGCAGTTAACGGTGCCGAAGCCGGTGGTGATTCCCGGTTCGTATGGCGGGAAGCCCGTTCCGGTGCAGTTGGCCGCGCTGATTTTGCAGAAAGGGTATGTCGGGTTTTATTTGATGTGCGTCTATATGAACAAAGAGGCGCAGAAGAAGATGCCGCCGGATCTGATGAAGTTGCTGAAGGGCAAGTCGTGCTTCCACGTGAAGAAGTTGGACGATGGGTTGCGCGCGGATATTGAGACGGCGCTGGTGACGGGGACTGAGGCTTACCGGGAGCGAGGGTGGTTGTAGGTCGTTTAGCGGTTCGATCGAGTTTGACGGAAGCATTTCCAGACAATTAATGGTTGAGGTCCTTCGCGCAGACGGCGCGCTCAGGATGACACCTGCGGTGTTTCTGAGCTACCGCGAAATATTGGGTTTGACTCTGATTGGGCGACCTCAAAAGCGGTGGCTAGCCACCGCACTCCAAAGGGCTACGTGGTGAAGCGGGCGGCTAGTTGGCGGATTTCCTTGTTTTCGATGATGCGGCGGCGGAGATTTTCCTGCGTGGCTTGGAGCATGGCGCGGCCCAGGTCGGAGCCGGAGATGTAGAGGCTGGGGAAGGGTTTGAGGATGCGGAAGAGTGGGAAGAAGAATTTATAGAGATTGGGGAGGCTGGGAGAGGGCGCGGCGTCAATGAAAGCGGGGCGCCAACAGTTGGCGTCCACCAGTTCGACGAGGTCGTGCTCGGTTTGCGCCTTTACGCGTGACCAGAACATGCGGCTGTTGGGCTTAGTTCCCTGCCCGCTGATGTAGTGAAAGGCCGCGCCGGGGCTTTTGGATTTGAACATTTGGGCCGCGGCCAGCGCGTAGGAGTAGGTGATCTTGCGGTAGTCCTCTTTGGAGACTTGCGTGGCGGAGACGCCGAGGCAGAACAGGCAGGCGTCCACGCCGCGGAAGGCTTCCTCGACCGTCGCGTAATTTGCAAAATCCTTGTGTACGAAGGTGCGCAGCTTGGAACTGGTGTGCATGAGCGGGCGGCGGGTGATGACGCAGACTTCTTCGACGATGGGGGCGGCGAGGCAGGCGTCGAGGACGGCTGCGCCTGCGGAACCGGTTGCGCCGAAGAGGAGGAGTTTCATTCGAGGAGCAGTTTACCTGAATACTGATAGCGCGCAGCCAAGGAGTTTGAATGCATCTTGTTAGGGCTTGCGCGGCCCTTTTGTCCAATCCTCGACTCTCAACTTTTTGATTCGGGAAAACGCGCGATCGCTGGTGACTAGGACCGCTCCCAAAGCAAAGGCATGGGCCGCAATCATCATATCGAGATTCCCCATTGGCCGGCCCTCGCGCTCCAACGTGGCGCGGAGCTGTCCGTAATGCCGCGCTGCGTCGGAATCCCAAGGCAGGATTGCCACGCGGAGGAAGAATTCCTCGATCAGTAAGTGCAGGCGCGTGGCTCCAGGAAGGCGCGCAGCACCGAACCTCAACTCCCCTTCCGTGACCGCCGAAATGGCCAGTTGTGCCATCGGGATTCTAGCGAGGCGGCGATCCAGAACCGGGCTGGTCCCCTTGATGATGCAGCTCGCGATATTCGTGTCCAGCAGATAGCGGAATTCCATCAGAACGATTCGCGTTTCTGGGGCGCATCGTCCTTGCGATCCGCCAGGAATTCGCGGGGGACATGTGCTTCACGGCGGAGTTCGAAGAAGCTGTCCCAGGACTCGGGACGCCGAGACAGAATCACGTCTCCGGTGGCGTGGTCCTTGCGGATAAACACCTCGCTGCCTTCAAAACGCAAATCCGCGGGCAAGCGGACCGCCTGGCTTCGCCCATTCAGAAAGAGCCTCGCACTGCGCGCCATCGGAACCTCCTGCATTGGATATATACCACGATATATCACACGCCGTCAACAGCCGCCGCGCAATCGCGCACACCTCGCCCCAACAGACGTACCCAAGCAAGCATCGCGCCCACCGCCCGCCGCATCGCGGAGGAGGATTTCCATGCAGGAGGAGTGTACACGAAGGCATAAAGGAGCACACTTGGATGACAAGCCAGATGACTGGTCCTAAGATTGAGATTGAGGAATGGCCATGATTAAACGGAAATCGAACGAGGCCAAAAAGCGACCCTGCGAAACGGCTGAGGAGAAGCGACTGACTTGGAAGGACGTCCTCCTTGGCGATGGCCCGCGGTTTGAGATTCCCATCCCCAAGCGAGGCAAGATTAAGACTCGCAAAACGCTAGAGTTCGAAGAAAAACCGCGCTCTTAACCATCAAAGGGCGCGGCACCCGGCGTCAAGGACGGCCCCGCCTGCGGAACCGGTTGCGCCGAAGAGGAGGAGTTTCATGGAATCTTTGGTGCCTTTCGGAGATGCTGATCTACTGACAAAATTTGAGCAAGAAAATCTGCGCGACCCTTACAAGAGATATTACGTCGCTAAGCGTAACAATCTTTTTGCAAGCATGCAGGGATTCCGGGACTTGTGGGACTGCTTCATGTTGTCCAATGCGATTTGGATGCGTGAATTTGAGGACATGGAATCAGTTCGAGACACCAGTCGAATGTTTCCGCCGACTCTGTTCATGAATGGGCATCTTAAGATGCTAATTGCGATGGAATTGGGGTTTTCAAGTTGTCTTACCGAAGCACACTCTATCTTGAGAGACGCGATCGAATCCGTGGCACATGGACATCGTCTTTTTTCCGACCCAGCACTGCAGAGGATCTGGCTCGCAAAGAACGAGGGTGCAACCGGGACTGACGATTTCAAGCGTGAATTTTGGGACTACAAGAAAGAAAAGCTATTCGATGGCGTGCCTGAGTTGTTCGGTCTGTGGAGGCGGTTTTCTGAGATAGGGGCTCACACCAATATTAATTCCATCGTGTCCCGATTTGAGGTCCGGCAGAGTTCAGCAGCCGTAACCTGGAAAGTGAATTACACCGGGGTGGAACCCCGCGTCCTGATCCCAGCCCTGTTTGAGATGCTCCTTACATTCCATGTCATGGAGCGAGTCTTTTACAAGGACTGCGAAGATCGGTTGAAACTGGACCCGGGTCTGACTGATCTGAGAACTACCTTTCAACGCGATAAAGAAAACTTGCGACGAAAGATTATTTCGTCATTTGGAATCCAACGCCCATCTCCAAAGGTGCCCTGAGATCGGCGAATTCTCTCAATCTACTTTAATAAAGCTGATAGACCATGAAGTAGACGATGACGCCTGTGATGCAGACGTAGAACCACAGGGGGAGGGTCCAGCGGGCGATTCGGCGATGTTTGTCGAAGCGTTCGAGGAAGGCGAGGCGGAGGGTGATTAGGATTAGTGGGACAATCACGATGGCTAGGACTGTGTGCGAGATGAGTAGGGTGAAATAGACGGGGCGGATCCAGCCTTGGCCGTGGAAGGCGACGTGGCCTACGCGGTAATGGTAGACGAGGTAGGAGACCAGGAAGACGCAGGAGACGGCGAAGCCGGAGATCATCAGTTTTTTATGGAGGGCGCGTTTGCCGGAGCGGATGGCGGCGTAGCCCGCGGCGAGGAGGATGGCGCTGGTGCCGTTGAGCGTGGCGTTTAGGGCGGCGTGGGAGAACATGGGTGGTGGTTTCAGTCTTAAGTTATCAGTTTTCAGTTATCAGTAAAGAGAAAATGCAAAACCTCAATCGGATGAGGGTTTTCAGTTATCAGATATCAGGAAGCGCGACCAGAGATCAGCGACCGGGAGGAGGTTGGGGAAATAAAGTATCAAGAGAGAAGAGAAGCCGGGGCGTTAGATCGTAAGAGCCCACCCTCATAAACCGAGGGTGGGGCACCCTCAAGTTCGGTGGCTGGCATGCTAACAAAGGAGAAGGAAAGAGCTGATCGGGAGATCGGCGTTCCTGAGAACCCAAGAACCGACCTGAAGGTCGGCCACTACAAATGCTGGGGCACATTAACGCGGGAGCTTGTCGTACATCATTAGGCCCAGGAGGATGGGGATGTGCATTACCGTGGCGTGCATCAGCCACTTGGCGCGGTTGTTGGATTTGGAGGTGGCGGCCCAGAGGCAGACTTGGACCAGGGCGGTGCAACTGACTAGCGCGCCGAAGAAATAGAGTACTCCGGCAAAGCCCATGATGGCAGGCAAGAGGCTTACGGCTACGAGCGAGGCGGCGTAGAGAATGATCTGGCGGAAGGTGCGCGTGCCGTCCTTGTCCACGACGGGGAGCATGAGGATGCCGGCGCGGGCGTAATCTTCGCGGTACATCCAGGCGATGGCGTGGAAATGCGGGAATTGCCAGAAAAAGAGAATGGCGAAGAGCAGCCAGGCGGGCGCGTCCAGCTTGCCGGTGGCGGCGGTCCAGCCAATCATGGGCGGAATGGCGCCGGGAATGGCGCCGATGAAGGTGGCCCAGACGGTGCGCGTTTTCAGCGGGGTGTAGGCCAGCAGGTAGCTGAGGCTGGTGAAGACGCCTAGCAGGCAAGGGAGAAAACCGCCAACGAAGGCGAGGTCCACGGCACCGGCTACGCAGAGTAGCAGGCCGAAGCGCAGGGCTTCCGCGGGAGTGAGCTGGCCGGTGGGAAGCGGGCGCGAGGCGGTGCGGCGCATGTGGCGATCGGATTCGCGCTCGATGTAATGATTGAGCGCGGCGGTGCCTGCGGCAATCATCATGGTGGCGAAGACGACGTGGAGCATGTGCAGCCAGTCCACGGGGCCGCGCACACCCATATAAAAGCCCGCGCCGGTGGTCATCAAGACGAGGAAAGAGACGTCCGGCTTGGTGAGCGCGATGTAGCCGCTCAGCTTGCTGGGTTGCGCGAGCGCGGTGGCGCGTGCCGTGGTCATTGAGCGGGCACCTCGCCTCGTGTTGTGGCCAGCAGCACTTCCCTCTTGCGGGGGACCAGGCGGTAGCACAGGAGCACGGTCAGGATGGCCGTGGCGAAGAGAATCGCGCCGACGACGGTGTGCACGACAGTGGAGATTACCGTGAAAGGCATGGGTTGCGGATCGTCGGCACTTCGAATGCGCGCCCAGAAAGCGATAAGGCCCAAAAGGATTTGGATGCCGACGATGGTGTGCAGAAGGACGCGTGCGCGCACCATTTCGCGGACTTGCGGGAAGCGACGGCGCAGGACCAGGGCCGTCCAGACCACCACGAGCAGCACGATGGGTGCGCCGAAAACGTGCGGCTTCAGAGAGAGATAATTGTGGCGAAAGCCAGCGCCGGCGAGAACTTGCAGAAAAATGACGAAGGCATTCAGCGTGGCGATGGTGTGAATCGGCGGATCGCCGCGGTCTTCGTACTGAGGAAGGTTTTCCATCCACCAGTGGCTGGTGACCACGGCAATGCCGACGAGCAGGGCGAACATGAGTTCGGCGGTGCAGGCGTGCATCACGGGGAGCCAGTAGTGGAGGAGCTTCAAGACGGTCAGGCCACCCAGAGCGCCTTGAATGCACACTCCTGCCAAAGCCAATGCGCCGAGCCAGCGGACCCACGGGCGTTCGTCTTTACGCCAGAGAAGGAACGCCAGAATGATGATCAGGAAGCCGAGGCCCGCGGCAATCAGGCGGTGAGAATGTTCAAAGGCGATGCCGCCAACCATGGGTGGATTGAGCGTGCCGTAGGATAGCGGCCAATCGGGCACGGCGAGAGCGGCGTCCTCGGAAGTGACCAGAGCGCCCGCGGTGAGCAGGACGACCGTCCAGCAAACCACAAACAGGGCGAACTTGTGGACACCTGGATGATAAGTGGCTTTCATGAATTTCGGGCCCCAATTTTCCCGAAATGTAAATTATAGCGCAAGGAAAAAGGAAGAGTGACTCCCCAAGGAGCCTGAACCGGGGAGGACTGTAGCAAGGAATTATTTGGAAATGAAGAAGATTCTGAAGAGCAAGGCGGAACAGCGTGAACAGACTAGCCCTGGACGCGGTCGGCTGGTGTTGGCAGATTATTCGGGCGAGTACGGCGGAGCAGCATCACCGCATCGACAATGCCAATGGCGACAAGAATTGTGCCAAATATCAACTCACCCACCCAGCGATACGGCAATCCTAGGCCCGTCACTTGACCGATGCTCATTCCGAACCACAGGCCGCCGAAGCAGGAGAAAAAGACTGCTGAGATCGCCAGAACTCGGGAAGGACGCTCGTTAAGAATGGAAAAGTCCATTGTCGACTCCCATCCTCACATGCATGTTACCGCTAATCCTTGCGGCACAGTTAGCTTATAGATTTGGTATGGAAAAAAAGCGCCAGAGGGATTCCTCGCTCCGCGGACTCCGCTCGGAATGACGGGGGTGGGTGAGGAGGTGAAAGACCAAGCAGATCCCTCTCCCGCTTCGCGGGATCGGGATGACAAGTTGTGGTGCACCGTGCCAGAGGTTAGAGGAACCCAAAACCCAGGTAAAAAATCGAACCTGGGGCACCCGGCTTCGAGGTCAGGGTAAGACAGGAGTTTTCTTGCAATGGGCAGGCGTACGATTGGAACAGGTGAGGTCCTTCGCTTCGCTCAGGATGACAACATACGTATCGTCATCGTTACGCTATGGCGAGTTTACTCGTAGAGAACTAGGCGGGGAGTTCGACGGCGCGGAGGACTAAGTCTTTTAGGGCGGCGATGAAGAGGGGGCTGTCGCCTACGGCGGGCATCATGCGGAAGCGCTCGATGCCCCATTTTTTGGCGTCGGCGCGGCCGTCGATATTGATTTCGTGGAGGGTTTCGATGTGTTCCGTGACGAAGGAGATGGGAACGACCAGGGCTTCCTTGACGCCTTCGTGGCCGAGACGTTCCAGTGTGCCGAGAAAGGATGGCTCGAGCCACTTCGCCGGGCCGACCTTGCTCTGAAAGCACAGAATGTGCGTGCGTGGCCAATTGGGATATTCGCGCGCGCCTTGTTCGCAGACGAGGCGGACGGTTTCTTCGATATGTTTTGGATACGGGTCGCCCTTTTCGACGAGGCTCATGGGCAGGCCGTGAGCGCTGAAGATCAGGTGGGCGAGGGAGCTGTCGGGAAAATGGCGCAGGATTTTGCCGATGTTTTTTACCAGGGCTTCGATGTACAGCGGGTGATCGTAGAAATATTCGATGGTGCGCTCGGGGAGGGTGTCCACAGGCTCGCCGTAGACGCGGCGCCACTCTTTCAGGCTGCTTAGGGTGGTGGCGTAGGAATAGTGGGGATAGAGCGGGAGGAGGACGAGTTCATCAAGGCGGTTGTCCGCGCGGATGGCGGCGACGGCTTCTTCGGTGAGCGGACGCCAGTAGCGCATGGCGGTGACGGCGACGGGCTCGATGTAGGGCTGCAAGGCGGCGACGAGTTTGCGGCGCTGGCGCTCCGTGAGAATGCCGATGGGAGAACGACGGCCGATCATGCCGTAACGTTGGGCGACAGGGACGCAGCGCTTTTTGGCGATGTAGCGGGCGAGCGGGCCACGAATGAAATTGAGCGGGCCTAGCGGGATGATGTCCGGATCGAGAAAAAGATTGCGGAGGAAGGGTTCGACGGTTTCGAGCGAGTCGGGGCCGCCGAGTTGGAAGAGGACGATGCCGACGCGTTTGCGGGCGTTGGTGGTGAGGTTTGCCATGGCGGTTCCCTTCTGCTGAATACGGAGCGGGCGGTCTCCGGTGAAATGCGGATATCAGATATCAGCGATCAGATATCAGGAGACTCAGAAAAAGCGGATGCCTCTCCCGCTTCGCGGGATCGGGTTGTCAAAACAAAACCCGGAAAACCCAAGAACCGGTCTAAAGACCGGCCACTACATACCCAAGAGAAAAGCGCGCCCCGCAACACCATCCCGGACGCAAAAGGCGCCCGCCTCAGAAGGGGGCCGCTACGACTGCTCGAGTCGCGGCTGCTTTGAGCGGGCTAGAGAATTCTTCAGGCGCTCGACTTCGGCGCGGAGGTCAGCGGTACGCTTGACGATGGTGACATAGAAAAGAAAGAAGACGCCCCATCCGATGAGGTATGCCGCAAACACGCTGTTCAGGTTTTTCATTATGCCTCCGCTTCCCGTTGCAGACTGTCCACTTCCGCCCGCGTTTTTTCCAGAAAATAACGTTCGACGATCAGAAACGCCATGAAAACATGCATGGCAATCACGGAAAAGAAAAAGACCATTTTCATCGTCGGTTCCAGCCCGGAACCCTGGCCACCCATGATAACCGGGGAAGGATGCTGCGTGCGCCACCAGCGAATCGCGCCGAAGACCAGCGGCACGTCAATGAAGGCAAAGACGCCGAAGAGCGAGCTGAGCAGGGCGCGGCGGTCCGGTTCTTCGATGAGGGTGCGGAGTAGCAAATAGGAGACGTAGAGCAGCCAAAGAACGAAGGTGGAGGTGAGGCGCGCATCCCAGGTCCACCAGATGCCCCACACGGGATGGGCCCAGATGGGCCCGGTGATGAGGACGACGGTGGTGAAGACGAGGCCCACTTCGGCGCAAGAAACGCCCAGCCAGTCATATTTTTCGGCGCGCTTCCAGATATAGAGGAGATTGTTGATGAAGCAGATAAAGAAGGCGGTGAAGCCGGCCCAGGCGCTGGCGACATGGAAATAAAAAATCCGCTGGATGACGCCCATGGTGCGCTCTTCGGGCGCGATGTAGAAGGAGGCGTAGGCCGAAGCGACGACGAACAGGATGGCGACCAGGGCGAAGATGATGCGTTTAGCCATTGCGGATTACTCCTCCAGAAGATATTCGCCGAAAAGCCATAGCGCCGTCAAAAAAACGAGGTCGAACACGGCGAGGAAAGCAATTCCCTTCCATTGCACGATGGGCTCACGGTCGAGAAGATTTCCGGTGACGAGCGAACTGACCACCAGAACCGGAGTGAGCAGCGGCAGCAAGAGCAGAGGTAGCAGGAGTTCGCGCATACGGGCTTGCGCGGAGATGGCGGAAATGGCTGTGCCGGCAATGGAGATGCCCAGACTGCCGACAAGCAGGACAAGGAGCAGGACGGGTAGCTTTGACCAAAGGGGGATGTTGTAAAAGATGGCGAAGAACGGCAGCATGATCAGCTCGGTAAGGAGGAGGAAGAGCGTGTTGGCGATGAGTTTGGCGAGAAAAATCGAGAAGGGATCGCTGACAGCGAGGCGAAGGGAGCTGAGCGTATCATTGGTTTGCTCGCGGAGGAAACAGGATTGAAACATCAGCGAGGAGGCGAAGAGAATCGCCAGCCAGAGCAGGCCGGGCGCGAATTGGCGGGCTTCTTCGGTGCCGGGTGTGACCGCGAAGCTGAAGAGCACAAGGACGAGCAGAATGAAGACGCTAGTGGTGGTCAGAAGTTCGCGCGAACGGAATTCGGTGCGCAGCTCTTTGCCGAGGAGGGTGAGCGTGTTGGAGAAGAGGCTCATGGCGGGCTCAGGCGCTCCCAAAGGTAAGAATTGAGTGGAGCGACGCGCCGGACTGGGTATCGCCAACGATGATGCCTGCATCGAGTTGGATCGCGCGGGCGGCCAGCGCGGAGATTTCGGATTCGCCGTGGAGGCTCATGACCACGGTGCAGCCGGAACGGTTGACTTCACCCAGCGTTTTGGCGAGCCACGAAATGCCGAGCGGATCGAGGCCGGTGGCCGGTTCATCGAAGAGAAGAACCGAAGGGCGATGAATCAGGGCGCGGGCAATAGCGATGCGCTGGCGCATGCCGCGGGAGAAGGTGCGGACGAGGGAATCGCGGCGATCGATCAGGCCGACTTCGCGGAGGAGTTCTTCGGCGCGGGCTGCGGGAGCTTCGACATTTTGAAGTTTGGCGAAGAGGAGGAGATTTTCTTCGGCGGTGAGTTCGTCGTAAACCATGGTGGTGTGGGCAACGTAGCCGGGGCGTCCGTGGGTGGAAGGCGCTTCAGTTGCACCCGGAAAAGTGAGCTTGCCCGCGGTGGGCTTGACGATTTGCGCGGCAATGCGAAGGAGGGTGGTTTTGCCGGAGCCGTTGCGGCCTGCCAGGACGACGCATTCGCCGGGAGCGACGGTGAAGGTGACGCGGCGCAGGGCGAAGAGTCCGCCATAGCGTTTGTCAATGTTCTCGAAGCGGAGACCTGTGGGAACTACGCGAGGAGGAGTCACAGAGGGTTTTCCGGGACCGCGGTTACGAGCTTGGGGCCGGGCCGGCCTTTCTTCAGGGCACGTTGTAATGACGGAACAAGAAAATTAGAGAGCATGGATATGGTTGAGTTTGTCACAAAGATGAAAGAGACCCAAGAGAAACCCGAGAGAGACCCAAGAACCGGTCTAAAGACCGGCCACTACAAAATCCAAGAGAAACCCAAGAGAGATTCCTCGCTTCGCAGACTCCGCTCGGAATGACGGGGTCGCTTGGAGTTTGGGCGCCGATCACACCGTAAAAGCGGCGGCTAGCCGCCGCACTCCAAACTAACCTTGGACCAGGTCTCGGAGGAGCTTCTCTACACGGGCGCGCTCTCGCGCGTATTCTTCGGCGGAGATCGTGCCGGCTTGCTTGCGAAGCTCCAGGCGGAAAATGGCGTCTTTCAGGGAATCCAGGCTGGCGTTCACTTGGGCGGTGACATCGGCGACTGTCGTTGCTGAAGGAGGTGCGACCGCTGGTGCGGACTTGGCGGCTTTTGCCGAGGGCTTGCGGGGCGTGGCGGGAGCATCTTCGAGTTCCGCGGCGGGGCCGGCGGCTACAACGACTTGCTTTCGCGAAAGCAAGAGTGCGCCAAGCGCAAACAATGCGGCAAGGCCGATCATCAGGATCCATTTGAAGTCGTCGAGGCGGCCCGGAACGGCCTGGATGTTCTCTTCCTGCGCGCGCGAATTCCCTTCTTGCCCCGGCTGTTGACCCTGATCATTGCCCGCTTCGGCGGTTTGCGGACTGCCAACGCCGGAAAGTTGCAGGGTGAGGCTTGCCTTGGCGGCCAGCGGATCGTGCGTGTAGACCATCATGCCCTGCTCCTGGCCGGCAGGGTTCAAGCCATCGCCGGAAACGGTGACACCCGGCGGCGCGACAACGAGCATCTTCAAGCCGCTATAGGTGGCTGGTAATTTCACGGTGGCGGCGTTTCCGGGATAGGCAAGCTCGTAAGAAAGGCGGATGCTCGTCTCACCGGGGCGGAAAGGATAGGCGATGGCGAAGCGGCCCTTGCCCCTGTCAATGGAAGCCTGGGGCACAGCCACGCCCAGCGAACTGATGGTGCTGACCTGCTGCAGCTTGGCATTATCGGGAATGGCGAAATCGAAGTTCCCTTCAGAGCGGAAATAAGCAACCGGAGGATTGGAATTGTTTTTGACGTGATACTCTTCGGCGCCGATCAGCTTGTCGCCGTTGGGCTGGAAAATGATGATGTGGGAATCCGGTGTGATGGACTTGGGATCCTTAGTGGATTCGAAGATTTCCACCTCCACTTCCGGGCGGCCGAGGGAAAGAAACGTGTTGAAGGAATTGTCGTGATAGGTGGCGCGAATCAGAATCGGGCCCATGCCGATGGCGTTGCTGGTGACGGTGAACTGGCCCTGCGCGTCGCTGGTGGCGGAGCCGACTTCCACCATGCCCGCGGTGGGATTCAAAAGCGTTATGGGAATACCTGGAGTGGGCTTGCCGGTGGTGCGATTGATGACCGTGCCATGAACGGTACCGGCGTATGCAACAGAGGTGAGGAAGAACGCAGCGACGATTGCGAGGAAAATGCGCGGAGAGAACCGAGTCATCGAGCGCTCCGCTCCGTTGTGGCTGGCTTGACGCCGCGTGGACGACGCACCTTGAATTGGGTGACCTGCTCGATTTCGGTGAGTATGACGGCGGCTTCGTTTTCGAGCGTGGCCTTCATTGTTTCGTAATCGCCCTCGGAATATTTTCCAGCGCGATACTCGAATTTCAGGTCGCGCAGATTGTCATAGATGAAATCGCGGCGTTCCATCAATTGATCGAGCTTGGTGCGGTGGGGAGCAAGATCGGAAGCATCCGGGTGAATGTAGAAGACGAACAGAAAAACGGCGATGGCGAGACCGAGGCAGGCGCCGATTGCGGCCATGTCCGGCAGGTTCACCGCGAGTGCAAGAAATGCCGCTGCGAGAATCACGTTAGTCCTCAGTCTCCCGGGCCGCTTGCGCCCGTGCGCGTTCCATGGCTTCCGGTGAAATCTTGGCGCCCGATGGAGTGACCGGAGCAGCCGCGTCCACGCCCGCGGCTTGCGGCCGTTTGCGCCACCGGGAAATTACAAAGAGCACCAGCGCCGCGCCGACAACGAAATAGACAATTGGCATGGCCCAGGCGATCAGGCTGAAACCGGTTTTGGGAGGCTCGGCGTAAACGGTGGTGCCAAATTGCTGGACGAAGGCTTGGGTGATGGTGGCTTCGGAATCGCCGCGATTCACCCAATCCCCCAAATTCTTCAGCATGGCCGCGGACATGGTACAGCCAACGTGGTTACACTGCGTCAAGACCTGAGAGCAGCCGCACATGCAAAGAAATTTTCCGCCAATGGCTTTCACGCGGTCGGATTGCTGTTGCTGGGCGATGAGCGGAAAAACGCCCAACGCAACGACGAAGGCAAGGGCGAAGACGACGCGAAGTTTAGACATTTGTTTGAAAATACGCTGCAACCCTAACGCGCCTACCTCAGGGGAAACCCAAGAACTGAGAGATTCCTCACTTCGCAGACTCCGTTCGGAATGACGGGACGATACTTTTTCCGCAAGCAGTGAAGCCGGGCCCTCCCTAGAGACATGCCTGTGATGGCGGTTAATCATGGCCTTCTCTCAGGGTGACCGAGGGATTCAGTGCCGGGGCCACGGTCGAAACTGCCGGTTGCGTTGCGGCCGAGAGCACCAGGGCGGCGCGGCGATTCGGCATTAACGCTAGCAACGTGCCCATGACAACCCAAACGCCACCCAGCCAAATCCACTTTACAAGGGGATTCAGGAAGGCGTGAATCACGGGGAGACTGGTGTCCGGGTCCATTCCGGCGAAGACGACGTAAACATCCTCGCGGAGGGTGGAATAGATGGCCACCATGGTGCCGTTGGCCTGGTCGCGACCTTGGAACGCGCGCTTTTCCGGGTACAGCATCATGAGCTGCTTGTTGCCTTTCATGACTTCAACGATCATGCGCTCCGCGGTGTAATTCTTTTCAGGCTTGGTGTCGGCGCTTTGTAGCACCAGCGTGTATGGGCCAAGTTTCATGGATTCGCCAATATTCATGGTTTTCTGGACGTCGGTATTGAACGCCGCGCCCGCCAGGCCGATGAAAATCAGCACCATGCCGAAATGGACGACGTAGCCGCCGTAGCGGCGGGTGTTGCGCATGGCGAGTTCGTGAGCGGCCATCGTCATGCTCATGCCAGAGCGCGCGGCGATGACTTTGGCGCCGCGGTAGAACTCCATGACGATGGTCCAGAAGACGAAGCCGCAAAGGAAGAGGCAAACGAGGGAGTAGGCGTTGCGATAGTTGAGAAAATAAGCGAGCACGGCACAAAGAGCGCCGACTACCAGGGGCCAGGTGAAGTTGCGCTTCAGGCTGTCCGTAGAGGTTTTACGCCAGGCGAGCAGCGGGCCCACGCCAGTAAGGAAAAGAATGGCGAGGCCAATGGGAATCATGATTTTGTTGAAGAAGGGAGCGCCAACGCTGATGCGCGAGGGCGTGAACCATTCCGTAAAGACCGGAAAGAGCGTGCCGGAAAGGACGGCGATGCAGGCGACAAGGAAGAGGAGATTGTTGAACAAGAAGCTGGACTCGCGAGAGATCATGGAGTCGAGCTGATTTTCGCTTTTCAGGTAGTCGCGGTTCCAGACGTAGGCGACGAAACAGACCGCGAGGGTCAAGATCATGAAGCTGACAAACCATGGGCCGATCTGGGAATTTGCAAAGGCGTGGACGGAGCTGACGACGCCGCTCCGTGTGAGGAATGTGCCAAGGATACACATCAGGAAGGTGCTGAAGACCAGCCAGACGTTCCAAACCTTCATCATGCCACGCTTTTCCTGCATCATCACGGAGTGAAGAAACGCAGTGCCGGTCAGCCAGGGGAGAAGCGAAGCGTTTTCCACCGGATCCCAGCCCCAGTAACCACCCCAACCGAGGACGGCATAGGCCCAATGCGCGCCGAGGAGAATGCCGATGGACTGGAAGCACCAGGCGACCATGGTCCATTTTCGCGTAAGGTGAATCCACTTTTCGCCGGGGTAGCGGGCCAGCAAGGCGGCGAGAGCAAAGGCAAACGGAATCGTAAATCCGGTGTAGCCGGAATAGAGATTCGGCGGATGAATGACCATTTCCGGATACTGCAAGAGCGGATTGAGGCCGTTGCCATCCATGCGGACGAAAGGCTCCAGCACGCCGCTGGCGCTGACATTGGCAAGGGTTTTGAAGGGACTTTCGACGAAATTATTCAGAGTGAGGAAGAATATCTGTACGCCGGCGAGAATCACGCCAACATATGGCATCAATTCGCCGTTCTTATGACGGTAGGCGATCAGGACGGAGATGACATAGATGGCGAGAAGGAAACTCCAGAAGAGCAGCGAGCCTTCCTGGCCGGACCAGAGGGCGGCGACTTTGTAAAAGGCGGAGAGGTCGCGATTGCTGTGAGAAACGACGTAGGCTTGCGAGAAATTATCGCTGAAGAGCAGGTATTCCAGGCTGAAGGTGCCAAGGAAGATCAGAACGCAGGTGGCGATGCCTGCTTGGCGTGTGCTCTTTATGAGTAGCGGATGCCGCGTGATGATGGCGGCGATGCCTCCCACAAACGCATAGACGGCACAGACAAACGCGAGCAGAAGTGTAAACGAACCGAATACATCCATAAGCCTTCCGCCTCTCCCCCGTAGGTTTTTGTGCTGGTCGCGTTACATGCTGCTCTGCTGGATGACACTGGAACTTGCGGGCTTATCGCCCCCGGGAGCCGCTTCGTATTTGGAAGCGCATTTAGCCTGCACGTGTTCGGCTACGAACTGGCCGTTGGAACCAGGGCGGCCCTCGACGAGAGCTTGAGATTTGTCAACGAACGTGTCGGGAAGCGGGTCGCTGCCGATGTAGCTGACGGGAAGGGTCTTGCCTTCCTCTTCGAGCACGAAATCGGTATGCCCCGTGGAGTGGCGGATGCTGCCGGGAGCGACCGTGCCTGCCAAACGCATGCGATGGTTGCGCGCGGAACCCTGAAGCTGCTGGTATTCCGCGATGGTGTGGTAGTAGGTCTTGCTTTCGCCGTAGCCCAACCAAGCCAGGAAGGCCAAGGAAACGACGATTACGCCGATACCGACGCCAAATTTAGCGCGATTCTGCACGGAACACTCCTGAAACAGCCCGCCTTACTGCAATCTTACCATAATCAGCAGGATGTGCGATGCAGTCCCAGTTTGCGTTAACCCGTCACCAGGCGCAGTGACTTCCGTCACAAAGCCATTAGGGGGTTAAGGCAAACTCGCGGCGGGAAGAATGCGACGAAATTCGTCCAATTGGTTGGCAGTCAGGCCGCTATCAAGCGGCAATGGCCCGTACTGACCAGTGAATACAGGAGTTCCCAAGGTTGCTTCCGTCAACTTCCCTGCTAGCGGGGCTAGCTCGTTGGAAAGCAGAATCAAGCGCTTGGGATGTAGAGAGCGGCGGATGCGCGCGATCACGGCGGGGAGTTGCTTATCGAGGAGTTGCTGGGCGGTCGTAGAGGCCGTGCCTGGCTCTAGTGGGCACTCCAGAACATGCGTGAGGAATAGGCCACGCTTCTGGAATTCCGTGAGAATGGCGTCGCCAGGCTTCCCTGCCCAAGAGATTTGCAGGGCATCGAGCAGGTTGGCGGCCTCACCCTCGTAGTTCCCTTCGGGCGAATAGAGAAAGGCGGCGTCGGATTCGGAGGCAATGCCTGCGAGGAGAAGGGCTTGGATGTGTACGGGGCGGTAGCGCGTGGTCCATTCCAAGCGCAGGAGGCGACGAGTGAGGTGCTTGGGAGATGCGGATTGGCCGCAGCCGTCACAGGGAAGCGAAATTGTGGGGGACATGGTCTTTAGAGAGGTTAGACCAAGAGGAAAGGCGGCGCAAATGGACGGGGCAGTTAATTTCCGGTTAGCCCGTCAACCGCCCACAATGCACGCGAGGGCGAGAAGGAGCGAGCTGAATTGAGGGGGAGTGACTGATTCATCCATTCTTATTAGTCTGCGTGCTTGCATCCGCAGTGGAGATCAGTTCGACGGGCTTGCCATGAGGCGTGTGCCGATAGGCGTCCGCCCAGGCCTCTTTTCGCGCCAGCATGGCCGCCGGATCGGAAATATGTTTCTCAGTCACGAGTCGCTCGAGCGCGGAGAGCCAGTGTTCGTAGTAGCGGGAACCGTCGTCAGGTTGGCCGTGATCGGCAGCGGACTTGAGCTCTTCGGCCAGAGCAGCGGCCCATTCTTTCCAAGTGAAATGCCCCTGCTCGGAGAGCTTTACTGCGAGCGCGAACACTTGTGCTTGCCAAGGCTCCGCGAACACCGGTCCGCCTGCGTCGCGCGGAAGCTGCGGAAGTGCCACCAAGTTCTCAGATCCGCGCATCGGGTTAGGCTGGCTCAAGGTAGTCATCCCACAAATCTACATACACGCAATCTTTCGCCGCAGCCTGAGCGCCCCATAGTTCGCGCGCAGCGAAGCACACCGAGTAAACATGCTGCGGCTTCTCACCGAGGAAATGGGCGTTGGTATCCGGAAAAACGAAAACACCGTGGTCACGATCAATCGATCCGATTTTTCCGCGAGCGTAGCGCGGCAGGCGCGTGTGCCCCACCGGATTGATGTTGCGGGCGCGCACTTGCTGGCCCACTTTGAACTGCGGGGGCACAGGCACGTCGCGGTTTGCGTGAATGCGATTGGTGAGCGCAGCCGGGATCTTATCAGCGGTCAGTGGCGGGGTCGCTATGACCGAGCCCGGCGCGGGCACGCCGCTCTCAATCTCAGCAGCGGTAACCAAGCCTCTCCCAACCAACAACTCGAGCAATCCGGAGAACCATTGCTCGTAGTAGCTCGCGCGCAAATACTCGATCGGGGGCAGGACCTCTCTTGTGTGCCGGAACGCATCGAGGTTCCACCTGCGCCAGGCACTCGTGGCAGCAAACATCGCGAAGACCCGAGACTCCCATTGGGCGTGAAAGACCGGCTCGTCCTTCTCGTATTGGATCGGGCCCATGTCTTGCATGCCGCCCATATCGTGTATTCCGTTCATATCTTGCCTTCCGCTGGCGGCGGCACGACCTTAGCAACTCCAACCATCGCATCGCGCGTGACCAACTCCGCCAATTCCTCTTCGCTCAGCCGCTCCGTGCCGGCTGGCCTTTCCGGAAGCACCAGGTAGCGCAGTTCCGCCGTGCTGTCCCAGACGCGCACCTCTATATCTTCCGGCAGCTCTAGCCCGAACTCGCGAAGTACCCCGCGTGGGTCGATCACCACCCGGGATCGATAGGGTGCAGACTTGTACCAGACCGGCGGCAGGCCCAGGACCGGCCACGGGTAGCACGAGCACAGGGTGCAGACAATGACGTTGTGCACTCTCGCCGTGTTTTCAATGACTAGCATGCGGTCGCCCTGTTTGCTGACATAGCCAAACTCCGCGATGGCGTCGTTGGCGTTTGCCAGCAGGCGCGCCTTATACGCCGGATCGACCCACGCCCGCGCCACCACCCGTGCGCCATTTCGCGGGCCGATCTTGTGTTCGTAAGTGTCGACCAACGCATCCAGCGCCGCCCGATCCACCAGTCCCTTCTCCACCAGCAAAGACTCCAATGCCTTCACGCGCAGCGCAGGGTCCGAAGGTACCGCTTGGTGCTCGTGTTCATGCTGATGCATGTGGGTCAGTTCGGGGGTGATCGCCGCACCCGCAGTGGCCGCCGCTACCGTCAAAAAATCGCGACGCGTTGTGCTCATTGAACTTGCCCGACCCCCTGCGACGATTGCATCAGAAGAATCTGAAAACAACTCTCGCGGGTGCAAATTGTGGACCACCGGTTGGACTGTGTCAACCGGACAACATGGCGAAGCTCGCAGCTAATTGCGCCGAGAGATGAGGGCGGCTGACGAACCGGTCACCGAGCTGACGCATTTTCTATGGGACATCCGAGCTCAAAAGCGGCAAGTGGGAAACCGAGTGGAGATTTCGGATGAGTGGTCGGCAACCGTTGCCTTACCGGATTACGGAAGCGTTGCCCGTTGACCGAGGGCAAGCTGGGCCAAACCTGTTTGCAGAGGTTGTGAGCGCGATGGCGTGTTTGCTTCGTGAGGCGATATATTTTGGCCCCTTCGCCCGTACCCCTTGTTAAGCTGCTTAACAAGGAGGACACATGACTTCGCTCAGCAAGAATGCCAGAGTGGCAGGGTTCCTCTATCTATTGCTTGTACTGGTCGGCCCCATCCGCCTCATCTATATCCCCAACACCCTTGTGGTGAGTGGGAACGCGACCGCGACGGCCAATAACATCGCAGCGAACGTGTCTCTCTTCCGCTTGGGGATTCTCAGCGACCTGCTCAGCGGGTTCCTGTCGCTCGTCGTCGGGCTGGCTCTTTATCGCTTGCTGAAGGTCGTGGACCAGAACTACGCCGCCTTGATCATGATCTTCGGTGGGCTGATGGTAGCACCGATCTACTTCGTCAATACGATAAACGACGCTGCCGCCCTACTGCTGGCGCGCGGTGGCGATTTCTTGTCGGCACTCGACAAACCCCAGCGAGACGCCTTGGCAATGCTGTTCCTCCGTCTGCATCATCATGGCGTTGTCGCCAACGAGATCTTCTGGGGCTTATGGCTTTTTCCCTTCGGCATCCTGGTGTACCGGTCACGCTTCCTTCCTCGGATTCTGGGCGTTTGGCTGATTCTCAATGGCTTCGCCTATTTGGCCACCAGCTTAGTCGGCTTGCTGGCTCCGCAATATGAGGAGATGGTCTCTAACTACGCCTTTCCCGTCATGTTCGGAGAGGTGGCGATCATGCTGTGGCTCCTGATCATGGGTGCCAAACCGCCAGCGCTGGACGCCGCAGCCTCATCGTCGTCGGCTGCTTAAGCCGTTTACTGGTGTGTGAGAGCTCCGGCGTCACGTATCAAGTAGCCCCTCACTGGGGTATCGCATAACTGCTGCCTTTGACCGTGTGGGAGACTCTGCCCCGGCATGCGTAGCTGGCGTTCAAACGCCATGGTAGTCACAATGCTGAGCACGCCACTTCGTGGATTGTTGGCAACCCGGAAACAAACCCCATCTCCCCGGACAAGGGTGAGTGGAGGTACACCTGCCTTTCTCCAGTGAGTTGACGGAATCGCCTAGCGAGTTAGGGGCGCGGCCTACTTGGAGACGGCGGCGGAGGCGGAGGGTAGTTTGGAGCGCAGGCACCATTTGAGTTCCTGGCTCATGTCGGTGATTTCCATGCCGGGCATCACGATGAATTTGCAGGAGAGGATTTCGCGGGGCTCGTCGTCATCGGGCAATTGGCAGGTGACGCGTGAGGTGCTCGGGAGAGGCGGACTGTCCGCAGCCGTCACAGGGGAGAGAAATCGCGGGTGACATAATCTTTAGAAAGCGTAGACCAAGTGGCGAGGCGGTGCAAATGGATGGGACTAGTGTGAAGCTGTCGCTGCTGCGCAAAGCTCATGTACCGCGTTCACAATAGACTCAGGACGATCCGAAGGAATGTCGTGGCCGCTTCCCTGCACCATGATGCGTCTGCCGCGGGTGGAGAGACGAGCTAATCGCATCTGGAGATCATCCACCCAGATGCGTTGAAATTCCTCGAAATCGTGCTCGCTGAGGCCACTACTCAGCATGGAATCGGTATTCTCGGCAGCCGTCAGTACCAGGAGAGGCTTGTCGCTGATGTGGTCAGCAGTTCGCGCCTGCTCCGCGCTTACCCGCATTTGTTCAAGCTCGCTGGCTCTAGCTTTCAAGTACTTCCTCTGGAGGATCAGATACGCACCCTGGTCCGCGCCCCGCGCCCGAAGCATGAGGCGGCCGAAGCCGAGGTCGACAACAAAAAAAGCATACATTGCTTGGCGCTCGCAGTGCCTCAGTTGCGCCGCGCTGATGGCGTTCCATGCCTTCGGGAGCAATTCATATTGGTCTTCTTGCGTAGCGTCAGCTAACACAATTCCCGCCACCTCGTTCGGGTAGAGGCCGTTTAACACACGAACGTTGTATCCACCAAAGGAAGACCCGACAAGCACATAAGGCGGCATTTCGCCCGCATTTTGAAGAAGTGTATGCAACTCCCCCGCAATCCGCAGGCTGGTTCGCGGCATGGGACCCGAATCACTTCCTCCATAGCCTGCACGGTCGTAGGAGCAGACTCGTGAGAACTTCGCAATTTGTGGCTGGACGGCTCTCCATTCGACGGACACGTCACCGAATCCAGCTTCCAGGATGACCGTTGGGCTCCCAACCCCAGTGCAATTAAGCATGAGGCGGTAGCCGCCCACATCAACTAACCGGCCGCTTTCAGGAAAATGGCGAGCATCCAGACGTGATTCGATCGCCTGGTAGGACGCACCTGCAAGAGCCAGCAGAAGCACCAGTACGCAGACGGACAAAGCGATCTTACGCAGCCACTGAACCACGCTCGGTCCTTTCTCTAAACGTTTCAATCTAGCACGGAGCTACAGGTAGTTTACAATCCGCGCCAAATCCGGGGGGAGACAGCGAGCAGGAAAGCAGGACGGCCGCCGCGTCTCTCTTTTGCGGCTATTCGTTAGTTGCCAGGGCCTTTGAGGACTGTGCTTACCCAAACGAGGGGGACATAGCCTTCGTAGCGGTTGCCTGGGGCGCGCGGATTTGCGTAGAAACCAGTTTCGGCAAGAGACTTTGTGGCAAAACCGAATGTGTAATGCCAGACCTCGCTGAACGCGAGAGAGAATGGCAGGCCGTTGCGCATGGGAGACAGGCTGCTCAATTCCTTTTCCATTGAGGGATAGTTTTCACGAAGCCATGTAGTCATGATCTCGCGGTTAAGCTTCAGAGCGGCGTCCACCATGGGCTTGTCACGGTCGGTGAGAACGGGGACACCTGCTGAATATCGATGATCGGAAACACGCAAATAACCTGTCGCGGTGAGTAAACCCAGGATGGCTCTTCGTCTTTCTTCCGGAACGGAAACGGCTTTCGCGAGGGCCGCGTCGGTATCAGCGCCGGTGACAACCGCATTCATGATTTGGCCCGCGTCGTCAATGGCCAGGAGAAGAAGCACGATGTATTCGGAACGAAGCGCGGCGTAGACGTCGGGCAATTTCTTCCAATCTTCCATCGCGCTTTCCAAACCGTCGAAGACATCAGGCAGGCCCTGCAGGCGAGGCATGGAATCGCCGTCCCCGAAAGTGGAAAAGCTCATTTTGGGGCCGGGGGCCGTTTCACTATCAAGATAGAGACCTGTGAAATCCAAGCGAGCTCCGCGCTCGGCCGAGTGGATCAGATACACATCGCCGTTCGCGTGACGCGGTGGCTGCACGCGGTAACCGAGCTCCGTGGTGAGGTTCAACCCTCCCCAATTGAGGGCTGCACCGGCGATAAGGTCGAATGCCAATTGTGGGCGCAAAGCTGCGTTTGGGTAATGACTGAAGATATCTTCGAATTCTGCGCTGTGGGCGCGGAAGGCCTCCGCCAGGCTCTGGCCGTAACGCATGCTTGCGTTGTATATGGCGCGCTGGTCCCCGACGGTCAGCAGCAGATAATTGAGGCGATATTGGTCCTCATCTTTGCGCAACAGTTCTAGCTGAAGCAAGCGATCCAGCGTCACTGGGGTTCCTTCAATTCCCTTTTCTATCTGTTCTCTTGTCAAAGGATGTTGCGTGGCATCAAGCATCAAGCGCTGGATAGGAACAAATGAAAGAACATACTGGGGATCTTCGAGGCCGGATGCCCGTATGGAGCCAGTCACGCCTGTGCTAATTAAGGGTTCCCTGGCTTCTTTCGCCCCAGGGCTTTGTGCGTGCAAGACAGGACAAAATAGCAGGATGCCAGCAAGCACGCATGCGGAATAATTGCGCATCGGGACGCTCCTTTTGCCTCGAGAGATTAATTCGCGGAGCAATGCTGATTGTCGTTTCTCGGCCTGAGTATACTCGCCTTGGAAGCATGCCGGGCATTTCCGGAGCTTCAAGCGGATGCACTGGTTGCAAGTTTGTTTTTTTTGTCGTGTCGGGGGGCGGCAAAAGCGCCGCTCGGAGCATTACTTGGAGACGGCAGCGGAGGCGGAGGGTAGTTTGGAGCGCAGGCACCATTTCAGTTCCTGGCTCATGTCGGTGATTTCCATGCCGGGCATGACGATGAATTTGCAGGAGAGCATTTCGCGGGGCTCGTCGTCATCGGGCAATTGGCAGGTGACGCGGCAATACTGGCAATCCTGATTCCAGCAGAAGCGGCCGTAGGGAATGGTTTCGGGGCTGATGAACTGGAAGCAGCGCAGAAGCGAATTGCGCTCGGGAACCTGGAACTTCTTCCCCATGATGGTGATTTCGACCAGTTTTTCGTAAGGACGGAAAGGTTCCGACATGATTATGCCCTGCTCTCCCTGCACAGCGTGTAGCGACACGGCGTAGATTCCCCCAGGTCCGTGATTCGCACGATACCTCAACAGGTTAGTGCGGAGAACGAGTATGAACAACGATGGGATGGGCGGGGCGTGGCTAATGTGGTACGGGGGGTTGATATGGAGGCGGCGAGGAAAGAGGAGTGGCGACGTTGGAGCGTAAGAGCCCACCCTTCGCATAAAGCGCGAAGGATGGGGCACCCTCAAGTTCATGGGTTCCCAGCATCAGGAGGAGCACCCAATAGAAAGGCCCTAGGGCTACCTGCAGAAATCGGCGTACGGGCGCGGACTCTCCGTGCGCTACATGGATTTGCACAAAGGGACTAGCGGAGGATGTCGAAGAACTGGCACATGCGACGGAATTTTTCGTAGCGGGCTTGGACGAGTTCTTTGGCGTTTTGATGGCTGAGTACGAGAAGTTGCTTGTCGAGGACTTCGGCGAAGAGTTTGGCGGCGGCTTCGTGATCGCTGTGGGCGCCGCCATCGGGTTCGGGAATGATTTCATCAATGATGCCCAATTCGCGCAGGTCGTTGGCCATGATTTTCATGGCGATGGCCGCGGTCTCGGCTTTGGTGGAATCGCGCCAGACGATAGAAGCGCAGCCTTCGGGAGAAATCACGGAATAGAAGCCGTTCTCCAAGATGTTCACGCGATCGCCGACGGCTATGGCCAACGCACCGCCGGAGCCGCCTTCACCAGTGACGGTGACGATGATGGGCACCGGCAGACGCGCCATCTCTCGCAAATTGTGCGCGATGGCTTCGCCCTGGCCGCGCTCCTCGGCGTCGATGCCGGGGTACGCGCCGGGCGTATCAACGAAAGTGAGGACGGGGCGGCCAAATTTCGCGGCAAGTTGCATGACGCGAAGAGCTTTGCGGTAACCTTCGGGCTTGGGCTGGCCAAAATTGCGCATGACGCGCTGTTTGGTGTCGCGGCCTTTCTGGTGGCCGATGACGGCGACTGGGCGTCCGCGGAATTTGCCCATGCCGGTGATGATGGCTTTGTCGTCCCAAAAGCCGCGATCGCCGTGAATCTCAATGAAATCCGTCAGCAGAAGATTGATCCAGTCCAACGTGTAGGGGCGCTGCGGATGACGGGCGATCTGCGCGCGTTGCCACGGGCCCATGTGGGCGTAGAATTCGCGGCGGAGTTCGAGCACTTCCTGCTTCAGGCGCTCGACTTCGGCTTCGCCCTCATCGCTGGCCGCCAGGCGCCGCAACTCCTCGACGTCTTTTTCCAGGCGCTCGATTTCGCGCTGGCGTTCGACTGTGGTTATGGCCTTTTTCTCTTTATGCGCTGCGCACATTACGCCACCATCTGAATCGCCTGCTGGCCACAAATCTGGCGCACGGCGTCAATCAATTCCTGCTGGATGCGAACCTTCTTTTGCGACTGCAAAAGCGCGATCTTCCCGTCGGGGGAGCAAAGCTCAAATACTACTGTACTTGGACCGGGCGAACTTGCAAACAGGTTATCGAGCTGCTCGAGGGCGTCTTCATCGAGGCGCGCGAGATCCAGGCGGACGCGGAATTCGGCGGCGGGGCGCTCGGCGATGGATGTTACCAGACGCGCTTCCTGCAACGAGAGGCGGGTGCCTGCTTCTTCGATCTGCACGCGAGCTTTCAAAAGCAGGGGCACGCCAGGCTTCAGTATATTTTCCAGGCGCGCGAAACTTTCCGGGAAAGCGAGAAGCTCTTGCACGCCGGTCATATCTTGCAGCGTGTAGATGGCCCAGCGCGCGCCTTTCCTGGAGCGCATGGGACGTGTGCCGACGATAAGCCCCGCGACGGTGATTTCCTTGCCGTTACGCTGGCCCTCGACCTCTTCCAGCGTGAGCGTGCCGAGTTCCTTGAGGCGCGCGAGGTATTTTTCGAGCGGGTGGCCGGAAACGTAGAAACCCAGCATGGCGTATTCGCTGGCGAGGCGCTCTTCCTCGCTCCAGGGAGCGGCTTCGCGCAATTCAAAATGAAGCTTTGGCTCCGTGGCCCCACCGCCAAAGAACAGACCGTGCTGGCCCGACTCCCTAGTGCGCGCGGCCCGCTGCAAGGCGGCGACGGCATCGTCCACGGAGGCGAGCATAGGCTCGCGCGGCCCTAGCGAATCCATGGCGCCGGACTTGATGAGGCTCTCAAAGACGCGCTTATTCAGGAAGCGCGGCTCGATGCGCTCGCAGAAATCGTAGAGAGATTTGAACTCGCCTTGGCCAAGGCGCGACTCGCGAATGGCCTTGGCGGTGTTTTCGCCGACATTCTTGATGGCGGCAAGGCCAAAGCGGATGGAATCGCCGACAGGCGTGAAGTACAGATCGCTTTCGTTCACGTCTGGCGGGAGGATGGAGATGCCCATGCCGCGCGCTTCGTTGATGTACTTGACGACCTTTTCCGTGTTGCCGGTTTCGGAGGTGAGGAGCGCGGCCATGAATTCCACGGGATAGTGGGTTTTCAGGTAAGCAGTCTGGTAGGCCAGCAACGCGTAGGCACAGGAATGTGATTTGTTGAAGCCGTAGCCCGCGAATTCTTCCATCAGGTCGAAGATGCGAACGGCCTTCTTTTCAGGAATTTTGTTTTTCTCGCAGCCGGCCAGGAATTTGGCGCGTTGCGCGGCCATCTCCTCTTTTTTCTTTTTGCCCATGGCGCGGCGGAGGATGTCCGCTTCGCCGAGGGAGAAACTCGCCAGGCGGTTGGCAATCTGCATCACCTGTTCCTGATAGAGGATGACGCCGTAGGTTTCCTCGAGGATGTCCTTGAGCTGCGGGAGTTCGTAGGCGACTTTTGTTTTGCCTTGCTTGCGATTGATGAAGTCGTCGATCATGCCGCCCTGGATGGGGCCGGGGCGGTAGAGGGCGTTGAGAGCGGTGAGGTCTTCGATGCGCGTGGGGTGATAACGGCGGAGGATGTCGCGCATGCCGTGCGATTCAAACTGAAAAATGGCGGTGGTATCGCCGCGGGAGAAGAGTTTGTAGGTGGCTTCGTCGTCGAGGGCAAGGCTGTCAATTTCGACTGTGACGCCGCGATTCTGCTGAACCATTTTGACGGCGTCGTGCAACACGGTGAGCGTGGTGAGGCCGAGGAAATCCATTTTGAGCAGGCCGATGCGCTCGAGCGCGTTCATGTCGTACTGCGTGGTGATTTCGTCGCGGTTGGTCTTGTAAACAGGAACGAGCTCGGTGAGCGGCTGCGGCGAGATAACGACCCCGGCCGCATGCGTGGAGGCGTGACGCGCCAAGCCTTCCAGGCGCAAGGCCACTTTCATCAGGTCGCCCAGCTTTTCGTCGCTTTGAATCGCGGATTTGAGTTGGGGCGATTCCTCGAGTGCGGTCTTCAGTTCAATGCCCAGCGTTGTGGGTATGAGTTTTGCGAGGCGATCGACTTCGCCGTAGGGGATGTCCATGGCGCGGCCAACGTCCTTGACGGCGGCTTTGGCCGCCATGGTGCCGAACGTAATGATCTGCGAAACGTTTTCGCGGCCGTATTTGTGAGTGACGTAATCGATTAATTCGCCGCGGCGCCGCATGCAGAAATCAATATCGATATCGGGCATGGAGACGCGCTCGGGATTCAAGAAGCGCTCGAAGAGCAGGTTGTACTGCAGGGGGTCGACGTCGGTGATGCGCAGCGCGTAACTGACCAAGCTGCCCGCAGCGGAACCCCGGCCAGGGCCGACGGGAACTTCCTGGGCTTTCGCGTAATGGATGAAATCCCAGACGATCAGGAAGTAACCCTCGTAGTGCATCTGCTTGATCATTTCGATTTCGGAGGAGAGGCGACGCTCGTACTCAGCGAGGGGATTGCGCAACGCGCCCTGCTGGGCCAGGCGTTCGAGATACGGAACGCGCTGGGCGAAACCTTCGCGGGCCATTTTTTCGAAATAGCTGCCGGGCGTGTGGCCTTCGGGAACTTTAAACTCAGGAAGCGCGTTGGGAATGCGGTCAATTTTGACGTTGCAGCGCGCGGCGATATCCAGTGTGCGGCTGAGCGCATCGGGAACTTCGCGGAAAACCTGGGCCATTTCCGCGGCGGTCTTGAAATAGAACTGGTCGGTGGCGAATTTCATGCGATGCGTATCGCTCATGGTCTTGCCGGTCTGAATGCAGAGCAGCACTTCCTGAGCGTGCGCATCCTCGTGGTGCAGATAGTGGCAATCGTTGGTGGCCACCAGGGGGATGCCGGTTTCCTTGGAGAGACGAATCAGGTCGCGGTTGACGCCCTTTTCGATCGGCAGACCCTGATCCTGAATTTCCAGGAAGAAGTTCCCTTTCCCGAAGATGTCGCGGAGCTTGTAGGCATTTTCGCGGGCCTGATCGAATTTTTCTTCGACGACGCATTCCGTGACTGGGCCGCGCAGGCAGGCGGAAAGAGCGATGAGCCCCCTGCTGTGTTTGGCGAGGAGATCGTAATCAATGCGCGGTTTGTAGTAGAAACCTTCGAGGAATCCGGCGGAAACGAGCTTGATGAGGTTGTGGTAGCCCTCCAGGTCCTCGCAAAGGAGCACCAGGTGATTGCTGCCGCGGGTGCCGGGCTCCATTTCGCCGCGCTCGCCATTGACGCCACCATTGGGAGGGCCTGCTTTTTCACCGCGGTCGTGGCGGCTGCCCTTGGCGACGTACACTTCGCAACCGATGATGGGCTTGACGTCGCGCTTGCTGGCTTCGTTGAAGAAATTGGCGGCGGCAAAGAGGTTGCCGTGGTCGGTGACGGCCACAGCCGGCATTTTCTGGCGAGAGGCTTCGTCGAGAAGCTCGGAAATATCGCAAGCACCGTCCAGCAGACTGAAATCTGTGTGGAGATGCAAGTGAACAAACTGCGGATTGCCCATGGGATTTCATTGTAAGGCCAGGCGTTGGGAATTGCGACCGGCGCTGTGGATAATTTCGGGGAGTGAGGCATGTGCAGCATTGACATCCGGCACTACGCTGACGTTGAGATCCTTCGCGCCTAAAACGCGCTCAGGATGACATGGCTTTGCTGGGGCGAGCCGCGCCTAGACCGTGAAAGGCTGATCGGCAAGCATCGGGCACATCCTTGAATTTCGCCAAATTAATCGGTCAGTTTTTTAACAGCCTATAGACTCGCGGCTATTTCTTACCTTTGGGTTTCTTCGCGCTGGCGGCTTTTTGGGAGGCCATAAGCCGGGCCTTCGTGTCGCCCTTGTCTGCCCCGCCGCGTTTGGCCGGTGCTGCTGTGGGCGCGGCCGCTTTTTCGCCCGCCTTGGAGGGCTTCTTTTCCTTTTCTTTTTTCTTTGGCGCTTCCTTGATGCCGGAAAGCTTCCGCAGCATTTTCACGCGCTCTTCGGGAGTCTTGCCGCGGCCATTCAGTTGCGCGGCGAACACTTCCTGCACGACGTGATCGAACTTGGGGCCGCGAGCCATGCCCAGCGCTTCCAGCTCATTGGCAACAACGGGCAAGGCTAACCGGATGGGCCGCCACTTGTGGAGAAAGGCCTTCAGTTTAGAGATCGCCGCGGAGTTATTCGATTCTGCCAAAAGATAAGCGACGTACTCCATGGAAAGCTTTTCGATGTAGCGATAGGCATCGATGGCCGCTTTCATCTTTTTGCCCGCAAGGTCTCGCTGAATCTCGGTGGCCTTGTCAGGAAAGTTTTCGATCACTTCAATTTCAGCGGAACGGAAACCCAACTTCGAGAGCAGATGGCTGGCTTCGCGGTCTTTCAGCCGGCCCAAAATGGCGAGCATCATGGGCGTGGCCAGGCGCGGGCGGAATCCGGCCATGAAGAGGTCGTCGCGGACCTTGATCACGCGGTTGATGGCCTCGTAATCGGGATGTTTCTTGTCCAGCAGCGGGTGCACGCGTTCCAGCAACTTGTTCTCTTCCCAAGCTTCCAGGGTGAGATGGGGGCGCTCTTCCTTGGCTAAGGCGCGCAATTCTTCGCCAGCATCCTCGGGCGTGATGGTGTGGTGGAGTTCGCGTTCCATGGCGAGGTTGAACCATTCCTGGGTGCGCGATTCGAGTTTGTAACCCATGCGCGCGGCCAAGCGCAGAGCGCGCAGCAGACGCACGGGCTGATTGGTGAAGCTGTGAATGGTAAGGGCACGGACTTCGCCATGCTCGATATCAGAGAGTCCGTTGGTGGGATCGAGCAACAAGCCGCGTGAAGCGGGATTCAGGGAGATGGCGATGGCGTTCAAGGAGAAATCGCGGCGGCGGAGGTCCTCCATGATGGTGGACCAGCGGATTTCGGGGCGAGTGCCGGGGCGAACGTAGTGATCGTCGCGAGCGGCGGAAATGCTGCCCTCGTAATCGCCACCAAATAGAATCTCCACCTGACGCAGCTTTTCGTCCTCGGAAAGGAGTTTAGCGCCGCCCTTCTCGAGTTCGCGCGCCATCTTGGAAGGGTTGCCTTCCACGGTGAAATCAAGATCGCGCAGCGTGGCGCCGGTAATCAGGTCGCGCACCGTGCCGCCGGTGAGGTAAATGTTAAAGCCCATGGCCGAGGCCAGCTCCTGCACACGCAGCATGGCCGCGCGTTGTTCGGGAGAAAGCCGGCTTTCCAGCAAGAACATGTAGTCTGGCATTGCACTCCTTCCGCCTCAGGGTGGTCATGCCCGGCAGGGCTGCCGCACCCGCGATGTATAGCTGCCCACGCGCTAAGCGCGCGGGTGATGTGCCTTGTAAATCTGCTTGAGTCGCTCCTCCACGACGTGGGTGTAGATTTGCGTCGTGGATATATCGGAATGGCCCAACATCAACTGGACGGAGCGTAAATCCGCGCCGCCCTCCAACAAATGCGTTGCAAAACTGTGGCGCAGCATGTGCGGCGTCAGTCCGGTGCGCATGCCCGCTTGCCTGCCATAGGCAGAGAGAATCTTCCATACGCCAACGCGGCTGAGCGGCCCGCCACGGCGGTTGATGAACAGGGCGGTGGGGTTGGCCTGCTTCCCTGCCTTGATCAGCTTGGGGCGCGCGTCGCGCAAGTAGCGGTCCACCAGGTTCAGCGCCTTCTTGCCGATGGGCACGATGCGTTCCTTGTTGCCCTTGCCGATGCAGCGCACGCAACCCGCGGCGCGATCCATATCCATCACGCGCAAGCCAACCAATTCGGAAACGCGCAGGCCCGTAGAGTAAAGCACTTCCAGCATGGCGCGGTCACGCAACCCTGCCGGCTGCTTTTCATCGGGCTGAGCGAGTAACTTCTCGACCTCCTCCAGGCGCAGATAGCCGGGGAGAGAGCGGCGAATCTTGGGCGATTCCAGGTTCAGGGAAGGATCTTCGGTGCGCAATTCCTGTATTAGGGTGAAGCGAAAGAAATTGCGCAGGGTGACGAGGTGGCGAGCCACGGTGCGGCTCTCCAGTTTCTGGCGGTAGAGGCTGGCGAGGAAATCCACCAGGTCGTCGCGGGAAATCGCCTCGAGCGTGAGTTTTTTCTTTTTGGCGAATTCGTCGAATTTCAGCAGGTCGCGCCGGTACGCGGAAACCGTGTTGGGCGACAGCCCCTTCTCCACCCGGACGTAGGTCAAAAACGCGGCAATTGTCGTGGCTATTTCCATTACGAACCTGCTATACCTTCCGCGGCACCGGGCCGCCGCATGGCAATCCCATAGACTTCTTCGACTTCAGGACAGTGGAAAATCCAGGTCAGCCCGAGGTAAAGGACGGTGGCGCCCAGGATCAGCCCCGTGAAGACCGCCAGTTGCAGAGAAAAACGGCCCTGGAGCGCGTTCCTGGCGTAATAGTTGGCGATCATGCAGCCAGCGCCCATGATCACGGAACATAGCGAAATCTTGCTGATGGAGCGGAAAATCTCAAACATGCCCAAGGGGCCGTAGCGCAGGCGGAAGATAATGAAGAGCGTGAAGAAGTCGAAGAAAGTGGCGAGCGCGGTGGCCAGAGCGGGGCCGCCATTCTGGAAGCGGCGAAAAAGGAATTGCAGGAAGATGATGTTGAGGACGATATTCAGCACGAAGGAAATGGAAGCAACGATGACGGGCGTCTTGGTATCGCGCGCGGAGTAAAACGCAGGCACGATAAGTTTCACGCAAGCCAGGGCGGGCAGGCCGATGGCGTAATACAGCAGAGGACGCGCGGTGAGGCGCGTGGATTCCGCAACGAATTGCCCGTGCTGAAAGAGCACGCGGATGATGGGCTCGCGCAAAATCATCAGGCCCACGGAGGCAGGCACGGTGATGTAGGCGACGATGCGCACGGCGAAGGTGAGCGTTTTCTTCAAGCCATCATAATTGTTGGCGGCGGCTTGATGAGCCATCATGGGCAGGATCGCGGTTGCGACGGCGATCGCATAGCCGCCGAGGACCAATTCCATGACGCGATCGGCCACGTACAACGCGGTGAGGCTGCCGCGCGGCATGCGCGCCGCTTTGGCGAAGTAGGTATCCACGAAGAAATTGATCTGCGAAATTCCCAGGCCGAAGAAGCGCGGGAATATTACGCGGGCCACGCTGCGAATTCCGGGATGCGAAAACGAAATGCCGAAATCGAAGCGCATGCCCCGGCGGACCATCTGCGGCACCAGAATCAAGAATTGCAGAGAGCCACCGACCAGCACGCCTACCGCGAGAGAGACGGCCGGGCTCTGGAAGTGGCGCCAGACCATGGCGGTAGAAAAGGCTATGATGGAGAAGTTCAGCAGGACAGTGGTGGAAGCGGGCAGGGCGAAATTGTTGAAGCAGTTCAGAATGCCCATGCCCAGTGCGGCGAGCCCGACAAAGAACATATAGGGAAAGATGATGCGGTTGAGGGCGATGGCTTCGGCCCAGCCAACTTGGATGTCGGTAGCAGTGGGAAACGGCACGATCACCTGGCGCGAGAAGATGACCCCAAGCACGGTGAAGACAGACAGAACGAGGGCCAGGGTCCAGAACAGCTTGTTGGCGAAATCCCAAAGCTCTTCCCTGGAGCGTTCGCGCATGTAGGTGGTGAAGACGGGAACGAAGGAGGCGGCGACGGTGCCCTCTCCGACCAAGCGTCTGAAAAGATTGGGGATACGGTAGGCGAGGACGAAGGAGTCGGCGCTGAGAGTGGTGCCGAGGAGCAATGTGATGCGCTGGTCACGGACATAGCCGAGTACACGGCTTACAATCGTAACCAACGATATGATGGAGGCCGACTTCAGAATCTCTTTTTTCTCGGACAAGGGCTGGCTCTCAGGACCTAAACCCAATAAAAACAATGAGTTGACAGGAAAAACGTGTTTAAATTAACATAACTTCAACCTTCTTGCAATGGTTTCGTGCCAGAAACGGAAAAATTCGGTTTGAAAACGCGCGCCCCAGCCACGACTCATAAAAAAGTGGTCATTGAACTCCTCGACCGCACGGTTATCCGCGGATTCCTGAACCCGACCCGGCTGGCTGCCGCGGAGGCGCTGGATTTGTTGACGCCTGACGGCGAACACGAAGAGATTGCGCTGGACAATGTGCGCGCGGTCTATTTTGTGCGCGACCTGAAGGAGGATTTCGAGCCGGAGCGCAAGTCTTTTCTGAGCCGGCCGAAGCTGGTCGGGCTGTGGGTGAAATTGCGATTTCGCGACGAGCAGATTCTGGAGGGTGTGATACCGAACGACCTGCTGTCGCTTCTTGAAAACGGCGTGCATTTGACGCCGCCGGATTTTAATTCCAATACCGACCGCATCTACGTGCCACGGTCGGCGCTGACTGAACTCACTGTCCTTGGCGTAGTGGGAATTGCGCGGCGCAAGCCGGCGGCAGCCGCTGCGGCGGCGCAACCCCGCCTTTTCAACGAGTAACTTCTTGGATTCCTGCACGTAGTTACGATTAGCAAGTATGTTTGAATTTCTTTTTGAACTGTTTTTTGAGTTTATTGTTGGCGTCATTCTGGAGTTCGCGGTCGAACTCGGCGGAGCGGTCTTGCTAGACCTGCTCCTGCGCGGAACCGCTGACATATTTGATTCTTACAGATTCCAAAACGCTTTTTTGGCGTGGTTCAGTTACCTTCTCTGCGGTGGCACGATGGGTGGACTCAGCCTGCTCCTCTTTCCGCATCCCCTTGTCCACCCTGGCCGTTTTCATGGACTCAGTTTGATCACTAGTCCAGTCATTACAGGTTTCGCGATGTGGTTCGTAGGAACTGAGCTTTTGGAAAAAGGAAAGAAAATCACACGGATCGAGAGTTTTGGTTATGCCGCTGTGTTCGCCTTCGGTATGGCCCTAATCCGATTCCTTTTCACGCGGTAGACAGCAGCGCAAGCGCGCCCAAGTCACAACTAACGCGTTGGGTTGTTGTACCAACGCAGGACTCGGAGAGCGCGCAGCGTGTTCCAACGGCTTGCGCTGCCGACATCGGTCTCCATCTCCAATGGAATATGTTCGGGATGCAGGAGGTTCAGCGGCCAGCGTCCGTTCTGGTGACGGCGCTCGATCACGACTTTAATGGCTTCACGGATGCGACGGTCGGGCTTGATCTCTGCATTCCGCAGATAATCGAGTCCGCGCAAGACATCGTAGTGCCAAAACGTCGGGAACGAGAAGCGCAGCCAGCGCTTGTCGATGACTTGGCCAGTTCGCAGCGAGCGGAACATGCGGCGCTCGAGCAGATAATTTTCGGCCTTCTTGCGGGCCTTAGTGACGGCCGCTGATTTGCGCCCTGCGCGTTCGTAATCGAGCAGACCTTCCAGCACGCAGATGGTGGTATGGAACGAAGAGCGCCGGCTGGGAGGGCGTTTCGGCGACAAGAAGGGCCATGCCTCGCAGTTCCAGCCGCCATCTTCGAGTTGCTCGCCCAGAAGTTGCTTCGCCAGTGCATCGTTCGGTTCCTTGAAATACGCACCAAGGCCGAGGATTCTGCCGTTGATGCAGGGCTCGGTTTCGCCGTGAAAGTAAGGCCGGTTGTTGAGCCACTTAAACACGAGTCGCCTGTCGATGCGGTCGATCATTTTGCGAGCCTGCTTGCTGGCGGGGTCGAGGCCGAGGTCCTTCAAGGCGACGAGACTGTTGAGGGTAACAAGGTCCCACTTTCGCGGGTCGCCCCAGTAGCCGGCAGGAGACTGGGCGGCAAGAAGTTGCGCTCCCCAGCCTTCGGTGGCGACGCGCGAGCGCTCGGCTGCAATCGCGTCGAGGGACTCATCGGTCAGGTCCCTCATGACCTGCCAACGGATGGCCGGGTCAGAATCGAGGAGCCATTTGATGTGCGCGGGCCGTCGTGCGTAATCGTGTAGGCGCATTGGTCTCTTATAGCACGTGATGTGTAAGTTTTGACCCGTGCGTCGAGCGGCGTTCACTTTGCCTCCTGTGGCAGAAGGGGCGGTGGCGGCCGTGATTGTTTGATGAATGAATGAGTGGCAGGTCATCGCGGGGCGAAACGCCAATCGACGCTCGCATTCAGGATTCCGTTACAACGAGAACCGAAACCGCTATTTTTTCTCGTTGCCCCAGGAAGCGACATAGATCAGTTGATAGAGCGAGCCTTGACCATTGGACTGGACGGCCACGATGTGCTGCTTTTCTTTTGTGCCAGCCTTGAAGACCACGCCCTTCTCCGATTTGTTATCGTCGCAGGTGATCGGTTCCGGGGACGCGTTTTTCGGTGCCTCGGTTTGAGCCGGCAAGGGATGAGAGCAATCGAGAACTTTGCCGTACTTGGCGAGCGCCTTCTTATAGTATCCCGCGACTTTTTCAGGGGAGTCATCTGACTCCATCTTCAGAACAACCAGTTTGAAGCCGGAACCGCCGCCCCAAAGTCCGAGGTTTGCGGCAGGAGAGTCCTCGTCTTTATCTTTGTGGCGATGAGAACCGGGATAGAGAGGAAGGCCAACATCCTTGGCGTCGGCCTCGACACTCACGACCACGCCGGCTCCTTTTTGTTCCTGGGCGGCGGTGTGGAACGGCGCGAGGAAAAAGACAGTGATGGCTATCGCGGATGACAAATGGAATGCCAGCGAGCGCCAGAAGCGCCACTGGTGAGAATTGAGAGAGAGCGAGGGCATTGAACCTCCTGAGAGCATGAAGCGTGTCCGGATATTGAATGATACGCAAGAGAGGTGAGGAAAGTTCAGAACATATATGAATATTATGGCTGTGTGGAAATCCTTGGGGAAGAGATGTCCGGACGCGAAAAGCAGATCCCTCACCCCGCCAAAACCGCGGGGATTCGGGATGACAACGGTGCGGGGCCGCGGGGGGCCGGATGACATCGGTGCGGTGGCGCGGGGATTCGGGATGAAAAAAGAACGACCATCCGGAGTTGCCAGTTGACCGTCGCGCTTTCAGAGATGACAACGGTGCGGGGAGGGACTATGAAAGCAGGATGTCAACAAAGCGATTATTAACCAAAAGTTTCTGTGCTTCACGCGGGTCCGCTGCCACATGCCGGGTGGGCAATAACGCGCAAGATGTTCGAGACATCACCGAGGAGCTTCCTGATATAGGCCGATGAGGTTGCCGGCCGGATCGAGGAAGTTGGCAATCCACGCGGTACTGCCTGGAGAGTCGTGGTGCGGAGAATCGACAATCGAGCCGCTGTGCGCGGTAACCTGAGCCAAGGTGGCATCCATGTTGTCGACCCAGATGGAGGGCAGCAGACCGGCGTCGCGAGAAATTTCCCGGTCGGTAACCCATGAGCCGCTTATGTTTCCCGTGGCGTCATCGAAGCTCGGGTGAGACGTTCCTTTGTTCCGGATATTCCAGCCGAATACACTCTCGTAGAACGCAGCTGACTTGGCCACGTCCATTGCGGGAATCTGGAGGTAGCACAAGCGAGGGCGGCGTAACAGGGCGAGACGATAGGCGGCTTGCGCCACCGTAGCGCCCCATTCTCCAGGACTCACGTCGCGAGCATGGCGGGAGAATAGCCAATGGTGTCCCTCAAAGTCCTCTGCTGCATACTGGAGTTCGCCATACTCGGTTTCGTGGAGATCCTCAAGAAGTGTAGCGCCCTCCGCTTTCGACCTGCGGAAATGTGCCTCCAAATCGTCAACGAACACAGTCAGGCTCTGCGTTCCATAACCAAGTTTTGCCGGGCTTGCGCTGCCTTCATCCGCCTTTTTGAGCATGATCCAAGCGTTACCCAGATGCACCTGAGCGCCGCTGGTCGGCTTGCCGTAGCGGTAGTGCTCGGAAAAGCCGAAAGTTCTCCCAAGCCAGGCAATTGCCTCGTCGATATTTTGATAGTTGATGTGCGGCAGGACAGAGTCCGGCGGCACGGAGCGATTCTCGATCATTTTGTTTACCCCCCTCAAGGAATTGTCGGGCCCGGATCGTCTCCAGAGCTGCGGCGATTATTTGATTCCGAGCCAGGAATTATAGATGGCCCGCTGCTGCGGGGTGAGATGCTCCACCGGCTTCAGCGTGTAGGTGTAGTAGGGATTGGACGCGAGGGTGAGCGGGAATTCGCGCATTTGGCCTAGGCGCTGGACCATTACGCGCACAGTGGCGCCGGGCTTGTAGGCGGCGATGAGAGCTTCGACATCGTCGGAGGAAGAGACCGCGCGGCCGTCGAGGGCCATGATGATGTCGTCTTTGTCGAGGCCGGCGGATTCGGCAGGGCTGCCGGGAATGACGTTCCTGATTGTGATGGTGCCATTGTCCTGCTTCGCCACGGCGATACCCGCAAAGGGTTTCGCGGAGTCGAGTTTTTTTTCGACGGCGATGCCCGCGTAGGCGAAGTAGGTTTCGTACGGAATCGGGTCTTTGCCGCTGATGTAGCGACGGAAGATTTCGCTCATGTCCTGACCGGCGATTTCCGAAGCGGCGCGCACGGCGTCGTCTGGTTCGAAACCGGGCTTGGGCAGCGCGTAGCGGGAATAGAGAAGGCGCATCCAGTCGTCCAGCGATTTCTGGTTGTGGGTGTCCTGGCGAATGGCGAAGTCCAGAATGTGGCCCATGATCTGCCCGCCGTTGTAATAGGAATACGAAGTGTTGGCGAGATTGTTGTCCTGGGCGATGACTCTGTTGCCGAAGAACCAGGTGTCCCAACTGGTGTCCTCGATGCTGCGTTCGGTGCGGCCGGGGAGGTCCTCATAATCCGTGATGAGCTTGGCGATGCTGTCGAGATACTGTTGCGGGGTGATCAGCCCGGCGCGAGCGAGCGCGAGTGAACCGTAGTAGCTGGTGATTCCCTCGGAAATCCAGAGCGATGGAGTGTGGACCATCTGCGAATAGTCGAACGGGCCAAGCGGGCCGGGGCGGAGGCGCTTGACATTCCAGGCGTGAAAGAATTCGTGCGAGGAAATGTAAAGCTTGGAGGTGTATTGCGTGCCGCGTCCGGGAACCGGCTCGCTGCTGTCCATGTCTTTCGAGAAATTGATTTGCGTGGAGTTCAAATGCTCGAGGCCGCCACCGGACTTGGGCCAGACGTGGAACAGGAAATAATAGTCCTTGAATGGGGCGGCTTGCGCGCTGCTGCCGGCCACCGGTTGGAAGATGGGGACAATGGCGCTCACGATTTTTTGCAGGTCGGTGGTGAATTGCGCGGAGTCTTTGCCGCCCATGATGTCGTGGAAGATGACGTGATAGGTGCTGCTCAGGACCACAAAATCCTTTTCGGCGAAGTCGGAGATTTCCAGCGGCGCGTCCGCGAACCAATCGTAGTTTTCGGCGCGAAAGGTGTGGTCGGAGGTGTGCTCCATGCCGGTGGCGACTTTCCAGGCGGGGGGAACGTCGATGGAGAGCTCGATTGAGCGATCTTTGGCGCCGACGAGATACATCCAGGTGGCGGGACCGGCAAGGAAGGCGTGACGGTCGTTGTACTGGCCGATGTTGTTTTGCAAGGTGTTGAGGTAGACCTGGTAATCGATGGTGACGGCAGTGGCGCCGGCGAGCTCGACGCGCCAGGTCTGGCTGTCGGTCTTGCGCCAGGCGAGTTCCCTTCCCTCGGCGTTATGGGCGCGGAAGCGTTGTACGTTGACGGCGTAGTTTTCGATGGCGTACGAGCCGGGTGCCCAGTCGGGCATGGCGAAATCGGCCGTCGCGCCCTGGAGCGCGTCGACGCTGACACTAACGTCGACCAGGTGGGTGTTGGGGCGCTCGAATTTAAGTTGATAGTGGAGCGGGGCGGGTGCGGCATCGATCGAAGACGCTACAAGGAAGAAGATGGCAGCGAGGATCGAAGCATGAATCACGCGGCTGGGCACAAGCATGAATCCTCCTCTAAGCTAAAGTGAATCAAGTCGAACTCGGTTGGCCCGATCAGAATTTATCGCAAAAGTGATTTTGGCGACCAGCCTAGTATTCGGGCACGACGGAAGAGGTTGGGCGGAATTCAGTTTGGTCCGTCATTCCGAGCTACGCGCGGAATCTCTCCTTGGCTTCAGCCCAAGAAGAGAGGGATTCCTCACTTCGCAGACTCCGTTCGGAATGACGGGACGATACTTTTTCCGCAAGCCCTGAAGCCGTGCCCTCCCCAAGACAGACATGAAATGGCTTCTAGTGGACGGGGTTGCCGTCGGCGTCGATCTTGTGGACTTCGCCTATGTTCAGTTCGCGGATGCCCGCTTCGACTTTGCTCATGTCGCCCACGATCACCCAAACAAGATGGCTGGGCTGGATGTATTTTTTGGCGATTTCGTTGGCGGAGTCTGGCGTGATTGCCAGGACTTTCTGCGTGTAGGTGTTGTAGAAGTCGTCCGGCAAGTTGTACTGCAGGATCGTGCCATAGGCGCCAGAAAGCTGCTGGACGGTCTCAAAGGATCCGGGGAGACCGAGGGTGGCGTTGGATTGCTCGTCCTTGAGCTCGGCCTCGGTAATCGGTTTCGAGCCGACGATGTTCTTGTACTCCGCGACGAGTTCGGCGAGGGATTCCTTGGTCTTGTCTGTCTGAACGGGCGAAATACTGTAGTAGGGACGTTCGCCACGCGCCGCCAGCACGCGGGAACGCACGCCGTAGGACCAGTGCTTGTCTTCGCGCAGATTCATGTTGATGCGCGAACTAAAGGTTCCGCCAAAGATGTCGTTCAATATATCCAGTGGCACCTCGTCGGGATCGTTGTACGGGGGCGCCAGTTGCGCGGCCACGATCAGGCTTTGGCCGGAGCCGGGGCGGTCAATCAGGTAGACCACGTCTTTCTCCGGCTGGGGAACCTGCGGGATTGTCCTGGGGGAAACGTCGCCCGGCTTCCAGGAGCCGAAGAGCGATTCGAGCTTGGGCTTGATCTCCGCCAAGGTTGTGTCACCGACGATGAGCAAGGTGGCGTTGTTCGGCTTGAACCAGGCGTCGTGGAATTTGGCGAGGTCCCCGCGCGACATTTTGCTTACGCTGGATTCGGTGCCCGTGCCAGCGAACGCACCGTCGTAGGGATGTCCTTTGCCGTAAAGCAGAGTGGGCAGAACGCGCATGGCCATGGAATTTGGCGTGACCTTTTCCCGTTGAATGGCTGCCAGGCGATCCTTTTGCAAGCGCAGAAACTCCTTTTGCGGGAAGGCGGGGTGTATGATCAAGTCGGCGTAAATGCCCAGCGCCTTGTCCATATTGATCTTCAGGGCGTTCAGGTCTACGTACGAGTAGTCCAGGTCGGCTCCCGCAGAAAATTCGGCGCTGAGCGATTCCAGTTCTTCGCCGATCTGCAGGGAATCGCGCGTGGGCGTGCCTTCTTCCAACATACGTAGCGCAAAACTGCAAGTGCCAAGTGCATCCGGAGCATCAGCGGCGTAGCCACTTTGCACCAGCAGCGAGAAATTCACGACCGGCGCGGTGTGGCGCTCCGCGAGGACGATCTTCAGGCCGTTGGAAAGCGTGGCTTTTTGCATGGGAGGCAGATTAAGGGACATGGCAGAGCCGGGCTCGGGCACCTTGGAACGGTCGATGGGAGCAGCGGCTTTCAGGCTGGTGGGATAGGGCTGGACTTCCAAAATGTAGTCGCCATCGCTCAGCCAGTCGTTCGCGGCCTTTTTCACCGTGGCGGGGGTAGCAGCTTGAACCTCTTTCAGATAGTCCTTGTAGCACTCCGGATTGCCGGTAAAGGTCTGGCAGCGCGCCAGGATGTCGCTCTTGCCGCCGAAGCCGCCGATGCGCTCCATGATGCGCGCGTAATCGCCGAAGATTTGCGTTTTGGCAAGTTGTAACTCGGCTTCGGTTGGGCCGTTCTTCAGGAAACGTTGCAACTCTTCATCCGCTGCCATTTCCACTTTTTTCAGCTCCACGCCCGGCTTGGCCGTCAGCACGATGGAAAACTGCCCGGCGATTTCGTTGTTCGAGTCGGTTGCCGTGGCGCTGGTGGCGATTTGATCCTTGTACACCAGACGCTTGTAGAGCCGCGACGTTTTGCCTTCGCCAAGAACATAGGACGCCAGATCCAGCAAGGACTCTTCCGGTGAAGCCGCCTGGGGCACATTCCAGACGCGATAGAGACGCGCCTGGGGCACGCGATCCTGCACCCAATCGCGATGCGTGCCGGTGCGCTTGGCTACCCAGGTTTCCTGATGGGTGATGGGCGGTCCCGGGGGGATGCCGCCGTAATATTTTTCAACTTTTTCGCGCGCCACTTGCGGGGTGATGTCGCCGGCGATGACGAGCGTGACGTTGTTCGGGCCGTAGTAAGTCTTGAACCATTCCTGGACGTCACTCAGCGAAGCCGCGTCCAGGTCCTTCATCGAGCCGATGACCGTCCAGGAGTAGGGATGGCCGACGGGATACGTGTTCTCCGCAAGGAGCTGGCGCGTGACGCCGTAGGGTTGGTTTTCGCCCTGGCGCTTTTCGTTTTGCACCACACCGCGCTGGAGGTCGAGTTTTTTCTGATCCAGAACGCCAAGGAGATGGCCCATGCGGTCGCTTTCGGCGAAGAGCACGTAATCGAGCATGGAGGTCGGCACGTTTTCAAAATAATTGGTGCGGTCGTTGTTGGTGGTGCCGTTCAGGTTGGTGGCGCCGATGCGCTCCATGGCGTTGATGTAGGTGAAATTGAAATTGTCGCTGCCGCTGAACATCAGGTGCTCGAATAGGTGGGCAAAGCCGGTTTTCCCCGGCTTCTCGTTTTTCGAGCCAACGTGGTACCAGGAGTTCACGGCGACGATGGGGGCCTTGTGGTCTTCGTGAACCAGGACGGTGAGGCCGTTATCGAGCACAAATTTGGTGTAGGGGACGTCCGGGATGGGGATTTTGGGGCTCGCCGAGGCGGGTGCGACCACTGGCGTTTTCGCTTTCGGCGCGGGTTCGGATTGCGCGTATGCCGGGATAAAACCGAAGGTCGCCAGTGTCAGCATGGCGAGAAAACTCGCGAGGCAGAGCAATGTGGTCTTTCTCAAGGTGTTCCTCCAAACGAAGCTATTAAGGTCAGCGCGGTGTCGAGTCAAGTTGCGGGAAACGGGCATACTTACTGAATTGGTTCGCCCCGTTCGCACGCCATTCTACCTTTGACTCCATTCGGAATCAAAGGTTTGCTGGGTTTTTTCAGGTGATTATGCCTATGACTGCGATGAGGGCGGGATTAAAATGTACCGAATGGGTGGTGAACCAAAGCCTGAAGTGCCGAATACAACTCAGCCGCTATCGGTGCCGCTGCAGATGTGGGGTTGGTTGGCGCTTGCCGGCGCTCTCCCCTTCGTTTTCCGACTGGTTTACGAACAGACTGTACTGACCTGGGACGATGGATTGCAAGCGCTGGGTTGGACTCTTAACCATACTTATGGGGGACTTTTCGTCCTCGGCGTGCTGGCCTCCATTTTCCTGAACATTTGGCTAGTGGCATTTCTTGTCGTGTGGGTTTGCCGTCGCCTTAGACGTAAGACCTTCTTTTCATTCGGAGCGTGGCTGCAATTTGGGCTTCTGAGTTGCTCAGCCATTCTCTTTTACATCCCCTATGATGTCTGGCAATTCGCCACGCTTGAAATTGCCGGTCCAGGTCACAATGTTGCCGGTCAGCTCACAGCTGCCGTGGCTGAGAATCATGGATATCTGGTGAAGGCGTTCATCAGGAGTGGAGTCCCTACAGATACTCTGGATTCGAATCACAGAACTGCTCTGGATAAGGCGTGCCTCGTTGGGAATGTGGAATTGGCACGTTATCTGATTTCACACAAAGCGCAACTCGACCTGGCTCCCAACTGCCGCAAGGTGGCAGATTTCGCCAGGAAGATGAAGCCACTAGTACCCGCAGTAGAGGAACAATCGGGACGCCCTCATCTGGCAGGAACTACCGTTGATGTAACCGCTCCTGCACCGCAAGCGGATTACAACCGCGTCAAGGCGAAACCGTAGACTTCTTCAGCTGATTTGATTATTGCGTCCAACCCACTATCCACTTCTCTCCACACAGCCGGGTAGGCTAATAGCTCTATTAGCATACGTCTGTACTTCCCTCTTGGCGCTGTGCGAGACTCACAGGTTGCGGAGGCGAGACGTTCATGAAACTGCGGGAACTTGCTGACAAACTGGGTTGCCGGCTGGAAGGCGACCCCTGGACTGAGATTACCGGGGTGGCGGGGATTGATCACGCGCGGGCTGGGCACGTCACTTTTCTGGCGAACCGGCGCTATTCGCCGCTGCTGAAGACGACGCTGGCTTCGGCCGTGTTCGTGGAAGATGGCGTGGCGCTGGAACGCGCGGAGGGCCTAGCGCCGCTGGCGGCATTGCGCACGGCTAATCCTTATCTCGCGTTCGCGCAGGCGATTGAATTGTTCTACCGGGCGCCGGCGTATCCGCCGGGAATACATGCGACATCAATCATTGCACCTTCGGCGCGCATTGGGGCGCGCGCGCATATCGGGCCGTACTGTTTCGTGGACGAAGAAGTAGAGATTGCGGCTGGCGCGGTACTGCACAGTTTTGTGACCATCTATCGCGGCGCGAAAATCGGCGCGAACTTTTTCGCGCACGCACACGCCGTGGTGCGCGAATACTGCCGCATTGGCGATCGCGTGATTTTGCAGAATGGCGTGGTCATTGGCGGCGACGGTTTGGGCTTCGCCAAGCGCGAGGACGGTACCTGGCACAAGATGGCGCAGTCTGGTCCCACGATTCTGGAGGACGACGTGGAGGTGCAAGCCAACGCGTGCATTGACCGCGCTACTGTGGGCGAAACACGCATCGGGCACGGCACGAAGATTGACGATCTGGTGCTGGTGGGCCACGCTTCGCAGGTCGGCGCGAATACGATGCTGTGCGGGCAGGTGGGTCTGGCGGGATCCACGCACGTTGGAGACGCTTGCATCCTGGCCGGGCAGGTGGGGACGGCGGGGCACCTGACTGTGGGCGATGGCGCGGTGATTACAGCGCAAAGCGGCGTGCCTAATGATGTGCCGGCGCGGGCGCTCTATTCCGGCTATCCCGCGGTGGAGAATCGCCAGTGGCTGAAGATGATGGCGGCGCTGAAACGTTTACCTGAATTGCAACGGAGGGTGCAGCATTTGGAGACGGAGTTGGGGGTGCGGGGGAAAGAGTCAACTTGAGGTCAGACGTTGCGGAGCGATTCCTCCGCTCCGGGACGGCAAAATGCGCCGTCCCTCCGGTCGGAATGACAAACATCGAGACTAAAAAGGGGATGTCATCCTGAGGCAATCCGACGAGGATTGCCGAAGGAACTCAACGGATGAATTGTGCATGGAGCTTCATTTGAGGTCCTTCGGACGCAAACTGCGCGCCCTCAGGATGACAACGCTCACTGTGCTCGATTGAAGCGCACGATTGTTTCCCCTGAAAGACTGGGCCTGAGGAGTTCGCTAGCAGTTTATTGGGCTCCGGGAAAGTTTAGCGGGCGCTGATCGGGGGGAAGGCCTGCGGCTAATTCGTCGTGCAGGCGTGCGGTGAGGGCATCGCGCTGTTCGAAGGTGTATTGCGACGCATCAATCGGCGCAAGGAATTCCACCAGAATGTCGCCGGGCTTGACGTAGAGGCTGCGCTTTTCCATCACGCGATGCGCGCCGGAGCATGCGATGGGCACGATGGGCACGCCCGCTTTGATGGCCATCACCGCGGTTCCCTTCTTGAATTCCTGCAAGCGCCCATCATTGCTGCGCGTGCCTTCGGGATAAATCAGAAAAGACTGGCCGGCGCGAATCGCCTCCGTGGCTTTCTCGATGCTGAGGATCGCGGAGTCGCGATCGAAACGGTCCACAGGAATGAAATGCGCCAGATGAAATGCCTGGCCCACAATGGGGTACTTGAAGAGCGAGCGCTTGAGCAGAATGGCGATGCGGCGCGGAATGGACCAGACCACAGCGGGCGCGTCAGCGGAACTCGTATGATTCGCCGCAAAAATACACGTGCCCGCAGGGATATGCTCGGCACCTTTGACGTGGACACGCACGCCAACACAACGCACGAAGAACATCACACCATTCACGCCCGCCCAATAAAGCGGATCAACATGGCGGGTAACGAAGGTGTAAATGAGGAGCGGCGGCCCAAGGACCAGGATGTAGAGGGTCATGAAAATGCAGATGAAAGCGCCGCGAAGCATGGGTTAAAAGAAACTTTCTCGAAACATCAACGCAAGGTCAAGCGCTCCTTCAACGATTCCTGGCGGTGACGGGATCGGTGGTGCCGTGAAGGAGTCCTTCCCGGATACGCCGGGGGCGGTCGCCACCAGCGGAGCTTTCCGCAACCTGGAAAAACTTTTCGTGCTGTTCGCCGAGGCGAATCTCAATGTTCATTTCCTTATCGTCGCGGCGGATGCGCAAGTGCAATGCGTCACCGGGTTTTTGCTGGTTGAGCCAGTGTCCCGGGCGGCGCGGCGGTTCGCCATTATTCCAGCGCATAATTTCATCGCCGACCAGCAGGCCGCTCTTTGCTGCTGGGCCATCGGCATCAACGATGCGCACGGTCCACGGGCCATTGGGGTCGCGCTCCACGGTGAAGCCGGTCACGGCGTGGATGGTTTCCTTTTCGTGCAATTCCAGGCCCGCGCGGGAGAGCAGATCGGTATACGGCAAGGGTTCGGCGCCGCTGACGTATCTGGCGAAGAAATCGGCGAAAGAGCCGCCCGCTACTTTTTCCGCGGTCAACTGAACGTCCGCGCTGTCGTGGTAGAACTTCCCTGCCTTGGCGAAGTCCTGGTTCATGGCGCGGAGAACATCGTCGAGGCTTTTCTGATTGTCGGTGCGATCACGAATCAGGATGTCCAGCAGGACGCCGAGGATTTGGCCCTTGGTGTAGTAGGAAACGCTGCGCTGTGGCTGATTGTAGAGCGCGTATTTCTCCAGCCAGGCATCCAGGCTGGATTGCTCCGCGCTCTGCCACTGTTCCGCCGGACGGTCTTCAATCTCGCTAATCTGCCCGCTGAGGTCCTGGTAAAACTCCTGCTTGCTCCACAGGCCGGTGCGCACCAACGCGTATGAGGCGTAAGTGTTGGTAACACCTTCGGCGAACCACAGCGCGCGCGTGTACATCTCGTGCGTGTAATCAACTGGCTCAAGGGACGCCGGGCGAATGCGCTTGACGTTCCATAGATGGAAGAATTCGTGCGCGGAGACATTTTGCAGGTAGGAAGCGGAGGTCACGTAGATTGCGGTGCAATTGGCGTGCTCCATGCCACCGCCGGCACCGTTTGCGGCTTTGCCGATGTGGAAAATAAAGGTGTAGTGATCGTAGGGAGCGCCATCCATCATTTTCACTTCGTAGGTGACGATTTTGCGGAGGGACTTCTCCACCTCCGGCTTCTTCCAGCCATCGCCGTGAATGACCACGCGAACCGGCGGGGTGACGTCAGGCAGAGGGAATTCCTCGAAGTTTGATACTTCGATGGGCGCGTCTGCGAGTGCATCGTAGCTGGCCGCTTCTAGGCCGAAAGTGTGGCTTTGCACGACTCCGCCGCTGAGCGTTTCGGAGGACACACGCCACGCGGCGGGCACATCGTTTAGCGCCAGAAAGCTTTTCTCAACGCGGCGGTTGGGAACGTATAGAAGAATCATCGCTGGATTGATGAACGCATGCTCTTCGTTGAGTTGTGAGTTGAACGGGCCGGGATCATCCCAGAACGTGTCGTAGCGCACGGTGACGGTGCCACTGGCCTTGACGCGCCAGGTGAGCTTGTCCGTTTTTTCGATCGGGGCAGGCTGACCGTTCACGAAGGCCTGGACCCGCTGCACATGGCTGCTGAAATCGCGGATCTCGTAAAGGGCATTCCACGCGGCCATTTGCAGATTGAGTCCGTCCTGCACATCGGGGATTTCCATGGAGACGTGAAAGAGGTGCTGCTCCGGATGCGCGAGAGAAACTTCGTAGCGGATGGTGGCTTGCGATGAACGGGAAGAAAAAAGCAGCAGGCAGATAATCGCCGCTGCGACGTACGAAATCCTTCGCGTTCTTTGCATCAGTTTGCTGGAGCCCCGGTTTGGATTTTTCTTGCCGCCAATTTTGCCAGGAGTTTGTCGCACAAGCCATCAAAGCTACCATTAGACATCACCAGCAGCAAATCGCCGGGGTGCGCTTCGGCGGCGAGGAACTCGGCGATGGCGTCGGCTCCGGGCAAGACACGCGCGTCTTTTTCTAGGGCGCGAACGGCGGCAGCGACCGTTTGCGGGTCGAGGCGCTGCTCTTCGCTCAATTGTCCGGCGCGGTGCACGCTTCCCAGCAGGACGCGATCGCCCAGCGCCAATGCGGCTGGCAAGGCATCCTGAAAAACGCGGCGGCGCATGGAGTTCGAGCGCGGCTCGAGAATTGCCCACAAGCGGCGGCCCGGCCAACGCAACCGCGCGGCTTCGATGGTGGCGCGCACGGCGGTGGGGTGATGCGCGAAATCGTCAACCACCAGGATGCCGTCCACTTCGCCCTTCACATCCATGCGGCGGCGGACGCTGCGAAACGTAGCCAGCGCCTGTTGCAGGGCTTCGCGTTTGATGCCGCGGCCCTGCGCTACGACCAGTGCCGCCAGCGCGTTCAAAACATTGTGGTGGCCGGTGGCAACGAGGCGGAATTCGCCGAAGTCTTCATCTTTGTACTGGACGCGGAACTTCATTCCTTCGCCGTCGGATTGCACGTTGCTGGCGATCCACTGATTTCCGCAATGCAGGCCGTAGGTAATCACGGGACAAAACGCTTTTTCGGTGGCTTTGTGCAAAGCTTCTCCGGCTTCCGCATCGCCCCAGACGATGATGCGGCCGCGCCGGGGCACCAGATTCACCAGGCGGCGGAAGGCAAGTTGATAGGCATCGAAATCCGCGTAAATGTCGGCGTGATCGTATTCAAGCGAAGTGATGATCAGGTCGTCGGGATGGTAATGGAAGAATTTCGCGGCTTTGTCCCAGAAGGCGGAATCGTATTCGTCGCCCTCGAGGATGAATTCTTCGCCGCCGCCCAAACCGTAGCTTTTGCCGAAATTTTCGGCAATACCGCCGACCAGGAAATTCGGGTTCTTTCCTGCCACCTGAAAAATCCAGGCGAGCATGGCGGTAGTGGTGGTTTTGCCGTGCGTGCCGCTGACGACGATGGAGTGCTTGCCGGGGAGAAATTCTTCCTCGAGGATTTCGGGAAGCGAGTGGTATTTCAGTTTGCGGTCGAGCAATTCCTCGACTTCCACATTGCCGCGAGAGAGCGCGTTGCCAACCACTACGAGATCAGGCGCAGGCGTGAGATTTGCGGCGTCGAATTTCGCGGAGAACGCAATGCCGAGGGATTCGAGAAGCGTGGAAGCCGGGGGATAAACGGCCGCATCCGATCCAGTCACGCGATAGCCGCGTTCACGCAACATTCCCGCAAGCGGCGCCATCGCCGAACCGCCGATTCCGATCATGTGAATGTGTTTTACCTTGGCCACGTCAGAGTCCCCAGTGTTTTTCCAGGTCAATCCACGACCGCCGGTTCCAGAATTTCCAGTGTGCCCTCGCCTTCGGCGTGCAGTTTGGCGCGCACGCCAAGCGGGATCGTGAGCATCGGCCGTTTCGTATGGCCGATGGGCGCGCCGTAAACCACGGGCACACCGAGCGGCCCCAGGATTCGTTCGCAAATTTCAGGAATCGTGGGACAACCGGGTACCGGCGAATCGCAGTCGGGAAAATCGCCGAGCAGAACTGCGCTCACCTCTTGCAGCTTGCCCGCTTGATGCAGATGGCGCAGCGCGCGATCCACCTGATACGGTTTCATGCCGCGATCTTCCAGAAGAAGGATGGCGCCTCGCATGTCGGGCTCCCAGCCTGTGCCAAGACACGTTTGCAGCATCGTCAGGCAGCCGCCGACGATGCGCCCGGTGGCGCTGCCGCCAGCCAGAACTTTGCCAAACAGCGGAATCTGCCACTTCAATTTTGTTTCACCGACGGCCTGCAGGAAGGACACCTTGTCGTATCCCCAAGCTTCACTGGAGCCGTGATTGAAACCTGCGGCGACCATGGGACCGTAAAATCCGGCCCAACGGCGCACCTGATAAAGCAGGATTTGAATGATGTTCAGGTCGCTATAGCCAATGAGGCACTTTGGTCCGACGAGAGATGTGGCCAATCTCAAGTCAATCAGGTAATTCGCGCCGTAGCCGCCGCGCGTGGCAATCACGCCATCAATATTTTTGGCGGTGAACTGTTTGCGAAGCTGACGGATCAATTCCTCGTGCGAACCGGCGAAGTAGCCTTGCGGCGGCAAGGGCGGCGACTCTTCGACCAAAAAACCCATTCGGCGAAGTTCCGCGATGCCCGCGGAAACAGCGGCAGGGTCCGCTGGGGAGGACGGCGAAACAACGGCAATTCGGGAGCCCTTGCGGAGGGCCTTCGGCTTTTGCAATAGAACGGGGCGACGACTCATTCCTGGCGGCTTTCCATGGAGATTACCTCGGTCAGTACACCTTGGCGGTTGAGTTGCTGGACAATTTGCTGCTGCTGGCGGCTATTCACCTCGGCCTCGAATTCCACGATGGAATTGGTACCCGCCATGGAAACACGAAAGTGCTTCGTCATCACGTGTAAAGCGGCCATTAATTGCTGAATTTCCGTGGCGACGCTGTCCACATGGCTGGTGGTGAACCGAAAAAGAATGGCATGGCTTTTCACGTTGAACTTTTCCGCGGCCCAGCTCAAGACAATCAGGCCGAATAACACGATGCCGGTGGCGGAGGCGGCGACACCGAACATCCCACCGCCGGCGGCCATGCCGATGGCGGCTTCCACAAAAATCGTGGCGGCCGTAGTCATGCCGATGAGGCCCGCGCTGTCCTTCAAGATGGCGCCGGCGCCGAGGAAGCCAACGCCCTGGACGATATTGGAGGCGATGCGCGTGGCACTCGAGTCTCCCCAGAGGTGGGCCAGTTGATTGGAAACGATGGTAAAAAGGGCCGTGGCCAGGCAAACAAACGCGCTGGTGCGAATTCCCGCGGGACGGCGGCGCAAATCGCGCTCCACGCCAATGGCCGCGCCCAGAATGGTGGCCACGAACATCCTTAAGAAAATTTGATGAAAGGAAAGCATCCCCAAGACGGCCCTGCCCGCCTGCAGGTGATTCTACTCTTTACAGTTTGAATTGCGTCAATTTCAAGAAGTGCCGTGCTCTGGCGTGTATCTCGCTCTTTTTCAGGTGCAGCAGGCGATCCAAGCCAAATTTTTCCACGGCAAAGCTGCCCAGCACGGAGCCGTACACCATGGCGCGGCGCAGCGCCGCGTCGTTGCTGCCGCCGCTGCCCGCCAGATAGCCCATGAAGCCGCCAGCAAAACTGTCGCCCGCGCCGGTGGGATCGTGGGGCTCCTCGAGCGGAAATGCCGGGACGCAGAAGACTCCGTGCTTGTCCACGAGCATCGCGCCGTGTTCGCCGCGTTTCACTACCAGCGTGGAGGGACCCATCTTGAAAATATGGCGCGCGGCGCGAAGCAGGTTGTGTTCGCTGGAAAGCTGGCGCGTTTCTGAATCGTTGATCATCAGGATATCCACGTGTTTCAGCGTCTCGCGCAGCTCCGCGTTGGTGCGTTCGATCCAGTAGTTCATCGTGTCCATTGCGGCGAGCTTTGGCTTGCCCTTGACCTGATGGAGCACGTCGCGCTGCAGGTCTGGGGCGATGTTGGCCAGAAAAACATATTTGCAGGAGCGGTATTTTTCCGGGAGGCGCGGCTTGAACTCCGCGAAAACGTTGAGGTCGGTCGTCAACGTGACGCGATCATTCAGATTTTCGGAGTAACGACCGGCCCAGAAGAAACATTTGCCGGGTGCACGCTCAAGGCCTTCGATATCAATCTTGCGGCTACGAAAAATGGCTTCATCCTGCGCGCTGAAATCGTCGCCAACGATGGCCACGAGGCTCACTGGCGTGAAAAAGCGCGCGGCGACAGCGAAATAGGTGGCGGCGCCGCCGAGCGTGCGGTCCACCTTGCCGTAAGGACTCTCTAATGCGTCGTACGCAACGGAACCTACCACTAGTAAGGACATGAAACTCTCCTGCCGGACTGAAGTCCGGCATCTACAAAATGTATTTGCCGATGATGGCGGCAAGATTCTTTTTTGTTTTTGCGGGGACGACCTTGGGATCCGTCAAAATCGCGTGCGCCAGCGCCGAACCGCATTTGCAGGTCCGATGGGTGGGCAGCGTCTTGATGGCTTCCCGGAGGACATTTTGGGCATTGGTGGCGTTCTGGTTGAGCGTGGCGACGATTTGCGCCACCGTGACGGAATCGTGAAGCGGATGCCAGCAATCGTAATCGGTAATCATGGCGATGGTGGCGTAACACAGCTCGGCTTCGCGCGCGAGTTTGGCCTCGGTAACGTTGGTCATGCCGATCACGTCGAACTTCATCGCGCGGTGGAACTGGGCTTCAGCGAGCGTGGAAAATTGCGGCCCTTCCATGCAGATATAAGTACCCTTGCGATGGACGGCGACGCCGGAGGAGACACAGGCGTCGGCGAGCACCGTGGACAATGGCGCGCAGGTGGGCTTGTCAAACGTGACGTGCGCCACCAGGCCGTTGCCGAAAAACGTGGAGACGCGGCGCTTGGTGCTGTCGAAAAACTGGTCGGGCACGAGAAATTCGCCGGGGCGCAACTCTTCCTGCAGCGAGCCCACGGCGCTGACGGAGATGACGCGCTCGACGCCGAGAAGCTTCATGGCGTAAATGTTGGCGCGAAAATTGATTTCGCTGGGCAAGATGCGATGACCATGGCCGTGACGCGTCAGGAACGCAACGCGCTTCCCTTCCAGCGTGCCGACCACAATGGCGTCGGAGGGATCGCCAAACGGCGTCTTCACGCGAATCTCGCGCGTGTCGGTGAGGCCGTTCATTTCATAGAGACCGCTGCCGCCAATCACGCCAATCCCCGCCACGGGATCTTTTGCGCTGCTCCGCGCACTCTTCCCTTTTGCTTTTTTCGCGCTGGCCATCGGGTGTTCTCCTGGGATTACCGGTTCAGGTCCACCGGTTCGATCTCGATTGTGTCCCCGTGCTGATGCAGGGTGGCCACGGCAATATCCGGGTCATGCCCGAAAACGGTGATCCAGCCTTCCTTGACGAGGCGCGGCACCCATTTGCGCTTGGTTTCCAGCGTCTGGAGCGGGTACAGATCGTACGCCATGATCCAAGGCAAAGGGATATGGTGACGGAGTGGGAGCAAATCTGCAACATAAGCGAGCTTCTTGCCGCCGCCTTCGATCTTCACGGCTTGCATGTCGGCGTTGTGGCCGGGGATGCGCTCGACGGAAATGCCGGGGAGGATTTCCGTGTCGCCCTCGATCAGGTCCCACTGGCCTGCTTCGGCGATGGGCTGGAAATTTTCGGAAAAATAGCTGGCGCGGTCGCGCAGGGTGGGATTCTGGGCGTGCTCGAGTTCGGCGCGTTGCACCATGTAGAGCGCGCGGGGAAACGTGGGTACCGGGCGATTACCGACAATGTGCGTGTTGCCGCCGGCATGATCGAAATGGAGATGCGTGTTGATGACGAGGTCCACCTCATGGGGATGCACGCCCGCTTTGCCTAGCGCGGCGATTAATGGGTTGCCGTCCTGGATGGCGTAGATGGCGCGATGCTTGGCATCCCCCTTTGTGCCATTGCCCGTTTCGACGACGATGGTTTTTCCCGCGGCGCGCACCAGCAATGAATTGGCGCGCATGCGGATGCGGTTCTTCTCGTCGGGTGGAGATTTTTTCTCCCATAGCGGCTTTGGGACGACGCCGAACATGGCGCCGCCGTCGAGGCCGAAGGCCCCACCACCCAGATATTTCACTTCGATGTCGCCGAAATGCATGATTCCTGAATCCGCTCCTTATGTGGAGTGTGGCGGCTTGCCGCCGCTTTTACACCTGACAATCTACCAAAATGTCTGCGTCTCGGGTCTCGTCGGCTTTTGCCAGGTCCGCCTCAGGGGTTAAAACCCCTGAGTTTCCCGAGGCCTTTTCGGCACGGCTGAAGCCGTGCCCTGACGAAAGCCAATTGCTGCATCGTGCCTAGCGGTCCAGGCCGCTTTCTTTCAGGATTTCGCTGACCGCGGTGAAGGGGTCCTTTTTGCGCTCGGCTACCGCTGTGGCTAGATCGCGGAGCTTTGCTTCGCCCTCTTTGCCGCCTAGGACTTTTTCCAGCAGACGCGATTCCAACATCTCCACCAGGCGATTCTTCCAGTGCTCGACGTGTTTTTTCTGGCGTTCGCCGCTGGTTTCGAAGTGTTTGCGGAATTTGGCGATGGTTTCGGCAACTTCCCCGATGCCGCGATTTTCCGTGGCCACGGTGCGCAACACCGTCGGCTGCCAGCCATCGCGCGGCATCACCAGCGAAAGCGTGGCGTGAAGCTGTTCCTCCAGGCGATCGGCGCCCTCGCGATCCGCTTTGTTCAGCACGAAAATATCGCCAATCTCCATCAGGCCGGCTTTCATGTTTTGGATGTCGTCGCCGAGGCCGGGCACCAGCACCACAAGAACGCAATCGGCCAGCCGCACGATATCAATTTCGTCCTGGCCTACGCCAACGGTTTCGATCAGCACCTGGCGCTTGCCCGCCGCATCCAGGAGCAGCGCCACTTCCGCAGTGGCACGCGCCAGGCCGCCCAGAAATCCGCGCGTGGCCATGGAGCGGATGAACACGCCGCTATCGCTGGAGTGGCCCTGCATGCGAATGCGATCGCCCAGAATCGCTCCGCCGGAGTAGGGGCTGCTGGGGTCCACGGCGACGATGCCCACGCGCTCGTCGCGCTGGCGGTAGTGCGCGGCCAGGCGATCCACCAGCGTGCTTTTGCCGGTGCCGGGCGCTCCGGTGATGCCCGTCAAGTAAGCGTTGCCGGTGGCGGGGAAAAGTTCGCGCAACAATTCTTCGGCTTCCGCGGCGTGATTTTCGATGGCGGTGATGGCGCGAGAGATGGCGCGCACGTCGCCCTGGCGAACCTCGGCGGCCCACTGGGTAACGTTACGAGGCATGGGTTTCCGGTGAATCGGACGATGCGCGCGGATGCATGCTCCTATTATTTCTTGTCCCGAGCTATCCGCCAAGCGAAACTCCTTTGGGTCGGCAGCGCGGCCCTCCTCCAACTAATCACCCGCCTAGCTATGCACCCACTGTTACTCGACCGTTGGTAGCCACCCCGCACGAAGCTCTGTTAACATCCGTTCGATAGGAGCCCCCCATGGCATTCCAACTTCCGCAAGGCGCTTGGGTAGGAGAGCAGCACCTCCAGCAAAGGCAGTACAGCTGCGCACATTGCGGCTCCTTGGTAGGTTCGAATATCGGCACGTACTACCTTGCTGAAGGCTCTCGCCCCCATCCTTTGGCCTCCCATGAATTCGCGATCCACATCTGCCCGTTTTGCAGGCAACCCACCTACTTTTGCCACGGGGCTCAATCGCCAGCCCCCGCATTCGGGGAACCCGTCCAGAATGTTCCGCAGAGCTTGAATTCTCTGTACGAGGAAGCACGACGCTGTACGGGCGCCAACGCGCACACTGCCGCAGTGCTCGCCTCCCGGAAAATCCTCATGCACATCGCAGTCGAAAAAGGAGCCGAGGAAGGCAAGCCCTTCCTCTCCTACGTCGAGTACCTAGCATCCAAGGGATACGTTCCGCCGGACGGAAAAAGTTGGGTCGACCATATCCGCAGCAAAGCAAACGAGGCAAACCACGAAATCGCGCTAATGGAACCGGCAGACGCCGAGGATCTCATAACCTTTGTGGAAATGCTCTTGAAGTTCATCTACGAATTCCCAAGCAAAGTATCGAAAAGAGGGGCGGCTGTTCTCCCTGAATCAATCAACCCACCCACGACTTAGCCCTGTGCCGCAAGTACCGTCTCTGCAGATTGGAATTCTAGACACTACCCTCAACAAATAGGTAGAGTGGCCTCAAAGGAGCACAATCGTGAAATCCAGCCACCTACCTGCTCAAGCCCTAGTCATCGCTTTCACTTTTCTCACGCTGACTTCCTCGGCTCAAGCGCCGCCGAAGACCCCGCCGCCCCCCGGACTGACCGCGGCCCAAACCGAGGAGCGAATCAAACAGCTTGAGGCCCGGGCAGACGCCGCTGAAAAATCCGCCGCCAGCGCCGCCTTGGAGAAGGACTACATCACCCGCGTCCAAAAGCAGTACGAGTCCTACTACGAAAAGGTCCTCAGCACTCAGCTGTGGACGCTGGGAATCATGGGCTTTATCCTCACAGCCGTATTTGGCCTTGCCGCCCGCTTCAGCCTCGCGGAACTCGACCGCCGAACACAGGCTGGCCTGCGCGACACCTCTAGAGAGCTGCGCAATGAATTCAATCTGCGCTTGGAGACGCAAGTGCAGACACTGAAAGATTTGAACGCCGCCCAAAGCATGCAGCTGGACGCCACTCTGACCGAAAAAATCGAGCAGCTCGGAGAAGACATTAAAACTCGCTCCCACTTTCAATTCCTGTTCGCGCAAGGTCTGGCTGCCGGAGCCGACGAGCGATTCGATGACGCCACAAGCACCTTCCGTGGTGCCCTAAGAGTCTATAAACGCTGCAAGTCTCGGCAACTCTTGAAAACAAGCAACGGAGCAAACACGTTGCGAAACCTCTTTGTATCGGTGAGGAAGGAGAATCCCGAAACCTTTGCGGATAAAGCCAAGGAAGAGCTGGCGGACCCACTCTACAACGACCTAGACGACGAGCTCGCCGGTGCGTCTCTCATAGTTCCTTGGCTACAGCCTTTAATTGTGGAAAGGAAGCAGAATCGTCCGATCCCCCGGGGACCACGACCCCAACCTCTAGCTAATATGTTTTTCCAATTGGGCCGAGACGCACATCCTCTGAACGTGTGCACCTTATGCCTTGGCGAGGAGTTGCCGCGCAATCACCAGGCGCTGGATTTCGCTGGTGCCTTCGCCGATGGTGCAGAGCTTGACGTCGCGGTAATACTTTTCGGCGGGATAATCCTTGGTGAAGCCGTAGCCGCCGTGGATTTGCACGCACTCGTTGGCGACGCGCACGGCCACTTCGCTGGCAAAGAGTTTGGCCATGCTGGATTCACGGGTGAAGCGCGAGCCTTTCTGATCGGCGAGCCAGGCGGCTTGATAGACGAGCAGGCGCGCGGCTTCCACTTCGGTGGACATGTCGGCGAGCTTGAACTGGATGGCCTGAAATTCGCTGATGGTCTTGCCAAACTGCTTGCGCTGACGGGCGTAGCGCGTGGCGGCTTCCAGCGCGCCTTGCGCCATGCCCAGGGCGAGCGCGGCAATCGAGATGCGCCCGCCATCCAGGATTTTCAGGCTGCTGATGAAGCCTTCCCCTTCCGGGCCGAGCAGGTTTTCGGCGGGCACGCGGCAATCGCTGAAAATCACTTCGGACGTGTCGCTGGCGCGCATGCCCAGCTTGTTTTCTTTTTTGCCGGGGCGAAAACCGGGCATGCCTTTTTCGAGGATGAAGGCGCTGATGCCGTGGGATTCCTTGGACTTGTCCGTGACGGCCATGGCCACGCAGATATCGGCGTAGTGGCCGTTGGTGGTGAAGGTTTTCGAGCCGTTCAGCACCCAAAAAGCGCCATCGCGCACGGCGGTGGAGCGCGTGCCGCCTGCGTCGGAGCCCGCTTCCGGCTCGGTGAGGGACCACGCGCCGAGTTTCTGGCCGTGGGCGAGCGGCACGAGGTACTTGCGCTTCTGCTCTTCGTTGCCGAATTTGTAGATGTGATTGGTGCAGAGCGAATTGTGCGCCGCAACGGTCAGGCCGACCGCTCCATCCACGCGGGAGAGTTCTTCGATGACGGTGGCGTATTCGACGTAGCCGAGCCCCGCGCCGCCGTATTCTTCCGGGAAAATGACGCCGAGCAGGCCCATTTCCGCCAGCTTGGGCAGGATTTCCTGGGGGAAGTGCGAGGCTTCATCCCATTCCAGGACGTGGGGGGCGAGTTCGCCTTCGGCAAATTCGCGGACGGACTTGCGCAGGTGCTGCTGTTCCTCGGTGAACGTGAATTCCACGCGCGGGCCACCTCAACGGTTTTCGATTCAATTCGCCTCAATCCAAATGATTGTCGTTCCGAGTCCCGTTCGGTTCTTGAGCGGGGCGAGGAACCTGCTTTTTAGATCGGCGTGTGCGAAAAGCACGTCCCTCACCCACAAAAGACGCGGGTTCGGGATGACATTCGCTTTTTTGCACCTCAAGATTATTCTAATACAGAGTGAAAGTTTAACTTATGCTAGAGATTTCCGCATCCCGACGTTGCGAATGGGGCAACACGGAGAGGCGCATGAGAGAGGCGACAAGCAGCTTCAGGGGCTAAAGCCCATTGTTCACAAGGCCTTTACGCTGGGGCTGAAGCCCCAGCCTCCTAAAGAAACAAGCTTACCGGGGCGCGAAGGTCCCAGCCCCCTCCAAAAACTACGACTGAAAATTGCCTACCGATAACTCCCCTCTACCAACCGACGGGGTAGTTGTTCTTTTTGTTTTGTTCGTCGAGCCACGTTTTCAGGGGCGCGAAATAATCGGCCAGGGCGGTGGCATCCGCTTCGCGCTGGCCAGTGAGGACTTCCAGAGCGTCGGGCCAGGGCTTGCTGGCGCCCATGGAGAGCATGGCGTTCAACTTCGCGCCGGCCTGTTTGTTGCCGTAAATCGAGCAGCGATGCAGCGGGCCCTCGACGCCGGCTTCCTTGCAGAGCGCGCGTTGAAATTGGAACTGGTAAATGCGCGCCAGGAAATAGCGCATGTACGGCGCATTCCCGGGAACGTGATACTTCGCGCCAGGGTCGAAGTCGGCCTCGGTGCGCGCGGCGGGCGGCGCCACGCCTTGATATTTCTCGCGCAGATCCCACCACGTTTTGTTGTATTGCGACGGCTTCACCTGGCCGGAGAAAACTTCCCAGCGCCATTTATCAATAATCAGGCCGAAGGGGAGGAAGGCCACTTTTTCCAGGGCCTGCTGCAGCAGATAGTCGGTATCGCCGGAGGCAGGTGGAACTGTGTCAATCAGGCCGATCTTCTTCAGGTATTCGGGCGTAACCGAAAGCGCGATGGTGTCGCCAACGGCTTCGTGGAAGCCATCATTCGCGCTGTTCTGAAAGAGTGGCGGCTGTGTATTGTAGGCGCGCTGGTAGAAATTGTGGCCCTCCTCGTGATGAATCACGCGGAAATCTTCCTCGGTGATCTGGATGCACATCTTGATGCGCAGATCGTCCTTGGAATCCACGTCCCAGGCGCTGGCGTGGCAAACCACGTCACGGTCGGCGGGCTTGGTGAAGAGAGAACGCTCCCAAAACGTTGGCGGCAACGGAGGAAAGCCGAGCGAGATGAAGAAGTTTTCGGCGTACTTGGCCATGCCCTTGGGGTCCGTCTTGCGCTCTTGCAGGATTTTCGTCAGGTCAAAAGTCTGCGCGGGCTTGGGCGAATCCATCAAGTCATAGACGTTGTTCCACTCCTGGGCCCAGATATTTCCCAGCAAATGCGCGGGGATCGGCCCGTTCGGAGGCACAACGTCCTTGCCGTATTTCTTTGCCAACTGGCCGCGCACGTAGGCATGCAGCGACAAATAGAGCGGGCGCAATTGATCCCACAGGCGATCGAGTTCCTTGGCAAAGGCATCGGGTGGCATATCGTAATTCGAGCGCCACAACGCGCCCACGTCGGCGTAGCCCAATTCCCGCGAGCCCTGATTGCCGAGTTCCACCATGCGGGCGTAGCGATTGCGCATCGGCGCGCCGACCGCGTGCCAGCCCATCCATGCGCGCTTTAGTTCATCGGGATTGCGGCTGGTGGCCATCAATTTGCCGATGGCGGTCACGTCCAGGCAGGGCTTTTTATCGCCGTCGGGGCACCACTTCCCTTTTCCATAATCGCCGTCGAGTGAAGCCATGACCTGGGCGAGTTCTTTTTGCGCCTTGGGGTCGTCGGGAGCGGGAAAGTTGGTGGCCAATTCGAGCAGGAGCCGTTTGCGCGCCAATTCCGGCGAGAGCTTTGTGTTATCGAAGCGGTGCGCTTCTTTCGCGTACTTCGCGCTTGCGGTGTTCAGAACTTCGTTGGCATCCGCCGAGATTTGCTCCGTATCATCGGTAATGAAATTTTCCTGGACCCAAGCGGCGCGTGAAGCCTTGACGCCCAGATCGAACAAACGCTGCTCGGCTTCCTCGATGAACTTCTTCGCTTCCTCGGGCGTGGGCGCGGGTTTCGCCGCTTGCCCATTGGCGATTCGCGCGCCCGTCGCAGCCAACATCGCACAACACAACAGTCCCAAAGCCATGCGCATCCCTGCAGATTTCATGTAGTGTCTCCTTGTACTGTGTGCCACCCGAGCGTTGGTGGCGAAACTTGTATCAGGCGCTGCGGCTTACTTGCTTGCTGGCAAGCGCGCGCAGTTCCGCGAGCGCTTTGTCGATCCCAGCGCGATCTACATTCCAGTGCGTCACCATGCGCACGGAATATGGCGCGGTGTCCTGGGCCCAGACGCCTTTGGCGTGGAGCGCGTCGCACAATTCCACGGCGGTCATGCCGCTGGCCGTGCAGTCGAAAATCACAATGTTGCTCTTCACGCTGGCCGGATCGATTTGCAAACCCGGGATGGCGGCGATGCCGTGCGCCAGATGCTTGGCGTTTTCGTGGTCTTCGTGCAGACGTTGCGGCGACTTTTCCAGCGCGATCAGGCCAGCCGCGGCCAGCACGCCAACTTGCCGCATGCCGCCGCCAAACATTTTGCGGAAGATGCGCGCCCGCTCGATGAATTCCTTTGGGCCGAGAACCATCGAGCCCACCGGCGCGCCCAAGCCTTTCGAGAGGCAGAACATCAGGGAGTCCACCTTTGCCGTCATGCGCGCCACGTCTTCGCCGAGCGCAACGGCGGCGTTGAAAATGCGCGCGCCGTCGAGATGCACCTTCAAGCCCAGCGCGTGCGCATGGTCGCAGATTTCGTTCACGCGCTCCGTGGGATAGACCGTGCCGCCGGCCATGTTGCTGGTGTTCTCCAGGCAGACCAACGCGGTCTGCGAGTCGTAATAGATTTTTGGACGGATGACAGCTTCGATCTGCTTCCAGGTCAGGATGCCATCCTCGCCGCCGCGGGTGGCGCGGGGCATGCAGCCGGCGATGGCGGACATGGACGCGAGTTCATACAGGTTGACGTGGGCGCGCTCTTCGCAAATCACTTCGCTGCCGTGGTGGGTCCAGATTCGGATGCAGATCAGATTGCCCATGCAGCCGGTGGGGACGAACAGGGCGGCTTCTTTGCCGAAGATTTCCGCGGCGCGGGCTTGCAGGCGATTGACCGTGGGGTCCTCGCCGTAAACGTCGTCGCCCACTTCGGCGGCGGCCATCGCCCGGCGCATCTCTTCACTGGGCCGCGTCACCGTATCGCTGCGCAGGTCCACGATGCCTTCGATGGGCGAAACGTGATCTGGGTCCACCAGTTGATTGCCTTTTGCGACGGTATACGTCATGTGGTTCTCCCTATTCTCAGAAGCTGCGGAGAGATTCCTCCGCTCCGGGACGGCCAAAGCGCCGTCCCTCCGGTCGGAATGACAGGTTAGGGTGGCGGACACTTCACGCTGAATCCCTTACCGCAGCAATTCTACGATTACTTCGTTGGAGATGCTTAGTTTGCCTGCCGCCAGCCGCACCAGTTCTCCCTCGCGTTCGATCATTCCCGCGGAAGCCAGACGGCCGACCTTTTCTTCCAGGTTGACGCTGTATTCGCGCTGGATGCGGCGAAGATCAATGCCGCGGAGCTGGCGCAAGCCGAGGAACAATTCTTCCTCGAAAGCCTGTTCGCGACTGACGCGTTCCACGTTCTCGGTGGTGCTGCGGCCTGCGTTGATCGCGGCGACATAGGCCGCGGCGTCGTGAACATTCGCCCGGCGTTGCGTGCCAGAGAACGAATGCGCGCCCGCGCCGAACCCCAGGTAAGGCTCGCGCTTCCAATATTTCAAATTGTGTTGAGAGGCAAAGCCCGGCTTGGCCCAATTGGAGATTTCATACTGCTGGTAGCCAGCGGCTTTCAGGATCGCTTGCGCGTTTTCGTAGAATTCCGCCATGTCTTCTTCGCTGGGCAAATCACGGGCGCTGTAGCGCGTGCCGCCCTGAAGGACTTCCAGCCCCAGCCGGCTGCCTTCGTCAATTTCCATCATGTAAACGGAAACGTGCGCGGCGGAAGATTCGACGAGTTCGTAGAGGGAGTTGAGCCAGCTTTCGCGCGACTGTTTTGGCAGGCCGGCAATCAGATCGAAGCTGATATTGCGAATTCCGGCGGCGCGCAGTAGGGCCACGGCGCGGTAGATATCGTCGCGGCGGTGCAGGCGCCCCACGGCCTTGAGTTCGGCATCAACGAAAGACTGCGTGCCCAGGCTAATGCGGTTGATTCCGGCGGCGACCCACTGCGCGGCCTTTTCGGGTTCGATGGTTTCCGGGTCGGCTTCGAGGGTCACCTCTTGCCATGCGCAGGCGAAGGTCTCGCACAAAGCAGTCAGCATGTTTGCCAGAAGCGCCGGCTCCAGCAGGCTGGGCGTGCCGCCGCCGATGTAAACCGTATCCACCACCAGACTATCTGTAGCATCACGATTTGCTTCCTCGTTCCACTCCACGCCCGCGGTGCGCAACAACCCCCGATACTCGCGAATTTCGCGGCACACCGCCTCTGCATACGGCGCAAAGCGTCCCATCGACACTACGCCCGTGTGGAAATTGCAGTAGGTGCACTTCGTCTGACAAAACGGCACCTGGATGTAAATGCCGAGATTTCCCATCGCATCAAACTTTAGCACACAGCTACGCCGACATTTCTCGGCGACAGAATAATTCTGAGAGGCATGCTCTACACACGATCGGGAAGCACTTTGATGTAGACGTGGCGTTCGCGCGGCCCGTCAAACTCGGCCAGGAAGATTCCCTGCCAACGCCCCAACGCCAGTTTGCCCTCCTGGACGAAAACGAACTGGCTCACGCTCACGAGCATGCTCTTGATGTGGGAATCGGAATTGCCTTCATTGTGGCGATAGGGCCCGGCCAGAGGCACAAGGCGGTCCAGCGCGCCCTCGGCGTCGGTGGCCACGTCCGGGTCGGCGTGCTCATTGATGAGAATCGCTGCGGTCGTGTGCGGCACATAGAGAAAGCACGTGCCCGCGCGCACGCCCAACGCGGTGACCACGCGCTGCACCTCCATGGTGATGTCCACCATCTGTGTGCGCCGGCCGGTCTTTACACGAATGCTCTGCATCTTCGCTCTCCCTAAACTTGCAAGCTCTAAATGAATGTATAGGAGCGCGGCAGTGCAAAGTACAGGAGAATCTATTGCTAGCGGGCGTGGCAAAGCTTACGGGATGGGCACGACGCAATGCTGGCCGGGCTTTTTGGCGGTGGCGAGTTTCTGCAATTCCTTCAGGCCATCGTTGCCCCAGCGCGCCAGGAACGGCAGGAAGCACAAATCGCGGGATTGCAGGCCCTTTTGCGGATAGAGCAGGTTTTCCAGGAACTCCTCATGCCGCGCGATGATCTTTTCGTGGCGGTCGAGCGAGGCGCCCGTCTTTTCGCGCAGCCGTTCGATTTGGTAGCGCATGCGCTTTTCGACGCGCGCAATTGTGCCTTGCACCGTGGGATCCACCTTGGCGATGGCGTGGTGCAGCTTCAACACATTCTTGTCCATTTGGCGCAAATTCGCGTCGAACTCACGCGCAAGCTTTTTCGGCACATTGGCGCCATACATTTTTTTCCGCAGCTCCTGCTTCCCTTTCCAGGCGTCTTCCACTTCGAGCCGGTACTTCTTCAGGATGCGCTCGGCCTTGGGATCAATGAGCGTGAAATCCGCGCGAGGCAAAATCACAGGCATGCGCCCCAGCACTTTTTCATACAGCACCTGCGATTGCGCGAAATAGGAAATCTCGGCAGGGCCGCCGAAATAGACCACGGTAGGCAGCAGGTAATCCTGAATCACCGGCCGGAACAGCGCGTTGGGGCTGAAGTTTTCGGGGTCGGAATCCACACAGTGCGGAGCCTTTTCGCGGGGACAGGCCTCGCCTCCACAATTAAAGCTACCATTCGCGGCGGTAATTACCTGCCGCTTGCCGCCCTTTAGCGAAAACAGTAGAGTGCTGCGCGAAGTCACTTTCACTTGTACTTCATAACCGGAGCTTTCCAACTCTTTGCCACGGCGCAGTAGTAAATCATTCAGCGTGTCGCGTTCCTCCAGTGCCTGCCGCAGAACGGGTGCGGCTACACGGTGCAGGCGCGCATCCAGCGGATCGAGCAGGATGAGTCCGTGATTGCCGAAAAGGCGGGCAAAGAGTTTGCCGAAAGCGGTGGCATACGTGTCAATGCGCGTATAGCTGCTGTGAAGAATCTCGGCAACCTGCGCTGCGGCGGGGCCAGATAGTTGCGCGATGGCCTGTTCCACTAATTCAACAATGGTATCGCCGAGCGGAATCGTGCCCACAGGAACCGCGTCCTCGGCGGGTTTGGGAAGCTCCAATCGGGAAAGCTTGCCGTCGGCGAACCAGGTGGTGTGGCGCACTTCGTCCACGTCGTGATCTTCCGTGGCCATCCAGAAAACCGGCACGGCAGGAATGCCCTCGTGGGACAGGTGACGCGCCGTTTCAATGACGCTTAAGGCTTTGTAGAACGCGTACGCCGGGCCGCCGAAGAGCCCGACTTGCTGGCCGCTGACAACGGCAACGGCGCCTTCTTCCAGACGCTTCAGATTGGCTTCGGTTTCCGCGCTATGCCCATAACGCAGGTTCTGATCGCGCAGAATCCCCGCCACGGTGAGCTGGCGGTCGCGCGGGAAATCCAGCTTCTTCGCATAGGAGGCGACGGCCTTGAGATCCGGCTTGTGGGCGAAGAAGCCCTTTACCTTGGTGAAATCTTCATTGAAATCGCGAAAGAGCTTCGATGTGTGCGGTAACTTCTGCGGTGGAAGGGCGCGGCAATCCATGGACGTTTAGATGATAATCGCAGCCAAAGGTGACAGCAAACTCGAATAGGTTAGACGCGCGCGGCGGACGATTCGTGTTGCGCCAGGAGCGCGGCGATTTGCCGTTCTTTGTCTTCGGTCAGGGGCAGAAGCGGCAGTCGTGGCACACCACCGTGATAGTTCCGCAAGTCCATTGCGTATTTCAGGCCGGCAATCCCGTTTTCCGTCAAAATGCGCTTGGAAGCGCCGGCCAAGGCGAGCTGCAAATCCTTAGCCTGTGCATGCTTTCCCTGAATAAACAGGTCATATAATTCGACGAGTTTTTCCGGAAGCGCCGAAGCCAGTGCCAGAATCGCGCCCTTGGCGCCCACGGCCAGCGCCGGATACAGAACCGCTGCGCCTCCCGTCAGCACATGAAACTTTGCAGGCGCGCCGGCTACAACTTCGCCGATGCGCTGAATGCTGCCGGAACTGTCCTTGATTCCGGCAATGTTGGGATGTTCGGCGAGGGCGAGGATTTCGGGAGTTTCCAACGTTACTCCGGTAAACACCGGAACGGAATAGAGGAGCACGGGAATGGGTGAAGCGTCCGCGACGGCACGGAAATGCCGGATGTAATTCTCCGCGTGGTAAGAGGGCTTGTAGTAGTACGGCGTCTTCACCAGAGCCGCTTGATAGCCGAGAGTCGCGGCGCGTTTGGTGCGGGCCATGGTTTCTGAGGTGGACTCGGCTCCAGTTCCGGCGATGAGCAGCTTTTCCGGGGCAGCCACTTCTTTCACCGCGGCCAGTATGGCGTCGGCCTCTTCGCGGCCGAGCAACACCGATTCGCCGGTCGAACCAATCACCACGTAGCCCGCCAAGCCAGTCTTGTTGTAGCGGCGAATGTTCTCTTTCAAGCCGGCCAGGGAGACTTCGCCATCCGCCTCGTAAGGCGTCGTCAGCGCGGGGAAGATGCCGCGAAACTCCATCGCTCAGTCGCCTCCGCCAGAGTTGCCGGAAGCCGTCACCTTGTTCTCGTGCAAATCCTGCAGGCAATTGACTTCGCGCTGCAGTTCCACAAGGGCGTGAATCCCGCGCACGGCCGCCTGCGCCGCGGACATCGTCGTGATGCAAGTAATGTTGTAACGAATGGCCGCGCGCCGGATGGATTTCTCGTCGTAGAACGATTCGCGGCCCAGCGGCGTGTTGATGACCAGATGGATTTTCCCGGTCTTGATAAGGTCCACGATGTTAGGGCGGCCTTCATTCACTTTGTACACTTCGTCGCAGGGCACGCCCTGGGCATGCAGCGCGGAGCCGGTGCCGCGCGTAGCCACGATTTTAAAGCCGAGCGCCACAAGTTCTTTGCCGATTGTGCCCACTTGGCGTTTATCGCGATCGTTCACGCTGATGAAAATCGTGCCCGTTCGCGGCAGCTTTTGTCCTGCAGCGAGCTGCGCCTTGGCGAATGCCTGGCCGTAGGAAGTCGAAATGCCCATCACTTCGCCGGTGGAGCGCATTTCGGGGCCAAGAATGGTGTCCACGCCACGGAACTTGCTGAATGGGAAAACGGGGGATTTCACGGAGTAGTAGTCGTGCACGGAAATTTCCGCCACGCCGTTATGATGCACAAGCGGCAACAGCATGTTCGCCAGGCGGCGCCCCACCATGAGGCGCGCGCCAATCTTCGCCAGCGGAACGCCGGTAGCCTTGCTGACGTACGGCACAGTACGCGAAGCACGCGGATTCACTTCCAGGACGTAAACCGTTTCGCGCTGGATGGCGTACTGCACATTCATCAGGCCAACGACTTTCAGCGCCAACGCCAGCCGCTTCGTGTAATCGCGAATCGTCTCGAGCACTTTCGGCGAGAGGCTAACCGGGGGAAGGACGCAGGAAGAGTCGCCGGAGTGAATGCCGGCCTCTTCGATGTGTTCCATGATGCCGCCAATGACCACATCGGTGCCGTCGGCGAGCGCGTCCACGTCCACTTCCGTGGCCTCTTCCAAGAACTGGTCAATCAACACGGGCCGGGCTGGGCCCATCATCGCCGCTTGCGCTACATATTCCTGCACTGTGTTTACGTCGTAGGCAATCACCATGGCGCGCCCGCCCAGCACGTAACTGGGCCGCACCAGTACGGGCAATCCGATTTCTCCGGCAACGCGCGCCGCTTCTTCCGGTACCAGCGCCGTGCCGTTGCGTGGCTGCGGGATGCGCAATTCCTCCAGCAAGCGCCCAAAGCGGCGGCGATCCTCCGCCAGGTCGATGGACTCTGGCGCGGTGCCGATGATGGGCACGCCATTGCGTTTCAATTCCAGAGCCAAGTTCAGCGGGGTCTGCCCGCCGAATTGCACGATGACGCCCTGCGGCTTTTCGCGCTCGACGATGGCCAGCACGTCTTCCAACGTGAGCGGCTCGAAGTACAAGCGGTCCGAAGTGTCGTAGTCGGTGGAAACCGTCTCCGGATTGCAATTCACCATCAGCGTCTCGAAGTTGTCGGCGCGCAATGCAAACGAGGCGTGGCAACAGCAGTAGTCGAACTCAATGCCCTGGCCGATGCGGTTGGGCCCGCTGCCCAGAATCATGATTTTTTGCTTTTGCGTGGCGTCGGTTTCGTCTTCGTCCTCGTAGCTGGAATACATGTACGGTGTGAAAGACTCGAATTCCGCGGCGCACGTGTCCACGCGTTTGAACACGGGCGAAACGCCATAGCGCGCGCGTTGCAGGCGTACCGCCGCCGGCGTGGTCTTCCAGATTTGCGCCAGCAGTTCGTCGCTCGTGCCGATGCGCTTCACTTCCCGCAACAAATCTTTTGACGCTGTCTCCACGGTCACGGCGGCAGCGCGACGATTGGCGGCGTGGATCTCCTCAATCTGGTGGATGAACCACGGATCGATTTTCGTGAGTTCGCAGATTTCCTCGGCGGGCAAGCCGTGTTCTACCGCCGTCATGATCCAGTGAATGCGGTCGGGCCGCGGTGTGGCGAGCTTCTCGCGCAGCAGCGAGCCCGGCGCTTCGGTGGGGGCGCGCCACGGCGTGCTCGGCTCCAGGGACCGTATGCCCTTCTGCAGCGCTTCCTTGAACGTGCGCCCGATGGACATCACTTCGCCCACGGATTTCATCTGCGTGCCCAGCGTGGTATCGGCGCCCGCAAATTTTTCAAACTGCCACTTGGGGATCTTCACCACCACGTAATCAATGGTGGGCTCGAAGCACGCAGGCGTTTTCTTGGTGATGTCGTTGGGAATTTCGTCCAGAGACATTCCCACCGCCAGGCGCGCGGCAATCTTCGCGATTGGAAAGCCGGTGGCTTTGCTGGCCAGCGCGGAGCTGCGGGAAACGCGCGGGTTCATCTCGATCACCACCATGCGCCCGTTTTCCGGGTTCACGGCGAACTGCACGTTCGAACCGCCGGTTTCCACGCCGACTTCGCGGATAATCGCGGCCGCGGCATCGCGCATGCGCTGGTATTCCTTGTCGGTCAGCGTCTGCGAAGGAGCCACGGTGATGGAATCGCCCGTGTGGACGCCCATGGGGTCGAAGTTCTCGATGGAGCAGATGACCACGAAGTTGTCGCGGAAGTCGCGCATCACTTCCAGTTCGTACTCTTTCCAGCCGAGCACGGATTCTTCCACCAGTGCTTCGTGAACAGGGCTCATGTCCAGGGCATGCGCGATGGCTTCGGCAAACTCTTCCTTGTTGTAGGCGATGGAGCCGCCCGTGCCGCCGAGTGTGAACGAGGGCCGGATCACCAGGGGAAAGCCCAATTGATCGCAGAGGCGCAACGCATCCTGCGCGTTGTTGACGAGGGCGGAAGCGGGGACTTCAAGGCCAATCTTGCGGCAGGCATCCTTGAACCACAGGCGGTCTTCGGCGACTTTGATGGCCCGCAGCGACGCGCCAATCATCTCGACGTGATGCTTTTCCAGGATGCCGCTTTCGGCCAGTTCCACGGCTAGATTCAGCGCCGTCTGGCCGCCGACCGTGGGAAGCAACGCATCGGGCTTTTCCTTGATTAGGATTTCCTCAAGGTACTCTTTCGTTAGCGGCTCGATGTAGGTGCGGTTGGCCAGTTCCGGGTCCGTCATGATCGTGGCGGGATTGGAATTCACCAGCACGATTTCGTAGCCCTCGGCCCGCAGCGCCTTGCACGCCTGCGCGCCGGAATAATCAAATTCGCAAGCCTGGCCAATCACGATCGGCCCGGAGCCGATGATCAGGATTTTGTGGATGTCTTTGCGTTTAGGCATCTAGCTGTACTCGAATCCCTCGCTTGTAGCGCTAAGTTTCACGTAGTCGATCCCACTTTCAATGGAACCCGCAAGTCCTTCGCGGCGCCCGCCTGGGTAATTTCGAACACCATGATCTCCGAATGGAATCCGGGGAACACGAAAAGAGCCGTATATATACCATCCGCAAGATGGACGGCGAATTGCCCGTTCGGATCCGTTATCGTCTTGATCGAACGCGCATCGTCCCGGACGCCTCTAGGAAGAACCTGGATGATCATCCCTGAGACCCCTCCTCCGCTCTGGTCCAAAACCACTCCTTTGAATTCCCGAATGAGCTCCCTCGGAGCTTTATTCTCCGCTTCCGTCAGCAACCATGGAGCCAGCATATTGAGAGGCGTTTGAAGTGCCAGGGAGAAGGAACTGACCTGCTTCAACTTCTTCTCGGGAATCTCTACGCAAATGGATGCGCCATAGGTTCCAGGTGCGCTCGCAGTTAGGTCATACTTCCCTGGCGCGAGGCGTGGTAGCACAACTAGCCCAGATTTGTCCACGGACAATGTCTGAATCAACCGATTCTCGTGCGTGGTGACAACCAATTGCGCGTTTGTGGCCGGTTTTTCTTCTAACACGATCTCGATCCGTGCTCTCTGAGACGACGCCGCACAGGGCGGATTGACGACAGTAACAGAACTCGCATAGGAAGTCGTTGCCCAGAGCAAGGACGACGCAGCCAGCGCTGCGGTCCCCATGCAGGTGCGATCATGCCAGCAAAGCAACATTTTCATCCCCGGGAGCTCCCCGGATGCGCGAATTCCTTCATCAGGTCCGTAAACTGCGTGAACAAATAATGGGAGTCGTGCGGCCCCGGCGAGGCCTCCGGATGATACTGCACGCTGAAGAGAGGCAGCGTCTTGCTGCGCATGCCCTCATTCGTGCCGTCGTTCAGATTAACGTGAGTGATCTCGACTTCGCTAGAGGGCAGCGAACCCGGATCCACGCAAAACCCATGATTCTGCGCGGTGATTTCCACCTGGCTGGTCAGCAGATTCTTCACCGGATGGTTCGAGCCGTGGTGGCCGAATTTCAGTTTGAAGGTTTTGCCGCCCAGGGCCAGCCCGCACAACTGGTGGCCCAGGCAAATCCCAAAAACCGGCACACGGCCCGCCAGCTTGCGGATGTTTTCGATGGCATACGTACAAGGTTCGGGATCGCCCGGCCCATTGGACAGAAACACGCCGTCCGGGCGCATGGCCAACACGTCTTCCGCGGAGGTGTTCGCGGGCACAACGCTGACTTCGCAGTGATGATCCACCAGCAAGCGCAGGATGTTCTGCTTGATGCCGTAATCGTAGGCGACCACGCGGAACTGTTGCGCGTCGGGGCTCGCTTCTGACTCGCCCATCTGTTCGGCCCACGGCGAACTAGCCAGCTCAATCGAGCCTTTCTGCCATTCGTAAGCTTTTTCGCAGGTCACGCGGCCCGCCAACTCCAGCCCCGCCATCTGCGGAAGCTGCTTGGCTTCATGGATCAACTGATCAGCCGCAGTGCCATCGGTGGCCACGATGCCGCGCAATGCCCCAACCTTGCGAATGTGGCGCACCAGCGCGCGCGTATCAATGTCCCAGATCACGGGAATTTTGTGGCGGTTCAGGTAGAGCTGCGCCGTCTCCGCGGAGCGCCAGTTGGAGGAAATCTGCGAGAATTCCCGCACGATCAGCGATTCGATGTATGGCCGGGAGGATTCCTCGTCATCCAGATTGGCGCCAACGTTGCCAATATGCGGATACGTCAAGCAAACGATCTGACCGGCATAACTGGGATCGGTGAAAACTTCCTGGTAACCCGTGAGGCTGGTATTGAAAACGACTTCCCCGCCCCGGCGCGTGATGGCACCGGCAGCGCGGCCGTTAAAGACGCGCCCGTCTTCGAGCGCAAGGATTGCGGATCGATGCAGTACTTCCGTCGTCAGTGTGCCCTCCGTCGTGCTTCATTTGCCGCTGGCCTCAGTCGTCGACAACGAACCGAAATGATCCACGGGCCAGTAAGCGAATACGGCGCGGCCATAAATGTACTGGCTGGGGACCGGCCCAAACACCCGCGAATCGTTGGAGCTGATACGGTGGTCCCCCATCACAAAGTAATTGCCCTGAGGCACGCGAACAGGTCCGAAATCGGTGACATCGGCGTACTGCGGCGGCACGTAGGGCTCGGGGACGATATGCCCATTGATGTAAACCGCGCCGCGGCGAATCTCCAGCGTTTCCCCCGGCAGAGCCAGCACGCGCTTGATAAAGGACTTCGTGCGGTCCAACGGGTACCAGAACACTACCACGTCTCCGCGTTCGATGGGCTCAAACCGGTAAACAAATTTGTTGATGAAGATGCGCTCTTGGTCGGATAGAAGCGGCGCCATGCTGGTGCCTTCCACTTTCACCGGTTGGTAGAGGAACACGATGATGACCAAGGCCAGGCCGATAGCGATGAGCAGGTCGCGGGTCCACACGCGAATTTCGTGCCGCAAGGCGTGATGAGAAGGAGTGGGCTCGGAGGCGTGCGGGAGTACGGCGGGATTCTCCGGAGACGGCAAAGAGCCCGTGGCCGGGGAGTGCTCGTCCGTGGACGCTGAGCTCTGGATTTCGTCAGGTTTCAGCATTTTGCGCTGTCTCTCCTTTATAGCATGCCCTACCTGCTGGGCCAATTGCCTTTTGCCATGCCGGGCCTGCCGCAGGTAAGTAATTGGAGGTTGCGCTGGCGCCTTATCGTTGCCTGCCCCCGCTCCTGTCCGGCAGTTGTGGCACACTCACGCTCATGACGGTGCGCTTAGGGCCTTGTTCCTTTGCCGCAGTCGGAATTCTCTTCCTTAATCTTCTGTGTATTCAGATGATACCGCTCTTTGGTACTAGTGAATCCACCCTACGTAATCACTCCAATTCCCCTCTCCCTCCTGTTCCAGCAACATTAACTAATATTAATCAGGTCAATTCGGAGGGCAGATGTCTGTTGCAAACAAAATCCGCGTCCTCGTCGCTGACGATTCGCCCACCGCCCTGCGTTCCGTCTGCGACTACCTGGACTTTGCCGGTGGCTTTGAGATCGTCGGGACCGCCAGTGACGGGCAGAATGCCGTCCAACTGGCTTCTCTCTATAAGCCTGATCTCGTCCTTCTCGATCTCAGTATGCCGCGTGTCAATGGCCTGGAGGCTGCGGAGCACATCCGGCTCGCCTGTCCGGACATGCGCATCATCATTTTCTCCGAATTGCAGGGCCTCTCCCTGGGCGAAGAATGCCTCCGGCACGGCGCGCACAGCTTCGTGCCCAAAAGCCTTCTCCCCGAGGGGCTCCTGATGGAGATTCAGCGCCTGTTTCCTTCGGGCGGCCGCCATGCAGTTACCGAAGGCGTTTCCTGATTCTGCTTTAGCGTAGTACATAGCGTAGTACAGCGCATGTTTGCGAGCGAGGGTTCAACCATGGACATGCTCCGCTCAACTTGTGAGGAGAAGCTAGAAAGACCTATGCACGACACCGTGTTCCAGATCCTGTTCCTGGGCGAGAATCCGTCCTGGATGAGAGTTACAAACGCACTTGCGGAGGCCCCCGCCGCTCCCCTGCGCATTCATCGTTCTGACTCACCCTCTGATCTGCTTCGCGTGCTGGCGGAGGGCTATTGGGATGCTCTCGCGATTGATCTTCATGCCTGGAGCTTTCAAGGCTTGCGCGTCATCCAGAAAATTCGCACCGAATACCCCGCAATCCCGGTCCTCGCACTCCTTTATCCCTCTGTCAAAGATCTGGACAAAAGGGCGCAGCAAGCCGGCGCCTCTCATTGTCTGCCGCTCAATCAACTCTCCGCTGACCTGCTCCACACAACGCTCCTCGAAGCTCATTCCGAACAGAAAGCTCAAGGTCATCTCAGAAAGCCTGATGAAACGGAGCTGCCTATCGGCCCCCGCGTTAGTGGTCACTACCTCTCCAACCGCTTGGAAGCCGTCGCCCATACTCTCAACAACCTTCTCTGCGTCATCAGCGCTAACGCCGATGTCCTGGCCGACCAGATTCCAGGCTCCGACCCGGCTGTCCATAACGTCGCGGAAATCAAGAAAGCCGCCAAATCCGCGTCCGATCTCATGCGCAACCTCAAATAATCTCAATTCGCACTATGCTCTTGGCTTTCGCCCTCATACCCCAAAGAAAAGAGGCTTAAGAGTGTAAAAGTGTAAAAGTATAAGCGTAGAACGACAGAACCCCGAGGTGTGAGTTGCGGGGCGGCCTGTGTCAGGGTGCTTCTCATCAGTAAAAAACCGGGAAAGCATAACGCTCCCCCGGCTTCCAAGTTCGGATTTACTGATTACTGAAAACTGACCACTGAAAACTGCCTCACCTCGGCTGCTGCTTCTTCCTCTCCTCGTCGATCCGCCGGACAAACGCCTCAAACTTCGGTTTCTGTTCTTCCGTCAAAAACTCCCTCATCTGGGCCCGCGCCTTCTCCCGCACTCCATCCACATCGGTCTCGGCCTTGTCGTGGATCGTCTTCATCTCCTCATGCGCGGCCTTAATAATCCCATCCACCTTTTGGCTCTGTTCTGGCGTCAAACCAATCTCTTTGGTCATCTCCTCGACACGCTTCGCGCGCCGATCCGCTTCGCTCGGCGGTGCTGCGTTCACCTTGATTGCTGCTTGACTCCTCAGCGCGAAACTGTAGCCGAATACTCCGCCAATCGCCGCCCCTAGCACAAACACCACCGCCAGCCATTCCCAGGCCTTCCGCCGAGTATCTCCGTTCATCGACGCTCTCCCGCCCCAACCAACACGTCGTCATTCAGGGGCGCCGGAACCGACTCAAAAACCGATTCTCCCGGACTGCGCTCCAGCCGCCGGGCCAATTCGCCTTGCCGGACCTGATACGCCCACGTCGTTCCCAACACCAGCAACAGTGCGCAGAACGCCACCAGCCGCGGCGCCAATCTCCTTACTCCGAGCCACACTCCATCTCGCCGCTCTTCCAGTTCATTCTCCCGGGCCCGGATCGCGGCCATCACTCGCGTCGCAAACCACGGCCCCGCCTCTGCCGCTCGCGCGCTCATCGGCTGCAACGCTCTCCGCGTGTCCAGCATCTCCTCCAAAGCCGCCCGGCAATCCGCGCACGAGGCCGCGTGACCGCGGGCTCCGCTGGACATCCGTTCAAGCGTCACCTCCGCTGTTCCGTCCCGTCCATCGCTCACCGGAACCGTTTCCATCTCGTCCAGGAATCGCCGGCATTCGTTGTTCTTCAGTTCCAACTGGTTCGCCATCCTGCGTTCCCCTCTCTGCTCAATCTCACTTTCAGACATCTCAATTCCTTACGCCTTCGCCTTCAACCGACGCTTCAAACTTTCCGCAATTCTTTGCCTCGCGCGGAACAGTCTCACCTTCACCGTATTCGCGTTGATCTCCAGAATCTCCGCTATCTCTTCCACCGAAAAGCCCTCCACTTCCTTCAATACCAGCATCGAGCGGTCCCGTTCTTCCAGGCACCCCAGGAGTTGCGCTACCCGTTCTCGAGACGCCAATTGCTCGCTGGCGTCCGGGCGCCCGTCGGAAAGCTGCTCGGCGGCCTGGTACTGCCGGGACTGCTCCGCACTCAAGTCCACTTCCAGCACAAGCGGCCGTACCTTCCTCTTTCGCAGGACGTCCCAGCATTCGTTCAGCGTAATCTTGTACAGCCACGTACTGAAGGCCGCCCTTTGGTCAAACCTTTTCAAGGAAAAGTAGGCTTTCAGGAATACCTGTTGGGCTATGTCTTCCACGTCCTCCCGGTTCCGCAGGATCCCTCCTGCCACCGCGAATACCCGGCTTTGGTGCCGCACGACCAACGCCTCAAAAGCCTCCTTGCTGCCGGCCTTGGCCAGTCGTACCAGTTCCCGGTCGTCGTCGCTTCGCCCTGCCTCCGCCACAAGGTTCTCCGTCTCCGCCCGTCCGGGGAGCGCCATGGCCTCTGGTTTTGGGACGCGCGCCATCGTTATTTGGTTACGCTATTCTTAGAAATGTGTCCAGCCCTGCCACCTTTGTTTCAACAGCCCTTATTATTTCTACTTGCTACCTCTAACTACTTGTGGAATACTCAATTCATGATTATCGGTGACCGTCTTCGCGCTCTGCGCGAAGAAAAGAAACTCTCCCAGGGTGATATCGAGAAGCGCACCGGTCTTTTGCGTTGTTACATTTCCCGCGTTGAAAATGGCCATACTGTCCCGGCTATTGAAACGTTGGAAAAACTGGCGCGCGCGCTCGAATGCCCACTTTATCAACTCTTCTACGACGGCGAGGAGCCGCCTCAGTTGCCCAACCTCCCCAAGCGCAGGTCGTCGGACGACATTGCCTGGGGTAGCGCAGGCAAAGAGGCACGCTACCTCAACAAGCTTCGTCGCTTGCTGAGTAAGTCGGATGAGGAAGATCGCAAGTTGCTGCTGTATATGGCGCAAAAAATGGCCAATCGGTAGTACTGCAATCATACCCATCCCTCTCGTCAAAACTGACCTACCAGATTAGCCGCCCTCCCGCGCCGGGGGCGGCTTTTCTATCGATGGCCGCGCCAAGAGACTTCAGGCCCGTCTCACTCCCACTCAATCGTGCTCGGCGGCTTGCTGCTGATGTCGTACACCACGCGCGTCACTCCCGGCACCTCGTTCACGATCCTCGTGGATATCCGCTCCAGCACCTCTCCCGGCAGCCTCACCCAATCCGCTGTCATTGCGTCATCCGATTGCACCACGCGCACGGCAACTGTTAGCCCGTAGGTACGCCCGTCGCCCATCACCCCCACGCTCCGCACCGGCAGCAGCACCGCAAACGCCTGCCACACCTTCTCATAGAGCCCGGCCCGGCGGATCTCCTCGGTCACAATGGCGTCCGATTCCCTCAGTTTTGCCAAACTTTCGTTGGTGATCTCCCCAAGCAGGCGCACCGCCAGCCCCGGCCCCGGAAAGGGGTGTTTTACCAGTATTTCAACCGGTAAGCCTAAGTCTTTTCCAATCTTGCGTACTTCGTCTTTAAACAAATCCCGCAGGGGCTCCACCAGCGCAAAGGGCATCTTTTCCGGCAGTCCGCCCACATTATGATGCGTCTTGATCGTCGCCGACGGCCCCTTAACGGACACCGATTCAATCACATCGGGGTACAGCGTCCCCTGCACCAGGAACTTGATGTCCCCATGTGCCTCACCCTTTTGCAGCTTTTCTGCCTCTTCCGCGAACGCCGCGATGAACTCTCCGCCGATGATCTTTCGTTTCTTCTCCGGGTCCGTGACTCCCCGCAATTTCGTCAGGAATCGCTCTGAAGCGTCCACTCCGATCACGCGCAGGCCCAGCCGCTCGCGGTACATCTCCAAGGTGTGTTCAAACTCGTTCTTCCTCAGGAGGCCGGTATTCACGAAAATGTTCGTCAACCGGTCGCCCATCGCCCGGTGCACCAGCACCGCCGCAACCGTCGAATCCACTCCCCCGCTCAACCCGCAGATCGCACGGTGCTCCCCCACCTTCTGCCGTATTGCCTCTACCGATTCCTCGATGAACGCTGCCCCGCTCCACTTCGGCTCCGCTTGGCACACCCGAAACAGGAAATTCCGCAATATCTCCGTGCCGTGTTCCGTGTGATTCACTTCCGGATGGAACTGCACCGCATAAATCTTGCGCTTGGGGTCCTCTGTCGCCGCAAACGCATTCGCCGTCTTCCCAGTCAGATGAAACCCTGGAGGCAGCGCCAGCACGTTATCCCCGTGGCTGTTCCAGATCTTCATTGATTGCGGGAAATTCACCAGGATGTCGCTCGCCGCCTGCTCTACGTCCAGCCGCGCGGGGCCATATTCCCGCCGCTCCGCCGGCTCCACTTTTCCGCCCAAGTTCTTGGCAATCCATTGCATCCCATAGCAGATCCCCAACACCGGGATTCCCATTGCCAGCACCGCCGGATCGCATTTCGGCGCGTCCTTGTCGTACACCGAACTGGGCCCGCCCGATAAAATAATCCCTGCCGGCCGCAGCTTCCGAATCTCTTCGATCGCGGTTGTGCAGGGCAGTATCGCGCTGAACACCTGCTGCTCGCGCACCCGCCGCGCAATCAGTTGCGTGTACTGTCCCCCAAAATCCAGCACCACAATCCCGCCCAACTCCGTCTTCATCGGCCCCTGCTCTCTCTCCATCTTCTTCCCCGTCGCCGCATCCATGCATCACCCCGCATGAGTGAATCTTACACTCTTATACTTTTGCACTCTTATGCTCTTACACTTCTTTCTCTGCGCTTGCGTGTCGCGGATATCTGCTCTCTGTTATCCGCCAGCGTCAACTCACACCACAACAATATTCAGCAGCTTGTCAGGCACAAAGATCACTTTCACAATCCGCTTCCCCGCCAGATAGCCTGCCACTCCCACATCCGTCTCTGCTAGCTTCATCACTTCTTCCTGTGAAGCCCCCGCCGCCACCTTCACTCTTCCTCTCACTTTCCCGTTCACTTGGACCGGAATCTCTACCTCATCATCCTTCGCCAGTTCCGGATTGAACGCAGGCCAACCCGCAGTCCACAACCCGTCGTGATGCCCCAGCATCTCCCACAACTCTTCCGCCAGGTGCGGTGTCATCGGCGCCAGCATCAGCGTCACCAGTTCCAGCACTTCCTTGCGCACCTCCGGACGCACATTCACTTCGAGCGGTTCTGCGGCATAAATCGCGTTGGTCAACTCCATAATCTGTGCAATTGCTGAGTTAAAGTGCCACCGCGCCTCAAAATCCTGCGTGACCCGCCGCACCGTCTGGTGCGCTTTGCGCAACAGCCCTTTCTCCTTCTCCGTGAGCGCATCTTGTGGCACAGTCACTCCTGACTGCCCTAAGCTTCGAAAGGACGGTGCTCTTGGGTTACTCTCTTCTTCGCTTCCTGATCTCTGATCGCTAGTATCTGATATTCCTATCCCATTCCAAGCGTGTTTCTCCACCAACCGATACACCCGATTCAAAAACCGCCAGGACCCCTCGATACTCTCCTCGCTCCACTCCAAATCCTTCTCTGGCGGCGCCGCAAACAAGGTGTACAGCCGCCCCGTATCGGCCCCATACTTCTCCGCCATATCAATCGCGCCCACGACGTTTCCCTTCGACTTGGACATGGCTTCTCCACCCTTCAACACCATGCCCTGCGTGAACAGCCGCGCCGCCGGCTCGTCATGCGTAATCAATCCCAGATCCCGCATCACCTTGCACCAGAATCGTGAGTACAGCAGGTGCAAGATCGCGTGCGTAATCCCGCCAATGTATTGGTCAATCGGGAACCAGTAGGCCACTTTCGCGGAATCATAGGGCGCCTGGTCGTTTTTCGGATCGCAATAGCGGTAGAAGTACCACGATGAATCCACGAACGTATCCATCGTATCCGTCTCGCGGCGTGCCGCCCCGCCGCACTTCGGGCAAGTCGTATTCAGAAACTCTGGATCCGTGGCTAGCGGCGATTGCCCTTCACCTGTCAGCTTCGGATTCGCCGGCAAGACCACGGGCAAATCTTTGTCCGGCACCGGCACCATCCCGTCCTTCTCGCAATACAGCACAGGAATCGGTGTCCCCCAATATCTCTGCCGCGAAATTCCCCAGTCCCTCAGCCGATAAATTGTCTCTTTCTTCCCGAATCCGCCGGCCTCCGCGTCCGAAGCCATCTTCTCAATTGCCGCCTCGGTCGCCAGCCCCGAATACGGCCCCGAATTCACGCTAATCCCGTACTCCGTGAACGCCTCTGCCGGAGAGTCTTCTCTGCGACCTCTGTGCTCTTCCTCCGTGGCCTCTGTGTTAAAGCTCTTCTGTTCGCCGTTACTTTCAACTTTCAACTTTGAACTTTCGACTGCCTTTCTCACCACCACCGGTATCTTTAACCCAAATTTCTTCGCAAACTCAAAGTCACGCTCATCGTGCGCCGGCACCGCCATAATCGCGCCGGTACCATACTCCATCAGCACGAAGTTCCCCACCCAAATCGGAACCTTCTCCCCATTGAACGGGTTCACCGCATTCCGCCCCGTGAAAAACCCATCCTTCTCCGCGGTTGCGATATCTTCCATCTTCACCGAAGACCGCTTCATCTCCGCCAATTTCGCTTGCAACTGGCCCTGATTCGCCGCGCCTGCAATCAATTTCCCCACCAGCGGATGGTTCGGCGCCAAAATAATCGCCGAAGCTCCATAAATCGTGTCAATGCGCGTAGTAAATATCTCAATCTTCCCGAGGCCAGGCACGTCCGCGATGTCGAACTTTACCTGCGCCCCCACCGACTTCCCAATCCAATTCCTTTGCATGGTGATGACCCGTTCCGGCCATCCACCTTCCAACTCCTTCAAATCGTCCAACAACTGTTCCGCATATGCTGTTGTTCGCAAAAACCACTGCTCGATGTCGCGCGCCTCCACGCGCGTATCTTCATGCCGCCAGCAAAACCCTCCATTCACCACCTGCTCGTTCGCCAGCACCGTGCAGCATTTGGGACACCAGTTCACTCGGCTCTTCTTCTTGTAGGCAATTCCCCGCTCCAGCATGCGCAGGAAAAACCACTGGTTCCAGCGGTAATACTCCGGCTCGCACGTCGAAATCTCCCGCCGCCAGTCGTAGCTGAAACCAAACCGCCGCAGCACCCTCTGAAATTCCGCAATGTTCTTGTTCGTCCACTCCCGCGGGTGCGTGTGGTTTTTGATGGCGGCATTTTCCGCTGGCAATCCAAACGCATCCCAGCCCATCGGATGAATCACGTTGAATCCGCGCATCCTCTTCACGCGCGCCACCACGTCCCCAATCGTGTAGTTGCGCATGTGCCCCATGTGCAGCGTCCCGCTCGGGTACGGCAACATTTCCAGCACATAGTATTTGGGTTGTTGGAGGTCTGCTTCCGATTCAAAGACGCGGTTCTCTTGCCAACGTTTCTGCCACTTCTTCTCAATCACCTGCGGGTTATAGTCCGCCACGGCTGGTCTTTTCCTCCGCCTCTTAAGGAGGTGGGGGATTTAGCCCCCACGTGATTCACGAAAAATCCTCTCGGCTTTCTGCAAACTCTGCGTTATTTCTTGGTCTTTTTCTTCGCCTTCGCTGCGTTTTTCTTCCCCTTCTTCTCCATCGCTTTCCGAATCTTTTTCAACGCGGGCGTCAGCATACTGAAGCCCTTCTCGGCTTCAGGCCCCGCCAGTCCCGCCAACTCCCACAATTTCGCCACATTTCGCCGGTCATCTCCCGGCTCATCAATCGGCGTCTCTGCCAGGAACGCGCGCCCCACCAATCCCTCCGGCTCCGCTGCCCCAAAGCGCGGGTGCCGCAATATCCGCGCAAACGCCGCCTCGCCGATCTTCCCTTTGCCGATGTGCTGGTGCCGGTCCACGCGCCCGCCAAGCGGTATCTTGGAATCGTTCACATGAAACACCGGCACATTTTCCATACCGATCGTCAGCTCGATCTGCCCCACTGTATTCGCCAAACCCTCTTCGCTCCGGATGTTATATCCCGCCGCGAACAAGTGTGACGTATCCAGGCATGCGCCGGCGTTCAGATCCTTCAGCCCGCGCACAATCGCCGCCACTTCTTCCAGCCGCGCACCCACCGCCGTCCCCATGCCCGCGGTGTTCTCAATCAGAATGCGCATCCCGCGCATCGGCACGCGCCGCGCCGCTTGTTTCACGCTCTCCACAATCGTGGCGATGGCCTGTTCCGTGGAGGCTTCCCCGCGCGCCCCCGGATGCACTACCAGGAAATCCGCTCCAAGGAGCACACCGCGCACCAACTCCTCATGAAATGCCTGAATCGACCGCGTGCGCAACATTGGTTGCGTCGCTGCCAAATTCACCAGGTAATTCGCATGAATCACCAGCGGGCCCAACCCCAGCTCTTTCCGCTTCGCACGAAACGCCTTTGCATCCGATTCTGGTATGCGCGCTACTGCCCCTTGCCACATCCGCGGGCTCGCGGAAAAAATCTGCAGTGCGTTGCACCCGAGCTTCTTCGCCGCTTCCAGCGCCTTCAGGTAGCTCCCCGCAATTGAGGTGTGGATCCCAATCCGCAAGCTGCCGTCCATCCACGAAGGCGCTTGCGGCTCGGGTTCCGGCTCCGGCCGATACTCGTCATCCGGCTCAAATTGTGTGTTATCAATGAGTGGAAATTCCGTCATGCCGCTACTTTCCCATTAAATTAATCTTTCATCTTACCACACCGCCTCAGAAGCTCCCGTAGGCCTAAAGTGTGGAGGCTTGCCGCGATTTTTCGGCTGGACCATGCCATCAAATCGTCGGGTGCCAGAACTTTTCACTTTCCCCGTCTTGCTTTCCGATGGCTGGCATCTGATCGCTGATAACCCTTTTCTTTTCATCGAGAACTGACAAACCCCACCCCCTACCTACTTCGCTACAAAGTACTTCCGTACAGTATTGCCAGCCTGCTTAACTGTGCTAAAAAGACTAAAGTGTCAAGAAGGGGCACCTTGATGAAGCGACATCTTTTCGTCCTCGCCTGTGCATGCGTCCTGTTTGCAGCGACACCGGTCGCGGCTCTCCCCAGACACAAACAGCAAGACACCACTGCCGTTCACAAAAGCAGATGGTCCTGGTTTCACAGAAACAAGCAGCCCCGGGAGAAACGCGATAAGGGCGGTAACCAAGACCATCTTCACAAGTTCCCTAAGTCCATCGGCTGGTGGCACCACCAACCCGGCCCTGCCGGCTATGGCGCCAAATAACCCCAATAATCGGTTGGTCAAATCAGTGCCAGAGGCGGGTCACAACTTAGCCAAGGCCGCAAGGGCCGAGTCCTGAAACTAGAAGAGTAGCGAGCGCAACAGGTGCGGCGGGAGGTTATTTCTCACCTCCAGGCAGTTTCTTGTTGGCTGACGTCACCAGAACCACCGCCTTTGCTCTTGTTGAATTGATCGAATCGATCGCTTGGACCGGAACGCCGTACGGAACGCCTGGATCCACAACCAGATAAACTACACAGTTTTTCCGCTGTCCGAGACGCTCCGTCAACAGCCCCGGCATCTCTTCGGGTGAAATTTGCCTTGAGCTCAGATGCCAGTTTTCGTGAGCATCAATGCGAACTACGAATTCCTGACCGCAGGTGAAGGATTTCTCTCGAGGCGTTAATCCCGTCAATACCCACAAGCCAACGGAGCTATGCTCACCACGCCATACACAATGGTAAACTAGAATAATCGGGAAGATTAGCAACAGAAGTATCTGCGCATGGAGCAGTCCAAAACCCACCCGTGGGATATCGGTTCGCCGGGTCCCCATGATTCTTCTTCGCTGCGAACCACTCTGCTCGCAGGTCCTCTACCCTAGATTGCCTCTTTTCCGTTGGACTCCGTTTCACATACTCCGCAAATCCCAGCCAGTAGAGGGGTTCCCTGGCTGGGATTGCGTGCTCTGGGGGTACAACGAATCCATCGAATGCTCAAAGCAGTTCACAACTACGGGCGACAGTAGCAACCCCACCAACAGGCAACCAAAGAACAGCAACCGTGATCGAGTTTGGTCGACCTCAGCAAGTAGTCTCATGTCTTAATTGACACCAATCCCCAGTAAAAGGTGCCCCACTATTAGTCTTACTTGGGATTCTCTATCTTCTATGCTTTGCTCTTCCCGCCGTCCATCGCCAGGCATTCGTTGCAAATGCCCCCAACTTCCGTCCGCGACACCGTTACCTGCATCTGAAAGTCCCGCGCAATCTGTTCCTTTAACTGTTCGTACAAGCGGCTCTCAAACTCGCGCACTTTGCCGCACCGCAAGCACGCCACATGAATGTGATCGCGTGGCCCATGCGTCTCGTAGTAGTGCCGGTCTCCGCGCAAATGCAGCAAGTCCAGTTCGTCAATCAGGCCATGTTTTTTCAGCAGATCAATCGTGCGGTACACGGTGACCAAATGCACTTCCGAATTGATTTTTTGTGCGCGTTCCAGTATCTGATCCACGTCCAGGTGTTGCTCGGCAGCGTCCATGACCTGCAGAATCACTCGTCGTTGCCGCGTCAGACGGATCCCCTTTTTCCGCAGCGATTGCTGCAAAGGGCCCGTCGTCTCAGCCGTATTCAGCCGTTCCCCGGACGACACGCGATGACTTGGCGCAATCGCCATGTGGCCTTTCCCAAATCCCGCCGCCTTGAACTCTTACACCCGTGCACTCTTATACGCTTATACTTCTTCCGCTTCGACTATCACCGCGCCAGCAACTATGGGTTATGTCTGCCTGTTCCAGCTTCCTGATATCTGATCACTGATATCTGATATCTCTCTCGTCACGAATGGCTCGGCAACAGCCGGACCACGTCATTGTACATAACGTAGGCAAACAGCACTAAAAGAAACACCAGCCCCACCTGAATAAAGCGCTCTTTAAACGCCAAACTGAAATCCCGCCGCCGTATGCCTTCCAGTGACAGCAGCAAGATGTGCCCGCCATCCAAGATCGGGATGGGCAGCAGATTCAAGATCCCCAAATTGACGCTGATCAGCACCATGAAATCAATTACTGTCTCAACCCCTTCAGCCACCGCCTGCCCCGCCGCGCGCGAAATCCCCACCACACTCTGCAACTGCTTCACTGACAATTGACCGGTGAACAGCTTTCCCAGTACCGTGAACGTCCCAGTGATGTACTGGCCGGTAGTTATCGTCGCCGAGCGCACCGCTTCTACTGGGCCTACACGGTCATGAACGAAATCAACATGCGGCAACACACCAATCTGGAAATTCTTGTCCGTCACTTCTCCCAAACCCTGTTTTGGCGTAATTGTCAGATCCACCATCTGGCCCTTGCGGTCCACTTCCACCTTCAGGGGCTTCCCGCCAGAACCCCGCACGTGTTCCACGAACTGGTCCCAATAGGCAACGTTCTGCCCGTCCACAGAGCGAATTACGTCTCCCACCTGCAAACCCGCGCGGCTCGCTGGTGCGCCCGCAGCCACCTCGCCGATGGTTGGGAGGATCGGTTCATACCCATAAACAGGCGTGCGCGGATCATTCGGCACCGGCAGATTCAACTGCCGTGCCGTCCCCCCATTTTCTACTTCCACGCTCACCGTTCCGCCGGGACTCGTCTGATTCAAAACCTTCAGCGCTTGTTCCCAGTTCGGATTCTTCGTCCCATTTAACAGAACGACCTTATCCCCGGCCTCCAGCCCATTTACCGCCACACTGTGCGCCGCAGAAAACTCGTTCACCACCACTGGCCTGCGCAAAAACTTGGCGTAGGGCACCCCAGCAATCACGTAATACCCGCCCAGCAGCACGATCGGAAATAATAGATTCACCGCTGGCCCCGCGAACGAAATGACCGCGCGCTGCCAGCGCTTCTTGCTCATCAATTCATCCGGCAAACCCTTCGGTGCTTCCTCACCTGAATCGATGTCCGTAATGTCCTGTCCCGCCATGCGGACGTAGCCGCCCAAGGGCAGCGCGCTGACACGCCAATCCGTCGCCCCACGCTTGATTCCAAACAGCCGTGGCCCAAATCCAATCGAGAAAACGTCCACGCGCACGCCAAAAAATCGCGCGGCAATAAAATGTCCCCATTCGTGAACCAAAATAATCACGCCGAGGACCAGCACCATGCCGATAATCGTATTCATTCCGCCCAGTAACCTCGCCTGTCTAGTTTACGCTACCCTCAACTCTCCGCCCACTCCCCCATTCATCCAGGTTCCCATCCACTATCTCCTCCCACCGAACCCACTGTCATCCCGACCAGAGCAACGGCGGCTTTCGCCGTACCCAAATTGTCATCCCGACCGGAGGACCGCGCCGTTTGCGGTCCGCAGCGGAGGGATCGTTGTACCACCTCATCCCTTCCACAGCTCCAATTTGCCCTGCGCTTCTCTGCGAACTCTGTGCTCTCTGTGAACTCTGTGTAATCTTCTTCTTACGCCTTCGCGCCCAACTTCTCCACCTCTTCCCTCGCCACTCTCCGGGCCTCCAAATCCGCCGCCAGCACGTCCTCCATGCTCTCAAATTTCACCTTTGGCGTCCGCCCAAGCACGCGTTCCACTACTTCCGCTATGCCCAGGAACCCCAGCCGCCCTTCCAGGAACGCCGCCACCGCGACCTCATCGGCTGCGTTCAGCGCGCACGGCAAGGCACCGCCCTTCTTCAAGGCCTCGCGCGCCAACCGCAAGCACGGAAACCGCCGCGTTGACACCCTCTCAAAATCCAGCCGTTTCAGCTTCTTCCAATCCAGGGCCACCTGGTTAGATGCCTCCCGCCGGGGGTACGTTAGCGCGTACTGAATCGGCATGCGCATGTCCGGGGGCGCCAATTGCGCCAGAACCGACCCATCCACATACTCCACCATCGAGTGAATCGTGGACTGCGGATGCACCACCACCTCAATCTGCTCTGGCGCCATCCCAAACAGCCAGTGCGCCTCAATCACCTCAAAGCCTTTGTTCATCATCGTGGCCGAATCAATCGTGATGCGGCTCCCCATTTTCCAGTTCGGGTGATTCAGCGCCTGCTCCCGCGTAACGTTTCCCATCGCTTTCAGCGGCGTCTTGCGGAACGGCCCACCCGAAGCCGTCAGCACAATCCGCCGTACCTCGCCATGCGTGCCCCCGCGCAAACACTGGTGCACCGCGTTGTGCTCGCTATCCACGGGCAGCAGCGCCTGGCCCGATCTCTCTACTGCCGCCATCACCAACTCTCCTGCCGCCACCAGCACTTCTTTATTCGATAGCGCGATGGCTTTTCCGCGTTTGATGGCCTCGTAGGTCGCTTCCAACCCCACGACGCCCACGGCTGCGGAAACCACCATATCCGCCTGCCCGTGCGTTCCCACCATCAACATGCCTTCGCGCCCGTTTAGAATCTCCGGCAGCGGTGCAATCCCCTTCTCTCGCAGCCGCCGGGCCAACTCGGCCACTAAATCTGGCGCGCCCACTGACACCACTTCCGGACGGTGCCGTTCGATTTGCGCCGTTAATTCCTCCAAATTCTTACCCGCCGCCAGCGCCACAATCTGAAACTCGCCCGGCAACGCTTCCACTACCGCAAGCGTTTGCCGCCCAATGGATCCTGTTGATCCCAAAATCGATAGTTTCTTCATAATCTAAGTGTAGTCCCCTTTGCGACGATCATACCTGGTGCGCGGCAAACGGTTATCAGCGACCAGATATCAGCGATCAGGAATCGAGGAGAAGAGCCAGACCGTTTTCTCTCCTCGGTGTTTTTACTTTACTTACAACTGCAAACTTATGACTGAAAACTCTCTTTGCCCCTCATCCCGCAATTCTCGGATTCACCAAGACCAGGTAATACCAAATCACCGGTATACAAAGAATCAGCGCATCGATGCGATCCAATATCCCCCCATGCCCCGGCAAAATCTCCCCCGAATCCTTTACCCCCGCCGATCGCTTGTACGCCGACTCCAGCAAATCCCCCATCTGCCCTGCTACATTTCCAATCGCGGCCATCGCCAGCAAATGCCCGAACGGAATCTTGATCCAGTAGCTGAACGCCCACGCCACCACGAGCGATCCCGCCATACCGCCCGCCGACCCTTCCCAGGTCTTCTTGGGCGACAAATGCGGTGCCAGCAAATGCTTCCCAAACGCCCGCCCCACAAAATAAGCCACGCTATCTGCAGCCCATGTGATCCCGCATGCGAACAGCAGCATCTCCCGTCCGATCGCTGGTATAGCATGAAGCCGCGCAGCAAACGATAGTGGAAATGCGACTAACAACAACGCGCTGCAACTGATTCCCGCCGCAGGTAGAGCCTCCACCAGCGCTCGCCGGGTCCACAGAATCAGGAACGCGAGCCCTATCACGAACAAAAAGAAAAGCGTCGACGGCGAATACAGCGTTGCCGATAGCGGGTACGACACGGAGGCGAACGAGCGCCCAACCGTTCCTTGCCCCAGCGTGGCTCCGCCCGTCGTCACCTTTGTGAGCAACACGGCGTAAGCGCCGTCTCGCGCCGACTGAAACACCAACAACACCGCGCATATCACCGTCCAAACTCGATACCCGCGGTGCCCAATCGCCTCGCCAAGCCCAAAATACTCCCACAGCGCCACCGCCGTCAGCACGGCCACGGCTACCGCCACCAGCGTCGTTGAGCCCCACACCACCAGCGCAATCACCACCGGCATCAACACCGCCGCGGTCGCCACCCGTTTCCACGTCATCGAAGAATTATCCCTTAGACCTGACTGAACCACACAAGGGGAGAGTCCCCCAATTATACCGTCAACCGCCGTATCCACGCTCTTTCACTTTTACACTCTTACACTTTTTATTTCTGCATTCTTCCAGTCTGCGACCAATCCCTCCACACACCACCACCCGATCCTCCCTGTCCCAAATTGTCCAATGGAATTTTCCGTCCTACCGGACCGCCCGCGCCGCCGCTCCGCGCTCCGAATCAATCCCGCCGTACCGCCGCTCTCTCTTCTGAAAATCCAGCAACGCCTCCAGCAATCGCGCCCGGTTAAAGTCCGGCCACAGCGTCTCCGTAACCAGAATCTCCGCGTAGGCAATCTGCCACAACAAAAAATTGCTGACCCGCATTTCCCCGCTTGTTCGTATCAACAAATCCGGATCCGGCAAATCCGCCGTATACAAATGCCTCGCCAGCGATTCCTCCGTTACTCGCTCCGTTCCCGCATGCCCGTTGCGCTCCACCAGGATCGCGTTCATCGCGTCCACAATCTCCGCCCGGCCTCCGTAATTCAGCGCGATGGAGAGGACCATCCCCGTATTGCTGGCTGTTGCTTCGGTGGCTTCCCGCGTATCTTTTTGCACCGCCGCCGGCAATTCCTCCGGCCTCCCCAAAAACCGCATGCGGATATTGTTCTTCTGGAGCAGCGGCATCTCTTTGCGCAGATATTCGCGCAAGAGTTGCATCAGAAACTCAATCTCCGCCTTCGGCCGCCGCCAGTTCTCCATTGAAAACGCATACAGCGTCAACGCTTCCACCTTCAGCCGCGCGCACGTCTCAATCGTTGTCCGTGCGGATTGTGTTCCCGCGCGATGTCCCGCGACGCGAGGCAAGTGCCGCTTCTGCGCCCAGCGGCCGTTTCCATCCATGATCACGGCAATGTGCTTCGGCAATCGCGCCAGGTCCAGCTTCTTCAACAGCGCCGCCTCTTCCGCCGTAACCGGGCCCAACGCCTCCGGGGTTAGCGTCTCAGAGTGTGTTCGGGTATGTGACACAGTCGTTCCGCCAAATCTTCTTTACGCCGCAAAGTTAACACACCCCGTGTGAACCGCGCAATCGCCTCCACCCACCCCGTTCCGCGAGGTGCGCTCCACTCTCTGTTGTTAGTTGCCCCAGGCATGGAATGGAAGGACCGCAGCAGCATCACAGTACATCGGCACGATTTTCGCTTTTCGAGTTTCGCTATTCAAACTCGCGCACTCGTCTAACCTGCGCCCCCATGCACCCACTGCGACACCCCCTGCCACATCAGCACGGCCGTCAGAATAATCATCGCCACCGCCGTCACCCACGCCACAATGTTAAATCCCACGGTGTTCGTATGCTCTCCCATCAGATCTTTCCGGTTCACCAGCAGCAAAATAAAGATCACCACGATGGGCAGCCACACCCCGTTCCCCACCTGTGAAAAAATGAAGATCTTCCACAGAGGCACATCCGGGATCAGCACAATCCCCCCACCCACAACAATCAGAATCGTATACAGCCAGTAAAACGCCGGCGCCTCTCGGAACTTGTGGTCCAGGCCCGCCTCAAATCCCAGCCCTTCGCAAATCACGTGCGCCGTCGAAAGCGGCAGAATCGTCGCCGAAAAGATTGAAGCATTCAGCAACCCAATCGCGAACAGATAGCCGGCCCACTTCCCGGCCAGCGGTACCAGAGCCTTCGCCGCCTCCGCTGCATCCGTAATATTCGTCAACCCCGCACGGTTCAACGTCGCCGCCGTGCATACGATGATGAAGAACACGATCACCATGCAACTGATGCTTCCAAAGAGCACATCCAGCCTTGCCTGCGGGTATTGCCGCGGCCCCACTTTCTTCTCCACGAAGCTCGCCTGCAGGTAGAAAAACTGCCAGGGCGCAATCGTTGTCCCTACCAGCGCCGTCAGCGTAATCAGGTAGCTTACGTCAAAATGAATGCTCGGAATGATCACCATGCGCCCGGCCAGCAGCCAGTCCGGCTTCGCAAATAGCGCCGAAAACAGGTACGACGTATAAAACACGCATAAAATCAGAAAGATAATCTCCACCTGCCGGTACGTCCCCTTCAGCACCAAGATCCACACCAGCAACGCCGCAATCGGCACGGCAATGTACTTGCTGACCCCGAACAATTGCATGGACGCCGCCACGCCCGCGAATTCCGCCACCACGTTCCCTAAGTCCACCAAAAACCCCGTCACCATCACGAAAAACGTCGAGCGAAATCCAAACTCCTCGCGGATCAAATCGGAAAGCCCTTTGCCCGTGACCACTCCCATCCGCGCGCACATCTCTTCCGTCACGTACAGCGCAATGGTCATCGGGATCAGCGACCACAGCAGCGTGTACCCCAGTGAACTCCCCGCCTGCGTGTAGACCGCGATTCCGCCCGCGTCATTGTCCACGTTGGAAGTGATAATTCCCGGCCCGATCACCGCCAGAAACAGCGCGATGCGCCTGCGCCACGCTCTTCCGCGCGAGAAGAACTCCAAGGTCCTCCCGCGCATCCCATCAATCTTCTTGTTAATCACGCCCAGCTTCATCGCCGCCCCAGTTTCCGAACTCTTTCACTCCTACAGTACTCAGTTTTAAGTTTTGAGCTTTAAGTAAAGAAAGAAAAACGATAACGCAGAGCGCCGAGTTCGCTGGGAAGAGGAGTGTACTCCTCACGCCTTCACCAGCCTCGACACCACGTCATCCACCGTTACCGTCCCGATCGGCCTCTTCTCTTCATTCACCACGCTCAACATTCGCAGATTGTATTTATCAAACAACTCGAATACGTCCTTCTCTCCCGCATCCGCCGTCACGCTCAACAGCGGCTCTGTCTTCAGCTCCCCCATCTTCTGTTCCGCCGACGCGAGCAACATCCTTGCCACCGGAACCGTCCCCGAAAACTGCGCCGCTTTATCAATCAGCACAATGGTGTCCAACTGCTCCAGGTTGAGCTCCTGCGTCTTCATCCACTCCAGCACTTCATCCCGCGTGGACGCGTCACTCACAAACACAAACTCGGTGTTCATCATCCCGCCCGCGGTGGAAGGGTCAAAGGCCAGCAGTTCCCGCACCTCGGCTGCTTCATGGTTCGGCATTTCCTCCAGCACTTCCTCGGAAGTCTCCTTCGACAGATCCGCCAGCAAATCGGCCGCCGCGTCTGGGGCCATCTCTTCAATGATGTCCGCAGCTTTCTCGGGATCCAACTTCTCCACAATCTGCGTCGTTAACCGTTCATCCAATTCCGCCAATACCGCTGCCGCCGTCTCTTCATCCAGCGAAGCGATGATTCCTTGCCGTTCCGCTGCCGAAAGTTCCTCCATCATCTCCGCCAAATCCGCCGGGTGCAGGTTTTCCAGCTTCTCGTGCGTAATCCGCAATTTCACGCGCCGCAGAGGGTCCGGCTCGATCAAATTTACGAACTCCCACCGGATGGATCGCTGGGGCAGCTTGCCCTGCAGCTTCCGAACCATGGCCGCGGGAGCTACGCCTTGCAGCAGTCTCCGCACGGCTCCGGGTAAACCCACATCCACCTGCGCGATTCGCAACTCCACATTCCCATTTGTCCGCATTTCCGCCAGGTCCACGTCGTTTACGCGCACCACTTTGCGCCCCTCGGTATCAATAATCTGCTGGTCCAACAAATCTTTTTGCACCGCCAGCCACGCTTCGTTCGGCTCATACGCCGCCAGCGCCCGCTCGCTTACATTCAATTGAATCCGGCCAGGCTCGATCGCCGACACCTGGTCATACCGCGCCACCAGCGGGGCGAACCGCCCGCGCGAGATCAGGAAGTGCGAAACGCGATTGGGTTGCTCCGCCGGTTCCACAAAGAATTCGCGCACGCGCCCCACATAGTTTCCCTGCACATCAACCGCCTGCGCCCCCATAATCTCCGTCGCATAGAGCATCGCCCCACCTCCTTTCCCTAATTCTCCGAAGTCCTTCTCCCTTACACTTTTTCACTCCTAAACTCTTAAACTTCTTCTCTTCCTCTATGCGCTCCTCTGCGAACTCTGCGCCTCTGCGTTATCTTTTTCTCTTTCCGTTCTTCCCAAAAACAAAATCGCCGCGAGTCGTTACGACCGGCGGCGGATCTTCTCCACGCTGCAGTTTGGCAACCCTTAGCCGGTGGCGAATCCTCCTTTGGCGACAAACCTCACGAGACCTTCGCGGTGCTCGCCCCTTTGGCCATTCCAATCCAGGGCCGACCCCGAAAGACTCGCAGGCCTAGCGGTCAAGTGGCTGAGACTCCCCCTAAGGCATCTAGGGTGAGGTTCGAGTTCGCTGGACGCGCTCATTGCAGAGAATTCACTCCGAATTCAGTGATAAACCCGCCTCTTCCCATTGTCAACATGAAATCACCAAAAAATTCCGTTTCCTGCAAAAAAATTTGCAGTTTTTTTTGGAGTGCGGAGGCTCGCCGCCGCTTTTGCAGCGCAAAACCGCACACCAAACCATCCCTGAGCCAGATTTTGAATTCTCAGACTCTTACGCTCTTACACTCTTTCACTCTTCTACTTCCAACTCTTCCCTCCTCGGCCTGCCTCAAAAAGCATGTTCCCCGCCTCCACCCCTCGCCTCCGGCAATCCTCCACGTACAGGACCAAATAATTCTTCAATACATAATCCTTCACCCCATACCCCAGTTCCTTCGCCGCCCGGTCAATCGCTTCTCCCGGCCCCTCCAACTCCAGAAACGTCCCTACCGGCGTTTCATCCACCTCCAGGAGGAGCCCCTCCGCCCACTTCACCCGCCTAGGCAGTCGGTACGTCGTGCGGTACTTCTCATACCTAAACCATCCGCGCAGCCCCAGCCCCTCGAAGATCTTCTGCAAGCCTGCCGCATCCGTCAGCACCACCTCAGTCTCTTGCCGCACCTTATGCCGGCGATCCCTCAGCACCGGCGCCGCCTCCCCCATTGCCAATTCTTCAGGAGGGCTCTTGAACGTCAGCAACACTCGCGGCGCACTCTTCCCAGCCTTCCCCCGCCTGCCGCCTTCCGGCGTTTCCGTGCGAATGCGCAAGAGTTGTCCATGCTTTGCCAGGCCGCCTTCCGGAGTATCGAAGATCAAGTTCATCTCATGGACGCGGCCGCTCCCCGCCCCCACGAGCACCGCCCCCATCTTCTTCAAATCCCTCTTCAACCCCTTCTCATCCGCAATCCGCAGCTTAATCTCCGTCTCGTATCCCATCCCAATCTCCTCACTCCTTAACTCTTATACTCTTCCACATCTCCCACTCAACCAAGGCGGAGGTTGCCCCAGGCACGGAGCGTGTGCCTGGGTCTTGGGTTCCTCCCTCTATCCCTCTGCGAACTCCGCGCCCTCCGTGACCTCTGCGTGATTTTGCCTCCTGCCCACCCCCTTTGCCGCAATCCCATCTTCGGTTACGATAACCTACTCACAACTTCATCCATGTCACTCGACTCTCCACCTCTCGCTCCGTCTTCCGAAAACGCCCCTGCTACTCCGTCCCTACCCCCCGTCGCCCCTCGCGAACCGGTCGAGCACGTCATCCACGGTGATCGCCGCATTGACGACTACGCCTGGCTCCGCCACAAGAGAGATCCTCGCGTCCTGGAGTACCTCGAAGTGGAAAACGCTTACGCTGATACCTATCTGAAGCCTCACCAGGCCTTCCAGGAAGCGCTGTACTACGAAATGCTCAGCCGCATACAGCAAACCGATCTTAGCGTCCCTTACCGCCTGCGCGGCTACTCCTATTACACTCGCACAGAAGAGGGCAAGCAGTACCCCATTTATTGCCGCAAGCAGGAACCACTCTCAAATCCGGCCACTGAACCTGCTGAGGAAGAAATCCTGCTGGACCTCAACGCCTTAGCCAAAGGCCACCCATTCCTTGGCCTCGGTTCCTTCGACGTCTCCGACAACAACCGCCTCCTGGCCTACTCCACCGACAACACCGGCTTCCGCCAGTTCACCCTGCAGGTTAAACATCTTGAAACTCAAGCGCTCCTACCTCTCTGCATCGAACGCGTTACCAGCGCCGCCTGGGCCGCTGACAGTCTTACTCTCTTCTACGTCGTCGAAGACGAAGTTTCCAAGCGTTCTTACCGCCTCTATCGTCACATCCTTGGCTCGAACTTCCCCGACGTTCTCCTCTACGAGGAAAAAGACGAGCGTTTTCGCATTGACATCGAGCGCACCCGCAGCGGCGCCTATCTCCTCCTCGTTTCCAATAGCCACACCACTAGCGAAATTCACTTTCTCCGGGCCGATCAGCCCTCCGGCGACTTTCAAATCATCGCCCCCCGCGAGGACGACCACGAATACTATGTGGACCATCATCCCGGAAACTCCGCCGACCCATCCGGCGGTGTATTCTTCATCCGCACGAACTCCGGAGGCCGCACTTATCGCTTAATGACCGCCCCGGCTACCGACCCCTCGCCCTCCCGCTGGCATGAAGTCATCCCCAATCGCCCCGGCGTCATGCTTTCCGCCGCCGAAGCCTTCCGCACCCATCTTGTCCTGTTCGAGCGCGAAGACGGCCTTCCCTATCTCCGCATCGTGGACCTCACGCGTCCCGCTCCATCCGCCCTTGCTGCTTCCAGCCGCATCGCTTTTGCCGAGCCCGCTTACAACGCCACCCTCGGCTCAAATCCGGAATTCGACACCTCTCACGTCCGTTTTCACTACGAATCCTTCATCACGCCGCGTTCCGTCTATGATTACGATCTCCACACCGGCGATCGCATCCTCCGCAAGCAGCAAACCGTCCTGGGCGGCTACGACCCCACCCTATATGCCAGCGAACGCCTGCACGCCTTGGCTCCCGACGGCACCGCCATCCCTCTTTCCATCGTCTATCGTCACGGCACTCCCCGCGATGGCAGCGCCCCGCTCCTCCTGTACGGCTACGGCAGCTACGGCCTCTCCATGCCCGTTTCGTTCAGCTCCAACCGCATCAGCCTGCTCGACCGGGGCTTTATTTTCGCCATCGCCCACGTTCGTGGCGGCGGCGAACTCGGCAAGCCCTGGCACGATGCTGGACGCATGCACCACAAGCTCAACACGTTTACTGATTTCATCGCGTCCGCCGAACATCTCATCTCCGAGAAATTTACCTCTGCGCAAAATCTCGCCGTCGAGGGTGGGAGTGCCGGCGGCCTCCTGATGGGCGCCATCACCAACATGCGTCCCGATCTGTTCCGCATCGTGATCAGCCACGTTCCCTTCGTGGACGTGCTCAACACGATGCTGGACGCCTCTCTCCCGCTTACTGTCGGCGAATACGAAGAGTGGGGCAATCCCCTGAAGGAAGAAGACTACTTCTACATGAAGTCCTACTGCCCTTACACGAATCTCGCCCACAAAAACTATCCGACCATGCTCGTTAAAACCGCGCTTAACGATTCCCAAGTCATGTACTGGGAGCCCGCCAAATACGTGGCCAAACTCCGCACCTTGAAAACCGACACAAATCCCCTCCTCCTCAAAACCAACATGGGCGCAGGCCACGGCGGCGCCAGCGGCCGCTACGATTACCTCCGCGAAATCGCCTTCGACTACGCCTTCTTACTCACCGAACTGAATATCCTCTCGTAACCGGTATCCCTCTCTCAACCCTCAAACCACTCTCCTCCGCCCCGGCAAATCGTGTAAAATCCCCATCAAACCACACCCATGTCCCTCTCCCGCACCTGGCAGAAAATCACCGCCACCGATCTCCGCATTCTCCTCCTGCTGGCCTTACTCAACATCCTTCTTCACACCCTTACCAACGCCCAATACGGTTTTCATCGCGACGAACTCGCCACCCTCGAAGACGCCCGCTACCTGGCCTGGGGCTACGTGGTCTATCCGCCTCTTACGCCTCTCATCGCGCGCCTGTCTCTCACTCTCTTCGGTCCATCGCTAGTCGCGCTGCGTTTCTTCGCCGTCCTCGTCCAAGGCATCGCCATGGTCCTGACCGGTCTAATGGCCCGCGAATTGGGTGGCAATCGCTCGGCGCAACTCAGCGCCGCCATCGCCGCTGCCATCGCACCCGTCGCCTTTGCCTCTGGCACGATGTTTCAGTACGTCTCCTTCGACCATCTCTTCTGGGTCCTCACCGCATACTTCATCGTTCGCCTTCTCAAATCCGAAGATCCTCGCTGGTGCCTGGCCATCGGCGCCGCCATTGGCGCCGGCATGATGACCAAATACACGATGGCCTTCCTGGTCGTTGGTATCGTCGGGGGCGCCCTGCTCACCCCTGCGCGCCGCTTCCTTCGCAGCCCCTGGCTTTGGTGCGGCGTGGCTCTTTCCCTTCTCATTTTCCTTCCGAACTTCCTTTGGCAGGTTCACCACAACTTCATCTCTCTGGATTTCTTGAAGTTCATTCACGCACGCGATGTTCGCCTCGGTCGCACCGATGGTTTTCTATTCGCCCAACTCTGGAAGTGCTGTGCTGTGGTCACCGCGCCATTGTGGCTGGCAGGGCTGTATTATCTCTTCGCTGTTCCCGCCGGAAAGCGTTTCCGCCTCATTGGATGGATGTACGTGGTTACTCTGGCCCTGTTTTTCTTTGCGAAAGGACGCGACTACTATCTCGCCCCTGCCTATCCTTCACTGTTCGCCGCCGGGGCCGTCTTCGCCGAGCAGTGGCTCGCCTCGGTCACCCCAGCGCGCGCCGGCCGTGTTCGCCGCACCTTCTGGTGGGCACTCGCGGTCAACGCAACCCTGCTGGCTAGGATGGTTCTGCCCATTGCTCCCTTGGGTTCTCACTGGTGGTTCGTCGCCGACCAGCTGAATGGCAACTTCAATGAAGAAATCGGTTGGCCAGAAATGGCCGCGACCGTCGCGCACGTCCGCGACTCCTTGCCTCCCGAAGAACGCGCCAATTTCGGCATTCTTGCCGGTGATGCGGGCGAAGCTGGTGCGATTCATTTGTATGGTCGAGCCTACGGTTTGCCCGAAGCTATCAGCGGCTCAAACTCCAACTGGTTCCATGGCTACGGCGATCTTTCCTCGCAAACCGTAATCACGGTCGGCTTTCATCGAGACGACGCCGATGAAATCTTTGCCTCCTGCCAACTTGCAGGCCATCTCGCAAATCCCTTCGGCATCCAAAACTCCGCCGTCGGTGATTACACCGACCTCTTCATTTGCAGGCAACCCCGCCGCCCCTGGCCCGTTCTCTGGCCCCACTTCCACTGGTTCGGCTAGCCCCCACTTCCGGATTCCAAACTCTTTAATTCTTGCACTCTTTTACTTTTTGCTTTTACACCGCTTCTCTTTTCGCTTCCTGATAGCTGATATCCCTTAACCCCGACACGCCTGCCTCTTTTCCACATCTGCGCTAAACTATCCTTATGAGTCTCTTCTCCCCAACCCCCGACCCCGACACGCCCGCCGCCCTGCAACCCCTTGCCGAACGCATGCGCCCCCGCACCCTGGACGAATTCATCGGCCAGGAAAAGCTCCTAGGCCTGGCCAAACCTCTGCGCCTCCAGATCGAAACCGATCATCTCAGCTCCATGCTTTTCTGGGGCCCTCCCGGTTGCGGCAAAACCACCCTTGCCCGCATCATTGCTCGCCTCACCAGCAGCGAATTCATCTCCTTTAGTGCTGTCCTCAGCGGCATCAAGGAAATCAAGGACGTCATGGCCCAGGCCGAGCGCAAAGCCCACTCCGGGCAGCGCACCATCGTGTTCGTTGACGAAGTCCATCGCTTCAACAAAGCCCAGCAGGATGCCTTCCTCCCCTACGTGGAAGCCGGCCACATCCTCTTCATCGGCGCCACCACCGAAAATCCTTCCTTCGAGGTCATCTCCCCGCTCCTCTCTCGCACCAAGGTTTATGTCCTCGAAGCCCTCACCACTCCGCAAATTGTGGATCTCCTGCGCCGCGCCCTGTCCGATTCCGAACGCGGCCTCGGCAACTCCCACATCGATGCCACTAACGACGTCCTCTTCCGCATCGCTTCCTATTCCAATGGCGACGCCCGCACCGCCTACAACACGCTCGAACTCTGCGCCCGGAGCGCCAAGCCCTCCTCATCCTCCAGTGGCAGCGAAACCCCTGCCCCTCGTAAAATCACTCGCGAACTGTTGGAAGATGTCCTCCAGCGCAAACTCCTTCGCTACGACAAAACCGGAGAAGAGCACTACAATCTCATCTCCGCTCTCCACAAATCCGTCCGCAATTCCGATCCTGATGCCGCGCTCTATTGGCTTATCCGCATGATTGAAAGCGGCGAAGATTGCCTCTACCTCGCCCGCCGCATCGTGCGCATGGCCAGCGAAGACATCGGCCTCGCGGAGCCCGGCGCCCTCGCCGTCACTCTTGCCGCTCGCGATGCATTCGATTTTCTCGGCGCTCCCGAAGGCCACCTCGCCCTCGCGCAAGCCGTCGTTTACCTTTGCCTCGCCCCCAAATCCAATTCCGTGTACACCGCTTACGGCAAAGTCCTCGAAGATGTCCACAAGACCGAAGCCGACCCAGTTCCTCTCCACCTCCGCAACGCTGTCACCGGACTGATGAAAAACATCGGCTACGGCGAAGGCTACAAGTACGCCCACAATTTCGACGATAAGCTCACCGACATGACCTGCCTCCCGGACAACCTTTCCGGCCGCACATACTACCAACCTACAGACCAGGGTTTCGAGTTAAGATTGCGTCAGCGCCTGGATGAGATCCGCAAAGTGAAATCGCGCGCCACCGGCAAGACCTGAGGGAAAATCGATGCATCGCTTCGTGCTCGGCTTCATCGCGTTACTCGTGACTCTGCCCTCCCTTTTCGCCCAGGACAAAGTAGGGCGCCCACGCATCACCGGCATTCATCACGTGCGCATATACGTTTCCGACATGGAAAAATCCCGCGGCTTCTATTCGGGCGTCCTCGGCTATGCTGCAGCCGACTCCCGCTGCACCGGCCCGTCTCGGTCCTGCTTTGCCGTGAGCTGGGGAGCGCAGCCGCAGCACATTGAACTGGAACAAGTCCCGACTCCCGCGCCGAATGATTGGCTGGCCGAGGTTTCGTTTGCCACCGATGATGCCGTGCAACTGCGCGACTACCTGGTCGCTCGCGGGGTGACTTCAGGGCCGATTTCAAAGCACGGCTACGGGGCGCAGCGTTTCGAGGTGCGCGATCCCGAGGATCATCTTATTTCCTTCGTTGCGCACTACGGCACGGTCCACGAAGAGCACGCGGCCGCTTCCCGCCCTGTCAGCACCCGGATCATCCACGCAGGCTTCGTCGTCAAAGACCGTGCCGCCATGGATCATTTCTACAAAGACATCCTTGGCTTTCGTCCCTATTGGCACGGCGGCTTCAAAGACGACGGCACCGACTGGGTGGAACTCCAGGTCCCCGACGGCGATGAGTGGATCGAATACATGCTCAATATCTCGCCGTCCGCCGACAAAAAAGAACTAGGCATACAAAATCACTTTTCTCTCGGTGTGCGCGATATCCACACCGCGGAAGCCAAGATCAAAGCTAACGGCGCCGCCTCGTACGATGGCCCCGAAATCGGCCGCGATGGCAAGTGGTCTCTCGACCTCTACGATCCTGATTTTACCCGCGTCGAACTGATGGAATTCACTCCAGTCCAAAAACCCTGCTGTTCCGAGTACACTGGTCCCCACCCGAAGCCATGATCGCTCCGTCGCTCCCGCTCATGACGCCCTCTCGCCCCGCGCGCACGCATTCGCCGCTGCCGTGTCCGCTCCTTTACTTCCTCTATCTCCTAATCTTCCTTTACTTCCTCGCCCCTTCATCACGCGCTCAAAATCTAGACAAACCCCTCACTACCGTGGACGAGGAAGTCACCGCCTTCGCGTACGCCCCCGATGGCCGCATCGCCTTCTCCGTCCGGCGCATGTACAAATCCAAGAAGTACGACTACCAGCGCGACGACATCTTCCTCCTCGAAACCAGCGGCAAGCGCCGCCGCCTCTTCACCGGAGAAAAATTCACCCTCGGCGACAAGCCCTTCACCTATCTCGTCGAGTCCTTCACCTGGTCTCCCAACGGACGCATCCTTGCCGTGCAACTTTTCACCATCACCGCCGATCCCGACGGAGGCCGCGGCGATGAGGCTCGCGGCCTTCTTCTGTTGGACGACTCCGGCCACGAGATCCATCCCGTGGCTAAGGAGCCTCTCGTTATGAACGCCGAGAACCCGCTCTGGCTCCGGGACAATTCCACCCTCGTCTATATGACCGAGGAAGTCGCCCCTCGCGCGCTCTTCTCCATGCATTATCTCAACATTTCCAGCGGACTTGCCGGGAAAGCCTTTGAGGGGCGCACCTTTATCAACGCCGTCCGCATTCCCGGCAGCAATTCCGCCATCGCCCTCGAGCGCAATCGCAACCTCGATGGCCCTCCGCGCCTTCAGCGACTCGAGCTCCTTTCACAGGACACGCAGGAAGTCGCCACACTCGATTCCTACGCCGGCGGACTTTCCCTTTCGCCCTCCGGCACGAAGGTCGCCTATTACATTGATAATGAAGTTCTGGAGGTTCGCGATCTTACCAATCCCAAGAGAGTCTCTCGCATTCGCGTCGGCCTCGGCGTTCTCCAGTGGTCCGCCGATGAAACCCGCATCTACCTTAAGCGCACGATCGAAAAGAAATCCGCCGATCTCGCCGAATTCCCCATCCCGCCTCTAACTGCCTACTCCCCGCGCGAATCCATTCCCGTCGCCGAACCTACCCCTCGCATCCTTATCCACGGCCTGACTGTCCGGGAATTCGCCCTCTCCCAGGACGGCCGCTACCTGGCCATCGTCCTCCCCGGCCGCCGCAACCTCCAAATCTTTCCCTTCTAACTCACTCGCACATCTGTGCCGGGTGCCCCAGGTTTGATTTTTTACCTGGGTTTTGGGGTTCCTCCTCCGAAAACGGAAGACTGACAACTGATGACTGATAGCCTTGTCACCGGTTGCCCCAGGCACGGAGTCTCTGCCTGGGTCTTGGGTTTCCTCTCTTGGGCTCCCCGCGTTGTGGCACAGACACTCCTGTGCCGTGTTCTTGGGTTCACTTTTCTTGCAGTGATCTACTCAGTTAGGAATCGAAGGCGATTTACGCTATCGCGGCAGGAACTATTCGTCTTGTGAAAGCGCGAAATTCAGTGAGGCGAGCGCCGCCAGCACGGCAGTTTCCGTGCGCAGGATGAGCTTGCCGAGCGAAGCCTCCAAAAACTGCGCGCCGCGGGCGGCGGCAAATTCCGCATCGGTCCAGCCACCCTCCGGCCCGATCGCCAGGATGGCCGCTTTTTGTTGCTGGCCGCCGAGAACAGTGCGAAGTGGCTTGGCTCCCGGCGCCTCCGAAAGCAGCACACGCAACGCATCCGTCTTCACAGCAAACGCAGATTCCGGCTTGGCCAGGGGTTCAAGCAGCGGCAAGCGCACGCGGCGCGATTGCTGCGAGGCCTCCAGGAGGGTCTTCTTCCAGCGTTCCGCACGCTTGGGGGCCGCGGCCAACAACGCTTTCTCGCTGCGCGCCGCGGCCAACGGCACAATGCGCGTCACGCCAAGCTCTGTAGCCTTTTCCAGCGCCCATTCAAACGCATCGAATTTCACCACAGCCAGCAACAGTGTGGTATCCAGCGAAGGATGATGCCCGGGGAGCTCCTCCACGAGCGCAAATTCCACCGTGTCGCGACCAACCGTCTCCACGCGCCCCAGCCACACGTGCTCGCCATCGCTCAGCTCATACAATTGGCCCGGCTGTGCACGAAGCACGCGGCCCAGATGATGCGCAGCTTCACCCACCATCCGCGCCCGCTGCCCCTCAATCTGTTCCACGAAAAATCGCCGTCGCATGTCGCGCCTATCTTGCCACGGATCGGCGCTCGCTAACATTTGTAATCAGCCTTGTCTTGCTTTTGTAGGGGCCGGCTTCTGAGGCGGTCCGCTCTTGGATTCGACCGCCCGTCCGCTACATCCCCAAGAAAAACGCGCTGGTGGAGTTACTTACACCGCAAGAGCGGCGGCAAACCACCGCACTCCAATGTGGCGACACCTGACATGAGGACCTCCTGTGCTGGCCGTGTGGGTACTAAAACCCAATTCTCCGGTAAGCTCTGCCAGCTCAACCGGTCGATGCAACACCATCCAATGCATTGATTCAATGATGCTTTCCCCGGAGAAGCGTTCTCTTTAGGTTGTATTCGGTCAAAACCTAGCGAGGGCAGCGTTCCGGCAGAACTAACCCTAGTGAGCGATTTAGCCTTTGTCTTCAATGCAAGTTGGGTTCGACCTGAGTGTTGCGTCGACCCATTGAGACCACCGCGCTTACCGCCGAAGTGGGTACTAGGAAGCCCTGTCGCCGACTAGCTAAACAAGCGTCGCCACCAAGGTTTTTGAGATGGTCTAGCGAGCTGAGGATAAAGCGCCCCAATCAGTTCAGGTTGTTTCAGACACCGCTGAAAACTCAACCACGCCATCGGGTCCTTTTCTTTTGGTGGACAGTTATCTCGTCGTCCGGTCGCAGCGCGAACGACTCCACCGCATGTGCGGTCGAGTGCCAGTTCAGCGTCACCCTGAGTGAGACCAAATTCCGTAGTCAGGTGCCGAACCATGTTGCTTGGAGTCTCCCGCTGTATCGTAGCCTGCAAGACATAATCGACGATGTCATCGAGGCTTCGACCAGTCGGCACGACGATTGTCATATCGTCGGTCCAGCCTTCGGGAACCTTGTTCATGGGAGCAATTCTACCGCGTACAGTTCGCTAGGTCCCTGTAAACGCGCTAACCTTCCAAGTTGGGGCTGGAACGGGCGATTCGGAGCGACGCTAGGGCGGATTGCGCTGCTCCCGGTTCCGACGGGGTAGGAGATGCTGGTCCAGTTGGCAGGAGAATGGGTCTCTAGCGAATGGGAAGAGGGCGAGGAGTTCCCAATAGCGACCCGGAATGGAGTGATTGTGTACTGTCGCAATGTGGGGGCGAGACCCCTCGCTACCAAATGCGTGTGAAAACAATTGCGGACTCTGTCGGGCAGGGAGCCAGGTGTACAATGGCCTCGTTCTGGGAGTCAAAAAGAAGATTCCCAATAAAGTGAAAGAGCTCATCCTCGCCATCGTTTTGGTGTTTTGGCCCATGTGGGCGTTCGCGCCGACCTACTCAACTTCGTTCCCGCTGATCGAGAATCCTATCTCGGAAGGAGGCAAGTGGGTGGGAGGACAGTCGGCCGGTGGGAATCTTTGGGGCAACGTGCGGACAAGCGGCGGAATGGCCTATGGCGTAAGCGAGCCGACGACCTTCGGAGACCCCACGGCGATTCTTACTGGTTCTTGGGCCGCTAATCAACAAGCGCAAGCGACCGTCAAGATCAACAAGACGCCGACGGTCTGCTGCCACGAGATAGAGGTGCGGCTTCGCGTGACCATCACCGCCAACCGCATAACAGGCTATGAGGTCTACTGCAGCGTCGTGCCCGGGAGCAAATACTGCCATATCGCGCGATGGAGTGGGCCAAACGGTCTGTATTGCAACATCGAGCCGTCCTCGCCGAGCATCAACCTCGTCAACGGAGACGTGCTGATGGGCGCGGTCACGGGTTCGAATCCGGCGTTGATTACGGCTTATCTTAACGGCGTGCAGATTATGCAGGTGTCCGACACCGGAAACGAGGGCGGCGAAGGGACGGATTGCGGGCCAGGGCGGCCCGTGTTCGCTTCTGGCTCTCCGGGCATCGGCTTCTATGACAACCAGAACGACAATCAATGGAACTACTTCGGCGTCTCGAAGTTCACTGCGAGCGGGGAGTAGGTCAGGGCTGACGCGTAAGCCCGTAGAATTTAGTTATTCGAATGATTAGCAGCCCCGATCACGGAGGATGAAGATGGCAGCGATTACAAGACGTCAATTCAATCAGACCCTGATGGCAGCGGTTGGCACGGGTTTGCAACCCGATTTATTGGGGGCCAGGTCCTACCAAGGAATGCAACAACCGGCTTCGGCCGGATGTATCACGGATGTTCCGGGCATCAAAGCCGGTCATTACACAGACACGCGGCGGCCTACGGGCTGCACCGCATTGCTATTCGAAGGCAAAGCTACCGCCGGAGTGGACTACGACGGCTCGGCCCCAGGGTCACATTTGGGTGTCATGCTTCAACCCGTGAGCCCAGTCGACACAATCCACGGAATCCTGTTGGCCGGTGGAGGACCCTTGGGTCTGGCGGCGGTGACAGGGGCGGAGCACTACCTTGAGGAGCGCACAATCGGATTGGATTGGGGAATCCCCAACGTCCGAATTCCGATTGTAATAGGTGCTGTGATTGACGATTTGTCGTTGGGAGATGGGAGAATTCGCCCGGACGCAGACGCCGGGTATAAGGCGTGCAAGGCGGCATCTTCCACGCAACTTGAGGAAGGCAATGTTGGCGCGGGAACAGGGGCGACGGTGGGGAAAATGCTGAAGAACGAGGGTTACAAAGGAATGAAGGCCGGTCTGGCCACCTCGAGCGTGCGGCTTGGTGAAGTCATTATCGGCGCACTGGTGGTGGCGAATGCGGCCGGTGACATTTTGGATCGGCACACCGGGAAAATCGTTGCCGGAGCGCTCCGGCCGGATGGCAAGGGATTCGCAAGTCTCAGTGAAACGCTAAAGAAGCTGGCTTCGCGTGCCGATTCCACTTCGTTCAAACTCAGCGATGAGCCCTTGCGTAGCACCACGCTGGTTGTGGTTGCAACGAACGTCTCTTTCACAAAGACCGAGCTGACCAAGATTGCCATGATGACCTCAACCGGGGCTGCGCGAGCTATCAATCCTTACCACACCACCGGCGACGGTGACTCCACTTTTGCGGTCTCGACCAACAAGATACATTCCGAGGTTGGGATATCAGTTATCGGGGCGTTGGCAGCGGACCTGGTCTCCGAAACTTTGGTTCGCGCTGTCACCTGCAGCAAGGCAGTTGAAGGCTGGCTGGCTTCTCGTGATTTGCAGTTTTAGTCTTGCGCGGCGCAGCAAGGTGGCATCTACAATTCCAAACGACATTGAAGCTCAGCGGTTCGCTCGTGGGCAATGGCGCTCAACCCCCATAACTCCCTTGTGCGCCGTCAACAGGACCTGATAAGCCAACTGTCTAAAATCGCTCGTCAAGGACTGCCAGGTCCTGATTACCGCGGTAACCCGAAAGGTGGAGGCTAATACCCAAGTTACCGGTAAGGCGGGAGCTGGCACCGCCCCAATCGGAGGTGTGGGGTCTAGCAGGGCACCCGCTATCCGAAGATGTCTTTCACTTTATCGAAGATGTTGGAATCGCGGTCCGCCGGCTTGTTCTCCACCTTCATCGTGGCATGCAATTGTTCGATCAATTTGCGCTGCTCGCGGGTAAGCTTCGTCGGCGTCAACACGCGCACATGAAAATACAAATCGCCGCGCCCGCCGCCATGCGGATCCGGCAAGCCTCTGCCTTTGAGTCGGAAAACCGCGCCGCCTTGCGTGCCTTCGGGAACCTTCAGCGTCTCTTCCCCGTTCAGCCCGGGAACTTGCACCTCCGTGCCCAGGGTGGCTTGCGCGATGCTCAGCGGAATCGTGCAGTATAAATCCGCGCCACGCCGCTCGAAGAACTTGTGCTCCTTCACTTCCAGCACGACGTACAAATCGCCCGCAGGCCCGCCGTTCGGCCCCGCTTCGCCCTCGCCCTGCACGCGCAGCCGCGTTCCGGTATCCACGCCCGGCGGAATGCGCAATTCGATGGTGTGCTCGCGTTCAATACGCCCCTGGCCGCGGCACTCGACGCAGCGTTCCTTAACGATTTGCCCCGCGCCCTGGCAATTCGGGCACGTGCGGTTCACGGTGAAAAATCCCTGCTGATAGATCAACTGGCCGCGCCCGCCGCAAGCCTGGCAATTCACTACGCCGGTGCCCTTCTTCGCGCCGGTTCCGTTGCACGCTTCGCAGTACTCCATCCGCGGCACACGGATTTTGGAGGAAATGCCCATGGCCGCTTCGTCGAAGGTCAGCGTCATGTCATAGCGCAAGTCGTTGCCACGCTTCACGCGGCTGCGCCCGCCACGGCGTCCACCCGCCGCGCCAAAGAGGTCCTCGAAACCGAAAAAGTCGCCAAAAATATCGTGGAAATCCTGGAAGATGCTGCCGTCAAACCCGCCTGGCGCACCGGCACCCGCCAGGCCCGCGTGGCCGTAGGTGTCGTAAATCTGGCGCTTCTGCCCGTCGCTGAGGATGCTGTAGGCTTCCGTGGCTTCGCGGAAATTGTGTTCCGCCACGTCCTTGTGGTCCGGGTTGCGGTCGGGATGCCACTTCATCGCCGCTTTGCGATAAGCGGACTTGATCTCGTCCACCGAAGCCGTCTTCGCGAGGCCCAGAATTTCGTAATAGTCTCTTTGCTGTCCGCGGGTCATGCGTTGTCCTTGAGTCTTCTTTCTACGCTAACAGTTTACGGTTATCAGATATCAGCGATCAGGAACCGGTTGTCAGTAATCAGTTATAAGTTTTCAGTAAGGCGGTCCCTCACACTAATTCGGCCCGTCTGAAGGAGGGGGGAAGATCCGTTACTCTGGATCCCGAGTCCCACATTTCCCAACTCTTCTCCGAAAACTTACAACTGAGAACTACTCCTAGTTCGCCTCTCCCATCGATGCGCCGCCGGGATGAACCGCTACGCGCACCATCGCCGGACGCAGCACCCGGCCATGGAATTCGTAGCCCGGCTGGAACACGGCCAGGATGGTTCCATCGGGATACTCGGTGGTTTCGGCGCGGTCCACGGCCTGGTGGAGGTGCGGATCAAACGGCTTCCCCAGCGGGTCAATGCGGTGCGCTCCAAGCTTCGCCAGATTGTCCAGGAGCTGCTTATAAATCAGCTCGAAACCTTTGCGATAGCTCTCGTATTCATCTTCGCGATGCGCCGCCAGGGCATGCTCGAAACCATCCAACACCGGGATCAAGCCCTCGATGACCCGCGCCGTCGCGCGGCGCCCGTCCTCGCTGCGTTCCCGCTCGATACGCTTTCGGTAATTCTCGAAGTCCGCCTGGCGCCGCAGCAAGGTCTGGCGCAATTCTTCCAAATCCGTGGCCAGTTTCTTTGCGTCTGCATCCTCGCGCTCGGCTTCTTCCGCCACGGCTTTGGCCTCCGGTTGCTGAGTTGCGTCGTCGCTCTCGGGCACCTTCAGTTTGATTTCTCCGTCTTTCATAGCCTCATCCCTCTGAACGGTTTGCTATTCGATCTTGCTTAAGGCTTCGCTGAAAAGCTGCGCCACATAGGCCACCGCGGTCATCGCGCGTTCGTAGTGCATGCGCGTTGGCCCCAGCACGCCCAGCGAACCTTGTACCCGGTCGCTATGCGAATATGGTGCGCTGATCACAGCAATATTATCTCCTGCTGGAGAGATCTCCTTCACGCCGATCTGCACAAAGACCGGCTCCGGCGTGTCAATACATGCGTTTAACATCGTCACCAGGCGGTGTTTTTCCTCAATTGCTGCCAGCAATTCCCGCAGCTGGCCCTGATCGGCAAACTCCGTCGAGCCTACGAACTGAGCCGTGCCTTCCACGTACACCTGCTGCGCGGAACTTTCCCCCAAAATGGTTGGATCGCAGAGCGTGAGTGCGCTGCGCACTATACCTTCGTATCTTTCCCTCTCGCTTGCCAGCTTCTGCAGCAGGTCGCCGCGGATCGCTTCCAGCGTCCAGCCCGAATAGTGGCGATTCAGAAAATCCGCGGTTGCGTCGAGTTCTTCCTGTGTGAAGAGCCGCGGCGGACGCAGCACCTTGTCCCGCGTATTGCCACCGGGCGAAATCAGCACGACAACCACGCGCCCATCCGGCAGCAGCCACATCCGCGCATGTTCCAGCACCGTCATGCGCAGAGGCGGCGATACGATAATGCCCACGCCTTTGGATACTTCCGCCAGCACGTGACCCGCGCGCTCGGTAATCTCTCCTGCGGAAACCCCGGCAGTCAACTCCCGCTTAATCCAATCGCGATCCTCGACGCTTAGCGTGGCCTGCGAAGCAATCTCCTGCGCAAAGAATCGATACGCCGCGGCCGTGGGCACGCGCCCCGCCGAAGTGTGCGGCTGGTAAAGGTAGCCGCCATCTTCCAGGTCCGCCATGACGTTGCGAATGGTGGCCGTGCTCAACGATTCATCGAAGCGCTTGGAAATCGCGCGCGAGGAGACCGGCTCGCCCGTTTCGATGTACGTCCGGACAAGGTCAGCCAGAATCTGGCGGTTACGGCGTTCCTGGAGAGCGAGGTTCCTCATAGCAGCACTCGCCACGGGGTGCTACTTCCTATTCTAGGAAGCCTGTCAAGCGGCGTCAAAGCAGTTCGTCCAAATCCACACCCCACGGGACCTCCGACCTCTTAGCCTTTGGAATGCTTCCGCGATGTCGATTTCCTCCTCAGGATCATGCAGGTGCCCTGCACCAGGATCTGGACTTTGTCGCCCCGCTTCAAACCCAGCGCTTTACGAGCCTCACGTGGAACCAACATCTCAAACTTCGACGACACAATCACCTCTGACATAATTCACCCTTCATCCCAACCAAAAACATTCGTCATTTCGTTTACAAATGGCCCATATAGCCCACAACACCAAATCTCGCTACAACCTCAACGTACCCTTCGATCAAAGACAAGCACTGGTCCATGTCTCTATACGCGAATGGCCCGTCTGTCCTGAGCGAAGCATCCTCGACTCCGGACGGAATGAGAACCGAATTGCGCAGTTTGTCGAAATCGAACTCGTCGGCCAACGGTTTGCAATCGCTTCTGGACATGGCTCGCCCTGTCCCATGGCTCATCGAATGCAGAACCTCTCCCACTTTGTCCTTGGCCCGAATCATCACGACGTCGCCCGACATGTGCGAAGGAAGAACTGAGACTTCCCCGGGATAAAGCCGAACCGACCCTTTACGAATAAGAACTTCACCGTCGTCCAACTGCTCGTAGGTGTTGTGAGGCAGATCGAGAATCAGCTCAGTTTTCCCAAAAACCGAGTCAACTCTTTCGTGAATTGCGCCACGATTATCTGCGGCCCACCTTACCACTCGACTGAACTCTCGATCGAACTTATCCGGTGCATCAACGAAATTGTCGACGTGGCCTGACTCGTTCCGAGAGCCCGTATGAATGAGAATGTGTATCGGCCCTTCATCGTAAGGAGCGAGCGCATCGAGAAAATGATTTCCTCCACCGAGATCGCCGAGTCCTCCTTTGTTCGCGCGCAAGGAATTGGCCAACCGATCCCAGTCTTTAAGCGCAAGGTCGGAGACTTGGATGGTTGAGCGCAAAAGCCGCATACCGCAGCCACAATCCGACACCGCAAACTTCCTCCAGTTTTCCTGGTGAGTTAGAACGGCCGTGCCGGTGGGGAGAGGCGACTTGCCAGGGCACGCGTCAGGCAGAAATACAACTTTCTCGGCTCTGAGATCATGGGGAAGCCACGAATGGAGCTTTCCTAGTGGTTCGGCGGATAGGTTGACGATTTCCATAGAGAATATTCCTCAGGGGTAGCTCCAGCTTGCTCTTTACGCATTGCATCTAAATCAGACAGTCAAATCCTTCCGCCGATACCAGTTTAGCCCATACCCCGGAATTGTGCGGAGCAAACCAGCCTAGAAGTGATACTAATTGCTATCAATCTGCGCCCTCTGCAGCCTGTCCGGATAATCAATGTATACGGATTTCCACTCGGTGAAAAAGCTGATGGCAGCGATGGCGGCTTCTCGATGGCCGTTACCGGTTTGTTTAGAGCCAATAAGGGGCAGATGCGTCTCCGCCCCAATGGTCCGCGTGGCTTATTCCGGCTGGTTTTCGTTCTTGATTTCGTCGCGTTGCGCGTTCTTGGAGAGCAGACGATTCGCTGTCGCGTTCGGAGGAGGCGTGGGCGGAGCTACTCCGGCCGTTTCCGAACCCAGGCCCAGTTTCTGCAACGTCAAGGCATCGAACTTGCCCGTGGGAGTGAGCCCGTGCGCGGCCTGAAACTTCTTCATGGCCTCGCTGGTGGACTCGTCCCACTTCCCGTTGGGCTCTCCGACAAATACGCCGTGCTTTGCTAAGGCTGTTTGAATTTCGCTGATGCGTTCCTGCGTCGGCGCAGCCTGCCCCTTCACGCGTTTCGATCGCCGCCTGGATGAGCTCTTCCCGGACTTGCTAGTCCTCTTAACGCTGGTTCCCGCTGACTTGGTGTGGGTCGTGCCACTACCACTGGCCGTGCTCTTGTGGCTCGTGCTCGCAGGCGCACTTTGTGCGGCGGCCGCGGGAAGCGTCAAGCCCCCCGCAGCCGTGGCCGCAAGAATCCATCCCACAAGTGCTTGCCTGGAACGCAATGTGCGCATGTCTGGGTTGATGCGTCTTTGTCCGCTTACTTGCCGTCGGCCGGCACAACGCCCGGCAGAAACACCGTGACGGTCCGGTCGTTATAACTGTGGCGCCGTATCTTGAAGACCACATTGTCTCCGGCTTTCAGTTTGCCAACCGCCTTGCGATAGTCGTCCATGGAATTGACGGGCTGCCCGTTCACTTCGGCGATGACGTCGCCCGGGCCGAATCCCAGGTCGTCGGCAAAACTCGCCGGATCCACTTCCGTCACCACCACGCCCTTCTGCCCTTCCATACCCACGCGCTGCGCGCGCTCGGGAGTAAGCGCTTCAACGTGCAAACCAAATTCCGCTGGTGCGGGTTCATCCGGGGTGCCATTGATGCGGTTGGCCGCATCCGGGAAAACACGTGTGCGGTCTTCGACGGTGGCTGTGGTCTCATGCTGCTGCTTGTCGCGGTAATAGGTGATCTTCACCTTGCTGCCGATGGCCGCCGCAGCGATCGGGTTCACCAGGTCGTTGCCGGTCTTCACAGGTGCGCCATTGACCGCGGTAATCACGTCGCCGTCCTTCAAACCTGCCTTTTCCGCCGGGCTGCCGGGCTCGATGCCCTGGATAGCCACGCCGTAGGGAGCACCAAGATACTTCAGGGTCATCTGGTTGGTTCCCTGCTCTTCATTGAAGCTCACACCGATGGAGCCGCGCGTCACGCGTCCGCTCTTCACAATCTGGTCATAGACACTCAACGCAGTCGAGGATGGCATCGCAAATCCCACCCCCTCGTACCCGCGCCCGCCGGTAATGATGGCGGTGTTGATGCCAATCACCTGACCGGCCATGTCCACCAGCGGCCCGCCGGAGTTGCCCGGATTAATCGCCGCGTCCGTTTGCAGGAAGCGCTGGAATTGCCGGCCGATTCCGCCACGGTCCTTGGCGCTGATAATCCCCGCCGTCACCGTCGCGTTCAGCCCAAACGGACTGCCGATGGCCAGCACCCAATCGCCTACTTGTACGCCGTCGGAATTGCCCAGCTTGGCAAAAGGCAAGTCCTTCGGCACATCAATCTTGATCACCGCCAGGTCGGTATCTTCGTCCACGCCCACGACCTTCGCCGTGTACTTCGTGGTATCGCCGTTCAGTTGCACCTGGATCTTGGTGGCCTGCTCGACCACGTGATTATTCGTCAAGATGTACCCGCGGCGGTCCACGATCACGCCCGAGCCGAGGCTGCGCTCCGCCTCCGGCTGGGCATCTGGCCGGCCATCGAAAAAGTGAAAGAAAAAGTCTTCGCTGGGATCGTCGGGATCCATGGGAGAGGAACGGCGCTTCCTGGACTTGCGGTCAATCACCTGGGTCGTGGCGATATTCACCACGGCCGGTTCCACGCGCGTGACGATCGAATTAAACGAATTCGAGGAAGGAATGGGGTCCGGCAGCGCCAGCGGCGTGGCATTCGTTCCCGCGAAGGAAAACGCCTTCATCGCGGAAACCTTGCCGGAAATCACCGTCCCAATCAGGATGCCGACAACCAATGTTGCCGTCACCAGTCCTGCCACCACAATCTTTCGGCGTCGCGTCCAATCTACCATTTCTCTCACGTGATCCATCTTTCTAGCTCCTCTTTCGACTTCTGGCCAGTGCACCTAGGAAAAGTATAACACTCCAACTTGTGGGCAGTTTCGCTTCTCCTGGGATGCGCCATTTGCATTACTGGCCGTATGGCCGGGTCGTCCGGGATACGTTTTTACCCACGCTTACATTGGACGTTGCGGGAGTCCGCTTTGTTGCTTTTGTTTTCTTCCCCTCGCACATATCCCGTAAATCGGTCTTTCACCAACATTTAGACCACGCGCGGAACTTGCTCTGGCCTCCGGCTTTCCTAGCAGGAAAATACTAGAAGTCCTTTGTCCGTCGCAAATTCAGCCCTCTCTCAGTCGGCGCCCCTCATCATTTTCATTTTGCGCTTGACTTTGCGCTCGGTTTCCCGCTTAATCAATACAAGCCGCTTCGGCGGCCTCACGTGGCGATTTAGGGCGACTTGCTCCACGTAAAAAACTGCTAAAGAGCTGGCGAGTTCACAGAGTTTCTGAGACCCTCCAAGCACTTTGGCACGGAGGGTTTTTCATTTTACCTCTCCGCGCTGCCCGACATCAATCTCCACGTCATTTCACACGGGACACCCGGCCCGGCATGCTAGTCGGACCCGGTAGTCCACGGCGAGGTGACTTATGAAAGAGCTTTATTTCTTACGATGCAGGGAATGTGGCAAGAAATTCGCCAACGCTCCCCTATCTTATTGCGAAGAGTGCTTCTCTCCGCTCGAGGTGAGCTACGACTACGAAGCGCTGCGCAACATCGCGCACCGCGGAGTCCTGCAGCACCGCGCATTCAATATGTGGCGCTATGCGGAGTTGCTGCCGTTGCCGGAGGGCTTCACGCCTTCGGTGTCCATTGGCGGCACGCCGCTGGTGAAGTCCCGCAAGCTGGCCGCGCGCTGGGGCGCCAAGAACATTTATTTCAAGAATGACGCCGTGTGCTTCCCGACGCTTTCATTCAAAGACCGCGTCGTGGGAACGGCTCTGGCTGCCGCGCGCCGCTTTGGCTTCACGAAGATCGGCTGTTCCTCGACCGGCAATCTCGCCAATGCCGTTGCCGCACAAGGTGCGCAGCTCGGATTCGATACGTGCGTGTTTGTGCCTGCCGATCTGGAGCCCGCGAAGATTCTGAACACCGCGGTGTATGGCGCGCGCATTATCCGCATCAACGGTAACTATGACCACGTGAATCGCCTGTGTACGCAAATTGCCGACCGCTTCAAGTGGGGACTTGTAAATGTCAACCTCCGCCCCTATTACGCGGAAGGCTCCAAGACGCATGGCTACGAAATCGCCGAGCAGCTTGGCTGGGAACTTCCGGACAATGTCGTAGTGCCGATGGCAGGCGGTTCGTTGATTGGGAAAATCGCCAAGGCTTTCTGCGAACTGGCGCATCTCGGCTGGGTCGAGCCGAAGCAGGTGAAGTTCTTTGGCGCGCAGGCCACCGGCTGCTCTCCGATTGCCGATAGCGTGAAGCGCAACTTGCCGCGCTTTCAGCCGCAGAAGCCCAATACCATTGCGCGGTCGCTGGCCATCGGGAATCCCGCCGATGGGCCCTACGCTGTGCGTCTGATTCGTGAATCCGGAGGCTGGGCGGAAGACATTTCTGACCCTGAGATCATCGATTCCATCAAGCTGCTAGCGGAAACCGAGGGGATTTTTACGGAGACTGCCGGCGGCGTTACCACCGGCGTCACCGCAAAGCTTATCGAACAGGGCCGCATCCGCACCGACGAAACCACCGTGGTCTGCATCACCGGCAACGGACTGAAGACCACGGACGCCATCGCCGCGGACTTTCCGCCCAGCGAAGCCATCGAGCCGCGCCTGGAAGCCTTCGAAGCACACATCGGCAATGACCTCAGCCGCGAGGTAACTACCTGAAACTGGATTCTATGTCCTCGCGCCAAACGCCACTTCCTGCGAGCCTGTCATCCCGAGCGGAGGTCTGCGCCTTATGCAGACCGCAGTCGAGGGATCGCGGCAACCCACAACCTGTAAAGGCACGGCGTTCCGGCATTTCCCCCTTGTCATCCCGCCTGCCCCGAGCTTCGAGGGGACCGGAGTGGCCGGTTTTTTCCTCCGCGCCGCGCTTTGGCGCGCCGGCCACGCAGCGGAGAGATCTGCTTCTCGCTTCCCTTCTCTCGCCGATTGCCTGGCCGCCCAATTTCCGAATTCTCGTTGTACACTCTTTCCAGGAGCTACTAGCTAATGGCCATCACAATTGAAATTCCTTCCGCGTTCCGCCGCTTCACCGACGGCATCCCCAAGCTCGATTCCGCAGCCTCTACCGTCGCCGAAGCCCTGAACGACTTGACCGCGCGCTATCCCGCCCTCTCCCGCCACGTCCGCGATGAACAAGGGCAAGTCCGCCAGTTCCTCAACGTCTATCTAAATGAAGAAGACATCCGCTTCCTCGGCGGCGAATCCTGCGCCTTGAAGGATGGCGACTGCGTCCTCATCGTTCCCTCCATCGCCGGGGGTTAAGGAGCGTTCTTCTTTTACCGAGGGTCCCAATGGGACTGAGTGCTGTAGTCTATCGAAACGTCTCGCGTCTTCCGATGGGAGCTGACACATCGCAGGCCCTTGTTGAACCCAATACCGGAGAGGTCTATTTTCTAGACGAAGCACTTTTGAAGAAACACCGGGGTGCAGAGGTCGAAGCTGTCTCATTTCGGCTCGGAAACATAAGCGAAATTTCGGCCCTGCGAGAAGAAGTTCTCGGAATATTGGAACCGCAGAGTTTGCTACTCCAAAATGTTCTGTACTCGGGCAGCCACTGTGGCGACACCATCCCACTCGAATTGTTGGCCCAACTTTCGGCCGAACTCGCAAGAATCACTGATAGCCCAAAACTCTCCACTCAGCTTAGACGTTTCGTAACAAACATGGAGCAGCTTATCCAAGCGGCGCGGATCGAAGGTAATCCAATTGTTTTCGTCTAAGTGATTAGTCAGCGTAGCGAATTCGCTTATTGCATTGCTGAATGGTTACTGCGGCGAGGCCGATACCGAAATAGATTCCAGCGATGGGCCTGCCACGCAGGGCGAAGAAAAGGTAAGCGTACTGTGCGCCCCGGTCTGACTGGATTCCACCTCGATGGTGACACTGCCCACTTCCCCGTCCGCGCCCGTAGGCGGAAAGGAAATGTTGGTCGGGATCTGGCCATCCACACGGAGTTGGCCCGGCACCGGTTCGGGACTCATGTTGATGTAGTGGATTTGCAAATAAGTTGGTTTCTTTATGGGCGCGATTCGGAGGGTGAGCGACTTTTCTCCACCCAGGGGAACTTTCATCCCGCTGGGGCAAGACTTGCAGGATTCGGCCGTCGCTCCGCCATCCAACACATTTGTGCGAGACGCGGCTTCATAGGGTGTCCCCTTCGCGTCGGTCCCGCGGACGACCAAAAACACGGCATCCCCAGCAGGAACCGTCGTTGAGTACGCCGAAGCAAACAAGCCCAACTCCTTGCCCGCCCACAAATCCTTCACCGTAGCCTTCGCCGAGCTATCCAATCCGATCTCGTCCCAATGCACGACAATCTCAGCAGGCGTCGAATTCCTGTTCAGCAGCAGCACCGCATGCACGCCAGCACCTGCCAATGGTCTCGCCCAAACCTGCAGACCCGGCTGAGTTTCCGCAACCTTGATCGCCTGCACGCCAAGCGCATCCTGATCCACAGCGAGCACGTCGGCGTTCGTCAGGATTGCCGTAGTGGCCTTATCGAGCTTCGCCAAGTCCGCGCCCACAATCAGCGGCGCACCCGATATCGCCCACAGGCTCATGTGCACGCGATTCTGCGTCTCCGATAATCCCGGCATCCCCACCATCATCATGTCCGGATCGTTGTAAAAACCGGTGTGCTGCGCGAAGGGGTGAATGCCCTGATCGAAATTGTCCAAAACTCCCTTGATGCTCGCCTTTCGGTTGGCGTTCGGAGTATTCGCGACGATGGGCGCAACGATGTCTCCGCTAGTGCGCCAAATATCCGCCGCGACGCCGCCAATGCCCGGCGCCCAGCTCCACGGGCTCTTGCTGCCCCAATTGCAAATCGAATAGTAGAGCCGGTGCCCTGAAATTTTCTCCGCCCTGTTGATGGCGCGCGCAATCTCCGCATATTGCACAGCAGGATCCAGGTTCTCGTGATCTCCGCCGCACCAATCCACTTTCACGTAATCGAAACCCCATTCCGCGAACTGCAGGAAGTCCTGGTCGTAGTGCCCTTCGCTGCCCGTGTGCGCCATGGGCGGCCCAAGGTCCGGTCCGTAGAACCCGCATCCCGCTTCGCCCGCGTCTGTGTATGTTCCCGCTTTGAGTCCTAGCGAATGGATGAAGCGCACGATGTTGGACATGTCGCCGTTGTGCTCGCCCGGCTGCAAAGCGGGCCACTGTTTGGGATCCACCGTGATGTTGCCATTCGCGTCTCGCGTTCCCAGCCACCAGCCTTCATCAATGTTGATGTATTGATAGCCCGCTGCCTTCATTCCGGACGACACCATGCCCTTGGCTTGTTCCATGGCGATCTTGGAATCAATGGTGTTGGAGAAGCTGTTCCAGGAGGACCACCCCATCGGTGGCGGCGGCACGGGAATCTGGCGTACTTCCCCTGGCATCTGTGCGTGTGACGATGGGCGTGCAGCCGCGTTGATGACAAGATCGGATTTCACGATCAATAAGAACACACTAAGAGTCACCGCCGCGATTCCCGCGGCAATTCCCACAATTCGTTTCGGCATTTCTTCCTCCCATCAGGATGGATGGAGCGAAGGACTTGCGCAAAGGCTGTTTCGTCAAACCTTGCCGCGATTGTATCACTCTATTTTTCCAAACCGCGGTGTTTGCAGGATTCCTTGCTTCTGTCTGCGAAACGGCAAAAACTTCGCGACGCCTGTAATCCGGCCGGCTCCCTTATCCCGATGTTCATTTGTCACAGACCCCGGATTTCCAGCCTAGTATGGTGCCTCCGGCGATCGGGATCGCCCCAAAAGCAGCTTGAGGAGCGCCATGAGACCGAGCATAATCCCGCGAACATCAGGGATATTGCCTGAACGTCTTCATGAGAATATACTGCCTTAAAACGATTCAAAGTTGAGGGGGTGTGGTTTCCTGGGTGTCTGCAATTGTGGTAGTGCCCACTCAGGAACCACAACTACGTTGGTTTGGACAAAGAGATTGAAGTGCAGCGCTCTTGCGCTTGCGTTCCGCCGTGTAAAGGAGACTGCGATGAATAACTTCTCTTTCGGAATGGAATCCAGTTGCCTGCGGGGATTTTCCCGGCTACTGCTGGTAGCCATCCTGCTCGCTACGCCAGTGATGCTGTTTGGGCAGGGCTACTTCGGAACCGTGACGGGCGACTTAACGGACCCGTCGGGCGGCGTACTCCAAGGGGTGAAGGTTACCCTGACTGACCAGCAGAAGGGGTACGTCTTCAACGCGACGTCAGATGCTAACGGGCGTTACGTATTCACTTCTGTCCCGCCGGGGTTGTACACCGTGACGGCTGAGATGAAAGGGTTTCAGACCATAAAGATCACAGGCATCCATGTGGACGTCACGCAAAACGCCACCGCCAACATAACCATGAAGGTTGCTGTTGCGACGCAAACCATTGAGGTGAGCGAGCAGGCGCAGAACCTTACCACTGAGGACGCTGTGACCGGCCAAGTCGTCAACCGCAAGTTCATCAACGACCTTCCTCTGGTTGACCGCTACGTCCTCGACTTTGTCATGCTTGGTCCAGGCATGAACAACATGAGCGACCAGAACTCCGTCGGCGATACCGGAACAAACTTCGTCTCCAATGGCAGCCGCGGCGCCAGCGCCGACATCCTGATGGACGGCGCTTCCATCACCAACTTCGAACCCAATGGGGGCATCACGGCAGTCACCTATACTCCGTCTGCGGAGGCTGTCGAAGAGTTCAAAGTCCAGCAAACCAATTTCAGCGCGGAGTACGGCTTTACCGGTTCCTCCGTCGTCAACATGATCACGCGCTCCGGCGGTAATTCCTTCCATGGCGAAGCCTACGACTTTATTCGCAACAGCATAACCGACGCCAACAGTTGGTTCGCCAATGCGGCGAACCAACCCATTTCTCCCCTGCACCGCAATAATTATGGCGGCACTCTTGGCGGGCCTATCAGGAAAGGCAAGCTCTTCTTCTTCTTTGACTGGGATGGCACCCGCGACACCAGCATGGCCACCGCTCAGGCTGGCGTTCCCACCAGCGCGGAACGTCAAGGCGACTTTGGCTCACTTTGCGCCGTGGCTGGCGGCACCTTTAATTCCGCAGGCGAGTGCATGTCCGGCGGGCAAGTTAATCCCGCGGGTCAGCTTTGGGACCCCTATTCCGGCGTTTATTACTCCACCCCCCCAAACGCACCCGCTAATTACCCCGCCTATTCCAGCGATCTGGGTTCTGGCGCATATCGCAGCGCCTTTATCCCCTTTAATAACCTCGCTACCTACACAAGTCCCGGCAATCCCAACCTTAACGGCACGATTTATCAGTTGCCTCAAGTTGCTGGCAATCTGATCGATCCGGTGGCCCAGAAGATGATGTCCTACTTCCCGCAGCCCAATTACTCCGGTAACGGCATCTATGACAATTGGGTTGGATCCGGTTCCAATCGGGGCTCCAACGACCAGTTCGACCTCAAAATCGATTACCGCATCAGCGAAAAGAATCTACTGAGCGTGAAATACTCGCAGCAATGGAATAACTACACTCCCTACGACTGTTTCAGGAACTTCACGGATCCCTGCGGTAGCGGTAGCAATTCTGGTTCGGCGCACCTGTTCGCCATTAATGATACCCACACCTTTAGCCCCACACTCATCCTCACCAGCACTCTTGGGTTTACCCGTGGCGCTATGACCATTGATGCTTACAACAAAAGCCTCAATTCCGATCCCCTGGGCACACTGGGCTTCCCGTCCTATCTGAACAGCAATGGATTTCTGGGCGTTCCGTCCATGTTTATCAGTAACTATTATTCCGCTGGCTATACCAGCATCGGCCAGGATCCCTACGGCAATTACCGGCAAGGCCAGGACACTGGCCAGTTGAGCGAACTGCTTACCAAAATCAAGGGAAAGCACGAACTGAAATTTGGTTTTGAAGGCCGTTTGCACCAGCAGAACTACATTCAGACCAACGCACCGAACGGCACCTTCAGTTTTAACAACCAAGGCAGTTCACAATGCCCGCTCGGCGATGTCACCCAGTGCGGCGGCGACTCCATGGCCAGCTTTATGATGGGCCAGATGGGTGGTAGTCAAGGCTATGAAATCCAGTTCCGCCCCGCCACCGAAAATTACCAGTTTGCCGGTTTTGGTCAGGACAATTGGAAAGTGACGCCCAAGCTGACCCTGAATCTCGGACTGCGCTATGACGTCAACGTGCCCCGCACGGAACGCTATAATCGCATGAACTGGTTCGATCCAAACGCCATCAGTCCACTAAACGGCGGCTCAATTTCCTACACCGACCCGCTCACGGGAGACGCTGTCACGCGCACGTTGTACGGTGGTGAAGTCTTTGCGAACGGCAACCAACGGAGCAACTTCGTCACCGACAAGAAAGATTTCCAACCGCGTTTTGGCTTGTCGTATTCGATTAACTCCAAGACCGTGATGCGCGGAGGCTACGGCATCTACTACGGCCAGTCCCGTTCCGGTGCCACCGGCGTGTTGCCTTATGGTTCAGAGGGTTTTAATCAGTGGACCGGGGCAGTCGGCACCTACAATAACGATGGCGCCACGCCCTATTTACATCTCAGCGACCCATTCCCTAATGGCTTGATCCAGCCGCCGGGAAGCTCTCTTGGCTTGCTGAATGACGTAAGTTACGGAGCCGTCGGACCGATCAAAACGCCCTTCTGGGCAAAAACTCCGTACGAGCAAAGCTGGAGTTTCGGCTTCCAGCATCAACTGCCCTCACACATCATTGTCACCGCTGATTACGTTGGCAAGAAGGGGACGCACTTGCCTTATAATGGTGGCAACATTCTTGACGTTTTGGGCCCCTGGGTCGAGAACCTGTCTACCACGCAGATCGGCAACCTTACTAACTACGTGAACAATCCCTTTGCTCCCATCCTGACCACTGGCCCGCTGGCCTCCTACTATGCCAACAGCTCCCTTACGGCATCGCAAGTTCAGGCCTTCCAACTGGAGTTACCGTATCCCCAATACACCAGCGTCACTAGCGACGTGCCACCCATTGCCAACTCCATCTACCACGCACTGCAAATCACAGTGGAGAAGCACTACTCGAACGGCTTGCAAATTTCGGCCAATTACACGTTTTCGAAATCGATTGACGATTCTTCCATGTACGACACCAACGTGGCATGGCTCGCCGGCACTACGAGTGGTCTCTGGGAACCTCAGGATCCCAACAAGCCTTGGCTCGATCGCAGCCTCTCCACCTTTGATGTGCCCCATATTTTCAAACTCAACTACACCTACGATCTGCCCATTGGCCGCGGGCGGCCCTTCTTTAACGACATGCCTCGTGCGCTGGATCTCATTGTGGGCGGCTGGAAAACCGCCGGTGTCTGGACCATCCAGAGCGGCTTTCCACTCAATTTCGAGACTTACGGGGCCCCTATACCGACTTACGGGCCCCAGCGGCCTAATATTGTCTGCCCAGTTAAGCGCACTGGCGGCGGCGACGGCAATTGGGTTTACAATTATTTCGCGGACCCCAACTGCTTCCAGACGCCGCCCGCCTACACCCTGGGTGACGCGCCTCGTGCTCTGAGCGCGATCCGCAGTCCGTCCTTCTTCAGCGCCAACCTGTCCATCTCAAAGGAGTTTGGACTTGTGCCCAGTCACGAAAACATGAAGCTGGAACTGCGCCTGGAGGCACAGAATGCCTTCAACCACCCGGTGTTTGGCACTCCAGACACGACTGTGGGCGATCCGAACTTTGGAGTCATCAATTACACAACTGTCGGGCCCCGGCAATGCCAGCTGGCGCTGAAGTTCCTCTTCTAGTGCCGATTCTTAACTGTACTTCTGAGGGGCGCACCATCTGCGCCCCTCGAAGACCTTGATTGCGAGCATGCGAATGAACCGCGATACTCACGTTCGTTTATACCTCTATTGCGCTGCTGCTTTATTCTCGCTGGCAATCGTCGCGGCAACAGGCGCAAGCAACGCTGCCTCAGCCGGGAACACCACCACTACCGATCCTTCTGACTGGAAAGGCCATAAGTGGAAGCTGACCAATGGCGGCATGGCCGGTGTGGCCAAGGGTAATCCCGCCAACATATTTGTGGACGCAAGCGGCTACCTGCACCTGCGCATTATCAATCGTGGAGGAACCTACACCGCTTCCGAAATGTTCTCGGTGGAAAAGATGGGTTTCGGCACCTACCAGTGGCAGATCGAGGGTGCCCTCCTCAACATGGATAAATCCACGGTGTTGGGCCTGTTTTCCTACGGACCACAAGCGGGGATTGGCGCGAACGCAGAGAACGAGATTGATATCGAGTTCTCACAATGGAACAACACCTGCAACGGGTGCAACGCCGACTTCACCTTCTGGCCCACCACTGGGAATAAGAGTCTGGGCCCCATGGAAGACAATTTCAAAATTGACATGGGCAGCTCAACGCTGACCACGGCGCGCTTCGAGTGGTCCTCCACCCGTATCGTCGCCACCATCATGCGCGGCCTCCAGCCTCTCGGAACCACCGCCGATGTCCTGCAAACCCTCACCTTTGCGCCGCCAGACTACGCCGCGCGCATCCCGCAGGTTCCTTTGCCCCTTGGCATGAATCTCTGGTGCTTCAAAGTTACGCCCGCCAGCGACCAGGAAGTGATTATCCGCGATTTCCAGTTTGTGCCGCCGATGGCCGCTTCCCTACGTTGAATCAGCCTTGCCCGGCTCCCCGGCCCGCCCCGCTTTTTTTCGATTTGCTCTTCTTATCCCAGCCGCCAAGATAGAGCGCCATGGCGATGCACGCGGCGCGCAACTCGTCCGCAAGAACACGGTCCACCATCGTGCGCGCCACGATCATGCCTCCGATGGACAAGGCGGCGATGCTCTGCGCCGTGGTGCGGCGGCGCCGGCCAATCTGCACCAAGCTCCGCTCCAGCACGCTGACCATTGCTTTGAACACGGTCTCGAACGCGCGCTTCGCCGCCACGCCACTTCGCGCCACGTCGGTTGGTAATGCCACCATGGGGCAGGAGTTCTCCACGTCCTCATAATGCTGGCGCGACAAGTAAGCGCGTACGACTTGCGGCCCCACGTCGGTTGATGACAAGTCCACATGCACCCCTTCCCAGCAGTTCTTCCACTCCGGGTCCGTGAAAAAGCACCCTAATACCTCCGCATACAGATCGCTCTTGCTCTTGAAATAGCTATAGAACCCCCCATGCGTCAGGCCCGCTCCAGCCATGATCTGATTGAGAGAGACACTTTCAAAGCCATGGCGGTTAAACAGCCGGCGCGCGCTATCAATAATCTTTTTCTTTACTGCCTTGCGATGACCAGCAGGGTAAGACATGGGGCCTCCTTGTTCTTGGGCCCAGCAGTATGCTTTGTGGGAGTATCGCTCGCCAGCGAAATATTATCTTGAACATATTTTCGAGCGGTGCTCTCATGCGTGGGCGGTTAAACGCTTGAATCCGGAGGACTGAAAATGTGCAGTAGAACGAATTTGGAAACATACGCCAGCTTGCCCACACGGCGGCAAGCAATTGCCGGTGTCGCGCTCGCGATGGGTGGATTCGCCATGAGTTCAGCCCAGCTCTTGGCGGCCGCCGAGGAGGAGATTTCCCACACGGCGGAATCCATTCATCAAGAGCCTGTTTTCAGGGCCAGCCGGAAGCGCGTCTACGAAGCGCTGCTGGACACCAAACAATTCGACAAAATCATTCAGCTCAGCGACGCCATGAAATCCATGGCTCCGGGAGCCAAGCCCACGGAAATCAACCGCGAACCAGGCGGCGCCTTCGCTCTCTTTGGCAGCTATATCACCGGACGACAAATCGAGCTCGTGCCGAACGAGCGCATCGTCCAAGCCTGGCGCGTGGGCAGTTGGGCGCCGGGCGTCTACTCCCTTGCGAAGTTCGACCTCGTCGAGCAGGACTCCAGCACCAAGATTGTCTTCGACCATACTGGCTTCCCGACAGGCGCCGGCGAACACCTCGCCGCGGGATGGAAAGCCAATTATTGGGTGCCCCTCGCGAAATTCCTGGCCTAGGTTGCGGGTGGCGGCACGGTACAACGAAAGACCGGAGTGCGTTCTTTTGCTACACTTTGCCGGATGCCTTCCACTTCCCATCTCCATAAAGAGTCGCGCATTTTGGGTTTACCACGGAACATCTTTTTCCTTGGACTTACGAGTCTTTTCAATGATTTCTCCTCGGAAATGGTGTTCGCTGTTTTCCCGGCGTTCTTCACTGCGGTCCTCAAGGCCGGCGCGGCCTCCCTCGGAATGGTTGACGGCATCGCTGAAGGATTATCGAACTTTCTCAAGATCTATTCCGGTAATCTCTCGGACAAATTGCAAAGCCGGAAACCGCTCGTCGTTGCCGGATACGTGTTGTCTGTGCTGGCGCGCCCTTTTTATGCTTTCGTTTCAACGGTCGCCGGTGCACTTGGCTTGCGGGTGCTGGATCGAGTCGGCAAGGGACTCCGCGATTCTCCGCGCGACGCCATAATCTCCTTTTCTGCACCAAAGGAAGAACTTGGCAGATCCTTCGGCTACCATCGGGCCATGGACACGATCGGGTCCATTTTCGGGCCCCTGGTGGCCTACTTGATTCTGAGATCCTTTCCTTTGCACTTCAATGCCGTGTTCCTAACGGCTTTCGTGATCGGGCTGATCACGATCCTCACACTCTTTTTTATCTCCGATGTTGTGCTGGTGAATCCAGCGGCAAAGATTCACATTTCGTCCGCATTCGCGAATCTCTCGTCGCGCTTTAGATTATTCATCCTCAGCACATTCATACTTTCCGTGGGGAGTTTGCCCATCGCCGTCATGTTGCTGAAGACCACATCCATCGGACTCGTCCTCGCCGACATCCCGCTTTTTTACATGGTTTACAACCTTTCCTATGCCGGACTCTCCATGGCTGCCGGAAAAATGAGCGACAGATTTGGCGCGCGCATCATTATCGTGATTGGATACGCGATCCTGCTCGCAAGCTATTATTTCCTCGATGCCGCGCGCTCCTCATGGTTGCTCGCGGGAAGCTTTCTTCTGCTTGGCCTGTTTCCCGCGCTCACGGACGGCGTCCAGCGAACTCTCGCATCGCAGTTGTCTGCCGAAGAGCATCGCGGTGGCGCGCTCGGTCTATTGAACGCCGCCGTTGGTCTTGGGGTCCTAATCGCGGGCGCTGGTGGCGGATATTTATGGCAAGCCTACAGCCCCACCGTTGCTTTCTTGGCCTCTGGCGCGGTGATTCTTGTTGGACTGGCACTCTTCCTGTTTTCTTCACACTGGCACAGTCACTCCTGACTGTGCTCTTGGGTGTCCCTCTCTCCATCCCGCTTGCCCCAGGCACGGAGTGTGTGCCTGGGTCTTGGGTCTTATCTCTCTGAAAAAACTACTGTTGACTTGACGCAAGCTCTTACTAGCCCTGCAGCAATTTCCGAGCAAGGGCGACCGCTGCAACCGAACTGCTGGGGTCACTCAGTTTGGCGCGGACAAAATCGCGCGTGCCGCCACCCTTGCCGGGAAATGTGGCGAACACCTGCTTGAGCAATGCGGCGAGGTCCTTCCCTGCCGCAGCACTTTTCGCGAAGACGAGTTGCCCCGATTCTTCCAACGCGAGTAACGCGACGGTCTTCTCTTTCTTGGCAAGTTCGGTAGCCAGTGGCAGCAACAGTTCCGGATGAACGTCGCGCAACACTTCGCTTACGATCCGCACGCCACCCTCCTCCTCGACCGCCGCCGCAGCCAGCAACTCCGCGCGCGCTTCCGCCAATTGTTGCAGTGCGCCACGCAGGGCTTTGAAGTTCGCATCGCGTTCGGCTAAAGCTTTGTCCACCCCCGCCAGAGATTCTTCCGGGGCGCAGCTCAACCGCTCACCCAACTTACGCAAGAGTGCAAACTCCGCGCCAGCCAATCGTTCTGCCCGGCTGCCGCAAACAAACTCCACGCGAAAATCCTGACGCACCCTGGTGCAGCGCCGCACCAGTAGCGTGCCGATCTGCCCCGTGGACTTCACATGCGTGCCGCCGCAGGGTTGTAGGTCAGCGTCCTCAATCTCGATGGCCCGCAAAATGCCTTCACGCTCCACTTCCTTGCGAACGCCAATCCGCGCAAGCTGGTCCGGGGTTCCATAACGCACGATCACCGGCCGGTCCTCAAAAATAAGCTGGTTCGTGGCTCGCTGTGCGCCCAGCAACACGTCCGCAGACGGCTCCGCCCCGCGCAAATCAATCGTGCAAAGATCGCCGCCCAAATGAAACGAGACAGTCGGCAATCCAAACCGCTCCTGAAACATCGCCGAGAGCAGGTGTTGCCCGGTGTGCTGTTGCATGTGGTCAAATCGCCGCGTCCAATCTACGCAGCCCTGGACGGGACCCGGCTCCAGTTCGCGGTCCACGATGTGAAGAATCTCCTCGTCATCGTCGCGCACATCCAAGATGTTCGCCTCACCCAACTGGCCCAGATCGTTCGGCTGGCCACCCGACGATGGATAAAACGCCGTTTGGTCCAGCAACACTTCCCACGCCGCCTGCCTTCCGGAATCGGTGGCTACGGTTTCGGCAGGCACGCAACCACGCACTTGCGCCTGGAAATTCCGCATGTAGGAGTCGTCGTAGTAGAGCCGGCGGGTCGTCATAAACCGCAGTCTAGCACGAGGCTTTCACACCGGCGTCACAGCGTTTCCGCTCGTCATCCGGTACACTGGTGCTATGCCCGTTCGCCTGATCGCTTTGGACATTGATGGCACGCTGCTCAACAGCCATTGGGAAGTCTCGCCCGCAAACCGCGAAGCCATCGCCGAAGCCACGCGCCGTGGCATCGAGGTCGCCTTGGTCACCGGCCGGCGCTACGATTTCGCCCTGCCCGTGGCGCAGCAGATTCCCTCCCCGCTCACGATGATCGTCAACAACGGCGCGATGGTCCGCACAAAGGACGGCCACACGCATGTCCGCCACCTCCTGCCTCAGGCCACCGCGCGGCGCGTCCTGCAGTCCACCGAGTTTTGGCGAGAGGGTGCGGCCGTCGTCTTCGATCGCCCCATAGCGAATCAAGTGATGATCGAAAAGATCGATTGGGACGACCCCACGCGCGGCGGCTACTATCAGCGTAACCGCGAATTCATGGGCGAATCGCAGCCGCTGGAAGCCTGCCTGACTGAGGACCCCATTCAGGTCATGTTCACCGGCGCGCTGGTCCCCATGCGCCAGGTGGAACAAACACTGCGCAAGGTGCCCTTCGCAGAAGCCTTTTCTCTCGCCGTGACCGTCTATGAGGATAAGGATTTCGCCATGATTGACGTGATCCACCCCGCCGTTTCCAAGGGCGCCGCCCTGGCCGAATGGGCAGGTCTCCGGGGCTATTTACGCCCGGAAATCCTGGCCATGGGGGATAACCATAATGACCTGGAGATGTTATCCTTTGCTGGTATCCCGGTAGTGATGGAGAATGGTGTGCCCGAACTGAAAGCGCGCGGCTGGTATGTAACGCGTTCCAACGACGAGGACGGGGTGGCTGCGGCCATCACCCATTTTGCCCTGCGGGAGGCCCCGGAGTGCGCCTGAGGCTCATCCTTACAGCCCTGCTGGCGGCTGGCGGCCTCACCGTCAGCGCTGCGGGTGCTCGTGCGGACTACGTTGTGCTGCGCAGCGGTGCGCGCCTCAGCGTCACCAGTTACGAGTTGCTCGGCGACAGGTACCGCCTGCAGTTGAACGGCGGCATCGCCGAAATCCCCGTCGCGGATGTGCTGGCCATCGAGCCCGAAGAGTTCTTTGAGCCCCTGCCCGAGCCGCTCAGCCCCACCACTCCCTTTCATGACATCATTCGCGCCGCGGCAGACCGCTATGGTGTGGACGCCGACCTGATCCACTGCGTCATTGCCATTGAATCGAATTTCAATCCCAAGGCCATCTCTCCCAAGAACGCCCGAGGCCTCATGCAACTGATGCCGCAAACGGCCGCACAATTCGGTGTGCGCGATATTTTCAATCCACGGGAAAATGTCGAGGCGGGAACGCGTTACCTGAAGGATATGCTGGCGCGCTACAACAATGATTTGACGCTGGCGCTCGCCGCTTACAACGCCGGGCCGGAGCGCGTGGAGCAATTCGGCCGGCGCGTGCCGCCCTATGCAGAGACGATAAAGTACGTGCAGCGGATTTCGCGCAGCTACGCCAAGTTCAAGTCCGGCGCCGCTCTAGACAAGGCGCAATCGTCAGCCAAAGTCGCAGACCTGCCCGCAGAAAAATAGTCCCACCATCCCGGGACTTCTAGCGCGATCATTTGTGCCGGGCGCTCAAAGAAACAAACGATGTCATCCTGAGGGGCGCGTCGTCTGCGCCCCGAAGGATCTCAACCGGAACTCGGACAATGATTCCAGCGTTGAGGTCCCCGGCAATTCACGTCGGATTGCCACAGGATGACAACATTTTGCTGGCTGGGGGAAGGGAGAAACTGCAACCGGTTTGAAAATTCGTCTAGTTCTGGTTTGGTGGCGGGGCCTGCAGCGGCGGCCCGCCTTCCTGAGGATTGTTGACCGGCTGGTTCGGAGAAGTAGGCGAAGTATTCTGATTCTGATTTTGTCCAGAGGAAACGATTGAAGGCCCGTTCTGCCCTCCGATTGGTGTGCCCAACCCGGGCCCCTGTTGCCCCGACAGGCCCATGGCAGCGGCCGCAGCCTGACTAGGATCCCAGATGAACTCAAATTGGAGATAGTTCTTAGCCTTTTCATACCATCGAAATGACTTCTTGTTAATCTTGCTGCCTACCCCGATGATATTGCCGCCCATGATGGCGGGTGTATTTGCTGCCGCGGCGGCCAGTTGTTCAGCCGTGGCATCCGTTCCCCCGGAATTGTCGCCGCTGGGGTTGGTCGGGCCAAATTGACTCGTGGGGTTGTTTCCGAATCCGCTTGAGCCCGTCGAGGAATTTGACGAATTCCCGCTCCCAAAGGACGAACTCCCGAACGAGGAATTGCCAAAACTGGATGAGGAACCGCCAAAGGATGAGTTGCCGAAGCTGGACGATCCGCCGAATGACGAATTACCAGAGTTGGAAGAAGATCCGCCAAACGACGAATTTCCGAAGCTGGAAGAGGATCCCCCAAACGAGGAGTTGCCGAATCCCGAGGAGGACGAAGCGAGCGACGACGCCGAAACTCCCAAGCCGCCTGTATTCTGGTTCTGAGTTTTCAAACTCCCGATGAGCTGGCCATTGGGTCCCACATAAATCAGCCGCCAGGAGCCATCCACGTCATTCATTGGATCTTTATAGGCCTGGCGCATGAAGCGGATGCCGGTCTTCGGCTTTGTCAGATCATCAAGTTCCACGGGAAACCGATGCATCTTCATGTAGTAGCGTTTGATTCCCCGGACATATTGCTTGCCACGCCACACCATTTCCGTCTCTTTTTCCCGCCGCCCTTCGGTAATGACATTTGGGGCGATGGTAATGGTCATCAACACCAGAAGGGTGAGAAGAAACATCACGATCAGCAAGGCATAACCTTGCTGGGCTCGACCGCGCGTGCGCATGGAAGAGCGTTTCCTCATGCCGCGGGTCCCGGGGCCGCTTCGAGGGGATTGGAATTGTGCGCGCCCGTTTTGGTGTCCTCGTACTCGATCTTTTCGTTCCCGATATGCACGATGCGGATATGGTTCAGTATGACCTCGCCTTCGGCAACAATATGTACATCCTCGCCTTCGAGTAGAAAGGCCTCCCGCGCTCCATTGGAGGGTAGATTGCCATAGCCAAAAAACTTCCATGGCAATTGCGGCGGCACGACCGCCGGCAGTCGCACTGTCTGGTCGGGAAATACTTCTTCCTGCTTTTCCGGTTTTGCTGCATTCGCCGCGGCCACCGGCGGCGGCGCCGATTCGATGAATGGATTGCGCCCCGAAGGTTTGTACTCCGTTTTTTGCGCATCGCCGCGTTGCTTGAAGATAATGCTGAAATCCTGTGCGTTGATCGGCGTGTAGCTTTCCGGATGCATTGCCACTGTCTCAGCGTTGCTCTTGGTGTGGCCGAAATACGCATACCAGACCACCGCCGCCGTTACCAGCAACGCCGCGAGCAACAGGAGCTCTTTTCGTTGTTTCGTCAGTGCCATCATGCCTTCCGGAAATACGTGCGCACGTGCAGGCTGATGCGCAGAAGGTTCGCAGGTCCCTGCCCCGTGGCATCCGTTTCCAACTGCAATGCATCGACGATGTATACATTCTTGGAACGCTGCAACTGATTGATGAATCGTACGATGCCGTTATAATCGCCGGCCACCGTCGCCTCGATTTCCACCTCGTCGAGGTTGCGATCCTTCAATTCCTGCTGGCGCCATTTCAGGTCGGCGATCAATAGATGCGTGTTAGCCGCGAAATCATTCAGTTCCTGCGAGATTAACGGGTATCCCTTGCTCGCGGAGGGCAGATCCGATTCGAACTCGTCAAACTGCTTCAGCACCTGGGGAATATTCTTCTGAATGGCAGCCGCGCGCTCAACATCCGCCTTCAGCAGCTTTACTTGCCGGGTTTGCGTGGCGAGCACCTGTTGCGGCGTTTCCCGGGCGCTACTCATCTTCAGGTTGAAGTACGCCAGCGCTCCATCCGCCACCAGCAACACCCCCAGGAACGTCAAGATGATCCGCTTTTTCAGGTCGAAGTCGCTCATATTCAAATCGTGGCGTACAACGCCGTAAACTCCACTGTCAGCGGGTCGGTACCCGGCTGCAATTGCATATTGGTGTGCTCAACCGTCAATTCCAACTGCGAGAAGCTCTTGGACTCCTCGAAGGCCTTCAGCAATTTCGCCTTCGCCTCTTCATTCGTCGCCCCTATCACGAATTTGACTATAGCCCCGCCCTTGCCTAGCTTGGGTTGAATCTCAAGCACATGCACACCCGCCGGCAACGTGTGCTCCAGGTCCATAAACAGCTTGGTCCAGTTGAAACTGCTGCCTTCCATTACGGCGGCCGTAAATTTCGCGCGGTCCTGCAACCCCACCGTCTCCTGTTGCGAGAAGAAATGATCCAGTTGATCGCGCTGGATCTGGAGCTGCGCTATTTCGCTCTGCACTTTTTGCGTACGCGTGCGCAATTGCGCATCCGCCTCCCGCAAGGCGTAGAAGCGCCAGCCCAGAACAACGAACAGGATGCCCCCGACGAGCGTGGCAACGGCTGCTCCCACCAGGAACGGACGGTGGCTGACCAGCGGCTTCGTTGCTAGATTCAGTCGTACGTACATTATTCGTTCGCCTATTCTCTCTCAGCTACGGTGGAACATCCAGCCAACCAGCCCCTCGAGTTCCTTGTCCGCCAGCGATCTCGCTTCGCCTTCCAGCCGGCCTTCCGAAATCGCCGCGCTCAAGAGCGCGCGCACCTCGCATTTGAATTCATCTTCGAGGGGAAGGATAAACTCCGGCAAACGGTGGCCAAGTCCGGCCACGCGCACCGCTTGAATGCCTTCCTGCCAGGTGTCCTGGTAGTAAGCGGCCAGTGGGAAAATTTCTTCGAGCAGCATCTGGGGAGTAACTTCTCCAGCATGCGTGGGGAGTTCCGTGCAGCGGTACCCCGCAAGCACGCCGTCCCGCACGATCGCCGTCGTCAAGGAAGTTCCAGAGATGCGCGCCAGCAGCGTGGGCCGCTGGCCGTGAAGCAGCGAAATCGCCGCCAGCGTTGAACTGAGAACCACGCCCGGCCGGAGCGTTGCTGCCTCCAGGAGCGCTTCGTACTCCTTGATGATCCGCAGGCGCGCAATGGCCGTCACCACGTCCACGCCATCGGTCCGCGGCGCCTGCCGCATGTACGACAACAAAGTCTCATCCACTTCAAATGGTACGCTTTTTTTCAGCTTCCAGCGCAGCATGGGAATGGCTTCGTCGGCGGAGCGTGGGAAATCATCGAAGTGTTGTACAAAGACGCGAATCACCGGATCGGGCAGGAGCAGCGCCACGTACTCGTCCTTGGCGCCCAGCCGCAGGCAGACGTTGGTCACCGCCGATTTCACGGCTGCTTGATTTGTGATGTTCGTTTCGATGGCCGAAGGCAAAATCGCGCCTTGCGGCAAGTTTTCCGCGGCAAAACCGCCCAGCGAACCACTGCGCGTAAACCGCGCCGCGGCCACCCGCCCGGGCATGAATTCGACTGCGAGCGGCGGGTGCGGGGTCGCTTCCATCCAGCGCGAGATGCGCCGTACCAGAGTGCTCTGGAAGATTCCTTCCGAATAGGCGGTTGTGCTACTCAACGAAGGTCACCTTATTGATTTCGCGCAGCGTCGTGATGCCCGCGCGCACTTTCGCCATGCCGCTCTGGCGCAGCGTAATCATACCTTCTTCAATGGCCGCGCGCTTGATTTCGCTTGTGGGACGCCGGTCCACAATCATTTCGCGAATGTGGTCGCTCAAGTCCAGCAACTCACAGATCGCCGTGCGTCCGTGGTACCCGGTGCCGGAACATTCCAGGCAACCCGCGCCTTCCGCGAACATGAAACTCGCGCCCAGGGCCGGATCCAAACCAGACTCGCGGAGTTCCTGCTCGCTGTGCTGCTTGGGCCGCTTGCAGCTGTCGCAAATCACGCGCACCAGCCGCTGCGCCAATATACAGTTCAGCGCCGAAACAAAGTTGTACGGCTCGACGCCCATGTTGATGAAGCGCCCGATCACGTCCGTGACGTTGTTGGCGTGCACGGTGGTGAACACCAGGTGCCCAGTCAATGCGGACTGAATGGCAATCTGCGCCGTTTCCTGGTCGCGGATTTCGCCCACCATGATTTTGTCCGGATCGTGACGCAGGATGGAGCGCAACCCGCGGGCAAACGTCAGCCCCTTCTTCTCGTTCACGGGAATCTGCGTGATGCCGCGCAATTGGTACTCGACGGGGTCCTCGATCGTCACGATCTTGTCTTCATCGGACTTGATCTCGTTGATCGCCGCATACAGCGTTGTCGTCTTTCCCGATCCTGTCGGTCCGGTTACCAGCACCATGCCGTACGGTTCCCGGATATACCGCCGGAAGCGTCGAGTCTCCTCGTCCGAAAAACCTACAACGTCGAGGCTCAATTTCTGGAATTTTTCCGAAAGGGTTTCCTTGTCCAGCACGCGGAGCACGGCATCTTCACCGTGGCTCGCCGGCATGATGGAAACGCGAAGGTCAATGTAACGCCCCTTGTACTTCACCCGGAAACGTCCGTCCTGTGGCACGCGGCGCTCGGCGATGTCCAGATCGCTGAGCACCTTGATGCGCGAGATAACCGTGGAGTGCCACTCTTTGGCGATGGGCTGCATGGCGTGCTGCAAGACGCCGTCAATGCGGTACTTCACGGCAACTTCGGAGTCGCGCGCTTCAATATGAATGTCGCTCGCTCTGCGTTCCAACGCCGTGAAGATGACCGTTTCGACGAGCCGCACAACGGGGCTTACCGTGGAATCGCGCGTCAGGCGATCTCCGGAGATGGTCTCTTCGCCCTCTTCCTCGTCCTTGGAAACCTGCAGCGTGAACGCTTCCGTGGCCTGCTCCAACACGCGCTGCGATTGCTCCGTGCGCTTCAGAAGGTCGCCGATTTGCCGCGGCGTGGCCACCTTATAGGCCAGTTTCTTCCCCAGCAGCAGCGGCAATTCATCGCTCAGGATGACCATGCCAGGATCGGCCACGGCAATCACCAGCGTATTGTTGTGCGTCACCAAAGGCACAAAGTTGTAGCGGAACATCAGGTCCGCGGGAATCGTGCGGAACAATTCCGGGTCAATGCGCTGTTCCGTCAGGTCAATGAAACCGCAACGGTAACGTTCCGCCAAGCGTCGCGCCTGCTCGCGCTCCTGCGCCGCATCCGGCGCGCCGCCCGGGGCGATCGGGTCGCGAAGATTGGAGTCAGTTGTGGCCATAAATGATTACGATCCTTACTTTCCCGCTCCGGAGATAGAGAATGAGAAAATTGGCAAATACAGCGAAATCAATATAAAGGCTACCAGAAGCCCCATGAATATAAGAATAACAGGCTCAATCACCGCGACCATCGCTCCCAGCCGCAGCCCGACCTCTTCCTCGTAAAACTCCGCAACGCTGTTCAGCATGGGCGCTAGCGCGCCGCTGGACTCGCCCACTTCGATCATATCCAGCGCCATTTCCGGCATCACTCTACTGGACGAAAGCGCCCCATGCAGCGATTCGCCCTCGCGCACCATTTGCGTTGCGCGTCCCACGGTGCCGCGCACCAGTTTGCTGGTAATCGACTCCGATGCCGTCTGTAACGCTCCTACCAGGGGCGTGCCGCCGGTCAGCAGTGTGGCCAGCGTGCGGCAGAACTGCGCCACCTGGAATTTCAGCAGCGTTTCGCCCAGAATCGGTATGCGGAACTTCAGTCTGTCAAACGCCACTCCGCCTTCTTCGCTGCGGGACCAGAAAAAGACGCCCAGCAGGGTCAGGAAAAAAGCCACAATCAATCCCAGAATGTAATAGCGGTAATCCACCGTCACGGTTACCAGAAGCTTTGTGGGGCCTGGCAACTCCACGCCCAGATCGCGGTAGAGCAGAGCAAACTTCGGGATCACCACGGTCACCAGGTAGGTCACAATGATGGATGCCACCGTCACCAGTAAGGTCGGGTACACCAGCGTCGCCAGAATTTTTTTCTTCACTCCGGTGCTGACCCGCTGGTACGCAATGAAGTAATCCAGCACGCCCGAAAGGTTGCCGCTCTTTTCCCCGGCCAGGATGGCCGTCGAATACATCTTGGAGAACACGCCGGCTTCGTCCACCGCTTCCGAAAGCGACTTCCCTTCCCTTACGCGGTCGCGAATCTGCGTCAGGACGGGCCGCAGCTTGGGAGCGGTCGCCCGCGTGGCCAACAGGTCCAGCGCCCGCAGGATGGGCAGGCCGGCTTTAATCAGGGTGTTGAATTGCTGGTTGAGGATCAGGAAGTCGTTGCCGCCGATTTTGCGTTCCTTGCGTACCCCGAGCATGCCGCTGACCAGGCCGCTCCGCAACCGCACGGAATACACGAATAGCCCGCGCTCCGCCAACTTCTGGCGCGCTTCCTCGAGCGTACCCGCGGCTTCAACGTGCGAGAAGACTCGCCCATTGGCATCGGCAACGCGGCAGACGAACTCCCCCATAGGTCTTAGTTTACCTCATTCGGAGATGAGCCAGAAAAGGGTCTATTCGATTGGGCTACGTCAAGTGCACACGGCTGACCGGCAGCGATTACCCTTCACTTCTTACTGACGCAGGCCGGGAGAATCGGGTAGCGGCCCATTCACGATGACCATGCCTGGGGCCGCCTCGAACTGGAAGAGCGCTTTCGGCAGGACCGGGTCCCATTGCCAATCCTTAAACATGAACTCCAGTTGGATGCCCGCTCCCTCGTCCACCAGGATACGGCTCAATTCACCCTGCCGGGTAAGCTCAAACTGGACCATTCCTGCCCCATTTGTGCTGTGCGCCCTTCGTCCGCCCCCTTGTTTACCAGCGCCTGCGCCATTGGCATCCGCGCTCCCGGCGCCCCGCAGTTCACAGCGGAACACCAGGTTTCCGGCTTGTTTGGGCGCAACATCCGCCGCCGATTCCACGTTTGCGCAGATCCGTGAGAGCTTCATGCCGCTGGTGAGGAATGCCAGAGGTGTTCGCCAATCCTCGCTGTTTTTCACCGGCATGCGCGTAGCGGTATGGTCCGACGGAGTGATGAACCACGCATACTTCCCATCCGCCAAAAACGTGTTCTTTTCCGGGACCTCATAATCCCAGCGCATTTTGCCAGGGTGCAGGAAATAGGACTTGCCCGCTTCTTTGCGCGTAACCCTGCCGTTTTCCGAATATTCCTGGAGGAACGTGGCAGAAAGCGATTTGGCCGCACGGTAGCGGGCTTCAAATTGCGCCAGCACGGGGTCGTGCTGTTCCGCGCCATATAGCGTTTCAGTTTGTAGAGAAGCAACGCGCGGCAGGAATAATGCAAGGAGCAACGTGCACATCCATCGGATGGCAAACGGAGGAAACGCCTTAGCGGAAAACCTGCCAGAAAGTCGTGGGCTCACCCATCAATTTATAGCAGCGCCGCTGCTGCCAATCAATCAAATGGCGCTATCAAATCGAGGGGTCAGTGGAACTGGCCGTCGACGTGGGATTCTCTCGAATCACCATCGTCTCATCAGTGAAATACCATATGCGCCCTGTATTACCCGGAGCGATCGGGTTGGCGTTGACGGTGTAATTCGACGGTGTCCCGCCCGGACCGTTCGTGCCAGTGACTACATAGAGGAACTGAAACCCGCTTTTCTGGCCGCTTTGTGCAACAGGGTCGGGAATGAGAAGTGCTTGGGTAGAGCTGGGCGTTCCGCTTGTTCCACCCAGGGACGAGAGGTTCGTCGAATAACCGACACCGTATTGAATCGAGAAGACCGATTCGGCCGTATTGATATCGCGCACCGTCTGCACAGCCGAAGCTTCATTAGCTGACATTTTGGACTGGATTAAGCTTGGAATAGCGACCGCAGCGATGATCAGAATGATCGCCACCACGATCAGCAACTCGATCAGAGAGAAGCCCTTTTGTTTTTGTCGCATATACCTGGCTCTCAATCAACCCGCCCCTAAACACGTTTATCTATAATTCAGTCATCATAAATATGAGCAGATAAGGGGCCAATTCACGCGCTGAAATCCTCTGCTTTTGCCTCGAATTTAAGCCAAAATCACTTCCTTTTTCCAAGTATATACCTTGATGGTCAAGAAAAGTCACTTAACGGACGAAACTTGTCACTGGCCAGCCGGAAATCCTCATCGCGTCAACCGAGCCGAGCGCTTCTTACCAAGAAAAAAGCGGAGCGGATCTTTTAGATCCGCTCCGCCTGACTCCTGAGAGATTCCTCTCTTCTGAGCTATTACAGCGGGGTGTTCGCCGCTGTCGTGCAAGTGCCGCCAGTCGGGTTGACGAACAGAACCAGGTTCTGGTCCGAGCAGAACGCGCGCGTGCCGGTTGTGCCAGCGCCGGAAGGCAGAGCCAAGCTGGTGTAACCCGTTGGGTTGGTCACGGTAATCGTGAAGTAGTAGCCGCTCTTGGGAGTAGCCGAAGTCGAAGCGCTAGCCAGCAGGTTGTCGATCAAGCAAGCATTCGTCGAGCTAGGCGTACCGCAGGTCGCGCCGCCAGGGCCCAACTGCGCCAGCGTGGCAAAGGTGTTCGGATACGTGTTGTTATAGGTTACTTCGCCCGTGTTGATGGTGCGTAGAGAGGCGACTGCCGAAGCCTCATTGGCCGCCATCTTGGAACGGATGAGGTTGGGAATTGCGATAGCCGCGATGATCAGAATAATCGCCACTACAATCAGCAGTTCGATAAGAGAGAAACCCTTTTGCTTCTTCATGAAATCTCCTTGAGAGATGATATCGTGCCAGAGCACGCCCTCAGACGTGCAAAGGAATTGCCAATGCTAGGAGAGCGGGTACGGAGGTACTAGAAAAACTGCAACCTACTGAATCTGTGATGTTTACACTTGGTACTGGGTCCCTTCTCACAGGTGATGGCGAAGTTTTTCCGTTTTTCTCTGAAAGGAACCGACACTTTTTGTCACTGTGAACTGCCGCGAAAGGTCACTTGCCGATTCACTCGTTTACTCATGGGCAGGGTTAGGTTTAGGCCTGTTATATCTCCCACAATTCACCGCGCTATCGCCATCCGATCGATCCGGTTTTGACGATCGTGGCCGTGGTGGCCATCACGCGAGTGGTCGCATGATCGCATCGCCGCAAGGCTGCAACTGCCGGTTCTCCCCTAGCGGGATAATCCTCACAGGTCGTGCTTCTTCGCGTAGTGCCGGAATGATCGGTAGCTGATCTTTAGCAATTCCGATGCGCGTGTCCGCACGCCGTCCGACTTTTCCAGCGCAGCCTTCAGGTAACGCTTTTCTGTTTCCGCCATCACCCACTCGAAGTCCACGCCTTCCGGGGGAAACGTCACGCTGTCCAATTGCCCCCCGGCCGCCGTCGCGGAGCCCCCCACTCCCGTCATGCGATCTGGCAGCACTCCCGTCGAAATCTCCGGCCCGCTCTCCAGCGCCACGGCTCTTTCAATGGTGTTCTCCAGTTCGCGCACGTTGCCGGGCCAATCGTAGGATTCCAACCGCTGCATCGCTTGCGGCGAAATGCCTTCAATCGGTTTTTCCATGGTCTTGCGGAATCTCTCCAGGAAATGCCGCGCCAACAGCGGAATATCCTCGCGCCGTTCCCGTAATGCAGGCACGTGAATCGGAATGACGCTCAAACGGTAGAACAAGTCTTCGCGAAACTCACCGGCAGCAATGGCTTTCTCCAGGTCTTTGTTCGTGGCTGCAATCACGCGCACGTCCACGTCCGCTTCCTCCGTGCTTCCCAGTGGACGCACCTTGCCTTCCTGCAGCACGCGGTAGAGCTTCACTTGCATGGCCTGGTCCATATTGCCGATTTCATCCATAAAGAGCGTGCCGCCATGCGCCGCCTGGAAGAGCCCGCGGCGGTTTTCGTTTGCCCCGGTGAACGCGCCCTTCGTATACCCGAAGAGTTCCGACTCCAAAAGTGTTTCCGGGAACGCGCCGCAATTGATGGTAATGAACGGGGCATGCGAGCGAGCGCTGTTTTCGTGTATCGCCCGCGCCACCAATTCTTTGCCCGTTCCGCTCTCTCCCGTAATCAGTACGCGGCTCGTTTGCGGCGCCACGGTCTGAATCAGGTCAAAGATGGCGCGCATATTCGGGCTTTGCCCGATGATATTGTCCAGCCCCGTCAGCCTGCGCAGTTCCCGCCGCAGGTACCCGGCTTCATTCTTCCACTTCAGATTCTCGGCAACTTCGCGCACCGCCACGCGCAACTGCTCCACCAGGTCGTGGTCCTTGATGACGTACCGGTTGGCTCCTTCATTCGCCGCTGCAATCGCTGTTTCCAACGTCGGCACGCCGGTGATCAGCACGAAATACGCGTCGGGCGCTACCTCTCGCGCGAATCGCAGAAGCTCCACGCCGGTTTCCCCCGGCATGCGCACATCGGAAATAATCACGTCGTAGAGAGAGCCTTCCAGCTTGCGCTTGGCGGCTTCCACGCTATTGGCGATCTCGACGCGGTGCCCTTCTTTGCGGAAAGTAATCTCCAGCAGTTCGCAGATGGACCTCTCGTCATCCACCACGAGAATATGCACCATCTCGCGTCCGGCTTCTTTTGGCGGGCTCTTTGTCGTTTGCATTGTTCCTCACTCCATAAGCGGAAGCTCAACCACAAATTCCGCGCCTTTATCTTTTTCGCTGATTACGGAAATCCGGCCGTTGTGCGCTTGCACGATCTGGTACACGATCGCCAATCCCAAACCCGTGCCTCCTTCAAACGTGGATTGCAGCGGTTCGAAGATTTTTCTGCGTTGCGCCGGGTCCAGGCCAATCCCGGTGTCCCGGAAAGAGATGCGCAGCCAATCGGGAACCTCTTCCATGCCCACGGTCAGGGTTCCGCCCTGGGGCATGGCCCGCAAGGCGTTGTCGCACAAGTTCCAGAAGACTTGTTTGATCTTATTGGGATCCACGCGCACCCTGTGTACTTCCCCGTTGAACGCGCGCACAATGTGAAATTTACTCTGCACGTCCGGCTTGCGCTCCATCAGCAGCAGTGTCTCGTCCAGCAGGGCGTGTACATCTTCTTCCTTGAACTCGTACGACTTGTCGCGCGAATAGTTCAGGAAATCCGTAATGATGTGATTCAGGCGCTCCGATTCGCGGCTGACAATGCTCACCAGGTGCTTCTCGTCTTCCTCCAGCGGCACCAGTCTCCCCAGTTCCTTCACTGCGCCCGCCATGGCCGTCAGTGGTTGCCGTATCTCGTGTGCAATGGCGGCGGAAAGCCGGCCAACGGCAGCCATGCGTTCCTTGGTGGCCACTTCTTGCTCCAGCCGCCGCAATTCCGTCAGGTCCTGAAAGTTGAACACATACCCGCTCCGCGCTGCGTCACGCGTTCGCAGCGGTGACACAGACATGCCCAGGAATCGACGCTGTCCGTTGGCTGTGCGTACCTCGATCTCTCGTCGCAGCGACAGCCTTTCCGGCAACACACTCATGTCCGGCAGCCAGAATTCGTCGCTCACTTCCCGCAAATCCCGTCCCCGGAGTTCCGCAAAGGTGCGCCCCAAGATCTCTTCCCCGGTGCGGTTGATCAGCACCACGCGTCCTTCCATATCCGTGGTCACCAGGCCGCCCCGCATGGAATGAATGATGTCCGCGGTGAAATCCTGGAGTTCTAGCAGCTCTTCGCGCTTCTCTTCGAGTTCGGAACTTTTCCGCCGCAGCGAGTTCGCCAGGAGGCTCGCCAGGTACGCCACCGCGAGAAATCCAAACGTATTGCCGAGGAACCACAGACGCAACGTCTCCGCCGAAGCCGCCGAGAGGGAAGTTCGCGGCAGCTTCCCCGCGTTCACCAGCAGCAGCACAACGGCGAGCGACGCCAGGCACAGGGCCGCCGTCGCGAACGCCATCCGCCGCGTGAACAGGATGCTGGCGACAATGATCACCAGCAGGTATAGCGAAGTGAAATTGCTGTCCTGCAATCCCGTGGCGTACACCAGCCCGGTGATCATGGTCACGTCGCAGAGCACCTGGATCGCGCCAAACCAGAATGTCGCGGGCAGCAAGCGCACCAGCATCAGGTGCAAAATACTGATGGTGATCCACAAAATGATGATGGGCAGAAAATAGCGTGGCGACCCGGTGGATGGTACGTATTGCGGCCACACCACGCCCACACCCAGGATCAACGCGATCATCAACAGGCGCACGCGCGTCAGCCATTCCAGCCATTCCCGTCGATTAAACGTCTGTTCCATGAATGTGGGCCTGAAAAGCGCTTCCCCTAGCGCCCCTCATCTACCATCTTAAATGGAAAAGGGAGGACAGGCATGCGCCTCCTGTCCTCCCTTTCCGAAGAAGCACTCCGCTCAGTGAGCCGAGGCCAGCTGGCCAATCAGCGAGAAGAGCGGCAAGTACATCGAAATGACCACGCCGCCGACCACGCCCCCCAGGAAGACGATCATGATTGGTTCCAAGGCGGTCAGTAAGTCCTTCACAGCCGAGTCCACTTCTTCCTCGTAGAAGTCCGCGATCTTTTGCAGCATCGCGTCCATCGCACCCGTCTGTTCGCCGACCGCGATCATCTGTGTCACCATCCCGGGAAATACTTCCGATTCCTTCAATGGATCGGTGAGCGACTTGCCTTCTTCCAGTGATTTCCGGACCTTGTTCAGAGCCCTTTCAACCACCGCGTTGCCCGAGGTCTTGGCGGTGATGTCCAGGCCTTCCAGAATTGGTACGCCGCTGGAGATCAACGTGCCCAGCGTGCGCGTAAACCGTCCGACGGCAATCTTTCGCATCAGGATTCCCAAGACCGGGAGTTTTAGCACTACCGCGTCGATGGCGTACCTCCCTTGCGGCGTGCCGTACCACACCTTCAGACCAATAACGATGCCCACGGTCCCTACCACGATCAAAAGACCGAATATGCTGCCGACGAAGTGGCTGGTGGCAATGACGATTTTTGTGGGCAACGGCAAATCCACGCCCATGCTCGCAAACAGGTTCGAGAAAACCGGCACCACCTTCCACAACAGCAGGATGATGACGCCGCCCGCGATCGTCAAAACGCCGATGGGGTACACCGACGCGGACTTCACCGCGCGCTGCAACTTCACGTTCTTTTCGATGTAGGTCGAAAGGCGTTGCAGAATGGTGTCCAGAATACCGCCCGTCTCGCCCGCTTCCACCATGTTGGTGTACAACGGATCAAAGACCTTGGGGTATTGCTTCATGGCTGCGGAGAGCGTGCTGCCGCCTTCCACCGCCGCGCGCGTGCCCGTCAGCACCTTCTGGAAGGTCTTGTTCTCCTGCTGGCTAGCCAGGATTTCCAGACACTGCACCAGCGGTAATCCGGCGTCGATCATGACCGAGAACTGGCGCGTGAACACCGCCAGTTCCTTCGCTTTGACGCCTCCGCCGAAGGTGGGCAGGTTGAACTCCTTGCCCTTTTCCGACATCTTCGTCGGCGTGATCTGCTGGCGCCGCAACAGGCTCTGCAGCTCCGTCTTGCTGCTGGCCGTCATTTCGCCAGTGACCGATGCTCCCGTTCGATTTGTTCCCCGATAGCTAAAGACCGGCATGGTATCTCCTCCTCAACGGTCGAAAATCATTTCCTGCCTGCGAAACCCGACTCACCGATGTAATCCCCTAGTGCTTGGCCCCTACCGGCTGCTTCCCAAATGTGGTCTTCCCTGCCGTGGGCGTCGAAGCCACTCCCCGGTTAATCATGTCCTGCAGTTCGTCCGGATTCGACGAACGGGACAACGCCATGTCCAGAGTGATGAGCTTTGCGAAATAGGCGTTGGCCAGACCCTGGTTGAAAGTTTGCATCCCGGTCTGCCCCGTGCCTGTCTGCATCGCCGAATAGATCTGGTGAATCTTGTCTTCGCGAACCAGGTTGCGGATGGCTGGCGTCGGTATGAGCACCTCCATCACCATTACGCGTCCCCGCCCGTCTGCACGCGGCAAAAGCGCCTGGCAAAGAATTCCTTCCAGCACCATGGAGAGTTGCGCGCGAATCTGCGGCTGCTGGTGCGAGGGGAAAACGTCAATGATACGGTTGATGGTGGACGCGGCGGAATTGGTGTGCAGCGTTGCAAAGGTCAAGTGGCCGGTTTCCGCGATGCGCAGCGCCGATTCGATCGTTTCCAGGTCGCGCATTTCTCCGATAAGCACCACGTCCGGGTCTTCACGAAGTGCGGCGCGCAGCGAGTTGGCGAACGAATGCGTATCCGCGTGCACCTCGCGCTGGTTCACCAGGCACTTCTTATGGTTGTGGAGGAACTCGATAGGGTCCTCGATCGTGATCATGTGCTCTTCACGCTCGGCGTTTATCTTGTCCAGCATCGCCGCCAGCGTCGTGGATTTGCCGGACCCCGTCGGGCCGGTCACAAGCACCAGACCACGCGGCTTGTCGCACAGACCCTTCACCACGGGCGGCAGACCCAGCGCATCGAATCCCTTGATTTCCCACGGAATCGTACGGAACACGGCGCCCACCGCGCCGCGCTGATTGAATACGTTGCCGCGGAACCGCGCCAGGTTCTTCAATCCAAATGAAAAGTCCAGCTCCAGGTTCTCTTCGAAGCGGTGCTTCTGGGCATCCGTCAACACGCTGTACGCCAACGATTTCGTGTCTGCCGCCGTCAACGGTGGCATGTCCAGTGGACGCAACCTGCCATGCACGCGTACGCGTGGCGAGCTGTTTGTCGTGATGTGGAGGTCGCTGCCTCCCATTTCGATCATCTTCTTCAGCAATTCGCTGAGTGTTATGCCTGCCATGGTCGCATCCTCTCCGGACTATAAAACCGTTTCTCTCAGGACCTCTTCCATCGTCGTTTGACCCGCCGCTACTTTGATCAACCCGCTTCGCCGCAACGTAATCATGCCCTGCTCGATCGCTTTCTTCTTCAACTCCAACGCCGAAGCGCCCACCAGGATCAGTTCGCGCAACTCGTCATTGATTTCCATCACTTCATACAAACCCGTGCGCCCCTTATACCCGCCCTTGTTGCAGGTGGAGCAGCCCTTGCCGTGATAGATCTTCGTCGTCTTGGCTTCTTCGGGCGAATAACCGGCGTCAATCAACGCCTGTTCCGGCACTTCCAACTCTTCCTTGCAGTTCACGCAAATTCTCCGTACCAAGCGCTGTGCGCAGATGAGGTTCACGGAAGTAGCCACCAGGAACGGCTCGATTCCCATGTTCATCAAACGGCTGATGGTCGAGGGCGCATCATTCGTGTGCAGCGTCGAGAGTACCAAGTGTCCCGTCAGTGCGGCCTTCACCCCGATTTCCGCCGTTTCAAAGTCGCGGATCTCTCCCACCAGGATGATGTTCGGGTCTTGCCGGAGAAAGGCGCGCAGCGCGGCCGCAAAGTTCAGCCCAATCTGCTCCTTCATCTGCACCTGGTTGATCCCCGCCAACTGGAACTCAACCGGGTCCTCGGCGGTCATGATGTTCGTGTCCACCTGGTTCAGGCGCGCCACCGAGGAGTACAACGTGTTGGTTTTGCCGGAACCCGTCGGCCCCGTCACCAGCACCATGCCGTAGGGCTTTAGAATGTTGCGCTCGAACTTTTTCAGCGACTCCTGCTCGAACCCGAGTTTGGTCATGTCCAGCCGCAGGTTTTCCTTGTCCAACAACCGGAGAACGATCTTTTCGCCGTACAGCGTCGGCACCGACGAAACACGGAAGTCCAGTTCCTTCTTCTTGCCTTCGGCCTTGTACTTGATCATGATGCGGCCGTCTTGCGGCAGGCGCTTTTCCGCGATGTCCAGCTTGGCCATGATTTTCAAGCGGCTGGTCATGGCATCGCGCAGCTTTAACGGTGGATTCATCACCGTCTGCAGCACGCCGTCAATTCGGAATCTTACGCGCATCTCGTTCTCGTACGGCTCCACGTGAATATCGCTCGCGCCCCGCTTCACCGAATCCGTCAGGATCAGGTTCACCAGCTTGATGATGGGCGCCTCTTCGGCCGCTTTCTCCAGCGCCGATGCGTCCATCTCCTGCTCTTCAGCTGCCAGCTCCAGTTCCTGGTCTTCGTCAACCAGGTCCTTCATCAGGTTGCTGAGCTCTTCGTGGCTGGAAGCCCCGCCGCCGTAGAAGCGCGAGATGGCTTCGCCAATCGCCGATTCCGACGCCACCACCGGTTCCACATTGAACCCGGTCATGAACTTGATGTCGTCCATGGCGAACACGTTCGTGGGATCCGTCATGGCGATCGTGAGCACGGAACCTACGCGCGATAGCGGCACCACCTGGTAGCGCAACGCCGTGTCTTGCGGGATCAGTTTGATTACGTTGGGATCGATTTCGTAATACTTCAGGTTGATGGACGGCACGCCGTACTGACGCGAAAGCACACCGGTGATGTCATCATCGGTGATGTACCCCATCTTCGTCAGGCAGCTTCCCAGCTTCCCACCATTGGAGCGCTGGAATTCCAACGCCTTATCCAACTGGTCCTGCGTGATGAGGCTTTCCTTCAACAGTATTTCGCCCAAACGGACGGACATCCGTAGCACTCCCGGAGTACGATGCTCCCACCGCTCAACATAGCAAAGGGGCGCGGAGCGTGGTGTTCGAATTTGACCCACCGTTGTGAATTCGCTAATACCTGCCCACTCGAACAGGCTCCTGCTTCCTGGAACAGTACCTCATTCTTGACTTGCTCCCTGGGCGCCGCTATCTTGCGAAGGAGATGTCCGCGAACCCTGTTTTGCCAGTCCTTGGACAGACGCCTCCACCCGGCGCGAACTCCCCGCGCCTTCCTTCCCCCGCGCCTGTTCCAATCCCCCCACATACCCTGGAATTCTATTACGATGCGTTGTTTCGGGTACACGGTCCACAACACTGGTGGCCGGGACGGACCCGCTTCGAAATCATCGTTGGCGCAATCCTCACGCAGAACACCAGTTGGACCAATGTCGAGCGCGCCATTCACAATCTGCGCCAACAGAAGCTCCTTTCCCCCACCGCCATGGCTCGCGTCTCTCCTGCCCGTCTCGCCCGCCTGATTCGCTCTTCCGGCTATTTCCGCCAGAAGGCGCGGAAGCTGAAAGCCTTTGTGCGCTATCTGGGTGACGTCCACCACGGCTCGCTGACGAAAATGTTTCGCACCCCTACAGCGGTTCTTCGCGAGCAACTTCTCTCCGTTCACGGCATCGGCCCCGAAACCGCCGATTCCATCCTCCTCTACGCCGGTAAGCACCCGGTGTTCGTGGTAGACGCGTACACTCGACGCATCCTGGAACGCCACCATCTCGCCCAGGGCAAAGAATCCTACGACGAAATCCGCTCCCTGTTCGAGCGCAACCTCCCTTCCAGCGCCGCCCTCTTCAATGAGTACCATGCCCTGATCGTGCATACCGGCAAACACTTCTGCCGCGCTCGCGCCCCGCTTTGCGAAGCCTGTGCCTTGCGGCCATTCCTGCCCCCACCTGCGGAGGCCGCCCCATGACGACCCCCGTGATTCCGCCTTCGCCACCTCACAAGTCCCGGCCGCATACCCGCTTGGTCATCGGCGGCATTCTGCTCACTCTCCTCCTCGCCGCCGTCTTTACCATGGGTTCGCTCGACGTGCCCATCGAGCCGAGTTCTTGGCGCGAGTACCTGCCTTTCTATGCGGTCTCTTGTTTCATTACCGCCGCGCTCCTCGTCTTTGGCCTTATCCTCGGCCGCAACATCGTTCGCCTGTGGGCGGAACGCAGCAAAGAGCAGCTCGGGGCGCGCTTCAAAACCAAGATGGTCATCGGCGCCATGGCCGTTTCTCTCCTTCCGGTCATCTTCATGTTTTTCTTTAGCTATTCCCTGCTGAATCGCACGCTGGGACGCTGGTTCCCGCGCCCGCTCGAAATCGCCTCTGAAGAAACGCAAAAGCTCCTCAATGACCTCGGTCATGGTACTTTGCCTCGCTTGCACATGCTTGGCTACCAGGCCGCCACGCACCTTGGCGAGCCACCTGACACATTCCTTCAACATGCCTTTGCTTCCGGGTTGGATGCGGTTTGGGTTTTCGACTCCCACGGCAAACTGCTACTCGGCGGCGTCACCTGCGACGACCAAAACGAGAACCGCTCCAAAGAACTCTGTAGCCTGAGCGGCGTACCGGGCACGCAGCAGCGCGTCCTGCCGAGCGGCGTCGAAATCTGGCAGGCCCGCAACAATAGCTATTTTGCCGCGCGCGTCCCCGTCTCCCTCAACGCCGCAGACACCGGCACAATCGTTGCGGCCTATCGCACCAGCCCCGATTTCCTGAAGCGTTGGACCATCATCCAGGAGCAAACCAAGGAATACGAGAACGTGAAACAGAGCCTGCGCGCCCTGAAGCGCCAGATGCTTCTCATTCTCTTTTTCTTTACGCTCCTCGTTCTCTCCGCCGCCACCTGGGTCGCTCTGTTTCTGGCCAAGCAGGTCACCGTGCCCATCCAGGCGCTCGCCGAGGGCACCCGCGAAGTTTCCGCCGGCAATTTCGGGTATCAAGTGCCGGAGCAAGTTCAAGACGAACTCGGCATGCTGGTGCGTTCCTTCAACACCATGACCACGCAGCTTCGCGACAACCGCACGCAAATTGACGAGTTCACCCGCAACCTCCAGCAAGCCGTTCAGGAACTCGAACGCCGCCGCCAGTTGATGGAAACTGTGCTGGAGAACATTCCCGCTGGCGTGATCTCCTTGGACGCTGACGGCAATATCCTACGCACCAATACCGCGGTCGCTCGCATGTTTGGGGCTGCCGCGCACAACCTGGACTCCCTGGAACTGTTGCTCGGCCCTGAGGCTGAACGCATACTTCAGCATCTGATGAAGCGTTCCCTGCGCATGGGTGTTGTTTCGCGCGAAATTGAAATCGTGGCTGCAGGGCGCGTACTGCATCTTGCCGTCACCGTCAGCTCCCTGGGCACGCGCAAAGCAAACTCCGGCTTCGTGCTGGTCTTTGACGATTTGACGGAAGTCCTGCGCGCGCAGAAATCCGCCGCCTGGCAGGAAGTGGCTCGCCGTATCGCCCACGAAATTAAGAATCCGCTCACTCCCATCCAGCTCTCCGCGCAACGTCTGCGCCACCAACTTGAGCGTCGTACCGGCGCCCCCGAGCCTCCCAAAGACCCCGATCTCGCCCGGATCGCCCAGGAATGCGCCAGTCTGATTGAGCGCGAAGTGGCTACTCTCGCCGCACTGGTCAACGAGTTCTCACAGTTCGTGCGCTTCCCCACTGCCAAACTTCTGCCCACGGACACCAACACAACAGTGAACGAAGCCGTGGAAGTCTTCGCTGGCCGCCTCGACGGCATCACTCTGAAAACTTCCTTCGAGAAGCATCTCCCCGCCGTCCGCGCCGATGGCCCGCTGCTCCGCAGCGTCATCGTCAATCTCATTGACAACGCCGCCGAAGCCCTCGAAGATTCGCCATGTCGCGAAATCATTGTCGCCACCCATTTGCGCCCGGAATCCGATACCATTGAAATTGCAGTATCAGACACGGGTCACGGCATCTCCCCGCAGGATAAGGACAAACTCTTCCTGCCGCATTTCTCCACCAAGGATCGCGGCACCGGGCTGGGTCTGGCCATTTCCGCCCGCATTATTTCCGAGCACGGCGGTTCGTTGCGCGTGGAGGATAACCGCCCCGTGGGCTCGCGCTTTTTGATTGAACTACCCGTTGCCGAACTTTCCGCCACGGCCCCGGCAGAGCGCAATGGAGGAGTGGATACAGATTCATGAGCACGGCGCACAAAATCCTGATTGTGGACGACGAGGCGGGCATCCGCGAATCTCTCGCCTCCATCCTCCGCGACGAACACTACATCGTGGAAACCGTGGGCTCCGCCGAAGAAGCTCTGGATCGTGTCGCCGCCGGCGATCTCCAGGTCATCCTTCTGGATATCTGGCTGCCCGGCATTGATGGTATGGAAGCCCTTACCCGCATCCGCAACCTTCCGGACGCCCCGGCGGTCATCATGATCTCTGGCCATGGCAACATCGAGACCGCCGTGCGTGCCACGAAACTTGGCGCGTTCGACTTCATCGAAAAGCCGCTCTCTCTCGAAAAAATCACGGTTCTCGTCCGTAATGCGATTCAGCAGCGTAGCCTGCAGGAAGAAAACCTGGTTTTGCGCAGCGAACTTCAGCACCGCTACCAGGTGATTGGCCAGAGCGTGCCGATGAAAGCCCTGCGCCAGCAGATTGCCGTCACCGCTCCCACCAATGGCCGCGTGCTCATCTATGGCGAGAGCGGCACTGGCAAGGAGCTCGTCGCGCGCGCGCTGCATGCTGGCAGCCTGCGCAATCGTGGACCCTTCGTGGAAGTCAGTTGCGCCGCCATACCCGAAGAACTGATCGAGTCCGAACTGTTTGGCCACGTCAAGGGAAGTTTCACCGGCGCCAGCGAGGACAAAATCGGCAAATTTCAGAAGGCCGACGGCGGCACTTTGTTCCTGGATGAAGTCGGCGACATGAGCCTGCGTACGCAATCCAAGGTGTTGCGCGTCCTGGAAGAACAGCGCATCGAGCGCATCGGCGCAAATCTTACTTTGAACGTGGACGTGCGCGTCCTTGCCGCCACCAACAAAAACCTCGAAAAGGAAATCGCACGCGGCGCTTTCCGCCAGGATCTTTTCTACCGCCTCAACGTCATTCCTTTTTTTGTGCCGCCACTGCGCGACCGCAAGGAGGACATCCCCGTCCTTGCGCGATTCTTCCTGAACGAATTCAGCGCGGAATATGGCAAGCGCACCCGTGAACTCAGCGACGGCGCCATGGAAATCCTGCTGCGTTATCCGTGGCCCGGAAATGTGCGCGAACTGAAAAACCTCGTCGAGCGCCTGGTCATCGTCTGCCCTCAAGCGCGCATTGAGCCCCACCATCTGCCGCCCGAACTTTTTCGCGGCGTGGCCGACAGCCCCCAACAACCCTACTCCACGCTCCACGAAGCCCGCAGCGCCTATGAGCGCGAATTCATCCTCCGCAAACTTCAGGAGCATCGCTGGAACATGACGCAAACCGCCTCCGCCCTCGGCCTCGAGCGCTCCCACCTCTACCGCAAAATGAAATCCCTGGGCATTGCCGCCCCCGAGTAGTCCACACCTTTGTAGCGCAGGGAGAGTCCGCGAGCCCTGCGGCTTTTTCTTGGGTTTTACGAAGCTTTTTTCTCGATTCCATTAACATGGATGGCGGCTTGTGGTCCGCTCCCCTTGCGGGGGTCTGAGTGCTCCCGGCCTGAGCTTGAAGGGTGCTTTGTCTTTTCTCTTCTCCGAAACTTACAACTTAAAATTGAAAACTGACAACTCTCCCGATGCGCCCTCCTTTATGGCACAATTCCATTCCCCGCCACGAGGTGCACCATGCTTACCCGCGAGGAGAAATACAAAGTATTGCAAGCCCTACACGAACGCCCAGGAGCCTTCGTAATCCCCAATGTGTGGAACGCCGGATCAGCAAAAATCCTCACCGCGCTGGGTTTTGAGGCTTTAGCCACCACAAGCGCCGGTTACGCCTTTGAGGTCGGTCGCAATGACTCCTCAATCAGCCTGACGCGCGATGGAGTCTTGGAAAACGCCAAGTCCATCGTCGAGGCCACTGATCTGCCGGTGTCCGCGGATCTCCTCGATGGCTTCGGCCCCTCGCCGGAAATCTGCGCCGAAACAATCCGTCTCGCCGCGAAGATCGGCCTAGCGGGCGGCTCCATAGAAGATTCCACTGGCGATCCTAATGAGCCCATTTATGAATTCCAACTTGCCGCCGAGCGCGTTGAGGCCGCGGCCAGTGTGGCCCACCATCGTCACTTCCTCCTGACCGCCAGAGCTGAAAACTTCCTTCATGGCCGTCCCGATCTCGACGACACCATCCGTCGCTTGCAATCCTTCGACAAGGCGGGCGCCGATGTCCTCTACGCGCCGGGTCTTCCTAGCCTCGAGGCCATTCGCGAAGTCTGCGCCTCTGTCTCCAAGCCCGTAAATGTAGTTATGGGATTAAAAGGCGCCACCTTTTCCGTTGATCAACTGGCAGCAGTCGGCGTGAAACGCATCAGCGTAGGCGGTTGCTTGGCCCGAGCCGCCCTCGGCGCACTCGTGCGCGCCGCAATAGAAGTGAAGGAGAAAGGCACATTCACGTTCGCCGCGGAAGCTCTTCCAAGCGCCGAGGCCAAAGCCTTCATGCAGAAAGCCCCGCGCTAGTAACAAAGTATTGTCACAAGAAGGTTGCCCCAGGCACGGAGTGTGTGCCTGAGTCTTGGGGTCTCCGAACCCTATAAACTTAAACCCGAATATTCTAGCCTTCCTCTTTCTTCTTCTGCCCTTCTCCCAGCCCTTCCAACTGCGTGTGCCAACTCAACTCCCGCACTTGCATCGGGTTCTCCCGCCAGTTCGGCACCACCTTCACGAAAAGCCCCAGATAAACCTTCGCTCCCAACAGGTTCTCCATCTCATAGCTCGCCTGCATAGTGTTTCGCCATGCAATCAACCATTTGCCGCTGGCCAATAAGGAGTAAACGTGGCGAGCCTGTGCAAGGTGCGTGCAAGGCTAGGCGATGCAGCACCAGCGACGTCAACGTTCCATGAGTGCTTCACAAATTCCCCCAGACATCCGTTGTAGTCTGGTCCCTGCGTTGCAGTGCTGCGTTTTCTCGGCGCTATGCGTTGTCGTATTTCACGTGACCGTGACCTACGGGCCAATTTCACCAACTGACGTTTTGGGTCGTCTAGGCTGTCACAAACTGCCGGTACTGTTGCCTCGGGTACGGACAAAAATCGGGCTATGTTGACACGGCCTGCCAGAAGCCATGCTTCGACCTCTCTTACCGCAATTCTAAAAAGCAAGTTTGGATGCCGCGGGACGGTCAACCATTCTTGGATCAACGCCGGAGCACAAGGGTAGCGATCCAAGTCTGTAAGCAATACAAACGGCGTTCCCCGGGCGCCTACGTTCCACCCAGGAACGGTTCTCCGTAAGTAGCCAAAGCCCCCTCGGCCATACACAGTACCAACGAAATATTCCCTGTTTATGTGGTCCAATAGTTTGCGAAGGACAGTCTCACTGAGTTCGTCTTCTATGGCCAGGTTGACAGGAATTGGGCTCATTCGAAGAGGTTCAGATTCTCCAGCTTGGGAGGCGCAATTCTCGGAAGCGCAACATCGGCTATGCTCAGTCCAGCAGTCAACAGATCGCGAATCTCAGGCTCAGACGACGCTATTTTGGCAACCGTGCCCTCGACGTCCGGATTAAGCATGACAACCTCTTCGCCGCCGATACCCTTCTGAGAAAGCATCTCCCAGCTGTGCGTGCTGACAAAAATCTGCCGTTTTCTCTTGCGTTGCATGCGATAAAACAGGGCAGGGAGTTTGCTGATAATTCCGGAGTGCAGCGAAAGTTCTGGTTCCTCGAGCAAGAGCGGTGCGTCGCCCTCCAATAGGGTCCAGAATAATCCGATCAATCGAAGTGTCCCATCCGAGAACTGATCTTCCCGCTGACGCCCAGCATTTGGACGCCAGTGGGTGTAAGTAGCTTCGAGATGCGGTACCCCTGCTTCATCCTTGGTGTCGGACAAATCCTTGAGTTGAGGCACGGCGTCTCGCAGCGCCTCTTCTATCTTTCCTAAACGAGACTTGCGGGTCTTCTCCGGCGTGCGTGCCACCATCTCCAAGAAATTACGGCCATACGGGTCTTCTGGAATGCCGGGCCCTTGGAAAGCTTCCGGATGTCTCAACAACTGAGGCACCAAGTGCAGATATCTGATGGACTCAAAAAAACGAGATACATCGCGGAACTCAGTATTCGCGCTGATTTGTTCCAAGTGGGTCTGAGTGAGGCGGATATCGTCACGTTTGTCCTGATCGTCTGGTCGATTCAGTTTCAGGTCTCCGCCCTTCCATACTTTTTCGAACCTCAAGATTGGCTGCCGATGGCCGCGTACTTGCTGAGTGATTCCTATTGCATATTTCCATACCGGTGAAGAGGAGCCATTCGAAAGCTCAACTTCAATCTCCACATCCGGCTCACGTCGTGCAGCCAGACACCTAATTTTGGACACTCCGCCTCGCTGAAATATTGCCTGCTGCAACCCCCCGCCCGGCTTTGCAACATCGCGGAGAAACCGCAAGGCGTCGAGTAAATTGGATTTTCCCGACGCGTTAGGACCAACTATGAATACTCGTTCAGCTAGCTGAACATCAAACAGACGAAAATTGCGCCAGTTCTTGAGGACAAGCCGCGAGATGATCATTGAACTGAGATTCTACATTCTTTTTTCCGGTTTTGCCTAGAGTCGCTCGGGTTGGGCGCAATTCCTCAGGGATCTTTTCCGTCATTTGGCTTGCTCGTATGCTCAGGTTCGACGGCTTCCACTCTCTCTTTGTCCTTGGCCAGGCCAACTGAATTCACGCGGTTGGCCTCTCTGCCCCGCTGGTCCTCGCTGAGCCCTTCCAACTGTGTGTGCCAACTCAATTCCCGCACCTGCATCGGGTTCTCCCGCCAGTTCGGCACCACCTTCACGAAAAGCCCCAGATAAACCTTTGTCCCCAGCAGGCTCTCCAATTCCTTTCGCGCCTGCGTCCCAATGCGTTTCAGCATCTCGCCCTTATGCCCAATCAGGATTTTCTTCTGAGAATCCCGCTCCACGTGCATGGTCACTTCAATCCGCAAAATCTTCGGCGTCTCCTCAAACTTGGTCACGATGACCGCCAACGCGTGCGGCACCTCGTGGTACGTCAAATCAATCGCCTTCTCCCGGATAATCTCGCTGGCCAGGAACCGTTCCGGTTGGTCCGTAATCTGATCCTCCGGAAAAAACGGCTCGCCTTCCGGCAGATTCTTGAAGATTTCCTCCAGCAACTCGTCGCAACCGTCACCTTTCAGCGCCGAGATCGGCATCAGCGCCGCGAACGGGAATGCCTTTGAAAACGCATCCATCAGCGGCAACAATTTCGGCTTCGGTATGCGGTCAATTTTATTCAACGCCAGAATCGTCTTCCCCTCAAACCGCTTGGCTTTTTCCAGCAGCAGCGTATCCTCGTGCGGCAGTGTGTGGATCGCATCCACCATTAGCAACAGCACGTCAATCCCCTCCAGCGCCGCCGCCACTTCCCGCATCATCTGCCGGTTCAGCGCCGAATCCGCTTCATGCACTCCCGGCGTATCAATGAACACCACCTGCCCCTGCGACTGCGTCACAATTCCCTGAATGCGGTTGCGCGTGGTCTGCGGCTTCGAGGTCACAATCGCCACCTTCTGCCCAACAAACCGGTTCAACAAGGTGGACTTCCCCGCATTCGGCCGCCCCACAATGGCCACAAATCCCGCCCGTTTCTTCCCTTCCCCGGTTGTCTCTGATTTTCTTTCCACGATGGTTCTTTCTCGCGCTCTGTGAACGCTTGGCCTGAACAGCTCAATTAGCGGCCGGAGAAGCCGTCGCCGGCAAATGTCGCGCGCGCAGCCGCAACACTTTTCGCTGGTTCGCTTCCACCACTTCAAACCGGAACCCTTCCAGATCCACCTTATCTCCCGGCGCGGGCACTTTCCCTGATACATGGCTCAGCAGCCCCGCAATCGTCGTTACCGTCTCGTCGGATTCGTCGCCGAAATGCACGCCGAGCAACTCCTCCACGTGCGGAATCGTCATGCTACCGCGCAACACCAGGCTGCCATCGGACTCCCGCACCGCATCTGGCGAGGGTTGTTTCGTATCCACGGCGCTCTCGCCTACAATCTCTTCCACCAGGTCTTCCACCGTCGCGATGCCTGCGACGCTGCCGTGCTCGTCAATCACCACGGCCAGCGACTGCCCTTTCTGTCGCATCTCGCGCAACAAGTCCGACCCCAGCTTCGTTTCCGGGACAAACAGTGGCGGCCTCGCCAGCTCCCGCACCTTGCGTTTCGGCAAATCAGTGTCGGCAACCTGCAGCAGGTCCTGCGCGTGTACCACGCCAATGATGTCGTCCAACGACTTCTCGTATACTGGCATCTTCGCGAACTTCGTCTCCACGTACCGCGTGTGCATCTCCTCCAACGTGGCGTCCGCCTGCATCGCCACCACATCCGGCCGCGGCGTCATCACCTCGCGCACGCGCTTGTCGCTGAACTCCACCACCTGCTCTATCAAATCCGCCTGCTCGGGCTCGATGATCCCCTCGTCTTCCGCCACTTCCACCAGCGCCTCAATTCCTTCTTCCGTGCGCTGCTCGTCCGTGCGCTCCACTTCCTGCTCCGATATCCGCGCCAACGATTCCGCGCCCTCCAAAAACACGCGCACCGGCCATGCCAATAGCATCGCCAGACGTATCAACGGCAGAAGCGGCAGCAGCCAGCGCCCCGTCGTCCGGTACAGCAGCATGTCCGGAACGAAGTGCATCAGCAGCACCACTTCCAGCGACAGAAACACCAGGAATTGCAGCCCCGCTTCCCAGCGGTTCGGCACCAGATAGACCACGCCACGCGTCGTTTCCAGCACCACAAACGCCAGCCAGAAATGCCCCAGGATGCGGAACGTCCGCCCGCCGCTCCGCCGGTTGATCCCCAGCTTCGGCTCGATTTCCGCTTCAAAAATATCCAGGTGTTCGTGGACGCGCCCCGTGGTCATTCGCCCCAATTCGCGATAGATCAGCGCCAGGTAAGAAAAAATCGGCAGGCCCAGGGCCAGCACCAGCACGCTGCCAACAAATGCCCACTGTAGCATCTTCAGCCAATCCCCAATCGCCGCCGCAGCCGCATTTCCACGTGTTCCATTTCGCCGCGATCGGCCTCGTGATCGTATCCCAAAAGGTGCAATACCCCATGCAGGATTAGAATCTGCAATTCTTCCGGCAAACCGCGCCCCAGTGAACGCGCATTGCGTCGCGCAACCACCGGCGAGATCGCAATATCACCTAAGAACGCACCGCGACGTCCGCGCTTCGAATTCGCACGCAACTCCGGCTTGCCCTGTTCTTCTGCCGGAAACGATAACACATCCGTCGTGCGCCTTTTCCCGCGATACTTTGCATTGAGCCGCGCCATCTCTCCATCCCCAATCAAGCGCACGGCCACGCAATCGCCACGAAGTCCCAACTCATCTTTTACGCGTTGCAGGAATAATTCCAGTGGCCGCACTTGCACGCGCACCGCGCGCTGGTGATTTTCAATTGCCGCAACGTCGCGCTCCGCCCTCCGTTTTTCGAGTCTTGCCGCGTGCATTGGCATTGGTTTGTCATCCCGACCGCAGGCCGCTGCCTTTGCGGCCGTCCCCACTGTCATCCCGACCGGAGTGCCGCGTTGTTTGCGACACGTAGCGGAGGGATCGCGGCAATCTCATCGCACCCGGGCTCGACTTCCTCTTTTCGGGTTTCGTTTTTCGAGTTTCGAATTCAGTGTCATCGCGTTCAGCTGTCAGCTTGCCCGCTCTTTTCTGGAGCCTTGGCCGAAATCATGGACTTCCCATTCCCCGCGCGCTGCGGGTGGGAGCCGTCAAACTCCTCGTACGCCCGGATGATCTGCTGCACCAGGTTGTGCCGCACCACGTCTTTTTCGCTAAACTGCACCACGCTGATCCCCGGAATGCGCCCGCAAATCTCCATCGCTTCCACCAGCCCGGATTTTTTCCCTGCCGGCAAATCAATCTGTGTGACGTCTCCCGTAATCACCGCCTTGGAATTGAATCCTAACCGCGTCAAAAACATTTTCATCTGCTCGCTGGTGGTGTTTTGCGCTTCGTCCAGAATCACGAACGAATCGTTCAGCGTGCGCCCGCGCATGAACGCCAGCGGCGCCACCTCGATAATGCCCTTCTCCAAAAACCGTTCCAGTTTGTCCGCGTCCAGCATGTCATATAGCGCATCGTACAGCGGCCGCATGTACGGATCGATCTTCTGCTGCAGTGTGCCCGGCAGGAATCCCAGCCGCTCGCCCGCTTCCACCGCGGGCCGCGCCAGGATAATGCGGTTCACCTGCTTCGTAAGTAGTGCGCTCACCGCCATCGCCACCGCCAAATACGTTTTCCCCGTGCCGCCCGGCCCGATCCCGAACGTCATGTCGTGCGATTCAATCTCTTCCATGTAGCGCTTCTGGCCCGCGGTTTTCGGTGTCACCGTCTTTTTCCCGAATGACCGCGCGCGGCCGTGCTCAAACATGCCGCGCGGCGATTCATTCGGCTCTTCCGTGGCCACGCGCATCAGCGATTTCACTTCAGCGCTCGAAAGCACCCGGCCGTGCCGCGTCAGGTGGTTGTACTCCTCCACAATGCGCACCGCCTGGTCCACGCTTTCCTGCTCGCCTTCTACGGTGATGCGCGTGTCGTGCAGATGCGTGCGCACCTGCAGCGAGTCCTCCAGCAGACGGATATTCTCGTCCAAAGTTCCAAAGAAGGGTTCAATTTTCCCGGTAATGTGTATCGTGCGTCTCATCCACTTGGAAGGTTGCTCTGCCGTACGAAACGGGTGCCCGATGGAAGTCCCCCTGAAAATTCACGGCTGCATCGCAGCCCGGTCACGGAGAAACTCCCTTCAACCTAACCCACCCTCGTCCCCCGGTCAAGTTACACCCCTGTAACAACAGCGGTGCTGTGAATTTGTAGCGGCCGACTTCTGAAGCGGGCACCTCTGACGTGTCTGTAGCGCAGGGAGAGTCCGCGAGCCCTGCGGCTTTTCTCTTGGGTATTTCTTCTGACGCTTTTCGAATTTCTATTTTCTAATTCCTCACATCCACCTGTACTTCCCTCACCAATTTCCGCGCGAGGTACAGTTGCAACCTGATTACCTGTCCTCTGGTACGCCAGAGCTATGGACGCAAACCGTTCCTAAGACAAAACTCATCTTGCAACGTGGAAAACTCGCGTGGGTAATTCTTGAGGGAGGGTTAAGGCCATGTTCGTTTCCGCAAAACATATTTTGCTCGGCTCGGCGGCGGTGCTGCTGCTGAGTCTCCCGGCAATGGCTGCGAATGAATCCAGCAGTGCGGCGGCGGCGAGTGTCGTCCCGCAGGCGCACGCGCTGATCAGTTGCCCCGGAATCAGCGGCGTACCGATGACGTCGGATGCGGAGCAGGCGCTTCCGCTTCAACTTGTGGCCACGCTGCAATGCGGCGGCGAGGTCGCAATCCTTTCCGATAGCGAGGGCTATACCGCACAGGTGCGTTCCAGCGACGGCAAGCAGGGCTACGTGGCCCGCATGTATCTTTACATGGGCAGCGACCTTGCCAAATCCTCCGCACCCGTTCAGCCCGCCGCGGCCACGGCTGTCAACGGTGTGGCTCGCTGGCGCGCGGGCGCACCGGGTTGCGATCAATTCCTAAGCCAGGGCCGCCTTGTGGAATCGCTCACTGCCAACGGCGTCACCGTTCAGGTTTCCCTGCAGGACACTGGTTGGAAGCTCCGCGCCTCCATCGCCATTTCCAATCAGGGCGCCACGAATTTGGACATAATGCCCTCGCTGATCACCCTGGACGAATTGCAGCCCGGCTTGCGCCTTTTGCCCTCGCAAAATCCCGCGAAGATTGCCCACGCCGTGAACCATCAAGCGCTCTGGACGATCGCCACCGCTGAACCTTCACCCAGCGCCGTGACGATGCGCGGGAGTGCACCCGCAACAACGCAAACGCTGGCATATCGCCCCAACGCCACGCCCGATTATATGGGCCAGCATCTCGCCTCAGCTTCAGCAAAGAACTCCCTCTGGCGCGAGGACACCGCTGATCCACGCACTCTTGCTTTGAAATCCGGTTCGCTAGCCCCTCAACAGTTAACCGCAGGCGTCATCTGGTTTGCCCGTGACCCAGGCGCCCGCGAACTTTCCCTGCGCGTTCCCGTCGGCGACCTTGTATTCGACTTCCCGCTCTTTTTTGACGGCCACAAGTAGTCCCACTCTCTCGCTCCGCCCAGATCAGTAGGGGCGTCCGCCTCAGGCGGGCGCCCCATCTCGCCACAATCGCCAAATTTTTCTCAGACAATAAGTTATCTGTCATCCCTACCGGAGCCTCCTCACAGCTCGCGGGATCACCTGCATTTGTCATCCCGACCGGAGCGGCCCGATTCTTTCTCTCGCGCCGCATTTTGGCGCGTCGGGCCGCGGAGTGGAGGGATCTCGCCACCCTCGCATTCTTATACTCTTATACTTTTGCACTCTTATACTTCTTATTCTTGTGCTCTTGAATTCTCTGCGCCTAGTCCGCCGCCACCGCCCGATTCTTCGCCCATTCCCGAATCGCCGTAATCTCCTCTGCCCTCGTCACGCTGAGCGGTTGCGTCCCGCGAACCTCCTCCAGCAGCACATCCGTCGAAAGCTGCTGTTTACGGTTAAACGCCGTATATAACCCCGCCACGATGGCCTGCTCAATCTCCGCGCCCGAGAATCCCTCCGTCGCCGCGGCCAGTTTGTTCACATCAAAGCCCGCCGCATCCCGACCGCGCTTTTTCAAATGCAAACTGAACAGCACCGCCCGCACAGCCGCATTCGGCAAATCCACAAAAAATATCTCGTCGAATCGTCCCTTGCGCAACATTTCCGGCGGCAGAATCGTGATGTTATTGGAAGTCGCCGCCAGAAAAACCCCACCCTCGCGATCCTGCATCCAGGTCAGCAACGTGGCCAGCAGCCGCTGCGATAGCCCCGCATCCGCATCTCCGCTCGACCCCGCGGAAGCAAACGCCTTCTCAATCTCATCAATCCACAGCACCACCGGAGCAAGCTTCTGCGCCAACTCCAGCGCCTTCTTCAAACGCTTTTCGCTCTCTCCCACAAACTTGTCGTACAGCGCCCCGGCATCCAGTCGCGCTAGTTCGTAGCCCCACTCTCCCGCCACCGCCCGCGCCGCCAGGCTCTTTCCGCAACCTTGCACGCCTGTAATCAGCACGCCCTTCGGCGGCACCAATCCAAAGCGTTGCCCTTCCGGCGTCATGGCGCTCTTGCGCTTGCCAATCCATTCGCGCAAATGCTGCAATCCTGCCACGTCGCTGAACGAAGCGTCGCGCTTCACCGTCTCCAGCAGCCCCTCCGTGTGCAGAGCCTCGCGCTTCGCCTCCAGCACATCATCCAGCAGCCCCGCGTCCACCTTGCCACGCTCCAGAATGCATTTCCGCAAAACGTGCTGCGCTTCTTCCACCGGCAAGCCCGCCAGGTTTTTTGCCAGTTGCCCCATTCCCACCACATCCAGCGCCACCGGCATGGGGCGCTCGCGTGTCACGTCCGCCAGCACAAACCTCACGCCTGCCAGCAATTCCTCTGTCCCCGGCAAACCCAACTGGAACGGCGCAGCATCCGCCGCCACCTCCGCTGGCAATTGAATCGACGCCGCCAGTAACACCATACACCGGCGCGCCGTGCGGAATCCGTCCGCCAGATCGCGCAGCCTGCGGCTGATGCGGTCGTTATCGCAATAGCGCGCGAAATCCTTCAGCAGGAAAATGGCATCGCCCTGGATCGTCGCGATATTCGCCAGCGCCTGTTCCGGCTGGTCGGAATTGTAGAGCGCCGCGCCCCCGGCCTTCCCCAGCCCTTCCGTCACGCTCCAAATGTACAGCGGCACAGCGAGTTCCTGCGCCACCGCGCCCAGCAGTTCCAGGAAGCGCTGCTCCTCGCTCGTTTCCACGGTGATGATGGGATTGCGCGAATTGATCAGCAGGCACAGCTTTTCACGCTGTGCCGCCGACGCGCTAGTCTGCGCCGTTATCGCCGGAATCGTGCTGGTGCGCGCCGAAGTCACTGGGTGCGGCGCCTGCGAAAGCGTTTTCGGATCGTTTGACAAAGGCATTGGTCCCGCTTCACACTAGAGGTTTGAGCATAACGCACAAGGAGCGATAGATGGCCCAAGGTCAGCCTACCAAAGTTAAGAAAAAGAAGAAGTCCGTTTTAAAGCGCGCGGCACAATCTAATCAACGCGCCGAAGTGAACCGCAACAACCGCACCCGTGTCCGCACCATGATGAAGCGCCTGCGCATCGCCATTACTGCGGGAGACGCCACCGCCGCCGCGAATCTTTTGCAGCCCACCGTCTCCGCAATCGATCAGGCCATTAGCAAAGGCGTGCTCCACGAAAATACCGCCAATCGTTACAAGTCCCGCCTCACCCTGGCCTACAACCAGGTCAAAGCCAAAGCCGCCAAGTAGTTCCCCACTTCAGATCGATCCAATTACTTCAGTCGCCGGTTACCCATCACGGGTGCCCGGTTGCCCCAGGCCCGCCGTAGGCGGGTGCCTGGGTCTTGAGGTTCAGGTACCCCAGGTAGCGCTTCTGTACCTGGGTCTTGGAGTCCTCTCCTCTTACCTCCGCGTTTCTATGCGAACTGCGCTCCTTCTAGCCCCGGTTTCTTGCACTCTTATACTCTTTCACTTCCTAAATCTTTTCCTCCTTCCTCCCACCCCAGCCAATTTGCATCTACCCTCCCCTCTCCCGCCCACGTACATTCGTTCCCACCATGACCACCACCATCCCCATCACGCGCACCACGCATTCCCGCCTAACCGAAGAACTCCGCGAAACCTCGCCCTTCGGCACCAACTACAGCGACCACATGTTCGTCGCCGACTATTCCGACGGCCAATGGCACGACGCTCGCATTGTGCCCTTTGGTCCGATGTCCTTCTCTCCTGCCCTCACCGCTTTCCATTACGGCCAGGCGCTCTTTGAAGGCTTCAAGGCCCATCACACCGCCGATGGACGCGTCGCCATCTTTCGCCCCATGGCCAATCACGCGCGCCTGAATCGCACAGCCGAGCGCCTCGCCATGCCCGAACTCCCCGAATCGATATTCCGCGAAGGCCTCGTCGAACTCATCCGCACCGATCGCGATTGGGTTCCGCATCGCCAAGGTGGCTCGCTCTATATCCGCCCCGTCTATTTCGGCACTGACGACAGCCTGATGGTGCACGCCGCCAATCACTACTGCTTCATTATTTTCACTTCGCCCGGCGGTCCGTATTTCTCGCAACCCATCCGCCTGCTCGCCGAAGAAACCTATGTGCGCGCCTTTCCCGGCGGCACCGGTGCCGCCAAATCCGCGGGCAACTACGCCGGCGGGCTCCTTGCCGCAAAGCTCGCGCAGGCCAAGGGCTATCACAATGTGATGTGGTTGGACGGCAAGGAGCGCCGCTACATCGAAGAGTCTGGTGTGATGAATATCATGTTCATCATTAAAGGTGTGGCCATTACGCCGCCGCTATCCGGTACGATTCTTTCCGGCGTAACGCGCGATTCCGTACTCACTCTCCTACGCGATATGCAATTCCCCGCCGAAGAACGCGCCATCACCGTGGAAGAAATCTCCGCTGCCAACGCCGCAGGTACGCTGCAGGAAGCATTCGGCATCGGCACTGCCGCCATCATCGCGCCCATCGCCTGCATCGGTTACCACGGCCACGATCTCGCAATTCCCACCGGCGCACCCGATTCCCTTGCCGCGCGCCTGCGCAAAAAACTCGTAGCCATCCAAACCGGTCACGAGCCCGACCCCCACAACTGGCTGCTGTATATCTGACTTTCCCCCCTGCCGCCGTCCTTACCACGATTTTTTGATGTCAGCGCGGCAGAACTCGTGATCTCAGCGCACGCGAAACGAAACCTGTCATCCCGCCTGCCCTGAGCGGAGCCGAAGGGACCGGAGCGGCCCGACATTCTCTTCCGCGCCGTTTTGTGGCGCGTCGGGCCGCGCAGTGGAGGGATCGTGGCACTCTTTCAACCATCAAGAGCAGCCAACACTCTTACACACTTACACTCTTACACTCTTACATTCTTTCTCTTCTGTCTCTCTGTTACGCCCGCTGAACTCCGCCCCCCGCCCCGCCCCCACTCAATTCCCACACCAGCATTTCCATCACAAACCGCTTATCCCCCGCCCCGCCCTTCAGCCGGTCGTCCGCTTCTCGCAGTGCCTTCATACCATCCAGCAGCCGCTGTCGCGAAATTTTCCGTGCGCTGTCGAGAGCAATCTGCGCCTGCTCCGGCCGCATCCCCAACACTCGCGCCGCTTGAAATCCGTTTGTGACACCGCGCAGTTCGCTCGCTTCCATCAGCTTGCGGTACATCCACGCCATCGCCCCCACCATCATCGGCGGCTCCTCGCCCTCGCGCAGCAAGCGCTCCAGAAACTCCAACGCTTTTTTCGGCTGCCGCGTGGCCAACAAATCCGCCAATTCCCACACGGTCGTGGTTTTCTCCGAAATAACCAGCGCCACCACATCTTCGCGTCGCACCTGTTTCCGCTCCGCCGCGTAGGTCGCCAGCTTTTCCACTTCCGTCTTGAGCCTCATCAAATCGCCGCTCACAAATTCCGCCAAATCCTCCGCCGCGCCCTGTTCAAACTCGATACCCTGCTCCTTCGCCAGCGTCTTCGCTAGCACAACCGCAGCCCCAATTCGCTCATCTGCGTCTTCACTCGCACCTACATCCACCACTAGCGCCTTTTGCGCCAGCAATTTCGCCAGCTTCATCCGTTGGTCCAGCCCCGCGGCTTCCACCACCAGCACGGAGAACGGCGCGGGATTCTCCAGGTACGCTTCCATCGCTTCCACTGTCTCTTCGCGATTCTTCTCCCCTAGCTTTTCAATCGCATCCGCGTTTTCCAGGAAAACCACCTGCTGCGGTGACAGCATTGCCAGGGTCTGCGCCTGGTCCAGCGCCGCTTGCGTTTCCCCCCGCTGCGCAGAAAATCGCGACACTGCCCAGGTCCGCGCCGCCTCCGGCACGTACTTTTTAATCAACTCCGCGCGGCAGCGGTCCCGCAGATACGGCTCATCCCCCAGCAGTAGAATCGCAGGAATCGCTTTGCCCGTCCCCAGCCGCTCCAGCAGTTCTCCCGCTGACGTTCGCGCCATCAGTAATTCTCCATCACCGCCGCCACCAGTCTCTGCGCAAAATCCTGGGCCATGCGGTCCACCGCCGGGTCACTTTCCTGGAAAAAACTCTCCACACTCGCTTCCGAGGGGTTCGAGGATGTTCCGTTTGTCGAAGGCTGTGACGCCGCCAATTGATATGCATTGCGAAACACAAAATTATCCGTGTGATACAGCACTTTGTCCGTTGCCCGCTCCGTCAGCGTCACTTCGCATTTCATCGTCACCAGCATGACCGTGGCCTGCGCCACGGACGTCGTCGCCGTTGTCGTCGTTTGGAAAACCGCCGGAGTCACCTCCACGCTGACCACTTTCCCGCGCAGCACCGCGTCGCCCGCGTTCGGGTCGGAAACCACATGGTAAGGTGTCTTCGCCAAAAACTCATGGATCGTGGCCGCGGTCAGCTTCTGCTCGATGCGGTAACTCGTGGTCTTGTTTTCCATCGCCGGAACCGCAATTACATGGATGCTCTTCGGCAGAGCATTGCTGTGACCCGCCATGTGATACCCGCAGCCGCACAAGACCGCACTCACACCGAACAGCAAGACGCTCCTTGTCCACTGCTTCATGTCGTCAACCACTCCGCCAGTTTCAAACCGCTCCACGCGGGCACGCGCAAATTGTCGCATGCTCCCCAGAACCACCAGCTCCCCTCGCGCGATGCATCCTCCAGCGGCTCCGCAAAGTACAAGCTCGTCTCACCGGCCACGCTTACGTTGCTCGGCGGCGGCTCCCCTTTCGCCTGCACCACAAACCCAGCACCCCGGCAACTCTCCACAAGTTCCTCGCGTTTCACGCCGGGCGCAAGGTCCGCGCAAGCGCTGAGTGCCGCCCCGTAAAACACCGGCGCATGGATCAGGTTCATTGAAATTTTCGCGTCCTCTGCCTCATCGCTGATTGCCGCTGAAACTTCCGCGCGCATTTCCAGCAGCCGAGCGCGCAAATCCTTCTGGCTCTCTTCCCCATACTGCGGCAGCATATTAAACGCCGTCTGTGTGCCGAAAACGCGATGCCCCACGGTCTGGAACGTCAGCAGTTGCGATGTTTGCGTCTCCAACTCCTCGATCCCTTCCCGGCCCGCATCCGATACCGCCGAATACAACGTGGCCACCAGCCTCTGCAAGCCGTGCTGCCGCAAAGCCAGCGCCAGGCTCGTTACCGCCATGCCGCCCGGTGAAAACACGCTGAACGTCCGCGCGCCTCTCGCCACACTGCGGCCAGTCAACGCTTCAATTTTGGGGAACCAGGGTGTGACATCAGGATCGGACAAAGTGGCATGGGAGAAATCGATAATCGTCGCGCCGGCTTGCCTTGCCGGCCCCAGGCATAGTTTCCCAAACGCACTCGAGCCCGTCAGAAACGCGAACCGCGCCCCATGAAATGTGTCCTCGTCCAGATGCTGAATTACCGCCGGCTCGCCCGCTGCTTCTGTCAAGATCCCCGTGGCGTACTCTTCATCCACCAGACGCAAGTCCCATCCCGCGAAGCGGCTTTCCTCCAACAACGACTTCAGCTCGCCGCCCAGCAGCGATGACGCCCCTGCAATCACCATGCGTTGGGAGTTGCGTTCCTCGGACATGGATCAGGCAGTCCTGGCGACCAACCGGTGCCGCAGCGCGCGCACCACATGCAGCGCTATTCCGATCGCGGCGTAGCTGACCGCAATGATCACCAGCACATACTCCGAATAGCGCCAGATCACCCCCGCCAGCAAGCAGATCATGATGATCGTCACGGAAGGCTGCTTCCTCGTCCAAGGAATATCTTTGAAACTGTAGTATCTCACCGTGCTGGTCATTAGCACGCCCAGCAGCGGCAGCACCACGAACCACAAATAAGACCAGTTCTCCGTCGTGATCGCGCCGCTCCAGTGCCGCGCATGTACAATCGCCGCCACCACGCCCGCCGCCGCGGGCGTCGGCATGCCCACAAAGTTCTTCGATCCGCCCGGGGCCATGCCCTGCACATTAAACCGCGCCAGCCTCCACGCCGAGCAAATCAGAAATGCCAGGCAGCATAGCCACGCGAAGTGCCCCAGGAAAGCTTCGCTTTCCTGCCCGCTGAGGTTGTGGTAGCCCCAGGCGTACGCCAATATGGCCGGGGCAATTCCGAAACTCACCACGTCCGCAATGGAATCAAACTGCACGCCGAATTCCGTGTTCGTGCCGGTCAGCCGCGCCACGCGCCCATCCAGCGCGTCAAACACAATGGCGATCCCGATTGCCTTCGCCGCGTGATCGTAATTTTCCGTGCCGCCGATCAGCGCTGCAATAGAAGCGTAGTAACCGCAAAGCAAGTTCGCAACCGTGAACAGGCTCGGCAGCAGGAAGATGCCCCTGCGCAAGCGCGGGTTGCGGCGGAGGCGACGTTCTTGAAATGGAATTTCGTGTTGTTCGTATTCGGTCATCTTGATGAATTCATCCTGCAACAGAGTACTACGCCAGACAACTCTATTCCGTCAATTTTTGCCTGGCCCTTTGCGATTTGTCCGGCGCAATCGGCCGGACTGGCGTATCCGCCAGCATGCGCGCCACTACCGTCGATCCGCCCTTCACATGTTCTCCCACTTTTACGCTGATTTCCGCGTTTTCCGGCAGCCACAGGTCCACGCGCGAGCCGAAACGCACCAGCCCGATGCGTTCTCCCCGCGCCACCGCGTCCCCCTGTTTTTTCCAAGTGACCACCCGTCGCGCTACCCAGCCGGCAATCTGTTTGAACACGATTTCGCCGTGTTCGCTCGCCAGCGTGAAAACGTTCTGCTCGTTTTCCAGTGAAGCCTTCGCCGCCCACGCCGCCAGGAACTTCCCCGGCTTGTATTCCAGTTTCGTGATCGTGCCCGCTGCCGGGGCGCGGTTCACGTGTACATTCCAGATGGCCAGGAAAATACTCACGCGCTTCCCCGGACGCCCGGCGTTCGCTTCATCCATCACCACCACCACGCGCCCGTCCGCGGGAGACACCACTTCATCAACTCCCGCGGGAATGGCTCGCTCCGGGTCACGGAAGAAATAAAACACAAAGAGCCCTAGGGCCACGAATACGGCTCCCAGGGCAATCGTCCATGGTGTCTGAAACAGAAGCGCCGCCAACCCCGCCACCAGCGGCGGAAACCCGAACGCATATCCCTCTTTGACCATAGTCTTCCTGACTCCGTCGCGCCTTGCGGCTGCGGGAGGACTGTGGCCATTTTACTCTAGAACGCGGGCTGAATTGGGAGCGAATCCCGGGAGGCTACTGCGAATGTCGCGTGTGCGCGTTGTGGATGCGCGAGGCGAGCAGTTCCATCTCGTCTTTCACGTGGAGCTTTAACTTTTTCAATCGGATTTCTTCAATCAGGTCTTCGGAACTGTGGTAGGGCGATCGGGAGAGTTTCTGGAGTTCGACTTCGTACTTCTGGTGTTGCTCACACAGACGCTGGTATTCGGCGTCTGTCTCGACTATTACGTCCCGAGGGTTCCGCTGCGCACTTGCCATGCGTTCCTCCTCATGAATGCGGTGTGAATACTACATGAGCGCAGACTAGCACCAAGAAACTCCACGTCAAGAGCTTTTCGGTACTACACCTGTGGAATCTTCGGTTTTCTCGTACACCAGCGCTGCCTCCCGTGGGTCCTGGTAATAGGCATCCCTCCTCCCAGCTCGGCGGAATCCTCCCCGTTCATAGAATGCCATTGCACCTAGGTTGGACTCGCGAACCTCTAAAAAGACACGACTTACGCCCGATTCCGCGAACCGCCGCAGCAGTTCCTTCAGGAGTGCCCGCCCCTCGCCCTGCATCCGACACTTAGGGCGCACCGCCAAGTTTAGGATCTCCGCCTCGTCCAGTGTCATTCTCCCCAAAATGAACCCAGTTGGCTTCCCGCCGCGCTCGCTGAGCAGCGCAACCGCCCCCGGCAGCGTCATAAACTCGACCAGACCCCGGCTCGACCAGCTCGCCGCTTCTCGCGATTCCAACAAGATATCGCTGGCGCAGGCTGCGTCTTCAGCACGGAACTCCCTCACCACAAACTCCTTTTCTCTCTGCCGAATTTCAGTGTGCATGGCTCGCCGGGCCCTTCCAGAAGATCTCCGCGTCCGATCGCCTCACGTAGTTGGCATCCAACTCCAGCGGGTCCGTGAACAACTGCTTCCCGGCGCGCTCCTCAGCAATCTCCCCAATCTTGCCCGCCAAGTCCCCATCCAGCCGCTGCATCGTGTCCCCCGCAAGTTCCCGCTCTTGCCAGCCCGTCAGACTGGTGATTAGCTCCGGATCCAGCGAAACCCAGGCGATCGCCTCAGCCCTGGCCTGCTCATTCGCCAGTTGGAGGAAATTGTCTGCCTCAATCACCCGCTCTGCTTCAACCAGCTCCAGACAACTTTCTCGCAGCCGATATAGCGCCGCAAACAGCTGGCCGCGCTGGGCGTCATAGCAGGCAGCAACCCAAGGGGCACCGCAATCCGCGCAGTGCGCCATCGCCTCCAGCCGCGAGATGCCAACCACTTTCTTCCCATAAACTTCCGCCCAAGCCTTCACCGTCGTCAGCCCCACTCTCACTCCAGTGAAGGACCCCGGCCCGGTGGACACTCCCAGCAGCTCAACCTCCTCCATCCGAATTCCCGCTTCCTTCAGGCACTCCCTGGCAGCTGGCAGCAACCATGAGGAGTAGTCTTCGCTACACACGTGCCTCCGGACTGCCATCAACCGCCCGTCCTTTCGGACCGCTAGGCTTCCCCTCAACTCGCTCGTATCTATCGCCAGTGTAATCACTTCGGCAGTGTAACCCAACCCAGGCCTGTCAGCCGAACTTCTCTATTAAATCGATTCGCTCGAGCGCGAACAGACATAAGCCCAGTTGACTGAACAAAAAGGAGGGGTGATCATTTCCATAAGCTTGGGTTATGACGTCACGAAGCCGAGCAATTCACATGCCAAATTGCTTTTGCACCTCCGCTATCTTCCTGATTCCAGAGGGTATATCTTGACTCTTCTGGCACATTCCCTTAAACTGTTCTTACCTTCTAGGGGGACAACCTAAGCTATGGATTATAAGATCGGCGACAAAGTCGTTTATCCGAACCACGGCGTTGGTGTTGTTGAACAGATTAGTTACGGTGTGTTAAACGGCAGGACCGAACGTTACTTCATGATTCGCGTGCTTTCCAGCGGTTTGCGGGTCATGGTTCCTCAATCGAATGCGTTGACGGTGGGACTTCGTTCCGTCATTCGCTCCAATGACACAACCAAAGTCCTGGGATTCCTCGAAAAAGGCAAGCTGAACTCCCATCACGATTGGAAGCATCGTTTCAAGGAGAACTCCGAGCGCATGCGCACGGGTTCCCTTCTGGAAGTGGCCGTCGTTCTCAAAAGCCTCGTATCCCTCAGCCGCAGCAAACCGTTGTCCTTCCGCGAAAAGAAAATGCTCGAGCGCGCCAAGTATCTCCTGGTCAGTGAAATGGCCACCGCGCGTAACCTCACCGCTGAAAACGCCGAGGGTCTCGTCGTGAAGTCGCTCGCCAAAGCCAAATTGCAATTCCCGCAGATGCTGGAAAAGTTCGAGTAGTCTCCTAGCCTCCGCACTGATCCGGCCCCGACCAGCCCTCGGGGCCTTTTCTATTCCCCGCTCCTCCTCACAGGAAAATTGTCATCCCGACCGGAGCGACCCGATTTTTTCTGGCGCGCAGCAGTCGTGCGCGTCAGGCCGCGGAGTGGAGCGATCACGGCGACCAACTTTCACTTTCAGTCTTGTACTCTTGTACTCTTTCACTCTTACACTTCTTCTCTTCTCTGTGAACTCTGCGCGCTCTGCGACCTCTGTGTAAGCCTTTTCTTTCCTCACGCCAGCGGCAAACTAGCCGCGGCATTCAGCGATACGTCCGCCACTCGTCCCCTCACAAAATCCCCGTACGCCGCCGCCGCAATCATCGCCGCATTATCCGTGGACAACTCCCGGTCCGGAAAAAAAACTTCTAACCCTTTCGCCTGCGCCCGCTCCGCAAACGCAGCACGCAACTGGCTATTCGCCGCCACTCCCCCCGACACCAGCAGCGTCTCCACCTCGCACTCTTCCGCCGCCAGCATCGCGCGCTCCACCAGGTCCCGCACCACGGCATTCTGAAATTCCCGTACCAGCCCCAGCGTCTGCGCACTGCACATCGGCAGTAACTCCGCAAATCCGCGTTTCCCTGCGGCCACGGCCTCTTCCCGCTTTCGTATTTCCTCGTTGTACTCGGGGTGTTCGCGCAGGTGATACAGCACCGCCGTTTTCAGCCCGCTGAAGCTGAAGTCCAGCGCATTCCCGCGCGTCTTCGTTGGCCCAAACTTCACTGGGGCTTTTATATTTCTCTCCGTCGCGGCAGCTGCCAACTTGTCCAGAATCGGTCCGCCGGGATATCCCAGCCCGAGCAACTTCGCCACTTTGTCGTACGCTTCCCCCGCCGCATCGTCCCGCGTTTGCCCGAGCTTGCGATACGTGAACGCGCGGCCATCGCCAGCGCCCGCGCCGTCCTTCACTTCATACAGCACCGTGTGCCCACCGGAAACAATCAAGCACACTGCCGGCAGTCGCGGCACTCGTCCGTGCTGGAACGCCTCCAGAAACGCCGCGTGGACATGCCCCTCCAGGTGGTTCACCGCCACCAGCGGCTTTCCCAGCGCCATCGCCAGCGTCTTCCCGTAAGTAATCCCAACCAGCAATGACCCCACCAGCCCCGGCCCTTGCGTCACACCAATCGCATCCAACTCCTCAAATTGCAACTCGGCCTGCGTCAACGCTTCGCGCACCACTGGCACAATCTGACGCAGATGTTCCCGCGAAGCCAGCTCCGGCACCACGCCCCCATATTTCCGGTGAATGTCAATCTGCGAAGCCACCACACTCGACAGGATCTTCCGCCCGTCCAACACCACCGCCGCCGCTGTCTCGTCGCACGACGACTCAATCCCCAGAATTCGTATCCCTTTCGGCATCTTTTCCGTCATGTCCCCACTCAGAATTCCATGCTAGCACACGCCCCCAACCCGACCTTGTCATCCCGACCGGAGCGGCCCGATCTTCTCTTCCGCGCCGCTTTGTGGAGCGTCGGGCCGCGCAGTGGAGGGACCGTGGCAATACACCCGTACACGAGGGCCGCCACATTGTTGGCACCCCACCCCCTCCGTCCTCCTCTCGCTATTTCCTCTTTCGCGCAGTCCTATTGCGCCAGGCCCCTGCCCCCTCCACATTGGAACCTATCGCACAAGGATTACCTATGCCCATCACCATCACTAGCCCCGAGACGAGCACCAACACCTTCTTCGGCGGCGGCCCCGGCCTCCCGCCCGTGATTCTCGATCACCCCACGCAAAGTTCCACTCCCATCGACGGCTGGAAATCCGTCCTTCTCGGTTTTCCCTTTCTGCTCTTCGGCCTTTTCATCGAAGGCGTCGCGTTCGGTTTCGTGCCCGTGCGCGGTAAACACGAATCTGCTTGGATGATTAGCCTGGTCGGCGCATTCATCGCCTTCGCCGGCTTATACTTGGTAGTTCACGGTGTTCTCGGCATCTTCCGCCAGGCTGCCCACGCTCGCCAAGCCGCGCAATTCCCCAACCAGCCCTGGCATTCCGATTATCACTGGCGAGCGGAGGGCTTCGCGTTTTCCGCTTTCCGCGCCATGCTCAGCCGCCTTTTCGCCGCGCTTATGTGGTCATTGTTCCTTGTGCCCTTCTTCTGGATTGGCCTGACCCACCACGGTATGCTGCGCGTATTCCTCGTCTTCGCCACTTTGTTCGCCCTTCTCGGCCTGATCTTCTGGTACCGCTGGGCCCAGATGCTCGCCGACCTGCTTCACTACGGTAACAGCTTCCTCAACTACGACCAGTTTCCCTATTTCCTTGGCGGCACTTTCCGCGCCCGCTTGCGCGCGCCGCAACACGTCAGCGACCTCGACGAACTCACCTTCACCCTGCGCTGCGTCCAGGAAAAGTACGTCACAACCAACACGGGCAACAGCCGCGAAACCAAGGTGGTCTGCTACGAACTCTACAAGGACTCGCACTCACTCACACGCGATCAAATCACCGGCCTCGCCGGCGGCGACATACCCGTTGAGTTCCCACTTCCCCCCGACCAGCGCACCACCACGCTCTGTTACAATCCGCCCACTTACTGGGAAATCGAAGCCCGTGGCAGTTCGCACGCCGTTAACTACCAAGCCTATTTCCTCATCCCCGTTTACAAACAGCCCTGATTTTTCCTCCCGTCTAAGCCCCAGCACCATCGCAGCGCTTGTGGCCCATGCGCACATTTTCATTCTCGTGTGATTGACAACACTCCCGGCCCACGGCTACTGTGAACTTGTAACTCAATCCAAATCCCAGAGCGCACTTTTAAACTTCTTATGACTCAAGAGTCCCAGCAGTCTCAGCCGATTCCTGCCCGTCACCAGAAAGTTCGCAAAGCCGTCTTACCCGCGGCCGGCCTCGGTACTCGTTTCCTTCCTGCCACCAAGGCGCAGCCCAAGGAAATGCTCACGGTCGTGGACAAGCCGCAAATCCAATACGTCGCCGAAGAATGCGTGGCTTCCGGCATCGAGCACATCATCATTGTGACCGGCAAGGGCAAGAACTCCATCGAAGATCACTTCGATAGCGCCCCCGTCCTCGAACAATTCCTGGAACAAAAGGGTAAGCACGAACAGGCCGAACTCGTTCGCCACATCTCCAACATGGTTCAGGTCAGCTATACCCGCCAGAAGGAGCCGCTCGGCCTCGGTCACGCCGTGCTGGTCGCCAAGGATCTCGTTGGCGATGAGCCTTTCGCTGTTCTCCTCGGCGATGTGCTCATCCCCGGCAAGAACCCCGCCACCAAGCAACTTATCGACGTCTACGAGGCCACCGGCACCGGCGCCATCGCTGTCGAGGAAGTGCCCCACGAAAAAACTCATCTTTACGGTATTGTTGATGGCGAACCCGCGCCCATCGCCCCCTTTGGCGAACGCCTGCTGCGCATCCGCGACCTCATCGAAAAGCCCAAAACCGAAGCCGCTCCCTCCAACCTTGCCATCACCGGACGTTACGTCCTTCCGCCTGCCATCTTCGAGTGCCTCGAACGCACCAAACCCGGCGCCGGCGGCGAAATTCAGCTCACCGACGGTTTGCGCCTCCTTGCCAAAGAGCAAGGCTTGTGGGCTTACATTTACGAAGGAATTTCCTACGATGCGGGCGATAAACTCGGCTTCTTGAAAGCCACGGTCGAGCTCGCCTTGCTCAACGTTGAATTCGGCGCCGCTTTCCGCGATTACCTCAAAACCCTCAAGCTCTAACCGGATTTTTCACAAATTACAAAGTTACTTTTGCCCGCATCCCGCGAAACGTTGTCATCGTGAAGCGATCCGACGAGGATCGCTGCTGGATCTCACCTTTTCCCCTAGCGTGTGAACGCCACATAGATAAGCTGTCCATACCGCTCAACCTGCAGTGCCACGGCATCCCCTGGCTTCTGCTTTGCCAATGCTTCGCGCAATTCCTGCATCGTCGTGATAGTCGTTCCGTTCATGCCGTGGATTACATCTCCTGTTTGCAGTGGAACCTCTCCCGTCCGCGACCCTAAAGTTCGCGCAGCGACGATCACGCCCGTGGGAATGCGCAGATCCGGCAACAACTGAGCCAGCTCCAGGTTCAGCTCCATGCCCAATATGCCCAGCGGCCTGACGATGTTCTTTACGGGATCGACTAGATCCACCAGGCTGTCCGCCTTGTGTACTCGCTCCCCCAATGTGACGTCCAATCGAACCCGCTCTGCTCCGCGCAGAACTTCCAGCTTCACATGTTCCCCACTCTTGTGCAGATTCAGCCCATGCGCAAAGAGCGGCAGACTTCCTACGGGGAAATCGTCCACGCTCAGTATGATGTCTTGAATCTTCAGGCCTGCGGTATCCGCCGGACCTCCAGCCGTAAGGTCCGATACGATAACTCCAAATTCTCTTCCCAAATGCAGCCCTGCTGCCAACTCCGGCGTGATGCTTTGAACCAGCGCTCCTATCGTGGGCTGGTGGACATGACCATACTTCAACAGTTGCGGATAGGCGGACGCCACAACGCCAGCGGGAATTGCGAAACCCAATCCTTGATTGCCCCCTGATGTGGACACAATGAAGGTGTTGATTCCCACCAGCCTGCCATCCGCATCCACCAGCGGGCCGCCACTGTTCCCCGGATTAATCGGCGTGTCGGTCTGCACGTAGACCGTCGGGCTATCGGGGTCGGGCTGCCGCGCCACCGCGCTCACCACGCCCTTTGTCACGGTATTGCGCAGGCCCTCCGGGCTTCCGAATGCCAGGACCATTTCCCCCTGCCTTACCGGCGCGACAGGCCCACTTATGGATAACGCGGGCAACCCATGTGCCTCGATCTTGATTACCGCCAGATCGATCTCTCGCGCTACCCCGACAATGCGCGCATCGTAACTGTTTCCCCCAGTGTCCTCATCCGCACCTGGAGTCGCCGTGGACGAACGCCGCGGCGGCACCAGAACTTGAATCCTTTCCGCACCGCTCACCACGTGCGCGTTCGTCACAATGTAGCCTTCCGGATCCACGATCACGCCAGACCCTAGGGCTCGCCTTATCCCGATCAGCGCGCTGGTCTGTCCCCGCTCAACATCCTCGATCGAGCCGTACCCCGTTACCGAGATTTGCACCACGGTGGGAGACACGCGTTGCACCAGTGCTTCTATGGCCTCGTTCAGTTGATGCAGGGCATCGGCAGGGCGAGCACTTCCCTGAGTCTGCCCCGCAACCGCTCTCGTCGCAAGCAGGTACACAGCGCTCAGAACAAGCAATATCCAAGGTTGGCCGGCAGATCGCTTTTTGTTGGATAAACAAGAAATGTTCATGTTTCCATTCCTTTGCACACACCAAAACCTTATCCGAAAACGCCCGATTGTCCTACGTAAACTGAGCACCTTCGACCGATAATGATAATCGGAGGTTGCCCCAGGCACGGAGTGTGTGCCTACGTCTTGGGGTACTCCTCTCTTCTCTGAAACTGAAAACTTACAACTTAAAACCGAAAACTCCTCCCCCCGTCCTCAGCCTTTCTTCTTTTCCGCCTTCTTTTCCTTGCTCTCTTTCGTTTCCTTCCCAGCCGTCTCTTTCGGCGCCTCTTTCGTCTCGCTCTTCTCCGTCTTCGCCGGCGGCTCTTTCCCCCCGCTCTTCCCCGCGTAGTCCGTCACATACCACCCCGATCCCTTGAATTGGATGGCCGGCGCGGACTGCAACCGCTCCACCTTCCCGCCGCAATGCGGGCATTTCTTCAGATGAGGTCCGTGGACGCTCTCAATCTTCTCCGTACGCCTCTGACATTTAACACACTGATATTCGTACAATGGCACAGCCAACCTCCAACAATTTCCACAAAACGCAGATTATACCACGCGCCCCCGAAGCTCTTCTCCCACCGTGCTAGACTCTTCTTTAGCTCATCCCATGACTGAAAACGCCCATCCCGATGCCGCACCCCTTGGCTGCCTCTATCTGGTCGCCACTCCCATCGGCAACCTGGAGGACATCACCCTCCGCGCCCTGCGCATCCTCAAGGAAGTGGACCAGATTGCCTGCGAGGATACACGCCACACCCTGAAGCTCCTGAATCATTACGACATTAAAAAGCCGCTAGTCAGCTATCACGAGCACAACGAAATCACTCGTGCCCCCGAACTCGTCCTGGCCATGGAGAACGGCTCCTCCATCGCGCTTGTCAGCGATGCAGGCATGCCGCTCGTCTCCGACCCCGGCCATCGCCTCGTCACTCTCGCTATCCGCCACCACATTCCGATCGTCCCAGTCCCCGGCCCAGCCGCGTTGCTCGCCGCGCTTTCCGCTTCGGGCCTGCCCAACGACGAATTTCTCTTTGTAGGATTTCTTCCCGCGCGCAGTGGCGAGCGCCGCCGTGCCCTCGAGCATCTCCGTCTCGAAGAGCGCACCATGATCTTCTACGAAGCCCCGCACCGCATTGCCGATACTGTCGCCGATTCGCTGGCCATCCTCGGCAATCGCCCGGCCTGCCTGGCCCGCGAAGTCACCAAACTCCACGAAGAATTTCGCCGCGGCAAGCTTTTCGATCTCGTGCAATCCCTCGGCGATCATCCTGCCAAGGGCGAAATCACCCTGCTCATCGGTCCGCCCGAACCCGCGCAACCCGGCGCTCACGCCGACACGTCCCAATCCTTGGCCGCCCGCGTCGAAGAACTGATCCACCAAGCCAAACTCGACCGCAAAGAAGCCCTAAAGCTAGCCGCCAAAGAACGCGGCATCACCCGCCGCGACGCCTATCGCCAACTCCTGGACGACCACTCCCCCGAATCCTCCTAACTCTTCCACTCCCAAGATTGCCATCCCGACCGGAGCGGCCCGATTTTTCTTTCGCGCCGCTTTCTGGCGCGTCGGGCCGCGTAGTAGTGGGATCGGGGCAAGCCCGCTACAACGCCGCAATTCTCACTCTTACACTCTTACACTCTTGCACTTTTGCACTCTTATACCCTTATACCTCTTCCTCTTCCCTCTGCGAACTCTGTGTAAGCCTTTTCCAAGCACACCACCACGCAAGCCCGCCCCTCAACGCAAGTTTTGAATGGAAAATCCTTACGCCGCCGATTCCGACCGGAACACCCTCTGGAACCTCGGCCCCACAAACTGCACTCCCACCAACTTCTCCCCATCGGCCTGCGTCTCGCCCACATGCACAACGCGCCCCTGCGTCTCAAAATCATTCTCAAACCGCCGCGAGGGGTACCCCTGCATGGGAATCCTTATCTCCAGATTCGAGCCGATAGCCAGATCGAAGCGCGTGTGAAACGCCGCGCCGCTCCGGCACAAGTTTTCGCTGGCTGTATCTTCCTCGAAGGCAAAACCGCGCGTATCGCGGCCTCGCACGCGCAATGGCAAACGCACCGATATTCTACGTTCGGACCTCTGTCTCGCTGTTCTTTCGCTGATCTGGCTCATGGGCTGGGCTCCCCCCATTGGCCGCTTTCCGCTCGAAGAATCGCTCCACATTTTCCACGATTTCCGCGGGCGTGCGTGCCGTGTGCACTATCCGTCTCAGCTCGCTGCCGCTTCCCACGCCATGAGTAAACCAGCACGCGAACTGCTTCATTTTTCCCACGGCATCGGGCTGGTTGGCGTTAAGAATTTGCCTGTAGTAGCCAGAAAGTAAACAATGGCGGTCCTCCTCCGTCGGCACCCGGTAGCTGCCCGTTTCCAAGAATTCTCTCATCTGCGCAAAAATCCACGGATTCGTCGCCGCCGCCCGCCCGATCATCACCGCGTCGCAGCCCGTTTCCGCCACCATGCGCGCCGCGTCCTCCGGGCAGTGGATATCGCCGTTGCCAATCACCGGAATCTTCACCGCCCGCTTCACCGCCGCAATCAGGCTCCAATCCGCCTTGCCCGCATAGCCCTGGATGCGCGTGCGCGGATGAATCGCGGCAGCCTCAATCCCAATCTGCTCCGCCATTTTCACCACGTCCAGCGCCACGATGGACTTCTCGTCCCACCCCGCGCGCAACTTGATCGTCACCGGAATCTTCACCGCCGCGCGCACCTGCCGGAAAATCTGCTCCAATAGCGGCAATTCCCGCAAGAGCCCGGACCCGCCACACTTCACCACTTTCTTCGCCGGGCAGCCCAAATTAATGTCGACAGCGTCGTAGCCCAGTTCTTCCACCAGCCGCGCCGCTTCTGCCATCACCTCTGGGTTCGCCCCAAACAACTGCGCCGCAATCGGGTGCTCATCTTCCTCGAAGTACAAATACCGCAGTGTCTTCTTCGCGCTCCGCGTAATCCCCTCGGAGCTGGTGAACTCAGTCATCAACAGCCCGCATCCGCCCAGCCCGCGAATCACCCGCCGAAACAGCGTGTCCGTGACACCCGCCATCGGCGCCAATACCGTCGCCGGCCGTATCACCAGTTCGCGTACCTTGTATTCAGCAGGGATCATGGCTCTGTCGGTAGTCTAGCAGACTGGAAATGCGATATCAGACATCAGCGATCAGTGACCAGGAACCGGTAACATGAACAAATGGTTGCCCCAGGCACACAGTGCTTGCCCCTGTCCGCGCATCACCATGAGCTGTCATCCCGACCGAAGCGGCCCGATTTTTTCTCCCGCGCCGCACTTTGGCGCGTCGGGCCGCGCAGTGGAGGGATCGTGGCACCTAACCAATGTCCAAAAGCATTCCCCCTCTTCCACTCTTTTACTTTTTCACTCTTATACTCTTACACTTCCTAATTCTTCCCGCGCGCAAACTCAGCCCCATCAGCGCACACTTCTCCGCCTACTCAATTCTCGCGCCTGTCAACTTTTCAACTGTTGGGTATCTTCCCGCCGTCGCTCTTCGCCTTCAAAAACTCATCCAACCGCAGAAACTTCCTCCCCAGCGCCCCGCTGTACGCCGACCATTCCGGCTCCCCGGAATCGCCAGCCAGTGCTGCCCGCACGGCCGCCAGTTTGGAATCCATATCATCCAAATAGTGAAACACCAGCGCCTCGCGGATCATCGGCAGTTTCGGCGACCCAAATTCATATTGCCCGTGATGACTGATCAAGATGTGCTGCACCACCGTCTTCAAGTTCGCCGGAAATCCTTCAATCGAGTCCATTGCCTTGCTCACCGTTTCCAGCTCCATCACGATGTGCCCCAGCAATTGCCCTTCGGTCGTGTAACTCACCGCCTTCTCGAAACACAATTCATCCAGCTTGCCCACGTCATGTAGCATCGCCGCCATCAGCAACAGGTCCACATCCAGTTCCGGATAGTGCGCCGCGATCTGCTTCGCCAGCCCGCACAACCCCGCCACGTGCTCCAGCAATCCTCCAATGTACGCGTGGTGCATCACCTTCGCCGCGGGCGCTCGCTTATACTTCGCTACAAGCTGCGGATCACTCAAAACCTTCAGCACCAGCTTCTTCAGCCAGGGATTCTTCATCCCCTCCGCATCTTTCAGCAGCCCTTTATAAAGCTCCGCCACGTCATACTGTGTGTGCGGCAGAAAATCGCTCAGGTTGATCTCTTCAGGCTTGGCCAAACGGAACTGCATTAGGGAAAGCTGCGTCTTATTCCGGTAAATCTCCACACGGGCCTGCACCTTCACGAAATCGTCCCGATGAATATCTTTCGCGGCTCCTTCGAACTGGTCCCACATCCGCGCTTCCACCGTGCCGCTGCTGTCGCCCAGTTCCATGCGCAAATAGGGCTTGCCCGCCGCGGTGTTGCGCACTTCTTTCTCATGCACCAAAAAGAATCCGCTGATGGTCTGGTCCGCCACCAGGTCGCGCACCATGGGAGTTTTTGTCATTGTGATTAGCTGGACTTGCCAAACAGCAAGTATTTCTTGTGGTGTTTCTTTTCCTTCGTGGCTTCCGGCGTTGCGCTTACTTCCTGAATCTCAGAGTTGCCGCCGCCCGCCATCTCCTGGTATCCCGGCTTCACCACCACGTAGCTTTCCTCGCGCAGCGTCTTCAGGTATTCCTTCATCGCCGGTTCCATGCGCTGGTTGTACAGGAGCTCCTGGATTTTAGGTTCCACTTTTTCGTAAGGCTGGATGCCTTCCGTGAAGCGTTCGATCACCTGCAGGATCAGGAAGCCTTGCTTCGTCTCAATCACGTCCGTCAACTCATTCTTCTTCATCGTAAAGACTTTGTCTTCCAATTCCTTGGAAAGCTCCCCGCGCTTATATTCGCCCAGGTACCCGCCCTGCTTCGCCGTTTTTCCGTCGGAATAGCGCTTCGCCAGCACCGCGAAATCCTCGCCGTCCTTGATTCGCTGGAGGTACGTCTCCGCCGTTTTCTTCAGCTCGGGAATCTCCGCCTCCGACTTCCCTTCCGTGGAAACCTCGATGGCCCGCAGCGCCACTTCCTCCGGCATCACGAATTCGTTCTTGTGCTCGTTGTAAAACTTCAGGGTTTCGTCGTGCCCGATGGTGATGTGCGAACCCACTTCCCGCTGAATCACCTCTTGGGTCAGATAGCGGTTGCGTATGTTGTTCTTAAAATCTTCCCAGTTAAGTCCCTGCTTCGTTACTTCTCTCTCCAGTTCATCCATGTCCTTCAGGTTGTTCTGGATACGAATTTCGTCCAGCTTCTTCACCACATCCGTCTCGACACTGAGACCCAGGTCCTTGCCGCGTTGCGCCAGCAACGACTGGTCAATCAAGTCGCGTAGGGCGTTCTTCTGGTCGTCTTCGATGTGCATCTGCAACTGCTCCGGCGTGCACCGCCCCGTGCAATCGTCTCGCGCTTCCTGTTCCGCGGACGCGCGCGCCTTGTCCAGCTCAGACTTCGTGATGATCTCGTTATTTACCCGCGCGATGATCTCTTCCACCACTTTGCCTTCGTCGGCGGAGCCCTTCGCCTTCGCTGCCGGCTTGGCCGCCGGGGGGGACGCCGGCTTCTTCACAGGCTCGGCCTTCTTTTCATCCTGAGGCTCCGGCGCCGCCATCTGTGGCTCTTCCAGCTTCGGCTGGTTCTGGGCCGGTGGCGTCTGCGCTGGCGGTGTTTGAGCTTGTGGCGCTTGTGCTGGCGGCGTTTGTGTGGCCGGTGTTTGCGCTGGCGGCGTCTGCGTATTCGGATCCTGCGCCGGCGGGTTCGCGGGCGGCGGATTCGTCGCTGGCGGATTCTGCGCCAATAATGGCCAGGCAAACAGTAACGCCGCAAAAATTGCTGTTTTCTTCATATATTTCCCCATCCGCACAGTTTAGAACGCCTCCCCGCATTGTGCAAACAGCATCTGCAATGGCTCAATCCTTGGTCGACGCTTCGATCAGGATCTGCGACTAATCGCCGGGGCAAAAAACTTCGAGGCCTCCCACACCCGGTCGAATGGCCGGTACTAAACAATTCGCGTCCCACTCCCATCAAGTGCCTCGACACCCGTTATTTCATGGAATAGGCTTAAGCCATGGGCCAAGAACATCGCGGTTTAAGGTTCGGATTCAGCGCCAGTGCCGAGATCGCTCCCGAGAGCGCGCGCGCCGCTTTTATCCCCGCGCGTGTAACGGAACTAAGTCTGCGCGGATGTTTCCTGGAGACTTCTGCATCGTTTGAGATGAACCGCCCCGTTTTTCTGAAAATCTACAACTCCGGGGAGTATTTCGAGGCCGCCGCATCCGTCCTCTATGTCATGCCCTCTGGCCTGGGCCTAGTCTTCCGCGAAATAAATCCCCACTTCCGAGCCGTTTTGCAGAAATGGGTTCTCGCCGCCCTGGATAAACAATCCGAACCGCAGCCCATCCCCGACTAGCCGCCAAACCGCACACCTTCCTCTTCGTACGAACTTCAGCCCTCACCGGCTTAAACGCCCAGTGCAAGTCCCCAGTGCGACTCCAAAGAAAAGGTGTGTGCTGCCTTCCGCTCCGCTCACTGGAGGACCTGAGGCTATCATCAGCACTCCCTGTCTACACGCTAGTCAGGCGAAACTGAAATAGCGTTTCCTACTGTGCATTGGCCGTGCGATCGTAGACGCGCTCGGCAATGACCAGTGGGCCAGCAGTAGTGTTGAAGAGGAGGCCGCCCACCGAGACGGAGTCGTTGACATTGATTGCGCTTAAGCCGCTTACATTGACAAAATCCGTTCCCGCGACCGGCTTGATCTCCAATTGCGTGATGCTGGCCTTAGTGAACAGCGGTGGCAGATTGCCAAGCGTGAAATTCGGTGGCGTGGCGGAAGCGCCCACTGCGGTGACACTGCCGGTAATCTCCGAAGGTTCGAGAGTGACGCTATCGGCACCGATCGTGAACTGGCCCATCGGTCCCACGGTAATGGGCAGAGTGGGCTGGAGGACCACCACTTGTCCAACGAGAATGTCCTGCACGCTTGCAAAGCTCAGGCCAGTCGGCAAGGTGATGCCATCGGAATCGGTCGAGAACGTGGCAGATGCGGACGGCTGAATGGTAATGCTAAACCCCGGGTTCATCTGGCCGAATTGTTGCCTCTGATCATCCATGAACAAGAGGACGACCTGAAACTGATTCTGCGAGGCATTCGCCGAAGTCACGATGCCCTGGAAGCTGGGAACCGCTTTTGCACTGAATAATTCCACGCTGCTGGCGAGGAGCGTGCCTCCTGACATCAAGCTTACTTTGACCTTGAGGAGTTGCCCTGTAGCGATGCAGGCGAAATCTTCCGCTTGGCAAGAATTGCCAAACTTGTATTGCGTGTTGTTGTCCGTGGCGATGGTGAGCGTTTGGTTGCCAAACGATGTCTGCAGAGTGAAGTCCGGAGAACTGATCGCGGTGACCGTGCCAACGACATGGAATTGCGCGAACAAGCCCGAGGGGGGCGGCGGAATCTCCTTGAGGCTGATCGTAGGCGAAACAGACAAGTCGTTTTGGACCGAGGCGTTCACATCGAAGTGCAGCAACAGCGCTAGGGGAGAACTGGCAGTAAGCGTGAGTGGGAATGGCGCGGTCGGTTGTTGCACGGAGGCCGTCATTTGATTGAGGGGCGGTGTCACGTTACAGACAGCATTATTGGCACAACTTTGCGTGCCGACCGTAAGCGCAGCGCCGGTTTCGTTGAAAATGGTCATTTGCGGATTGGCGAACGTTGCGGAAAGACCGTTGTAGGTTCCCGAAGGCACATTCAAGTTGACCAGGAAGGCGGATTCGCTCTGCAAGTGCTCCAGTTCCACTTCCTGGGGTTGGCTGAGCATGGAGATGGCTTGTTGGCTCGAAGAAGCTGGTAGCAGCGACGCGGACATCACTTCAATTTGGAATCGTAAGATCGTAACGCCCGCGGGAGGCGCATCGCTGATGCTGAGACTAACGTTGCTCGTAGCGGAACTCGGCGAGGTGGGCGGCTGCATGGCCATCTGACCGCCACCGCAAGCAATGATGGCAAACACGAGAAAAATAGCAAACGAGAGAAGCGGGATTGTCCTGTGCATAAGACCCTCCAAGAGAGGAGCGGGGGAGCCTCCCAGAATGTGGGTGAGGGTTGGGCGAAGGGTATTCAAGGGGATTCTAACACAACCCTGTTAATTCCTCGATGCGGGGAGAGCGTTCACCATGCGCTCGGTTCTTGGCAGTGGTACCATCGTCGCGCAAGGTTTCTCAATTCGAGGACATTTCCGCAAGCTTCGACGTTGCGATGGGTTTTGCCGCTCACGGCTGAAAGGCGCGAAAAACACATGACCTTCAAACGAACCTTTGCCATTACTCTCTTTTTTCTCTCTTGCACTGCCGCAGCTTTGTTGATCGCGGCAGAGACGCCGCCGACCGCTCTGCTGGTCCTGTCCAAAGGCGCTCTGGCCTTATTCATTGTTGATCCCGCCACACTGGCCGTTGTGGGACAGGTTCCTTCGGGACCAGATCCGCATGAGGTCATCGCTTCCGCGGATGGAAAACTCGCCTACATCTCCAACTACGGCGGCGGATCGTACAACACGATTACCGTCGTCGACCTGGTCAATCAAAAAGCCTTGCCCGTAATCGATCTCGGGCCGTTGCGTGGCCCTCATGGCCTCACGTTTGTCGGAGGCAAGCTCTGGTTCACCGCGGAAGGTGCCAAGGTGATCGGCAGTTACGATCCTGCGACAAAGACAATCGACTGGGTGCTTGGCACCGGTCAGGACAGAACCCATATGATTTATGTCTTCCCCGATCTGAAGCGAATCGTTGCCTCAAATGTCAGTTCCGCAACCATGACAGTCATTGATAAAGGCACCCGTCCCGGTGGACCCCCACCGCAAACCGGTGGCCCGGGAATGCCAAATGCACCGGGTGGCCCGAACGCCGGAGGCCCAGGCGGCCCTTCTCAAACCATTTGGAGCGAGACCGTGATCCCTGTTGGCAGGGGGTCAGAGGGATTTGATGTTTCTCCTGACGGCAAGGAGATTTGGGTCGCGAACTCTCAGGATGGCACGATCTCCATCATCGACTTGGCGAGCAAAAAAGTCGTCCAAACGCTTGATGCCGATGTTCACAGTGCGAACCGGTTGAAATTCACGCCGGATGGAAAACTGGTATTTGTCTCTATGTTGGGCGGCCCGGACCTGGCTGTATTTGACGCCACCACTCGCAAAGGTGTGAAACGCGTGAAAATCGGACACGGTGCCGCGGGCATTTTGATGCAACCAGACGGATTACGCGCGTTCGTCGCCTGCACACCTGACGACTACGTCGCGGTGATTGATGTGAAGACTCTGGAAATGACTGGCAAAATCACGGCCGCCAAGCACCCCGATGGTCTCGCCTGGGCCGTCCAGAAATAGTCTCTTTTGTTATCCGCCCGCTTTCTGTTGAACGCGTGAGCCATTGTGTGTGTTGCGGCGAGCCCTCCTGGCCCTGTTTACAAGCCCATCACATAACTCCAAATAAATGCCAGCCTCGCCTGCCGATCATCTATTGTGGAAACAAGCAACAATTTGGTCGGATCGTCCCATCCTGAGTGCGAAATAAGGCGGGCTCATGTACGAACTTCTCCTGTTAGCGGCGATTGTCGGAATCGTACTTGCGGTTTGGTTGGTGATGCGAGGACGCGCCTCCAAACGTCAAAGAAGGTGGAAGCCTGACATCCACCGCGTAACTTAGACCGAAAGTTCGGGCGCCGCAGGATTTGTGCGCTCGGCTTACTTCCGGCTTCTGCCAACAGCCATCTTTCCGGTATGAGTGGCCAGGCCCAAGCGTGGCACCACCTCACCATCTTCTATTGAGCGTGCGATGCAGCTTCTTCGATCAGCGCTGCAACTTCCTTCGGTCGCGATACATACACTGCGTGGCTGGCGCCTGCCACCTCGACCTTGTGACTGCTGGCTCGCGTGGCATACCACCGCTCCAGGTCCGGGTTGATGGTTCGATCTGCTCCCGCAACCAGCACCCAACTGGGTTTGCTTCTCCACGCCGGAGTGCTGATCGCCGCCTTGAAATTGTCGGCGTAATTCAGCACCTGCGAGCGCGCCATGAACGCCGCTTGTTCTACTGGCAAATCGGCGGCGAAGTACTCATGAAATTTCTCGGGGTCCAGGTACGTGAAACCGTCAGCCGTCTTCTTAATCGCCCCAGACTTGCTGAGGTCGCTGGGGAATCGCTTGCCGTCGTCCGCCTCGTTCTCTCCCGCATCGGGCATATGCGCCGCGATGTACACCAGTCCGGCCACCGATGGTTCCGTCCCAGCTTCCGTGATAACGGCGCCGCCATAGCTGTGCGCCGCCAGAATGCAGGGCCCATCTTGCAGGGCAAGCACGCGCTTTGTGGCGGCCACATCCTCTTTAAAGGACGTCTCCGGCTCTTGAACAATGCTGACTTTATAGCCATCCTTCTCCAGAATGTCGTAAACGCCCAGCCACCCCGAACCATCGGCCCACGCACCGTGAACCAGGACAATATTCCGGACGCGATGCTCTTTGTTTTGTGCCGACAGCCCGCAGCAGGCCCACAACAACAACACGATGCTGAGAGACGGAAACATTCCTCGTAGGATTTGCACTGACCTCATTGAACGATTCACTTTGCCGCTCCTTTCTCAACAATGATCTGCTCCAGAACCTCTCCTTTTGATTCAAAGGTGGGCGCGACGGTACATCCGCTCGTCTGTTCGCGATACTTCAACGGATATTGAAAGAGATGCATCGCTAGCCGCCACCAATACTGGGTCTCGATGGGCCGGAGCCACTGATTCCTGGTCAATCGGCAACCCTGCGATTCAGCCTGACGCCGCCGGCATCTCCGAGAGGCTCAATGCGGATTATCTCTGCAATCGGCAACAGTTATGGCATCATTCAGCAGATGATCCCTTCAAAGTGATTGCGACCACGAGGCCCAGCACCCTCGCTCTATCGCTCAAGCCAGGCGTCGGCCAGTAACGGAGATCAAGAATGTTTTTCTCGCTCACAAGAAGCTCAAGTCTCGGCCGTCGTTTTGTCCTGCCATTCATGGTTCTGATTCACACGGGCGCATCCTTCATTCGCGCGCTTCTTTTCGGTTTCACTCTGCTGGCGATAAGCGTGACCGCTCCTTTAGCTAACGCGCAGAAAGTTGCATTGTCAGTAGATGTGTCCAAGGTCGGCGCGAAGATCGACCGCAACATTTTCGGCCAGTTCGCCGAGCATCTCGGCCACGGCATTTACGAGGGCATCTGGGTCGGGCCAGATTCCACAATCCCCAATACTCGCGGCATCCGCACCGATGTCGTTGCCGCGCTGAAGGCGATCCACGTACCAAACGTGCGCTGGCCCGGCGGCTGCTTCGCCGACGAATACCACTGGCGCAAGGGCATCGGCCCTCAGCGCATCGTGACGCTCAATCCCAACTGGGGCGGTGTGCTCGAGCCAAACACGTTTGGCACACACGAATTCATGGACTTCCTCGACCAGATTGGCGCTGAGGCGTACATCTCGGTGAACGTCGGCTCTGGCACTCCCCAAGAGGCGGCCGAATGGCTCGAGTACCTGACCACCGCCCAGCCGACCACGCTGGCCAAGGAGCGCGCCGCCAACGGTCATCCTGCTCCCTACAAAGTCGCGTATCTTGGCATCGGTAACGAAAGCTGGGACTGCGGCGGCAACATGACCCCTGACTACTATCTGAGCCAGATGAAGATCTATAGCCGCTTTGTCCGCAACTACAATCCGGAACAGCAGGACAAGCAGCAGATGCTCAAGATCGCCGTCGGCCCCGGTGGCGACGAACCCCGCTGGACTGATTGGACCGAAGCCATCATGAAGGCCTATCAACAGCACACGTGGAGCTGGGATATCAATGGCCTCTCCATGCACTCCTACACGGTAGTGAAGTGGCCTCCTTCGTTTGCGTCGGTGGGGTTCGGAGAGGCCGAGTACAGTCAGATCCTTAAATCCACGTTGGAAATGGAAGGTCTGATCGGTAAGCATTCCGCAATCATGGACAAGTACGATCCGCAAAAGAAGGTCGCCCTCGTTGTTGATGAGTGGGGCGCCTGGTACGCACCGTTAGCCGGCAGCAACCCGGGCTTCCTCGTCCAGCAAAACAGCCTGCGTGACGCCATTCTGGCCGCGCTTAACTTAAACACCTTTGCCCGTCATGCCGACCGTGTGCGCATGGCCAACATCGCGCAGATGATCGACGTGTTGCAGGCCATGGTCATGACGGACAAAGAAAAGATGGTCCTGACTCCAACCTACTACGTGTTCAAAATGTATGTGCCCTTCCAGGACTCCACCTTTGTCCCAATCGCTTTTGACGCCGGCACCTACGTGCATGGTGACATCCAGTTGCCGCGCGTGGACGCCATCGCAGCCAAGGACAAGGCAGGCAAACTGTGGCTGGCAATCACCAATCTCGATCCCAATCGGCCGCTCGAAATTGAGGTCAGCCTGACGGACGTTACAGCTAAATCGGCAGTGGGAGAAACCTTGACCGCGCCCACGGTGGATAGCGTGAACACCTTCGACGCACCCAATACCGTCGTGCCAAAGCCGGCTTCAACCAAGATTCAAGGCGGCAAGCTGTCTCTGAAATTGGAGCCCAAGTCAGTCACGGTGGTGTCAATCGAGCAGTAAGAAACCCCGGAGGACATAGTTTGCATGTGTCTACAGCTTGCGGAAAAAGTACGTTCCCGTCATTCCGAACGGAGTCCGCGAAGTGAGGGACGGTTTTGCATCGCACGTCTTTTGTGCGGTGAATCCCTCCGTTCTTGGGTTTCCGCCCAAGACGGATTCCTCGTTTCGCTCGGAATGACGGGTCTAGCCCCTTTTTCCGCAGCCTGTCTAAGCGAACAGAAAGCCCATCATGCTCAGGCAGCATTTGAAATTGCGTGTTAATTAAGGAGGCGACAGATGCGGCGGTTTGGAATATTGATGTTCTTATTTTCAAGTCTTTGTTGCGCACAAGAGCCGGGCGACTACAAGCCCTCTGCGACCAACGTGTGGGGAGCGGAGTATCCCCGCGTTGACAATGCCGGGAGGGTAGAACTTCGTGTGAAAGCTCCCGACGCTACGAAGGTCAAGGTGAATTTTTGGAGCGGCCCGAAGCTGGATATGGTGAAACAGCCGGACGGGTTCTGGACCGTCACCACACCGCCGCTCGTTCCCGGTTTTCACTATTACACGCTGAACATTGACGGTGCGGAAGTCAGCGACCCCAACACTCACGCGTACTTTGGTGGAGGTAAGCCCGCAAGCGCGGTGGAAGTTCCAGAGCCAGGCTCCACCTATTACTCGGCCCAGGATGTGTCTCACGGCCAAGTCCGCGAAGTCTGGTACAACTCGAAGGTGACCGGCACTTGGCGGCACGCCCTGGTTTATCTGCCTCCGGATTACGATGCGCAGACCAAAGCCCGCTATCCGGTGCTCTATTTGCAGCACGGCGCTGGCGAAGATGAGACCGGATGGATTCGGCAGGGTAACGCCAATTTCATCTTCGACAATCTGCTCGCGGCCGGTAGCTGCAAGCCAATGATCGTCGTGATGGCTTATGGTTATGCCCGGCGCGCAGGACAGGCTCCGCCCGATCTCACCGGAAAACCCTTTGGTTCGCCCGAAATGCTGAAGGCCATGCAGGACATGGCGGCCGCGTTCGAAGATGATGTGACTCAAGCCCTGATTCCTTTTATTGATTCCACCTTCAGGACACTTTCGGATCGCGATCACCGCGCCATGGCTGGCCTTTCCATGGGTGGCATGCAGACCTTCCAGATCACGCTCAATCATCTCGATCTCTTTTCCTACATTGGCGGATTCAGTGGCGCCAGCGGGATGCTCGTCCTTGGCGATCGCAAACTGGATCCCAAGACCGATTACAACGGAGTCTTTGCTGATCCTGCTGCGTTCGCCAAAAAGGTGCACTTGCTCTGGATGGGTGTCGGGACAAATGAACCTGAGAGAATGCGTGCGGGACTCCAGCGACTGCATACTTCACTCCAGGACGCGAACATCCAGCACGTCTTCTACGAATCACCAGGCACAGACCACGAATGGCAGACGTGGCGTCGCGATCTGAAGGATTTTGCCCCAAGGCTCTTTTGAGGAAGCGTCCCAAGGAAGCAACGGCGCGAACGACGTCCAGTCCCGCACTAGCACACTGGCCACAAGCGGCGACGTGGAAAGCTCCAGGCAAATCTTTGGCGAGAGCTCGGCTACTCGGAACTTCTCATCAGGCACAGCTAAGTCACGATAAGTTGGCAAACCTGATAAGTCCGTTCCAGCACCCTCTCGGACGGTAACGGCGTTCACCGGGATTTACGCTATATGTGGTCGCTTATGTCAGATCATAACGCGGGAAAATGAATATTCAATTTATAGCAAACGAAGAGAACCAGAATCGCCGCGAGTGTGGATAGAATGAGGCCGGCGGGGTGATATCGTTCATTTGTCGGGCGCGAAAACATGTGGGCAACGCCGCCGCCGATGAGCGATCCGATGATGCCGAGCACGATCGTCCAGAAAAGCGTTATGTGCACGTGCATCACCGATTTCGCGATGATGCCCGAGAGTAGCCCAATAAGAACATACCAGATCAAGTGAAACATGCTGTCCCTCCATTGTTTGCCGTCAGAACGTCGTCGAGTAATCGCCAGGGTTTGGCAATTACCCGGAATTTCCGATTTGGACTTCTGGCCTGTGCAGTGTAGTGACTGTTAAGGGCGCGTACAGCTCACTTCTATACAGTTTGCGCAATTTTGTTGATCGCTGGCGATAAGGAGCTCCCATGGACTTTCTCGCCATTCCAACAGAATCAACTGCCATTCGGCTCCTGTCTTCTTTTGGACAGTATTCAGCATCGGAGCAGGGGAATAATCACGTACAAGTCACTCCAAACCACGCCCGTCTATCCCACGCTTTACTGGGAAAGAAATATGCGCGGGCAGAAAGAAGTTAGCGCGATGCGTACTCTCGTCGTAATTCGTTCGTTGCTTTTCGCAGTCATGTTGATGGCTCTATCGACCGCTTCATTCGCTCAAATTGGTATCTCTGTATCTTTTGGCCCGCCCGCGCTCCCTGTTTATGAGCAACCGATCTGTCCCGGGGATGGCTACATCTGGACGCCCGGTTATTGGGCTTGGGACGGTGACGACTATTACTGGGTGCCCGGCACTTGGGTCGAAGCCCCCGAGGTCGGCTTCCTCTGGACCCCCGGATACTGGGGCTGGGGCGGCAGCGCGTTTTTCTTCCATGAAGGATATTGGGGTCCGCACGTTGGATATTATGGCGGGATCAATTACGGGTTCGGATACGGTGGTCACGGCTATGAAGGTGGCCGCTGGGAAAACAATCATTTTTATTACAACACCTCGGTAAATCGCATAAACAACGAGAACATCCATAACACTTACAACACCAGGGTCGAATACAACTCGGGAAACCGCGTCAGTTACAATGGCGGCAACGGTGGTATCAACGAGCGGCCATCGGCGCAAGAAGAAACATACGATAAGGAACGCCACACCGGCCCGGTCGCGGCACAAAACCAGCATATGCAACAAGCTCGTTCCAACCCGGAGTTGCGCGCCTCCGCGAATCAGGGCAAGCCTCCTATCGCGGCCACGTCCAGGCCGGGAGACTTTAAGGGCAGCGCTGTACCTGCCCGTGAAGCCGGCGCTCCTTACAGAGCTCCCGAACGAACGGCGACCGGAAATGAAGCTCGTCCCAGCGAAGCACATGTCAACACTCATGCGAGCGAAGTTCAGCCCCACAAGTACACGGCGCCGACCACCGGTAACGCTAAAACCGACAAGAAATATCAACAACAGCAAGATAATCTAGCCGCCAAACAAAATCAGGAACACCAGAAGCTGCAACAACAGCAGGATAAAGAACACCAACAAGCGGCCAAGAAAAACACCAGTGAAGCTCAAAAACAACAGATGGAGCAGCGCCACTCCCAGCAAACCCAGCAACTTGAGCAAAAGCACACTGCACAGCAGCAGAAAGTGCAGACGCGTCAACAGCCGCACCAGAGTGCACCGCCTGCCCAGAGCCATCCTCCAGCGGAAAAGCACTAAGCGAGTAGTAGCGGTCGGATAGACGCATTATTTCCGTTCGCATATCTTGGGGCGAAGATAAATGCTGAGGAGGTGGGGACCCCATCGTGCAATACGTTGAAAACTACAACGACGCGGCAGTTCGCCAGCCCATCAAAATCCTTTGCGACTACATCGAGTCAATTCAGGAAAATAGTCGTTTGCCGTATGCAAATTACTGACGCGGGAATTCCCGCTTAGGTCATTAGAAGCCATCTCATAAATGGCTTCCGGGAGGGCACGGCTGCAGTCGTGCCGAAAAGCTGCGGAAATTCAGGGGTCTTAACCCCTGAGGTGCACTTGCTCGTCGCTAGAAGTATTTATGTGACAACTTCTAGTCTCTGACGCAGCTCGTTTTCCCCGTTCCGGGGTCTGTATGGCTATGCTCTCCTGACGGACATGGTTCGTCATGACCTCCACGAGTCTTGTCGTCGGCCCGTTTTTGTTCATCGGCCCCTCTTTGTTCGTCGGCCCGTCTTTGATCTTCCGCCCGGCGCTGATCTGCGTCACGGCTCGAATCTCCGGTCTGGCCCGTCGCGCCTGGCTGCCCCTGCGGTCCAGGTGGTCCTGGCGTTTGGCTCGCGGTGCATCCGGCGATAGATAGCACTAGCAAGAACGCACCCACAACTAGCGATGTCTTCAGTTTCATTTGATTTTCCTTTGTGGTGCCTCTCGACCTCGCACCCCGCCACCACAGGTGATTCAGCACAGCGAAGATGGTACCCATAGTTCACAGCTTGGCGCTGTTCGAATTCGCACAGTGGTCAAAAAACGTCGAGCGCGGGAAAGAAGTTTGGGTAGCTAAGTGGAATTCGAATCTTCAACTGATCCAGTCTCAAAGTCTCGATAAATGGACGCAAACTGGACAGTACCTCCCTAACTAGTCATGCATTAATCTTGCACGAACCTAACCCGACCCGAACTGCGGTATCATCCTGCGTTGCATCTGAGCTACAGCAGCAAGCGCTCGCAACTATTGCTCACGGCGCGGGCTCAGCATTGCCTGCCAGGAGAAGCAATGAATCGTCGGAAATTCTTAACTTATGTGAGTGGCGCAACGGTAGGTGCCGCTCTTTCTGGCGTGGACCAGACATTCGCGCTGGACGCCATGCCCGCTGATTGGCGTACGTTTGAAGTAACCACGCGCGTCGAAGTTCTGAATCTCTCTGGTTCCACTCGCGTATGGCTGCCAGCAGCGCTCCTTTGCGCAACTCCATTCCAGAGGACGCTCGCAAATGATTTTAAGGCGGAGGGAGGCGCCGCCAGGTTGGTCGAAGACAGTGCCGATGCCCTCGGAATCGTCATGGCCGAGTTTCCGGCCGGGGCAAAACCGCAGGTAACACTCACCAGTCGAATCGTAACCAAGAACTATGCTATCGACCTTTCCAAACCAAACAAGATTGGAAAGGAGAAGAGTGCGGGACTGGAATATTTTCTACGACCGACAAAGCTGATGCCGACAGACGGGATTGTCAAAGCGACCGCGGATGAAATCACAGCCGGAAGCAAAACCGACGTTGAAAAGGCGCGCGCGATTTATGAATGGATAGTGATCAATACCTTTCGCGATCCGAAGACACGCGGCTGCGGTACCGGCGACATTCGCTATATGCTCGAGACCAAGGACCTGGGAGGGAAGTGCGCGGATCTTAATGCACTTTACGTTGCTCTCGCCCGTGCGGCTGGCCTGCCCGCTCGCGACGTCTATGGCATCCGTGTCGCCCAGTCGGACCTCGGATACAAAAGTCTGGGACCCTCAACATTGAACATCACCAAAGCACAGCACTGCCGGGCCGAAGTTTATTTACACAAATATGGGTGGGTTCCCGTCGATCCCGCCGACGTCCGCAAAGTTATGCTGGAAGAGCCACCCGGGAATCGTCCGCTCGATGACGATATGGTGAAAACTGCTCGCTCACGCCTTTTCGGTGCTTGGGAAATGAACTGGATGGCATATAACTTCGCGCACGACGTCATGCTTCCCGGCTCGAAAGGCAGACCGCTCGGATTCTTTATGTATCCGCAGGCGGAAACTGAGGAAGGTCGCCTCGACTGCCTTGACGCCGATAATTTCAAGTACGAAATCCAGGCAAGAGAAATCTCGCCCGTGAATGGATGACAAGCTGTCTCTTTCACAGCTAATCGTCAGTCCTGATTAGTCAGGCAATGATACTGCCTTTTCAAAGAAACTACCTGTGAACCTGGGCGGGCGCCTGTCGGACCTGCCGAACCACTGTCGACTTGGACCTAGATGGAACTCTTCCGTGCGCCCTGTCGGCCGCTTCTGCAAAGCGTTCGGTTAACAAAGGCAAACATCCGTGGTTAACGGAGACGGCCAACTTACTTGCGGGCTGGTGAAGTCGTGTTGAGCAGACTCACCAGCGGCTCGGCCGCAGGCAAAACTTCTTGGCCACCGGTCACAATTTCTTTGGCGCCCAGTTCCTTGCCATACAGCTTCTTATTGGCGTCATTGTCCGTGTCCATCGACGCACCTTCCAGGGAAACGCCGGCAAAGAGTCCCTTGGACCGTGAATAGGTCAAAACATCCGAACTCATTGCCGCGGCATTATAACCGGTCGCTTGTGCGCCCGTCGGACCAGCAGCCGCCGCTGCGTTGGCGCCCAGTTTCGTCTTGCCATTCAGGATCGCATCGACGCCCTTGTTGTGCATCACCACCAGCACAAAATCCGTCGCGGTGGAACCGAGCTGGATACCGAGGCTTCCCTGATCCAACGCATACATCACCGGTGCGCCCCAGGCCTCATTCATCTTGCTGCCCTTACGGCACACGAGCACGCCCCGTCCATAACTGCCGCCGATACCAATCGCAACTTTCTTGACGCTCGGAAAGACCAGGACGCACATGGCCTGATTAAGGACATTCGTCGGAAGACCTTTGTCTCCTTGGAGGATTTCCTTCATGGCTGTGGCTGAATTCGCTAAACGCTCATCTTCCTTTTTCTGAGCAAGCAGGGGTAAAGTTACCGCTAAACAGAGCCCGAGAATCGCGAGCTTGATTTTCATCGATTTGTCCTTTCTACTGGGCAAACGGATTATACGTCCAAAAGTTCAAGGAATGGACATCCATGATTACGTGTCCGGACCGATTGCGGCCCAAGCGAAGAGCCATCCTGCATTGCAAGGTACTTGTGTAAAGAGGTTTGATGTCATGGATGAGGTGACTGCCGTCACTCGCGGTCCTGTCCCGGTAGCGGCTACTCATTAACCCCGGCGTCGCCTAATTAAACCTGATGGAACACCGCGTCATACGAAGTACTGGGACTGCCCCCGGAAAATCGCCTGCGAAACAAAAATCAATCTATGTGAAAGCAACTTCCTCACAATCCCTGGGTTGGGTCGCACAACCGTCGGTGATGCCCGGGTGTGTCCAGCGGGGAGCTTCCAGGCGTGCCTGCCGGTGGAAGCGGCTAGCTTGCCTAGCCGCTGAGAGAAACGACAGTCGGGAGGACGAACATGAGACGACTCTTTGGCATCTTGGTGTGTGCGGTGGCGCTACTGGTGTGGGTCCCGGGGATACGGGCCCAGGATCAGCTGGTGCCTGCCGGTACCCTTCTGCAATGTACGATGGACGAGCCGAACTTCTCGTCCGCGACAGCCGCAGTTGGTGATCCGGTGTTGTGTCACTTAAGAACCATGCAGGAGTTCGGCAGGCCGCTTTTCCCTAGAGGCAGCATGCTGGGCGGACATCTGGAGGCGGAGAAGGAGCCAGGTCATTTCATCGGCAAGGGCTACCTGAAGATTACGTTTGACCGGGTAATCCTGCCGAATGGAGACCTGCCCGTCCCGGCGAAGGTGATCCAGGCGCGCGGCTATAAAGTGGACAAGCAAGGAGCCATTGACGGCAAAGGGCACGCCACACGGGATGTTGTCGAGTGGATGATTCCGCCACTCTGGCCGTGGAAGGTGGTCAGTTTGCCGTTCCGCGGGCCGAGGCCGACGTTGAAGGGAGAGGAGCCGCTGGAACTGCGGTTGATGGACGACATCGTCCTACCGCGGACTCTGGCACAAACAAATCATCCAGACCGCCCGCCGTATGCTTCATCCTCACGGCCAAGTGCGTACAACGCCGCGCCGCAGTCAAACGCGATTCAACTGGCGGTGGTCAAGAGCGCGAGTACCGCGAGCGAAAACGCCGGAATCATGCAAGGCACTGGACAGCCGCCCAACAATGGGCCGACCAGCAAGCGCTTTACGGTCCTGGTGACGAAGTCCAACCAGATTTATGAAGTCGCCACGTACAAGCGAGACGGCGACCTGTTGTTGTTCCAAGACACCCAAGGGCGAAAGGGCGGCGTGGACGTCAGCGAAGTGGATTGGCGCCAGACCACGGGGATAACAACGGAAGCGCGTTCCGGGAATAACCCGTTGATCGCACCACAGACAAATTGATGCAACAAAAGTGAGGGAGCTTCGAGAAGTTTGACTACAACTGCCGCGCTCGGCGACGGGACCCTTGAGGTGTGTTGAAGCGGAAGCGGATGGGGAACAGAGCCTATGGAAAGTCGGGAGACCAAACAAGTTCGTACTGGAACCCACTTGTACGGCTCACATTTCTATCATGCATGTGGCGGGTAGGCTTATCGCGACCCTCTTGCATGTGTCGCAAAATGCAGAGCTTGAAGGAGACAGGAGCAAGCTTCGCGGCCTGTTGGCCAGGGCGCTCCAAGGGGATGGCAAGCTGCCCTTATACATGGCTCAGAAAATGGTAAAACGAAGTCTCGTTGCACGCAGGCCAGCAACTAATCCCGCCGGACGGGGTTGAGGGCTAACAAGACTCGGGAAAGTTTTGACCGCCTGCATAAGTCTGCTGGTCGCACCGCAGCTAAATCGTGTGACAAGTAGAACTTTTCGGGCCGAATCATGAAATTGCACGAACACGAACGAGCCAAGCCCAACCTTGCTGGACTCGCGTCTCCAGTGCAACAGGCCGAGATGAGATTACTCCTCGCCGGCAGGTGGCCACCGCTTAAGCCGTTGCCAGTCTTCAAGTATGAAACACATGAGTATCGCGCCTCGATTGATTTCGACAAGATCCGAGGAGAGTGGCTCTGTCGCAAGATATCCATACCGTCCAACAAGGTTCAGGAACTGCGTGGTGGATTGACAGAAATAACCCTGGCATTACCCCTCGGTCAACCAGAAGTGTTCGTCGAATTCGCCGCTGCAGAACATCAGGAACAAGAATTGGAGAAGGACGCCACTCGTCGTCTGCAGGCCATGCTTGAGTGGCGAGAGAATTACGAAAACGGCGCACTCTATTCCAGCCTGCGGGACTTTCTTTCCAAAAGCCAGCAAGCTGAAATCGACGAGAGCATCCGACTGACTCTTACCGCCCGGCAGCTTCAGTGCAGCCCAAAGAATATTTCTCACGTCTTTGACGCACTTTTGAAGGCGGGCGGCAAGCTGGCAACACTAATAGAAATCGCGCAGCGGAATAAGGCGGGGCAGGGCGTGGGCGTGCCGGCCCAAACGGAAGGGGAAGTGGCCGTACCCGACGCCGAACACCATGCGCCAGTTGATGCGATTCCTCCCCTGCGCGACCGCCGCCTTCATCTGCGAACCACTCCCGCCTCGCGCGCGTACGTTGAACTCAGCGGTACCAATGGCGGCACCGTCCTCAATATAAGTGAGACGGGCATGGCCGTTGCCGCGGCCGGCCCCCTCGTAGTAGATGACTGCCTCCCATGCATTCGCCTTCAATTGCCCAGCTCTGGGCCGAGCGTCGAGATCTCCGCGCAGATTGTGTGGCTCGCGGAAACGAAAAAAAGCGCGGGCATCCGGTTTGTTGATCTCACCGCCGAGGCCCGCAATCAAATTTCCAATTGGATTGCGTCCGAAAAGTCAGCCCCGGCAACTACAAGCCATCTCATAAATAGCTCCCGGGAGGGCACGGCTTCAACCGTGCCGAAAAGCTCCGGAAATTTAGGTGTTTTAACCCCTGAGGTACGCAGGATGACTGCGAACAGTATTTATGAGATGACTTCTGAAGTCTTAACGCCGGCTCCTGTTGAAAGCCTCATCGCCGCAACCCTCGAAAGGTTTCCAGAAGAGCCAATTAGGAGTGTTTTCCCTGAGCAAGGCCAACCCTCCCCGTTCGAGCAGATTGCGCACACGGCATCTCAAGCATCTGAGATCGTGACGCCTGAGATTCTGGATGCGGACCTGCCCCAGTTTGTCGAAGATCTCCGGGAAAGAGTGCACCACCCTAGCCCAGACTCCGGTTTGGGATCGCGAGTTCGACGACCAAGAGTCAAGTACTCAGCGGATCACAACGAGAATTCCCCCTCACGCAAACATGTTCTCGAAATATCCGGCCTTCAGGTCGCCGCATTCGCATTGGTGTTTTTGTTCGCGGTGATCGGTTTCACTGTTGAACTTACAATGGGACGCGGCCCGCTCGGAAAACGCCTCCGAGACGCCCAGAACTCAATACTGGCTCTTGATACCACCTCGCCGGCACTGCCTAATCGTCCAGGCCAAACGACTTCGCAAACTTCCACTCCGCCTGCAGCAAATACCTTCAACGCACCTGCAGTTAATCCATCAGCGCCAGTGACGGAAGAATCGCGCTCAGAAAGTCCATCCGCTCAATCTCTCAAGGGACCACCGGAAGATTCAGCTACCTCTGTTAATCCCCAAGCCAGTCCGGGGCGCAATCGCTCGGCCGGGCTAATCGCGCGAAACGCGCCGCCACCCGCGAGTCCCAAACCCGAACATTCACCCAAAGCTGTTGGCTCGATAAGTCGCGTACCAGGAACTCCCCCGCGACCCAAGGTGACTCCTTCGACGGGCGCAGCGCGACATTCGTCACCGTCTGCCGCAATCCTTGTCACTGTCCCGGGGCATGGCGGCAAACCGTTCAGGGTGACTTTCCCGGAAAAACCGATCGCCGCGTCCTCTTCGTTCGCGATGGCCGCGGAACTTTCTGTACTTGTTTCTCCCGAGCCCGGACCTGCAGTGGCTCATAAACCCGCCCGATTGCAAGCTGGTGAGCTTGTCTCCTTCGTTTGGCCGCGTTATCCAAGGCCGGGGGATCGCTATGGATCGGCAGAAGTCGTAAAGGTCCGCACTACCATCGGACAGCTCGGCCAAGTGCTGGATATCAAGTTCGTGAGCGGCTCGATCTCTCTTCTTCCAGCTGCAATGAGCGCCATTCGCCAGTGGCGTTACAGCCCCACTCTCTTGAACAAAAGGCCTGTCCAAGTTCAACAGGACGTCACCATTGAATTCCGGCCGCCAGAGTATTTGTCGCAGGTGCGCACTCAGCATCCATCGCGCAAGTAGCGGCGGTTTGAACTATTGAATTGGGAAGTTAATTGCCCAACTTGTAGAAGCTTCTACAGTTGCAAGAAGGGTTGTGTGTTTGGGATTGCCCTGCAACCAGGGTCACTTGCTGTTTGCCGCCGGCTCCGCGTCTACCCAGTACGCCTTGCGAGCTTTTAATTGGAGATCCGTGCGGTACTTGAGGCTCAGTCCAAGGGCATGGAGACCCGGGTCAGGCGATTGTGGCCGGAAACTCAGGACGTAGTAATTTGGCACGTCGTTCGAGATCGTTATTAAGTGTCGTACGAGCGTGGTTTCGTCCTTGAACGCGAAGTACTCGCCGCCTGTCAGTCGCGCCACGGACTTGGGAACGTTCTGTTTGAGACCGTCACTCGCGGCGATGAACGCCATCCGCGCCAGTCGCAACGGTGGGAGCAGATCACTGGCGCAGTCCAACGCCTGAACACTGCGATTGCCATGTGCGTCCGGGTCGGCATTCGGGTCTTTGCTCATGCAGCCACCAGGTGGGTATGGGGTATCCCCGTAAGGACTTCCTCCGGGCCTGGGCACTTTCGAAGCTTCGTGCTTCACCGCCGTTTTTGTACTTGAAAAAGCGAAGCTATAGATCGCAGTATTTGTGTCGTCGATTTCGCGTATCGCATCCTCAAAGCTCGTTTGGCTGCCGCCGTCGACTGTCTCGCTGAATAGCACTACTGCGCGACGGTAGGCTGGCGGCTGATTGCGCAAAAGGCTGATGCCGAAGTCGAGCGCGTCAAGAATGGCCGCGCCCGGGTCACCTTCATGAAGGGTGGCAATCGTCTGGGCTGCCGCATCCGTACTGTTGGTGAAGTCCTGTTCGAGGCGAGGCTTACTATCAAAACCAATCACAGCGACGCGATGAGGCACATTGCCAATGACGGCATCCAGTACTGCCCCAAGACCGCTGTAGTCAGGTAGGTGTGATGCACCCTGGCCCCCGGTCTGCACGATGACCGCCAGGGCCAAGGGTTGCGAGTCGGTATCGAGCTCCAGCCGAAACAATTGTGGAACGCCATTATCAGTGAGGATGAAATCGTCCGCTTTAAGCGAGAAAACTGTCTCGCCCATCTTGTTTTTGACGAGCACCGGAACCAGCACCAAATCTGACCGAACTGTGATAGCTGCAGTCTGAGAAGCTCCCGACGACTGCCCAATGCTCTGCGCGTTCGCCTTCTCGGACGAGTACAAGAGGAGTGGCGCGACTGCAAGAGCGAATTTGCATCGATTCCTCGTGACGTCTTCTCCACTCTACGGATAAAAGTCACCGTAGGAACAAAGCGAGGACCAATACGGCCCGTCCTCGAAGTTGTAGGAGTGCCGTGGCAGCAGTTTAGTTGCTTTCGCAGTTGTGCGCAGTGGCGGGTTAAACCCTGGAAGTTAGAAAAACAGACAAGTAGCTACTAATACTCCCTTCCTCTCATTCCCCCCGCAATCCCACCAGCACGTTCCGCAGCGCCGCCGCCACGCCCTCGCCCTTCTGCAATTCCATCCACAGCACCCCGCTCGGATCCAGCTTGATTCCCTTCCGCGAACGCACCACCTTCACCACCAGCGCCGGGTCCAACTGCGTCTCTGGATGAAACCGCAATGCGATCTTGCTGCCCTGCCGCTCCACCGCCGCGATGCGCAGCCGCTCGCTCATGGATTTCAGCATCGCAAACTCCAGCAGGTTTTCCACCGGCTTCGGCAACGGTCCGAAACGATCCGCCAATTCCTTCCCGACGTCCTGCCGTTCCGCTTCCGACGCCACCGACGAAATCCTCTTGTACGTCCGCAGCCGCAAATTCTCGCTCGGGATATACTCCTCCGGTATTCGCACATCCATCCCTAGATTGATTGTCGTGCGCAATTCCGGCGCCCCTTCTTCTCCCTTCAGCTTCGCCACCGTCCGCTCCAGCATCTGCACGTACAAATCGAATCCGACCGCTTCGATATGCCCATGCTGTTGCCGCCCCAGCATGTTGCCCGCGCCACGCAATTCCAAATCCAGCGCCGCAATTCGGAAGCCCGCGCCCAATTCGCTGAACTCCTTCATCGCCGCCAATCGCCGCCGAGCGATATCCGTCAATGCCCGTTCTGGCGGCACCAGCAAATACGCATAAGCGCGCTGGTGCGAACGCCCCACTCGTCCGCGCAATTGGTAAAGCTCCGCCAGCCCCAGCCGGTCCGCGCGATTGATCAAAATCGTATTCGCCCGAGGAATGTCCAGCCCGTTCTCCACAATTGTCGTGGCCACCAGCACGTCCGCTTCGTCGCGGATAAATTTCAGCATCACTTTCTCGAGATCCTTCTCGCCCATCTGTCCGTGCGCCACCACCACGCGCGCTTTCGGCACCAGCTTTGTCACCAGGCTGGCCAGCGAATAGATGGACTCCACGCGATTGTGGATGAAGTACACCTGCCCATCCCGCGACAATTCATTTTCAATCGAGCGCCTCACCACCTGTTCGTCAAACGACGTCACCACCGTCTGAATCGCCAATCGGTCCCGCGGCGCCGTCTCAATCACGGACATATCCCGCAATCCCACCAGTGACATGTGCAGCGTCCTCGGTATCGGCGTCGCGGAAAGCGCCAGCGCGTGTACATTCTTCCGCATCTCTTTCAGCCGCTCCTTGTGCGCCACGCCAAATCGCTGCTCTTCGTCCACCACCAGCAATCCCAAATCCTGAAACTTCACATCCTTCGAGAGCAGCCGGTGCGTCCCGATCACCACATCCACTTTCCCGGTTTCCAAATCCGCCAGCACCGCTTTCTGCTCCGCCGTCGTGCGGAATCGGCTCAGCATCTCAATCCTCGTGGGAAATGCCGCGAAGCGCTGCTTGAACGTCTCGAAGTGTTGGAACGCCAGCACCGTCGTCGGCGTCAGCACGGCCACTTGCTTGTTGTCCGCCACCGCTTTGAACGCCGCGCGCATGGCCACTTCCGTCTTCCCATATCCCACATCGCCGCACAGCAAGCGATCCATCGGCGCCGGCTTCTCCAAATCGCGCTTGATGTCCGCAATCGCCGTTACCTGGTCCGGCGTCTCCTCGAACTCAAATGCATCTTCAAACTCGCGTTGCCAGTTACCGTCCGGCGAAAGCGCAAACCCCTGTGCCGTCTTCCGTTCGGCGTACAGCGCGAGAAGCTTGTCCGCCATGTCCTCCAGCGATTTGCGCACCCGCGTTTTGCGCGAATTCCAAGCCGTCCCGCCCAATTTATCCAGCGCCGGGTGCCCGCCTTCCGCGGCGCGGTAACTCTGCACCAAGTCCATGCGTTCCAGCGGCACATACAATCGCGCCTCATCCGCATACCGCAGCAGCATAAACTCGCCGCGCCGCCCCGCCGATTCGATCAGCCGCAAGCCTTCAAACTGGCCGATGCCGTGGTCCACGTGCACCACGTAATCCCCCGGCTTCAACTCCGCAAAATCGCCAAAAAATCCCGACGTGCGAATCTTTCGCCCGGGCCGCTCCACCGCCGGCGTCACGTCAAACAAATCCGCGTTTCCGTATAGCGTCAGCTTCGCTTCCGGAAACGCCACGCCTTCCGCAAATGGCGCGCGCACCAACAGCAGCGCCGCCGTCTCCGAAGCGCTCTCCGCCGTGAATCCCGCCGCCGCTTCCTCCGTTTCTCCCAGCACGTAAGGCACTTCATACTCACGGCAAATGTCGGCGTAGCGCTCCAGTTCCCCGGTACTCGCCGCCGTCAGCAGCACCGTCCCGCCTTTCGCCAATTGCGTCTTCACTTCAGCCATGCACGCGGGAACATCGCCGTGGTACCGCGGGCTCGCACGCGTAATCAGCTCGAATCGTTTCCCGCCGCCGTCCGTCAATCCCAAATGTTCCAGCTCAATCCGCGAGCATTTCACTACCGCTCGCTCCCACTCCTCCTCGTTCCAGAAATAGTCGTTCACCGTCGGTGCATTCGCTTGCCCGTGACGCTCGTAATTCTCCGTCGCCTGTTCCAGCAGCTTCTTGCGCGCGTCGCGGAGTTTCTCCGGCTCGTCCAAAAACACAATGGGCTTCAGCGAACTCTCCGCCAATTCCAGCAGCGCGCTTCCCCCGGAAGTTTTGTCCCCGCCAAACCAACTCCCCGGCTCCCAAGCTTCCGCCTCCGCGCTTCCCGGCGCGGGCACGCTCCATTCCGTCAAAGGCAAAATCGTGGTGCGCACCACGGGCGAAATCGAGCGCTGCGTTCGTGGATCAAACTCCCGCACGCTTTCCACGGTGTCGCCCAGCAATTCAATCCGCACCGGCCGCAGCGCTTCCGGCGAAAACACGTCCACAATCCCGCCGCGCACCGCAAACTGCCCCGGCAACTCCACCATCTCCGTCCGCGCATAGCCCGTGCTTGCCAGATGCGTGATCAGTTCCTGGTGCGCGCCCTCCGAATCCTTGGCCAGCGTCCGCGCCAGCGTCAAATAAACGTACGGGTCCTGATAGCGCCACAGCGCCGCGGCCATCGGCGCGATCACCAGAGACACTTCTCCATTCGCCAACCGGTACAGAGTCGCCGCCCGGCGTTCCAGAATGTCCGCGTGTGGCGTCTGCGGGTCCCACGGCAAGCTGTCAAACGCCGGCAGCACCGCCACTCCACCAGTTGAACCCGGAAAAATTTGCGCAAAAAAACGTAAGCTCTCCGCCAACTCTTCCGCCCGCCGGTTGTTCTCCGTCACAAAAAATGCCGGCCGCCGAAGTTCGTGCGTCGCGTGCGCCGCAACAAGCGCCTTCGCCACATCCTGCAATCCCGAAAGTCCCACCAGCCCGCCGCCCGCGCGCAACTCCGCCACCACGCCCTCGATCGAGGCATGGCGCAGCAACCCCTCCAATCGCTCTCTGACCGCCGGTAGTATCATTCCCTGTTTGTTCTTTTTTCTCTGACTGGACTTCCCACCACTCTACCCTGTAGCCTCCGCCCACCACCGCTCACATCCACTCTTGCACCCTTGCACTTCTACACGTTCTTGCCATTCCACTCCTTCTCCGTCACCCCTCGATATTCTTCTGCGAACTGTCATCCCGACCGGAGCAGCCCGATTTTTTCTTCCGCGCCGCCTTTGGGCGCGTCGGGCTGCGCAGTGGAGGGATCGTGGCAACCTCCCAACGGGCCCACGCGCTCTTACACTCTTGCACTTTTACACTCTTTTACTCTTTCACTCCTCTTCTCCATTTGTTCTCGACGACGGGTCTGTTTCTGTTCCTTCAACCTTTTATCCCTCGAATCTTCTTCAAGATCTCCGAAGTCGAGTACCCCTCCACCACGTCAACCCGCACCACTTTCCCTCCCGCAGCCTCCACCTCCGCGCGTCCCACAATCTGATTCCCCGGCCAGTCCCCGCCCTTCACCAGCACGTCCGGCACCAGCGCCGCAATCACCCGCTGAGGTGTCAGCTCCTCAAAAATCAAAACCGCATCCACGCATTCCAAGCTCGCCAGAATCTCCGCCCGCTCTTCCTCAGGAATCACCGGCCTTCCCGGCCCCTTCAGCGTTCGCACGCTCTCGTCGCTGTTGATCCCCACAATCAGCACATCGCCCAGCGCGCGCGCCGTTTCCAGGCTTTCAATGTGCCCCGGATGCAGCAAATCGAAACACCCGTTGGTAAACACCACGCGCTTGCCGTTGCGTTTCTCCCTGCCAAACCGCAAAATGATTTCTTCAAGTGTCAGGACCGCTGGATGCAAAGGCTCACCATGCTCGCTCAGCTTTGTCGCCGCAATCGACTCTGCAGATATTCAGTTTATCACGCCCATCTGCAGCCTCGCTCCCCAAGGCGGCCCTCCGCATGAAACACAGACAAGCGATTCTTGCAGCCACGGGCATTTTCCTTCTTCTCCTCGGCGCGCTTCTCACCCTCTATGCGTCGCGCGGCTTTACCACGCGCCACTACCGCGTCAACGCCGGCCCGTGCCCCCTCATCGTGGACGTCGTCCAAAAATCCGGCCAGAGCGCAGATCCCGAGCGTGGCGCCGCCATTCTCTTTCACGGCTTGGCCGCCAACAAAATCATCATGTCCTACCTCGCGCACACTTTCGCTGCGCAAGGCCTCACCGTCTACATCCCCGATTTGACCGGCCATGGCCGCTCCAACGGCCCGTTCAGCCCTGACCAGGCAGAATCCTGCGCCGTCTCTTTCGCCCGCGGCCTTGCGGCTCGTGGCTTAATCCTTCCTGAACGCACCATCCTCTTGGGCCACTCCATGGGCGGAGACATCGCTCTCCGCATCGCCCCCAAATTCCGCCCCGCCGGCGTCATCGCCATCTCTCCCGCGCCCATGCAAACCGCGCACGGTGTCGCGCATGAGAATCTCCTCTACCTCATTCCTCCGCCAATTCAACCCAACACCCTGATCCTCGTTGGCCAGTACGAATTCTCGGGCCTCGTCGGCAACGCCACTGACCTGGTCGCTTCGCAATCCGATCCCACGGTCCAATTCGCCACCATCCCCGGCAATTCCCATGTCAGCGTGCTTTTTTCCACTCGCGTGGCCGCAAAATTGCAAGACTGGTCCGCGCACCTCCTGCACCTTCCCGCCGACGCCCCCGTTCCGTCCCGCGCCAACGTGTTTGGCTGTATTCTCGGCATCTGCGGAATCGTCCTGCTCGCCGGCCCCTTTATTCGTGAGTCCTTCGGTCACAAGACTCCTCCCGAGCCGCGTTCCCAGCACCTTCCCTCGCTTCCGCAGGTTCTCCTCGAATTCCTCGCTATTTCTCTGGCAGTGGTTTATCTGCTCCGCTACTGGATGCCGCTCCGTCCCCTGCCTCTCTTTCAAGGCAACTATCTCGCCAGTTTCTTCCTTCTCACCGGCTTTGCTCTGCTTCTGCTGCATCCCCGCCTGGCGCAATCGCAATTCATCACGAAACCCGCCCTGCTTTTTTCCGCGGCCTTAACCGCCATCATTCTCCACTTCCTCAGTACCGGCTGGTTCGACCTCACTTTCTCCTACGCCTGGCTCACTCTCCACCGCTGGATGCGCTTCCCCGTCTTCTTCCTCGCCGTCTTCTTGTTTTTCTACGCTCTCGAAGTCCTTCTCGGTCCCGCTTCCGATGTGCGCCCGGCCCGTCGTCTTTTCCTTTCGCTCCTCCCCCTCACGATCTCTTGGCTTGCAATGGTCTGCGGCGTCCTGTACCTCCACAGCGGTGAAATTCTCCTGGTCCTGCTCGCTCCGTATTTCGTGCTGGCTCTGCTGCTGATCCGAATGGGCGCGCAACTGGTACGCCGCTCCAGCGCCTCTCCCACAGCAGCCGCATTGTTCGGTGCTATACTTTTTACAGGTTTTAGCCTGGTGCTTTTCCCTTTGACCTGAGGAACATCAGGCGCTCGGAAGCTAGCTCATAAATGGCGTTCGGGAGGGCACGGCCTCACAACTTGCGGAAAAGGTCTTTTCTTTAGGAGGCCGGGGCTTTAGCCCCTGCAGAAATTCTTTTTCGGGCCCCCCGCTCCATTGATTTATGAGCCGGATTTGCTACTATTGCGTCCCTCCCCGCGCCGGAGACGCACGCTGGCATTCTCGGCTTTTACGGTGTGACTTGACGGATGTCTGAAATTGTCATTGTCGGCGGTGGTCCTTCTGGCGCGATGTGCGGTGAGCAACTCGCGCGTGCCGGTCATTCCGTCCAGATTTTCGATGAACACCTTGCCTGGGAGAAGCCTTGCGGCGGCGGCCTCACCTACAAAGCCACGCAGTGCTACCCCTTCCTGCTGGATAATCCACATCCCAAAAAGCTAATTCACCGCGTCGAAATCATCAGCGCCGAAGACCACCGCGCCACCCTCGACCTCCAGCATCCCATGGTCATCTATTCGCGCACCGTGTTGAATGGTCTGCTCCTCGACCGCGCGCGCCAGGCTGGTTGCCAGATTCACCGCTCTCGCATCCACGAAGTGGACACCACCTCCGATAAACCGCGCTACTCCATTGATGGCCAGTGGCGCTCCGCCGATTTCTTGGTCCTTGCGGGTGGCGCGCGGAGCCAGCTCCTTCCCGGTACTCGCGCCCTGCAGCGTGATGAACTCGAAATGACCCAGGGCTATTTCGTCCCGCAAACCTCCGAGGAAATCATCATCAAGTTTCTTCCCGATTTCGAGGGCTACATCTGGTCCTTCCCTCGCGCCGACCATCTCTCTCTCGGTATCTGCGGCAGCATGAGCGCTCACACCAGCAGCGAACTGCGCACACATCTGCAAACCTTTGCCGCCTCGGAGAAAATCGTCACCGAATCCGCCAGATTCTACAGTCACGTCCTGCCTTCCCCGCGCGAACGCACCTTCTCTGATCGCACCGTCATTGGCCGCAACTGGGCCCTCATTGGCGACGCCGCCGCCTGGGTGGATCCCCTCACCGGCGAAGGCCTTTTCTACGCCATGCGCTCCGGCGAACTCCTCGGCAAATCCCTAGCCGAGGGCTGCCCCGAAAAATATCCCGCGCGTGTCAGAGCCTCTTTTTCCCTGGAACTCGAATTTGCCGCCCGCATCGTCCGCCGCTTTTATCGCGGCTCGTTCCTCGGCTGCTCCGTCACCACGCGCATGGTGCAATTCCTCCAGCGCAACGCCGTCTTTCGCCAACTCCTCTCCGATCTCTTCTGCGGCACGCAGGATTACACCAGCCTCAAGCAGCGCGTCCTAGGCCACCTCGGTGGCACCCTCAGCCAATTCGTTTCCAGCGTCCTCAACAGCGAACGCCCCCCCGCCAAGCTCCCCACCGCCACTCCCGCCGCCCACTAACCTTCCTGCAGCCTCGACCGCACAAAGCGAATTGTCATCCCGCCTGCCCTGAGCGGAGCCGAAGGGACCGGAGGCCCGCGCCGTTTGCGGGCCGCGGTGGAGGGATCGAGGCACCATCCCACCAGAGCACACACCACCGTCATCGCCGTTCACAAGGAAAACAAACCCTGACGAACTTCTTCCGACCGTTTCAATTGTCAGTTTGAAAAAGGACCGCAGCGTGTGCCCCAGGTACCGGTTCTGTACCTGGGTCTTGGGGTTTTCTCCTCTTCTCCGAAACTAAAAACTTACAACCTATAACCAAAAACTCCTCCCCCGGCGCCTATTCCAGCACTTTGCGGATCCGTTCCACCGCCCAATCAATCTCTTCCCGCTGAATCACCAGTGGCGGCGCAATCCGGATAATCCGGCTGTGCGTTTCCTTGCACAGGATGCCTTCTTCCTTCAACGCCTCGCAGTACTTCCTCGCCTCGGTCGTCAGCACTATGCCGATCCACAGCCCGCGCCCGCGCACCTCTTTCACCACCGGGCTGCGCAGCGTCAGCAACTTCTCCAGGAAATACGCGCCCATCTCCGCCGACCGCTCCACCAGCTTCTCTTCAATCAGCACGCGCAGCGACGTCCGCGCCACCGCGCAAGCCAGCGGATTCCCTCCAAACGTGCTGCCATGATCCCCAGGTCCAAACACGCCCAGAATCTCTTTCGAAGCCAACACCGCCGACACTGGGTAATACCCGCCCGCCAGCGCCTTCCCTACAATCAGCACGTCCGGCCGAATCCCTTCATGCATGTACGCGAACAGTTTCCCTGTGCGTCCCAGTCCCGATTGAATCTCGTCCACCATCAACAGCACGCGATTCTCCCGGCAAATCGCCGCCACTTCGCGCAAATAGCCGTCCGGTGGAATCACGATCCCCGCCTCGCCCTGTATCGGTTCCACCAGGAACGCGCAGGTGTTCGGCGTAACCGCCTCGCGCAACGCCTTGGCATCGCCAAACGGAATAATCCGGAATCCGGGCGTGTAGGGCCCAAATCCCTTGCGGTAGTCCTCGTCGCTTGAAAAACTCACCACCGTCACCGTGCGCCCGTGAAAATTCCCCGCGCACACGATGATTTCTGCCTTCCCGTCCGCAATTCCCTTCTTTGTGTAGCCCCACTTCCGCGCCGCCTTCACTGCCGTTTCCACCGCCTCCGCCCCGGAATTCATCGGCAGCGTCATTTCCATGCCGGTCAGCTCGTGCAGCTCTTTGTACAGCAGCGGCAACTGCGAATTGCGAAACGCCCGCGAAGTCAGCGTCACCTTCTTCGCCTGCTCGATCAGCGTTTCCAGAATCCGCGGGTGGCAATGCCCCTGGTTCACCGCCGAATACGCCGCCAGGCAGTCCAGATAGCGCTTCCCTTCGACGTCATACACCCAGGCCCCCGCCGCGCGCTCAATCACCACATCAAGCGGCAGATAGTTGTGCGCTCCATACGCCTCTTCCAGCGCAATAAACTCTTTTGTTCCTAGTAGTTGGTCCTCTGTGATCGGCATGGTCTCACCTGAATCCGCTTCCCCACCGCGCAAGGTTCGCCCGGACTTCGGCGATCTCCTGCATCATCCCGGGCAGACCCTTCTGATTGCAACAACCGTGCAAGTCCTCTCGCATTTACCTGGGCGGGAGTGCGGCACCCAACATCTTCAGCGCGTTGCGCCGCTCGGAGGGGTCATTTAAATCATGGCATCCGGGCCGTCATTCCGCAACACCAAGTGCCCAAGCCCCAACCTCCATTTTGGCCGCTTTTCCCCGCTGTGTCTCTTCTTTAGTTCTGTAGGGCCCGTCCTTTTTACCCTGAGCCCCGAAGGGTTTACCTTCAACCCCGAAGGGCTGAGGCGCGCTCTTTGCGCCCCGAATGCCGCTGCAGGGCGGGCCGCCAACTCAACATCTCCTCAACTCAATCCCTCGACCAGTCGTCACCAGTTCCGCTACCGGATCGAACGCCACCAGTCTTCCCTTCCCTCAATCCTGCGGTGCAAGTAAGTACGCATAAACCACCAGCACTACGCCGATGAGCAATGGGATCATCCCTACGAGATACATACGGTCTTTATCCTCCGGCCCGGCTATCGCATGAAGAAGGATCATCATCCCAACGCCAACCGCCATCGTGATCATGCCGCCCAGCTTCTGCCCCTCCCGCTTCCGGCGTAGCGCCATCTTCTCTTCTTCCCGCAGAAACTCCAGCGCGGAACCCCCTCCCGCCGCTTGTGTCTCGGCGATTCTCTTCAGCGTCTCGCTTCTGTAGTACGCTTCTCTTTCACGGCGCCGCTCGCCCGCCCATGTCGCTACGGCAATGAATGAAAACAGCGCAATGGCTCCAAAGCTAAGGAATACGAATATCATTGTGTCACCCTCCGTTCGGCACTTCATTCGCCTCATTGGGTACGACCAGCCAAAGCGGCTCCCGGTTGCATTTTCTTCGATTCCGCTTAAAAAATAATGCAACCAACGCCACACACTCTTGGTCGTACCAACAGAGGAGCAACGTGACCGCTTCCGAGGATGAGGCTGCCGTTCAGCAGGTGCTTGCCGGAGACACCTCAGCATTTGAAGGACTCGTCCGACGCTGGCAGGGCCCCTTGGTGAACCTCGCCTATCGCTTCTGCCACGATCGCGGTCGCGCCGAGGAAATGGCCCAGGAGGCCTTCCTCCGCGCCTACCGCTCGCTCTCTCACTGGCGCCGCGAGGCCGCTTTCTCCACGTGGCTCTTTGCCTTGGCCACCAATCTCTACTGTTCCGAACTCCGCTGCATCCCGGCTCGCCTCGTGACCCTCGATGACGTAGCCGAGCCGCGCGATCCCCGTGCCATCGACGGCGGCCTCGAACAGGAAGACCAGGATCGCGCTGTGCGCCGCGCCGTTCATGCGCTTCCCGCGAAATATCGCGAAGCCGTCACACTTTTCTATTTCCACGGCATGGATATCGCTGCAGCCTCGCGCAGCCTCTCTTTACCGGAGGGCACCGTCAAAGCAAGATTATCCCGTGGGCGCGCTATACTTCGCGGTAAGCTTTCGCAACATCTCGTCGCCCCGCTTCTCAGAAAGGAGGCCTGATGAGAGACTCCGATCTCGATCGCATCCTATCGAACGAGGAGGAAATTCTCCCCTCGTCGGGCTTTGCCGCTTCCGTCATGGAAGCCGTCCAGCGCGAAGCCGCTGCTCCGCCGCCCATTCCCTTTCCCTGGAAGCGCGCCCTCCCCGGCCTTTGCGTTGCAGCCATTACACTCGTCGCGCTCCTCACCGCCAGCATCCTTCTGTTGCTCCACGGCGCTCCCACTCAACCAATTCCGCGCCACTGGCGAGCGGCACTCAACTCCGCCGCCGCAGTTTCCCAAAACCTAGGTGCAGCTTGGATCATTCTGGCCCTCGCCCTGAGCTTCGCCTCAGTAAAGCTAGCCACACTCTTCGCCTCCACCCGCCTGCCACGTTACGAACGCACTTGAGCTTCTGTCCGAACAACTTGTCTTCTCTTTTCTCAAACTCAAAACTGATAACTTAAAACTGAAAACTCCTCCGAGGGTGCCCCAGGTACCGGTTTTGTACCTGGGTCTTGGGTTTTCTTCCCCCTGAACTCTGCGCTCTTCTCTCCGTCATCCCTTTCTAATCCCTCGCGCAACCCTTATTCTCTGCGAATCTCCGGGTCCTCTGCGCTTCTGCGTTATCTTTAACTCTTGTCTTTTCTTTCTTCGCTGAAAACTACCAACTGAAAACTGCTAACCCTCCCTCTCGCTTCCTGATCGCTGATAACCTCCCTCCGTCTCCCTCCCTACTTCATCGTCGTCAGATACTGCAATTCCCTGCCAGCGATCTCCTTCGGAAGCGGCGCGTAACCCAGCGCAGAGCACTGCTTCTGTCCATACGTCAGCATCCACTGAAGAAGCTCCAGAAAAGCGGCTTTCTTCCCGGCCCCGCCCAAGTCCACCGGCAACACCCACCAGGTAAACGATGCGATCGGGTACGCCCCTCTCCCCGGCGCATTTGCGATGGACACACGAAAATCCGAAGTCATGGCACCGGCAGCCCCGCTCGCTGCCGCACTCACGCTCGTCAGATCGGCCCTCACGAATTCGCCCGCAGCGTTCCGCACCGCGCCGAAGTTCAACTGATGCCTCAGCGCATAAACCAGTTCCACATAACCGATGGAGTTTGGCGTTTGCTGCACCATCGCCGCCACTGCTTCATTCCCTTCCGCACCCATTCCCACCGGCCAATTCACCGTCGTGCCCGCACCGACAGCGCTCTTCCACTCAGGGCTCACTTTTGACAGATAGTCCGTCCACACAAACGTTGTTCCGCTGCCGTCAGACCGGTGAATCACAACAATTTCGCTGCTTGGCAAATGCGCATTATTGTTCGAGCTACGAATTTTCGCGTCGTTCCAGTTCTTGATCTTCCCCGAGTAAATGCCCGCGAGCGCCTCCGCAGTGAAGTTCAAGCTTTCATCCACCCCGCTGAGGTTGTAGATGGGCACAACTGCTCCCATCACGGTGGCAAAATGCAAAAGCGGTGTTTTGAATTCGCCCATCCTCTCCTGGGACACCGGCCAGTCGGAAGCGGCAAAGTCCACTTTGCCCTCCGCCAACAACTTCAGTCCTCCGCTGGATCCCACCGCGTTGTAGCTAAGATGCGCCTTCGGATTCCGTTCCTGAAAGGACTCGAACCATTTCTGGTACAAAGGCGCTGGAAAGGTCGCCCCTGCGCCAAGCAAGTTGCTTTCTCCCACGGGTCCAGCGACGGATGGCTCGGGCGCTTTCTCTCTCTTTTCCTTCAATGCTGAGGCCAGCTTTGCAACCAACTGGTCGGCCAGGTCTTCTGTGACCGAGCCACTTCTGAACTTACTCGGCGTCACCAGGTAGGACCACAGCGGCTCATCGTCCTGGCCCACAATCTCCACGGAGAGAAAACCGTGCAGGAAGGGCTGGCGCGAAGTCGACGGCACGCGCGCATTCGTCGAAAAATAGCCGCTTACCCAAATATTTGCGCTTCCCTTCATCACCGCATCCGCTTCTTTCGGGGTTGCGACAACTTCCAGCTTTCCATTCCTGCTGAGTTGCTTGATCACTCTTTCGCGCACCTTGCCGGCCACATCGTCCTGGCCGAAGGATTCCACAAAGACCTTCTTCACCTGTGACAAAGTCTCCGCGGATTGCGCTCGCGCAGTCGCCCCGCTTACGCAGACCAGAATCGCCTGCGCTACAAGAATGAGGAGGATTTTCACCAGAGATTTACAAGATGCAGTCTGTGGTCGCGGCATAGAAATGATCAATCCCAGTATCGGCATGATTGCACTGTAGAGTTTACCTCACAGGCCATCATCGTCGGGAGACTTCCGGGACCGGCTCCCAATTCACTTTGAGTTCACCCAGTTGTAGCGGTCGCTTAACAATCCAGCGCAACACTGCCACCTTGTTCCAATTTTCACCGGTTGCGCCCCTGGCAACTTGTGGGAGGAAAGACATGTCAAAGCAGGCGGCAGAGCATCACCACAAGGCAGCAGAGCATCACGAACACGCAGCTCATCATCACAAGGAGGCTGCGAGGCACCACGAAGCCGGTCACCACGAAATGGCGGCGCATCACGCGCACGTGGCTCACGCGCACCACCTTCACGCCACGCACCACGCTGAGGAAGCGGCCAAGGCCCATCTCGAACATCACGGCAAGGCCAGCCCCGCCCACGCTTAGTTAAATGGGGCGGAGCAAACTGTCCGCCTCACCACATCTCACCCATTCCCGCGAACCCTGTTCACGCTGATTATCGGGTTGGTTTGTCCCAAATCGACCTAAGGCCGGGTGCCCCAGGTTCGCTTTCTTACTTGGGTCTTGGGTTTCTCCAAGGTTTCTTGGGCTTCTCTTCTCTTCCTCTGCGAATCTCTGCGTACTCTGCGCCTCTGCGTTATCTTTACTCTTGTCTTTCCTCTCCTCATTGAAAACTTCCAACTGAATACTACTAAACGTCCAACCGCCCCTCTTACTTCCCCATGGCTGATCGCTCGCTTCACTGCTGCTGTTGCTGCATCTCAAACGCCGCCTTGCTTTCCGCGCTCAAAGGCTTCGACCGCACCACTGTCGTCGGCGGCAACTCTTCCGGTTCCGGCGCGTCCACCGGCGATACCGCAACCATTACCCGCAACTCGCTTTCGGAATCGCCCTTATGCACCCCTCGCGTTGGCGGAACATCCGCATAGTCCCTTCCCAGCGCCACGCGAATATGTCGCTCGCAACCCATCAAGTTGTTCGTCGGATCAAACGCCACCCACCCCAAATCCCCCAAATACGCTTCCAACCAGGCGTGCGTCGCCCCTGCCGGAGACCGGTCGTGCGCTTCATCCTCGTGGTACAAATATCCGCTCACATAGCGGCAGGGGATCTTCAACTGGCGGACCAGCGTAATCATGATGTGCGCAAAATCCTGGCACACGCCCTGCCGCGCTCGCAATGCATCATCAATCGGGGAATCCACCTTCGTGGAGTTCGGCACATACGCAAACAGTTCGTACAGCCTGACGTTCAATTCCTGCAACAACGCAAACGGTTTTCCCCGCCGTCGCAATTCCAACTCAGCCGCCAACTTCTCCAGAAGCTCCGTCGGCGCCGCGTACTGGCTGGGCAGCAGCATCTCCCAGTAATCCGTTTCCGCAACGCGCGCGTCCAACTCCTCCCAGCCGCCCGCGTCCTCCGGCCGCAAGTCTGGTGCCGGAAGCACGTCCACAATCGCCTGCGCCGAAATCTCGATAAGCTCGTGTCTACCCGGAATGTCGAAATGGTGTACCGCATTGCCATAAAAATCGCGGTACAGCATCATGTTGGCTCGCGGCTTCACGTCCAGCGTGAAGCTGAGACACCGCTGGCGAAAATCCGTGCGCGGCTGCATGCGCACTTCCATCACGCTTTCCCGCACCGCCGGCTCATGCCGAAAACTAGTGAGGTGCCGCACCGAATAAGCCATATCCCCCGCTATTCCCGCTCTCGATCTTTCAGTTTTGTACGCTTATGTTTTGGCACTCTTATACTCTTGCACTCTTTCACTTTTATACTCTTATACTTCCTAGCCTTTTCTTCACTTCTCTGCTTCCTTGCTTCATGCCTTCTTTTCAGGACGCAAGTTCCGCCTCAATCGAATAATCAAAGTACATTTGCTGAATCGCCGTATGCAGTTGCGCGCACTCGCTCCGTACATTCTCCAGGTACGCCTGCGGCCCTTCCGCCATCACCTCTTCAATCTGGCTGAAGCTCAATTGCGCCCGCAGTCTGCCCGCAATCCGCGTCGGCAGTTTCTCCCGGCGTTCCGTTAAATCCCCAATGATGTGCAGCGCCGCATTGATGCGGTCCACCGAGAATCGCACCGAATGTGGAAACTCCGGATTCAGTAGCAGAAACTCCGCCACGCGCAATGGCCGTATTTCCGCGGTGTACGTTTTGCAGTACGCCTCAAACGCATCGCACGCCCGCAACAGCCCCACCCATTCCAGGTACTCCACGCTTTCGACCGCTTGATCCACGGGATGCGCCACGCGCTTGAATTGCGTCTCCAACAACGCCGCCAGCGTGTCCGTCCGTTCCACGTACCGCCCCAATTGGATAAACTGCCAGCCTTCCCCGTGACTCATCGTTCCATCGGTGATTCCCTGGAACAGCTGCTCTCCTTCCAGCACGGTATGGAAAAATCTGTGCGACCTCAGCACCCAGCCCTCTTCCGGCCGCGCCTCCATCACCTCCAGGTATAGCCGGTTCAAATGCTCCCACATCCCCGTGCTGCACTGTTCCCGCACATGACGCAAATTCTCGCGCGCCGCCGCGATGCAAGACACGATGGAGGACGCATTCGTCCGGCTGAACACCAGCGAGTTCAGCAGCCCCGCGGAATCCACCGCACCCGGTCCCGCCGGTATGCGCAACGCCTCCAGCAGGAATCGCCATCGTCCCGCGCCTGCTTCCGGCGATTGATCCAGCCAAAGTTGTAACTCCACGTCCACCAATCGCGCCGTATGCTTCGCCCGCTCCAAGTAACGGCTCATCCAATACAAACTGTCCGCCACGCGCGAGAGCATCCCCGCATCCCGCCGGAACGTCCGCACAAAATAATTTCGTGGAGGCCTCATCGCCTATGCCAGCTTCCTTTCTACGAATCCCTTGCGCACATCTTCAGCCACCTGCGCCACGCGATCATCCCCGTTCCCGGCGCGCAGCACCCACGTATCCTTGCTTCCGCCGCCCTGCGATGAATTCACCACCAGCGACCCTTTCCGCAGCGCCACTCGCGTCAGCCCGCCGGGCACTAACGTCACCTTCTCTCCCATCAAGATGTACGGCCGCAAGTCAATGTGCCGCGATTCCACTTCGCCATCAATCAGGCAGGGAGCGCTGGAAAGCGCCAAGGTCGGCTGCGCAATGTAATTCCGCGGCTCCGCCAATACCCGCGCGCGAAACTCCTCGCGCTGTTGCTTTGTGCTGTGCGGTCCGATCAGCATCCCGTAGCCGCCCGATTCGCCCACCGCTTTCACCACCAACTCCTCCAAATGTTCCAGAACGTGTTTCCGTTGTGCCGGGTCCGTCAGCAAATACGTCGGCACATTTGGCAGAATCGCATCTTCCTTCAAGTAGAACCGGATAATCTCCGGCACGTACGCGTACACGGCCTTGTCGTCCGCCACGCCTGTTCCAATCGCGTTCGCCAAACTCACATTCCCCGCGCGGTACGCATTGAACAGCCCCGGCACGCCCAGAATCGAGTCCGGCCGGAAACACAGCGGGTCCAGAAAATCGTCGTCCACGCGCCGATAAATCACATCCACGCGCCGCGGCCCCGCCGTCGTGCGCATGTACACCACGTTGTCGTGCACCAGCAGGTCGCGCCCTTCCACCAGCTCGATGCCCATCTGCTGCGCCAGAAAGGTGTGCTCGAAATACGCGGAGTTGGAAACCCCCGGCGTCAACAGCACCGTCACCGGGTCTTGCGCGTGCGCGCAATTTTCCGGCGTCAGGCTGCGCAGCGTCGCCAGCAACGCCTGCGGATAATGATCGATCGGCCATACGCCGTAATCCCGGAACATCTTCGGAAACACGCGCTTCAAGACTTTGCGATTCGCCAGCATGTATGACACGCCGCTGGGCACGCGCAAATTGTCTTCCAGCACCGCGAAGTTTCCGTCCGGCGTGCGTACCAGGTCCGTCCCGCACACGCTTACATAAATGTCGCGCGGAACGTTCAAACCGCGCATCTCTCTGCGGAAATGCCGGCAACTGTAAATCAGCTCCCGCGGCACAATCCCTTCGTGCAGGATTCGTCCTTCGTGGTAAATGTCCCGCAAAAACAGGTTTAGCGCTGTCAGCCTCTGCGTCAGCCCTTTTTCGATCTTTGCCCACTCCCCAGAGGGAATAATTCTGGGGATCAGGTCGTTCGGGAAGATGCGCTCTGTGCCTTCCTTGCTCCCGTAAACGGTAAACGTGATTCCCTCATGCAGAAAAGTCAGGTCGGCCGCTTGCTGGCTCTTCCGCAGCTCTTCAGGTGGCAATCCCACCAGCGTCCGGTGCAGCGATTGGTAATGTTCGCGTGGCACGGCGGGCGCGCTGAACATCTCGTCATAAGCCGCGGCAGTCCGGCCCCTTAGTAAAGAAGGAGGCAATCCGATTCGCGATGGGAGGGCAGATGTGGTCATAGGTCTTTCCGTACTCCGCCGTCTGTCCCGCAACTCTAAGAGCTGGCTGCGTCGGCTCGCGCGCAAGGTTTCCCGGCAACTGCGCCCAAACGACCATCCGCAACAGACCTGCTCCGAGTTGTTATGGGACCTCGACTCTAGAGACCTGCCACACCCAAGTCCAATGCAATTTCTTCATGCATTCTATTTGCTTTTATCTCGCCATTCAGGCTAGGGCCGATTGCCCCAGGCCCGCCGAAGGTGGGTGCCTGCGTCTTGGGTGCCTGGGTCTTGATTTCATAACAATGTCGGCTCCCTCGACCCGAGTAGACTGTGGTTGCATGACGACCAAGGCTCGGGAGGAAGGAGCCGAACATGTTCATTATAGGAGCAGATTATCACCCGAGTTTTCAGCAAATTGCTTTTTTCAACCAGGAAACGGGAGAGTCTGGTGAGCAGCGGTTGAATCACAGTGATGGTGAGGTGGAGAAGTTCTATCGCGAATTGCGGCGGAAAGTCGGCCGCGTGCGCGTGGGTATGGAGGCCACCGGCTTTGCACGCTGGTTCGAGCGGTTACTGGCAGAGCTGGGGATCGAACTGTGGATTGGTGATGCCGCGGAGATTCGCACCATGCGCGTCCGGAAACAAAAGACCGATCGCCAGGATGCGCAACTCTTGCTAAAGCGGCTGCTGGAAAATCGCTTTCCCCGGGTGTGGATACCCGATCCGGAGAATCGCGATTTGCGGCAACTGCTTTGGCATCGCCATCGCCTGGTGCAGATGCGCACGCGCATTTTGAATCAGCTGCAAGCCGTGGCCATGAACGAAGGCCAGCGCTGGAAGAAGAGACTGTGGAGCGAACAAGGACGGGCGCAGTTAGAGAAGCTCCCTTTGGCTCCCTGGGCCAGCCGGCGCCGACAAGACTTAGCGGAACTGCTGGATCGCTGCAACCCTGTGATCGCCGAGTTAACCGCCGCCATCGAGTGGGAAGCGAAGAAACGGCCCGAGGTTGTGCGGTTGATGACCCATCCGGGCGTGGGACCGCTCACCGCACTGGCTTTCGTGCTGATCATCGGAGATCCGCACCGCTTTGCTCGCGGCAAGCAGATCGCCAGTTATGTCGGGCTCGTCCCGTGCGAGGACTCCAGCGCCGGCCGGCAACGGCTGGGGCACATCAGCAAGCAAGGCAACAAGCTGTTGCGTTTCCTGCTGGTGGAAGCAGCGCAAGCGGCAGTGCGTTGGGACCCCGACTGGCGGCGCTACCTGCACCTGGCCATGCGTCGCGAGCGTCGCATCGCTAAGGTGGCCATGGGGCGCAAACTCGCCGTTCGCTTGTTCTGGATGTGGCGCAACGGATGGGACTATTCGCAGGTAGTAGAATTCGGTTCGCACGCGGGACAGCTCGAGAGAACCCCTGGTGTGGAGTAGAACACCGCGGTCTTGATTGGGCCTCCCGCTCCCTGAAAAGGGAGTTCGAAGTCGTAATCATGGTCGAGAAGTTTTTGATCGGAGAGATGGTTGGGTCGGACTGAAACCGCCCGCCAGATTAACAACGAGCCGTGGTCGTCGCCGCAGAAGTCGAAAAAGAACAACGAAGACCACTCTTCGGAGCGGAAGGAGCAGCGCGCTCAAAAAACATTTGACAGAGCCGACATTGTTAGAGATGGGGTTCTCTTCTCCGAAAACTGAACACTGACAACTGACAACCTTACTCTTGTCATCCCGACCGTAGCAACGGCGCCCTTTGCCGTTGCGCAGCGGAGGAATCGTGGCGCAATCCCAGCGTCTTGGCGGGTGCCCCAAGTATAGGTTTTGTGCCTGGGTCTTGGGTTTCTCTTCTCTTCCTCTGCGAACCTCAGCGTCTTCTACGCCTCTGCGTTATCTTTATCTCTTCTTTCTTCTTAATCTCTTATCCCTTCCCCATGTAATTCCCCACAACGCCCGCGCACGCCTCCACGAATTCCTCTTCCATCTTGGTGAACGTCCCCGCAAAGTAGCTTTCGATGTCCAGTTCCCCCGCAAGCTTCTTGTTCACGAAAATCGGCACCACAATTTCAGACTTCACCAGCGACGATCCCGGCAGATACCGCGGGTCCGCCGTTACATCCTGCACCACCACCACTTTGCCCGTGGTCGCCGCCGCGCCGCACAGCCCCGTGCTCAGCGGTATGCGCACGTTCGGCGTAAAGCTGCCTACAAACGGCCCGACCACCAGGTACCCGGAATCCGCCGGGTCCACCAGATAAAAGCCTGCCCAGTTGTAGCGCGTCATCTTTTCGTGCAATCGCTGCGAGATGCGCTCCATCAGCGCATTCGCCGTCGGAGCCGTCAGGGCAAAAGCCTCGAATTCCCGGAGAAGTTCTCTCTGCACGCTGGTCATGTTTCTACCTGTAGGTTAAGCGAACGGGAAGGTCTATTCGCGCATATCCTTCCAAACCAGTTCCAGTTTACATGAAGCCACATTTCGCACGTGTAAAGCAGTGCCTGCTAGTAACCTGGTCTTCGCCGTCCCCCGCTTCTAATTCCCGGGTGCCCCAGGTTCGATTTATTACCTGGGTCTTGGGGTACTCTTCCCTGCGAACTCTGCGCTCTCTGCGACCTCTGTGTCAGCTTTCTCTTTCTTTCTGCTCGCTGATATCCGATCGCTGATTACCTCCCGCTGCCGGGTGCCCCAGGTTCGATTTTCTACCTGGGTCTTGGGGTACTCTTCCCTGCGAACTCTGCGCTTTCTGCAACCTCTGTGTCAGCTTTTTCTTTCTTCCTGATCGCTGATATCCGACCGCTGATTACCTCCAGCTGCGCCAGTCCTCCCTTGGGCATGATAAATTTACAAAGAGGCCACAAATCGTGAACGCATCGAAATGCGACATTCTCCAGTGCATCGGCAACACCACCTTGCTGCCCTTGCGCCACGTCGTTCCTCACCACGGCGCCCGCATTCTCCTGAAAATCGAAAGCGAAAATCCCACCGGCAGCATGAAGGACCGCATGGCCCTGGCCATGATCGAAGCCGCGGAGGCTGACGGGCGTCTCACCCCGACTGGTTCCGTCGTCGAATATACTGGCGGCAGCACTGGCGTCTCCCTTTCCCTGGTCTGCGCGGTGAAACGGTACCCTCTGCATATCGTCACTTCGGACGCCTTCGCCCGGGAAAAGCTCGAGCACATGAGAGTTCTCGGCGCGCAATTGCAAATCGTGCCCAGCGAAGGCGGCGGCATGACGGAAAAGCTCACCCGCGACATGATCGAAGCCGCGCGCATCATCGCGCAAGAAACCCGAAGCTTCTGGACCGATCAGATGAACAATCGCGACCAGTTCGCCGCCTATCACAAATTAGCGGATGAAATCTGGAGTCAAACCGACGGCCATCTCGACGGCTTTGTCCAGAGCGTGGGCACAGCCGCGTCCCTTCGCGGCACCAGCGAAGCCCTGCGCCGCCACAATCCGCACATCAAAGTGGTCGCCGTCGAACCTTCCGAATCCGCCGTCCTCTCCGGCGGCAAGCCCGGCGCTCACAAAATGGATGGCATCGGCGCGGGTTTTGTCGTGCCGCTTTGGCAGCCGGACATCGCTGATGCCATCGAAAAAGTTTCCACCGAAGAAGCCATGGCCATGACCAATCGCCTGGCTCGCGAGGAGGGTCTATTCGCCGGCACTTCCACGGGCGCCAATGTCATCGCCTTTCTGCGTTTAGCCGATCAACTCGGGCCAAACACTACTATCGTCACCATCATGTGCGATACCGGCATGAAATATCTCAGCAAACACTAGCGCTCTTTCCATAGTTTTTCCCAATTCCATATCCCGCTCGTCACTCCCAAAGGCAATACAAACCCAAGCTGATGCGCCAGCATACACACCTGCCCGCGATGGTGGGCTTCGTGGGAAATCATGTAACACAGCATTTCCACGCCAACTGGCCAAGGCTTGGCCCAGCCGTCCCTGCGAAACTCCGCAACGCGGCCTTCGCCGCCGAGCGCTTCCGCCAGCATCTCCTCGCACCGAGCCGCGCTCTCCGCCAATCCCGCGCGGGCCTGCTTCGGCGTGCAATGCGCGCGATGGAGCTGTCGTGGAACCTTCAAGTGCGGCGCGGTAAGCCTGACCCATTTGCAGCGGACGTTGTGCATGTGCGTGAAGATCGCCGCAATGCTGCGGACATTGCCCGGCGGTTTGGCTTTCCAGGCGGCAGGGTCAAGATGTTCGATCAACATCTGGTTCATGCGCTCATTGGCGGCAAAGATCCGCACTGCGTCTCGGCCAGGTTGCGTGTGTGTTTTGTGCTGGCGCGTGGTCATGGCTCCCTGCTCCTTGATTTATGATACTTCCGCGCCACCAGCGATGAGAGAGAATCCCAAGATCCAGTCAAAAAAATCGAACCTTGGCCACCCTCCGCTAGAGGCATGGGCCATCTCCATCAGTTTCTCCTGCAAGGACATCTCCTCTCTCCAGTAACTCCGCCATCACACCTGCACCTTCGCCCGGTAGCGGGCCAGTTTTCGGAAGTGCTAACGTGAAGCAACCAGAACTTGCGGAATCGACCCGAGGAGAACAGCCATGGGTTTTATTGACTACATCGTTGGCAATTCGTTTCGCAATGAAAAAGCAGGCCGCATAGTCGTTTTTACCGCGGATCGCCGCAATCGAGGCTACCTTGTGAAGTCGGAATCCGATGAACTGAAAATCAAGTCTTTCTTGAAGATGTTTTACTTCGCTCATTTCTCCATTCTCTTGCTGGGGATGCTGGTGGCCTATGGGTGGTCGACGTTTGCCATCAGCATCGAATCCCTCGGCCGGCCACATGAGCATTTATTCAGAACTATCGCCATTTTTCTGGTCATGTATTGGCTATTCGTGGGAACTCCGTATCTGTTGCTTTGGAGATCGTATAAGAAGGAGCGGCTAAATTTCGTGTCCGCCCAGGATGAAGTCTCGGTATCGAATTTGGCCGCCGGGCGGCCACAAACTTGGATTCTCATTGCTTTGTTCGTTGTGCTAGTGCTGATGGCGGTAGCCGTCCTCCTTCTGATTCGCGCCAAATAATCTGTCGAGCGGTCCACCCGCCTCTGGCCACCCGCCTGCTTTGTTCTACCGCGTAACCGCATAGTAGATGACGTAGAACCAGCTGAAGATGCCGTGAAGGATCATCCAAAAAATGGAATGTTTCACGCTCCATGAAATCGTGATGGCAAGCATGCTCCCAAAGCCCCAAAATCCTATGCCCGCTGACCGGCCATTGTTATCCATAGTATCTCCGTGATTGCCGCTCAAAATAACCTGGCAAAAAATATTCGACTGCGAGGTGCAACCCTTCTCATCCTCTCACCAACGACTACGCACAGCCACTACGAAAGTTTCAGCAACCTGCCAGGCGCGAAGGTCGCTTAAGGACGGCATAGTGCAGCTTCACCACGCCGTCGGTGAACTTCGTGCCGGAGATCAGTTTTAGTGGCAGGGTGCGAAGGCCGGGCTCGATCAAGGGAATGCCTTCGGCGGGTGGGCTACTCGCGGGGTTGTCTCAGCTTTGCAGGATGGGTGGGAGTGCGACTACCCGCTTGATCGTCTCTGAGGGTTGGTAGTTGACAGTGGCGATTTGGGGGCACCGGTGACAAGCGGCTGCGCCTTCCTGGTGAAACCAGCGGCACTCCGCGCGTACCTGGCAATGCGGCAACTCGGCAACGGCCGCGGGGAGAATTTGCACCATACGCGCAGCCAAACTGCAATCGGCGCCGTCAAAATGAGGGCACTTTGCGGTCTGGCATTTCGCCACCATGCGAAACACTTCCGTGGGCTGCAGCGGAGCCGCCATGCCGAGGACTGCTTCGGTCACCCGTAAAAGCTCTTTCAGATACAAGACATCAGGGCCATCTTCCGAATGTTGAACGACTCCAAGCACGCGGGCGCCAGGTATGCCCGGATGCGAACTGGGGCAGAGCAAGTCATCCCGCGTGCTGCATGGTGTCGGATTGCGCATGTTCTTGCTAATCCTCTGTGCTATTGCGTGACAGTGAAGTCACCGGTAGTCACGCCGATGGTTCCCTTGTCGCCCGCGACGTAAAGTGCCGGCCCGACCTTCCCTTCAACGCCGAGGTCGGCAATTTGGGGAGTGCTGGCAAGACTGCGTGAGAATGCGGCGCTGAATTGCACGGCTTGGCTGGCTTCCGTGGGCCTCAGTGGCCATGGTACCGGAATACCCAGGATCCATCCCGGCCGGAAGATGATAGGGATATCGCCGGTCGGGTCGGGTGGATCAATGACGAACTCAGGATGTTCTTTCTTCGCCGTTTCGAGTGCTGTTTTTACGGCGGATTGCAACTGACGGATGGAAATGGATTTTGGTTTGCGAGTCACGAGTGTAACCTCCAGTGAAGGTTAGTGTCGAAAGTCCCCGGCGCGTTTCATGGTTTTGCGGGATTTCAAAAAGTTTCTTGCAACGCTTCCCTCTTTGCCGCCACTACTCAGCCAGAACGAGCCCGCTCCCGCAAATCGCTCGCGACCGTGCGGAGCGGCGCCGCTCCAAGCAAATCACGTAAAGGGAGAAAAACATGGAACCGAAAATGGCGCGCATCCTGAAACCCTGTGTGGAAAATGCCATACAGATTGGAAATGTCATCATGGCCATCGAAGCTGTGAGCCGGCAGCCGCAAGGGCCGCTGCAAGCCAGTGTCCTCCGCACGCTCGAGGAAGAATTGGCGGGGCTGCAGAACGAATACAGCTCCAGCTGCATGGGGAAAGGCCTGCACCAGGTCTGAACCTCACTGGCGCGTCGAGCCAACTCCGTACCACCCGCCGCCGGGTGCCGGGCGTCCCAGGTACCGCTTTTGTATCTGGGTCTTGGGTTTCTTCTCGGCGGGTGCCCCAGGTTCGATTTTCTACCTGGGTCTTAGGTTTCTCTTCTCTGAAACTGACAACTGATAACTGACCACTGAAAACTCTTCCGCCCACCTGGGCTTGGGGTTCTTCTCGACGGGTGCCCCAGGTTCGATTTTCTACCTGGGTCTTGGGTTTCTCTTCTCTGAAACTGACAACTGATAACTGACCACTGAAAACTCTTCCGGCCACCTGGGTCTTGGTGTTCTTTTCGGCCGGTGGGTCAGGCGCCTTATGCCGTCGCTGCTGCCGATTGATCGAAAGACTTCACGGCCTGCGCCTCGTCATTGGCGATCTCGAAGACGGTATAAAGTTTTGTGACTTCCATGATGTCGCTGACTTTGTCCGTTAGGTTGAGCAGTTTCAGTTGCCCGCCCTGCTTGTGCGCGCTGGTGAACGCACCGACCAGAGCGCCTAAGCCCGAACTGTCAATGTAATCGACTCCGGCAAGATTCAGCAGAATCTTCTTGTTCCCCGCTCCCAATAGATCGCCAACCAGGTTGCGCACTGCGGCGCTCTCTTCGCCAAGCTCAATCCGCCCGCTAATGTCCACGATCGTGACGCCAGCAACTTGTCGAGTGCTTGTTGTAATGTTCATTGGAAACTCCTAGATTCGTCAAACGTAACTCGAGACGCCCGCCAGGCAGCGAGAGTGTATCAGGCCTGTCCTCCGGAGGGTATACAAAAGTGAACAACATTAAGGGTACGAATGACGCGGGCAGGCCATCCGCCGAATTCCAGAAAAGGAAAAGTCAACACCCGCACCCTTTATGAAACAAACGCATAGGGTGCGGCACCCAGGGTCCACCTCTTGGCCACCCGCCTGTTGGGGGCTTGCCGGACGCGCCACCCGCCAGCTCCTGAGACTATCGAGCGTCTTCTCCTCTTTCGTCGGGGCACGACCGTGCGTTCGTCAGGTCAGGCCAAAAAATTTTACAAAAGGTAGTGTAGTGCGGCTGCCCCAAAATATCCCGGTACTCTATTCGACCCATCATGCGGGCCTGTTCACTCCCGTTTCTAAGTCCATCGAGGAAATTGGACTTAAGCTGTTGTTGAACGACCTTGCTCGTGATCAGAGTGAAAGGCTCGCCCGGGACAAGAAGCGCAACTCCATGAAGATTCGTTTTTTGAAGTTTTGAAACCAGGTCGTAATCAATCGGGGCCTCAGACGGTCGAATTTCACCATAAATAAATGCTTCGACGCTTCTTGCAGGAGACCTACCGTAGTTCTTTATGATTATGGCGAATTGCGGTGGGGAACCAATCATTTTGGGGTCACTTGTTCCTATCCACGCTTGTTCATTTAATCTCGTCTGCTCGCGTATCGCCTTAACCGAGTCCTGGGCAGCTTTCGCTTGCTTTCCAGCAACGACGATCTCTTTCGCCGAATTGTCAGCCTGGGATTTGGAGGCATCCGCCGTGGCTTTCGCGGCGTCCGCCTGCTTTCCTGCCGCGACAGCAAGATTGTGAGTATCTACTCCACCGGCACGCATCTCATTCCACATAAGACAGGCGACACCGACGTTGAACACAGTAGCTATGGCTATGACGATGGTAGAGATCACCATCAGCAAATCGGATAGAGACATTGTCCCCCAATACTTCTTAGCTGATGGTTCAGTCATTATGAATCCGCTTCTTTTAACAAAACCTACCTCTCTAGTTACGCTGAAGTCAATAGGGCAGATCGTCGGCGGGTGGCCAAGAGGTAGTAACTGGGTGCCGCACCCTTTGGTGTTAGTTCTGTTCAGCCCCATGACATCCTTTACACCGTGTCCGCGGGTGGCCCGGACTCTAAACTCTTTTTCTTGCAGCACTCGGTGTAAGCCGAGCTTCCCCTTATTCCCGCTTCCTCAATCCGACCAGGCACGGAGGGTGCCCCAGGTTCGGTTTGGGAACCTGGGTCTTGGGGTTTCTTCCCTCTGCGTTCTCGGCGTCTCAGTGTTATCTTGAACTTCCCTTTTCCTGATCGCTGAGATCTGATCACTGATAACCCTCCGATTCCCCCAGCGGTACCAGTTTCGAATCTAGTACCCACTAAATAATAGTAGACATACGGTAAATAGTGTGCTATGCTTCCCCGTCATGCTGAGGGGACGCGGCTCTTGTGCCATTTCGGAACGCCCCACCCCCTCATCCACGCTGAAAACTCCCCTAAGTCCAACTATTCCCGTAGATCCGGGACATCCACCCGTAAGTCCAATCATTCCCGTACATACGCAAAAACAGGGGGGTGGGGGGTGCTTTTTTGGGTGCAGACCGGGCGGAAGCCTGACAAAGCAGACCGGGAGGATTCCTGACACTGTGAACTAATGGCAGGTGCTTGCAGGGAGGAGCGCCGATGCCATGGAAAGTGAGCAGTGTCATGGAGGAAAAG